>Ga0222634_1000005_pt1 | contig 484399 bp, 395 predicted proteins | sample AntAcemetageno50_FD_179807 | JGI IMG/M metagenome (GOLD analysis project Ga0222634, IMG submission 179807) | Saline water microbial communities from Ace Lake, Antarctica - #50 | ecosystem: Environmental > Aquatic > Non-marine Saline and Alkaline > Saline | place: Antarctica: Ace Lake... | reverse complement strand
ATAAAATCCTTCAAAACTATCTAATGATATTAAAAACATCATTTGTATGAGTATATCCGAACAAAATCAAGGGTTTCTTGTCCTGATAAAATCTATATAATTTGTAAGGACTTCCTTGTTCAGTGATCTAATAAGATAACAAACGCTATATTTAAACCAAGTATTAAAGCGTAAATCTAAAACGATTCAGGGTGTAACAATCTGAATGGAGAGGTGAAATTATTTTGTAAGGAATACCTTCCTTTCACCTCTTACTTATACCTAAAGTGAACACTAAGCCACCCTGATCTGAACGCAGCTTCCTTTTGGGGTGGTTTATTTCAATAGAGATTAGGATGAATAAATAGAGAATGTATACTTAAAAGGTTCATTTTCTACTTACTTAGTATTCTAACAGTGGTATAGTGATATAATTTTCAACATTACTAGATAAAAAAAGTAGTGTTCTGCATGTACAAGTAGTAAACATCAATATTTCATAAGAAATTGTTGATATTTATACCACTATAACACTTTTTACTCATCCTCTTCTAAGAAATCAGTGATAAAGAAATTAATACCTGCAAGTCACTTCAAAATGTTTATGGTTTGTAATTAACCTAAAAAGAGAAAGCAACGCCTCCTCTTTTGAAGCCTACACTCCATTCTTAGCCATAGCAAACTCCTCCGGTTGCAGATAATTATCACGTTCAATAACCCGTTGGTAGGTTCCAGAGGGCGCTAGCTCGAAATAGGAGAGCTTTCCTTTAGCGTTTTTGTATGGTAATACCGACTCTATGTTGGCATAGATCTTTCCATCCTCGACCTCATTGTGCACGACAAGAATATTGCAACTCATTCCGATATAGGCTTCTAAATCCACACCTTCTTTGAGTTCTTTCATGTCGAGCTTATGCCCGCGAAAGCGCTCTAGATCCTTACGAAGGTTACTCTTCTCATGCAGACTCCAGGTGTAGCGTTTAACTAGAATGTAAGGTTTGCCTTCCTCGTCCTGAAGCTGGGTTTCAAAGACCAGAGAGAGCTTGTGTTTGGTGCCGAATTTCGATTCTTGTTTCCCAAGATCAACGGCGTCTACTAGAATAGCAGCATGTAGCCCGTCAGGACATAGTGGGAATTCTTGAGGTATATCTTTCACGATAAGTGGCATCATTGCCTCCTGTTTTAATGGACGGTAAACCGTCGGGTTTTGATTTGTTTGGTAAAGCTATTGTATAGCTTGGGTTGAGTCTTTTTAATGGCTGTTGTATCGAGGCGATTCTGCACCGAAGTCTTCCATGTAAGAAGTGTATTTCCAGCATAGACCAAGCGTTCAGCTTCTCCTAATTCTCCCTTTAAGGTAGTCTTAAGATCTTCTTCCACCTCTTCGAGTTCAGCTTTTCGTTCACGAACCTTTTTGAGCTCGTTATACTGGCTGTAGATAGAAGGGCTAGCTTCTACTACTTTGTCATCGCAGTGATTAGGGTATAGTATTAGGCTGTCCTCCCCGTTTATAGGTTCGGGCTGTACGCCTTCTATCATATGCCGTTTCCACCAATTAATGAGTGCGCCCATATTCTCAGCAATTAAATCATCATCTCGCTGGATGAGAACTGGATCATGGAAGGAACAGGTGTCTCGCTCATAGCATTGAAGCCATGCTTTGGAATAACCAGTGATTCCCAGATAGTGCTGAACTTGTAGCATCCAAGAGATAGGGTATTCTCCATCTAAGGCTTTAAGCCGGTGAGAAGTGGTTGTCTTTAATTCGAGGACAGCAGTGCTTTCTAAGCCATTATCAGGATCAGCTAGTATCTGACGATCTATATTTGCTCGTAGAAAATCATGCTGATCATGTATGTACGTCTTGCTAACCTGACGTGTTCTTAGTCCGGTAGTTTGCTCAAATTGAAGAGCTAGAATCGGCTCAAAGAAATTGCCAAAACGCATAATGTCGCTTTCTTCTACAGGTGGTAAAGCGCCTCGTTTTCGAAGCCAAAGTTGTAGTGGGGTTTCGTAAGGGTTAAGACCAAGAACTGTCGATACTTGACTTCCTCCGATGTAGTTTGCTCGCTCGGACTTCCAGTCTTGTGTGGGTAGTAATTGTTTAAGGTTCATAGTTCAGGGGGTTAGTGGGTTTGAATTCATAAAAAAGCCCTCAGAGAATTAATCTGAAGGCTTATTGGGTTTTCGTTTGCGATGCTCTACCCAGCGAATGAATAGAAATACAGCTAGTTCTTTGGTAAGCTCTCCGGCAAGCAGAATGAGCTTTTCTATTTTGCTCATGACTAGTTCAGGTACAACCCTTTGGTAAGAGAATGAAGCTCGCTATGTCGCTGGATAATTTTATCCACTGGGGAGCTTTTTAAAGCCTCTGTCGCACAGTTATATCCTGCCCATAGCGAGTCTTCCTCGAATTCTTCATGCGACGGTTTCCAAAGCTCCTTGAATGCAGCTGAGGATTGCGTAGCCGAGAGAATACCTTCCCCAGTAAGTAGTCCGATAAACGCGTACTTCTCTTTCTGGTTCATGGAGCGTTCTTTCATAGCTTGTACATCTTGGGATATCTGATGGAAATTATGTTGGCTTTTATAAATGGCTGTCACAATCTGATCATGCAGATCCTCGTGCATATCCTCGCCTTGATGTCTACGCATAACTTTGATGTCCCCGCTAAAACAGAGGTTATCACATACTAAAACGCTACTGCCGATTATCACGGATGCGGAAAACGATTTTTTATGGCTATTACGTAATCCAATAGCGAGTTTGAGCTCTTCATCAGGTCGTGGATTTATCTTACGGTAAGTGATGACCCCGAACATATTTTGTCCGTCTGAGGATAGTGCATATGAATCCCCATCAAAGCGATAGCCTTTAAGTAGGTCAGAGGCAATGGTGAGAATGTTTACAGCGAAATCGTAGTGATTAAGCGGAGTATAGGTTCGGGTTTTTTTAGGTTCTGGGATAGTGAGGAGCTGCTCAAGAGAACAGCGTTGTGACCCACATTGGGTAAGTAATTGATTGTTCATGGGTATAAGAAGGTTAGTTAATGAGCTTATTGCTCATTGTTTCTTATACCATGAAAAAACATTGATAATCAAATAAGGGGCTGAATTGGACAGTAGGGACAGTAGTTTCTGACTCCTTATTATAATCTGAAGATATATATACCTCTCTTAATACTATAATGAGTTAAAAGTAACCGTCCCTACTGTCCAGAGTTTAATTTTTACTAAGATCACAAACCAATCTTATTAAACTCCTCAGCATCATCACTTGGACTTAAATGTGCATAAATTCGAGTTGACTTTTCACTAGAATGACCTAAATAATGTCCGATTTTAAATAATGGAATACCATTTTGAGCACATATTGATGCAAATGTATGGCGCAAAGTATGGATAGCTCCTTTGTCCTGAATACCTGCTTTATCTCTTGCTACAACAAAAGGCTTATAAACAGTGTTAGAGTGTAGCTGTTTTCCATTTTTAGAAATAAACACTAACTTATTGTGTTTTCCTTTTTGGGCTAAAATTATTTCCTTAGCTTTTTTAGATAAAGGCACTGATCTTATAGAAGATTTGCTCTTGGGTCTCCATAACACACTTCCATCAGTTTTTGATACTCTTACATCCACATGTATTTGCTTATTGGAAGTATCAACTTTATCCCAAGTTAGATTCACCAGCTCACCTAACCTTAGACCAGTTGAGGAGATTAATTTATACATCGGTAAATAGAATTCATCACAATGGGCCCATATTTTCTCTAACTCATCATTGGTATAAAACTGCACTGTTAGTTTAGGCTCTGGTTTTGATATCTTAATATCTGTTGAGAATTTCTTGTCGAGGTAATCTTTCTTAATTGCAGTATTTTCTACCGCCTTCAAAAAAGTTAATGTATTATTCGCTGTATTTTGATTTGTATAGTCACTTCGTAATTTTTTAGCAAGTATATTGAATCTTCCCTCAGTGATTGTTCTGAGATTACTATAATTACTCTCTCCTAAATCATCAATTACCGAGAAAATTCTTTCTCTATAATTTTTATAGCTGTTTATAGTACGTTTTCTAACACTTGATTCTTTTAACCTGCAATGGATATCGATCGCCTCTTTTAGGCTAATATTAGGTCTATGACTTGGTTTTAACCCTTGATATCTCCTAATCTCATCTTGCTTCATCGCCAGCTTTTCGTTGGCTTCAAATGGACTAACTATCCCAATAGTTTCTTTGACTCTTTTACCGTCTATAAAATAATCTAAATAATATGAGTTACCCTTTTTCCTTTTATGCTTCCGAAGATTAACATTGGGTGTTTTTATTCTATTCAATACTGTTCGTTTAACTTGAAAAATTGACTTCTAATTTACATTAAAAGCCACTATAAAACTGCAAATGCGTCCTGTTTTCGTCCTGTTTTTATTTATTAAATAAATAAAGCCCCTGTAATTTGTTGATAAACAACGCTTTACAGAGGCTTTATTTTTATGTGTGGAGGTGCGGGGAGTCGAACCCCGGTCCGAAAAGGTAAACCTGCAGACATCTACATGCTTAGTTACTAATTAACATTCGCAAGAAGCCGAGCCTAGCAACCAAGCGACTTCAAACTATTCTGTGAAATTTCACGCAGCAAAGACAGAAAACCGTGCTAACGCTATCCTATCTTGTATGGCGTTCAGTCTGGCACTGATAGGCACGTTAGCCAGAGGAACGGCGAAGCAGTTTAAGCTGCTAAGCGGTATGAATAATTGTTGTCAATTATATTAGTTTCCATAATGAGTGATTAACGAGATTCATTGGACATTCTCGACATGCAACCCACGGTAGTACTCATCCCGTCGAATCCAGTACACCCCCAATAATTCAAAGATCGATTTATAATATACGAATTTAAAAGCCTTTTATTTGAACTCATAGTTATTTCTTATTGGCTGATTGGTTAATGGTTTTTCAAATTTGTACCATACTCATTAGATTTAATTAACTACGATTTATGTGTGGTAGATATGCTCTTACTATTGAAGAACAACAAGAGCTCGAAGAGTTTCTGAATGCTGTTGATCATGGAATTATTCCTTCGAAAAATTATAATGTAGCTCCCTCCCATCAGATGCCTGTTGCACTATTAGATGAAAATGGTAACCGTTTGTTAGAAACTATGTATTGGGGTTTTATGGGATGGAAACCAAAAGATGGTCAAAAACCCTTTACTCCTATTAATACCCGAGATGATAGTATTTCTTCAAAACCAATGTGGAAAAGAGCGTTTAACTCAAACAGATGTATTATTCCAATGAACGGCTTTTATGAATGGACGGGATCGGGAAAGAATAAAGTTCCTCATTTTATCTATCCAAAGGAAGGTACTTTTCTAGCTGCGGCTGGAATATTCTCTAATATTAGTCCTGTTGAAGGTGTAAAGTCTTATTCGGTGATTACAACCCGCCCAAATTCACTAATGGAAAATATACATGATAGAATGCCTGCATTTCTGCACCCAACTGAGTTTGACAAGTGGCTTAATCCTAATAACGAACAAGCTCTATTGTTAGATATGCTCGAACCTTATCCAGATGATGCTCTTTCTGAACACATTGTTACCAAGGATGTTGGACGTGTTCAGAATAATTATCCTGCATTGATTGAAAAGGCTAGTCTTTTTTAACTACTTCCTCACAAAGAAAAACTGTTCATCTACTTCTTGCATAAAACGCCAGTCCAGTAAATCTGGGATAAACACTACATGGTAAAACCTGCCATCTGTATCTTCAATTACATAGTTCAAATTCTTTTCAGTGAATTTATTTTCAAGATGCTGAGTCTCAATTGATTTTACTTGAATAGAACCATTCCTGCTTTTTTTAAACCTAAATGGTCTTACACAATCAATCAGTGCTAGCTCAATGGGCGTCTTTCGGTCTATTAGTTCAATTGGAAATACTTCAAACCTTATAGGAATAATTCGATGTGAATCGGAGGGCGAATGTTTGTGCCTTTGGCAATGAGCTAGAAGTCTATCAACAGCGAAACCTTTATAAATCCCAGACTGCTCTAACTGCCATATTAAATCTTCTTGATTGAACTCAAGATTTATAATCTCCCCTTTCTTGGTTTCAACATTATAGAATGACTTTTTTATACCACCTTCTACTTTAGTATGACTAGATCGCACACGTTTAACATGGTGAACAAATTCTGTTCTCCACTTTGGTATTTGCAATCTAGTATGCCTTAAAAAAAAGGCAATCATTTCTATTAATGGATATTTGTTCATGACCAATTCCGTTTGGTCGTTTTAAACTACACACATATATTATACATATCAATATGTGGGACAAATTTATGCCAAGAAAAAAAGGAAATCCATTTCAACCCGAGAATGATGTCCATAGAATTACCTTATACAACACGGTTTATCCAGAACATCAACATCATACCAGAAAAGACCGCTTATACTTGCACTTCGACTTTGCGTGTTTCTATGCTCAAGTAGAACAATTGCGAAAAGGATTGTATGGCCTCCCACTTATTGTGGGTGGATGGCGCAAACCTAATGGGATTGTAAAAGGAATAGTTGCTACTTCTTCTTATGAAGCTCGTTCATTCGGTATAAAAACAGGGATGAGTGCTTTAGAAGCTTTTAAGCTTTGTCCGTATGTATGCATGCTACAAGTAGACTATACCACCTATACGGCAATATCGAAGCAAGTACATCATATTTTCAAAAAATACTCCCATCAAGTAGAGCGTTATTCAATGGATGAATACTTCATGAATATTACTTTTCTAAAAGATAAAGGAGAAAAGGAACTCCAAAAATTTTGCCAGAACCTGCAGAATGAAATTTATAATACCACTAATCTCTATGGTGCCATTGGTGTTGCTCGATCCAAAACATATGCAAAGCTTTCGAGTAGCTTGAATAAACCAAGAGGTATTAGCTTGATACTAACTGATGAAGATGAAAAAGCCTTCATCTATCCTCTAGACGCTAATGAAGTTTGGGGCGTTGGTAGCAGAAGATATGAGCATATTTTAAACGAAGGATATAAAACCATTGGTGACATAGCCGAAAAAGGAAATGTACTCACTTTTATTCGACTTTTTGGTTCTAACTTCGGAAAGATGTTGTATGAAACAATAACGGGTAAGGACCAAGCTAGAATTTTAGAAGAAAATGACGAATACTCTCCTAAATGGGGCGTTAGTTATGGACATACTTTCTCAGAAGGAAGTATAGATGTAGAACGAATATTTGGGGAATTTGAAATAGCGATACATCAAATTTGTTATCGAATGCGAGCTTATGGAATTCGAGCGAATAGTTTTAGCGGTGCATTTGGGTTTAATAAAACAGATATACCTTCGGTAGGATTTAGGTTCGTTACAGATGGATATACTAATATCGATGAGTATGTATATAAAGCCTGCATCGATAGAATTGGATTAGCCATTTTTAAAGCTTGTGAAAACAAAATGGAAATCAGAAATATCATACTTGGAACTCATAAAATTGATAAGACAAAACAAATGAATATGTTTTTTCAAGATGAACCTGAACATGTGGCTAGGTACGAAGCTATTGATGATGTTAATAATAGATATGGAAAAGGAACGTTGGTCATGGCTAGTACCTTACATCGTGTAGAAGGTAAAACGCATTTTTTGGAAAGAAATACTTAACGAATCAAAAATTTATCTATTCAAATTCTCCAAGCCTAAAAAGGTTTATTTACTACTCAGAGAAATCTGAAGACTTCTTAAAATACCCGAACGATACACATTGACTCTAAGGTTTAGTAGCTAGGTAAATCAAAACAATTTATTCACATGGATTCAGAATTTGTGACTAACTTTCTTTTGTAAGTTTCGTGTAAGCTTGCAATAAACTACTGTTCACCAAGTTATGTCAAAACACTTTTTATTCTTTACGGCCATTCTACTTTTATTCTCTATCTCAAGTCAAGCCCGTCAGTCGGCCTCGGTTAGTGGCTATGTAAAAGATTCGGAAACTGGAGAAACACTTATTAGTGCAAATGTTGCTGTACTAGAAAATAACCGTGGGTCTTCAACCAATACATTGGGTTATTTCACTATTACTAATGTACAACCTGGCTCCTATACTCTTGCTGCCTCTTATATTGGGTATCAACTTTTTCAAAAAGAGATAATACTAACTGTGGGAGAAAATCTTCGAATCGATATCGAATTGGTGCCAGACTTTGTACAAGGGGAGGAAATTATTGTCGAATCTCAAGCAGAAAAAGAGGAGCTCAAATCAATTGGTATTGCACAGGTTAAAACTGAACTTATTAAAGCACTCCCTGCTATTTTTGAAGCTGACGTTTTTCGTTCTATTCAACTCCTTCCGGGAGTAAAAGCAGCGTCTGACTTTTCAAGTGGCTTATATATCCGAGGTGGAAGTCCCGATCAAACTCTTATCCTTTTAGATAGAACTACCGTATACAACCCGAGTCATTTCTTTGGCTTCTTTTCCACCTTTAATCCTGATGCGATTAAGGACGTTCGATTATATAAAGGTGGTTATCCTGCAGAATATGGCGGACGATTAAGTTCGGTTCTTTCTATTTATAATAAGGATGGAAATCGTAATAAAAGAGCTGGTTCTGTTACTTTAGGAATGCTTGCATCAAGAGCTTCTATTGAAGGTCCAATTAAAAAAGGGTCGTACATGTTTGCCTTTAGACGTTCCACATTGGAGCCTCTACTTTCGGCTCTGAGACAGAATAACGACAATATTCCATCACGATTTTACTTTCTTGATTTCAATGGAAAAATCAACTTTGATGCGTCAACAAATAATAAGTTTTCTCTTGCTGCCTATACTGGTACCGATAAAGTTACGTTTCCTTTTGCAGACGATGCTGAAATAAAACTGAACTATGGAAATCAAACCATAAGTGGAAATTGGACACATATTTTCAATGAAAAATTATTCTCCAATTTCGTTATAACTGGTTCTCGTTATTTTAATTTCCCAGAGTTTGAGATAGCTGGCACTCCTTTCGAACGAGAGAATAACATATACGATTACTCTCTTAAATCTGATCTTGAATATTTACCAAGTGAGAAGCACCAAATATCTACAGGAGTTTGGGCAGGTATATTTACATTAAATCTTCAAGATCGTTTCGACAATCAGGATAGTTTTAGTAGCAGAATACATTCTCGATATGGCTCATTTTATATTCAAGACACCTGGCGTCCATCAGATCTTTGGAAGATTATTGGAGGCATGCGATTAAATTACTTTTCAGATGGGGATTATCTGAGGTTAGAACCTCGTCTATCTGTCGAACATCGTCTAACTGAGAAAGTACGTTTGCAAGCTGCTTACGGTAGATATAATCAGTTCTTCACCTTAATTAGTAACGAAGCTTTTTCAGGCTTTGATGTCTGGTTGACTTCCGATGACGGAATTAGACCTGCTTATGGAGATCAATTTGTATTAGGTGCTAAAACGCTTCCTTTTAAAAATTATGGCTTAGATATTGAGCTATATTATCGAAATATGAACGATCTATTTGAGTTAGATCCTTTTTTACCTGACGCTGCTGGTCTTTTGTACTCAGATTTATTTAGAGTGGGGAATGGCTATGCTTATGGGTTTGAAGCTATGTTTGAACGACAAGTTGGAAGATTGAATGGCTTCATAGGATATACTTTCGCGTATACTTGGAGAAAATTTCCAGGCTTTAATTATGAGTTAAGTGATGCTAGTAGAGCAGCACGGTTTTATCCCCCGAAATATGATCGCCGTAATGATATTAACCTTGTACTAAACTATAATTTGAGCAGAAAATGGACATTGACTGGATCATGGTCTTACGCAACCGGTCAAGCTTATACCCAAGTATTAGGTAGATACGCACTTTTTGATGATCCATTTTCTTTGGGAAGCGAAGTTGGATCTTTTACAGTTAATGAAGTGAATGCAGCACGATTGCCTAGTTATCAAAGGGTTGATTTATCCTTTGCCAGACAAGGAACATTCTTTGGAATAGGTGAGGCAGAATTGCAACTCCAAATCATCAATGTGTTGAACCGTAAAAATGTATGGTTCCAAAATTATGACTTCGATGAAAATCCTATAAAAATTACTGACGTAACTTTACTCCCAGTACTCCCTTCTATCTCTTACACGGTAAAATTTTAGACATCATGAGAAATTTAAGTTTAACAATCGGTTTAGTTCTTATCACACTTTTTGGATGTGAAACATACTCACAAAGTGATTATGAAGAGTTTTATGTAGTTGAATCCTATATGGTTGCCAATCGAAACCTTCAACAAGTACGGCTATCTACTACCGTCCCAGCTTTTGAATTTTATGACTTTGATGATAGCGCAATTAGAAATGCTATCGTTCAGGTTCGATTATTGAATCAAAATAGTTCAAGTATAGATTCTGTTTTTAACTTCACAATGACCGATCCAGGAATTTATCAACCAGTTTCTACTCATCGGGTATTACCAACCAGAAGCTATCAGCTATTTATAACCATCCCAAATGGAAACATTTTAGATGAAATTAGTGCCACTGCAATTGTACCAGACACATTCAGTGTTATTGATGGTATTCTTGATACACTTGTATATCAATCTAGTGAACAACTTTCGGTAACATTTTCTGAAAGCTCATATCCAGGTAGACAGAATGTATTTGTGTTCACAACAATCTCTGAGAATCCAATAATCGACAATCTAACCCCTATTTATTTAGATTTTTATGAAGATGATGAAGACTTATTAGAATTTAGTGTTACTTCATCTGGGCTGTTAAATGAAGGGAATTTTACTCAGTTCCCAGATGGTTCAGTAACTATTAATTATCCTTGGCTTGCAGTAGCTTTCTATGAAGAAAATAGAATCGTTGCTACCACAGTAGATGATAATATCTATGATTATATAAGATCGAATGCTGTACAACTAGGAGGATCTACTTTATCTCCAGGTGAGATACAGAATGTACTTACTAATGTAAAAGGAGGAATTGGTTTGTTCGGTGCTATGGCATCAGATACTATTCCAACTTTTATAAAAAGAAATCCATTTTTAGAATAATTTAAGCTTGAGTTTGTTCCTTTTTTAGATCAACTTTTCCCCATGAAATTTATATACCTCATCTTTGTAGTTCTATTATTTTCGGAACCCATAATTGCACAGCAATCTGGTGCTTTCGAAATCGCTCGAGTTAAGTATCGTGGAGGTGGCGATTGGTATAATGACCCTTCTTCACTTAAAAACTTAATTGAATACACAAATAAAGAAATACCTATTTCGATTGAACCAGTTTATAAAGACATAGCCTTAGGAAGTACTGAAATCCATTCTTACCCCTTTTTGTTTCTTACAGGACATGGTACAATCACTGCCAATAATAGCGAGATTCGAAATTTAAGAACCTACCTAGAAAATGGTGGATTTCTTTATGTTGATGATGATTACGGTTTAGATGAACATATTAGATCTGTTCTAACCGCAGTATTCCCCGATGAGGAATTACTCGAACTTCCATTTAATCATCCTATTTACAAGCAAGTTTTTGAATTTAAAAATGGACTCCCAAAAATTCATGAACATGATAATCAAAACCCTAAAGGCTTTGGGTTATTCAGAAATGGGAAACTTGTTGTATTCTATACTTATGAATCAAATTTAGCTGATGGTTGGGCTGATCCAGAGGTTCATAACGATCCTCCAGAAGTAAGAACCAGCGCATTAAAGATGGGCGTTAATATTTTGGTATATGCTTTGACTCGTACTTAAATTTTTAGCTATACTATGTAGTTAAATATAAATTACTATACATGATTACTCCTTACATATTTTTTCCTGGTAACTGCGAAGATGCATTGAACTTCTATAAAACCGTTTTTAAGGGTGAGATTACTTTTATTCAACGTTTTGGGGAAGCAAATATGCCCGTTGAGGAAGATTATAGAGATAAAATCATGCATGCCACTCTCGAATTTGGCTCTTCTAAGATTCAATTTTCAGACGGTGCTCCTCACAAAAAAATAACCCCAGGTGATAATGTGCATCTAAGTCTTACTTTTGAGAATGAAACTAAAATGAGACTTACTTGGAGTAAACTTGCAGAAGGTGGTTCCGTTCATATGGATTTGCAAGACACTTTTTGGGGAGCAGTTTATGGCCAACTCGAAGACAAATTTGGTATGCGCTGGATGTTTAATTTCCAGAAAGAAGCTTAACTCTTCCCTTTCATTTTATACTCAAATACCTTTTCGTTAACAATATTTCCAGAAGTGTTTTCGGGATCGGGATAAAAGTCATCGGAATCCATTTTCTCACGTAGTGTAATTTTGGATTTTACATCAGCCTGAACTTTAATAATTGTACGCTTCTCATCATTTGATGCAGTTTTGTATTTCTCAGAAAGCTCTTCAAGCTTGTGCTTAAAAAAGTTCAATTCAAGTGTTTTAATCGTGCTTTTTGCAGTTCTATATGGGTTTTTATCTTTTTCGTATTTAAGGCCAATTTTCTCATGATGTCGTTCACTAGCCGAATATTGCTCTAAGAGTACATCCCCTACTAATCTTGGAAATGGGTCTTTTCGACCAGAATAATGCTCCATATTAATTTCTAATCCTTCTTTGTACCTATCAACAATGTCATTGTAAAACATTCTAAGCTCTTCATCTTCAATCAACCTATCGTTTGTAAGTGAGCAAATATAAGTGACCATTTCTTTTCCAAAGCTGATCATTAATCGGATTAACTCCTTTTCGTAGTGAGGCTTTTTTCTAGAATTTTGAGGCTTTTGATTTAATGTATTTGGGACCCCTCGAAATTCTTTTTGAATTGGGAACTCTTGATCAGGAAATTCTTCTCCAATTGGTGGTTCTTCTTGGTGTTGAAATGAAGGAGTTTGCTGACGGTCGTCTCGAAATCTATCTCTTTGTTTTGAGCGTTCAACTTCTTTCCTCTTTTCAGATAATACTCTGTCTAACTCTTCAAACAACTCCCTGTCTGTACCACGGCGATACTTTTGAGTTCGCTGATGCAAATGCTGAACATACACTTGTCGTTGAATGGATTCTTGAATATTTGCAATAGCTTCTAATATCTCTGTAATCACTTTGCTTTGTTGAACAGGATTTTCCATCCTTCCTTCTTCTTCCGCTTTCATGATTAAGAAATCTACAAAGTCACTTCCTTCTTCTTTCTTAAGTTCCAAGAAAGATTCTTTACCAAACTGCTTCACAAACGAATCGGGGTCTTCTCCATCTGGTAATTCCAATAACTGAACTTCCATCCCTTCAGCCAAAGCAATATCAATTCCTCGTTTCATTGCATTTTGACCTGCATTATCTGCATCATAGATCATGATAATACGATCGCCATATCGATGAAGGATTTTCATTTGTCCTGGAGTAAGAGCGGTACCAGAACTAGCCACAACATTTGTAATATCATGTTCATTTAATGTGATTACATCGGTATACCCTTCTACCAATATCACTTCTTTATTTTTCCGAATTTCATTCTTTGCGAAATTTACTCCGTATACAACTTCGCTTTTATTATATACTTTTGTTTGAGCTGAGTTGATGTATTTAGCTGTTTTCTCATTTCCCAAAACTCTTCCTGCAAAACCAATTACCTTATTAGTAGGACTAAAAATTGGAAACATCAGTCTTCCTCTAAAAGTATCATAAAAACCCTCTCCACGTTGACTGGGTTTCACCAAATCAGCTTCTACTAAATACTGTTCATCAATTCCAGTATTTAATGCAGCCTTCCAAAGATCATCACCACCTGAAGGTGAATATCCCAAACCAAAGCGTTTAATGGTTTCTAAGTTATACCCTCTTTTTTTAAGATATGCTTGTGCTTTATCAGCATCAGGGTTTTCGATTAAATTTCTATAGAAATATACTCCAGCAAATTTAAGCGCATGATAAATCCCTTCTCTAAGTTGGTGTCCTTCAGTTTGCTCTTGTGTTTGTTCTTCCTCAGGAATAAATACACCATATCGATCAGCTAATTGTTTTATAGCCTCTGTAAAACCAATTCCATCCTGATCCATAATAAATTTAAAAACATCACCCGATTCCCCACATCCAAAACACTTAAAAATTCCAAGTCGTGGCGTAACATGAAAAGAAGGAGACTTTTCATTGTGATAAGGACACAAACCAGTAAAGCCACTCCCTGAGCGCTTTAGCTTTACATAGTCGGAAACCACTTCAACAATATCGGCGGCATCCCGAACTTCCTCTTTTTTCGAGTCTGTTATCATAAAAAGAACTTAACAAATTGAGAAGTGACATACATAGTAGGAAGAATATTGAGTATGAGTTTTTTACATGAATGATCTTCTATGATTAGAAACTTTGTCCTTTTTCCTCTTAGCTACTTTGCTACATAGACCTTATATTCCTGACCTCTAAATCAAGAATTTTAAAACATAGATATGAGCGTATTAGTTGGAAAGGATACCCGCCTTATAGTTCAGGGTTTTACTGGTAGTGAAGGAAGTTTTCATGCTGGACAAATGATAGAATATGGAACCAATGTTGTGGGTGGTGTTACGCCAGGAAAAGGTGGACAATCTCATTTAGATCGACCGGTTTTCAATACCGTTGCAGATTCTGTTGAACATGAAGGAGCTAATACATCTGTAATCTTTGTACCACCAGCTTTTGCTGCAGATGCAATTACTGAAGCAGCTTTTGCTGGTATTAAAGTTATCATTTGTATAACTGAAGGTATTCCCGTAAAAGATATGATCTTGGCAAAGCAAGTTTGTAAAAATCATGGTGCTATTCTGGTAGGACCTAACTGCCCAGGTGTTATAACTCCAGGGGAAGCAAAAATTGGAATTATGCCTGGTAACATTTTTACTCCAGGAACTGTAGGCTTGATTTCACGTTCAGGGACATTAACCTATGAAGCTGTAGATCAACTTACCAAAGTTGGATTAGGACAAAGTACAGCTATAGGTATTGGTGGTGATCCTGTAATTGGAACGACTCACCTTGATGCTGTTAAACTTTTCCAAGAAGATCCAGACACTGAGTCAATTGTTCTTATTGGTGAAATTGGCGGTTCTGCCGAAGAAGAAGCCGCTGCTTATATTAAAGAGCATGTTACAAAACCCGTAGTTGCGTTTATTGCAGGATCTACAGCCCCTCCAGGTCGAAGAATGGGACATGCTGGTGCAATTATCTCTGGTGGTAAAGGAACTGCACAAGAGAAAAAGAAAGCTCTTGCAGATGCAGGTATTACTGTAGTTGATAGTCCGGCTTCAATTGGTATTACCATGAAAGAATTATTGGGATAACATTTTCCCTATCAAATTTAAAAGCCTTCCATCTAAAGCTGGAAGGCTTTTTTTATATATATCTGTATATCATTTCTATATAAATTACTGGCTAACAACAATTTCATAGTTTTGTAATTTATTATTTGATACTATTCAAATTGTATACTTAAACTTAAAATTATTATAGAGGACTTTGATTAGAATGAATGATCTTTTTAATAAGAAATGGAGAATTCTAAGTTGCACAAAACTGACGCTTCTCATTTTTTGTGGAACATTCATATCCACATCACTAGAAGCGCAAATTGTACCGAGTTCATATGAATTTGATACTGAATCTACCTACAGAATCACCCTACTTGATGGTTCTGACTTTATTGGCCATTTTATTGAAAAAGGCACCCTAGATATAACTTTTTCGACTAATTCTATACCAAGATTAACGTTTCCTTTTACCCAAATTAAATCTATAGTTCTTGTAGAAGATTTTGAGTTAAAGAATGGGGAATATTGGTTCCCGAACCCAAATGCTACCAGGTACTTCTTCTCTCCTTCCGCATTTAACCTTAAAGCAGGAGAAGGGTATTATCAAAATAGTTACTTGTTTTTCAATTCTATCAATTATGGTGTAACAGATTTCTTTTCTATCGGTGGTGGACTTGAAATTATTTCTACTTTCACAGGAGAACCTATTTACTTCTTAACTCCAAAAGTAGGATTTGAGTTAGCCGATAATTTTAATATTGGTGGAGGTATACTGTTATTAGGAGCTGCAGGAGAAGCCAATCTTGGAATAACTTATGGAACAGCTACTTATGGGAATAGGAATGATAACGCAACTCTTGGCTTAGGTTGGGGTTTTGTTGATGGTGATTTCTCAAGTAGACCAACTATTACCTTAAGTGGTATGAAAAGAGTGAAACGAAAATTCTCTTTGGTTACAGAAAACTGGCTGATTCCTATCTTTGATGATTCCTATTATAATATTTACTCGTATGGAATGAGATTCTTCAGCGAAAAAATTGCTGTTGATCTTGGCTTCATTAACAATAGTGATATCGCTGAAGGAATAACAATTGGTATTCCCTATGTAGATTTTGTAGTTAAGTTTTAACCTTACTTATTAATAAAAAAAAGGATGGCTTGAACTTGTCAAACCATCCTTTAACACTAATAAGAAATAGATTTAGATTATAGTTCCGTCTGGAATTATCACTCCTTTTTTTACTAGAGCAATACCATCTCTCATATAATGATATTTATGATCCCCATCAGGAATATGATCTCCGCCAACAATCCGAACATCATTCCCAATACTTACATTTTTATCAATAATACAGTTTTTTAGATAACAGCGTTGACCAACACCCATTGCTGGTTTATTTGGAGATGCATTATCAATAAATTCACGACTTTGGAATTGATCATTACCCATAATGATAGAATTTTCAATGGTCGTGCCTTTTGCAATTCTTGAACGTATTCCAATAACCGATCGAACTATTCTACTAGCTTCTACAATACATCCTTCTGACATCAGACAATGTTCCATGGTTGTGCCCATTATTTTTGAACCAGGAAGTAATCGGGCTCGAGTGTAAATATAGCTGTCGTTATCATATAGATTGAACTCAGGAATAGTATCAGTAAGCGCAAGATTAGATTCGAAAAAGGATTTGATTGTTCCTATATCTTCCCAATATCCACCAAATTCATAACTACTAACTCTCATATTTTGAGTTAATGTCTTAGGGATAATTTCCTTCCCAAAATCAGTAGCAACTGGATTCTCATTAAATAAATCTATGAGTGTTTGGCGATTGAAAATATAAATCCCCATCGAAGCCAAATAATGCTTGTTTTGACCCAAATAAGGTTCAGGAACATTAGATTTCCAAGCTTCCAATTCATCCAATGCTGGTTTCTCTACAAAACTATCAATCATCCCATCTTTATTGGTTTTCATAATACCAAAACCTGTTGCATCTTCTGCAACTACAGGGATCGTTGCTACTGTTAAGTCGGATTCATTCTCATTATGCTTAGCTAGCATTTCACGATAATCCATTTGATAAAGTTGATCACCTGATAAAATCAATACATACTCATATGAGTGATCTTCCATATGATGAATTGATTGCCGAACAGCATCGGCAGTACCTTGAAACCACTGCGAATTATCAGCAGTTTGTTCAGCTGCTAAGATATCAACGAATCCATTACTGAATACATCAAAGTTATAGGTGTTTTTAATATGTCGATTCAACGAAGCAGAGTTGAATTGAGTTAAAACATAAATCCTACTGATATCAGAATTCAGACAGTTAGAAATTGGTATATCTACCAATCTATATTTACCTCCAATGGGTACCGCTGGCTTTGATCTATGATCGGTTAATGGAAAAAGACGAGATCCCCTTCCCCCGCCTAAAATGATTGAGATAACTGAATCCTTCATTTTGAACTTTGATTTTTTAAATGGTTATACATATTAATATAGTCTTTTGCCGATTTATCCCAAGAGAAGTCTAGCTTAGTGATAATTCTTACAACTTCAGCATGTCGCTTTTTATCTTCAAATAACTCAATAGCTCGGATAATAGCTTGCTCAGCTTCTTGTAAATTAAAATCTTTAAACTGAATACCATATCCTCCATCCTCCGATAGGTCAATAACAGTATCTTTTAATCCACCAACTGCTCTAACAATAGGCACCGTTCCATAACGCATTGAGTACATTTGATTTAATCCACATGGTTCCACTCTTGAAGGCATTAAAATAAAATCAGCCCCAGCATAAATTTCGTGTGCTAGTTTTTCGTTGTATTCAAGGGTAGCGTCAAAATATCCGACATGATCACTATCCATTTGTGTAAAAATTTCATGCAATCCTGGGTCACCAGTACCTAAAAGTACAAAATTCACTTCATGTTTACTTTTCATGAACGAAGAAATTAAATCAGGTAATAAATCAGCGCCTTTTTCTCTAACTAAACGACCAATAAAAGCAATAGTAGGTAAGTCAGGATCAATCCCAAATTCCTTACATATCAATTCTTTGTTTTTTCGTTTTCCAGCTTTTACACCTCTTAGAGTATAATTTAAGTCCAGTAGAGGATCTGTAGCTGGGTTCCAAACTTCTGCATCAATTCCATTTACTATACCAATCGACTTTTCTTTTTCACTCTCGAATAGTATCTCTAAGCCATTACTACTAGAGCCAAGTTCTTCCATATAACTTTGAGATACCGTTGATATCTGCCATGAACATTTCAATGCCGATGCTAATGAATTTAATCTTCCATCCCAATCTAAAAGTCCTAATCGACTAATATCGAATGCTGGAAGTGCTTTATATCTTTCCTTGTCATATTGCCCATGGTACTCGGCATTATGAACCGTAATTACCGTAGGTATTTCGGCTAGGACTTTATAACGATCACAGCTTGTCATCATAAAGGGAATAAGACCTGTATGATGATCATGACAATGAATGATATCTGGATTATTTTTTCTATTGGTTATCCATTCTAGTGCTGCAATTTGAAAGCTTACAAATCGCTCAAATTCATCCCAGTACCCTTTCCCTGTCCAAGGATCGATATATACACCAGGCCGATCTAATCTTCCTGGAATGTCTATGGTATAGAGTGGGAATCCAAGTGGGTCACCAACGACTTTTAAAATTTGAAAACTAAAATATTCTGATCCAAGTCGAGCATCACTTTCCCAAATAGTATCATACTCTTGTTCTTCCAACCACTTGGTTTTGTACTTAGGTAGGATAACTTCACAAGTTTCTCCAAGTTTATTTAAATATTTAGGTAATGCTCCAACAACATCCCCTAAACCTCCAGCTTTAGCAGCTGGATAACATTCTGCACTTAAGTGTATGATATGCATCTACGTAAAAGAAAATTTTTAGATTATTGTAATAAAACTGATTTTAATGAAACAAATAAGGAAAGTTTACGCATCTTCCAAAAGATTAACTCATAATTGTAGAACTTTTACCTACAAATAAAATAAAACTAATAGAATAGAATGGTCATCATCAATGTAGAGAATGTTACGAAAGCATTTGGTAAGAATACTGCGGTTAATGATGTAAGTTTTAATGTTGAAAAAGGACGGATTTTTGGATTACTCGGGCCAAATGGTGCTGGTAAAACTACTACCATTCGTATGATCAACCATATACTTACGCCAGATACAGGTACAATTACAATTAATGGGCAAATATCCAGCCCAATCACTCAGAAAATGATAGGTTATATGCCCGAAGAGCGAGGGCTTTATAAAAAAATGAAAGTAGGTGAACAGCTTTTATATCTCACTCAATTAAAAGGAATGAGCACGTCGGCTGCTAAAAAAGCAATCGACTTTTGGCTCGACCGATTTGAAGCTTCAGATTGGAAGAAAAAAGAAGTTGGTGAATTGTCGAAAGGTATGTCACAGAAAATTCAGTTTATCGCTACCATAGCTCATAATCCTGATATTTATATTTTCGATGAACCCTTTTCTGGACTTGATCCAATAAATAGTGAAACCCTTAAAGAGGTAATTATTGGACTTAAAGATGAAGGGAAAACTATCCTTTTTTCTACTCATCGTATGGAACAAGTTGAACAAATGTGTGATGATATTTGCCTTTTCAATAATGGAAAAGCTGTATTACAGGGCGATCTTCGAAAAGTAAAATCTTCATTCGGTGAAAATACGATCAACTTAGAGTTTTCGGGAGATGGCTCATTCCTAGATCAACTAGAGAATGTTCGAATAAATAACCGTTCAACGAATTTTGCCGAAATAAGAGTTCTTAATGATCAACCAATGCAAAAAATACTAGAACTAGCTATGCAGCATGCAGAAATTCACAAATATGAAAGGGTTGAGCCTTCTTTAAACGAGATTTTCATCTCTACTGTTGGTGAAGATAATTTAAAAGTTGAGGAGGTATAACCATGAATTTTGGAAAAATATTTCTGGTCTTAAAAAGAGAATATATTACGCGAGCTCGCTCTAAGTCATTCATTCTTTCAACCATTTTAACTCCAATAGTGCTAATTGCATTTGGTAGCTTCATGGTATGGATAGTATCGAGTGAGACTGACTCAGAGAAAATTGTAGGTGTTTATGACAGTACTGGTGTACTTGCTGATCACTTTATTGAGTTAAATCCAGATCGTTATCTTGATGTCTCAGATTTAGAATTGGATTCTGTAAAAGCTCTAGTGCTTGGAGAAGGTGAGTTAGATGCATACCTCAACCTTGAAGAGAAGCATATCGAAACAAACGAAAACGCTGAATTAATTTACAGTGGAAGTGGTGGCCTAGCTTTCACTGGGAGTGTTCGTGGCGATCTTCGTCAAATAATTCAAGAAGAACGACTAGCAAGAGCAAACGTTTCAGAAGAAGTAAAAGAACTTTTTGCACGTCGACCAGGATTAGATTCTAGAAAACTTACCGACGAAGGTGAAGCTGAAGATGATAAAGCAGGTTTTATGTCTGGTGTTGGATTTGTTCTAGGTCTTCTCATATTTATTGGTCTTTTTGGTTATGGAGCCGTACTAATGCGAAGCGTAATTGAGGAAAAAACAAATCGCATTGTAGAAGTAATTACTTCATCTATCAAACCAATTGAGCTTTTAATTGGGAAAGTAACTGGGGTCTGTTTGCTGGGCTTTACACAGTTTGCGGTTTGGGCATTCATGTATATTGGAATTTCTATTGTTGCAGTACCTGTAGCAGGACTTATAATGCAAGATCAGCTTACTGAAATGGCGAGTCAGGAAGAGATTAATGCTGCAGCTGCTGAAGTTGGTTTTGACCCAGCCTCACTAGACATTCTAAGTATAGATCCTATGATCTTTGTCTACTTCTTTCTGTTCTTTGTGCTAGGATTCTTCATGTATGCTTCTCTATTTGCTGCAGTTGGTTCTGCTGTAGATTCAGAACAAGATACTCAACAGTTCATGCCAATTTTGATGGTTCCTCTTATGGGAGCTTATATCTTAAATACGAGAATTATGGTCGACCCTGACTCATCATTAGCAGTATTTGCATCACTTTTCCCGCTTACATCACCTATAAATATGATAACTCGTATAGCGGTTACTGATGTTCCCATCTGGCAGATTCTGGTGAGCTTTACCCTTCTAATAGTCTCCTTCTATGGAATTATGTGGGTAAGTGCCAAAATTTACAGAGTTGGGATTCTGATGTACGGCAAAAAAGCTTCCTTCAGCGATTTATTGAAATGGATTAAGCAAGGTTAAAAAGTCGATAAATAACGGTTAGAGATATTAAATCTCATGTCTTTAACCGTTATTATTTTAATTAGAAATCTGTTCCAATAGATTATCAGTTTCTAAGAGTATTCGAATATCGAATTCGTCTTGTTCTACAAGACCTAAAATCATTAAACCTTCGGAAGGTGAAAGCAAGGTCACTCCTTTTAAAGAATAGAATCTAATTCTTGGATCACGATCTTTTAGTAATTGTTTAATTCGGCTGATCCATCGCGCTGAATTCTGATCTGCATTTAACAAAAAATCGAGTCCATTTTTTCTACTTGAATATGGATATGTAGAAGAAAGATATTCTTCTGCTAGTGTGATAAAAACTTCACTAGAATCAACATCAGGGTATTCATTCATTACATACAATGATTTTGAACCAGTGCTATCCACTCGTAGTAACCGTTGAACAAGAGAAACCATCTCATCAGGCATTGCAAGTTCTGAATAGGTTCTTAATGCTACCTCAAAAATTGTATTAGTGCTGGCTCTTAATACTTTTGAACGAATTGAATTTTTTACTATTTCATCATCAGGATAATTTGATAATGCTATAAGAGACGCTAATTGCACTTCAATATTTGAGTTATTTAATCCATTCAAAAATTGCTGTTCTGTTCCAGTTGCGCCATTAGTTATAGATGCCATAGTTTCGAATAATGCTCCTTTAACTACAGCATTTTGTTCAGAATCCATCACATCATTTAGGGCAAGTTGTAGATCGGGATTATCTCTATAGTTCACTAATAACCTTGCAGCAAGCGCTCTATCACTTACATTTCCATTTCTAAGTTGATTCAGTAAAAAGAACAGTGGCAAATCTCCAAAGGTAATTGAATCCAGAGAAATGGAGCCATCTCTAAAACTTATAAATTCTATTGATGGTGATAGATCAAAAGAAACGGTATCTAATTCTCCAGTAAAGTTAACTTCATGACTGACTGAATCATCAAAAGTGTATTCAGTCATAAAAAGACTATATAGAACCTCACCACTCCCTTCTTCTAGTTCAAAAATTAAATCCAGGTTTGAATTTATTTCGTCATAATCAGCTCTCAATGAATAGTGAATAGCATCTTCTGCCTCTAAACTTTCAGAATCTATAGCTTCATCAAAAGAGACATCAAACCAAGCTAACCCTGTTTTCTGATACCAAAACTCAGCATAGTCTTCAAACTCTACTATGTTTTCAAAATTACGTGCAATATCAGAAAGTGAATTAGTAACTGTATTTTGGAAAAGAACAGGCTTCGCTTTAAATGATTTCTGCCATTGGTTCCAGGAATAAATGGTATTTAGTGTATCAGGATTATCTATTAAAGCTTGTCCTTCATTCAATGAATAATGAAGTGCAGTTCGCATCAATTCATCACCCCCATTATCAAGATCGAAAAATTGTTCGCCTCGATGATATTCACCAAACCATTGAGCATACATCCCTCGCTTCAATTGATTTGAAAGAGATCCAAGATTCTCATACAAAAAGATAATTCCTGTACCATGTGTTCTTTCTTCCCAAAAATTATCAGGTAGAATAACAATGTTTAAACCATCCCAAGGATATTCCATCGAAAGAGCTTTCTCTACATTTTTTTTAAGTTGAGATGCTTCTCTAATCAACCTAATTCTCTCCTCTTCAGAATACTTTAACTCTGCACTTAAAAGTCTTACCGTAGTTAAACCTGATGTCACTTCAGAGATTATGAAATCACCAAGAGCAAAACTCAATCCAGTAAATGGGACATTAGTTTCTGATTTATAATGAATTTCTTTTCTATTAGATGGCTTTGAAGTATCACCTATAAGATCTCCGTTAAACATTACTTCATTGTCGTAGGGAATTGTGAAGTAAGCATCGAAAGTGAGTTCATTTCTTGGGTGATCAAAGCCAGGTAACCAATGTCGATGAGCTAATGGGTTCTTTGAAGACCAAAAATTTGATTCCGAATCTTTATAAAGACCAAAACGCGAATTAGCTTGCCATGTTATAGAAATTGTGAATTCCTCACCTGCTATTGTGGAGTCAGGTAATTCAATTAACAACGAATCATTAGAGATAGAGAAATCACCCTCAACCTTGTTAATTGTAACATCATCAATTGCAGATTCTTCCGTTTGTAGAATCAATGTAGTTAATCCATCAATCTTAGAAATAACAGAATAGGTTACTACTCCACGAACCAAATTGAGATCAGGTTCAAGAGTAACTCTGATTTCAGCATGTTCGAAATCGAAGGGTTGACTTGGATAGGATTCATAATCAAATTTTGGAACATCCTCACAATTTTGCGCGATCGCAAAAATGAGTGAAATTAGACCTAATGAATACGAAAAGATTGTTTTAATCATGTATTAGTATGTGCTTCAAATATTGCTTTTACCTGAGGGTATAATGCTTTGTTTGTTGAAAACCCATTTCCAGAATGGATGGTTTCATCACCATTGGTATCACTAAATATTCCACCCGATTCCTTTAATACTGGTAACAACGCAGCTGCATCCCAAATGTTGAGAACTGGATCAAACATCACATCTGCTCTACCAATTGCAACCATCATATGACCATATGCATCGCCCCATGTTCTATGTAGTTTAGTTCTCGCCATTAGTTCCTGAAATTGTGGCTCCATCCCACATTCTTGAAATCTTCTTATCTCTGTAACCAACAATGTTGAATCTTTTAATTCAGAGGTTCCTCTTACATGGCAAGGTTTACCATTCAAAGTTGCTCCAAGTCCAATTCCAGCAGCACAAAGTTCATCTAAAGCAGGTGCATTTATTATACCAACAACTGGTTCATTGTCGATCATGATCCCAATTAGGGTTGTATAAAATGGCACACCATGTATAAATGATTTAGTCCCATCAATTGGATCAAGAACCCATTGCATGTTACTTCCTTCATTAGTTCGTCCGTATTCTTCTCCAATAATACCGTGATCTGGATATCGTTTTAATATTTCTTCTCTAATAACTTGCTCTGTTTCACGATCAGCGATAGTTACTGGAGAATCATCAGCTTTACTAATTACTTCAAAATCTTTTTTAAAATATTTGAGAGTATGATTTCCTCCAATAGTCGCAATTTCGATAGCTGCTTCAAGCAACTCTTTGATGTCAGTCATGTTTTAATGTATTTTCTTTGTTTGAGTAAGTGAGTTGAATTTGGAAAAACTATCATCAATGAAAAACGGCAGCATATTATTCTTTATTAGTATCCTTTTTTTGAGTTCTGTTTCAGAGAACACAATTGCACGTCAAATTAACGAAGTAGAATCCATTATTCTTGAGGGCAGTAAATTAAGAATTAATGGGACATCAAATGTCACTGATTTTGAATGTATTTATTCAGATCGAATTTCATCTGATACTCTATATCAAAGAGTTAGCTATGGTGATTCCCTATTCATTTCTGGTGATTCAATCACTTTAAATTCTGCGAACTTCGACTGTGGTAAAAAGGCAATTAATCGAGACATGCAGAAAACCCTTAAAGCTGAAGAATTTCCATTTCTGGAAATCGCATTAAAATCTATTGAAATTGCAGATGAAGTGCCATTTGAAACCCAACTCGCAATTACTCTTGCTGGTGTAAATAGAAATGTTATTGTTGAAATTTCAGAATTTTCAAGTTCTGGCAATTCTATTTCTTTTGTTGGTAAAGGACGAGTTCTTTTAACTAATTTTGGATTAACTCCACCTACTGCCTTATTCGGTCTAGTTAAAGTTGATGACGAGATATCAATTAGCTTTGATTTAACTGTTGAGCAATAAAAAAGGGCGCGCCTTTCACGACTCGCCCTTTGGTTAATAGAGGTATTACTTTAGAAAGAAATCACAGCTTCTATCGTCACACCACTAAATTCCGCACCTTGGTATAAGCTACCATTGAAGCCATTTCCACCATAGGTTTGTTTTACATATTCGATTTTGGTTAGTACGTTTTCTGTTAGAAACCAACCACCACCGATATTGATACGGTCTATTTCGCGTGTTTGAGAAGCATCAGTTTGTTCTCCGCTTACTGAGTTATAACGACCACCTACAAAGAAGTCTTCGTCATCACCTAAGCGATAAATTAATTCTGCACCTATTTGAGTGAATCCACCACCTGCATCAGCACCACTATTTACCATTTCATATACACCGAAGAACTCTAGTCCTTGGAATTTTACGAATGGGTTGATTTGGAAAGCAGTTTGGTATGCGAATCTAGGATTATAACGTCCTGAGAAATCACTTCCTTCTGCAACTTTATAATAACGAGCACCAGCACGGTCACCACCGTAGATGTAATCACGAGTACCTTTGTCAGTACTGTTGTAGAAAGATCCAGTTAAGCGAAGTCTTAAATCTTCATTTATTTGTGAATCGTATCCAACTTTACCAAAAAGTACAAATCCGTCATCTGTTGATGCAGCCTCCATTTCAGCATAAAGTAATAATGGGGATTGATCCTGCTTTTAGAACTGGATGTAAAGTAGCTGTGGTTGATGAAACTGGGAAATATTTTGAAGGAACTACCATATTTCCAACTCCCCCAAGAAATCAAATTGCTTTGTCGGAATCTGTAATCGAAAAACTTATAGATAAATACGGCGTAAACTTAATTGCTATTGGAAATGGAACGGCAAGTCGTGAAACCGAACAGTTTATCGCTGATTTCATCCAAAAAAGAAAAGAAGTTAAACCAAATGAAGAGCTGAATTATTTGATCGTCAATGAAGCTGGAGCTTCGGTGTATTCAGCTTCGAAAATTGCTCGTGAAGAATTCCCGGATTTAGATGCGGCTCAGCGTGGCAACATCTCTATTGCTAGACGTGTACTTGATCCTCTTGCAGAGTTAGTTAAAATTGATCCAAAATCTATTGGAGTTGGTTTGTATCAGCATGATATCAATCAGAAGCAGTTGGCTTCTAAACTAGATGACGTAGTAGAAAGTTGCGTTAATGAAGTGGGTGTAAATTTAAATACCGCTAGTGCACCTCTCCTTTCTCATATCTCTGGGTTGAGTAAAAAAGTGGCAGATAACATCGTGAAATTCCGAGAGAAATCAGGGGCATTCGAAAGTCGGGATCAAATCAAGACGATAGATGGAGTTGGAGATTTCCGTTTCCAACAGGCTGCTGGATTCATGCGTATTCCTGAAGCTAAAAATCCACTTGATAACACCGCCATTCATCCAGAAAGTTATGAAGCAACTGAGAAGTTTTGTAATCTTTTTAGCATCGACCTGGATAATCTGGCTACTCAAAAAGACAAAATTGCTACTAAACTTGGCAATCTTAATACCAAGCAAGTTGCTGAACAGCTTGGTATCGGTGAACCGACGTTAGAGCTCATTATTGAAAACTTACAAAAGCCTGGGCGTGATCCACGTGAGTCGTTGCAAAAACCGATCTTAAGAACCGATGTGGTTAAAATGGAAGACCTCAAAGAAGGGCAGAAATTACAGGGCACAGTACGGAATGTAGTCGATTTCGGTGCTTTTGTGGATATCGGAGTAAAACAAGATGGATTACTTCATATTTCCAGCATGAGTAACACCAAAAAAGTAGAAGATCCTCATGAAATAGTTGGTGTAGGTGATATCATTAATGTAGAAATCACAAAATTGGATTTGGAGCGGGGAAGAATTGGATTGGAGTTGGTTTGATGAATAAGAAATTATGAGTTCTTAGTTTTGAATTCATTCTAATACTACTATTTATGAGTCAGCTCCATTTGCGAGCAGGGCAAAGCAATCTCCAGATGGTGTCTCACTCATTCCTTCTAATTCTGAAAGGCATTCCGTTAAAGTACAACAGAACGAGTAAATACGACATTTACATGTAGTAGGATATTATTTCCTTTTGAAGTATTATTTGTTTCCCTGCAACTAACCCCCTCCTATTCTTATGAAAAAAGTAATAAGTTTTAAATTTGTGCAGCAAATACTTCTACTTTTAATGATAGTCTCATTAACTCATTTAAAAAGTTTTGCACAAACAGAAAACTTTCAAAAAATAATCCCTGGTAAGGATAACATTCTTCAAGCTATTAATTCCTCGTTGAACAGTATCCCCTATCTGCAGCTTGGTGGATTGAGAAATAATACAAATCATCAAATAACTATTATCAGTCCTGGGTTAGATTATAACGTTGGTGGTTTTGTATCTATTGATTATATAGATATTACAATGCCAGATGGTGCTACTGTACGATTCACTTATAATTCATCATCTGATCAGTTTGTAACCACTAACCCTATTTTATCAGGAACTCCTGAAAGGAATATTGGTAATCGCGGTTTAGATGTAGATGGATCATTTACTATTTCACCATTTAGAAGCCCTCCGCTTTCAACAACTTATTACCTGATTAGAGTTAACAAACCCTCTCCTTTTAACTTAGGTAAAGGAGAAACATTCAGAGTCTTAGGACCCGATTATTTAAAAGAAGTAGGTAAACAATATGAGAATGGACGATTTTGGGCAACTCCCGATAATGAAATCGTTTCTAATGTAATGAATGCTAATCCTACTGTGAATTTAGGTGTATCAATAGCTAGTACAACAAAACTAGGCTGGGTAAATACTGTAAACAGAATTAGAGAAGTTTATAATATCCAAAAGGAATCTAATAGTACCACTGCTAACTCATCAAATCAGTCAGGCAATAATTCAACATCTACAGGTAGCACAGGTAGTACAGGTAGTACAGGTGGTACAGGTAGTACAACCGAAGAGGAAGAGGAAAAGAATAATGAAACCAACTCAAAGCCCATTTATAATTCTGAGACTCCTATCGAAAGATTAGAAAGAGATCGTAGGGAACGTGAAGAAATGGCTTCTGCCGCTGCACCAGGGTTAGTTGCAATTTCAGATGCATTTACCAATTTTATTGGTTCTAGTTTAAATAGCGTCGAGATCAGAGCTCTCTACTCAACAAATTCCAACTTATCAAATTTTGGTTATAAGCTAACTTTTGGATTTGGAAGCAAAGAATTACCTGAAGCGGGCCATGTTTTTGGAATAACTGGTGGCTTGGGTTTCGCTAAAGTACCTAAAGGTACCATAAACAGATCATTCATGTCGGGGAATAATGTAAGAGAAGTCAGCTTTTCTATTAATGATGTTAACACTTTTGATTATCCTTCCATTTATAGTTTAGGGGCTAATTTTATAGGTTATTTACCTAATTCTAGTTGGATGATTGGAGCTCAGTTTGACTATAATTTCTTCAAATATTCTGATACTTATACTTATGAATGGAATAATGGCAGCAGAAACATTCAATCAGACCTGACACGTGATATCGATAATAGTTATTGGAGTTATGGAGTTTCTGTAAGAAGACCACTAGTAAGATTGATGGGGGATGAACAAATGAGAACAACTACTGCAAGTATTTTTATTCAAGCTCATTTAAACTTAACAGAGGGTGAAACAACAATAACCTTTAATGATGACGGTAATGCTTTAAATACATTTACAAGATTGGATGAAATGCCTAATAGAGAGTTTAAAGGATATCTTGATTATGGTATATCATTAATATGGAGATTTAATATCAGGATGAAACAATAAGAACTACAACTTCTCCTATCTTCCAACTATTCCTTACCTTTGATACTTAACAAAACTAAGTATGGCAGAGAATAAAACTAAAGAAGAAGTAGCAAAATTAACTCAAGAAGAGATTGATCTGTGTATTTCCGTTCTGGAAACACTGACTGAAGATCCGAACCAAATTTTTGAGATCGAGAAGGATAAAAGACTCGAACTCATTATGGCTGCGGGTAAACTATCTCGCCCGAGCAGAGAAGAATTTCGAAAACGAAAGAAAGATGCAAAGCGAGCCAAAAAAAGAAAGATCAAGGAAAAAGATCGACATTCCCGGAATTCTACCGGAATTAGGAGTGCACGTGATGCCGTAGTTTTTGAAGCACCCAAAATGATATCCTTAACGGGAAATGAATCAGAGAAAGAAACTCCGCTGGAATCTCCCCGAAACTGTTATGTTTGTAAAGAAGTCTTTCACAACCTCCATCACTTTTATGACACGATGTGTAAAGGGTGTGGTGATTTTAATTATGCCAAAAGATTCCAAACAGCAGACCTAACCGATCAGGTTGCGCTTGTAACAGGCTCAAGACTTAAAATCGGGTATCATATCACCTTGATGATGCTAAGAGCTGGAGCGACTGTAATTGCAACAACTCGTTTCCCTGTTGATTCCGCTCTTCGATATGCTAAAGAAGACGATTTCCATAAATGGGGTCATCGACTTAAAATTCACGGTCTGGATTTACGCCACATTCCAAGTGTAGAAATTTTCTGTAATTTTATTGAACAAGAATACCAAAGACTAGATATACTTATTAATAATGCAGCTCAAACAGTTCGGCGCCCAGCTGGTTTTTATCAGCATTTGATGCCAAATGAAGAAAGAGCATCGACAGAACTCCCTCCTTTTGCACAGGAATTACTACAGGATCATGATTCTTGTTTACAAGAATTAAGAAATTTAAGCGCTGGATTTGCTGAAGGTGAAAATAAAAACCTACCCGTAACTTGGCATGGCAAGCAATTGGGGATTGGATTAAGTGCCTCTGCTAAGCTTTCCCAAATCCCATATAGTATTGATAATTCTCTTACGGCTGAAGAAGTATTCCCTCATGGTGAATTGGATTCCGATCTACAACAAGTGGACCTTCGGAAAACCAATAGTTGGAGATTAAAACTGGGAGAAATTCATACTAACGAAATGCTGGAAGTTCAACTCGTAAACGCTGTCGCTCCTTTTGTTCTATGTAATCGTTTAGCAGGTTTGATGAAAAAAGAGGATACGGGAAAGAAGCATATCATCAACGTTTCTGCGATGGAGGGTAAGTTTCATCGTTGGCATAAAGAGGATCGACATCCTCATACAAATATGGCAAAAGCGGCTTTAAACATGATGACGCATACTGCTGCATCCGATTTCGCTAAATATGGAATCTATATGAATGCGGTAGATACAGGTTGGGTAACTGATGAAGATCCTGCAGAATTAGCTAAGCGTAAAGAAGACCTCCACGACTTTCAACCTCCTCTTGATATTGTAGATGGAGCTGCTAGAGTAATGGATCCATTATTCGATGGAATCAATACTGGTAAACATTGGTGTGGAAAATTCTTAAAAGATTATCGCCCAATTGATTGGTAATTATTTTTATAAATTCATGAACTAGTTATTTTATGTTCATCAAGTCTAAGGTTTTGAGATATGAAAAAAATAGTTCCCTATAAAACAGCTAAAAAAGCCCTTACCTCCTTAGACAATGGCGGAAGGTTTTATAATCTAATTACCAAAGCAAATGATGGGAAAATTAATTCTGCGGAGCTTAGCAGAGTAGCTGGTTTGGTTTCTGGAAAACAAAAAATGATTCTTTTTTTAGAAATGTCCCTTTCAGAATTGTCATCTGATTCAAGAAAGGTGATACTGAGTACTTTAACATCAGTCATTAAAAATGCGATTTATAAATATCCCACTCAACATTTAACCCCTTCTGAAGCTGTACAAACTGGAGTGCTTTCACATAATGCTATTATTACTGGTATTCCGACTTATGTGGATTCTAAATCTGACTTCAACGGTTTTATAATGATTCCTATAATGGTAGGGAAAGTTACTACTTTTATGATGGTCCCGATTATTGATGAATATGAAATTAATGAAGTAAAAGATCAGAAATCCTCAGAAACCTTTTTGATCGCCTATACAAAGAGCTCAAAAAAGTTTTCTCCAAAAATGATGACTTTTGGTGGTATTCTAAAAGAGCTGAAAGAAAATGAAAATGAAGATTCGTCATTCAATATATATCTTAAAGCTGTTACTCAATTATATGTATGAGGTTAGTTTCTAAAAAATGATTACTTGCTACGTAAATTATATTATTGATCCCTATAAACTTGAAGAGTTTGAAATTTATGCGAAAAAATGGATACCGCTTGTAAATAAATTTGGTGGCATTCATCATGGCTATTTCCTACCTCATGAAGGCTCAAATAATGTAGCCTTAACCCTATTTAGCTTCCCTTCACTAGCTGATTATGAAAAGTATAGAACAGAAAGCATGAAAGATGTTGAGTGCGTTGAAGCCTATTCATATGCTGAAAAGACAAGGTGTATTATTAGTTATGAAAGATCGTTTATGAAACCCATTTTTGGATGAGCTCAATTCGATTCATAACGCTTGGACTTTTTGTATTACTATTTATCAGTTCTTGTAAAAAGAGTCCTACCGGTGTGGAAGAGTTCAATACTAATTTTATAGTTCCTGCAATTTCTCCATCTGGTAGTGAATCGTATATAAATGGAGGTTCTGATATCATATTTGATCAAGAAACTCTGCATACTTTTGAGCTTCTAATACCAGAAGATGCACTCGCATTTCTCGATAGTGATCCCACTGCGGAAGAATATGTTGAGGGAATGCTCATATTTGATGGAGATACTCTTAGTCCAGTTGGAATTCGATATAAAGGATCGATAGGAGCTTTTGTAGGATGTGTATCAGGATCAGATTTCACTAATCCATCAGGTAGAAAAACGTGTACTAAACTATCTATGAAGGTCAAAGTTGATTGGGAAGAAAGAGATGAAAAATTTTATGGTTTAAAAAAACTTCAATTCCATTCTCAAAATCTGGATGATTCTAAAATGCATGAACGACTAGGATATTGGCTGTTTAGAGAAATGGGAGTTCCTGCACCAAGATCGGTGCATGCAAAACTTATGATTAATAAAAAATTCAGTGGACTTTATGCATTGACTGAACAAATTGACAACCGTTTTATTAAGCATAATTACGAGGATGATGAAGGAAATCTATATAAAGAAATATGGCCGCTTAGTTCTTTAGGAAGCCCGTTTCCAGAACAATCGTATTTAACCGCTTTAGAAACTAATAAAAAGAATAATCCTTCCGCAACTATCATTAGAAATTTTGCTGAACAGATTTACCAAGCAACACCTTCTGAATTATCTTCTATTATTCAACAATCGATGAATATTGACGAAATTATGATGTTAATAGCTGTAGATCGGACTATTCGAAATGATGATGGTCCCTTTCATTGGTACTGTAATTTTGGATTTTGTTCTAATCACAATTACTACTGGTACGAAGAACCTACTAGTAAAAAGTTACATTTAATCCCTTGGGATTTAGACAATGCTTTTGAGAATATTGGTGTAAACTCAAATCCAGTAACTCCTATTGCTGATTCTTTTGGTGAAATAACTAATGATTGTAAGCCCTTTGGATTTGGCCCTTGGGGAATTGTTCAACGTTCTGCAACTTGCGATAAACTTATAGGTGGTTGGGCAATTTTCATGGATGATTACCATAAAAAAATAGCAGATTTTAAGATTGGAGCTTTTTCAGAACCTCAGGTTACTCAATTATTGGATAAGTGGAGCTCTCAAATTAGATCGGCTACTATTGAGGCAAGTGAACTTCATGATGATGCAATCTCTTTGCGGGATTGGGAAAATGCAGTTTCAGTCTTAAAGGAGAAACTTCAGTATGCCAGAGAGAACTAATATTGCCTATTTGTTTCTTGAACTCCGAACTAACTATCTTAAAACTCTAACACAAAAAAAGACTTCATGGATCACGCACAAGAGTTAGAAAAGAAACATCACTTTCAAGTATATAACAGATTCCCTGTTACATTAGACCACGGACTTGGATCAAAAGTATGGGATGTTAATGGAGTTGAGTATTTAGACCTTCTAGCAGGAATTGCTGTAAATAATCTTGGGCACTCACATCCAGCCATTGTTGAAGCCATTAAAGAACAGGCAAGTAAACTACTTCACACCTCGAATTTTTACTATACAGAAGCACAAAGTGAGTTTATTTCACGTTTATCATATCTAACTGGGTTAGATCGTGTATTTCTTTGTAATAGTGGTCTCGAGGCTATGGAAGGTAGTTTAAAACTTGCACGAAAATGGGGTCATGATCAGGGCAAATCTGGAAATGTGATTTCATTAACAAATGGATTTCATGGTAGATCATTAGCAAGTGTCACTTTAAGTAAGCCTAACTATCAAGAAGGCTTTGCTCCTCTACCTACTGGATTTATTCAGTCTCCATTCAATGATTTTGAAGCTTTACTAGAAGTTGTAGATGATCAAACCATAGCTATAGCATTTGAACTTATTCAGGGTAATAGTGGAGTAAATATCGCAGATCGAGGTTTCGTACAGAAAGTTCGTCAACTTTGCGACGACAAAAACATCCTTCTGATTATAGACGAAGTACAAACAGGTGTTGGTCGTACTGGAAAATTCTGGAGCTATCAACATTATGGAATAAAGCCCGATATAGTAGCATCAGCAAAAGCTTTAGCAGGTGGAATTCCAATTGGTGCAATTATGGCTAATGAAGAAGTTGCTTCTGCTTTAGGTCATGGAAATCATGGTACCACCTTTGGAGGAAATCCTTTTGCTTGTGCAGTTGGTAATGCTTGCCTTAAAGCCATTGAAAAGGAGAATCTAGTTGAATTAGCAGCTGAGAAAGGTGAGTTTATGATGAATCTAATTCGTGAAAAGACTGCGGGAAATGAACAAGTTGTTGAGGTTCGTGGAATGGGACTCATGATTGGCGTAGAACTATCTATTCCTGGTCGTCCAGTAGTTGAAAAAATGTTTAAAAATAAAGTATTATCAAATGCCGCTGGTGGGAATGTATTAAGAATTGTCCCTCCACTTGTTATAACTCAACCAGAAATTGAAAGAGCTGTGAATGTTTTGGTAGAAAGTTTGAAGTAAGTCAATAAATGGAAGGCGTAGAAATTAAAAGCATTAGTCCTTAAGAAACCTATGACTTAAGACACCAAGTGATGTGGCCAGATCACCCTCGAGATTTTATAAAACTTCCCGAAGATATTATGGGGAAGCATTTTGGTCTTTTTGTATCTAATAACCTTACTTCCGTTATCTCGTTATTTATATCGAATGAAGAAGCTCAATTTCGAAAATTTGCAACCGATCTTAATGAGCAAAGAAAGGGATATGGTAGTCAACTTCTTAATTTTTTAATCGATTACACAGAATCAATTGGTATACATAGACTTTGGTGTAATGCCCGAGTTAATAAAACTCATTTTTATAAAAAAATTGGCTTTAAAGAGACAAATTCAACCTATAAAAAGGCGGAATTGATTTTATAATACTTGAAAGAAAATTCCATTTGAAATCAAATAATAACGAACCAATTATTTGAATTAGCATCCCTCCTTTTTTCTCATTATTTATTAGCGAATTGATCGGTCTGATTCCTTAATTATATTTTGATTCTATGAAACGACGAGAAGTCCTTAAATACGCTGCTTCAGCTGTAGTTGGAGCTCCTTTATTGAGTACAGTGCTTTTTGGAAGTACTTCTATTCCTGACTCAATCATTAATGCATACAAACCAGTTTTTTTCTCACCAGAACAACTAAGTCTTGTAAAGTCTATTTCTGATACCATACTTCCCAAAACTGACAGTCCTTCTGCTTCAGCAGTTGGAGTACCAGAAAAGATAGATTCTATGATTTCGAATACTATGCCAGAAAACGAAAAAATGAATTACTTAATTAGATTCGAAAAACTAGAAAATCATATTTCTGCATTATCGAATGGGAAAGACTTTTCTTCTTTATCGGATGTTGAAAAGCTAGAATTACTTAATAATATAAACGATGCATCTAGCGAAGAAATGAAATGGGCAATATGGGATTTAAAAGGTAGAACGGTCGATTATTATCGAAAGACACTTGTTATAGCAACTGAATTTTTAAATTACCTTCCTGTTCCTGGATATTACGATCCTTGTATTTCATTACAGGAAACTGGAGGTAAAGCATGGGCAATATGAATCTTAATATTAAAGCAAAAAAAGAGAATACCTACGACGCTATTGTTATAGGCTCCGGAATAAGTGGCGGATATGCAGCCATGGAGTTGTGTACAAAAGGATATAAAACACTAGTTCTTGAACGTGGTAGAATGGTAAAACATGGTGAATATCCTACAGCTAATTCTGAAGCATGGGATTTACCTAATAATGGTGTTGTTAGCGCCGAGGAAAAAGCACTTCATTATTTTAAGCAAAACCGATTGAACTGGTGGGTCAATCAAGACAATAAACATTGGATAAATAAAGATGATGAATATCCTTATGATGAAATAAATCGGTTCGATTGGATTCGTGGTCACCATGTTGGAGGGCGCTCAATTATGTGGGGTCGCCACTGTTACCGTTGGAGTGATATTGATTTTGAAGCGAATCTAAAAGATGGTCATGGAGTAGATTGGCCTATTCGATATAAAGACATTGAACCATGGTATGACTATGTAGAAACTTTTGTTGGTGTTGCTGGTCAATCTGAAGGACTTCCTCAAGTACCAGATGGAAAATTCTTAAAACCTTTCCCGTTGAATTGTGCTGAACAACATATGCGTGAAAAGATTAATGAAAAGTATCCAAGAAGACTTATAACTCCAGGTAGAGTAGCCAATCTAAGTGAATACGACCCAGAAGTTCATAAAGGAACTCGAGGTCAATGTCAGGCCAGAGATCGTTGTTGGAGAGGTTGTCATTATGGAGCGCCATTTTGCAGTCTCTCTTCTACCCTTGCAGTTGCAGAAGAAACTGGAAATATGACTCTCCGTCCAGATAGTATCGTTCATGAAATTATGTACGACGCTTCTACCGGTAAAGCTAGTGGAGTTAGAGTTAAAGATTCGAATACAGGGGAAGAACTCGAATTCTATTCAAGAATCATTTTCTGTAATGCAAGTACGGTAGGTTCAACTGCAATTCTTCTAAATAGTAGATCAGATGCTTTTCCTTATGGTTTAGGAAATGAAAGTGGTGAACTTGGTCATAACATGATGGACCATCATTATGGAATGGGTGCAAGCGGAAGAATACCCGGCATGAAAGATGAGTACTATTACGGTCGTAAGCCAGGTGGATTTTATATTCCTAGATTCAGAAATATAGATGAAGAAACAACAATGAAGGACTTTGTTCGCGGATATGGCTATCAAGGTGGAGCGAGCAGAGGAGCTCAAACTCCTAATGGAATGATTGGTGCAAAAGATAAGGATAAGATTTTTGAACCTGGCGATTGGTGGGTTTCCATCACTTGTTTTGGTGAGATACTCCCCTATCATGAAAACAAGATGTTTTTAAATCATGAGAAATTAGATAAAAACGGAATGCCTATGATCGTTTTTGATGCGAAACTTCGTGAAAATGAAGTGAAACTCAGAAAAGATGGTGTTAAGTGTGCCATCGAAATGCTTGAAGCTGCGGGTTGCGACGATATAAGCTCATATAATGCAGAAACAGCAGTTGGAGCTGCTATTCATGAAATGGGAACTGCTAGAATGGGACACTCTGATCATACAAGTGTGTTAAATAAGTGGAATCAATTACATAACGTACCAAATGTATTTGTAACAGATGGTGCTTGTATGACAAGTTCTGGAACTCAGAATCCAAGTATTACTTATATGGCCTTGACTGCAAGAGCAGTAGATTATGCAGATAAGCAAATCAAATCTGGGAAACTCTAGTTCAATTCTCTCTCTTTTATATTTATGTTTTATAGTAGTTTATGGAAGGATTTATAGTACTATGATGTGATGGGTCTATATAGTATTGGAACAACCTATACATATTAAGCCTCATATCCACTAATTGGAGATGACCATGTCTAAAGGAAAATCCGTTAAGAAGAACACGAGTAAAACTGCACCATCAAAAACATTAAAAGAAAAAAGAGCAGCTAAAGCTGAAAAAAAGAATGGGAAGAAAAGCTTTTTAGAAAGCTAACTCATTTAATAAAGGTAGATCGGTAGATTAACTACCGATTTTTGCCTCAACTAACTCTTCACTTTTATACTGAGTTCAACAAAAAAATTGATCTTACTGAGAATCATGTTCATGATAGACTTTAGCGACGATTTTCCATCCTTCTTCAAATTTCAATAAAGATAGGTAATCAGTGTAAACATGATTCCCTTCATGATAAAGTTCGAGCTTTACAGCTGCAGAATTTCCAGAAATATCTACAGATGAGAAGGTGTGATTCCACACATTTTCTTCTGCTTTAAATTCTTCACTTTCTATGGTTGATTTAGTATTAGCTATCCAGTTTGAGATCGGATAGCGCCGAATTTCACCGTTATTTCCAGGAGAAAATATTGCAAAATCCTTATGAAAAGTTTTCGCCATAGCTTCAGGGTTTAATTCATTAAAAGCGCCATGAACATACCCCGTTTCTATTATTTCTTTAACTGCCTCTTCCTCTTTATCAATTTTCACGAAATTGATTATCAAACTCATAAAAAGGACTACGACTATTATGGATAGATATAATTTTTTCATAATTAATTAATTCATTAGAGTTTTGTTATTCAGATTTCAATTTATATAGCTTCTTCTACGTGTGACAGATAATGGAATATCTATTATTTACCTAGCTCCCTTCCCATCATATAAAACCCAATTTGATAATTTACAAAACCCATTTTTTCGTAAGCACTTAAACTGGTGTATTTCATATATAAGTTCGCTTTTCTTTTCCTTAGAACCTGATTAGCTCTAAACATCATAACATTATCATCTACTTCATTAATTGCTTCAATATATTCCAATGAAAGCATTACATCTCCCTCAACAACCAAATCATAGTCATCTAAATTAATTGAGAAAGTTCCCCTTTCTTGCGGCCCAATAATGAGGATGTTTTCTGTTAAATAATTTTCACCTACAATTCCATTTTCCACTTCGTAAATGTTTAAACGATATCGCATGCTATCAGAACCAACAAAATTCACCGTAAAATGAGCACTCTCGATAGATGTAGGGTTTTTAAACTGAATTAAAGCTCCTATTTCAGTACCTAATTTTGTACTTCCGTACCCTATACTTCTTCCTTTTTTATCAAGCTTATTTCCGAATACTTTAAGAGGTCCAAGAGATGTTGCTTCAACTCGAATTTCATCTCCCATAATAATCATGGGCTCTAAATCTATCTCGGAGTTTACATTTAGATCATTTATTGAAACTCTTTTTGGTTTATAACCAATGGAAGAAAATGTGACACTATCAGATTTTGATTTATAAGCAAGTTCAAAATATCCTTCAGGTGTACTAACAGTCCCCATTCTTAATTCTATAATTCCAATATTTACATATGGGATAGCCTCTTTGGTTTTTGAATCCAAAACTCTTCCTTCAATTGTAGTTTGAGCATATGCAGTGTTTACTGAAGGAAAGAATAGAAAAAAGAAAATGAGGTATTTCAATGAAGTATATATTTCATTTATAATTGCAATCTGAATACCTCTAATCATAAGAAAAGTTGCACGACTATCCATTTATATTTAATGGAATCTATTCCATTTAGGACCAAGTTACTTGAAATCATATTTAATATAGTTCATACCATTATTTCTAAGGTCAATAACAAAATGTTATAGAATTTGATTATTCAGACTATTATTAGCTTGTAACAATCCTATATCGGAGTGCCAAATGAGTCAGCTTATTATCAAAAACCTTTCAAAAAAGTACCCAAATGGTATCCTTGCTATGAGTGGAATAGATCTTAAAATTGGAACTGGGATGTTTGGATTACTTGGACCAAATGGTGCAGGCAAATCTACTTTAATGAGAACACTTGCAACACTCCAATCTCCTGATTCAGGCACCATTTTTTTTGATGGTATTGATATTCTGAATGATCCAATGAGCCTAAGGAAAGTATTAGGATATTTACCCCAGGAATTTGGTGTTTACCCAAAAGAATCTGCATTTAACCTTCTTAATTACTTTGCAGTTCTAAAGGGAATTCGATCAAAGAATGACCGTATAAAATTAGTTCAAGAAGTACTTGAAATAACTAATTTATATGATGTTAAGAATAATTTTGTTAGCGATTATTCAGGAGGAATGAGGCAACGTTTTGGAATTGCTCAATTACTACTTAACAATCCAAAACTTATTATTGTAGATGAACCAACAGCAGGTCTAGATCCTTCTGAACGAAAACGATTTTTAAATGTACTTAGAGACGTTAGTACAAAAAGCACAATAATTTTCTCAACTCATATTGTGGATGATGTAAAAGAGTTATGTAATAATATGGCCATACTAGATAATGGAAAAGTGTTACTAATTGGGACTCCAAAATTTTTAACTGATTCATTAAAAAATAATATATGGACTAGGTCTATCAAATCTGAATCATTAGATCAATTTGTTAATGACTATAGAGTTCTTTCATCAACCTTTAATGTTGATGATTCCTTAGATATTAGAGTGTTTTCTGAAGATAACCTTACCTCTCCTTTTAGCCACAACTCACCACGGTTAGAAGATGTTTACTTCTTAGCTCTTAATTCAAAACATACACTAAGTAATAGAGATTGATATGCTTTGGAATATATTTTTATATGAATTAAGGTACTGGTTCAAACAACCTGCGACTTATATTTTTGGTGCTATTTTCTTGATACTTGGAATGTCAGTTATGGCTATTTCTGGTGACATACTCGGTGAAATGAATATTATTGACAGTAGAAAAATATTTGCCAACTCTTCATTTCGCCTTATTTCCTACTATTATGATTTAAACTTATTGATACTTTTTGTGATACCGGTTTTTGTTGGTGGTTCTATATATAGGGATTATAGCTCCAATGCATTTATGGTGCTTTATTCATACCCAATTTTAAAACTTGATTACTTTTTCGCAAAATTTCTAAGTGGTCTATCAATTTCTTTATTGATCCTTTCCCTAATTGGAATTGGATTATTTCTTGGTTCATTATTACCAGGTCTAAACCCCCTAATTATTGTAGATAACACTATTACAAATTATTTACAGCCATATTTATTAGTAGTTTTTCCAAACCTTATTTTTGTAAGCATGATCGTTTTTTCGATCGTTATCCTATCTCGAAACAGTTATTCGGGGTTTATTGTGATTCTTTTAATCTATGTACTTAGAAGAGTTATCCTTTTTGTTCTAGGTGGCCCTGAAAATGAACTTATGATCAATTTATTTGACCCTTTTGGACAAGCCTCAGTTTTTGCAGCAGTCGGAAATTGGTCCTTTCAAGAAATCAATAGTTCTACAATTCACTTAAGTTCTATTCATTTTTTTAATCGCATAATTTGGATCGGGGTTTCTATAATATTTTTCCTATTTGCTTATCAAAAATTCCATCTAACTCAGCAATTAGACTCATTCAAGTTTAAATTAAAAGCTATTAAAACTCCTAAATCACAAGAGGTTGACAATACAAGTTTTGTAAGAACATCACTATCAGAAGTAGCTTCTAGCTACTCATTGTTAAACCAACTTCTTGCAACCTGGAAGATCTCTAATTACGAGTTTGCATCTATTATTAGAAGTAAATCGTTTCTTTCATTATTAATTGGCAGCAGCGTTTTCATGATCTTGATACTTGGCCAAGTGAATCCCCAGTATACTTTCCGAATTCATCCATTAACGCAAGTGATGTTATTGATTCCGGCTTTATTCTACTCATTTGTAGTTATGATAATCACTTTTCTATACGCTGGAATTCTGGTACATAGAGATCGAAGGTCAATGATGGACCAACTTGTTGATGTGAGTCCAATTCCTAACTGGTCATTATTAGGGTCAAAGCTAATAACACTCCTCAAAATTCAAGTTCTTCTACTATCAATTATAATGATTGTAGGAATTTCTATTCAAACTTTGAAAGCGTATTACCATTTCGAACTAACGCTCTATCTTTTTCATATTTACGTGATTCTTTTTGTCACATTAGCAATTTGGGCCATGCTATCACTATTTATCCAGACCTTTGTAAACAATCATTTTTTAGGATTATTTTTTCTCATTATGTTTGCAATAGGATTAAGTGGATTAGATGGCGTCGGTATAAAACTCGATATATTTAAATTCAATAGCGCACCAATAATTGAGTACTCAGATTTATCAGGTTATGGAGATACTCTTGCACCCTACTTTATTCATAAACTTTATTGGGGTTTATTTGGATTTCTTTTATTGATTGGGACTTATTTATTTTGGGAACGAGGTATTTCTCAAAGCTTTAAAATAAGACTCCAAATAGCTAGAGATAGAATAACTATTAAATTAGCTTTAGTAGGTTCAATATTATTAATCGGAATTATTAGTACTGGGACTTTTATTAGTAAAAAGGTTTACCCACCAAAATCATTGATGAGTATTGAAGTCTTGAATCAATACAAAGCAGAGGCAGAACATCGATATGCCACATTAAAAAATATTGTTCAACCTCGCCTCTCTAAGGTAATGATGGAAATGCATCTTTTTCCAAAAGAACGAAGTTATACCAGTAATGGGACTTTGTTTTTTGTTAATAAATCAACCTTCTCCATTGATACATTATTGGTCAATTATCCTAGTGAATTAGCTATTTCATATTCGCTCAATCGAGAAGTAGCTATCATTATTAAAGATTCTATCCTTCATTTCGACATCAATATTTTAGAGAATACGTTATTCCCTGATGATACTCTAAAACTAAGTTTTGAAGCTTTTACTCCGTCAAGTACCCCATTTAGAAATAATTCTGAAGTCAGTTCAAATGGTACTTTTTTATTAGCCGATCTTCCACTTCTTGGATATCCTGATTTTGAATTTTCAAACCATGGAAATAGAAATAGCTACGATCTTCCACATCAAGACAACTCAATTATACAACCAACCGATATCAATGCATCACAAAATAGTTATGTTGGGAAAAATATAGATCTATTTGATTTCGAAACAATTGTGAGTACATCTTCTGAAGAAATTGCATTAGCACCTGGAAAACTAATTACTCAGTGGAATACAGCTGATAGAAATTATTATCAGTATAAAAGCCAGTCAAAAATTAGAAATGGAATTGTATTTAATTCAGGGGTATTTGACGTTTCAAAAGATTCATTAAATGGTATTTCTTTAGAAATTTATCACCATAAAACTCATATTTTCAATATCGATCGTATGATGAGAGCTTTAAAGGCAACACTCAAATATAGTGCTGCCCATTTTGGAGATTATCCTTTCGAGCAAATGAGAATTATTGAATTTCCAAAAACATATGGTCGATTTGCTCAGTCTTTTGCGAATACTATTCCTTTCTCAGAATTAGCTGGATTCACTAGTAAAGAAGATGATAGTGAAAACCGTTTTGATGATGTATTTCGTTTAACAGCTCATGAAATGGCACACCAATGGTGGGGACATCAAATTATCCCAGCTGAAGCGTTAGGAAGTAGAATGCTAACTGAAAGTTTATCAGAATACACCGCTATGAAAGTTTTCGAACAAGAGTATGGAATTGATAAAAGACAGCTTTACTTGGAGTTGATTAGAAAAAACTATCTCAATCAACGTCGAGGTGTTGAAAATGAATCGCCCCTTTCACTTGTTGAACCAAATGATGGATATATTCATTATGCAAAAGGATTAATGGTCTTCAATAGTTTGAATCAATATTTAGGAGATGAAACTTTCAATAAAGCACTGAAATCATTTTTTCATGAATTTTCTACTACAAAGGCTCCATATCCAACTTCTTTGGATTTAATAAACACGTTTAAGAAAGTAACTCCAGATTCTCTCCATTATCTACTTGTTGATATGTTTGAAGAAGTGACTTTGTATGATAATTCAATAATAAAAGCAGAGGCAGTAAATCGTGAAAATAATTCTTTTGATGTAAAAATTAATTTCAATATTTCTAAGTTCAGAGACATGGAGATTAGTAACCCATTACCCCTGAATGATTGGATAGAAATTGCTATTTTTGGTGAATATGATATCCTGATTCATTCGAAAAAATATCTTATCTCTACACTGGAAAATGAATTAACCATTCCAGTAATGCAAAAACCATTTAAAGTTTTAATAGATCCATATTCACTGTTGATTGAAGAAAATATTAGTGATAATGAATACAGGTTCTAAACTATGGACAATAAATTAGTACTTATAATTAAAGGAAATAAAACAGAATCAATCATCCACATAGTTCTCTTAATTTTACTTTTTATGGTTATGGAAAGTGGATTAGGAAGTAACTTAGATACATTAGAGATGAATCGTATTAGAATGATTTTTCTAACTATTCCTTTAGTATTCTATTTCAATGCATATTTTCTAATCCCTAGGTATTTAAAGCAAAAAAAATGGGGTATCTACTTTATAACATTTCTACTTACTACACCTGTATTAGATCTTTTTAGAACGCTGTTGTCAATGTTAATTTTAAATGAACATAATGACAATTTACCTAAAGATTTTAGTTCAATTTATTTCGGAAATGACTCTATCTCAGGCGGTATATTTATTGGGTTTATGCTTTCATTCGCATATAGATTTACTAAAGATTGGCTAATTAATCTTAGTTTAATTGAAAAATTTAATACTGAGCGTTCGGAAATGAAACTCGCATTTTTAAAATCTCAAGTTGACCCTCATTTCTTATTCAATACACTTAACAGTTTATACTCTATCGCACTTGAAGAAAAAAGTGAGATTACAGCTGATGGAATCGCCAAACTCGGAACACTAATGAGATACAATCTACATGACTCACAGGCGGATAGAATTTCTTTAGAAAAAGAAGTTGAATACATAAAAAAATACCTAGAACTCCAAAAGCTTCGAATGACTGAAAAAAATGTTATTACATTCGATATCGACATTTCTAAAACTGATTTAAATGAGTCTTATATAGCTCCTATGATGCTTATTTCAATGATTGAAAATGCTTTCAAATATGGGGTTAGCACTACAGAAAAATCTAAAATTTCGATTTCAATTAGTTTAAAAGAAAAAAACTTATCACTAAATGTTGAAAACAATATAGTTTCTAAAAAAGACCTTTCTGGAGAATCTGGGTTCGGAAGTAAAAATCTAAAAGAACGTTTAGATTTGATTTACCCAGATAAATATACTTTAGTGTATTCAATTTATGAAAATTTATTTAATGCTTGTTTAAAACTCGAATTAGAATCATGATTACTTGTATAGCTATTGATGATGAACCGAAAGCCTTAAGTATAATTGAAAACCATATCTTTAGAACAGATTTCTTAGATCTTAAAACAACTTTTACTGACCCATTTAAAGCCATTAATTTTTTAAAAGATAATTCAGTTGATCTTATATTCTTAGATATAAATATGCCAGATATAAGTGGTTTTCAGTTTTTAAAGCATCTTCCAAGAAAGTGCGAAATCATTTTCACTACAGCACATAGTGAGTATGCTATCCAAAGCTATGAAGTGGAAGCTGTTGATTACTTGCTTAAACCATTTGATTTTTCTCGATTTCTATTGGCAGTTACTAAAGTGAAGAGTAAGTACTCAAACAATGAAAAAATTAAGTCTCATGATTTTATTTTTTTAAATACTGGCACATCAAAAAATAAAGTCTTAATTGAAGATATACTATATGTAGAAAGTGATGGTAATTATGTGAACTACATCACAAAAAAGGAAAAATTTTTAGTAAGATCTTCTCTCAAAGAAGTCTTAGCCATTCTTCCTTCAAATTTGTTTGTTCAGATTCAGCGATCTTATGTTGTAGCAATAAAATGGATCGATAAAGTTGAAAATAATCATATCTATTTAGCTGATAAAGAAATACCAATTGGAAGCACTTTTAAAGATAATTTTTTAAACCAAATTGGTTTTAAATCCAACTAGCTTTGTCTCAAAAGTAATTTCAAGATCTTGTAAATTGATTGGATAAATTATCCATCATATATAGTAGATTATGATGAAAGGAAAAACTCAAACGATTGGGTAAACAACAATTAAATGAATTTTTTAAGAAAACTTAGGAAAGGTACTAATAACAAAGGTGGATCCTTTAGTTATGTAGCTTATGGTATTGGTGAAATTATTTTAGTGGTAATTGGGATTCTAATTGCAGTGTCATTAAACAATTGGAATGAAGCAAAAAAAAATCAGAAGGAACTTTTAAATATTTACTCTATTGTAAAAACCGACTTAGAAAATGATTTAGAGGATATTAATCGTGTTCTAGAATTTCATGAAAATACCAAACACTTATACGGTAAAGTTCTTAGAGACTCATTAACTCGTGAAGATTATTTTAGATATGAACGAGCACCTTTTCTAATCCTGGGATATCCAGAAGTATCATTTGATAAAAGAGGACTAAATTTATTAAGCGATTTCAGAAGTAATAGCGATCATGTCGAAGATAGCCTAGCATCGAAAATTGTAGATTTTTATACAGAACGACTTCTAGAAATTAAAGTAGATGATGAGTTCAGAGCGAAAGATTTTGAGGATAATTACTTCTACTGGAAAAATACCTATCCATGGTGGCATAGTTTTATTTCTAGAACTAATATCGATGGTTTTTTAGACTATGCACTTAATGATGTTGATTATAAAAATCGAGTTGCTAATGCGTACTTCTTAACCTATGATGTTTTTCTGCCCGAGCTATTAACGTTTAAATCTCAGGCTGAAGAAATTATTAAAAAGATTGACTCACACCTTTAGTTAAATAGTTGCATTATCTTACTATTTACTATCTCTAGCTCCTTATCACCAATTTGAAAATGAAAGGTGGCTCGAACAGTTTGCGGTCCAAATGGAACAACATGAATCCCTTCTTCTGCTAGCTGAGTTTGAACTGAGCAAGCATCGCCTTCAAATACATCAAAAATAACAATGTTAGATTCTACTGAACTTAAATCTATAGATAGTTTAGAGCACTTTGAAACTGTATTCGCAAACTCTTTTGCCCTTCGATGATCTTCTTTCATTAATTCCCAGTTATTATCTAACGCATATTCTGCAGCAGCAGCAAGTAAACCAATTTGTCGCATACCTCCACCCCACATTTTTCGATAACGTCGGGCTTTTGCAATTCTTTCTTTTGAAGAAAGTAGCATGGAACCTACAGGCGCCCCTAGACCTTTACTAAAGCAAACTGATATGGTATCACCAATTTCTCCAAAGAATTTTGGGGCTATTCCAGTTGCAGTTATTGCATTCCATATTCTTGCGCCATCTAAATGAACATACAATCCATTTTTATTAGCGAAATCTTTGATTGCGCTCAGTTCCTCTTTAGTGTAACAAGCTCCGCCTCCTTTGTTCGTGGTGTTTTCGAGACAAACTACTTTTGTTTTAGCCTCCCAATCGAATGTTCCTTTTACTTGATCCTTTAGATCTGCAACCTTCAGCTTCCCTTTTTCGCCTTTCAACGGCTTAATCTGAATACCAGATAGAAAAGCGGCGCCACCTGTTTCATAATTATAAATATGACCCTTTTCATCAATTAAAACCTCATCCCCAGGATCGGTTAATACTTTGAGTCCCAATTGATTACTCATCACTCCACTTGGAACAAAAAGACCTGCCTCCATTCCAAACATCTCAGCAACTTTTATCTGAAAAGCATTAACGGTTGGGTCTTCTGCAAAGACATCGTCCCCTACCTCAGCATTCTTCATTGCTATAAACATTTCTGCGGTCGGTTTGGTAACTGTATCGCTTCTTAAATCTATCATCTTTATACTTTTCTTTTTCATAGGGATGGAATATAATGAAAGACTTAAGACCAGAAATCAAAAAATCTCAATTGGATTCAAATTATCACATAGCGGTGATTCAACATCCGCCAATTTATCTAAATCTTGAAGAAAGTGTTAAGCTTGCTGAACAATATATTTTGGAAGCATGCGCACAGAATGCTCGATTAATTATATTTCCAGAAACATGGCTTCCTGGTTATCCAGTTTGGTTAGATTATGCCCCAAATGTTGGTATTTGGGATCATCCTCCTGCAAAGACTCTATTTCGTTTATTACTCCAGAATTCAATTACAATAAATGATACCCATTTCAAAAAACTCCAGAACCTATCAATTGAGAATAATTGTATAATTGTTATGGGTGCTCATGAAAAAGTAGGACGAACTCTTTACAATACTATTTTATATTTCAAACCTGATGGTTCCTATGAAATCCATCGAAAACTAATGCCAACTTATACAGAACGACTTATTTGGGGAATGGGTGATGGTAGTACACTTACTACAATTAAAGATGATGAAGTTTGTATTGGGGGTCTTATTTGCTGGGAGCATTGGATGCCTTTAGCAAGAGCTGCAATGCATCAATTAGGAGAGCATATTCATATTGCTCAATGGCCTATGGTAAAGGATCTTCATCATATTGCAAGTCGCCAATATGCATTTGAAGCTCAATGTTATGTAATAGCCGCTGGATGTACATTAACTAAGCAACAAATGCTTGATGGAATAGATTCGATTATAAAGAGTGAAAAAGATAGAATTGCATTAGAATTAGTCGAAACAATTCCCGTAATGAATAGCGATTTTGTTTTGAATGGAGGTTCAGCAATAATAAATCCAGATACCTCCTATTTAATTGAACCATTACAAAAAGAAAATGGTATTCTATTTACCGAACTTGATTTGAATAAACTTAGTGAGGGAAATCTGTTTTTAGATACTAATGGACATTATTCAAGGCCTGATATTTTTCATTTATCGGTAGATACAAGACCTAAAAAGAACGTAACATTTGAGTAGTAATAAATACGATATCATAATCGCTGGAGGCGGTCTTTCTGGACTAAGTCTTGCTTGGTATTTGGCTAAAGGTGGATATAAAGGCGAAGTATTAGTTGTAGATGCTACGTTTGCTCCTAGCAATAGAAAAACTTGGTGTTTTTGGAGTAAAGAAAAAGCACCATTCCATGAAATTGTTTATAAAAAGTGGCGTAAGTCCTTTTTCTCAGCCTTAGATTATGATGCGTTTCTTTATATGATTGATCACTCCTACTATTGTATTAGGGAAAGTGATTTTAAAGAATACGTGTTAACTGAGCTAAAACAGAGGAAAAATTTTCATCTTTTAGAAGAAAGTATTCTAGATTTTTCATCTAATCAGAAAAAAGCAGCTCTTGTTACTAAATCCAGTGATACTTTTTTAGCTGATTATATTTTTCAAAGTATTTTTCAGCCAACACCAGAAGAAAATAAAAAGCCAAAATATCCCTTAGTTCAACATTTTCTAGGACTAGAAATAAAAACTAACATTCCTGTTTTTGATCCAGAGACATTCACCATAATGGATTTTGATGAAAATTTTGATGGTGGTGTTGCCTTTATTTATGTCCTACCATTTAGACAAAACAGAGCTTTAGTTGAATACACAATCTTTTCGACCACACCCTTAAAAGAGAAGAAGGAATACAGTAAAAAGATAAAAATTTACCTCCAAGATAAGTTCAATCTTTCAAGAGAAGACTACCAGATTAAGAGGAAAGAGTATGGCGAAATCCCAATGGAAGACAGTCCTTATATGCCTACTTATGCTCCTAAGATTATAAACATTGGGACTGTTGGTGGGTTAACAAAACCAAGTACTGGTTATACCTTTATGAGAATTCAACAGTATTCAAAAAAACTAGCTGATTCAATTATTAATGGTGAAGAAGTGCCATTACCAACTCAATCTGAATCACGTTATAGATATTATGATCTACTTCTTCTTCATATTATGTCAAATTCTAGCACAGATAGTCTAAAAGTATTTCGCGATCTCTTTAAAAATAATCCGGTTGATAATATTTTTGATTTTCTATCTGAAGACACAAGTTTTGGACAAGATTTAAAGATTATGAATAGTGTTCCTTATAAACCATTTCTAAAAGCAATAGCAAAAAACCTCTAAATTAGCTCCCTATCTTTATATAAAATTCATAGTACTCTACTAAACTTAAGTAACCTTATTAAATGAGGAACAACTGTAATGGAGGTATTATGAACGCGCTTATAATCTATATGAGTAACCATGGGACTACTGAAAAAGTTGTGGATCGACTATCCAATTTATTAGGATACAATACTTCAACACTAGTTAATCTAAAGACTGAAAAAGCACCGAAAATAGATGATTTTGACACCGTTATAATTGGTGGCTCAGTTCATGGCGGGAAGATTCAGAAAAAAGTCAGGAAATTTTGTGACGCCAATATTTCCAAGTTAATAGAGAAAAACCTTGGTCTATTTATGTGTTATATGGACACTAAAAATGAAGACCAAGAATTTAAAGATTCATTTCCCAACTCACTTATCGAACACGCTAGTGCAAAGGGGTTCTTTGGTGGGGAATTCAAATTTGAAAAGATGAATATAATTGAAAAGTTTATAGCTGGAAAAGTAACTGGAAACTCGAAATCAGTTTCCAGAATCAATTCACAGGCAATTAATCATTTTGCAATTCAAATTACTGGTTAGATAATTATCTAGAAAGCTAACTCAACCTGAAATCTGATCAATATTTCATTATCTGAAGCTTCGAAATCTGAATAGCTAACATCTGATTGAATTTTCAAGTTATGACCTTTAATGTATTTAGAAAGTCCTAAAGTATATTGAGTTTGTTGATTTAACGCTGATATCCCATTATCAGGTTCAATAACTGTATATCTGAATGCAGTTTCCATATTGTTTTTATATAGGTAACCTGCTTGAGCTACATAACCAGTTCCTGTTCCAAATCCAGCAACTCCATTTTCACCTTTTTTGTGTGCAAACTCACCTGCAAATGAAAACCCTTGATATTTATACATAGCATCTATAAATACACTGGCTAAATCATTATTAACAAGGTCATTATTTGCGTCATATATAAAACTCCCTAATTGTCCTCTACTTCTTGAGGCTCCGTCATTATAATCTAAGCTTAAACCAACGGCTAGCTTTGGAGTACTTTCTCTGGATAAATCTGATCCAACATAATCACCTTTACTTGTAAACTCGCCAAAAGGTAATAATTCGATTCTCCCACTATAATCATAACCACCAGAGTTAGAGCTTGTTATATCTCTTCCTTCACCCATTGAGATTGAAACATGCTCCTTCATTACCATCTCACCTAATGAAGTTTTATGAACTAAGTGAACTCCTATATCGCGATCAATATTAAATCTAGAGTTTACTAATGAACGATCTACAAATTGAAGCTTTTGTGAAGAAATAACGCGTTCTCTGTTACTAGGAAGTTTGGTTTGTCCAAACCATACAGACCAGTTGTCGGTAAAATCGTATTCAATACTGCATCGAGGATAATATTTGCAGTACCACTATTTTGAGTTATACCACCAGATCTTGAATTTCTAGTGTCACGGTTACTCAAGCCGAGCTCAATTTTAAATTTCCATTTTGGGTCGTATGCAAAACCCTCAAATTTTAATCGTGACCTTCGTGTTAACAGTTGATCGGAATACTCATAATTCTCTAAGTCTAAAGTACCTGCATAAAGTGTTTGAAATCGGGCCCCAAGCTTTACTTCAAACGTTCCATCATCGGCTGATGATACGATTTCTTTCCCTTAAGACCCTGTTTTTACCTGACCAAAGAGTGTCGTAGGCACACAGAGATTTATTGCAATTATTGTTAGCAGTCTCATTTTAAAATTGTTTTGAATTATGCTGATCTTATTATTTCGCCAATGATAAGCAATCTTGAAACCTATATACTAGCAGTTTACAAAAGCATCATCTAAACTTAACATTTAGGTAACATAACCAGCGATAACAATGACAGCATATTTCATTGAAAAGAACTTAATTTTAGCATTTCTTTATTTGAAGTAAACTATTATGATTGATTCCAAATACGATTGATTTATAACTTTAAGCAAATTTAGATTATGTCTTACAACGAATATTTAGCTGAGAGAATCAGAATTGTTCTTGAAAAAAAATCAATTCTATTCGAAGAGAAAAAAATGTTTGGTGGGTTATGCATTTTAATAGATGATAAAATGTGTTTAGGTGTGATAAAAGATGATCTTATGGCTCGTGTTGGTGAAGAAGCGGAACTAGCTCATGAACATGAAGAAGGTGTAAGGCCGATGGATTTTACCAAAAAAAGAATGAAAGGTTATTTGTATGTAAATCAAATGTCCTTAGATAAAGAAGACGATCTGGAAAATTGGGTTCAACGATGCCTTGATTTTAATCCTGATGCAAAATCGAGCAAAAGAAAGGAAAAGAAATAGTTATTATGAATCCTTTTGTGCTAATTGTCATCTATACGATGAACACTAATTAAATCATTAAGATTATGAGCACTAATAACTCAAGTAATTCATGCCAATGTACCGATTGCGATTGTTCCTACTGTGATTGTATGGATTGTAAATCTAATGATTGCAAATGCGTAAGTTGTGATTGTACTAAATGTGATTGCTGCAACTAGAACTATGAAGACGGATACTCAACAAATTTGGGATTCTTTAAAAGAACCTCTCTTTTATTTCATTCTAAAGAGGGTTAAAAACGATAATACAGCAAAAGATATCCTTCAAGAGGTTTTTATAAAGATCCACCTCAATCTTAATCAGCTAAAAAATGAATCCAAGGTGAAAGCTTGGGCTTTTCAAATTACAAGAAATCAAGTCGCTGAATATTTTAGAAAAGAAAATAAACTTGTTGAGTTAAGTAAACTTGATGAAGAATATCTTACACGAGATTCTGAATATTCAGAAATTGATTTCTGCTGTTTTGAGAAACTTATAAATGAACTACCTGAAAAATATAGTAAAGTACTCACATTGATAAGCGTTGAAGGAAAGAAACAGAATGATGTAGCTTCTATACTTCATCTTAGTTTAGCTAACGTTAAATCAAGAGTTCGTAGAGCAAAAGAAATGTTAAAACAGAAGTTTGTTGAATGTTGTCAGTTTTCACTTAATGACAAAGGGTTGCTCGTTGGAGAACAAAATTGTCAACGCTGTACATGCTCTACTAGCTAAAAAGGAACTGAGATAAAAAAGCAGTAGCTGCAGTCTCTGCTCTAAGTCTATTCTTACCAAGAGAAACAAATTTACCACCATTCTTTCTATTCAGTTCTACTTCTCGGTTAGAAAACCCTCCTTCAGGACCAACTAGCAAAATTGTTTGATTAGCTGTTAAAGAATTTGGTTTTTTGTTTACTTCTGTCTCTTCGTGAGCCATTATAAACTCTGAATTAGTATAATGTTCATAAACTTCATTTAAAGAGTTTAGAACAATTAATTTAGGCAGCCAATATCTTCCACTTTGCTTGAATGCACTAACAATCTGAGTATGAATTCGCTCTTCATTTAATTTAGTACGTTCTGAATGGTCGGCATTAAATAAACAGATTTCCCATGCGTCGAGCTCAACCGCTTTTTCAATTGCAAACTCTAACCGGTCTCTTTTTTTAATGACTCCTAAAGCTAGAATTTTCTTCTTACTTGGTCTAGCTTCACAATTAGTAGTTAGCTTTTTTGCAACAACAGTTCGTTTTGTGAAGTCCGTAATTTCAACTTCAAATCTAGCCCCATCTCCATCAGCTAATAAAATAATATCGCCAATTTTATGCCGTAGCACTTTATTGATATGAAGAGCTTCCTGTCCAGTAATTTCTACTATCTCTTGGTCAATAAAAGCTGATGATGGAGCATAGAAAATATTGTTCATTCTATCACTTGAAGTTTATAGTATTCTTAAAATATGACAACTCTCGAATCATTACGGAATTAATTCAAAATGAATTTGATAAAGGGAGCTATCTCGAAGTTAATTTTAAATAGGCACCTGGTTCGAAGGCTGTTTCACCTGTTTCAAACATCAAATCAAGATACGGTTCACACATTCTGCAACTATTACTGCAAAAATCTACTTTTTGAAGCTCAGAAACTTCAGTAATCTTTTCTTGTTCAGCAAATTCCTTGATTTCAGTAAATGCTTTATTATGACAAATACATCGATTGACTAATAAATTACTCATGATTGTTTGAAGTGTTTACCTAGCTTAAGTCCTTGACCTTGGTAATTACTGTCAATCTCAGTCCCATATATAAATTCCGGGATTTCGGTATTCGGTTCGAACTGCATACTAAATAATGTCTGTCCATCTTCAATCATAAATGGAACATCATGAGATCGAACTTCTAATACTGCTCTTGCTCCTTTATCGTCAATAGTTCCACCAAATCCACTATCAAAGAATCCTGCATAATGTGTTCTAAGCTCTCCCGAACCTGTGTCGTAAGCCATCATTTCACAAGCTAAATGCGCTGGAACACGAATTCTTTCTTTAGATGCGAAAATATAAAAAGCTTCTGGCTCTAGAATAAACTTAGCATCTGGTCGGGCATAAATAGGCTCCCAGAATTCATCGACTTCATAGTGATTGATGTTTTCAAGATCTACATAATTCACATGTTTCTTACCTTTATATCCAATGATCTCCCCTTTCTTTCCCTTAAGCTGAACACTCATAAATAAGCCTTTATTCACCTTTATATGATCCATTGAAACAGGTTTCATATTTTCATCAAATAGTAAAGGGTCAGAAGCGTGAATCCTCAATAAATCTTGATCTGGAACCACTTCAAATCCATGACGAACACGAAGCTGATTTAACCGCTGACCAGTTTTCACTTTGATTGAAAATGATTTTGGTACCACTTCTAGATATAATTTCCCTTGATAACCAGGAGTTACTTCTTCAAATCGATGCGAATAATCTGTGATTACACGAGTAAATACATCTAAGCGACCAGTAGAACTTTTAGGATTCGCTTTTGCTGAAAGATTTTCCAAAGCATGAAGCTGAACATCTCCTTCATTAGGTTTGCCATTGGAATAACCTTGGTTTATCGAATAGTGAGATTTAGGAAGGCTTAGTTTCTCAAGTAAAGGAATGATGTAGACACAATTCTCTTCAAGTACAGCTCCATCTTTAAGTGAAAAGGAGTACTGCTTTAACTGATTAATTTTTTCTTCTACTGTCTCATTTTCTGGAAGAAAACTACATCGAACACGATATGCAATTTCTCCTAATCGAAGATCTAATGAATTGGGTTGAAACTGATCATCTAAAATTGGGTAATCAGGATGAGAATCTAAAATCCCAAGTTCCTTAAGAATTCTCAATTTTTGAACAGGAATAACCCCTTTTGTGCGTAAGTGAACTTCTTTTGTAGTCGTAGTCATTTATGGCGTGTATTCGATTATCAGGGAAGATACTAAGGCAGAAGCTTTCAGCAAAGTTTGGAGTCATTTGTTTGATTAATAGATTTAAATTCCATCTATAAATTTACTATATAAAGGAGCATAATTTATAGCTAAGAATTGGTTTTGAATTATTCTACTCAATAATTTAGATTAAAGCATTGCAACTATCTATTCACAAACACGTTAGCAACAATTTATTGAATAATTAATTTCTTAATACCGATATGAAAGTAAGTGATCTGAAGAACAAATCGATTAACGAATTAAAATCTAAACTATGGATTAACAAAATAGTGTCATTCTCATTTGTAGTCGTTTTATCACTTTTATGCGTATTTTCAATTTATGGCCTAGTAGTAAAAGAGGATACTTCAACTTTTATAGCATTATTCGCGGTTGCTTGTTCTTGTTGGTCATTCCTACCTATTCCATTTAACTCATTGAAGAAAGTTAAAACTGAATTAAAGTTGAGAAATTCTTCCAATTAAGGTTAATGAACAGATGGAAAAGACACTCTTTCGTTTAGTTATGGTTATTTCATTTATTGGATCAGTTGCTTGCCATAGACCCGACTGTATGAATACTAATCCAATTTTCGAAAACAATACACCTGATTCCAAAGTATATAAAGATGAATTGGCTAAGCAATTTGATTCGATTGATCAAACAAAATTAACGTATTGGCTTCAAGATTTTGAAGAAAAAGACGGAATAGAGTCTTTAATATTTTTATATACAAGTTGATAACTTGTGCGCTACTCTTCACTTAACAGTTAATGATTGGAGTAAATTAGAAAGTGTAAGAGAAACAAAAGGTGTTGGTCGATTTAATGCAGAATTTACCAACCTAGAATTTGAAACTAGAATGGATTCTATCTCAACGGAATTTATTTATACAAGCTTTGATAGGATAATTGATTAGTTAATATGAAATTAACTAATCAATTTTTGAGTTTTGCTAGATGTAGATCAAAAAATTACTACATCTACTTTCTTCTAAGCAAAACCTATTCAAACTTACATTTTTAAAATTGAACGTATCAAAATTATTATCTTTTTTGGGTCTATTTCTGATAATTAGCTGCAATTCAGAAAACAAATTTACCTCAGTTTATTATTCAGTAGAACCAGTTAAAATAGCTGTTCCATTTGCAGAAGGAATTATTTCAACTGAAGAAAATAGTGAGTTTTCTTTGATGTTCACTCCTAATGGCCAGAAAGTATATTTCTCTCGCAGAGCACAAAATGAAAAACAGAAAATTTATGAAACTGAATTTAGAAATGGTCAATGGATTACCCCAATTCAATCTGAATTTTCAATAGATAGAGACGAAACACCATCGATTACTCCAAATGGAGAGTTATTCTTTTTTGGCTCTGAAAGACCAATACCAAACAAACCTAATGAAGGTAATTTTGATATGAATGTTTGGATGATGAATAAAACAAATATCGGTTGGAGTAAGCCAGAACCCCTACCTTTTCCAATTAATGATGTTCAAATTGAGGGTGAAGAATGTCCTTTATCCAATAACAATTTTCTATTCTCTATTGATAATGAGACTTTTTATTTCACTACAATGGTTAGAGGTTCAGAGTCTATAAAATTGTACAATACGAATTACACCAAAGGAGAATTTTCTGAGCCAGTAGAAATCAATGGTTTATTTGATGATGAAAAATATTGGATTTATTCAGCTGTTCTTTCTCCTGATGGTCAATTCTTGATTTTTAATTCGTATGGAGTTCCTGAAGGAACAGGTGGTGAAGATATTTTTGTTTCAAAAAGGATCGATAATAATTGGAGTAAAGCCAAACCTATCGGAGAATTGATTAATACTAAAGATGAAGAAAGCAGCCCGAGATTTTCAAGAGATGGTAAATACTTCTTTTTCAGTAGAGCGGAGAATTTAGGTAATTATGAGTATGGAGAATGGAGTATCTTTTATATAGAGACTGAATATTTAAACTTGAATAATCTATTCAATTAGATATTTAATCTTAACATTATCAATGGCTTTATAATTATTGTGCTGTCACTTCTCAACATTCTTAATCGATAACGCCCATATAATAAGAAGTGGATGGATTACAAGTAATCGAACCCAGCTTATCCATTCAGATACACAGAGCCCTCCTTCTACACAACTACCAATTTGCAGAAAATAGATATGAGCTGGAATAAAACTTATAAGCATAAGAACGATTAAATAACTGCTGATTTTTCTAGTTTTCTTAAAAAGCACACCACAGGCAAGAATTAACTCAACAAAGCCACTGAGGAAATTTATAACTTCATGAAATGGTAAATAATCTGGAATCAGAGTGAAATAAAAGTCGGGATTTGTAAAGTGATTAACGCCAGCAATTACATAAAATGCTGATAAAAAATAAATGTTAACTCTTTTCAAATCCATTTAATCTTCTTTTCTTGATTAGCTTTTTTCAATATCAAAAAGAAAGGAATCCACCAGATGAAATCATTTGTGAATAGAGTATAAATGAATTCAAATGGAACTACTCCTTGAGCAAAATTCACAAAAAAGCCGATTGGACCAAATATCTTTCCTAAAAACCCGACTGCAACGATTGGCCAATGGGTAAGTGGGTCTTGTGCTGCCCACCAATAACCAAGTCCATAAACACCAATTACCATTCCCATACCTTGCCAAATCATAGGATGGGTAGGTAATTCCATCCCAACTAGTTCAAAAAAATGATTCGGGAATAACACTACCCAAGCTCCCCAAATCAGATTATATATAGCAGCTAATTGAAGTGTGAGCGACATTTGGGTTTTATTCATGAGGTAATTTTTGGCGTTAGAATTAATTCAGATAACTAGTTTACTATTGTAAAAAGTTCAATTCATACACTTTTAGTTATTATAGCTTTTAAGTTGTTCATTGTTTTAAGATTTTGAACCATAGAATCTCCTTTAAAAACTAGATGTATGCCAACTGAAAAAGAAAAGATGCTTAATGGTCAGCCATTCAAAGCTTTTGATAAAGAACTTTCTGAAGAGAGGCTTTTTGTTAAAGAACTTCTTTTTGATTTTCATTTATTAAGACCCAAAGAGTTTGCTAAGAAAAACCAACTCCTCAAAAAGCTATTTGGAATAACTCCTAAGTCTTTTTATATCGAGCCTCCCTTCTATTGCGATTATGGCTACAATATTGAAATAGGGAATAAATTCTACGCTAATACCAATCTCACCATATTAGATTGTGCAAAAGTTAGCATTGGTGAACACGTGATTATTGGTCCAAATGTGCATATTTATACCGTTTCACACCCAATCCATCACGAGCCTAGAAATAAATTTTTCGAAATTGCTAAACCAGTAATAATTGGTAATAACGTATGGATTGGTGGCTCTGTAGTAATAAACCCAGGAATTATAATAGGTGATAATTCCGTAATAGGTTCAGGAAGTGTATTAACTAAAAATATTCCAGAAAATGTAATCGCTGTTGGAAATCCTTGTAAAGTTCTACGAGCAATTACAGAAGACGATAAAGCTGGTTTCTAGCTTTTCGCCATCTCTAAAATTGTATCCCACTCTTCTTTACGAACTGGAGTTATGGATAATCTTCCTAATCTGAAAAGCTCCATATTATCCAATGACTTTTCTGCCTGAAGCGCCGTTCTTGTAACTGGAATATCAAATTTTTCAACGAATTTCACATCTACATTTACCCATCGTGGTTCTGCTTCTGAACTTTTTGGATCGAAGTAATTGGATTTTGGATCAAATTGTAATGCATCTGGATATGGTTCGCTAGAAACTTCTGCGATACCTACAATTGCGGGTGGTTTTTGATTAGAATGATAGTAAAGAATTCCATCACCGGTATTCATTTCGTCTCTCATTGAATTTCTGGCTCCATAATTGCGAACACCATCCCAAGGTGTTTCACCATCTCTTTTTAGGTCATTAATGCTATACTTTTCTGGTTCCGACTTACATAGCCAATACTTTCTATCACTCATTGCTCTCAAATTTGCATTCTAAATTAGTGATTAAGAATTAACAAAGATTATTTTTAACTCTTAACAGATTCATTGTACTTCTTCACATACCACAAAATGGTTTCTTCGATCATTCCATCAAAGTCTTTTGAAGGTTCCCAATCTAATTCATTTTTAATTTTAGAGGCATCTATCGCATACCTGAAATCGTGTCCTAATCGATCAGTAACAAAGGTGATGAGGTTTTTGTAATCACCATCTGGTCCTTTACCTACTTTCGAATTCAGGATTTCACAAATCTTATGAACAAGATCTAGATTTTTCCATTCGTTGTTACCACCAATATTGTAGGTCTCTCCTGCTTTGCCTTTTAAAAATGCGGTTTCAATAGCAACACAATGATCACGTACAAACAACCAATCACGAATATTTTGCCCTTTTCCGTATACAGGAATCGGGTTATTTTGAATAGCATTACGAATTACAGTTGGTATTAATTTCTCATCATGTTGATGAGGCCCATAATTGTTAGAACAATTAGTGGTTACCAAGTTCATTCCATAGGTTTGAAAATATGACCGAACTATCATATCACTTGCAGCTTTAGATGCAGAATATGGTGAATTTGGACTATATGGAGTTGTTTCTGTAAATAAACCATCGTCTTCTAATTCTCCATATACTTCATCCGTTGATACATGAAGGAATCGATTATTTTTCCATAAATTTTCATCATCTTTCCAAAACTGACGACATTCTTCCAAAATGTTAAAGGTGCCAACAATATTTGATTGAATAAATGGCTCTGGACCTGATATCGAATTGTCAACATGAGATTCTGCTGCTAAATGAATAACTCCATCTGGCTTATAACTCTTTACAATATCCTGAACTGCATCTCGATCAGTTAAATCCACTTTCTTGAAATGATATCGTTCTGAATCTTTTAAAGGATCAAGAAAGGTTCTATCTGAAGCATATGTCAATTTATCGATATTAAAAATATGCCAATCCGGATGCTTTTTATATAGATATAAAATTAAGTTTGAGCCAATAAATCCAGCTCCGCCAGTAATTATAATTTTCATAGGAAAATATCTTCGTCTTTTAATGATGAAAAGAGTGGTTGTTTACGATCTTTATCTGAAATAATTGGACGAGAAACATCCCAATTTATTCTAATTAATGGATCATCCCAACGGATACCTCTTTCTGAATCTTTATGATAATAATCTGTACACTTATAATGCACAATAGCTTCATTTGATAGTACGGAAAAACCATGAGCAAATCCTTCTGGAATATATACCTGACGATGGTTTTCTCCACTTAATTTAATTGCTACATAATTGCCGAATGATTTCGAATTTTTTCGAATATCAACCGCCACATCTAAAATAGTTCCTTTAATACATTGTACTAATTTTCCTTGAGGTCGCTCCATTTGATAGTGTAAACCTCGTATTGTTCCTTCGAATGACTTAGAAATATTATCCTGAACAAAGTTAGAACTTATACCGTGTTCTTTTAAAATATCATCCCGAAATGTTTCTAAAAAGTATCCTCTATCATCTTCAAAAACCATTGGGTCAATAATTTTGATATCGGGAATCCTCGTGTCTGTAATTTTCATTCGCCTAAATGGTTTTGAATAATTTCTGTAATCCTTTCTGCCAATCTATTATTTCAATATTTGGGAGCAAACTAATTTTTTTTGTGCTCAATTTTGAAAAAGCAGGTCTTTTAGCTTTTGTTTTAAACATCTCAGAATTTACAGGATTAATTGAAACATCAATTTCCTTTAATCTAAATATCTCTTTTGCAAAATCATACCAAGTTGTAACCCCTTCTGAACTAAGATGATAAATACCCATTTTGGCTTGATTCAATAATTCAAAGCTTTGTTCTACAACTTGATCAGCAAATGTAGGGCTACCAAATTGATCATTAACTACATTTAATTCATCCTTTTCAGTGCCTAGACGGATCATTGTTTTAACAAAATTATTACCAAACCGACCACAAAGCCATGAAACTCTAAGTATTAAAAACTCACAACCTGATACTATCACAGTTTGTTCGCCATTTCGTTTGGTGGCACCATACACATTGATTGGGTCGGTTTCGTAATCTTCAGGATACCCGTTTGGCATCTTTTCTTGATCGTTCTTTGTACCGCCAAATATGTAATCAGTTGAATAGTGAATAAGTTTAATACCCATCTCACTGCAAATTGATGAAATATGTGCAAGTGCTTCAGAATTTATTTGCTCCGATAACTCGGGTTCATCTTCTGCCATATCAACTTTGGTATAAGCAGCACAGTTAATTAAAACATCTGGCTTCACTCTTTCGCAAATATCTCTTACAAGTTCTTTGTTTGTAATATCAAGGGCTCTTGAGTCAAAAGCTTCGAATGAAATTGCTCTTTCTTCACAAAAAAGGACCCATTCTCTACCCAATTGTCCACTAGCGCCGGTTATTAATAATTTCATCAACCGCCTTGAACCAATTTATTGGCATGTTTGTATGATTCAGGTGTCCCTGCATCTGTCCACCATCCTTCTAGTACAGAACTCTTCATCTTGCCATTCTGGATATAAAAATTATTTACATCTGTTATTTCAAGCTCTCCTCTTCCTGATGGTTTCAGAGTTTTAATACATTCAAAGACATTAGCATCGTAGAAATAAATTCCAGTTACGGCATAGTTTGATTTTGGATTATCTGGCTTTTCTTCAATTGAAATTACATTATCTCCATTTAATTCTGCTACCCCATACCTTTGAGGATCATGCACTTCTTGTATCAAAATCTGTGAACCCGACCCAGGATAATTATCAACTGCCTTTTGTAATGTAGCTTCAAAAATATTGTCTCCAAGTATAACTATTACAGGTTCATCACCTGCAAAATTTTCAGCTAAACCTAAGGCTTGGGCAATACCACCGGCTTCATCTTGAACTTTATAAGTAAACTTACATCCAAAGTCTTTTCCAGAGCCTAATAAGTTTACCACGTCACCCATGTGGTCGGTACCTGTGACAATTAAAATTTCCTGTATACCCACCTCAATCAATTTTTCAATTGGATGATATATCATAGGTTTATTCCCTACCGGTAATAAGTGCTTATTGGTTACTTTTGTAAGAGGGTAAAGACGTGATCCTGTTCCGCCAGCTAAAATTATTCCTTTCATAGTTATTTATTTTTTTTTGATTTCCCAAATGTAATACACGATTGAAACAGTTCCTCAATAAATTCTACTAACACTCTTATTCACTCGATGAATGAATCCTAAAAACGTACGAAATAAAAACATAGTCAAATGAATTGATTTCTACTTACACCGAATGTTTATGAATTCAATTTTGAATAGATACTCATACTAATAAGCAAAATATTTATTCAAAATAATTAAAGTTTAAAGCATCTAATATTTAGAGATTAATACTTTTATTAAAGCTCTCTAAGGGCAATTAGAATTGACTAATCTATACTATCTACACTGCTTGTTTATCTATATTATAGGCAGATTTTTTTTTGCAGAAAAACTATAGATGATCCTTGAAGATTCGAAATAAAATATTCTTCTTTTTATTCCTTATTGCACTAAGTGTAAGTTCTGATATTGCTATGGCCCAACTTTCTGGTTATACCAATCGCTTAAAAGGACAAGTAGTCGCTGCACAAGTTTCAGGGTCTACTGATCTAACAAACTTTCCTGTTTTGATGAGTTTTACAGTTCCCGATCTACGTACAACTGGAAATGGAGGATTTGTTCAAGATGCACAGGGCGACGATATTACTTTTACCGCTGCAAACGGAACTACCATACTCAGTTATCAAAGAGAATCATACGATCCAGCAACAGGAGCCATAGAGTATTGGGTCCGCTTCCCAACCCTTTCCGCAATTGCAGATACTGATTTCTATGTTTATTTCGGAAACCCAAGTATTACTACCGATCAATCTAGTACTAATGTTTGGGATTCCAATTATAAAATGGTTTTACATTTAAATGGAGATTTTGACGACGCTTCTGGAGAAGGAACTAATGGTACAAATACTGGAACGGTATCTACAACAGGTCAAATTGGACTAGCTAGAGATTTTGATAGTAACAATGATCTTATCACAATCATAGATAATGGTGTTTCTCCATTAGATATTAGTGGTAATATTACAATCTCACTCTGGGTAAGAATTGCGAACCTTAATAATGGACCTGATATATTAACAAAAGGTAATTATCTAGATGGATATTCCGTTTGGGTGGACGGTAATGGAAGACTTCAATTTCAAATTAATAATGATGCTTTAACCAGTCCAACAAATCAAATAGCAAATAACATTTGGAGCTATTTAACTTTTACAAGAGCCTCTAATGGAGATAGATCTATTTACACTAATGGTGCACTCGTTGCTTCTGATAACTCTGTAGAATCTTTTAGTGTAAGTGATGATGACTTAACCATTTCAACTACAACATATGATTATTTAGGTGATATTGATGAGGTTAGGATATCAAATATTACAAGAAGTGCTGATTGGGTTGCCACAGAATATAATAATCAAAATTCACCAGGTACTTTCGTAAATCAACAAAATTCAGAACCAATATTGGATAATATTGAGCCTGGAACAATAACTTATAATTCTGGTGATGCTCCAACAGATATCACATCTTCGATTACTTTATTTGATGGAGATGACACAAACATTGAAAGTGGTAGTGTTCAAATCACTTCAAATTTCGACTCTTCGGAAGATGTACTCAACTTTGTTGACCAGAATGGCATTACAGGCTCCTATGCATCAGGAACAGGAATACTTAGCCTAACAGGTACTTCAAGTATTGCTAATTACCAGGTTGCAATCAGAAGTATCACCTACCAGAATACAGATCCTGTCCCAACTGAATCTGTTCGTACTATAAGTTCTAGTGTTAATGACGGAGATGATGATAGTAATATCGAGTCTAGAAATATTAATGTAGTTAAAGTTAATATTGCTCCTGTTCTAAGTGGAATTGAATCAGGATCAATTGTTTACTTTGCTGGAAACGGTCAAAAAAATATTACCTCTTCCATTATAGTTGTCGATGCCGATGATACAAATATTGAAAGTGCTACGGTTTCAATTACATCAGGACTAACACTTCCAGAAGACTCACTCAAATTTATTAACGCAAATGGAATTACTGGTTCTTACATAGGCGGAACTTTAACTCTAACAGGAAGTGCGACAAAAGCAACTTATCAAGCAGCACTAAGAACAGTTGTTTACGAAAATTCTACAGTTTCTGACTTGACTACTCGTACTATTAGCATAAGTGTAAATGATGGTACTGAAAATAGTTCAACAGTTACCCGAAATATTGAGTTTCCAGCTTCTATCACAGAATTAGCAACGTATAAAGGAACTGGAGTTTTCCATTTTGATGCTCAGGATGCAGATGGTGATGGAAACAGTGGAACCAATCAGCCAACCAATGGAACGCTAACTACCTGGGGAGACCGTTCGGATAATACTACACCACCTGCAAGTACTGTAAATATTGTAGCAACCGCTATTGGTGGAGATACTCCAACCTTAAGCTCAACCTATTTTGGGGGTAGAGGCGGTATTTTCTTCGATTATAATACTGGAAATAATGGTGATACTTATCCTCTAGCTGATAACACCATTTTGAATACAAGTAATTTTAGTGAAAAATCTTTCGCTGTAGTTTTTAGAACTGGAAATAGTGTATCTGGCTTACAAGTTATTTATGAGCAAGGGGGCGCGACAAGAGGATATCAAATTTCTGTAAAAAATGGAGCGGCTTTTGCATTTGCATGGAGTGATGGTGGCTGGCTGGATGGAAATTACCAATCTATTAATTTAGGTACGGTAGAGACGAATACGTCCTATATAATAATTATGAGCCATGATGCAACTAATGCTACTACCGGTTCTCTTGATGCTAGTATTAATGGGGGCACAATTACTCCAAGTTCTGGTGAAGCAGGAATTGTTGTTAGTCATGGTGGAGATGCCAATATTGGAGAAGAAGATGGAACTAGAGATCCTGAAACACCCTTTGCTAGCAACCCGGCAAACACTAATAATTTTGATGGGTTTGTTGCCGAGCTAGTCTCCTGGAATAATGCATTTACTACAACCGATTTCACAAACATCTACGGCTTTTTAAGTGATAAATGGTTTAATACTCCCTCAGTACTTTCAGGGATTGAAATCTCTGATTTAGTTTACAATGAGGCTGATGCGGCGACCGATATTACCGACAATATTGTAGTTATTGATGAAGACGACACCAACCTAGATAGCGCCAAAGTATCTATCACTTCCGGTTTCGAAAGTTCTGAAGATGTATTAGCGTATGTCACTGCACTTGGTATCACAGGTAATTACGATTCCGGTACTGGAATATTAACTCTGACAGGTACAACTACCGTTGCCAATTATCAATCTGCATTACGAAATGTAACCTATCAAAACACTGAAACTATAAGTCCTACTACCACTAAGAGAGAGATTAGTTTTTTGGTATATGATTGGGATGATGCGAGTGGTGTTATTACAAGAGAAATTCAAATTATTCCTTCCAATGATGTTCCAACTTTAGCAGCGATTGAAGGATCAACCATAGTATTTACTGAAGACGATGGACCAACTTCAACAACGGCTACAATTACTGTAGATGATAATGATGATGCTAACTTACAAGGGGCAACCGTATCATTTGTAAACAACTATTTTCTAGGAGAAGATATACTCGATTATGTTGACGCTAACGGAATAACAGGCTCATTTAATAGTACTACAGGAGTTCTCTCACTTTCAGGAACAACAAGTCTTGCAAATTATCAAACAGCCTTACGCGCAGTTACTTATGAAAATATTAGCTCTGATCCAGTTACTGGGATTAACAGAACCATTGAATTCCGTGTTTTTGATGGAATTGACAGTAGTGCAACTGGTATTACCAGACCTATTTCTGTTTCTAGTTTAAATACTGCCCCTACCCTTGCTTCTGTTCAAGCTTCTAACCTCTTTTATCCCGTTGGCGATACTGTTGCAATTTCTGAAACTATCACACTAAATGATCCTGATAATACTGAAATTGAAACAGTTACTTTTCAAATAACTACAAATTATAATAGTGTTGAAGATACTCTTGTATTTGAATCATTATTTGGAATAAGCGCTAATTGGACGATTGGAACTGGAACTCTTACTTTAACTGGGCCAGCATCCAAAGCTGATTTTCAATCAGCAATTAGAACCGTAAAATATGCTAGTAGAATATCTACCCCAACCGATATACCACGAACGGTAGAAATTCAGGCTAATGATAATGAAGCCTCAAATAACTTAAGTAATGTCGTTTCTAGAAATATCTCATTTAGTATCCCAAAATCGGTAGATGATTTATTATTCTGGCTAAAAGGTGATGCAGGTACATTTGATGCTACAACTGGTGGTAGCGCTAGTATTGATGGTGGTATTGTTCGAAGATGGGAAGATCAAAGTGGAAACGGACGAGACTTCACAACAGCAGGCACTGCACCGGTATTCCAAACAAATGAAGCTTCCATTAATTCTCAAAACGCAATTGAATTCCCAAGTGGATCAGTTGTTAGATTGGAAGATATTGATGCGGAAAGTTATCTAAATGGTTTAGACGAGCTAACTATTTTCTTCGTACTAGAAGCGGACGCCCCTGCAATCGGTACCGATAGAGGCTTTTTCACTGCAATTAATCCAAGTGGTAATGATGAAGTATTGAGTCTTCGATATGATGCATTAGGTCAAGACGGAATCGCCACTAATGTAATTACTACTGGAATGAGAGATTTACCAACTGCTTTCTCTCAGTCAAGTTTTGAAGATGCTCAAACAACATCAGGACAAATAGTGATGCTGAAATGGACATCAGAACAGAACTATGAACTATATATTGATGGAGTACTAAGTAATCCTTCCTTTTTTCAGAATATTCCTACAGGTGTTTTAACAAATGTTACTACCGCAATTATAGGTCAAGGAAGTCAGGATGCTAGTAATAGTTGGGATGGATTAATTGCTGAAGCAATTATGTATGGGAGAGAAATAACAATTACAGAACAAGAAACTGTAGAAGATTACCTCTCTACAAAATATGGTATTGCAATTCGTTCATTAACAGCTGCTACTGGTGGAGAAGCCATTTCAGCTGACGATTTTATTAGCGGAAGCTACACCACGTTAACTGGCCCTCGGGTTCAGGAAAGTTTTGCCGGAGAATTTTCTAATGGTGGCACCTTCATATTTAATGCACCCACAGGTTTTGAGTGGGATCCAACAAGCGGTACAGCAACCACAAATGCTGCATTTGGGGGGACAAGTTTACTTACTATATCTGGTACTCCTACAAGTAGTTCGAGCACCCAATTAACCTTCACAATTACAGCTGAATCATCTGTCAATCCTGGAGAAATTATTTTTGCTGATTTAAGAGTTCGTCCAACAACAGGTACACTTCCGAATACAGGAAATATCACTAATACAGGTACAACCGGTCTTGGTGGATCAACCAGTTATGGTACCCTTACTATGGTTGCTGGTACACAAGTAGAAATGGAATTTGCTCAACAGCCTTCAACCTCTAACGTTGCTTCTGTTATTTCACCTGCAGTTCGAGTACAACTTATAGATCAATTTGGTAATCCCGTTGAAGAAAGCAGAGACAATATTGATCTAGATCTGAATCAAGTTTCTGGTAGTGGTACACTCGGGGGTACAGCATCTAAACAAACAAACCTTTTCGGTATTGCTGAATATGATGACCTAACCATAAGTGCTACAGGAACTTATTCTTTCACCGCTTCTAGTCCCGGGCTAGCAGATACTACAAGTAATGAATTTAATGTGGTTATTATTGGTCAGTTAACACAATTTATAGTCGAGCGCGTGCCTTTTGGCAATATATCAAACAAACTTGCTGGCCAGTCTTTCAATATCACTATTATTGCAAAAGACGGACAACCAGATACCGTAAATACCTTTACAGGTACTGTAAACTTATCTTCTAATTGTACACTAAGCTCAGGTGGTGGAACTTCAGCAAGTTTCGTAGCTGGTGTACTTTCGTCAAAAACTGTTTCTATTTCTAACCCTGGTACTTGTACAATTACTGCAACAAATTCTGCTGGAGCTCAAACTGGAATTAGTAACACTTTCGATGTTACACCAGGAGCAGCTTCTCCAACTACAACAACAATAACTGCTAGTCCTTCTGTTATACTTAATGATGGATTTTCAACTTCAACAATTACCGTTCAAGTTAAAGATTCTGAAGGAAATAATAGAACTATTGGTGGCGAAACCATTGTATTGAGTGCTACAGATGGTGATTTAGGTTCAATTACAGATAATGGTAATGGAACGTACACCGCTATACTAACTTCTTCAGTAATCGCAGGTACAGCTACTATAACTGGTACCTTAAATGCAGTCGCTATAACTGACAATGCACAAGTTGAGTATGCTGCTTTCAATAACCTTTGGAGATCTTCAGTTGGTTCTATTCCCAATGCACGAAATTGGGATTTAGGAACAAATTGGAGCTCTGGTTCAGTTCCTCTTCCTGGTGATAAAGTGTTAATTCCTGCCAATCCAGCTGTTGGTAATGAGCAACCAGTAATTAATACGACTAATACGACTATAACTCAGCTTTCTATTGAGTCAGGTGCTTCTGTAACGGTATCTGGTGGAAAAGAACTTATTGTTACTGGTGAATTATCAGGTGAAGGAGAAGTTCTTGGAAGTAATACTGATTCGGTTACCGTTGGTGGAAATTTAGCTATCTCTGATATGTCTGTTGGGTACGTAATACTTAACGGATTAGTAAATCAGGATGTAACAACTCCAAATGATTATGTATTCCTTGAACTTGATAATACTAACGGTGCAGACTTTTTCTCAAACCTTACGGTCTCAGATTCTTTAAAGCTCATTAACGGCACATTATTTATGCCCTCTGGTACAAATTTAATTGCCAATGCAAAGGAATATGGGCCAACTGGACTTATTAGAATGCAACGAAGAATATCTGGCTCAATGGGTTGGAGACTTATTTCCTCTCCTATTGATACTACTTTTAACGAGTTTTTAGATGGCGTTCTTACTCAAGGGTATACTGGATCAACTTTAGGTGCTGCACCATTGGATAGTCTGCAACCAAATGTGCTTACCTACTTAGAAAGTTTTCCTGGTACCGATAATCAGCGTTATCGTAGTCCCGATTCTTATAGTGATGGTACGATAGCCTCTAATGGTAAGGTTCCTGTTGGTACTGGAGTATTCCTCTTTTCTTTTGGTAATATAGCTGCAGATTCTCGATATAATGATCCATTGCCGGATACTTTAGATGTGATTGGTCGCGAGTTTGAAGGAGATGGTACAGAAGTAAACTTTAATATTACCTATACAGCTGCTGCAGATACTGGCTGGAACCTAGTTGGAAACCCATTCCTTGCTACCATTGACTGGGATGATAATGCTAATTGGACCAAAACAGATGTAGAGTCCACTATTTATATCTGGGATCCAGCTTCCAATGGTGGTGATGGTGAATATCTAACATGGAATGGCGTAACAGGTACACTTCCAACAGGTGGATTAATCGCTCCTTTTCAAGGATTTTGGGTGAAAGCAAATTCACTTAGTCGAGAATTAAAAGTAAATCTTGATGCCAAAACTACTGGCGGTGGATTCTTACGTAAAGAAGCAGGTAAAATAGTTGCAGATTCTTCAAAAACTAAACAATTAGATGCAAATACTAAGTTAATTGGACTCGCAGTAGTATCTAGTGAAGGACGTTCAAAAAGAACTAATATTATGTTTTCTGAACAAGGTAGCCTTACAAAGGATAATCTTGATGCATATCGCCTACTACCTCTTTCTAATTCACATATTGAATTACACTCACTTTTAGAAGACGGTACTGAACTAGCGATAAATAATTTACCTAATGATTTCAATTCCAGAATTTTTATCCCTATTCATGTAAATTCATTTGAAAATGGGGCTGCTACTTCTGGAGAGTTTAAAATATTATGGGACGACCTTAGAACAATACCGGAGGATTGGATTCTAACTCTAATTGACAACGATACTGGCGAAGAAATAAGTATGCTAGAAGAGTTATCCTATACCTTCAATCATACAACTAAAGCCAAAATAGCTACAAATAGTACTTCTAATCCCCTTACACCAAATTATTCAGTCAGAAGAAAGGCTAAGAGTCAGGCTACTAGATTTACATTAAAAGTAAGCACCGAGCAGATTGAAAGAGATGTTCCAACTGAAATCTTTTTAGATCAAAACTATCCAAACCCTTTTAACCCTTCTACGCTTATCCCATTTGGTATCGATCAGGACTCGAATGTAGAGCTTGTTGTGTATGATATTTTGGGCAGAAAAGTAAGAACGTTAGTAACTGGTTCAAGAACAGCTGGGAGATATGAAGTTAGATTCAATTCGAGAGAATTAGCAAGTGGAGTATATTTCTACCGTCTAGTTACCAATTCAAAAGTGTTGGTTAAAAAACTCACGTTAATTAAATAAATATTTTCTAACTCCCCCTTGGTTAGAATAGGCTAATTACTGAGTAATAGTATCATACAAGTGGTATTTTGTTTATTACACGTAATAAATTGACCAAGCCTTATTTATGAGTTAATGCGTAATAAGTTAAGTACATATATCATTTTTACTATTCTTGTTTTAGTTAGCTTCACCGAAATTGTTGAGGCACAATTATCAGGCTATGAGTATCGTAAGCAATTAACGGTCGATAATGGTGAAGTAAGTGGAACTACAACTTTAACTAATTTTCCTGCACTAATAAGCTTTACTGATGCAGACTTAGCTACAGAAGCAAATTCTGGGTTCGTCACTTCGAGCAACGGATTTGATATTGCCTTTACTTCTTCAGATGGAACCTCTCAACTCGATTACGAACTAATTGAGTACACAGCAACAACAGGAGAACTTTTGGCTTGGGTTCGCTTCCCTTCTTTGTCTGCTACATCCGATACCGATTTCTACATCTACTTTGGTAATAGTTCGATAACTACAGATCAATCAATTAGTTCCACATGGGATAGTGATTATGCAGCCGTTTACCACCTTGATACAGATTACACAGATGCCAGTTCGAATGCGGAAAATTGTACAAATAACGGGACAACCATTAGCGGGACTGCCCAAATTTCCAGTTCTGCTGAATATAATGCGAATACCGATAATATCGATTGTGGTTCAAGTGCTACAGTACAACCCGTAGATGCGATTACAGTCTCAGCCTGGGTAATAAGTAATGATGATCCCGAAGATCAATGGTCAGCAATTGGCGGGTTTGCTAGTAATGACTCATGGGATGATGGATATGGAATGTTTTACAATAGTAATACTGAAGTCCAATTTTATGTTGGAAACTACTTAGCCAATGTTGCAACGGGCACCATTAATCCAGATGTTTGGAATTACGTAGTTGGGACCTATGATAGATTTGCTGGTGGTACTGATGAAGTAAAAATTTATGTAAATGGAGTAGAGAGTGCTTCTCCAGATAATTATTCAACAGCTATTGATTACACAAGCGGCGAGTTAACCATAGGAGGGCTCGGTGGATGGACTACAGACTGGCTTGATGGAAATATAGACGAATTCAGGCTTTCGGATGTAGCTCGATCAGCAGACTGGATAACTACCGAGTATAACAACCAACTTATACCAGGTTCTTTTTTCTCCGAAACAGAGGAACCTCCCGTTCTAGCAAATATTGAGGCCTCTCCTACTTCTGGTAGTGCAGGAGGTGCCGCTGTACTAATTACTGAAACACTAACTTTAACTACTCCTTTTGCTGATTCAGTAGAAAGTGCAACCATTCAAATCACGGGTAATTTAGATAATACTGAAGATGTGTTAGCTTTTTCAGATACTGGGCTTATTACGGGTTCTTTCACATCAGGAACTGGTTTGATGACATTAACTGGCCGTGCTAGCCTTGCAGATTACCAAGCAGCACTACGATCCGTCACTTACCAAAACACTGAGGGTTCATCCCCTACTCAAACTACAAGAACTATTTCTTTTACGGTTGAAGGTTTGTTCTCTTACACCAGTAATACAGTTACGAGAGATCTAGAAGTAACCACGGTTTTGAGTGATCTTTCTTCTGATATTTCGAATATAGTTTTCCATTTAGATGCATTAGATATTGATGGAGATTTATTAACAAACGACCAACCATCTACCGGGTCAGAAGTTCTTTCATGGGGTGACCGATCTGACAACGAAGGTTCTTCTGCCACAGATTATTCTTTCACAGGAACCTCTCCAAACGTTCCGACTTTTGAAGTCTTGGATGTGACAAAATTTAGCAACCTTACCTTCAACGGTACTAGCGATATCTTATTAAGAGCTGCTGCAACTGAAATCAACAGTGCTAGCTTTACTGAAAAATCGTTTGCTATTGTTTTTCGAACAGGTTCTTCAGTAAGCGGATTTCAAAATATTTACGAACAAGGCGGTGCAACGAGAGGATATCAAATCTCAATAAAAGATGGCAATGCATTCGCTTATACTTGGAATACATCTGAATGGGCTGGGGGCGAACAGCAAAAATCGATTGATCTTGGAACTGTTGCTGAAGAAAGTACCTATATCATATTGGCAAGTCATGATGCAACTTCGGCTACTTCCTCTGAGCAAATCTGGATCGCTTCTTTAAATGGAGGCTCAATAATAACCTTAACCGATGTTGACTTTCAAAGGGCGCATGCAGATCCTTCTGGTATTGGTGGGGTTAATGCCGCTACTTTAGATCCTGTTACTAACGGAAATGCAAGTTCTGGTTTTTTTGAAGGGGAAGTGTTCGAATTTATATCTTGGAATTCAGCACTTAGTTCAGGTCAAATTGCTAGTATTTATAATTTACTTTGCGAAAAATGGTGTAATATCCCTTCTGTTCTCGCATCTATAGAAGGAACAAATCTTGATTTTTCTGAGGGTGATTCTCCAACAGAAATCACAGATAATATTATAGTTTCTGATACCGATAATACAGTACTCGATAGTGCTAAGGTTACGGTCTCCTCGAATTTTTTAACAAGTGAAGACGAACTTGCTTTTGTTGACGCAGGAGGAATTATAGGCAGCTGGAATTCTTCAACAGGAGTACTTTCTTTGTCTGGAAATGCTACGCTTGCTCAATATCAAACCGCACTTAGATCCGTTACTTACGAAAATACAAATACCGTTAATCCAAATACTTCTATACGACAAGTAGATTTCATCGTCTACGATTGGGATGACGAAAGTAATGTTGCATCACGTAATGTGAATGTACTTGCAATAAACAGTTCCCCTACTCTTTCAGGTATAACTGGAGGCACACTTGCTTATGATGAAGGAGATGGAACCGTAACCATCATTTCTGCTATAACTATTGCTGATCTTGATGACACAAATATCGAAAGCGCTACGATTGAGATTACTGGAAACTATATAAATGGTGAAGATGTGCTCGGCTTTGTAGATGCGGGTGGAATCACGGGTTCTTGGAATGATATAACCGGAATTTTAACTCTTTCTGGTTCTGCTACTTTAGCTGGATATGAAACCGCTCTAGTGAATGTAACTTTTGAAAACACAAGTTCTGATCCAGTACCTCTAAATCGAACGGTTTCTTTTTCCGTAAATGATGGTGATAATAGTAGTAATACCCAATCCAGAGATATCTCGGTAACTCCTTCCAACTCAGCCCCGATTCTTTCTAATTTAGAACTTTCCGATCTCACTTATCCTCAAGAAGCGATTAACATTTCAAATACAATAGAAGTAAGTGATCCTGATGATACTACTATTGATAGCGCCAGAGTTTTAATCACTGGTAACTTTCAATCTGATGAAGATTCTTTGTTTTATTCTACCTTATTTGGGATTACTGGTGTTTATGATGAAACAACTGGAATACTTGCTTTATCAGGAAATGCCTCGTTTAGCGATTACCAAACTGCACTTAGATCTGTAGAATATTTCAACTACTCAACCATACCTACAGGTCCAGAACGGGTTATTAGCTTTTTAGCCTATGATGATGATTCAGCAGAAAGCGATACCCTTAAACGAACACTTGAAGTGAGTGCGGTAGAATCCATATCCGACTTAAAAGTGTGGCTTCGATCAGATACTGGTGTTGATACTACCGCTGGTGGCGAAGTAATTACGTGGGAAGATCAAAGTGGAAATGGAAACGACTTTCTTGGAGTATCTGGTTCAGGTAATAGACCTACATTTTCTATCTCAAATTCTGAATTAGGTGGTGAATCTGCTATAAATTTTATTGGAAATGGAGATTCATTTGAAGATGCAGATGGGCATACCAACTACATCAACGATATGGATGAATTTACTTTGTTTGTAGTATATAAATCAGATGAAGTAAGTAGCGATCAGGGGCTTTGGATTGCTGACGACCCTAGCGGTGCAGATGAAATTTTTACCATACGATATGACGCTTCTGGAGCTAATGGTGGTGGATCATTTACTAATGTGGTTAAAACAGGGATTTTAGGGAATAATGCAGCTAACCAACTAGAAAGTTTTTCCGACATTCAATCTAATACATCCGCTCAAATAACCAGTTTACATTGGGAAAGTGGAGTTACATATGACCTTTATGTTGACGGTATTCTAAACAATCCGAGTTCGGCAGGTGCCCCTCCTACTGGAACGATAACTACAGCAACAACTGCCTTTCTTGGGAAAGGTGGGAAAGATACTGGCAATAATAGTTGGAATGGATTAATTGCTGAATTTATTCTTTACTGTAAAAACTTATCGGAAGCAGAACGACAAAGTGTAGAAGATTATCTTGCGGTAAAATACAGTTCTGCAATTCGTAAAATAACTCCTGCTACAGGAGGAGAATCTATTTCAGCAGATGATGCAAATGCAACTTTTACTTCACTAACAGGCCCAGTAATTCAAGAAGGTTTCCCTGGCGAATTAACAAATTCTGGAACGATTGTATTAACGGCTCCTTCTGGTTATAAATGGAATACAGGTGCAACTCCTGATGTTTTAGAAGAGCCTGTCTATGGAGGTTCTACAAATCTAGTTGCTTCATTTACCTCGTTTTCAGGAGATTCCTCCACAGCAACATTTACAATTAGTACAGCCTCTACTAGTTCTAACCCAGGCCAATTAACTTTTAGCGGTTTAAAAGTCCGCCCTAATAATGGTGTGCTTCCTAATACAGGTTTTATAACTAACATAGGTACTACAGGGCAAGGTGGCGGAACGAATTATGGAACACTAGAAATGATAGCTGGTGCTGTTGATAGCCTCATATTTACCCAACAACCCGTCATAACCAATATTAATAGTGTAATTACTCCAGCTGTACGCGTTCAGATCGTTGATCAATTTGGGAATGAAGTTCAAACAAGTGGTATAAACGTTGCCATAGCATTAAATTCTGGAACAGGCTCACTAACAGGAACATCTCCTATTGCTACTAACTCCCTTGGAATTGCTTCGTTTGAAGATTTAGAAATTGATGATGTGGGAGCAAAGACCCTTATTACAACCTCTTCTGGCTTAGACTCGAAAATTAGTAGCTCCTTTAATATCGTAAATGCAGGAGTACTAACTGGATTCACAGTACAAAGAGTGCCTTCAGGAAATATTAGTGCTAAGACAGCAGGTCAAACTTTTAATACTCTTCTTACAGCAGTAGATGGCACAGGAACTACGGTAACAACTTTCAATGGTACGGTTGCTGTTACTTCATCTTGTACTATGGGAACAGGAAATGGAACTACGGCTAGTTTTTCATCAGGTGTATTATCGAGTCGTACGGTTAGCATAACTAGTATTGGTAACTGCACTATTACGGTAACTAATTCATCAGGTTCTGAAACGGGAGTAAGTAACACATTTACCGTAAGTGCCGGAGCCGCTAATGTAACTACTTCTACAATTTCAGCTTCCCCTACTACGATTTTAAATGATGGTGCAAGTACAACAACTCTTACCGTTCGATTGAAAGATATCTATGGAAATAATCGGTCTACTTCTGGAGGTACCGTTGTATTATCTACCACTGATGGCTCTTTAAGTGCTGTAACAGACAATTCGAATGGCACTTATACTGCTACTTTAACTTCTTCAACAAGCACAGTAACTTCAACTATTACGGGAACGTTAAGTGCAGTATCTATTACAGATAACGCATTAGTAGAATTTGCAGCGTTCAGCCATATTTGGATTAGTCAATTAGGTTCTGCAGCAGCGGCTTCAGATTGGGACGACGCCGATAATTGGAATGTCCCTTCAATTCCAAATTCTTCTTCTGTTGTATTAATTCCAGTTGACCCTTCTGTTGGTAACGAATATCCAGTAATTGATGTAGATAATACAACCATCCAGGAACTTACCTTAGAAACAAATGCTCAAGTTACAGTTAGTGGTTCTATAAACTTTATAGTAACAGGAGATATTTCTGGTGAAGGTGATATTCTTGGTAGTAATAACGACATCTTAACTATTGGAGGAAACCTTGATGTCTCGGAAGTATCACTTGGAACTGTGATTTTTGATGGTTCTTCGGAACAAACTATTACCAGCCCTCACGATTATGTGAATATGGAAGTTGATAATAGTACTACTGTTAGTGTTTCCTTAGACCTCACTGTTACTGGAACATTAACCCTTACAGATGGAGAGTTACTTATTCCAAGTGGAGTAAATCTATTTGCTAATACACAATCATATGACACAGGTACTATAAGATTTCAGCGAGAAATCACTGGAAGTAGAGGTTGGCGAATGATTTCATCTCCTGTTTCTTCAACCATTGGCGATTTCCTTGATGGAATACTTACCCAAGGATATTCTGGTGCATTTTATGACATTAATTCCAGCCCTGGAGATACTTTACAACCTAATATTCTTACCTATCTAGAAAATTATGATGATAGTGGAAATGGAGCAACAGATAATCAACGTTACCGCGCTCCAACAAGTTCTGCTCAAAGCTTAACAGAAGGACAAGGAGTTTGGGCTTTTATCTTTGGAGATATAGCAGCTGATAGCCGATATTATGATCCCATTCCAGATACTTTAGATGTAAATGGCCAAGAGTTCAATGGTGATGGAACAGAAGTCGAATTTGGGGTTACTTACCTTGCCGAAGATTTAGAAAACGGTGGTGGAGGTGGCGATGGCTGGAACTTAGTTGGAAATCCCTTTGGAGCAGCAATAAATTGGGATGATAACCCTAATTGGACCAAAAAAAATATTGATGCTACCATTTATATATGGGATCCATCTGCAAATTCTGGGAATGGAGAATTTCTAACATGGAATGGTACAGCAGGCACACTTAGTAATGGCTTAATTGCACCTTTTCAAGGATTTTGGATAAAAGCCAACTCTAGTAGTCCCGAATTAAAGGTAAATTTAGACGCGAAAACTTCAGGTGCTAATTTCCTTCGCAAAGATAACTCCACTATAAATCCTGTTATTGAGCTTACTGCTAGTAAAGGAGAACTTAGCAAACGAACACTAATTACTTTTAGTGAAGATGCTAACCGGCAAAAAGATTTACGAGACGGTTTACGATTAGTCCCTTTTTCTGATACTCATATTGAGTTTTACTCTCTATTAGATAATGGGACTCAACTTGAGATAAATAACCAACCTCTAAACTTTGAAAATAGAATTAATATTCCGCTAATAATTAATGGATTTGAAAATGGTAATCCCCTATCAGGAGCGTTCGATTTAGGTTGGTACATAAACCGTAATATCCCAGATGATTGGCAATTATTTTTAATTGATCTTGAAACTGGATATCAAATTGATTTACGAGCTGAGAGCGAGCTTTTTGTTACTCATAAAACGAAATCAAAACTCATCAATAATTCCTCTCCATCTTCTCCGAAGTTTGTGATGAGGTCAAAATCTACAAATATAAGCTCAAGGTTTGTACTCAGAATTACCACCGAAGAAATTGAGGCGAATATTCCTGATGTCTATTACATGGATCAAAATTACCCTAATCCATTTAATCCTTCAACAACCATCCAATATGGATTGACAGAAGCAGGACCAGTAAAGCTTACTATTTATGATATTCTTGGGCGAAAAGTTCAGACCTTAGTAGATGGAAACCGTTTTGAAGGAAATTACGCTGTCAATTTCGATGCTGCTCAGCTTGCTAGTGGTGTTTATATCTATCAGTTGATTACAAGTCAAGGTGTGCAAACTAAAAAATTTACCCTCATCAAATAGCAGGCGAACTAGTTTTAGTTAGAATAGGCTAATTGCTAAGGAATATAGTCATTCAAGTTGTATTTTGGTTGGTTACATGTTACTTATGTACACAGAATAAGATGTATAGCCATTTCAAGATACATATCGTCTTTCTTTTTATCTGTTTGATGGGGTTTTCTGACATTGCTCAGGCTCAATTATCCGGTTTTGATCAACGAAAAAAATTCATTGTTGAAAGTGATAGTGTAAGTGGTAGTACCGATCTTCTAAATTTTCCAGTACTTATCAATGTAACCCTCCCTTTTGCTGATGTAAAAAGTGTGAATGGCTACGACATCGCATTTACATCAAGCGATGGAACTACAGTATTGGACCATGAAATAGAATCTTATAATTCCGGAACTGGAGAGCTTATAACCTGGGTTAGGTTTCCAACTTTAAGTCCCAGTATAGATACACAATTTTTTATTTATTATGATGATGATGATGACATCCCTCCTATAATTGATCCTAGTTCAACTTCTACTTGGGACAGCAATTACCAACTGGTAATGCATATGGATGGAGGTGCTACTGAAACAGATGGCACTGTAAATGGGAATGATGGAAGCGAAAATGGAACAGGCGGAATACCAGCAGTAGCTGGACAAATCGGAAATGCACGAGATTTCGAACGTGCTGATGCTGATTTTATTCAGGTTCCTGATGCTGCTAGCTTAGATATCACAGGTAATATTACACTTTCATTCTGGTTCAATCAAGAAAGTGGAGAAGTACCTGATTATATTTCTAAAGGCATAAATATTTCTTATGAAATTACTTCTAGAGCTGGAGTTAGAACTCGTATTCGTAAAAATGGCGCTAATATACTTACAACTGGTGCTGCCTTTCCTTTAGTTGATGCATCATGGGTATATCTAACTTTTGTTCAAGAGTCTTCTGGAATGGCAATATATCAGGATGGTGTTTTAGTTAATTCGAATACTAATATCGATCCATTTACTGCAAATAATGATCCATTATATATCTCAAGAAGTGCCGACGCAGTAGACGGAATTATGGATGAGGTTCGTATATCTAACACTGATCGTTCAGTAGAATGGATACTTACCGAATATAATAATCAGCTTAACCCCTCCTCATTTATTGAAGAATTAGCCGATGTTCCCGGTTTAAGCAATATCGAAACTAGTACTCAGCTCTATACTGCAAGTGGTTCTCCTGTATTTATTACCTCAACGTTAACAGTTGATACACATCCTACTATAACTGATTTAACAAGTGCTACTATTCAAATTACAGGAAATCTTGATAATCCTGATGACCAACTAAACTTTGTTGATACAGGATTTATAACTGGTAGTTATGTCGCTGGTACGGGTACTTTAACCTTATCGGGAACTACCACTCTTGCAAATTATCAATCAGCAATACGGAGCATTACTTATAGTAGCGATGAATTGGTTTCACCCAGCTCATTAACACGATCCATTTCTATTACAGGTTTTGATGGTGGCGATGCTACAAATACCCTAACTAGGGATTTGGATATCATAACTACTCTAACAGATTTAACTACTGATATCTCAAACAATGTATTTCATTTTGATGCCCAAGATGTGGACGATGATGGTATTGCGAACACCGCTGATGGAGCGACCATCGCTACCTGGGTAGATTTAAACACTACCAATAACTTTGATTTTACTACTGGCGATGCCGCAACTTTCGCTACAGATGGTTTTGGAGAACGAGGTTCAGTAGTATTTAATGGAGCAACAAATGAGTTAATAAGAGGAACAGAGACACTTATTAATAACAGCATATTTAGCCAGAAAGCATTCGCTTTCGTTTTTAGAACTAGTAGTGATATTACTGGTTTCCAAGTTATTTATGAACAAAGTACAGGTACCCGCGGCTATAATTTCACTTTAGAAGACGGTGTGCTTTACGCTCAAGCCTACAGCCGTGGCGATGCAAATTGGGGTGGCTCAAATGCAGTGCGACATAAATCTATAAATCTAGGTACTGTTCAGGCTAATACATCATATAATGTAATAGCTTATCACAATTCAAATATTTGGACAGCACAAGTTAACAGTGGGGTATTTAGTTCATTTACTGATGCTGATGAGATGCCCGCATCTACAGGAAACTCAGGGCTTGGTGGAAATGATGCAAATTCAAAAAATCCGATCACTCTAGCTAATGAAAACGGGAACTTTAACGGACAGATTGCTGAATTTGCTTCTTGGAATACTGCCTTTAATGGAGGACAAATTGCAAGTTTAAATACATACTTCGAGGATAAATGGGGAAATACCGCACCAGTTCTGGGAGCAATTGAAGGAACTAACATAGACTTCACAGAAGGTGATTCTGATATACAAATAACCAATACTATTACCATTACAGATGCCGATCCTCACCTAAACATGGACAGCGCCAGAGTTTCTGTAACCACGAATTTTGTTATTGGGGAAGACTCACTCATTTTCGTAGATGCTGGAAACATCACAGGTACTTATGATGAAACTACTGGAGTTCTTTTATTAACAGGTCGTGATACTAAAGCTAATTATCAAACCGCACTTCGTTCCGTTGACTACAGAAACACCACTATAAACCCAACAGTAAGTACTCGAACTATTGAATTTGAAATCTACGATTGGGATGATGTAAGCAATACATTAAGCCGAAATATAAATGTAATAGATACTGACATCACTCCTACCCTATCTAATATGGAGGTTACAGATACAACCTATGTAGAAGGTGATGGAGCTATTGAAATTACTGCGCTTCTAACTTTGGAAGATTTTGATGATACCGACATGGAAAGCGCAACCATTTCTATAATCAACAATTATTTTCTGGGAGAAGATTTTTTAGATTTTGTTGATTCCGGGAATATAACAGGGAGTTTTGCTTCTGGGACCGGAATATTAACTTTATCTGGTACCGACACTAAAGCCAACTACCAAGCAGCTTTACGAGCTGTTACTTACGAAAATAATAGCTCAGACCCCGTAGAGTTAGATCGTACTATTTCATTTCTAGTTAATGATGGAGATAACAACAGTAATACAGTGACCAGAGATATTACCGTTGCCGCAACTAATTCTAAACCCCTTCTTTCTGCTATTGAAACTGGAAACTTAGCCTACCCAAACACCAATGTGCAGATAACAAATACAATTGTTATTTCTGATCCTGATGATACCCGTTTAGATAGCGCCATCGTAGTTATTACCGAAAACTTTAAACCAGCTGAAGATTCACTTGTTTATTCTACCCTTTTTGGAATTACAGGAACTTATAGTACTTCAACCGGTAGACTCAAACTTGTCGGTAATAACTTATTGAGTGACTATCAATCTGCTCTACGTTCTATTGATTACAAAAATTACGCTACAATTGCAGCTGGCCCAGAACGTGTAGTAAGTTTTATTGTAAGTGATGGTGCCTTAAAAAGTGATTCTCTAAAAAGAACTATTGATGTTAGTCCAGTTGAAACGATTCCTGGTTTAGAAGTTTGGTTACGTGCTGATGCTGGAATTTCAGAAGGCGATGGGGTAGCTGTAACAACATGGGCTGATCAGAGTGGAAATGGAAATGATTATATAGGGGTAGCGGGTACAGGAACTTCCCCTAGTTATGTTGCAAGTTCTGCTAATTTTAATAGTCAACCTTCAGTAAGTTTTGTAGGGAATGGAGACTTCCTTGAAGATGCGGATGGAGATGTAAATTACATTGACAATGCATCTGAATTTAGTCTTTTTGTAGTTTTTAAATCTGATGTTACCAATACTGACAGAGGATTGTTTATTTCACAAATCCCGGATAATGCTGATCGAACTTTAACTATCAGATATGATGCTGCTGGTGCAAATGGTGGAGGTTCATTTACCAATGTAGTTAAGACCGGGATACTTGCAAATGCAGCAGACAATCAACTCGAAAGTTTCTCAGATATTCAAACTACTAATACACAAATTATTAGCTTACAGTGGGAAAGTGGTATTGCTTACGATTTATTTGTAGATGGAATTCTGAATAACCCAAGTTCCGCAGCAGATCCACCACCATCAGGTACAATACCTGCTGCCGATGCCACCACTGCCATTCTAGGTAAAGGTGGAAAAGATGATCCAAATGTTGCTGATGAAAGCTGGGATGGTGAAATTGCAGAATTCATATTTTATAGCCGTAGTATTACTCAAGTGGAACGTGAAAGTATCGAAAATTATCTCGCAGATAAGTACGACCAAGCGATACGAAAAATTACTCCCGCTACTGGTGGCGAAGCAATTTCAGCAGACGATGCAAATACAACCTATACCCTACTTTCAGGACCATTTGTTCAGGAAGGATTTATTGGAGAATTTACAGCTAGTGGTACATTTATATTAGAAGCACCATCGGGTTACGAATGGAATACAGGTGGAACTATTGGTGTAAGTTTTTCTGCGGCTTTTGGTGGTTCAACCGAACTTGAAGCCTCATATAATGGCGTTAGTAGTACTACTTCTGAATTAGTATTTGATCTAGACATTGCATCTAGTACAAATCCAGGGCAACTCGAATTTACAGGTTTAGAAATCCGTCCAACTACCGGAACCATCCCAAATACTGGAAATATCACAAATGGTGGGACAACCGGACAAGGAGGTGCTACTAATTATGGTACCATAACTATGGTTCCTGGGGCAAACGATAGTTTAATTTTTACTCAACAACCTACCACCACAAATATTGATAGTTCAATTACACCTGCAGTTAGAGTGCAACTCGTTGATCAATACGGAAACAGTATTGAAGAAGCTGGAGTTGACATTTCTATTGCTCTGGCATTAGGAAGCACTGGCGTACTGGATCAAACCACTCCTATACCTACCAATGTATTAGGGATTGCAGAGTTTGATACACTTACGATTGATGCTTTAGGAACAAAGGAGTTGGTCGCTACTAGCACCGGATTAAGCCCTGATACCAGCTCCACATTTGAAATTGTTAATGCTGGAACACTCACACAATTTATTGTAGAACGAGTTCCTACTGGTAATATCAGTGCAAAGACAGCCGGACAAAGTTTTAATATCAAAATTACAGCAGTAGATGGTACTGCTACACCAGTTACTACATTTAACGGAACCGTAGTTATTTCATCAAGTTGTACCATGGGAAGTGGACAAGGAACATCCGCAAGTTTTAGCTCTGGCGTTCTTGCATCTACTACTGTAAGTATTACCAGTGTTGGTAATTGTACAGTTACAGCAACGAATTCATCAGGACCTGAATTTGGAACCAGTAATAGTTTTACCGTAAGTGCTGGAGCCGCATCTGAAATTACTTCTACCATAACTGCTTCTCCTACGGTAATATTAAATGATGGAAGTAGCACTTCTACTATTACCGTAGATTTAAAAGATGTGTATGGAAATGATGTAATTATAGGTGGTGATGCTGTAACACTTACCATAACTCCAACTGCGCTCGGTTCATTAGGAATTGTAACAGATAATACGAATGGAACCTATTCAGCAATATTAACTTCATCAACAACAATAGGAACTGATAATATTACAGGTACAGTAAATGCTGTTGCAATTTCTGATGATGTAGATGTTGAGTACGCCGCTTTTACGCATATTTGGAATAGTCAATTGGGTTCAGCAAGTTTGGCCTCAGATTGGGAAGATGCTGATAACTGGAGTGCAGTTACTTCTCCTGTAATTGGAGATGCAGTGTTCATTCCTGCAACACCAAGTGTAGGAAATGAACAACCTGTTATAGATGTAGCTGGTTCCTCTGTAGCTTCAGTAACCATGGAGACTGGAGCTTCATTAACAATATCAGGGAGCATCAATTTCACCATTACAGGAAATTTATCAGGAGGAAGTATTCTTGGTACAAATGCAGATAGTCTTACCATTGGAGGAGATGTACTAAACGTTTCTACCATTAATGTAGGTACTGTAATATTAAATGGATCTACAGAACAGCTTATTACAAATCCTCATTCATATACAAATCTTGAAATCGATAATGCATTAGGTGTAAGTTTTGAGCAAAATCTTACCATAAGCGATAGCTTATTTATTACCTCAGGAGAACTTTTAATTCCAAGTGGTAAAAATTTAGTGGTTGAAGGTATAAGATATGGAACTGGCACTTTACGGTTTCAACGTACAATTACTGGAGATATAGGTTGGCGTATCATCTCCTCTCCAGTTGCTACTACCTATGGTGACTTCTTAGATGGTACTCTAACTCAAGGGTATACAGGATCTACACTTGGGGCCGCTGCATTAGATAGTCTCCAACCAAATGTGTTAACCTATTTAGAAAGTTTTCCAGGTACTGATAATCAAAGATATCGTACTCCCAATAATATCACAGATTCAGTTATAGTTGGCCAAGGAATGTTTGTATTCTTTTTTGGAGATATAGTCGCAGATGCTCGCTATAATGATGCATTACCTGATACGCTTGATGCCTCCGGACAAGAATTTGGACAACTTGGAGAAGTAGATTTCAATATTACCTACACCGCTTTAGCTGATACTGGATGGAATTTAGTTGGTAATCCTTTTGGAGCAACAATAGATTGGGACGACGGCGCTAATTGGACTAAAACTAATGTTGATGGTACAATCTACGTTTGGGACCCAGCAGCAAATGGAGGAAACGGTGAATATTTAACTTGGAACGGTTCTACAGGAACCTTAGGTAGTGGTCTTATCGCTCCTTTTCAAGGCTTCTGGGTTAAAGCAAATGCTCTTTTCCCAGAATTGAAGGTTACAACAGGTGTAAAAACAACAGGTGGCTCTTTCTTGCGTAAAGAAGATGCGGCTAATCAGAATATTGTCAATTCTCCTATGTTTGAATTGGAACTAAATTCTCAAGGACTTCAAAAGAAAACTAGTTTCATTTTTACAGATACTGGATCTAATTCAAAAGATAATTTAGATGGCTATACTCTTATACCACTCACTGAAAACCGACTTGAATTACATTCTCTATTAGCTGATGGAACACCTCTTTCCATAAATAACCTTCCTAATGATCTTAGTAACAGACTTATTATTCCTTTAGAAGTTAGAGGTTATAATAACGGAGAAGCTATTTCTGATGATTATAAGCTTAGATTTATTAATACTGATAATTTACCTGATGATTGGATTGTATTACTTGTAGATAACGAAACAGGTAATGAAGTAAACTTAATTATAGAAGATCAATACCGATTCTTTCATTCAACTACAGAAAAAGCAAAAACAGCAAATCCTGCTAATCAAAAATCTATTATCCAAAAAGAATCTTTAGATTCTCGGTTTTCAATTTATATTACAACAGAAGAAATTGAAGCCAATATCCCTCGCTCAATTTATCTTGAACAAAATTATCCAAATCCATTTAACCCATCTACTCTTATTCCATTTGGAATAAATGAAGATTCTCAAGTTACACTTGAGATTTATGATATTCTTGGTAGAAAAATTCAATCTTTGGTAAATGAGAATCGTACTGCAGGTAGGTATGAAGTTCGATTCAATGCGAGAGAATTATCTAGTGGTGTATACTTCTATAAACTTGTAACTAATAATAACGTTCTTGTAAAACGTTTTACTTTGATTAAATAGGTAACATTACCTCTTTACCAACCTCTTCTTTACATATTTAACTACTTGAGCAAAATTGGAACGCTTAATTAATTATTAGCGTATATTAATATTAGAATATTTTAATATTTAATACCAATCCATTATCTTGATAAATAAGTATTCAGTATAAATTGGAGAACATATGATAGGTTACACTGAAATTTTACAAACCATGTTGGCAATGATTTTAGTCTCGATGTTAATCATTAATTCAAATCGAGCAATCGCCATTAACAATAGAGTTCAAGTTGATACTGAATTAGAAGATCAAATTATAGCAATTGCCCAAGACTATATTGATGAATCTAGATCAGTAACCTTTGATGCGAGTACAGCAAATGGTAATGTACCTGTAAATATACCAGGTGGATTTAGCTCGATAGGCCCTGGCGGTGGTGAAAACTCAAGATCAAGCTTCAACGATTTTGACGATTATGATGGATGGACAGAAACAATCACCGCAACTGATAATATTGATTACGATGTATCTATATCAGTCTCTTATTATAACGCTGGCACTGTTACAGCTTCTAAATCAACACTAAAACAAATGACCATTACAATCACTTCAGACCTACTTACAAGTAATGGGGCAAATAAAATATATAGCTTCAATTTTATAAGAAGTTTTTACGCTGATTAAAGGAACAAAATAATGGATGCTGGCTTAATTTTTAGTTATGTGATTGCAGGATTTTTAATGATCCTAATTGCTACCGTTAGTTTAAATACAAGCAACAGTAGCAGCGAATTAACCTTACAAGAAACTCAGAAACGCAAAATTTCTGACGTAATTGAAGTAATAACTTATGACATCCCTAAAATTGGGTACAATTCAAATACATTGCCTGATACACTTTTAAAATCTGTTTCATCTTCTCATATCGAATTCTATTCCAATATTGATAATAGTATTGACGGTTCGGTAGAACTTATTCGTTGGGAATTTTCATCAGATCAAGTTACAGATACACAAAACCCAAATGATTTCATCCTATACCGTATTGTTAATGGGATAAGTTCATCTATCACCTCAGGCATAACCAGTTTTACTTTAAATTATTATGTCGAACTCGGTAGTAATACTCCATTAACCATGCCAATTTCAGCTATACCGAATAAATCAACCATTGATGACATTGTTCAAATTGAAATAGTCATGAATAGTGAAAGCGGAATCCCATTAAAATATGGTAGCGGTTCAGCGTCAAATAGGTACTTAGAATCGTCATGGTCTAAAAGATTTTCACCCGTTAACCTAAGAGACAACTAAGGAGCAGTATTATGGGAAGAGGAATGGTAATAATGGCACTGGGATCAATTATTGTGTTAGGTCTTATTCAATTAGGAATGAATCAACAACGTAATAATCTCCAGACTTTAACTTCAGATTACGCCAAAGAAGTTCAATCAAAAAATGCTAGTAATTCAGCGATCCAACTAGCGATGGAAAAAATTAATAAAACCCCAGGTTGGACTCCAAGTTCGGGATCACCATGGCAATCAGAAATTGATGGCGCTTATATTGAATTATATTATGACCAACTATCAACAGGTGCATCAATAACTGACCCTGATTCTATTCGTATTTATAGTACTGCATGGTACGGTGGAACTGGAACCTTTGGAAGTCCTATCTATAAAACCTCCTCTTCATCCCATACTATCATAAGCACGTATTTAAAATCTGGCTTACACTTTGTTCCTGAACCAAAAGGTGGATTAGGTTTTGGTTCTAGTAACTTCACTTTTAATATGAGTGGAAGTGCAACTATTAGTGGCAATGACGCTAGTGGAACTTGCCCTGATTTACCGGCAATAACAGTGCCTACTTTATCCGATGAATTAAAAGTTATTGCTGGAGCAGGAAGTAAATATGGGAATCTAGAAAGCAGTGTAGATAAAGTTGCCTATGATAGCGATATGTCGTACCAACCAGTAGATGAATTAATCGCTCGCCTTGCTAACGAACCTGGCGTTGTTGAAGTTAGTGGAAACTATAAAGGTGAATTTGGAACTGTAGATGACCCTGGAATTTTCTTTGTAAATTCATATGCAAAATTAACAGGTGGAATCCCTGAAGGTTATGGAATAATGGTTATTAGATCAGGAGGCGAGCTAGAATATGAAGGTGCATTATCTGTTGCAGGTAATTTCACATTTAATGGGCTTATAATTTTTGAAAATGCATTCGATTTTACAGGAAAAGGAACACCAGATTTAAATGGCTCTGTTCTTATTGGCAATACTCCCGGCAATAATACCACCCTTGATGTTGACCTTGGTGGCAACCTTTCTATCCAATATGATTGCCAAGCAATTAATTATGCACGTCAAGCTTCTGCAAAACATTTAAAGCAAAATAGATATAGTAGAGTTAGTACATTTGAGTAACAAGACCTACAATCTATAATTCATAGTTAAACTACTTGAAATTTATAAAGTAATAACAATCACTTGAATTAAAAATATACTCATTTATAATCATCATCTCATAAGCGTATAATTTTACATTATCCACAATAATTGTTCTATTTAGCAACTCACTGGTACACATTGATTAAACAATAGAATTAAGGTAATTTAATTAGTGTTTCTTTGTCTAATCCTTATTTTGTATATAAATCAAGTAAGAAAAAATGTCGAGTTACGCTGAGATTATTTATTTAACTATTGCGATGATTATTTTTTCTACGCTGTCTATTAATACAGCTAGAACTTTCAACTCATCTCGCCAGAGCTTATATCGCACTGAAGTAGAATACAGAGCAATTGCGGTAGCTCAAGATGAACTCGATAAAGTACAATGGATTTACGACGACTCTGAACTAGATCCAGATGATGGATCCTATGTTTATTCAAGCTATCCATTAACTGAAACACATACCTATGGCTCTAGTGATCAATATTCTAATGATTTTGTAATATATGCTGAATCAGAACTTATTGTAGATACAGGAAGTCAAAAGAGATATCAGGTTGGGGTTAGTGTTCTCAATCAAAGCGTACAACCTGAAGTTTTTATTACACTTGATTTTGTAAAATCTTACTCCTACTAGGAGATACTATGAATATAGGATTAATTACTACATTTGTTATCGGTGGCCTTTTCATGATTTCCATGATGATGTTTAATCAACAATTTGCATCTGGGTCGCAAGAGTTTTTATTGAGTACAATAAATCAAGAATATTTAGACGAAGTTGTAACAGTCATATCCAATGATTTCAATCGAATTGGATATAATACTGGAACTGCTATCCCTTTCACAACATTACAGGATGATAATATCATTTTCCAAGGTGATGCATATGATAACGATAATTATGGCGCTACTAATATTCGTTGGTACTTTGATACAACCGATCCGGTTACTAGTACTCCTAATCCTAACGATTATTACTTAAAAAGAATAGGTCCAATTACAGCGAATACCTATGGAACTATTAAATTTCCAGCCACTCACTTTAAAATAAAGTACTACGCTGCAAATGGAACAGTTACTTCTGATAAGAATTCAGTTAAGAAAATTGAAGTTCAAATAATGGCTGAATCTGGCTCAGCTTATACCGTAGGAAGGAACAGTTCAGACTTTTATCCAAGAAGTGTCTGGAAGCGAATTTTTGTTCCGAATAATATCAATTTACCATATTAGGAGAAGTTATGGGGAAAAGTCTTTTATTTTTAGTTGGAGGATTAACCATTCTTACCGGGTTAATGCAAGTTCAAAATCAGGATAGAATGAAATCATTACCTGCTATTACTTCTGCCTATTATGAAGAGCAACAAGCTCGTAATATTGCTAAAAGTCTTGTCGATAATGCTATCGAGAATATGAAAACTAACAATAGCTGGAATGATAGTCTTGATATTACTGATGTTATGGATGTTGGGGGTATGCTCACAGAGACCTCTAATAATGTGAAAAATATTGTGAAAACACTCTTAAGTGGTGGAGAGAAGCCTGCAGGACAACAACAAGCGATATTAGATGCAGAGGAAATCGAAGCTGGGTTACTTGCAAATGGATTTTCAGGCAAATTAAAGACTTATACAAGTAGTTCGACTGATATACCTGCTGACAATAGTGTAGGAACTTGGAATGAATATAAAGTTCTATTGGTAAGTACAAGCACATTCGATAATATTGAAGTTACTACTGAAGTATTGATGCAAAGAGATTCTTATTCTAAATACTCTTACATGACAGGCTCTGAATTAAGCGCTTCTGGAAGTAATATTTGGTTTATGGGAAGTGATAATATTTACGGCCCTATACATACAAATGGAATTTTCAAGATGTCTGGAGCTCCTTCTTTTTATGGTTTAGTTACGAGTCCTAATAATTGGGAAGCTCATGCAACAAATGGCGCTAATCCAAATTTTTATGGGGGTGCAAACTTTAATGCCCCAACAAAAGATGCCCCTGATGCCTATGAACTATCAAAGCTTACTTCTGCTGCTGCTGCTGGAGGTTTAACCTTCACAAATCAACTTGATGTTCGATTTTATGAAAGTGGTGGAGTGGGATATGCAGCCATTCAAGAATGGGATGGATCTAGCTGGACAGCAGTTACTAATTATAATTTAAGTGCTACAAATGGAATTATTTCTACAACTGGTAGAATTGATGTTGAAGGGGTTGTAAAAGGAGAGATCACACTTCACTCTGAAACATTAGTTGAAATTGATGGCGATATCACATACTTCACAAGTCCATTAGTAGATTCAAGTTCGACCGATATGTTAGGTATTGTAAGTGAATCAGATGTTAGAGTAGATGTAAATGCACACACGGCCAGTGGATCTACAGATTTAACCATTCATGCTTCAATAATGGCCTTAAATACATCCTTTTATGTTGAAGACTATTCATCAGGAAGTCCAAGAGGTACTTTAAATTTACTTGGTGGCCTTATTCAACAAAATAGAGGTGCAGTTGGTACATTCTCAGGTTCATCAATTAGATCAGGATTTGCTAAAAATTATCAATATGACGGTCGCTTAAAAGGAGGAATCCCTCCTTCTTTTCCAAGAGAGAGTGTCTTTTCAATAGTTTATTGGAAAGATGAAGTAGTTAATATTTCAAATGACTAAACCAGACTAATTCATGAGAATCGTGCCATTTTTACTTATTTCTTGTATAGTCCTTTTTTCTTCAAATGCGGCTTTTGCCCAAAAAGTTACCTTCAATGTTAATTTAAAACCGCAATTAGAGGATAGTACTTTTATTCCAGGCAGAGACCAATTAAAAGTTATAGGAAGCGTTCAGCCAATCAGTTTAGCCACTCCCTACTACTTAACTGATCAAGAGCCTATAGATAGCGTATATAGTGTTACCATCAATTTCTCGCCACGTTATAGAAATCAGACCATTATTTATAATTTTGAGATGACTGTTAACTACCGAAAAATTGCAGAAGATCTAGAAAGAGAGCTCTACCTGCAGCAAGGGGAATCAACCTTAGATGCGCTCTATTTCAACGCCTTTGCCTGGTAATTTTTAGCTACTTCTCTCCTATTACAATTTGTTAATTAAGAAAGCTTAACTGGCTTAAAAGTGCTGTAATCTTCATCTTAATTAAGAGATATTTAATGCATTCATGAATATGAAACAGCTTCTAAAAATTTTAATAGTATTCTCTTTTTTATCTAGCAACATAAATGCTCAAGTTAATAGAGTTTCAGCATCAGTTAATATTACTGCTAATGTTGAACAATCTATCCAACTAATTACCGTAAATGCGATGACTTTTGGTGACATCGAACCTGGTCAAATAGAAATTTTTGTTAATCCAGTTATTGATGTAAGCTCTGGATATATGATAGCTGTAGGAACACCCGAAGCAGAGTTTAGACTTGATTATTTAAATGTTAGAAACTTAACAAATGTTGAAAATGAAGGGTTTTTAACCTTTCAGTATGTACTATCTGGAAATGATACTGAAGACCAAGCTAGTTCTGAATTAATCGATAATGATAATAGAACTATTCGTTTTAATAATGAAGGAACCTTTCATATTTGGGTAGGTGGAAGAGTTAATTTAGAAAATGCTACACCTGGAAGTTATGAAGGTGATTTCACTATTGAAATTGACTACATATAGATGAATAAAATTCCTCAAATATGCATTGCGTGTTATCTACTTTTCCTAAGTTCATTAGTAAATGCTCAAGAAATTGATTTTGGCACTTATAGTAGCTCCTATTCAATGTCGGTTACTACTATTGGGAATACAAGTCTTGATTTCGGAATGCTTATTTCTGGGGACCTTTCTCCATTAGAAATACTTCTAACTGATGTAGAAATCGTAACACTTCAGATCACAGGTGTTAGATACCTAGATGTTTTTGTAGATATCGTGGCTCCTGATTTTTTAATAGAAGATGCTGAACCTGGTTGTGTAACCAATAACTGTAGAGTCGGTTTTACACTTGGAGCGGCATATTCAAATAAGGGCACCAATAATACTTCACAAGCTGTAGTCTTTGGATTTACGAATACAGCTAGCGTACAATTCCCAATTAAATATCGAGGAAATGCTCCTCCAGGCCCACCACCAACTCCAGTTTATCAAGGCTATGATCCTTCGCAGTTTAATGAAGATGCGTATTTATACATTTATGGAACATTAGCAGCTGGCACTTATGATTCAGGTTCTTATACATCAAGTTCTGATATATTTGTAACAATATCTTATGATTAGATCTACGAGATACATACTGATCCTTACTTTCATTTTACTTTCTTCTAAAAGTTCCTTCTCTCAATTTATAAACCTTCAAATTAGGATTGAACCTGAGATTACTGCAAAAGTTGAACAGCAATTAACTTTTGGGGATTTAGTTATTAACTCAGGTCAAAAAATAATTGGCCTAGGTGATGTGAACATGGGAGTATTTAGTATCCGAGCGCTTTACACACAAAGCATCTATTTATCATTAATAGCACCTCAATCCTTGACTCATTCAAATCCAGCGATTTCAGACGTTATTCCAATAGACTTAAATTTAGCTTATAACAATTCTGGGCAGAATAATTCAAATCGAACTACAGAACTACTAAATAATTTTGGGTATTTACAAGTTTATGATAATGAGGCACTTCCTAGACCAGAGAATATCTGGCAGGAATTATACCTCTACGTCTATGGTACTATTGATGTGGGTTCAGTAACATTTGGTGAATATTCATCAGATATAACGTTGATTGTTGAGTATGATTAGTAATTTTTTATACCATATTAATTCAAATCTAATATTAAAATCATCATTAGAAGTACTCAAACCATGTATTATTGCATTTCTTAGACCTTTTTAATTAAAAGACTCTAACTAGGACTCCCAAACCGATATATCTAAGTTTACTCAAGAAATTTAAACAACACTATACACAAACAATAAATAATACGATCATGAAAAACTTAAAAATACTTTCGACTTTAGTTTTGGCTGCTGTTCTTTCAACAGGCGCATTTGCACAAGAGAACGCTAACGTAGCTGTTACAGCTCAAGTAGAAGCTGCTCTTGTTTTAACTCCAACAGCTGTTGCTCTTGGAACAATCCAAACTGCTGCTGCTTCAATCATTGATGCTAATGCTAGTGATGACGCAACTGAAGCCAACGTTGGTGATGGTGCAACTGCAGGTGCTTTAGCAATCGCTGGTTCTATAAGTACTAATGTTATTGTTTCTTGGACTACTGCAACTTTAGATGATGCTGGTTCTGGAACAGCTGTTTTATTTACTCCTTCTGTTTGGAACACTTCTACTGAAGTAACTAGTGGTGCTACAGTTGTTCTTGATGGCTCAGGTGATGCAACTCTTGACATTGGTGGCGAACTAGCTGCTACTGACGCAACGGGTGCTTACTCTACTGGATTAGGTACTGGTTCTCCAATGGTTTTCACTGTTTCTTACGAGTAATAGTGGATTGAAATTATTAAAAGTCTCATTATTTAATAATGAGACTTTTTTTTGTTCTGCCACATAAAACGATATTTTTTTTCAAATCTAATCTTTTATAAAACTTTAGCTCTTTTTGATTATTTTAAAGTTCAAGACCTGAATAAAAAAAATACAAATGAAAAAAATTATCTCATCTACTTTTATTGCTTTACTCATATTTTTGCCTAGCATATTATATGCACAGGTTACTATTTCTCCTACCAATCTCTTTATTGATGGTAACTCTCAATTCGGCACATATATGGTAATTAATGGGTCTAATGAGACTCAAGAAATTGTTATTGATTTCTTTTTTGCCTATTCACAATCAAATGAGAATGGTGACAAAAGTATAATCGATGAAGATGCTGAAAACGAACAAAAGCACTCTATCGCTGAACATGTTAGAGCTTTTCCTAGAAATTTTACGCTCGCACCAGGTCAACGTCAAACGGTTCGTTTAAGAGTATCTGCCCCATCCGACTTAGAAGACGGAACATATTGGTCAAGAATTAAAACTAGCTCTACTCCAGAAACTCCACCTTTAGAGGTCCAAAATAATTCAGCAGTAACAGCAAGAGTTGGAATTAAAGTTGAACAAATAACAGGTCTATTTTACAAAAAGGGAACTACTACTACAGGAATTGAAATTAATGGCATTAATCCTATTGTATCTGAAGACGGAAATTCATTAAATGTTCTTGTTGATGTCTTAAGAACTGGTAATTCTCCATTTCTTGGTTCAATTTCTACATCAATTATTAATAGTCAAGGACAGGAAGTTCGTACTGGGTTTGTTTCAACATCTATTTATTTCGACAGCATGTTTAAACAAGTTGTTGATATTGAAGGTTTGCCAGCGGGTACTTATCAAGCTATTGTAAATTTTGAGACTACTAGAAGTGATATTCCTTCAAATAGGTTAGTTCAAATGCCCATGATAACCGAAACTATATCTTTTTCTATTAGGTGAATCACTGGTATGCACCAAAGTTTTTTTACCTCTTCATAACTTTATGTAGTATATGTACAATCGCAGAAGTACATGCTCAAAGTAATGAAGATGAAGATTTTGAAGTATATCTATCTTTTAGACATCGTGGTGTTATTAATGATGTTGTTATCTCCTATTACAAAAACGATGAGTTCTTCCTACCCCTAAATGATCTTTTCTCAATATTTCAGATTGAGTCTAATACTATTGGATTAATCACATCTGGTAAATTTGGAGTTGAACAAATCCCCTATTCTGTAGACTTCTCAAATCAGAAAATCATCTTTGGTAGTAAACAATACTTGATTTCTAGAGATGATTACTTAATCAAAGATTTAGATAACTATATCCCACCAAGACTGTTTTTAGATATATTCGGCTTAGATTTTAGTATTGACTTCAACAACCTTAGCCTTATTCTTGAAACTGAAAAAGAACTACCTATTATTGTAAGAGCAATTAGAAATCAAAGAAGGCAAGTTGCAGATAGAAATAAAATTGGTATTGAATATCATCCTTTAGCTAAGGGAAGAGAACGTAGTTTTTTGGATGGTGGTTTTCTAGATTATAGTCTTTCTTCTAGCTTTAATCAGTCAAATACTTCTTATAACTTCAACACAGCATTAGGTTTACAACTTGCTGGCGGAGATTTACAAGGCTCGGTATTCGGCAATTATAATAATCCTGATTTTGTTTTTGAAACAAATGCACTTAGATGGCGCTATGTTTTTAGGGAATCTCCAATGCTATCTTCTGTAATGATTGGGCAAACTAGCTTAGATGGTGTTACTAAGGTTCCTTACACAGGAATTAGGTTAACTAATGAAGCATATGAGCCAAGGCGATTCTTTGATGAATTTGAAATTCAAGGTACAACCTTCCCTGAGTCAGAAGTAGAACTTTATCTAAATAACAGCATAATTGATTTTCAACAAGCTGATGCACTAGGTAATTATAGATTTCTTACCCCTCTTTACTACGGTTCATCACAACTCGATTTGAAGATTTTTGGTCCTACAGGTCAAACTGTTCAACGTTCATCTAGAATCCAAGTTCCTTTTGTATTCTTACCAAAAGGAGTATTTAATTATACTTTAAATGCTGGTAAATTGGATAATGCATTTATAGGAACTACACAAAAAAGTAATGTTTTTCAGCTTAATGGAACTTATGGATTAACATCTTGGGCAACATCAAAAATTGGGATAGAATATTTTAAAGATCAAACATCAGGAAATGAAAAACCCGCTTTAACTGGTACATTATCTTCAAGAATATTAACTAATTATATACTTACACTTCAGGGTGTTTCTGGTGCGTATTACCGAAGTGCACTCAATGCTATTTATCCAAATTCTGCAAGTTTCAATTTTGACTACACCAATTATATTGATTTGAATGAGATTTATAATAGCGCAGGGAATACTCAACAATTTATTGGTAATGTTTTTTATCCTATTAATATAAAAGGGTTTCCTTTAAGTGTTAGGTCTTCGATTTTTTCTCGCTTTCGAGAAGATGCCAATTTTAGCACTTTTCGTTTAGACATAAATACTAGACTAAGTAAAGTGAATTTAAGGCTTGGGTATAGTGAAAGACTAATCGATTCATTTAAGCTTTTTGATACGAATAATGTGTCATTATTTGAATCTTCTGCAACTTATAATGTATCAAGAAACCCCAACATTCCTAATTTTCTTAGAGGTACTTTTATTCGTGGACAAGTTAGATTCTCTCCTACTGATAGTAAATTAGAATCTTTTGAAGCTCTTTTTTCAAGAAGTTTACTAAAAAAAGGAAGACTTCAATTTTCTTATGGAAAAAATTTAAAGTCAGGTTTCAATTCCTTTAGATTTAATTTTGTAATTGATTTTGGGAAAGTTCGATCTAATTCTACAGTAGCAACTGTTGGAGAAAACTTTACTGCCACCCAAAACCTCCGAGGGTCTGTTGGGTATGATTCAAATTATAATAACTTCTTATTTACAAGTAGAGACCAAGTTGGAAGATCAGGTACAGCTATTCAATTATTTGTTGACAATAATAATAACAAAATATTCGATGAAGGAGATGATTCAATACCTGAAGGCGTTGTAAGAGTAGGAAGAAGCGGTACATCCTCAACTCAAAAGAATGGAGTACTTTACTATACTCAAATGCAACCATATTTTCGATACAACTTGGAAATGAATAAGGGTTCCATTCGAAATCCTATGCTAGTTCCAGAAATAGAAAAATTTTCAATTCTTACTGACCCAAATACATTTAAAAGAGTTGAGATTCCATTTTTTATGTCCGGTATTATTGAAGGGAATGTATTAAGAAAATTTGAAAGTGGTAGTCTGAAAGGAATTGGTGGGCTTAAATTAATATTAAGTTCATTAGATAAAGATTTTAAGAAAGAGATCAGAACATTTTCTGATGGTAGTTATTACGAATATGAACTACCACCAGGTAATTATGAAATTTATGTGGATCCAAGTCAATTAGATATTTTAAATGTAACATCCAAACCTGAAAAAATTGAGTTCGTTGTTCAAGCAGTACCAGAAGGCGACTTTATTGAAGGTATATCTTTTGAACTTATTCCATTTGGTCAAGAAGAAGAATCAAATGAAATTGAATTAGACTCAATATCTACACAACCATTAACACTTTCTGAAGTTGGAATTGAAATAAGGAATAGCCCTGAAATGGTGCTTCTTGAAGAAGAACTTTATGAAGATGTAAGTAGAGCACTTAGAATGTTGATCTTGTCTCAAAACTCATTTTATGCTCAAGATATTGACGAAGCTTTAAATAATATTAACCGTTCATTAGAATTCTTTAAGACTGCCCAAGGATATGCTTTAAAGGGAACAATACTGTATTTTAAGGGTGATAAAGTTGAGGCTGTAAATAGCTGGAGAATGGCATTACGCTACGACCCTGATATTTACATTCCAACCTTAGAAGAACTGGATTTAAAAGTTACTGTAAGTTCTTCTGACTAATTCTTGAGTTCTCTTAATAACTAAATTATATACATCTACAGCAATTAGATTAATAGTACCGATTCATTTATGAAGCATCTCATTCATAATATTATTGTTCTCCTGTTTATGACTGCGAATTTATATGCACAGTCTACGGCTACAGATGCGTCTAATTCTCAATCATTAGAGCTTAAAATCTCTTCTCTTGAGCAAAGCTATGACTCTCAGGTTTACCTGCTGTTATCAAATTATTTTGATCGTAAAAAGTTTTTTGTTGATGTTAACATCAATGCGGAGTTTGTTGATGAAACCGTAGAATCTAGTCAAAACCAAGTTATTCAGAATAGACCTGATAACTTGATGATGCCTGGCCTACCCTTTCTACCTCAAGAAAATATTCGAGCAAATACAGGAGCTCAATCACCTCAAACAGTTGTAAATCAAAGTACTATTAGAACTTTGAGGCTTGTAAATATTAACATCAGCATTTACGCTGACACTTCTTTTTCTGTACAAGAAATACAATTCATGAGCTTGTTAACAGGAATTGCCGCTAAGACTAATGACGCACGTGGTGATGAGGTAACAATTGCTCAAATTCCTATTCCTACCGTTGGAACCGTTGATCCAATTCCAATTATTCAAGCTCCCTCAGAGCCTGTAAGTATTCTCGCCTCTTTTAGATCTTATATACCAGGCTTTGTACTTCTAATGCTTTTCGGTGCGATTATGTTCTTATCTAGAATTTTCAGCAAACCAGAAGAACAGGTATCCTCTTTGCAGCAAAGGGAAAGTATTAAACATGATATTTCGATAAGTGACTTTGGGCGCCCAATGGAACAAGTTCTTGTCAATAGTTCTGAAGGAAATGATATCTCGATTGAGATAGATGAAATGATCAATAACTTCTTCAATAAATCACAAGAAATTGCTCTATTATTTGAGTATTGGTTAGATGAAAATATGGAAGAAGGTGCTTTTAAAGCGGCAGAAGTAATTGCTTGTGTTGATAAACAACTATTGAGAGCCATTAAAAATGATCTCCAACCTGAGAACTTAGAATTAATTAGCACTGCCTTAGAAGATCTTTCTCCAATGATGTCGGAACGAAAAAGTTCTGTAATAAGGAACTTTAATTCTATTCTAAGAACGGGAAATAAAACCAGCCTTAGTTCAAAGAAAAATGGTCATATAAATTTATTCAAATTTCTTGACCATATTTCAGTTGCTCAGATAGTTGATTTATTGAATGATGAGGGATATCAAACAGGGGCTTTAATAATAGATTATTTACCCGATGAAAAAGCAGCTAAAGTGTTTGATAGAATTGATAAAGTACGTAGTGCGAATATTATGTTTAAGATGACTACCATTAGTAGTATACCGTATCAATTACAAAGTGAAATTTCTTCTAAGCTTTTCGATAAAGCGATGGACTTAAAAGACAAAGAAAAAGAACAACAATTAGGGGCTGAAAATATTCTCCCAATTCTTGATAAGCTACCTCTAAATGAACAACAAGCTTATATTGACCAATTAAAAGCTACTAATTCAGTTGTAGGAGAAGTTGTTGAACGTCAATTTATCACCATTAATCAAGTCTTAACTTTAACTGATGACATTATAAAAGAGGCTGTCCAAGATATTAATACCTCTACCCTCTTAGACGCTTTACTTGGTCTAGATCAAAAACTAGTTGATAAATTTCTTTCCGTACGTCAAAAAAGAGAGCAACGTTTAATTCGTTTAGAACTTGATGAATTAAAAGACAAGCCACAAAAAGATACGGATGAAGCGAAATCAGAAGTTATGAAAAGAATTAGAGTGACTGTTAAGAAAAGTCAGTCCGCAATTTAACATTAAGATCGACAACAAAAGTTACATATTACTCCTTCTGCCGCTTCTATTCATGTTTATAAGCTGTAGAGGATCTAATCAACTTTCACAATCAAATTCTCAAGAACAAGTTGCTTCTACCGAGGAAGCAGCCAACTCTACAGAGGTACCTGTTCAAACACGGGAAGATAGCGCCTTAACAAGAAGAAATGCATTAGTCGAAGTTTATAAAGATGAATTGAATGAAATTTATAGAGCAGATGCTAATGGTATCATTTCCTATTATATATTAGCACAACAACGCTTTTATAATGGAGATTACCAGAATGCACTTATTTACGCAAATAGGGCCGCTAATATCAAAGAAAATGCTGATATACTAGCCTTAAAAGGAAGTATTTATTTAGGATTAGGGTTGAATGATATCTTTGTAGCAAACTGGAGACAAGCTCTAGAGTTAGACCCTGAAGTTCCTCTCCCTATTTCACCATATATCATACAACAATTACAATTGAATGGATTAATTGATGCTAACCTAAAAAAAGCTTTTAGGTAAGGTTACTGATGAAAACATCCATACTAAACATATTAAGTTTTTTAGTTTCTATTGTAATCCTTATCTGGGGTTCAGTACTCGTAATGGGATTTGCTGAGTATAATCTTATCCCTCCAGTTTATGATTTTTTAAATATCCCAAGTTTAGCAATAGTGTTTGGTGGTATTTCTGCAAGTGTATTTATTAGTTATCCATTTAAACATGTTATAACTGCTTTAAAAGCGAGTATGCGTCTTTTTTCACATAGTACCATCACCGATGAAGTACTTGAACGTGATATTGATTTAATTCTGGAGTGGCAAAAAAAAATTAATACCAATAAAATCCAAGCTGTAGCAACTCTTAGTCAGCAATATGAAGATAAATTTGAGGGTTATCTATTTTCCGTACTTGATACCAATTATAGTAACGAAGAACTTCGTGAATTAGGAGAAATAAACATAACTGAGAATTACACTCGTCAACAACAAATTACTCAAATTATTTCAAGTATGGGTAAAACTTCTCCTGTTTTTGGTATGTTAGGCACTCTATTTGGCTTAATTGTTATTCTCTCAGGTTTTAGTGAGGTAGAGTCTTTGTTAACAGGATTAGGGGCCGCATTAATGACCACTCTTTACGGTATTTTAATTGGGAACTTCGTTTTTACCCCAATGGCAAAAAAAATGGAAAGTACGGCTGCTTTACAATATTTTAGAGAGAAACTTATTCTTGAGGGTGTAATCCTTATTGAAGAACATAAAACTTCTTTACAAATATATGACCGCCTTCAGGCACACATGAGAAGAAATAAGTATACGATGTAAACTATTACTAGATACTTAAGATTTGAAAGAAAACCCCATACATAAAAACTCACATTCACTCTATCCAAAAGCTGCTGTTGAGGATTTAGATGATGATAGCTGGCAAGTTAGCTATCTTGATATTATTACCATCATACTTGGGTTTCTTATAATACTTCTTTCCGTTTCACAAATTACAAAGCCTGAATTCACTTCCCTATCTACCGTATTTGGTAATTCTTCTGATAAAACTGAATTCATAACAACTCCTATTGAGGAAATTCAACAAGAACTTGAATCTCTTTTACAAGCGCAGATTGATGAAGGTCGATTGATAGTTTATAGAGATCTAAATGATATCCGAATTCGTTTAAAAGGAGATGATTTCTATAGATCTGGTAGTGCCGATTTACAAGGTGAAGGGCTAGATTTATTGAATCATGTGATTCGAGCCTTTCAACAAACAGAATACTCTGATTTTAATATAGAAGTTGAAGGACATACAGATAATGTTCCTATTAAAACGGCAGGCTTTTCTTCTAATTGGGAACTATCAACAGCAAGAGCTTCAAATGTAGTCAAATATTTTGATCGCATGGGTTTAGAACAAGAACGACTCAAAGCTTCTGGTTATGCAGATTCTAGACCCTTAGTTCAACTTGATTCATACGGTAACCCTTTCGCCGCATCAAAAGAACAAAATAGAAGAATAGTTTTAAGATTGTATTATACCTCTGAGGGTTTACAAAAGAGAGCAAATCAACAAGCGTTAGCAGACAATCAAGAAGAGCTTATAAACGCCGATATTAATACTCCTGAAGCTGACTCACAAACAGATCAAATTGCTCAGGAATTACTTGCAATAAGTGCTTCAAATAATGAAGAAACTATTACAGTTAATCCAGAACCAATAGAAAAAGATACTACCCCAGTACTACAAGATGAACCAGTTGAACCAGCTCCAATTTCTGTTCCTGATCCTATAAGTTCAAATGAACTCCCAAATATACCCTCCTTTCTTGATGGGGATATATCATGTGGTTTCATCATACAAGTTGGGAGTTTCCAATCACTATCGGCAGGATTTCAAGTTGCTGGTAATGCTGAAACCCAAACTGGTTTAGATTTTGAGGTTGCTTCAAATGGTAGACTCTATTCAGTACGTTCAAACCCAACTTCTTCATTTTCTGAAGCTTTAATTTTCCATAATGAAGTTAAAACAAAACTAAATGAATCAATTGTTGGGATAATTCATCAATGCTATGAAGGTCAGCAAAAAACACCTTCAACACTTGAGTATCAGATTCAATTTGGAGCCTTCCAAAGTCAAGAAAACGCACTTAGCTATACTATTAGATTAGATGAGGAATATCAGATTCAAACGTATATGAATCGTCGATCAGAGACCTATAACATTGTCGCCGGTCCATATGAAAATAGAGAACGTGTATTGAGTCAACTTAGATCGTTTAAAGAAAAAGGTGTAAAAGAAAATATCTTTATAAAACCCATTACTGAAAGTACATCTGCCTATAAATATGCATATCAATTACAATTGGATTCGTTTAACTCAATTAATGAAGCGCAAATTGTTTCAACACGAATTGCAGAATCATTAGGAATAGTATCAACAGTTTCTAGATCTACAGATGGAACCTATCTTCTCTTAACTGATAGAACATCTAATTGGGATGATACTATTTCAACATATGAACGATTTAAGTCTAGAGTACCTAGTTCAACCCCTATCATCTATTTTCTTGAGTATATATAAAAAAAGCTTCCTGATATTCTCAAGAAGCTTTTTTTAAAATGTGGAAACTACTTTAAAGCAGCATTGAAAGTGGATTTTCAATTAAATTCCTAACAGTGTTCAAAAATTGAGCTGCTTTTGCACCATCTACAACTCTATGATCACTTGATAAAGTTACTTTCATTCTCTTACCTGGAACAATTTCACCATTCTCAATTACAGGTATATCTCTAATTGCACCAACAGCAAGAATACAAGCATTTGGTGGATTAATGATGGCAGTAAACTCTTCAATCCCAAACATTCCAAGATTGCTTATAGTAAATGTACTTCCTTCCATTTGGTCGGGCTGTAATTTACGATCTCGAGCAAGGCCAGCAAGTTCACGAGTTTCTGCTGAAATTTGAGAAAAACCTTTTTTGTCTACATGATTAATAACAGGAGTCATTAAACCTTCATCTATTGCAACTGCGATCGCAATATTCACGTCTCCGTGTTCCATAATCACATCGTCATGCCAAGAGCTGTTAATTGCTTGATGCCGCGTTAGAGCAACAGCACAAGCTTTTACTACGATATCATTAAAACTGATCTTAACATCATTTGCTTCGTTCATTGATTTTCTGGCTTCAAAAGCAGCCTTCATATCAATGTCGATGGTTTCATAAAAGTGAGGATTAGTAAATTTACTTTCTGAAAGTCTACGAGCAATTATTTTTCTCATCTGAGAAACCTTTACTTCTTTACTTTCAAGACTTTCAAAAGATGGCGCTGGTAAAGATACTGTAGCTACAGGTTTTGTTAATCCCGAAGATGAACCTGCTTTGAAATCTTCAACATCTTTTTTAATAATTCTGCCTTCTGGCCCTGAACCATTAACACCTGATAAATCAATACCTTTATCCTCAGCAATTTTTTTAGCTAGAGGCGACGCTTTTACTCTTCCATTATCTGATGAAGAGCTTGTTGAAACTGGACTTTCTTCTTTTACGGGTGCACTAGAAGTTTCCTGTTTAGCATTTTCAGTTTTTTCTGGCGTAGATGAAGCCCCTCCTCCTTCTAGAAGTGCTGAGATATCTTCTCCTTCTTCACCAATTATAGCAATTAAACCACCCAATGGAACGGCATCACCTTCACCCGGTACAATTTTTAAAATAGTTCCACCATCAAAAACCTCAACATCCATTGTGGCTTTATCGGTTTCGACTTCCGCAATAATATCCCCAGCTTCTACTTTATCGCCTTCTTGTACATTCCATTTAGCAATAACCCCTTCTTCCATGGTATCGCTGAGTTTGGGCATTTCAATCTTAATTGCCATAGTGTGCTTTATTGAGTGATTTATTAATTTCTGTAAGTAACTTGATTTACGGCGTCAATAACCTGTTTTGTACTTGGGTACCAAGCATCAAATAATTTTTTTGAAAATGGTGCATTCACATCTGGAAGTGTCACCCTTTGTACTGGCGCATCTAGGTAATCAAATGCATCTCGCTGTATTAGAAATCCAACTTCAGATGCAAATCCAGCAAATGGATGAGCTTCATCAACAACTACACAACGATTCGTTTTCTTGATGGATTCAATAATTAATGGTAGATCAAGAGGTTTAACTGTTCTAGGGTCAATAATCTCACATTCAATACCATCTTTGGCAAGTTGCGTTGCTGCTTGAACTGCTAAATGATACATTTTACCGTGAGCAACGATTGTAACATCACTACCCTCACGCTTGATTTTACCCTTCCCTATTGGGATGATGTAGTCTTCTTCATCAGAAACTGTTCCTTTCAAACCATACATTTGCTCAGATTCCATAAATAAAACTGGACTATCATCACGAATAGCAGATTTCATTAATCCTTTTGCATCATCTGGTTCTGAAACATAAATAACTTTGAGACCTGGGAATTGTGCATACATTGAATCGTATGCTACAGAGTGAGTTGCTCCTAATTGTCCAGCTGAAGCATTTGGACCTCTAAAAACGATAGGACAATCAGCTTGCCCACCTGTCATATATTTTACTTTTGTTGCATGATTTATGATCTGATCAGCAGCTAATACCGCAAAGTTGAAGGTCATAAATTCTACAATCGGACGTAGTCCTTGCATTGCAGCTCCAACAGCAATTCCAGCAAAACCCAGTTCAGATATTGGAGTGTCAATAACCCTCTTAAATCCATATTTATCGAGTAAACCTTCAGTTACTTTATAAGCACCGTTATATTCAGCTACTTCTTCACCCATCACAAGCACGCGGTCATCACGATCCATTTCTTCATCTATCGCATGCTTTATTGCTTCTCTAAATTGTAATTCAGCCATTCTATCTATCTCTAAAATTTTAAACGTGGAAGTAAGGATTTTCTTCAGCAAACATATCGTCGTACAACTCTTCTATTTCAGGAAAAGGAGATTCGTCGGCAAATTTCACTGAATCTAATACCTCAGTATCAATCCGATCTTCTGCTTCTTTGAAATAATCTTCATCAGCAATCTTATTTGTAAGAATATAATCCTTCATCTTAAGAATAGGATCGATGTTTTGATACAACTCTAATTCTTCTTTAGTTCTGTACTTTTGTGGATCAGACATTGAATGGCCACGATAGCGATACGTTCTTATCTCAACAAACCAAGGTTCTGAATTTTCGCGGATATCATCTGCAATCTCTTTCATTTTTTCGTAAACAGAAAATGTATCCATTCCATTTATAACTGCGCTTTTCATTCCGTAGCCTTTTGCTCTATCAACGATTTCTGCAACAGTATGTCGTTTTGCTGCTGTACCCATAGAGTACCCGTTATTTTCAACTACAAAAATTACGGGTAGCTTCCAAAGTTGGGCCATATTCATGGTTTCATGTAAAGAACCTTGATCTACTGCTCCATCACCAAAAAATGTAGCTGATATATTACCAGTACCTTTATATTTATTTCCAAAAGCAAGACCAGCACCGATAGGAATATGCCCACCTACAATACCATATCCACCCCAAAAATGGTTCTCTGATTTTGCAAAGTGCATTGAACCACCCTTCCCTTTTGAACAGCCTGTTGCTTTTCCAAAGAGTTCAGCCATTCCTTCATTTGCAGTAATTCCACGACACAATCCCCAGCCATGATCTCTATACCCAGTTATGATATCATCTTTATCATCGAAGGCAAAAACTGTTCCAGTAGAAATTGCTTCTTGGCCGATGTATACATGTAAGAAACCACCAAATTTTCCTTTTTGGTATTGTTGCATAGCACGTTCTTCAAAACGACGTTGCAAATACATCTGCTCATACATCGCTTTCAAATCATCTTCAGAAAGTCCAAGAGCTTTATGTTTCTTTTTTGTAGCCGGTGGTAAATCTACTCCCTTTTGAACTACTCCGTCGTTATCATCTCCAATTCCCCTAGGGGCAAATACTATATCGTCTTTAATTTTTGTTGCCATGCTTATTCTTTTATTATCATGAACCAATTTTCAAGGCTCAAAATATATCTATTTTTTTGGAAGTTTTCGTGAACAGATTCAACTGATTTATTTAATGCTTTTCAGTATAATTTCATTCACCATTTCTAGTGCTTCTGTAAGTTTCTCTGGATTTCGTCCTCCTGCAGTTGCAAGATTAGGTTGACCTCCACCTCCTCCGCCTACTAATCTACCCATTTGCCCAACTAACGCGCCTGCTTTAAGTCCTTTTTCCTTTATCAAATCATCAGTAACAGCTACCATTATGAATACTTTTCCTTCAGATTCATCTTTAGAACCAAGTACAGTAACTGTGCTTTTAGAAGATTTTTGGAGAGCGTCATAACCTAATTGCTTGAGTACATTCATATCAGCGCCAGTAATTTCTCCTTTCACTAAAGTAACATCAGCATTTAATGTCTCTGAAGCATTTAGCAATTCATCTAACTTTGCGCCTGTATTCTGAAGGTTTAGTTTCTCTAATTCTTTTTCTAGTGCCTTTTTATCTTCTTGTAGTTTATGAATACTAGCCACAAGATCATCTGTTTGACCTATTGATGATTTAATTGTTTGTAGTGCATGTTTCTCATTTCTGATGAGTTCATCTGCTGCTTTTCCTACAACGGCTTCAATCCTTCTAATACCAGCTGCGGCCGAGCTTTCATGAATAAATCTAAAATATCCGATTTCTCCTGTAGCACCAACATGAGTTCCACCACAAAGTTCAACTGAATAATCTTCATCAAAGGTGATAACACGTACAAAATCACCATATTTCTCTCCAAACAACATCATGGCACCTTTTTCGCGAGCTTCCTCAATTGGTACATCTCGTTCCTCTGTGAGAGGAATATTCTCTTGTATCTTCGCATTTACCTGAGCTTCAACTTCATCTAGTTGCGCTGAAGTCATTGCTTCATAATGAGAGAAATCAAATCGTAAATGATGCTCATTAACTAATGAACCTTTCTGTGCAACATGATCTCCTAAAACATCTCGAAGAGCAGCATGTGCAATATGGGTCGCAGAGTGGTGTTTTTGAATCTCTAGCCTTCTGTTTATGTCTATAGAAGCGGTCCAACTTCCCTCTAAGTTATCCGGAAGCTTCTCTGTGTAATGAATAAAATTTCCTTGAGCTTTTTTAACATCAACTATATGAATAAACTCATCACCATTAGTTAATAAGCCAGTATCAGCAACTTGACCGCCACTTTCACCATAAAATGGAGTTTTTGTAAGTCTGAGAGCAAATAGATCACCTTCTTTTCTATATGATGCTATTTCAACATCAGCTTCAAAATCATCATATCCAATAAACTCAAAGCTAAAATCTTCTTTTAACTCGATCCAATCTTCACTTTGATTATGATCAACACCAAATTTACCAGCTGCTCGAGCTCTTTCTTTTTGCTCTTGCATATTTTGAGTAAACCCATCAACATTAACTTCTACACCTTTTTCACGTGCCATTAATTGTGTCAAATCAATTGGAAATCCATAGGTATCATGTAATTTGAAGGCATCTTCACCTGATAGTGTTTTGCCACCTTTCAACATATCGTTGAAAATATCGATGCCCTGTCCAAGAGTTTTAAGGAAACTCTTTTCTTCAGCTCTCACTACATTTGTAATGTATTCTTGTTGAGCCAAAACCTCTGGAAATACGTCCTTAAATTGATTTGCTAGTACATCTACAAGTTTGTACATGAAAGGCTCTTTAAAGCCCAATTTATCCCATCCATATCGAATTGCTCTACGCTGAATTCGACGAATTACATAACCTCTTCCATCATTACCTGGCGAAGCACCATCTGCAATTGAAAATACAACTGCTCTTATATGATCAGCAATTACCCTAGATGCAATATCTTTTTCTTCATTGTTACCATACTTAACTCCTGCTAACTTTGATATCTCATTAAGTAGTGGAGTAAATACATCTGAATCATAGTTAGAAGTTTTGCCTTGTAATACAGCACAAACACGTTCAAATCCCATTCCAGTGTCAACATGCTGAGCAGGAAGTGTTTTCAATGATGCATCTGAACCACGGTTGAATTGAATAAAGACAAGATTCCAGATTTCCATCACTCTTGGATCGTCTTTATTAACAAGCGATGCACCGTCTTCTTTTTTTCGCTCTTCATCTGAACGCAAATCAATATGTAGCTCAGAACAAGGTCCACATGGACCAGTATCACCCATTTCCCAAAAATTATCTTTCTTATCAAATTTGAGGATATGATCATGTGCGATAGAAGTTTCACTTTTCCAAAGCTCAATAGCTTCATCATCAACTGGTAATCCATCTTCATCATCACCACCAAATACGGTTGCGTATAATCGATCAGGATTCATCCCCCAACGCTCAACTAGTAACTCCCATGCCCATGCAATGGCATCTTTTTTGAAATAATCACCGAACGACCAATTACCTAGCATTTCGAATAAAGTATGATGATAGGTATCATGACCTACTTCTTCTAAGTCATTATGCTTTCCACTAACGCGAATACATTTTTGGGTATCGGCTGCTCGATTCCATAGCTTACCATCATGATTTAATGCTTTTTCTTCACCTAAAAAAATAGGTTTGAATTGATTCATTCCAGCATTGGTGAACAGTAATGTAGGATCATCTTTAGGCACAACGGGTGCACTATCTACAATTGCGTGTTCTTTCTCTGCGAAGAATTCCAGAAATTCATTTCTGATTTGGGAAGAAGTCTTAATGGACATTAATTTGTGCTGTAGAAATTTTGAATTTTAGGGTTGGGAAGATAGAAAATTTCCTAGTCTAACTCATGGAACTAATTGTATTAGCTAAAGGTACCAACTAATAACAAACAAAAAGTGATGAAAACGATACTAAATTATTTTTTAAGAGGAATGCTAATTGTATTTCCTCTTGGTGCAACCATTTATTTGGTAAGCATTACCATCAATTGGGTGAACAGTATTTTTAATGATTTATTTTTCAGTTGGTTTGAATTAGATATACCAGGTTTAGGAATACTTTCAGGTTTTGTAATTATATCTGTGATTGGTTTCTTGTTTACAAGAGCATTTACAAAACCAATTGTTAATCTATTCGAAAGTTTATTTTCGAAAACACCTCTAGTAAGCATTGTTTATACATCATTAAAAGATTTAACAGAAGCTTTTGTAGGTGACAAAAAGAAGTTTACCAAACCTGTTAAAATTCAATTTGGTGAAATGGGGATGACACGATTTGGATTTATAACTCAAGAATCTCTTCTAAACCTTGGGCTTGAAAATGAGGTGTCTGTTTACTGCCCTCACTCTTACAACTTTTCAGGAAATCTTTACATAGTCCCAAAAGATAGCGTAGCTCCAATCAATGCAGATCCTGCCGACTTTATGCGCTTCATCGTTTCTGGGGGTGTTACAAGTATGACAAAGAAACTCTAAACGATTAGCTTATTTGAATAACTAATTTTACAGTATTATACTCAGCATCAATTATTAATTTTTTAGAACTATGAAAAAGCTCATTTCATTTCTTTGCCTAGCCTTAATTTTTTCAACTGAATCTCTTATCGCCCAAATTGATAGAGAAGCAGGAAATATGATTTCAACCCGTTCAGAGGTTATTGCGCAACGTGGAATGGTAGCAACCAGCCAACCATTAGCAACTCAGGTTGGACTTCAAATATTGAAAAATGGTGGGAATGCAATTGATGCTGCGATCGGTGCAAATGCAGCTATGGGACTAATGGAACCTACTGGAAATGGAATTGGTGGAGATCTATTCGCTATTATATGGCATGAAGAAAGTGGGCAGTTATATGCATTGAATGCTAGCGGACGCTCCCCATTAAACCTTTCTTATGATCGATTGATGCAAATCTTAGACGAGAAAGGAGAAGATGTCATTCCTGCTTATGATCTTCTATCCGTTTCGGTTCCAGGAGCAATAGATGGTTGGTTTACAATGCATGAACGTTTTGGAAAGGCTTCAATGGAAGATATTCTATCAGAGCCCATTTGGTATGCTGAAAATGGATTTCCTGTTAGTGAAGCTATATCGTCATCTTGGAGAAGAAGTGCTCCCATTCTTAGCAATCAAGTCGGAGCTTTCAAAGAAACTTTTACCTTTGATGGACGAGGTCCGGTTAAAGGTGAAATTTTTAAAAACCCTGATCTTGGAAAAACATTCAGACTTCTTTCTAAGGAAGGTAGTGACGCTTTTTACCGTGGTGAGATTACTCAAAAAATTGATACCTGGATGAAAGAAAACAATGGCTATCTACGATATGAAGATTTTGACAAACACATTTCTACTTGGGTAGAGCCTCAAACTGTTAATTATCGGGGATATGATGTGTATCAAGTTGGCGGAAACGTACAGGGAACAGCAGTCTTGCAAATGCTTAATATTCTTGAAGGTTATGAGTTAAAAGAAACTGGATTTGCTACCGCAGAGACTTACCATCTATTTATCGAAGCAAAAAAACTTGCCTTCGAGGATAGAGCCAAACACTATGCTGATCCAGATTTTTACGATGTACCTTATAAAAAACTACTTTCAAAAGAGTATGCAGCTGAAAGAAGGAAATTGATTGGTGAAACTGCCCGAGAAGATTTAAGTACTGGAGTTGACGTATTAGAAGATGGTGATACTATTTACCTAACCACTGCTGATAGTGAAGGAAATATGGTTTCACTTATTCAGAGTAATTTCAGAGGTATGGGAACTGGATTTGTTGTACCTGGAACTGGATTTAGTTTTCAGAATCGAGGAGAACTTTTTTCTCTAGATCCTAATCACCCAAATGTGTATGAACCTAGCAAGAGACCATTTCATACAATTATTCCAGGATTTGTAATGAAAGATGGTAAACCTTTTATGACACTTGGTAATATGGGTGGTGCATATCAGCCAATGGGTCATGTTAGTTTAATAACCAATGTGATTGATTTTGAAATGAATATTCAACAAGCTGGTGATGCATTACGATGGGATCATTCTGGTTCAACTCGACCGACCGATGATTTTAATAAGACCTTAAATGATGTAGGCTTAGTTAGTATTGAATCTTCTGTCGATTATCAAGTAATTCGAGACCTTGAAGCAATGGGACACAATGTACAGATTGGTAATAGCTTTTTTGGCCGATTCCAGGCAATTATGCGTAACCTTGAAACAGGTGTTTATTACGGAGCTTCTGAATCACGAGTGGATGGTCAGGCTGCTGGTTATTAATAAACTTCCTCAAAAGTTCTAGAAGAGGGTTTTATAAGTTTTTTTACTTCTTCCCAGCTCCATTCAGAGGGGTCTTTAGTTGCTAATTCCCCTTTCAAAAGTAAATAATCAAGAAATCCTTTTTTTGCTAGATTATGGTAAATCCCAGATTCCATCCCTTTCATTCCACATAAATATATGAGTGTATTGTCTTTACCGAGAATAGGACTTAAAACCTCTTCTTGGTCATCAATCGCTGTTTGCACATAGTATTTACTACCATCTGATCTACGTCCTTCTCTTGAAATCATTTTGATGTAATGGAAATTCTCATATTTCTCTTCCATTTCATTAAAGTACTTAGGGTAAATTACATCTGTTCGATAAGGACATCCAAAAACAAGGGCTACATCACCTTTAAACCCAGACTCGAATAATTCTATAATCATTCCTCGGAAAGGAGCAATCCCAGTTCCAGTAGCAAAAAACACATAATTGAAGTCATCAACATTTTCTGGCAATAAATATCTACGACCACTTGGCCCCGTAACTTTAACTTTATCACCTGGTTTTAAATCACATATATAATTTGAGCACACACCTGTATAAAAAGTACCTTCAACTTCATCCATTGCTCTTTTTACAGTTGTAGAAACTAAATGCTTTTTACCATCTTCACCTGCAGAAGGTGAAGAAACTGAGTATAATCTTAGTTTATGTGGCTTTCCTTTTTCATTTTCACCTGGAGGTAAAACTCCAATAGATTGCCCAACTCTAAATTTCCCTTCTAAGTCTGTTCCTGAAATATCAAAAGTGATATGTCGGATAATATTTGGACTACTTTCTGCTGTACACACATAATTTTCAACAATAGTAGCTTCTGCTGGTGATTTTGGCGAATAAATATTCAGTTCAACTTCGGGTAGAATTATTTCAGGCATAGGTTTGGTGATTGAGTTGAGATAAAAAAAATCTCAATCAAACTAATGATTGAGATTCCTAAAATAAATAGTCTTTATTTAGTTTTTATGAAGAAAAATTATTGATTACTTATTCTGTATCTGACTAATTCGTCAATTGATGGTCTTTCTCCTCTTTCTTCAATTAACGTTTCTGCAAGTCCATCTGTTACTTCTACACTTCTAAGTCTCATCAAATTATCTTTAGTAAGTTCTTCTAAAGTATAGCCAAGATCCATCATTCTACTAGTAAAGTTTGCTGTTACTCCATTTCTTCTTGTTTCTGCAACTTCATCTGGAGTAAAAGTATAACCAAGTTCTTTCATCATTCTTGCATAAGTTGGACTTGCATCTGCATTTTGAAGTGCAATCAATTGTTCAACAGTGATATCCGTATAACCAATATCCTGAAATTGAGCAATTTCTGGTGCTCTAACCCCTGCTCTACTCAATTCTCTCACTTCTTCTAGAGTAAGTGCATTTAAACCAATATCATGTAACCTTTGAGTCTCTGTAGCAGTTACACCATCATCTCGTAAGCTAGATAGTTCTTCCACAGAAAGTGTTCCATATCCCAGTTCTTGCATCCATTCACCCATACCTGCTATCAATTCTGGATCGTATTCATTAAAAGAATCAACCATTTCAGTTATTGGATTTTCGAAATCAGCAAAAAAGGTACTCACTCTATTCCCAGCATAAAATAAAAGTGTTGCCAAAAAAGCAATTACTAAGATGTAATTCGCAGTTTTGGAGCCACCTGATGTAGATTTTGATGTTACTCCTAGACCTGAATCTTCATTCTCATTTTCAAGGTCTTTTAAGTCGTTTTTAAGATTTCTGAATTTAGTACTCATAGATAGCCCATAGATTTGCGAACAGCATACGTATTAATGAGCAGAAAGATGCATAATTTGAAGCTTTTTTTAAACTAAGTTTATTGAGTTAGTAAGTTCAGCCATTGTAAATGGTTTCGTAATTAGATCAATAAACTCTGTAGCTTTTGCTCTTTCATAATTTATTTTATCGGAATTCCCTGTTATATATATCACTGAAGTCGTAATATTTTTCTTAATTGCAGTAATTGCCTGAATGCCATCTATTTCTCCTTTCAGCCTAACATCCATTAAGATTAGATCGGGTTTGTGTGTTTCCGCAATTTCAATGGCTTCTTCACCAGAAGCTGCTTTTCCTATTACCTCATGACCTAATTTTAAAACCATATTTTCAATCACTAGTGAGATAATCATATCATCTTCACCAATCAATACTCGTTTTCTTTCTTTTAATAAATCGCTCAATGTAATCTCTATAGAGTTTGTGATTCTGTATTTAATTTTGACTTCATTAATGAGAGTACAATTACTAAATAGTTACAATTTTCTCTTGATACTGGATTATACTTTGATTTTTCTAAAAATCTATCTCTTCATTTATTGGAACAACTGAAAGCAGTAATCCATCAATTACATCAACATTGGCATACCATCCATCGAAGGAATCATCAGTATATGAAATTGGAACTTTCCAAGTTTTTCTCAATTCTAATATCTGGTCATTAATAAATGGAATGTATTCAAAAATAGGAGTTTCTTCTAAATTCGCTTCCATTACTTCAAAAACTATATCTTCACCGGTTAAAAGAAGCATGTCTATCTGCCAACCAATCATAATTTTTTGAGCTTCCAAATAACCTACATTTATAAGTCCTGGACTCTGAAAATCGGGATACCAGTTTCCCCAAATCCTATTTACCCCAACTGAGTCGATGAATACCGTAAGCTCGGTATCTCTAACTTCAGATTTATCAATTTTTTGTATTCCAAATGAAATCTTATACTCTAATGGAACACTGTTTTCTTCTGGCCCTTCACAAATTATACACCCATATAATGGAACAATATCTATCACTTCTAAAGCGCTAGTATCCATTACATTTGTATAGATTTTATTTTTTAAGAGTGAACTTTTAGATTTTGTAATCAGATAATCCGAATAGAATATTTCCTTCCGAACAATTTCTCTACTTAAACATGGGTTTTCATCATTTGGAAATAGAACCCTGCTAAATCCGGTATATCCATACTCATTTAGAGTGGAACAAATGTGACCAGCATTCTCAACCTTATAAGTTTCATTCAATGCTACTAATTCTTCCAGTTCTAGTGGTTCAATTTTAACTGGATAGTTGGTAAAATCAGCTACTTCTAGTACATCACAAGAGGCTGCGAAGTAGGTAATAAGAATAAAAGCGAAAAAATAGTGCTTCAACTTTTTAAAAAAGGTTTATGCAAATAATATAGTAATTCTTATTGCTTTACTATGTTAATAAGCCCTCATATTGATTAATTTATTTTCATAAACAGCTGGATTTACAAGTTCTTTTTTCACTAAAGTTAGAAGTTTAAAAATTTATTTTGAGTAGAAAAAATAAGAAGATTTCAATTATTGGTGCAGGTGCTTCTGGTATTTCTTGTGCGTTGATTTTAACAAAAATTGGGTACGACGTTACCATTTATACAAAGGATAAACCCTTTAATAAATTAGTTTCCTCATTATTTGTAAGCCGGTATCCTGCTGCATCTATTATACCTCATTCTGTTACACACCCTAATGTTAAAACCTTTTTTCAGAATAGTCTTTCCTTTTTTGATAAACTCTTTACTTCAGAATTTCCAGGTTTAATAGTTTACAAGCATTATGAACTATTCTCTGACAGAAAAGACATACCATTCTATTATGATCAAATGAATAAGTTCCAAATAATCGATCGTTTTGATCGAAATGGAATACCAAATCATCCTGAAATAACTCTTTTATCTGGTTGGGAATTTGAATGTTATTTCGCTGATTGGAACCTTTATTTCCGTGCTCTTATTAATGAATTTGAACAATTAGGTGGGGCTATCATAGAGAAAGAAATTGATCATAAAACAATTCCTTCAAATGAATCTGATATAATAATTAACTGTGCTGAAATACATGGTCCAAAAATTGCCGGTGAAAAATTAAACCCAGTTCTATATAGAGGTCACTTAATTCATATAAAAGACGCTCCTTATATTACCGATAATAAAGGAACGCCCATTTCTTACAATTTCACTCCCCCATTAAATTTATATAAATCAGAAAATGGAAATCCTCAAGACTTGTATTTATATCCAAGACAAGACGGATGGATACTAGGTGGAAGTAGACAAATTGGAACATTATCAAATGATGGAGTTTGGATCGGTGAAGAGGTAATTGAAAGGTCTCAAGATATGAATGGCAGTTCGTTTCCAAGACAAATTCTCACATTACAACAACCAATAATAAAGGAAACTTTCGGATTAGATTTAGATTCATATCCTAACAAAACTCTTAAAGTTGGCTATCGTTTTATGGGAAATAATTCAACGGGCTTGAGAATAGATTCAGAAGAAAAATTTGGCAAACTTCTGATTCATAATTATGGCCATGGAGGTGCTGGCGTTGCTCTTAGCTGGGGATGTGCGTTCAAAGTAGCATCTATGGTTGTAAAAAAAACGACTGATAGAGATTTAGAATTAGAAGACCTTACTTCTTTATTTTGATTAAGAAGATGCCGTTTTTTTAAATTTATAATTTAACCAATGGCCTCTAATAAGCATTAAACTGCCAATTAATGTTATGCTTGCTTCACCATATTCCCCAAGTGTTTCATTAAAAAACCATGCCAAGAAAATTACTAATACTCCTCCTACTAAGAAAAAAGTAATCATCCATGAATCATGTCTTTTTCTTAATGAAAGAATGACTGTTGGTGCAATTGCTAGAAAGAAGAATAGATGAGTATATCCATGGAGTTCTTCAAAAGCTGGCCATAGAGGTATTAGAGAAACTATTACAGGTACTAGTAAACAATGAATAGCACAAACACCTGACAGTGCAATACCAACTCTATCCCAAAAACCTGGTTTGTTAATTTCTTGATCATTTAGTTTCAGCTTATCCATAGAATTTAATGATAGGCGTATTCCAAATTGGGTTCAACATAAAAGATATATAATTACCTCTTCATCTAATCTATTGATGAGTTAAGTTCTTCATTATAAGTTTTCCAATTGGGCATAAATTCGTCCATAAAATTATAAAAACGGCGGTTGTGTAATCGTTCGAGAAGATGAACCATTTCATGTACGATAACCATTTCTAAACAGCCTAATGATTTTTTAGCAAGTTCCAAGCTAAGCCAGATTCTTCCAACTCTTATATTACAAGTTCCCCATCTCGTTTTCATTTTCTTTATACGAAATTCTTTAACTCTAATCCCCATTTTTGTTTCGTATTTCTCAATCAATTCTGGAATACGTTCTTTTAATTGACTTCTATACCACACTTCTAGTAGTTCCTGTCTCTTTACAATATTAGAAGAACCTTTAACACTCATTATAATTGTATTGTCTATTTTTTCTACCTTTTCTTTAGCTATAACCTCTTTTAGTACTAAACTGTACTCCCTCCCTTCAAAAGGTATTTTTTCTCCTGATTCATACTTTAGTACAGTTTTTTGATTTCTTGAATTAGCTTTTACGATTTGGTTTTCAATCCATTTAAGTCTAGATAATATGAATTGTTTAAGAGCGTAGTCTGAAATCATAAATGGACAAGAGACACGAACTAACCCATTATTTCTATTAACTCGAACATATAAATTCTTAATCCTTTTTCTGGATACCTCGATAGATATGCCAGAAACTATTATACTGTAAACCACTTCTTTCTTTCTTCTGAACATCTTCAACTATAAGAACTTATACTATGAGACATTAAATCATTCTATGATTTTTACGATTTTACTTTATTAACTATGATTATATGATTTCAAAGCTTTAGAAACCGTAAACAAACTTACCTTCTTTTTGAAGTATTTTAAACAAATTTTTAAATGGATGATCAGCCTATTCTTATTAGGTTTTATTGGAATCATCATTTTTATACAAATTGTGGACTTTTCTATTAAACAAGAGACTATTGATGAAGCTTTTAGTGGGTTACAATTTAAACCTCATTACAAGAACGTAGATTTTCATGGTCGAAATATTCACTATGTAACTGTTGGTGACACCAATAAACAAGCTGTTCTTTTTGTGCATGGTTCACCAGGCTCTTGGGATAATTTTCTGGGTTTTTTAAGCGATTCAACTCTCCTAAAGAATTTTTATTTAATCGCAGTAGATAGACCTGGGTTTGGGAAAAGTGGATATGGAAAACCTGAAAGATCTCTTGAGAAGCAAGCAGCTGCAATCAATACACTTTTATCACATGAGAATACTTCTGCAATTTTAGTTGGTCATTCATTTGGCGGCCCAGTTATCATAAGAATGGCTATTGATTCACCAAATTACGTTGATGGTCTAATACTAGTAGCTGCTTCAGTTGATCCAGATTTAGAAAAAACGAAATGGTATCAAATCCCAGTTCACTATAAAATATTTTCATGGCTACTTCCTGGAGTACTTTACTCTACGAATGAGGAGATAATTGCGCTCAAAAAAGAACTACATGAAATGACTCCTTCATGGAAAACTGTTAATGAGCCTGTTTCAATCATACAAGGAGGAAAAGATAAATTAGTTCCGCCAGGAAATGCAGACTTTGCAAAAAAAATGCTGGTAAATGCTTCATTAGATATGATTCTAATTGATGATATGAATCATTTTATACCTTGGAACCGTGCAGATTTAATCAAAAAAGAGATGATAAATATGCTATCAAGAATATCTAATAGATGAAATGGATTAGAGAAACTAAAGACCAATAAAAATCCCATTCCTAAGAATGGGATTTAAACACTTTTAAAAACTGATTATTTACGCTGACCGAAGATTCTAAGTAGCATTATGAATAGGTTAATGAAATCAAGATAGAGAGCAAGTGCACCCATGATAGCACCTTTCTTTCCTACCTCACTTTCAGGGTCCATTTCAAGACTCATTTTCTTAATCTTTTGAGTGTCATATGCAGTTAGACCTACAAAGATTAGAACTCCAGCATATGTAATTAACCAATATAGAGCCGAGCTAGCCATAAAAATATTTACAACACTTGCGATGATTATCCCAATTAACCCCATAAATAAAAGATTACCCCAACTTGTTAGATCCTTTTTTGTAAAGAATCCAAAGGCACTCATTGCTCCAAAAGTTCCTGCGGTAATAAAAAAAGTAGAAGCTACTGAAGCCCCTGTATATAAGTTTAATATTACTGACAAAGTTAAGCCATTTAAAGCAGAGTAAAGAAGGAATAAACCTATTGCTAGATTCGAGGATATCTTATTTATTGCTGAAATCATCCAGAAAACGACTCCTAATTCAATGATAATTAGAATAATAAAATTACTCTGAACCATGTATAAAAAATCAGGGGACGAAACAGTTCTTAATGCTATGAAACCTGTAACAGTTAACGCTAGACACATCCATGAATATACTTTATTAATGAATGTTACTTGTACGTCGTGTATTTGGTCTGCTGTAAGTTGAGTGTACATTTGTTTGGTTTATTTAAGTTTTGCAATCAGAAATATAATGATATGACATGATAAGTAAAGCAAATCTTATGCCAGATTAACTACCAAACCAGTAACTAAATTTGATAAGAAAAATATTAATTGGATCGTCTTTGAAGATATTTGATGTATTCTCCCAAGGAACGAAACTACTTTGCCCTTGTAGAAAATTCTCTCTTTCCTGTTGCCAAACCAAAAAGAAAGTCGACCCAGGACGATACTCATATCTTAGAACTGCATTGCCTTGGATAGTACGATAATCAAAATCAAAGGCTGAATTAAAAGCATCTACATTCTCTTGACTTGTAACATCACTCAATGGAGTAAAATCATATGTTTTACTTTTATTAAAGAACTTAAAATTTGAAAAATCTGCTGAATATACTAATGGTCGTGCATAAGTTTGTAAACTCAGTTTCGGAGAAAATGTCCAATTCAATCTAAATTCTGTATAAAAGATATCTACATCCGAATTAGAGAATAGTGATCCATTTACTTCGCTATCATATTCATCATAAAAATCTGGTTTTTCATTTGTAGATTTTTCAAAATAAAATGTCGGCGACACACTAAGTTGAATAAAACCTGTAGGTCGATAGTTTACAGTTGTATTTATACTTGAGGTAAACTCTCCAGAGGTATCTTTTCTATAAGACCCTCCAAGACTCGCATAAAAATCCTTGGTAGCATTCGAAGTGATTGTTAAACTACTATTCCAATCTCTTGGTCTTTTTAACATTGCACCACCTCTAGAACTTCTATCATCATAAAACTGACCAGTAAAGCCACCAGTTCCTAAAACTGTCCAAAGATTATTTAATTGAAAATATGCACCCGAAGAATAAAAATTCATGATCATATCTCCATCAAAATTCCAGGCGTAACCACCATAGGCCCAAAGAAGATATACTCTGAATATGTTAGAATTTACGTTCAAATATTCTGCATATAAATGTGGAGATCTATAGTCAGCCCTTTCCTGAAACCCTATATCATTAATCTCATAACCAGGACTCATTTCAGAATAAGTAAACGAATACCTTAACCCTGAACCACTATATTTCCCAATGCTAAACTCGCCGAAATACCCATCTAGTGAAGTTTTTGACGAATCTATTGATAGGTTATCAGAGTCAATTCGATTATAAAACCGTGCTGAGGATCTTTGCGTTTGAAGAATAGAGTTTGATGTTCCATTAACTTGACTTACTGCAAAGACACCACTTGCACCCCAGTTTCTACCTGACCAAAAATACTGACCGTCAACCCCAACTTGGTAAGCTGATTCATTTAAATAATTTTCTAAATACGAACCACTAAAATTCCTATTTACTGAACTAATAAATCCACCAACTTGTGCCTCTCCTTCATTTAAGTCTTGCCTAATTCTTGTAACCATATAATTGGTAGCTGGCTCTATTTCAAATTCCCCTTCAGTAGCATCAGTGCCGTTAAGAAAATAGTAGCTTGAACTTTCTTCTAGGGTATATGCATTTAATATCCCTAATGATAATCCTCGTTCCGTTTTACCACTAACTTTACCAGCACCAGCAATTATAGTTTCTAAAGGTGAGTCTTCGAAATCAGCATTTATACCCGCAAATGCTGAGTTTCCAAAAGGTGTTTTTCCGATCCTTCTACTATAAAAATTTGAATGAGTACTAAATGTATTTTGTGAAGTAGTTCTACCGAATGAAAAAATGTCAGCTCCTTCTAAAAAGAACGGTCTTTGTTCTTCGAAAAAAATCTCAAAAGCTGTCAGATTTATAGTAGCAGGGTCAGCTTCTACCTGGCCAAAATCTGGGTTAATTGTACCAGTAAGAGTAAAATCAGAAGTAATCCCATATTTTAAATCCCCTCCAATTTTAAAAGTAAAATCATTCTGCTCATAAAAAGGATTTCCATTATTTAAATCAGGTTCTCGGGTTATCTCACTGGAAACATATGGTAATATTTCTAAACGAATTGGTTTAGTTAAGTCACTTATTCCTTCAAGGTTACCAAACCAAGAAACTTGTCCGTATTCTTCTCGAGGCACTCTTGACCAATAGCTAATTTCATCATGTCGTGCAATTATTCTCTCAAAATTAACTCCCCAAGTTTGTTCACTATTTGAAGAAGTAAATCGAAGTTGTGAAAGAGGAATTCTAAACTCAGCAATCCAACCATTGCTATTAATTGAGGTTTCAGAATCCCATACGGCATTCCACAAAACATCTTCTTCAACATCATTGAAGAATAAAATATCTTTTTGTACACCTCTTGGGTTTACTCCAAATGTGAATGCTGTTCGATTATCATTATAACTATCAAGACTTATAAAAAACCAATCACTATACTCATTGCCATCTCTCCGAAAAAGTGTAGCAGCAATAGAATCTGGAGATGAATCATATGCAAAAGCTCCTACATATAAGTATTTATCTGAATAAAGAACCTTTACATCTGTTCTTTCACTAGGAGTACCCCCATCAATAGGAAAATTTTGAATAAATCCAGTCACAGTTTGAGCTGAATTCCAAGCTATTTCATTTAATTCACCATCAACTTGAATATCTCCATCCGATGTTAGTCGGTCAGCTTTTATACTAGGTTTTGATAGTAAAGATTGAGCATGAACAATTCCGGGACTAAAAAAAAAGACAACGATCGCACTTAAATAAACACAAAATGTGTTCTTCATTCCGATACCTACTACTGATGTTAACTCTAAGAGCCCCTATTATTGAGGGAAAGATGCCCGTATTTTAATTTAAGAGAATGATAATCAGCAATTGTTACAAATAAAAAGGGGAATAATTTTCCCTATCTATTTAATCTTATAAGTATTTACGTCCCAAACCAATAACTAAATTTAATTAAGAATACATTAGTTGGCTCGACATCAAAAATATCAACAAAGTTTCGACCAAAATTAAAATTACCATCACTTAAGCCGCCCTCTCGTTGCTGCTGCCAAACTAAAAAGAAGGTAGAACCAGGTCGAAATTCATATCTAAAAACCGCATTACCTTGTATTGAACGACTTGTAAAATCGCTAGCATTTCTTTCGGCAAAGAAAAACTCTCTATTTCCATCTTCGTCAATATCAACTTCGTAGCACGAACCAATTCTATCACCACTGTCGTTTTGGCAAGCTGTATTAATTAAAATCTGTTCTTCTTTAAATTCATTAAACTCAAAACCACCAGGTTCAGTGAATTGCTTTAATTTTGTATACTTTCCTGAAAAGATGAATGGCCTAACATATGTTTCTAAACTCATTTTCGGATTGAAAGTCCAGTTTATTCTAAGAGGTAAAGATATATTAGTGCTTTCGAAATCCGAGAAAATATATCGTTCTCCAAAAGTGTAATCAGGATCTGGGCTGCCAGTTTTATATGCAACATTGGTAACATATTGATCTTCATCAAGCTCTAATCCCAATTCAGGTTCAATACTTATCTGAATGAACGTAGTTGGTCTATATGAAACATCAAACCAATAGTAATCATCATATTCCTTTCCAATATCACGTCGATGGAATTGACCTATCCCCATTGAAAACACCTTAGAGCGGTCTGTTCCTAAATTGAAATTAAAGTTAATATCATCATTATACTTCATTAAAGGACCGCCACGTGTTAAGCGATCATTAACTCTTCCTAAAGAACCATTAACATTTAGGTTGAATGTCCACTGGTTTTTAAATCTAGTAAAACCACCGAGATTATAGTTCTGCCATAAACGATCTCCATCATAATTCCAGCCATGTAAATGGTAACTCCATAATTCCCAATATTGAACATTCTTTGGTGCCGTTTCTTGATATTGAAAAGCAAGAGCTAAAGCTCTGTAATCAGCTCTATTCTGAAAACCTAGATCATTAGTTTCATATCCAGGGCTTACTTCAGAATATGTAATAGATCCAGTAAAATGATCACCAGATGATTTTCTAAAACTAAGCTCAGAAGCAAACCCTTCTAGACTTGTTTTTGAAGGATCTATATTAAGTTTATCTGAATCTAATCGTTGATAATAACGCTGAGGAGCTAACTGAGCTCTACTTATTGCTTCTTTGCTACCATTTAACTGACTTACAGAAAATGTGCCACTAACTACATATTCTCGATCATTCCAATTATGTTCGAAATCTAAACCAGTTAAATATGCAGAACTTCTTAAATATTCATTAAAGTAGGTTCCATTAATATCTCTATTAACCGCACTTATGAACCCACCTGCAACTGTATTTCCTTCATTAATATCCTTCTTTATTCTAGCTACAAGGTAATTCGTTGCAGGCTCTACGGTATAATTACCTTCAGTTTCTCCAAATGTTGGACCTTGATTAACTGTAAAGTTAGCACTCTCTTTTAAGGTATATGCATTTAAAATCCCAATTGACCAACCAGATTTAGTTTTTCCACTTATTTTTCCAGCAGCTGCTATATTTGCCTGACTTGGAAAGTCTTGATGCAAACTTCTTACACTATCTGGGGTGTAAGCAGAGTTATTATTAAAAGTATTAAATCTATTAAGAGATCCTTGTGGAGATCTCCCTATTCTTCGTGAGTAAAATGTATTTGGATTACCCACCGAATTGTAAGTTTGAGTTTGCCCAAATCTAAAAATCTCATTTCCCTCAAGAAAAAACGGTCTACGTTCAGAGAAAAATATTTCAAATTGTGAAAGATTTATTGTTGCAGGATCTGCTTCAACTTGGCCAAAATCAGGATTTATAGTTGCTGTTAAGGTAAAATCAGATGTAAGTCCATATTTAACATCTCCTCCTATCCCCAGATCAAATTCATTTTTATTGTAATATGGATTATTAGAATCATTTTCTGGTTCACGTATTAATAATGATGAAACATATGGAGAAATTTCTAGCCGATTAGGTTCTTCTAGATTAGATATTCCATTTAGCCTACCAAAATTAGAAACAATCCCGGCTTCTTTCTGAGAAGTTGGGGCCCAGTAATTAAATTCATTATGTCTTGGTATTCTTCTTTGAAAGTTTATTCCCCAAGATTGTACTTCTTCATTTGAGCTAAATCTTAATTGAGAAAGTGGAATCTTCATCTCCACCGACCATCCGTTTGATAACAATTGTGCTTTTGCTTCCCATACTGCATCCCAAAGTACATCTTCACCATTGTCATCATAATAAAGGATGTCTTTTTGAACACCCCTTGGGTTTACAGCAAAAGTAAACGCTGTTCTTTTATCATTATAGCTATCAAAACTTACATAAACCCAGTCACTTGCTTCATTTCCATCTCTACGAAAAAGAGAACTAATAGCAGAATCAGGTGCAGTATCGTATGCCATAATACCCACGTATATATATTTATCGGTATATAAAACCTGTGCTTCTGTACGTTGTGAAGGATTACCTCCATCTACTGGAAATCTTTGAGTAAAACCAGTTGCAATTGGAGCATTTTTCCATACTTGTTCATCTAATACACCATCTAAAACTACGTATCCATAATTAATTCGAATAGCATCCATTATGGGAGAATCAATATCACCATTTCTATAATCTTTTGTGAATGAAGGTCGATTTTTATCTAGGGTTTCTTGATTAGGATTGTAAATTTGTGCAACTAATTTCCCGTTAAAAATTAGGCACACCACTAGCAGGGTAAGTAAATTTTTCATGACTTATAATGGTAGGACTCGACTTAAAATTCTTGTGATTCGGAGTTTTTAAATCAGAGAGTTAGGATTCAATAAGTTACACGTAGATAATAACTTAGGGTTACACTAGTTTACTAGTTTTTACTTATTTCTATGTCTCCGTGAAGAGTTTTAAAAAGAAATTCTGGACCACCACCATTCACAGTGCCAGTTATCCATTTATTTACTGTTACAGTGAATTTACCATCTCCACTAGATATTTCAGATGCACTTGCAGAACGATCTAATTTTATATCAAAATTAGTAAATACATCACCGTAATCAGTTTTCATTTTTCCAGTGAATTTCGTGTTTGCGGGAAAAGTAACTTCAATATCTCCATTCAAACCTGTAAAAGACATTGGTGTATTTGGAATAACTGAAACCATAGTAACTTCAATATCTCCGTTAACACTACTCACTATTACCGACCCTCCTACTCTGAGCATTTCAACATCTCCATTAGTTGCTTTTACTTCATGCTCGCCTATTACACCTTCAATTGAAATATCACCGTGTGTAACTTGAACATCGAGTGAAAAGTTCTTTGGCACCCAAACCTCAAGATCAAGATCATGTGAATTTGGTGCGGTATTAATCCTGACTTCATTATTGTCTTCAGTAACTTCTAAGCCTACGCCATTCGTAGAAATTCTACGTAGACCATTTCTACTATATTTCCCACTTCCATCATCTTCATTGCCGTCAAATATTACAATTACATCATTCCCATCGTGCGCTTTTATTACAATATCGTCAGCAAAAATAGCACTCAGATGCAATATACCAGGGCTTCCAGGATTTGTGAGAGGTACTCTTAAATCTTCTTGACCTATTACTGCACTCGAGGTCATTGCAATAATGCCTAATACGTAGATAATTGATTTATACTTTTTCATGATCTGTTCTTCTTTTTATTATGATTTTCTTGTACGGATGTAGGCGCTGCCGTTTACCATTTTAAAACTTATTTCAATGGCTCCATCTCCAATTTGGATGGGCGAGTTACTGTTTATTTTGTATCGGTTACGATCTCCATCTTGTTCCTTGTTCAATCGGTTAGGGAGGCGTTTTACTTGCTCAAAGTCTGTATATAATTCACCGTGTAAACTTTCAAAGGTTACAATTGCTGATAAATCTTCTGGAGAATAAATTTCAATTTTCCCATTTACGGTATGGAAGTCGGTGTCTTCAGTAGGACTCTCTAAATACCAAACTTCAATGTCTCCATTAACAGTATTTGCTGAGGTATAACCAAGTACATCTTTCACTGTAACGGAGCCATTTACATTATTCGCCTGTACTCCATTTCCCATTTTCTCAACTATAACATCCCCACTATTTACAGTAGATGCTTGGAGTGCCAATTTCGATGGAACTCTAATATCTAGATCAAAATGTTCATTAATTCGGTTCCTGTCGTTGTTTTCCCAGTGCCATTTATAATTTAATTTTCCATTACTAAACTCTACTTGAGCATTTGGAGAATCTATGTATATGTATAGTTTACCTTCATATAAATGTGTTTTTAGTTCATATTCAGCAGCTTCATCATCAGTAATATTTCCTCTTCTCTTCCTTAATTCTTTAGTTCCCGAAATTACAATTTCATCCCCGTCATACCCTGTCACTTTAACATCACCATTAATATTCTTAATGATAACTTCTGTATCAGAATCGAAGTCATTACTAGAAAGGGTAATTGTAAAATTTTCCTGAATATTTTGACCATAACTAAGAGAAAAGATCAAGAATGAAGTAAGAAGTGTTCCTAATAGATTTTTCATGACAATACCGCTATAGTGTTTTCGACTTTCAGTTTAGTTGCCCCATTTAGATCTTTTTCATCAATTATACGCTGGAATTCATTGGCTGAATTTTTTAATCCCAGTTCTACCATAGTATCAGCTAGAGAAATAATTACAATTTCAGATTCCTGATTGGCTATAGCTTTAACAATACCCTCTCTAACTATAGGATCATCTCCCCATCTACTTAATGCCTCAATACTTTGAACTCTCACATTTATACTTTCATCATTATTTAATGTGAATAATAATGCTCGGATTGCTTTTTGATCTACCGACGGAAGTTTTGCACTTATATTAACAGCACGTAAACGATCAGTTGTTGAAGGCCCTTCTAGCATACTCACCATCATCATTTCACGCATATTCTGCATCTCAGAAGTAAGTTGCTGTATCTCTGCATCTCCTGAATTCATTTGATTTCCAATAAAACCACCCACTATTAACAACATGCATGCATACGCAAGTCGTGGCATAGTAATCTGATTTAAAAACTCTGCTATTTTCTCTCGAAGAGTTTCGCGAATAGAAACTCTAGAACTTCCTTTTTCTTCTTCAAGCATGGAATAGAAATTATGACTCATCTCAGACGATGGTTCAGGAACCGGAATCATATCAAGTTCATCATGTAATTGTTCTATAGCACGGAAGTCGATAAAGTCTATATCACCTTTGGCGATTAGCTCCTCCACTTCTTTTTTGCCTTGTTCGTCTAATATACCTTGTAGGTAATCGGCGATCAGTTTTTCATTTTTTTCACTCATGGCTGTATTCCTCACTTAGTGTGGTAACAATCTGTTTTAAATCTTTCATTGCCCTAAACATTCTAACTTTTATTGCGCTTTCTGTAACTCCTTGTATTTCCGCAATCTCATGGTATTTCAAGCCTTCAAATCTGCTTAAAATCACTACTTCTTTCTTATCCTCATCTAATTGCTCAAGCGCTTTTTCCAATAATAATTTCTTTTGATGTCTTTCATCCATTTCCATGTATCCGGTCGGGGCGTCACTAGCGATTCGTTCCTCGTCAAGAATTTCATCTTCCTTTCGCCGCTTTTCTTTTCGATAGTGGTCGATGTGGGCATTTCGCGCTATGCTGAACATCCAGGTGGTGAATGCTCCCGTGCCGGAATACGTGGTTCGATATTTGAGCATGCGCTCGAACACCGATTGAACAAGATCTTCGCTAAGCTGAGACTGAAAAGTTTTACGATAGAAAAAGCTGTATAACGGTCGGTTATACCTCTCAAAGAGTAGACCTAGTTTATCAAGGTCTCCATCCTTCACTTTCATCATTAAAGCTTTATCTGTCGTAGAATCCAATATTGCTTCTAATCCCGTTTAGCGTTCTCGATCATGTACACTGATGAGTTGAAGAAAGGTTACAAAATAGTTTTAAGATTTGAGGGGTGAGTTTTGAGTTAGATTGTCCGATCTCTGATTCATGCGTTTGTACCATATATTATCACTATGAACGTCATCCTGAAGTTGTTTCCGGATCTTAAGATTTAGATTATTCGTTATCTGATTCTTTAGATACTTGCTTATTAGATTGGTAAAAACTAATTATTTAGTTTCAATTCTCTCTCCAATACAATCTTCAAGGAATTTATGGACACGCACCATTTGCTTATGCCCAAATTTTTGGCCTAGATATGCTACTAGGTATAGAGAAAGGAAAAGTAGGATTAGCGCCGGTACTGACCAAAAAATTAAACTTTCTATTCCCAGAGACCAATAAGATAAACTGATCATTATTGCAATCATTGTAATGAACCCTATAAACGAATAAATAAACATGAACATCGTCCATACAGAAGGTTTTGGTCCATATAAACCCCTTATAAGACTCCCAGATTCCGTTTCTTCAATAGTTAAGGTTAGTTGTGGTGACCAATAATGTTGATCTTTTTGAAGAGGGTAAATAGTTGCAAATCCTGGTATAGCTTGTCCTTCACAGTTTACATCAGGTTTTGAAAGATGTTCTTGAATGGTCTCAATGACTTGCTCGGATGTTAATTGCAATTCAATTTGAATCCGCGGGCGAATTCTCTTGAAACTGATATGATCAATGGAATGATTATCCATAGGCTAACTGAAATGATTACTTCTGTAAACGTACTGCATTTGATTTTAAAAGAAAAGTACGCCTTTAGATAATTTGAATAGCTCTTTTTAAAACTAAAGTAAACAAATTATTTATCGCAGTTTCTGTACTCTTATATAGAGATCGTTTCGCAACCATTTGAATCATTATTTTTTTAACAATTGATTTTGCTTTCCAATAAATCTCTATTTCTAATTTACAGGAATTGTTTGAAATGGGGCTTATTATAAAAAACTGGTAAAGTTCATCAACTGGAGCTGGAGTAGTAGTTAATTCTCCATATACAATCTGTCCAGGTTTCCCTTCTTTTGTCACTGTAATAAAATCGAAGTGTTTATTATTTATCACACATACATGTTCTGTCCCAAGCCGATTTACTTCTTGTTCATTGTATTCAAATCTATCAACTCCTTCTACCCATTCACCTCGTATTGCAAAACTTGTAATTGTAGTTAATAAGTCGGTTGCTGAAATAGGAAATTCTTTAGTGAAATATAATGATGGAGGCTGATCAAGCTTTATTTTCTTTGCTTGAGAGAAAGGTTTTAGCTTTAATTCCTTCTTTTCTATAATCGAATAAATATAATTAAGCTGTTTTCCATCATACTCATCTTTACCCTTCTTGAAATCATATAATCTACTTTGATAATTATCTGGTAATCCAAGAAACTTGGCAATTTCTTTACTCATCAATACATAATTATTGCTGTCTACTGAGTTTTTCAATAAACGATGAGCTTCTATCACCATAGAGCCAAATGGTTTCCGATTATTCTGTACGGTTATAAATTGTAGCTCTCCACCTGTAATTATAATCTTAAGTTGAAGATTTGGAGCTGTAGCACATGCATGACATGGACAAATCCTATTTTCTTCTAACAACTTTAAATGACTATAAAAAGCCGTGAACATGGTTTCCACCTGAGCAAGTAATTTCTCTAATGATGGAATTTCTTCCTTGAAAAAGAAAAGGGCATCACCTTCTACTTCAGCAAGCTGTAACTCTTCAGTATTTGCTTCGATTAGTACTTCAAGAAGTTCAGATATCACATGTTGACTATGCTCAACTTCTGTAGTTTGAATAAACTCAGTGAATCCAGAAATATCAGGAATAAATAAAAGGGATTTACTCATGCTTCTTTAAATGGTGATATTAAACGTATTAGACTTGGCAAAGAAACTAAAGCAATATGAAAACAACGTTTCAACATATACAAAGTACTATGAAATCTCACAAATCTTCTACATGTAGTGGCTTTTTCTTCAATGCGTGTTAGCTAGGAACATAATGTATTGTTCAAGCTACCTAAATCAACCCCACATCCGTTTTAATCTCTAACAGCGCTGGACCCCTGTAAGCCATAAGTTCTTTCATAGCTGCTTTAAGTTGATCTCGTTCGGTGACTAATATTCCTTTTGCTCCACAACCAGTAGCGTATTCCGCGAAATCAGGATTAGATAAATCAGTAGCCCAAACATCGAATTCTCCAGCTCGTTGCTCTTTTGAGATCTTTCCAAGCTCATTGTTGTTCAACACAATCACTTTAATCGGCATTTTGTACTTCACTAAAGTGGTCATTTCTGCGAGATACTGACAGATACCACCATCTCCAGCAACGGCGATTACGGGACGATCATCTCCAACCGCTGCCCAAGCTCCCATAGAAGCAGGTAAAGCAAACCCAATTGATCCTAGATAGCCTGACATCAAAAAGGTATTGTCTTTGGCTTCGTAATATCGCCCGAAGGAGTACGCGTTATTTCCAACATCCACACACATCACAGCATCTTCAGGCGCAAATTCATTGAGAGCATCAAATACAGCAATAGAACTTATTCCGTTTCCATGGTCTTCAATCAACCGTTTTGCCTTTTCAATTCTCCAGATTTCCCAGCGTTCTGCTATTTCTTTAGCGTGATCTAATTTGTTACCCAGTTCTGAAATCTGCTCATTCAACATTTCAACCGTAACAGATATCTCTCCCCACAAAGCCGCATCCACCTCATGAAATTTGGATAATGCCAATGGATCGAAATCTATTTGAATGGTAGGCTTCTTTGGGGTAATTCCAGTGTGATTAGAAAAGGAAGCTCCAATGACTAACAATAGATCAGCCTCATTCATAAACCATGAAGCAATCGGAGTTCCACTTCTACCCAATACTCCACATCCTAATGGATGATGATCCGAAATCTGTCCTTTGGCTTTGAAGGTGGTCATCACTGGACAGTTTAATTTCTCTGCAAATTTGGTAATTTTGTCCATATGAAATCGAGCTCCATGTCCAACTATAATGGTAGGTCGCTTTGCTTCGTTTAACATTCCCAACGCTTGCTCAAAACTTTCTTTAGGAGGAGCAATGGTCATAGCCGTTAAACGATTCTTTGGCGTCTTTGGCTTTGATTCACCAGCAGGTAATTCCTGAACTTCATCGGGAAAAGTCAGGTGAGAGACATCTCTTTTTAAGATGGCATGCTTAATAGCTAGTGACATCAATTCTCCATGCTTACTATTATGCCCTACTCTATGATTAAATTCAGCAACCGAATCAAATGCTTGTACTAAATCTAACTCCTGAAAATTTCCTGTCCCTACTACTTGAGTCGCTACTTGTCCTGTTAATGCTAAAATAGGAGCGCGATCTACTTTGGCATCCCAAAGTCCTGTGTACATATTGGTTGAACCGGGTCCTGCAATGGCAAAACATCCTGCGGGTTTCCCAGTAAGTTTTCCATATGCTGAAGCTGCAAATGAAGCTGCACCTTCATGCCGAATTCCGTAGAATTTTAGGTTTCCTTTTTCTTCTTGTCTACGAAGAGCATCTGCGAATCCTAAGTTTGAATGTCCTACCATTCCAAATACTCGATTTACTCCCCAATTCACCATCGTCTCTGCCATCACATCAGAAATGGTTGTTTCATGAGCTGGTTCTTCTTCCAATCCTACAAAAATAGCTCCAGCTTCTTCTTTTATTTCGTACGTATCAACTCCATCATCAAAACCACCTGGGGAATTCCCTGTACACGGATGATAGTCCCAACCATGCCATGGACATCTAAGCATTCCATTTTCAATACTTCCTTCACCTAATGGTCCACCTTGGTGAGGACATCGATTATCTAGTGCAGCAAAATTTCCTTCAAAATGAGTTAAGCATATTCCTTTATGGCCAGCAGTAACTGTCATTACTCGATCTTCAGGAAGATCATTTTTATTATCGAGGACTTTATGCCAGATTAAATTCTTACTCATAGTTGATGGGTTTTTAGTATTACATTTTATTCGTTCACGATGTCCATGAATTATCTATTGTGATAAGAACCACTCCATACTTTTTTCGATATAAAGATCAAGTGCCTCTGTGGTTTCTTTTAATTCTGTTATTGGAAGAATTGATCCCTTAAAACCTTCTCCTGTTTCCCATTGTGCTTGTCCCAAATTAGGTAGATCCTCATAGCTAAGAATTCCTTTACTTGGATATCCTGTCATATAAAAATAAGGCGCTCCGGCAATTTCATCTTCCATTGCAAGACCAAATCCTATGGAAAGGTTTTCAGAAGCTGAAACATAAATTCCGGTATCAAAATGATGAGGCCATATTCGTATCGGAGCATCGATATCTAGAATTCTAAGTACTTTCTCGCAGGCTTCGTTACCAAGAATTCGCCAAGCTTTCCATTCATCCAATTGATGCTTATTAATCATTTGAAAAGGTTGTCCTAGAAAACTATACTCTGGTATTTCGTAGTGCATAGACTTTGAAAAACCATCTGGATCTAAACCTATTTCATTTATACCTTTTTCCAATTGTTTTTCTACTTCATATTGCAGCTTCTTAACTGTTGAAGCTGTTTGAATGGTATCTTCTTTTGCATCTATCCAAAGCATACAGAAATCGGTGATTCTTAATACTAGTTTGACCTTTCCTTTTGAAGAATCTATTGGATGAGTTTCGATCCAATTTTTTTCAGAATCGAAGTAAAGATTAGTGTGACTATCATCATCTCTTTTTTCGATAAAAGTCCGACCAGCTTTGGCTAAAATTTGAACCAAATAGTGAATACGTTTGTCAGTTTGTGAATAGATCATTTATTTTATTTCCTATCAATTGATTCCAAATCAACTTCTAATACGTTCCATCCATTTTGTACGGAACTCATCCCAGATACAGAGATTGTTTCAGCAACATAAGGTAGAACTTCTTTGTTGATGGTTTGTCCATTTTCTCCTTTCACCAAATAGTAATGGTAACTAATTCCATCTTCTTTAAGCACTCTCATTACAGGAGGAATTCCACCACTTATACATCGAATAGCACAGCTCTTATGAATTTTACCTTCGCCTGGTTTCATAACTCCGAAATAACATTTTGGGTCTAGGATTTCACCTTTTAGTGTTACATCCATCGATTTAGTCTTCAAACCTAAATACTCCTTATCTATTTCTTTAGCATCTATAAAACTTTCGTTTTGATCAGTTAGCTCTATTAAAGTGACTCCATCTCCATAAATCAATGTCCCGTTGAGTGTTACCTCTTTTCCATTAAGACTACCATTTTCATTTTCGATATTTGAAATAATCTCTTGAGCTCCGAATTTTCCAAATCCAACAAGTAGTACATCTTTGGAATAACCTTCTGGAACTCCTGAAGTAACTTGAAGTATCGGAAACGGTTCAGAATTATATATTCCAGTTAACTCAGTACTTGTACCAAATTCAAAGTGATGGTGATTCATCGGTTTTTGGAAGCTAACCACTGCAAATACTAGGACTGGAATCAGTAAAAAAATCCCAATAAGAATATTTCGAATAAAGTTTTTGTTTGATGGAGGTATTTCTTCTTGCCATCCAATGTAGAATTCGTTCTTACTCATTATACTTCCTCCAGTTTTACGGGTTCCACAAAGGTTCCTTCTTCTTTTGGAATTGGATTTACCCACACATTTCCATCTAATACTTTTAGCTCAAAAGTTTTTAGTTTTTCAGTAAAAGGCGCCGGGGCTTGGCCATCTTCGGGCTTATATTGATAGCCATGCCACGGACATGTAATGCAACCATCCACAATCTTTCCTTCGCCCAATGGTCCCATTTGGTGTTTACACACATTATGAACCGCCGATAGTTTTCCATCATATTTAAAAATGGCGATGTTTTCTCCTTCCAAAACAACCACTTTCGCACAGTTATCTGGAATATCTGAAACAGAACATACTTGGTAAAACTTATCTTCTTTCGAAAATGATTTTTCACCAGAAAGTCGTTTATTCTCTTTTATCCCAGCAATTATATGAAGTGAAGAAATCGCTGCAAATCCACCAATTAATAACACCCAATACATAGGATGACTTTCGTATTGGAGTGCTCCTAAAGCTACATGAAGTACTAATAACCCATACGCAACATACACTCCCATATGTAATATCTTCCAAATTCTAGGAGATAAGTTATTTAACCAGAAATCGTGACTGGTAGCTGCCATAAAAAAGAGGATTACTAACGCAAAGATACCAAGTATTTGAAATGGGAAGGCACTTATTTCAGAGTAATGTTGATTGGAAGTAAATACACTTACTATCGGATTTAAATCACCTAAAGCATGGAATTGAATAATTGAAAATGCTCCATGAATGAGTGCGATTATGAACATGGAAACACCTAAGTGTCTTCGATTATAAAGAAGTGGAAGGAATTTCGTATTCAATCTCGAAAGTGGGCCTATAGAAAGTATAATATGAAGCAACACAAAAGCTGTAATAGCAGTTGCTCGAATTAATAAAGTCTCGGCAGTGATTTCAGGATGAAACATTAATTGAAAAGCGACAAAACAAACGATCATTAATAAAATTCCCAACCAAAGAATCTTATCATATCCCTTCTTCTGTTTGTTCCACAAAACGGAAGTATAATTTACACTCATGTTAAAGAAGGATTAAAATAATTATTACAATTGCTGAGACAGTTCCCCAGATTTTCAGATGTACTTTTCGAAGTGATGGCTTCATGTTCTTCTCCATTTTTGTAGAAATATTGGCCAAAAAGCGACCAAGCCAGGAAAAATCAGAACTTTGAAGAGCTTACCACTATCCTCAACTCCGTGATCTACTTTCGTTAATCCTTTGAAAATGAAAAGGAGTGAAAACAATATTCCAATTATGATGTAAATCAGTACTATGAATAAGATGGTTGAGATAGTTTGTTCCATATCAAATAACAGGTTTTACCCCTGCATAATTAATCCCAGTTAATCGGTGTATATCATAATCAAAGGTGCTTAGATCATTGTGATTGAATTTAGCCACATCATCATACCCACATGAACGAGCTACTACTTTTACTAACTCATTTGTAGCTTCAAAGAAGTTTTTAAGTTGATTAGCAGAAGAATCAATAATCAATCTTTTTCTTAGTCCTTCTTTTTGAGTAGCAATTCCAACTGGACAATTATTACTATTACAGGCTCTCATTCCTAAACATCCAATTGCTTGAAGTGCGGAATTTGAAATAGCAATAGCATCTGCACCTAACATCATCGCTTTTGCAAAATCTTCAGGAACCCTAAGTCCACCTGTAATTACAAGTGTTACATCTTTTGCGCCAACTTCATCCAAGTGTTTTCTAGCACGAGCAAGAGCAGGAATAGTAGGTACATTAATATTATTTCTAAGTATTGTTGGAGCCGATCCTGTTCCCCCACCTCTACCATCAAGTATGAGGTAGTCTACTCCAACTTCTAATGCAAAATCAATATCTGCTTCAACATGACTTGCAGCTATTTTGAAACCAATTGGAATTCCGCCTGTTTTCTCCCGAACTAGTTCAGCAAAGGCTTTGAAATCCGCTGCAGTGAATAAGTCTGGAAATGCAGCTGGAGAAATTGCAGTCTCACCTTCCTTCAATCCTCGAACTTCGGCAATTTCTTTGGTTACTTTATTTCCTGGAAGATGCCCGCCTGTTCCAGTTTTTGCACCTTGACCTCCTTTAAAGTGAAAAGCTTGAGCTTTTTGTACTTTATCCCATGAAAAGCCAAATTTTCCTGAAGCTAATTCGTATAAATACTTTGAGTTCGCTTCTTGTTCTGCTGGAAGCATTCCGCCTTCACCACTACAAATTCCAGTTCCAGCCAACTCAGCACCTTTGGAAAGTGCAATTTTTGCTTCTTTTGAAAGTGCTCCAAAACTCATATCAGATACAAACATTGGGATATCTAACACTAATGGCTTCTTAGCTTTTGGTCCTATAATAACTTTTGTAGAAACTTCCTCTTCATCAAGTAAAGGGCGAGTTGCCAATTGTGCAGGTAGAAACTGAATATTTTCCCATTTAGGAAGTGTGTTTCTGTCAACTCCCATTGCTTCTGAAGGACCATGGTGACCGTAATTTTTTAATCCATTTTGAGCAAGTTCTTTTATATAACCAGCATATGGTTCTTCATTAACTGGATGAGTATCAGCGTAAGCCCCTAAATATTGTTCGCGATCAAATGGTTGTGGATGATCAAATAAATATTGATTGATTTCATCTACATCTACCCATACAAAACCATCTTCAACCCACGAGTTAAATTTATTGAGTGCTTCAGCATTATCATATTCACTTACGCCAGTGTCATATCTGAAATCCCATCCATGAACACCACAAATTAGATTATCACCTTCAATATGGCCATCACCTAGTAATGCCCCTCTATGTAAACATCGTCCATATAAAACCGAGACTTCCTCTCCATATTTAATAAGAACTAAATCTAGTCCATTAATTAATTGATGAGTAGGTTCTTTCTCTACTAGAGTATTGAATTCACAAAGTTTAATTTCTTTCATATATCCCAATGTTTATTTTTACTCAATAAAGAGAATTTAATTCAAAGTATTTGTGATCATTTATATAGATTTGTGGAAGAGTATATAAAAATGAATCAACAGAATTATCACAATTTTATCATTTCACAACTTTGAAAAATTTACAGTATTTCCTTGTTCTTATGCTTCTAATTTCAACTAATTGTGTTGGAAAACAACAAGATGAACCTCAAAATCCTATCAAAGCAGTTACTGGCACTGTAATAACTCATGAAAATTTTGAGACTAACTTTGTTGCATCTCGCAATATTGAAGTATGGCTACCAAGTGGATACGATGAAAATGAATCATCTTATCAGGTTTTATATATGCATGATGGGCAGAATGTTTTTAACCCAACTACCTCTTATAATGGAAATGATTGGATGGTAGATGAAGTACTTACAGACTTGATTTCAAATGGCGAAGTTCCAGAAACTATTGTAGTTGCAATGTGGAATACTGGTCAAACTCGATTTCCAGAATATATGCCACAAAAACCAGCTGAAATAATGAATAGTGAATCTGTTAAAGAACAAGTAATAGATAACTCAGGTTCTCCAATTTTTTCTGATGAATATTTAAAATTTATTGTTCAAGAGGTTAAACCTTTTGTTGATGAGAATTATCGTACCAAACCAGAAAGAGAGTTTACATCTATTATGGGGTCCAGTATGGGAGGATTGATTTCACTTTATGCCATAATCGAATATCCAGATGTTTTTGGTGCAGCTGGTTGTTTATCAACTCATTGGATAGTACCAGAAATTGGTGAGGCATTTATGGATTTTGTAGCGGAAAACCTTCCCGACCCAACAACTCACAAAATTTATTTTGATTATGGCACAAAAGGTCTCGATTCCGAGTACGAACCTTCTCAACTAAAAGTTGATGAAATGATGGTATCTAATGGATTTATGAAGAATGAAAACTGGATAACTAAAAAATTCGAAGGTCATGACCACAAAGAACATTACTGGGCCATGAGAGTTCATGAACCTTTGACTTTTATACTTAATCAATGATCATGAGAATTCTTCTCAATTGATAATTACCACACTTGTTTTGATCTTCATATATGAAAAATATATTACTATTTAGTTTTTTATTCATTTTCACTTTTTTGATTTCTTTTTGTGATCAGCCAAAACAGGAATACTCTTTTGAAAAATGGGATTCTGCTGAACTTGTCTGGTATGATGAATTTGAGGGATCAGAAATAGATACTTCAAAATGGCTCTTTGAAGAAGGTGACTGGGGCTGGGGAAATAGAGAATTACAAAATTACACTCCTATCGAAGCTGGAAATGCAACTGTAGAAAATGGTGTATTAAGCATCACCGCGAAACTAGAAGGCGAAGGTCAAAATATTGGTGATTATTCATCGGCGCGTTTAAACTCTAAAGATTCTTTTCTGTATGGTAGATTAGAGATTCGCGCAAAGATGCCTGAACATAAAGGAAATGGAGTTTGGCCCGCCCTATGGATGCTAGGTGAGATGTTCAAAAATAGAGGCGGGTGGCCACGATCTGGTGAGATTGATATTATGGAATATGTAAGCTACAGACCCGACTCAACGCTTGTTACAATCCACACTATTGCTAACAATCATATTGATGGAACCCAGGTTAGCTCAGACTTTGTCCCATTACCAACTATTGAGGAAGAATTTCACAATTTTGGCATTCTTTGGGAGAATGATATTCTGATATTTTACGTTGATGAAATAGATAACGTTTTACTTACGTTTGAAAAGCCTAGGAATTTTAATCAAAATAACTGGCCATTTGATAAACCCTTTTACTTTTTAATGAACATTGCTGTAGGTGGTAACCTAGGTGGCGTTAAAGGAATTGATGATTCTATATTCCCGTCCACTATGGAAGTTGATTACGTACGTGTTTGGCAACTGAAAGAAAATTAACAATGAAGAAACTACTTTTTTTACTATTACCTGTTTTACTTCTGAGCTGTAAAGATAGCAGCACCTCTACTCCTGAAGAAATGGAAGGCCTAATATGGAGTGACGAATTTAATGGAACAGACTGGCGTGATAATTGGTACCCAGAATTAGGAGCAAATGGTTGGGGTAATAACGAGCTCCAAAACTATACTGCAAGTACAGATAACATTGTAATGACAGATAGTACATTACAAATCATTGCTAGAAAAGTTGGAGAAGGTCAAGACCGAGGTGATTATACATCTGCTAGACTTTTAACCAAAGAAGCGTGGCGTTATGGTAGAATGGAAATACGAGCTAAGATCCCTGATTTAGAGGGAAATGGACTATGGCCTGCCATTTGGATGCTAGGTGATGGAATCAGAAATGGAGTAAGTTGGCCTGAATCTGGTGAAATTGATATTATGGAGTATGTCAGCTACGCTCCTAATCGTTTCTACGCTACCGTTCATACTGGAGCATTTAATCATAGAGAAGGGACTCAAAAAGGTTCTGGGGAAATAATTCTGGCTGACATCGAAGAAGAGTTTAATATTTTCGGCATTATTTGGACCGAAGAGTACATTAAGTTTTATGTTGAAGATAAAGACAACATCATCTTTCGATTTAACAAGATCGCTGACGCTACAGAAGATGAATGGCCATTTGATAATCCACATTTCTTTTTACTAAATATGGCAGTTGGTGGTGATTGGGGTGGAGCACAAGGACTAGACGATGCTAATTTCCCTGCAACATTCGAAATCGATTATGTACGAATCTTTGAACTAGAAGAGTAACTAATTCGAATTAAGTAGGAAGTCCTTCCATTTTCATAATTTGAAGTGCATTTGTGCTTGGGCAAGGACCTGAGCGAAGTTTATACTCAAAAGTCATCTTTCCATTTTCTATAGATTCCACAAAGTGCCAATTACTCAATTGTGGAATTTCCTTCTCTAGATCTGCTAGCTCTAAATCATGGGAAGAAACTAATCCGATTCCATTTTTCCCTGCTACTTCTTTGAGGAAAGCCGCACTTCCGGCATATCGCTCACGGTTATTTGTTCCTCTATAAATTTCATCTACTAAAAATAAGAGCTGTGCTTCATCCTCTTTATTTAGTTCATCTAGTAAATACCTGAGTCGCTTAACTTCGGTATAAAAGTGGGATAATCCATCATCGAGTGAATCGGTAATATTGATACTCGAAAAAACTCGAAACCATCCGATTTGCATATTCTTTGCACAGACTGGTGCACCTGCATATGCAAGTACTAAATTAATCCCAATGGTTCTTAAAAAAGTGCTTTTACCAGCCATGTTCGAACCCGTAATTAAGAAAAGATCTTTCCCTTCTTGAACTTCAAAATTATTAGGGATTCTTTGAGTTGATTGAATTAATGGGTGACCTAAATCCTCAGAATCAAACAAATAATCGTTTGGGGTTTCAAAATTTGCCCAAGTATACTCTGGATTATGCATTGCAAAGTTAGCCATTGAGTTAAGTGCTTCTATCTCATAAAAAGTATTAAGCCATACAGTGAGCTTTTGATCTAATTCGCCTTTTAAATTTTCCACTCGCATGGCATAGTATAAGTCCCAAGGTACCAAAGCATTAATCACCCCATGCAGTAATTTATTGGCTTGCAATGCGGCACGCCCCATTAACTTCAGAGTTTTCTTAATAAAAATAGATGGTTTTTCTTTTTCATCTTGATAATTGGCTAATAATTTTTCTAGTTCACTATCTTTTTTCGGCTTAAATCTTTCGACATGAAGAAGGATTGATTTGAACTGTCTCAGAATATTTTCAATCTGAAAAGTGGCGTCAAACAAGTTTTTTACTTTCTGATCATTAAACTTGTAAATCAAAAGGTAGGTAACCAGACTAGCTGTTAATGGAAGTGGATTCAATTTTCCAATCATGAGTAAAGTGAAAAAAATCATGTTTATAATTGACAGAATCGATAGAACTACTAATGGTAGTTTAATGTTTTCTTTCTTTGGCAGCTTAAGCCAAGTTAACATATCATCCACATTCCAATTCTTTATAGAACTTCGTATTGTAGTTATCAATCCAATCACACGAAGTTTGTCTCTAAAAATCGTTAATGGAATTAACTCTTTTACTTGTTTTTGCCTCTTTAAAACATCCTCTTTGTTGGGAGAAGAAGACAGTAACCAATCCAACAAAAGATTTGAACTAGCTGAATAAATTGAAGTATCAATGAGATGATGAAGTGAATGCTTTCCTACAATGTCTAAATCTCCTGCAAAAGGATGGTTTTTGATATTCAGACCTGTCGGATTATACTTGATATTATCCCAATCAAGATCCATTCTAGCAATATGTTCTTTTTTAGTAGCCGAAAGGTGTTCAAATTTATCAACAGTTAACTCTACTTTATTATGGATATCAATCAAAAAGAGAAAACCAATAATCCAAAATGCTAAACATAGTAAATAAAGACTATCTGTTAGCAATCCATATACGAGATATGAAAAAAGAACTCCGGTAATAAATACCGTAATTCGGATTTTTGATATTTTATTACTCTTGGCACTTAATACCTCTATTTTCCTGCCAATCCTTTCTATATGGCTTTGGAAAACTTCTTTCAATTTCGTTTGTGTCATCTTATTCTTTTTAATTCAACTAGAGTTGCACCCCAGCTACTTTTGTCATCTGCTAGCCTATATAAATCAACATCTTCGTGATTTTCTAACATACTATGAACCAATCTACGAAGTACTCCCTTCCCTTTTCCATGTATAATCCTAATTGAGTAAATCTCTTTCTCTAAACAGGCTTCGATATAATCAGGTATTAGTTCTTTAATCTCTTTCGGACTGAATAGGTGTAAATCTAAAACCCCATTAATTGGCAATTCTATAGGTTCTGGTTCATACATATTAATATTCGAAATCGATTACTTTTCGTTCTGCTACGATATCTTTTGCAAAGGCAACAACATCTAAATGATCTGGATGCATTGCATATTCGGCTAATTTTTCTCTTGAATCATGGGATGTAGTTAATACCATATCAAAAAAAGCTCCCTCTGCCTTATTATATCCTATTCCAACTTCCATAGATTTTATTGAGGGTAACTTTGCCGGTAAAGATTCTAATCTACTCTTAAATTCTGAAGCATTTTCCTTTTTTGACTTACCATTGGCTTCATTATGAAGCCTCCACATTACAATATGCTTTATCATTTCTTTAGCTTTGAGTTTTGAAATATTAGGTGCCTAAATTATGAATATTTCAATTAGAAATTAGGAATACCTTAAGTTTTAAGAACTTCTCTTTATTCGCATATTCTTAATTACTTATCAATCCCTATTAATTGATGTCAGGAACACTTAGTTTTTGGTGTTCAATTCTTAACAGAAATAAGGCGACTCTTAGTACCTAATACAAGAAAACTACTACAGATTGAAAAACTTAGACTCAGATCATACTTCTACAGACGAATTAGGTGATGCTCACTTTGGTTCTTCAGAACTTACACCAATTCGAGAAGATGCTTTCGACCTCTCAGATACCGAGAAGATTGAAATTATTGAACAGCACTTTGAAAAGATTATGGAAACTCTTGGACTTGATTTAACTGATGACAGTTTAAAAGGCACACCATATAGAGTTGCTAAAATGTATGTGAAGGAGATTTTCTTTGGTCTGAACCCTCAAAATCGCCCAGTAGCAAGCACGTTCAATAACGGATATGATTATAGTGATATGGTTATTGAAAAAAATATTCAAGTAACATCATTCTGTGAACATCACTTCCTTCCATTTATCGGAAAAGCACACGTGGCTTATATTTCTAAAGGTAAAGTTATTGGGTTATCTAAAATCAATCGCTTGGTTGATTACTTTTCACGTAGACCTCAAGTACAAGAACGATTAACACTTCAAATTGCAGATGCCCTTTCTGAAGCTATGCAAACAGAAGATGTTGCCGTATTTATAGATAGTAAACACCTATGTGTTTCAACCCGTGGAATTAAAGATACTAATAGTAGTACTATTACCTCAGAGTTTAGAGGTGCTTTTAAAAAGAAAAAAACTCAGCAGAAATTCATCGACTTTATTAAAACCGATACACAATTTTGAGTTCAACAATCTAATTCTCATCTTCTTTAAAAAATATTGAGATGGGAACTAGAAGAGATTTTATCAAATTAAGTGCTTTTGCTGGAACATCAGTAATTGCAAGTCCATTACTTTCAAATGAAAATCAAGACTCTGTCACAAAACCAGTTGTTATTTCAACCTGGGATCATGGCGTAGTTGCGAATAAAGTATCTTGGGAAATATTATTAAATAATGGTTCTGCACTTGATGCTGTAGAAGAAGGTGTTAGAGTTGTTGAATCTGATCCAAGAGGTACTACAGTTGGTGTTGGTGGTAGCCCAGACCGTGATGGCTTTGTTACTCTAGATGCGTGTATCATGAACCATAAAAATGAATGTGGTTCTGTTGCCTTTCTGCAAGATATTGAGCATCCAATTTCTGTTGCTCGAAAAGTTATGGAAGAAACACCTCATGTGATGTTAGCTGGCAAAGGGGCCTATCAGTTTGCTATAGAACAAGGTTTCGAAAAAAAAGAACTTCTAACTGAGCAAACTAAAGAAGCCTGGGAAAAATGGCTTAAAACATCAGAATATAAGCCAGTCGTAAATATTGAAAATCATGATACAATTGCTTCCTTAGCGTTAGATTCATATGGTAATTTAGCAGGTGCATGTACGACTAGCGGAATGAGATATAAAATGCATGGTCGTGTAGGTGATTCTCCAATAATTGGTGCAGGTTTATTTGTTGATAATGAAGTTGGTGCCGCTTGTGGAACAGGTATGGGTGAAGCCATTATTCGCACAGCTGGGAGCGCCATTATCGTAGAAATGATGCGAAATGGAATGAGTCCACAAAAAGCATGTGAAGCTGCTGTAGAACGAATAATTGAAAAACATTCAGACTTAACCAATTTACAAGTTGGCTTTCTCGCCTTAAATAAAAATGGTGAATATGGTGGCTTTGCAGTTTATAAAGGCTTCACTTACGCTATCCGAGCTGCTGATATTGATGAATACAAAAATTCAGAATTCAAAATCTAGAAAAGATGTTTCTGGAATGGGCAATTGAATCCACTAAAGAAATGAAGCTTGCTCAAACTTTAGGTGTTAAAAGGATTGAGCTTTGTTCTTCTCTTGATTTAGGAGGATTAACACCAAGTATCGGATTGACTCAAAAATGTATGGAAAGTACGAATGTCAAAATTCATACAATGGTACGTCCAAGAGCTGGCGATTTTATTTATAGTAATGATGAAATAGAGGTTATGCTTAATGATATTGACCTCTTTGCTACTGTTGGAGTACATGGAGTAGTATTTGGTGTGTTAAGTAAAGATCATAGTCTTAATGAAACACATCTTGAAAAACTTACTAATCGTGCAAAATCTCACAATCTTGAGGTTACTTTTCATAGAGCTTTCGATATTGTTACTAACCCACTGGGAGTCCTTCATAAGCTAATAGACCTAAAAGTTGATCGTATTCTTACATCGGGTCAAAAACCTAAAGCTGAACAAGGTATTGACTTGATTAAACAGTTAGTAAATGATGCAAATGGTAAGATAAAAATCATGGCAGGTTCTGGAATAAATGCACTAAATGCTCATTTATTTCTTAAGTTAGGTCTTGAGGCAATTCATTGTACAGCTCGAAAGAAAATCTTTCATACAACAAAAATTGATATGGGAAATGAATTTGAACCAGACCAATGGAAAATTGAAGAAATTCTAAAAATTTTAGACTCTTAAACGAACGAAATTAGGCACTGAATTTTTTCAAAGTTAATCGTATTTTCAATTCTCTTTATAAAGAGTTTTTGAAATCATAAATCATATGCAGTGGCTGATCAGGATTCTTCAAAATTATTAGTTTACAATACCCTTTCAAGAACGAAAGAAAAATTCGTGCCCATAAATCCACCTTTCGTTGGGATGTATGTATGTGGACCGACTGTTTATGGAGATGCTCATTTAGGTCATGCTAAGAGCTATGTCTCTTTTGATCTGATTCTACGCTATCTAAGATATTTAGAATATAATGTTCGATATGTCCAAAACATCACAGATGTAGGACATTTAGTAGGCGATGGAGATGATGGTGAAGATAAGCTTGCTAAAAAAGCACGACTTGAACAAGTTGACCCAATGCAGGTTGCTGAAAAATATACCTATACCTATTTCAGAGATATGGATGCACTTAATGTATTGCGTCCAGATATAGCACCACGAGCAACAGGCCATATACCTGAACAAATATCCATGATTGAGACATTGATTGAAAAGGGTCATGCTTATAATTCGAATGGAAATGTGTATTTCGACGTAAGCTCTGATCCTGATTATGGAAAACTTAGCGGAAGAAATGTTGAAGAATCTGAGACTGGAACTCGAGTAGTAACAGCTTCAGATAAGAAGGACGCTAAAGATTTTGCACTTTGGAAAAAAGCTAATGATGAACACTTAATGAAATGGAACTCTCCTTGGGGTATAGGTTATCCTGGGTGGCACATCGAATGTTCCGTCATGAGTACTAAGTATTTAGGTGAAAGCTTTGATATTCATGGGGGTGGATTAGAAAATCAATTTCCTCATCATGAGTGTGAAATAGCTCAAGCTGAATGTGCACACGACAATCAATTTGTAAAGTATTGGATGCATAACAATATGGTTACCCTTGATGGTCAAAAAATGGGTAAATCATTAGGAAATGCAATCAATCTTGATGAGTTTTTTACTGGGAGTCATGCTATGCTGACTCGTTCTTGGGATCCTCAAGTAATTAGATTCTTTCTACTCCAAAGTCATTATAGAAGTACCACTGATTTTTCTGAAGCCGCTCTTGAGGCTGCAGAAACTGGATTGAAAAATCTACATTCTATGATTACATCCATCGAAAAAGCTACTCCTGGAAATGGAAAAGCTTATAATATGGAAGCTTTTAAAGCTGCTTTCGAAGATGTAATGAATGATGATTTCAATTCTGCTCAAGCTATTGCAGTATTGTTCGAGCATCTAAAAGAAATAAGAAAACAAATTACAGCAAATCAAACTCCATCTAATTTAGGAGCTATAAAAGTTTTTCTTCATGATGTGATTGATCATGTTCTTGGAATATGGCCAAGCGAATCTTCTAGCGGTAATGGTGAATTAACTTCTGGGTTAGTTGAATTATTGATTGATATTCGAAAAGACGCACGAACTAATAAAGATTTTGCCTTATCTGATAAAGTTAGAGATGATTTAAAGGAATTAGGAGTTCAGTTGATGGATGGAAAAGACGGTACTTCTTTTAGTATAGATTGATGAATATGCTGAAATTCATATTCAGCAAATGGATTATTGGAATGGTGCGATTTTACCAGTTAGCGATTTCTCCATGGTTGAGAAGTAGCTGCCGGTACTCTCCCACTTGTTCACATTATATGATTGAAGCAGTGAACGAATGGGGACCATTGAAAGGATGTTGGATGGGATTAAAACGTATCGGACGTTGTCATCCTTGGGGCAGCGATGGATATGATCCCGTTCCTGATAACCCCAAAAAGAAATTAAAAGAATAAGAAGTCATTCAGAGTCCCGAGAAGTCGGGACGAAGAATCTACATAGCTTAATAAATGTGCAGATCCTTCGGTAATAGCCTCAGAATGGCTTTAAAAAATTAGATAACCAAAACACAATGAACGATTAACTAATAACGATTCACGTTAAGGTTAATGGTTATTGGCAAGCTTTTTTACGATGAGTACTATTACTTTTAAGAACAGAATCTCTGTATACCAAGTCGAAGAAGAAAATGACTTGGCTCCAAAATTTCAAGAAAATGGATTAATCCCTGTTGTTACTACAGATTTTACTTCTGGTGAGTTATTGATGCATGGCTACATGAATGATGAAGCCTTTAAGAAAAGTATTGAGCTTGGAGAAGCCGTGTATTACAGCCGTAGTCGTGAAGCTCTCTGGCACAAAGGTGCAACTTCAGGTCTAACTCAGATCATCAAAGAAATACGCATTGATGATGATCAAGACTGTGTTTGGCTTCGTGTTGAAGTTCAAGGAAATGGAGCAAGTTGTCATGTTGGCTATCGCTCCTGCTTTTACCGCAGTGTACCCACTGGTAAAGAATTCTTCGATAAAGACGGCGAATTGACATTCGAAGAATCTGAAAAAGTCTTTGATCCGTTAGAAGTTTATGGCGATGCACCAAATCCAACAAAGCTTTAAAAGCATATAATCTTTTTCAAACATTGAATAAAAATATAGTCTTTCTTCTTCTTCCTCTATTCTTAATCTCTTGCAAAACAGATTCACCTATTGATCTAACACCTAGATCATGTAGTGTAGGTGAGTACTTAGAGATTGAAGGGCTTGTTGTTATTGAAGCTGAGAAAGATAGTTTGCCATTAGGTTGGAACATTGAAAACGATATTGATGGGTTTACTGGTGATGGTTATTTGGTTTGGAGAGGTCAAGATTCATTCGGAAATCCTGGGAATGGACTTATTTCATACTACGTCAATATTGTAACCCCTGGAACTTATCGATTTAATTGGAGATCTCGAATAACTATTGGTGATGACATAACCGAGCATAATGATAATTGGCTCAAAATTCCTGAAGCCGATGATTTCTTTGCTACCCAAGGAATTACCTCAAAAATATACCCTCATGGATCTGGGAAATCTCCCAATCCAGAAGGCGCGGGTAGTGATGGTTGGTTTAAAGTATATATGAATACGGTTGGAAGTTGGAAATGGGATGCTAATACTTCCGATAATGACGCCCATCAAATCTATGCTACTTTCGGAACGGAAGGAACTTATACCATATTAGTATCTGGTCGTTCTAATGGCCATGGAATTGATCGCATGGTACTTTCGCATATAAATAGACCAGATGCTGAGGCACAAAGTGTTACGCTTATTCAAACTTTGTGTTCTGATTGAACTGGATTCAGTATGCAGTCCTGAAGCTCCACCCACTTAGCGCAAGTGTCCGCTTGTGCCTAACCTTAACTTGCTCCAAGCGGACGCTTGAAGCAGGACTAAATCTGTCCCCCAGATGTTTTAAGTCTGTGACTTGAAAAACTTAGCTCTTGAAGTTTAAAACTTCATTTAAGATCATTTTCCATACTCATTACTATTTTTTAAAAATTAAACAAGTTACAAACTTGTTTCACAAACCTTCCTTCCATTCAATTCTACTTACTAGGCTTTTTTCACTTTTACTAACCTTAATGCAAGTCTCAGACTTAAAACATCATTGGGATTCAGTATGAAGTCCGGAAGCTCAGCCTTCCAAACTAACCATCACCAACAATTTTACCCTTCTGTGATACTTGGCTTCTACATTGACTTTATCTTCAAATAAAAAGTCATGAAAGCACTCTTACTCTCTTTATTCGTTTTACTTCCAATTTTAGGATTTACCCAAACCACCGATACCAAATATTTAAATCTTGGAAAAGACAATCTAGCTATTAAAGGCTACGATCCTGTGAGCTATTTTAGTGGAGAAGAGCCTCAGAAAGGTCAAAAGGGGATTACCTATGAGTTTAACGACGCAATATACCGCTTCGCTACTGAAGCTAATCTGGAGGCTTTTAAAGCCGATCCAGCTAAGTATGAGCCTGCTTATGGCGGATGGTGTGCCTATGCTATGGCAAGTGGATCAAAAGCAGACATCAATCCAAAGACCTATAAAATTGTGGATGGCAAGCTTCTACTCTTCTACAATAAGTTCTTTGTGAACACACTTCCAAAATGGAATAAGAACGAAGCAACCCTCTACCCAGTCGCAGAAAAAAACTGGAAAGAGAAAAATTTTAAGTAGTAATTGTTTAAACATCCTTATTCTTCTAAAAATTAAAACTGCCTATTTGACCGAGGGACTTTTTTGGGTACAATTATCGTAAAAGAACGATTATGAGCAAAAACAAAAACGTCACCTTTGGCTGGGCGGTCAAAAACATCATCTGGCCAAGAAGAAAAACACTCTTTATTGGCCTTCTACTTATTATCATAAGCAGACCTGCAGGCTTAGTACTTCCAGTAGCTACTAAATATCTTTTGGATGATGCTGTTCCCAACAAGGACTTTCAAATGCTTAAGCTCATTGTTATTGTCATAGTTATCTCACTAATTGTCCAAGCAGTGTCTTCTTTTCTACTGACACGAATTTTGAGTGTTGAAGCACAATTTCTTATTTCAGAATTGAGAGTGAAAGTGCAAAAGAAAATACTCTCTCTACCGATCAATTTTTTTGACAATAATAAATCCGGTGCCTTGGTCTCCAGAATTATGACAGATGTTGAAGGGGTTCGAAATCTTGTGGGAACTGGGCTAGTTCAACTGATTGGTGGAAGTATCACATCAATTCTTGCTTTGATCCTGTTACTTCGAATCAGTCCAACCATGACTATCTTCACGCTAATCCCTATTGGATTGTTTGCCGTAATCGCTTTAAAAGCTTTTGGTAGAATAAGACCTATTTTCAGAGAGCGTGGAAAATTGAATGCGGATGTAACGGGTCGTTTGACTGAAACACTAAACGGAGTGCGTGTTATTAAAGGCTTTAATGCTGAAGCATCAGAAAACAGCACATTTGAAGAGGGTGCCAGAAGACTATTTGAAAATGTGAAATCCAGCTTAACAGCAACCGCCTTCGTAACTAGTGCAGGGACTTTTCTAATTGGCTTTGCCAGTGCCGGCATTCTCGCAATGGGTGGATATTATATGATTGAAGATAATCTCACTGCCGGAGAATTGATTTCTTTCATTTCCTTACTAGCATTTATGATTGCTCCTATAGTTCAGATGAGTAATATTGGAAGCCAGCTTACAGAGGCCTTTGCTGGTCTTGACAGAACAGAGGAAATCATGAAAATGGATCCTGAAGATTTGACGGAAGATCGTCCCATAGTACTCGAAAAAGTAGAAGGGAACATAGAGTTTAACGAAGTCTCCTTTGCCTATGAAAAAGATAAAGAAGTATTAAAAGAGATATCCTTCAAAGCACCTCCAGGTTCGGTTACGGCTTTGGTTGGAAGCTCAGGTTCCGGGAAATCCACTACCGCTAGCTTGGCAGCTACTTTCCTTATTCCTAGAAAAGGATTGATTACCATAGATGGTCATGATATTTCAAAAGTAAACCTTTCAAGCTATCGAAAGCATTTGGGTGTGGTGCTGCAAGATGATTTTTTATTTGAAGGAACCATCCGAGAAAACATTCTTTTTCCACGGCCTGATGCTACGGAATCAGAATTACAAGAGGCAATAGCAGGAGCTTATGTAAATGAGTTTACCGACCGTTTTGAAGATGGACTAGAAACAGTAATTGGAGAGCGTGGAGTTAAATTATCTGGTGGACAAAAGCAACGAATATCTATTGCTAGAGCATTACTTGCTAATCCTAAAGTCATCATCCTAGATGAGGCTACTTCCAATTTAGATACCGAAAGCGAAACCTATATCCAGAAAAGTTTGGATGGCTTGATGAAAGATAGAACTACTTTTGTGATTGCCCACAGACTAAGCACCATCCGAAAAGCCAATCAGATATTAGTGATAGAAGATGGACGAATTGTAGAGCGTGGTACTCATGATGAATTGATAGCCAAAAAAGGCAGGTATTTTGAGCTATATACCTATCAAAGTAGGATTTAGAAGGGTTGGTAAGAGAAAATATTAGATCAGAGATATATAATGAATATTTGTACTCATTCAATCTCAGCATTATAGCCAAGGGCTATCTCCCCTCGGGGGGAGACCGATTTCACGCGTGCGGGAAATCAGAGGGAGGATGAAGGTAGTTACTAACACCGAGCTCGCACCGTCCTCTTCCTGATTCGTGCACTTGTGTACGAATCTGTCCCTCTTAGGAGAGGGAGAACCAAAAAAATAAATTCCTGAGCGCCCAATCTCGTTCTTTACGAGAGCTGATAATTTTATATTTTATGAGTTAATCAAATGGTCAAAATGAAACGAACACTTTCTACACTGCTAGCTACCTCAGTGGTATCTATAATGTTATTATCTTGTATGGAAAAAGAGAATAAAACAGATTTAGTAACCTATTTAAAAACTGATAACTATAACCCTGGGGAAGATTGGAAATTGGTTTGGTCGGATGAGTTTTCAGAAGAATCTATAAATACCGACAATTGGAATTTACAAATCGTAGAAGCAGGTCGTTTTAACGAGGAATGGCAGCGCTATACAAATAGTGAGAATAATGCTTACATCGAAAATGATCAATTAGTAATTAAAGCGATTCACGAAAGCGATGAACATGGAATTGATCAATACACATCTGCACGATTAAATACAGCAAATAAGCAATCATGGAAGTATGGAAAAATATCGGCCCGAATTAAGCTTCCATATGGAGAAGGTATTTGGCCTGCCTTTTGGATGCTAGGAGCAAATATTAATGAAAATGGTGGTGATACACCATGGCCTCAATCTGGAGAGATTGATATTCTAGAATTATATGGTTCAAATGATGATGCTACCGTTGAAGCCAATATCCATTTCGCAGACCAATTAAACTCACATGCAATGATGGGAGCCGTTCCTTTTACTTTAGATCAAGGCAAGTTTGCGGATAACTTTCACATTTTTGAATTAGCATGGGACAAAGAAAAAGTGTCTTGGCTCGTTGATGGAAAGGAATATGCATCGTTTCCAATTTCAGCGGATGAACTATCTGAGTTTAATGAAGAATTTTTTCTTCTCCTGAATATTGCCGTTGGAGGTACTTGGGCTGGTCGACCAGATGACTCTACGCAATTTCCTCAGTTCATGTATGTTGATTGGATTAGGGTATATGAAGCGATTGAATAAAAAATTCAATGATTGATGATTAATAATTAATTCGCTCAGCAATAACTTCCGCTAGTTTCTGAGCTGCGTTTTCATTACGTCTAAACCAAAGTTCTGGTTCTATCATCTCTACCTCGGAGACGGCTAGATTGCCATTATTGTCCCACATTGCGTCCACTCGGGCGTAGGCAGGTAAAGGCTCATAAGCTAGCACAACTTCTTCAGAGAATCTTATCTCTTCGTTAGATGGATGGTATTCGTGTAGAGTACCACCAAAATCATCTTGAACTCTAAAATCGCCTTCTTTTCCTTTCTTTAGCACAGCATGTGTGAACTTCCCACCAATCACCATAAAAGAGATCTCTCCTTTTTTCATGATGTTATACTGAAAAGGCTGAAGCATCATATCTTCGTTTGAAATGAGTTCTCTGAAAATATCTTCGTATTCAGAGATAGTCTGTATATTAACTCGATACGTATGTCGTGCTGCTCCAGCAATAGTTGGTTTTAGAATTACTTCCTTCCACCCTGTTTCGTTAATAAGCGAATCTAAGGACTTCGTTTCTCCACTACTGATATACCTAGTTTCAACCGTATTTATGTTTCGATTGGATAAATCTTGCAAATACCATTTATCCATATTCCACTTAATTTGGGAAATTGGATTAACGAATGTTGTGAGTGGTTCCACTCTTTCTAACCAGGATTTGAATTCAGAAAAGCGATCGAAATAATCCCATGTACTTCTAAAAACTGCACATTTAGTATTTGCCCAATTAAATTCAGGATCAGCCCAATCTTTACGAATTACGACTAATCCTAAATCTTCAAGAGCTTTTTGAAGAATAGAATCTTCGGTAAGCACATTCTTAATATAGTCGTTGATCTGAGTCGGGTTTTCATACCTCGACTCAGTCAAAATAACTACATCAAATTCGCTCATTTTCTTCTACTTCTAGTTTTACCACTGCTTTTTCTAAAGCCTTCTGGTTTACCTTTTCCCCCACCGCTTCCGCCGCTACTTTTTCTATAGCTTTTCTTACCACGATCTCCACCAACTTTTTTTCCAGGATCTTTTTCTGAAGGTTCAACATTGACATCTCTACCTTCAAATTTTACACCTTTTACGCTTTCAACCAAACTATTTTGATATCCTTTTTCAACTTCAAAGAAAGAGAAGTTATTCTGAACATCAATCTTACCGAAATCAGGTTTTTGGCCGTTAAGTGACTCATTTAATAGTCCCATCAAGCGAACTGGGTTTAAACCATCACGACGTCCGATATTGATAAAATATCTATCAAAAGAACCAGCGTCGTCAAATTTTCTTCCACCATCTCTATCTCTTCCACCAGAATCTCTATCCCTACCGCCTCGTTCTCTTCCACCATCTCTATCTCTTCCACCTTTTGCAGAAGCATTTAAATCTCTTGAGTTATCATAATATTCAAGAAACTGATTGAACTCTACAGAAAGAAAATGTTTGATCAGCTCTTCTCTTTCTAGGTCAGCAAGTTTTTCTAGAGCTTCAGGTAAGAATTTTTGAATCTGCTCTTCATTGATTTTTGTCTCTTTAACAGTATCAATTAATGATAGCATTCTGATCGCACAGATTTCTACACCAGTAGGCATATCTTTTTTAATGAATTGCTTACCCGTCATCCTTTCAAGGTCCCGAATCCTTCTCATTTCTCTAGTATGTACAATAGCTATCGAAATACCACTTTTACCAGCACGCCCAGTTCTTCCACTACGGTGAATATAAACCTCTAAATCATCCGGAAGATTGAAATTGATAACATGAGTAAGATCATTCACGTCCAATCCACGAGCCGCAACATCTGTAGCTACTAGTAATTGTAAATCCTTTGTTCTAAAACGGTTCATTACTTCATCACGTTGACCTTGTGATAAATCACCATTCAATAAATCTACATCATAGCCGTCTTTGCTCAATTTTGTTGAAATCTCTTGAGTCTCACGTCGAGTTCGGCAGAATACAATCCCATAAATATCAGGATTCATATCAACCGTTCTTTTTAAGGCCTCAAAACGGTCTTTTGCATGCACCATGTAAAAGTGATGTTCTACGTTCTTAGCGCCAGAATTACGCTCACCCACAGATACTTCTTGTGGATCATGCATGTATTTCTGAGCTATCTTTGAAATACCTTTTGGCATTGTTGCTGAAAATAGCAAAGTCTGCTTTTCTTTTGGAGTGTCTTCTAAAATAGCATCTAAATCATCTTGAAAGCCCATGTTGAGCATTTCATCTGCTTCATCAAGTACAAGTGTACGTACATTCGTAACATCTAACTTTCTTCTTCTAATAAGATCAAGCATACGCCCAGGAGTTCCGACTACTACTTGGCAACCACTATTAAGGGCTCTTATTTGAGTGGATATATTTGCACCACCATAAATTGCTACTGTTTTTAAGCCTTTTACATATTTTCCATAGGATTTCATATCCTTTTCAATTTGTATAGCTAGCTCTCTAGTTGGTGAAAGTATTAAAACTTGAACATTATTAGATTGAGCATCTATTTTTTGAATACTTGGTAAACCAAAAGCACCAGTTTTACCAGTTCCTGTTTGAGCAAGTGCTACCAAATCTCGTTGAGATTCTAAAATAATTGGAATTGCTTCTACTTGTACTTTTGTAGGTATTTCGAAGCCAAGTTGCTCCACGGCTTCAAGCAGTTCCTGCTTAAGACCCAGTTCTTTGAACGTTGACATATATGTTAATTCATTTTGATCCCGTACAGAAAACTTTCGCTGTATGTAATCTTGCCCGGAACGGTTGAGATGAGCTAGGGACAAGATACAAGCGCGACTGCTTGATTTAGACTGCCTCATATAAGAGACCAGCAATTTTCTAAACCTGAAAGGTTCTTTACACTACTCCCTAATTTAATAGGGCATAAGTATCAATTATTCAGTCTTATCGTGAGCTCACGATTTAATAAGTTGCAATGATACGGAAATTATCTATCAACCATGCATGGTCTTTGTTAATTCTTTCTTATCTAAAAAAGATAAAAGTCCCTCTCAATTGAGAGGGACTTTCTTGAAGTACTAATCTTTCTCTGGAGTTTGATTTACAAACGCAGTTACCGTTGGATTGTAAATACCAAGTGGCTTATTTTTTCCACCAATAATATAATATTTACCTAGTCCACCTGTAGTTAGTGAAGCTATAGATGTAGTTTCAACTAGTACACGTGTTGGTTGTGAGTTATTAACTTCATTATTTGAGCTAATTAATACTTTCCCATCAACCGTATCTATTCTGATAGATGCTTGGCTTAATGAATCACCTTGAACAACTAGATAATTTCTACTGCTGTTTAAAATGATCACTTCTGTATTCATTTGAACCTGTAGCTCAGTAAACTGAGGGAGTTCATATGATTTCAACAAATCGTTTTGTTGTGCAAATGCTATTGAACTTGTAATTGCCAGTAGCGCTAGTGTTGTCAAATAAGTCTTCTTAATGATTTTCATTTCTCTTTACCTCTTAAGTGAGTTTGTGATGTCTTTTAGAAAGTGTATTTCAACTCTCTCCACCTTGTCGATGATTTCAGACACAAAGTTCGTGACTTTTTAACTAGTGTTTTGCATAGTTAACATCTATTAAGTTTGATTGAATTGTCTATAATTCACTCATTAGACCGAAAAAGCGGTACCACTGGTGAAAATTTCTTTCAATTTAACACTCTGTTAATACAGTACTTTGCCATGAAAGCGTTTCCCAAAGCGGTTCCACCAATCAATAATATTGATCACTAAAGTGGTTTTTGAGAGTAAACTGAAGATTTATCAATCAAAATAGCTTAACTGTTTGACCAGCATCTTGCTCCTTTATTTCTGCTAATAATCTATTCTTAGATAAAGACCTTTCTAGATATATTTTTGTACCAACAGGGAAACGTTCATTTCTTGATTGAAATATGCTAAGTGAGATACCATAACTAAAAGTAGCTTCCTCTGGTCCAACAAAAATTAAATTGACCCTATCAGCAGAGTTATTCTTCAATCTCACATCTATATATATTACTTCTTTTGAAGGGATAGCATCCTCATTTAAAGAAATAACTCTTCCACCCTCTTCAGTCTTTATTTTTAATATCTCTGGATTCTGAGCGTAAATAATTTTTCCATTTGAGGAAACATTGGCTTCTAATATCTCACTAGCATTCAGTTTAAGAACTCCAAAACTTGTAATGGTAACTACAGCACTTGATACTATAAGATTCAAAGCATCAATTTTACCGACATTCGTTTCTACCTCTAGCTTTTCAACAGCTCCTGATAGGGAAATATCTCCTACTTGTGCTTTTACAACAAATGTATCCGCATGAATGCCTAAAATATCATAATTGCCGTGTGCTGAATTAGTGAATTGAGTTAAGGAAGGACTACTAACTTCTATTAATATTTTAGTTGATGAAGAAATCCATTTTCCTTGATCAATAGTCAATTCTCCATCAATTACATTAATTTCTAATAGATCAATAAGGTTTTTATCAATTGTAATTTTGACTTCTCTTTCTTCTCCAATAACAACTTTATAATTACTTGATAGTCCATTATTTAACTTGAAAAATGATTCAACATCTATTTGTTGTGTTATAATATTACCATTTCCTTTTACTTGAGCTAATCCATTTTCTGACCCAATTAGAGTCATGAATAGTATTAAACTCGCGGTAGTTAGCGTTTTTATTGAAGGTGTACTAACCTTAAAGAATTTCATCTTTTTTGCGACTATGTAATCCAATCCAAACTTTCCAGAACCAAAAGCCATTGCATAAAGCCCAACCCATAGAAAGCCTATAGCTGGAAGCATATTCCACAATGGTTCGCCCCATTTTTGAAGAAAAATTGCGACAAGCATAGTACAAGTTATTAAGAACCCAGAGATTCTAGTTTGAAATCCCCAAAGCAGAAACATTCCACCAATAGCTTCACTTGCAGCTCCTAACCATGCAAATAAAACAGGAGCTTCTGAAAATGGAAATCCAAATTGAGCAACGTCTTTTGGGAACCAATCTGCTACTTCAAAAAGACCTAATCCATTATCGGAAAATGACCATAGCACTCCAAATTTATCACCTCCAAACATAGTGGCTAGAAAAAAACCTGCAAGTATTCTTGGCAAGGCTAAAACAAGATTTGAGAAAAAACCATTGATTTCTTTTGGCTGGGTTAGATTTAATAAATAAGAATAGAATTTGTTTTGAGTAATTGAGTTTTTCATGATATGTACTTGTGTTAAGGTTTACACAAGTATCGATACAAAACAACGCCTAATCGTCTCATAGTAAAATGAGACGTCTCAAATTATACTTTTGAGACCTATCTATTTTCCATTACCAGATATTCGCTAGGTGAGTGTCCAGTAAATTTCTTAAAAACTCGATTAAAAGTTGCCTTACTATTAAAACCACATTCAAAAGCTATCCCTAATATAGAAAAATGTGAATATGCTGGATCAGATAGTGCATTTTTTACTTCTTCAATCCTATACTCATTTATAAAGTCGTTGAAATTCTTATCAAAACCTGAGTTTATTACTCTTGATAATTGATTTGAAGGGATTGAAATCTGTTTAGAAAGTTCTGTGAGGGTTAGGTCTGGATTTAAAAAAATCTTCTCTTCGTCCATGAATTCTTCTAACTTTTCTTTTAATGGAAGAATCTCATTGTCATCTGTTTTTTCATCTTCATTCTCATTATCGACAAATTTCAGTTCAGATAGTTTTCCGAGATCGGCAAAAATCCCCATCATTCCTAAATAGACAATTACAATTGACGCTACTAAATACCACCACCAATTTTGGGTCCATGTTAACTGATAGAAAAATTGATTTGTAAATATGAATACTATTCTTAATAAAAATAGGGCGAGATAAACCACTAAAAAATTTCTTAGCCAATTCAATTCAACTTTAAATGTATTAGAGAAGAATTCTTTGATCTTATCCCGAAAATTATAAAACACTCTTAGAGCAAAATAGAAATAGATTAATCTTGAGATAATGCCGAGAATTACCATATAAATACCAATTGAAAAATTGATCTTTACGTATAAAACTCCATTCTGAACTTCACTAAAATCTGGCTGTTGTACATCGTATAAATAAATGAATGCCTGAGATAAAACATAAACTAACCATAGGACTGAATGCCAAATATCTTTCCATTGAAATTTGAATTCGGGGTTAGTAATGCTTTTCACATAGAAAAAAACAAGTGGCCCTAAAATTAGCGAATAGTCTAATAGAAAGTAGTTGATCTTAGTGTTTTGATAAACATCATACCAACCCATAAATCCAATTGTATATGCAACACACCGTAGACCCGTAATTATTAAAAGTAGCCCTAATAATAGATCTGATGGCTTCCTTTTCTTCAAGTATTTAAAAAATAAGATTACAGCAAATAAATACCCTTGACCAATGAGAATTAGCAAGGGCATGCTATAAATATTGAAATTTGGGAAAGTTTGTAAGAAAACCATAGTGGATTATTGCATCTATTCTTTAAAAAAGGAAGTACATGAACGAATATTTTTTTATCAATTTGATATCTCAAAAAAGATCTGAGAATTTAAATATACTTCTCTCCACGTACCACACTTACTGGATAAGCATATGCGATAACAGAATAGCTTTCAAAATATACATCTGCTATAAAATCAATGATTGCATTACCTACCTCTTTACTAGCTACAACTTCAATTTTAACATTTTTCCCTTCCCAATCACTTGCTCTTACCCCTCTTGAACCTTCTCCTGTTGCATCTATTAAGGTGTAACCTGTAGCTCCAAGCTCTTTAACTTTCTCTAGTATTTCATTTCTGAATATTCTTTCCGTAATAATCGTGACTAAAAACAATTCTGTAAGTTTCATGCTATGCTCCCATCCATTGTGCAATTAAATAGTAAAGTGGTATTCCTAGTGTAATATTAAAAGGAAATGTTATTCCTAAAGATGCGGTAAGATATAATGATGGGCTCGCTTTTGGTAATGCAATCCTTACCGCTGCAGGCGCAGCTATATAAGATCCACTTGAAACCATTGCAGCTAAAACGGTAGCGCCAGCAATGCTCAAGCCTGCTAATAAACCTACCCATATTGCTAATATTCCATGAATGATAGGTATAATTATGGCGAATCCAACAATAAAAAATCCAACCTTTTTTAAATCTTGAAGTCGTCTAGCGGTTACCATCCCCAATTCAAGGAGGAATATTACAAGTGCACCTTGAAATCCACTTACAAAAAACGGTTTTACTGCTTCAAATTTTATTGGCCCGGCAATATATCCTATAATTAATCCACCTAATAGTAGAACTATACTACTCCCAGTTACAACTTCGTGAAGGGCTTTCTTAAAGGAACCGCCGCCTTTTATCATCAATTGTGGAATAATAAGTGCTACTATAATCCCTGGAATTTCAAGTATTGCAACCAAAGTTGGCATAAACCCCTCGGGATTCAAACCCAATGACTCTAAATAACTTATTGAGGCAATAAATGTCACGACTGAAACAGAGCCGTAATGTGCTGCAATAGCTGCGGAGTTTGTAATATCAATTTTACCAATATACCTGAGTACAGCAAAGGCAATTAATGGTGTTAAACACCCTAGTAATAGAGTTGCACCAGCAGGCAAAACGAATTCTCCGAAAGGAGTTTTACTTAATTCTACACCACCTTTTAACCCAATTGCGAGTAAAAGATAGATTGAAATTCCTTGGTAAATGGGTTTTGGAATTTCTAAATCACTTTTTAATACTTTTGCTAAAATCCCTAAGACAAATGCTAATACTACTGGGGAAGCGAAATTCGAAAGTAGTGACTCCATAAAAATCGACTGGTAAAAAATTAAATTTAACTTTTGGTAAGCTACATATAAAACCAGAATTTATGATACTGTTTTTTCATATTTCATTAAAATGAATTATTGTAAAACCAATACTTTGTTTTATCTATTTCCATAAGAAATAAAAAATAAATTAAGACTTAATGCAGACGACGATTCCAAAACATTTTCCAGAAGCAATGCTTATGTCTGAATTTCAGGATAGGATTATTGCTGATTTCAAGTCAATGAGCATCGAACCTGAAGACACTATTTGGGCAACTTCTATTTGCAGTGACGAACTCAATAATTTTTTACAAGACTTGAATTCGATTTTTGCAGGTCCAGGGCCATTTCGGTTGGGTGGTATTTCAGGATTACCATTTGTTGGGATTACTGGCTTTGATGCTTTTTTAAGCCACGCTCCTACTCATGGTTGTGCAATGATTATTTATGGACCTCATATTGGTGTTTCAGAACATGGTGTATTAGGCGAAGTAAACAGGCAGAATCATTTTGGTTTAACTACGTGCTGTGGGTCTTTAGTGGGTGCTTTATCTGCTGTCGAGCAAAACCTAGAATTGCCTTTAAATAACCCTCTTGATTATCAACAAGCCAGGGTTATAAACCATTTAATGCAATACAGAGAAGAAATTCTTAATGATGAGTTCCCCCTAAAAAGAGCCACAAATTTCGCTTACCACGACATCCACATAAAATTGAATCGGATTATTGACGAGTTAAAACCAAGACTTAATGATATTAAAATCTACCTGATTGGTGGTATTGTGATAAATACAGATTGGAAAATGGAAGATTACTTTGAAATCAAAAATATAGACTTTCTGGAATTTTAAGCCTTTTCTTCATAGAAGAATTCAATCATATTTCCATCAGGATCAGCAACAAAAACAAATCTTCCCTTTTTACGATTAGCAGGTCCACTCATTATAGTTACTTCTTTATTTCTAAAATAGGAAGCTATCTCATCTACTTCATTCGGTGAATCAACAAAAAAACCAAAATGATCAACTCTGAAATCTCTTGATGTTGGATCATAGCTAGTTTCTGCTTCGACAATAACTAATGTATCACCATTACCAATATCATAAACTGCCATACTTTGGCCCATAGTTTTTATGAGTTCTAGGCCTAAAATATCTCCATAGAATTCTTTCGAAGCGTCAATTCTATTAACTCTAATCGTAATGTGATTTAATCCGGAAGGTTTGAAATTCATCCTGCTAATTATTCTGTTTATATATCATTTTATCATTATCTAAAAGTAACCATTATTTATAACTGAACCATTTTTTATTGATTTACTTTTTTGCCAATAAAATGAGAAGTTAAGCACTCAATTTAATCCATCAGTTTTGTCTATTTTTTATATCGTTGCAACACCCATTGGTAATCTAAGTGATTTTTCACCCAGAGCGGTTGAAACTTTACAATCTGTGGATTATATCGCCTGTGAAGATACTCGTACCTCAGGAAAGCTATTGAAACACTTTGGTATTGATAAACAGACATTTTCATTTCATTTACATAATGAGCATAAAAAGGTTGGGCATTTGATGAACATTCTAAATGCAAACCAAAATGTTGCTCTAATAAGTGATGCTGGAATGCCTGGAATTTCAGATCCAGGTTTTTTAGCGGTTCGTGCTGCTCAAAAAGATGGGCACACGGTTTGTGTTATTCCAGGACCAGATGCAGCAACAACAGCTTTAGTTGCAAGTGGACTTCCGTGTGATCGATACGTCTTTGAGGGCTTCTTGCCTCATAAAAAAGGCCGACAAAAGAGATTAAGTCAACTCGCAGAAGAAGAACGAACATTAATTATCTATGAAAGTCCAAACAGACTTCTAAAACTTATTGATGAATTGGAAAAGTATTTTGGGGAAGATCGATTGATGTCTGTTTCTAGGGAACTCACAAAAAAATTCGAGGAAATTCAACGCGGTACAATAATTGAGATGAAAACAGAGTTTAGTTCTCGTGATTCAATTAAAGGTGAAATTGTTGTAGTTGTAGCAGGAAAAGGATATTCAGAATGAATCGATTTTTAGAAAATAAATGGGCGGTTTCTATTGTTGCGGGTTTACTTCTAGGGCTAAGTTTTCCTCCTATTAATTTATCTTTTCTGAGCTTCCCTGCTTTTATGCTAATGTTTATTCTTTCTGAGAAATGTGATAGCTATAAACAAACAGCTTATTTTAGTTATTTGGGGTTTTTGATCTGGAATATTGCAACAACTTATTGGCTTATGATGGCTAGTGTTGCCGCAGGCACTTCAGCTATACTAGCTAATAGTGTATTAATGACAATCCCCCTTTGTTTAGCTCAGTTTTTTAACAAGAAATTCTCTTCACCGTTATTAATTGCTTTACTTCAAGCCTCTGCATGGGTTGGATATGAGTTTCTTCATCACAATTGGGATTTAGCTTGGCCATGGCTTGCAATTGGAAATGCATGGTCGAATCAAGTTAGTCTTATTCAGTTCATCTCTGTTACTGGACATTTAGGAATTTCCTTTTGGGTAGTATTTACTGCGGCTATTGCCGTTCAAGCACTCAAGTATAGAACTCAATTTCTAGGACTTTCTACCATTGTCTCTCTACTACTTTTACCTGCAGTTTCGTTGATATATTTTGCGTCAACCAACCCAATTGACTCCGATTTAGAGACAGTTAATGTATTAGTTGTTCAGCCAAATCATGATTCTTATGAAGATTATGGAGGTATGAGTGGGCCTTCTGAAGTGCTAGATAGCCTGTTCTCTCTTACAAATAAAATTAGAACTGAAGAAACTGATTTAATCGTTTGGCCAGAAAATGCAATCGATCGACCTATTTATTTAACTTCAATAACAGCAAATCGTGTAGCAGACTCGGCACTAACTTGGAATACTAACTTTCTATTAGGAACAGGTATTATTACAACTTATAGTGAGGAAAACACCCCTACATTGCACCGAGAATTGAATAGTGGCACTCCTTATAATATTTTTAACTCTACCCTTTATATTGATGAAAATGGTACAAAATCTCAATATGATAAAGCTAATCTAGTGCCCATTGTAGAACGTTTTCCATACGTCAATTTCTTTAATAAAATTGATTTTTTTGGATGGGTTAATTGGAGCTATCAGGCTGGATATGGCAAAGGTACAACACCAAATATGCTTGAAACTCCGCAGTTTTCAACTCCTGGTTTAGTTTGCTATGACTCCGTCTACCCATCTTGGAATAGAAAGTTTATACTAAATGGAGCTGATTTCATTACAATAATTACAAACGATGGATGGTGGGGAAATTCAAGTGGCCATTATCAACATTTTTCTTATGCTCGATTACGGGCTATTGAATTTGATCGCTGGATAGTTAGAAGTGCAAATAATGGAACTTCTGGAATCATTAGACCTGATGGAACCGTTGAACAAAAAACAGAATACTGGGTTAGAACAGGTTTTAATTCAATTATCCCAAAAAGAAATACTCAAACCATCTACACTAGGTTTGGTGACTGGTTATCTTATTTAAGTTTAATATTATGTCTAGGCGGGTGGGTTATAGCTAGATTTTTTTATAAGAATCTTACCGAGAACGAATTGCAATCCTCACATTAAATCTAATATCGTGATTTGTACGAGTTGGTATCTGATTTGATTGAATCCTGCTGTAGGTATATTCAAAGTTAGAAGATATCGTTCTTGAAATTTGATAGCCCAAGGTAAAAGATCCGTTTATCCTTTTTTGCTCTGTTGTTCTTTTACTATCAATGGGAGCTTGCCCAGCATCTGGAAGTTGATCAGCATTAGCCAATGCATTACTAAGGTCTGTATCTAACTTAAAGCTATTTTCAGTATCATTTTTAAAGCTCCCTCTAATACTCATATCAATGTTATTCTTTACTTTTGGTAAGAATGAAATTTTCACATTTCTAAAAGTATAGTTTACTCCGAAATCAACTCCTCTTGTTAAAGTCTCTGTAACCCTGTTACTATTTATTGCAAATGAGGAAATATTCCCTCTATCATACCCAAGCTCAGTTCGTAAATTCGATTTCCAAGTAACATTTAATTTTGCGAGTGGCGAAAAACGTTGCTCAACTCTAATTGAATTAGGTTCATATAGTCCCCTGTTATCAAGAACAGAAAATGATCCTAATGATTTTCCAGATTGTACACCCGTTACTGCATTCAAACTCCAATCAAGTTTGTATGTTCCTTTATAAGAGTGAACAAGAGTAGCTGAGCTCATTCTTTTTCCTAAAAAGGGAATATATTTTTCAAACTGAGTCCAGTTAATTCTCCATTGAGGAACAGGAAAAGCCAGAAACCCTTTATCTCCTCTCCCCGTGCTTCCCCCACCTAAATAAGCCTTTCTAAAATCCTCCTGAAGTGTATTTCTATTCAATACAGATCTTCCATCATTATTACCAAGAGAGTCTCTTAATACATTGCTACCTTCAACAACATCACCATATGCTGCATTTAATTGTCTTTCAAAAAAGTCTTCATAACCTGAGCCAAATGCCCAAACAGATGTTGTATAACTACCAGACTCAGTAGTTGTAGAATTGATCACTCCATCAACACCAACGATAATATTTTCGGTAACCGTATTTGAGATAGTGGCACTCCAGTCTAAATCAACGGTGATATTTTTTAATGGCGTAATTCGAGTTCCTGCAGAAATTATATCCGAATATCTGTTATTTGCAGGAAAACGAACTTCATTTACCCCATTATTATTACCTACTAATTGTTCTCTAGGTATACGTTCTTGGAACCCAATTCGATACCCAATTGGAGGTGAATAGTTTTCAGAATTAGGATCATTAAATGCATAAAATATCTGGGAATCACCACTATAACCAGGTTGACTACCACTTTTAGTTCTCTTGTAACTTGCTGAAAAATCCTTCATACTAAAAATCGAGAGAAAAACTTTTCTACTCAAATAGTTTAAATCTTTAAGTATTGCTGGCTCTGGTCTAGGTGTTCTTAAGCTATCAGATACATCATCTTCTCTCTCTCTATTCCTCTTTGTTTTTACTGTATTCCTTTCAATTGTTTCAGTAGCATCAGCGTTCTTAATCTTGGTAAAAATTCCAAGCTTATTAAATATACGATCAGTATTTACTCTTAGTGAGTTATCTAACTGAAAATTATTTGAAACACTAGCTCCTAGCTCTGAACCACTTGGACTGTTATTCCATTGATATCCACCTCCATAAGAAATACTATAGGTTAACCAGTTTAACGACTCTATTTTAGCCAAATCTGGTCTCCAAGAAGCCGTAAAACGTTCTGAATATGATGAACGACGAGCGCTTAAAGAATCTGATACTACACCTTTTAAAACTTCAAATGTTGGTAATACATTAAATGATGTACTGTCTACTCCGTTAATATTTCTATTTTGTATCCCTGCACTTGATAGATCAAAACTAGTACTATTTGAAAATGTAATAGGTATAGATTGAGTAAGGTTATAATTCAATGAAAAATTGTTCTGTTGAGTAAAAGCGTGTTGCTGATTTAAAGACTGAAGTGAAGTCGGGTCAGATAAGTTTCTTCTTCTAGATTCGTCATACCTTCTTGTAAAAGTCGAAGATGTAGTAATTGATGTTGGTAAATACCCTAATCTTAAACCTGAAAGTACTTTTGCAATAGGTACATTTTCTGTAAAAGCGAATGGTCTAAATAGCTTAACACGCTGAAACCTTAAGTTATACTGAACCGATGCCTTATAATCCCATCTATTTTGAAAAATGAGTTGTGGGTTCTTTGAGTATCCTTTATTGTAAACATAACTTAGCCTAAGGTTATCAATTGTATATTGAGCAAGTTTACTTTTTGAACCTGTTTTCGAAATATTAGACATGTTGAATGAGAAATTCTCACTAACAGTCTGTATATCACTTATTTTTTCATCAATGATGCTGTTCCTCTCGTCAGTTGATAAATTTTCATTTGAATTAACAGCATCTTCAAAATCACTTAACCTGATATCTCCTTGATCTGGTAGAAATTTAGGTGTTTGAGTATTTCTCCTGTTGGATATACTTACTGGAAAATTCCACCCAAATCGATCAGGTATAAGTTTATGCATATTTATTGTCGTACTTAATCCATAACCCAATTGATCAGACATTGAACGTTCTCCCAATCGAGAATCTAGCCCTCCAAAACCATTTGTTCTTCGTGTTACATTTGCATTTACAGTAGCAAAATCGGCTAACTTAACGGAAGATTTTGCATTAGCAGCCCAGCCAAATTCATTATCAAAACCAGAAACTCGAAGTTCGTTTAACCATAATTCTGCATCAAGACTTGGCACTCCAGCAGTTTCTGTATCCATTGGGTTGTATGGATTTCTAATTCCTAAACCAATTTCAGAAACTCTATCTAATGATGGATTTCCACGAATGGCAAGCGTAGCACCTGGAACTGCATCTTCCCCTAAAAGACCTCCTCGTTCAAATAAATCAGCAGGATCGGCATTTTCTTCATCCCTTAACTGCTTCAACACATTAAACGCAGAGATAATAATATTCATGCTATTTTCGTCATATCTCCAAATTTCTTGAGCCTCATCCGAAAGTTGGCTTTGGTCATTAATGTTATATGAAAAATTTCGTGGCTCAGATGGTGTTATAGGTTGCCTATATTCATAAAAATTATTTTCGAGATCGGTCCCAATTCTAATTACAAGCTCAGCATCGCCACGATTTTGAAATCCTTCACCGTGAACAAACATTCTAACATTTGAATAATTTAATAGGTTGAGCTTTCCAGGATATACTCGTTTAACCATATGAATTTCTTGAGGACCAAGATCTTCAACAGAAAGTACTAATGATTGCTCATTTTGAAGTGCTTGTACTTGAGCCCCTCTATTTAATGCTCTAATTGAGCCATCTGGTTGGCGATATGGGAATGGTTCTCTACTAGCGTTTTCTTCAATATTAATGGTTGAAATCTTAAAATTATCTTGAGTAACTGGTGTTTCTGTAAGTTCAGTTACTTTTCTCCATTGGCTACCTATAAACTCAAAAGTTGCAAATCGAAGTGTAAATGGTTTTTCATAGCCAGACATCCATAATCGCATATAAGAAATATTCTGGAAGCTCTCTACTTCTCCGAATTTACGTTTAAAGTCGGTTAGAGGAATACGGATTAGATACCAAGCTCTTGTATCAGATGTGTCTGAAGATACTTTATCTACAATGTACGTTCCTTCCGAACCTATCTGAAGTTGAAATTTATCAGCTGGGTTGAAGTCAATTTCGTACTGAAAATATGAGTTTGCTTGTTGAATAGAAGAAGCACTTACTAAGCCTTCTGTGTCTGGTCGTAAAGTGATCGCTGTTTTATCGCTGTTAGTGCTACTTTCTGGAGTATTACCATCGTGATAACCTAGCATTCTATGAAAACGCTCATTAAGCTTTAATTCTCTAACTTGTCGCTCAGCGTAATAAACATAATCATCATTAGAGGGGTCTTCATCAACTTTAATAGCCATTTCACTTCCTTCTCCATAGCTATTTTTAATTGATTGAATAAAGTCACTGAATAAACTCGCTTCATCTCTACCTTCAGCTCCTACAGTTCCTGGGTTTGGAGCTCCATCTAGTCCAACATCTTCTAATTGACGATTTGAGTTTGAAAACTGACCTAGTGGAACTGGTGGTGATGGAGGAATATAAGATCGGGGATCTCCATCAGGATCATCTTCTGTTAGATTTTTTAATACAGTAGCCAATCCATCTTCTGTATTTAACCGTACATTTGGAACAATGTCTTCAGAAACTATACCTAAATCGAGATATAATTTTCCATCATAAAACTGTTCTTGTCCATTCCCGTCTTGACCACCTGGAAGAACAGGTTGAACCCAGAATTCCAAAAACTCGATATTATTTTGAACTAAATCTTCTTGACCTGGAGGAATAACGGCTGTCATTCCTCCCCACGTTCGTTCTGGATCTTCTTCTAATAAAGTCTTTAAATCACGATTATAATTGTATTGCCCACGCTGAGTTGGATCGTAATAAATATCTAAAGGAGTAAGAATTGCTTCGTTTGCATTAACAATTTCTCTTCCTTGAAATACTTCATCAACACGAATTAACCTAGATTCTTCAGTTACATCACTACTACTAACCGATTCAATATTCCTTGGAATTGAATACCACGAAAATTGTGACCTAAGATCAGTTCTAGCTTTCTTATCTGTAATAGATTGTGGTGCAGAATTAGTAGGATCCAAAAAATAGAAATCATCATATCCAGGAAGTGCAGCAGGTGCGGCCGCTAAGTTCCATCTAGTCGGGTTAAGAAAACTGATGCTATACTCTGCTCCCTCAAAATCATCAATAAATACTAATCCATTTTCCTCATCACTGAATAAGTCTCCACTATCAATGGCTTCTTGTACAGCATTAGTTTGGGCAACTCCTGGTCTAACTTGTGCAAACTCACCAGTAAAGGTGAAATTCGATGGTGTTTTAGTTTGAAGTAGTGGTATTCGATCAATAAATCGCGTTAGCCATGGTGTATCGAACTGAGCTTTAGCATCCAATCCCAATACTGTATTGTTAATAGGCTCATTCCCAATTCTGATTTTGTCTGAAAGAGGCTGTTCTTTCAACTTAAAGAATGTACTTCCAATTTTAATATCTTCATTTACAGTATACTCAGCTCTAACACCTGTAAAATTTTTCTGTCCAATTATACTGAACTGATTATTCTCAAATTCAACTTCAATTTCTTGTCCTGGGGCCAAGAATTTGTCGTTTAAGATGTTCAGACTACCAAATGAATAATCTACTTCATAGTCACTATCTTCTGTTAGTTCTACGTTGTTAGCAAATACTTTAACAGATCCTTCTACTAAACCAAACCCCAAAGTAAAAGAACCCGAAACTCCTCCGCTTGATGAACCAGATATTGAAAAAGTACCGTTTTTAGAACTGGTGCGAGCATCGGTCTGTTTTATATCATAAAGTTCAGTAAATGCATAGGTATTACGAACCGTATCTTCTACAGCTCCATCTAAAATATTCCTGATTCGGTCTCCAAAAGGTTCTAAATATGGGAACATCAATCTCCCGGTTGCTGCATCTAGAGTAATTCCAGTGAAATCCACAATATTATCTGAACCAATTGCGCCTTCAGAATTTACTCTATCTAAACCAAGGTCTTCGAGTAATGTTTGGTTTCTATTTGGAAGATTAATTACTGGAATATTAGCTCGTGTATCTGATATCTCTAGTTCAAATCCATCTGGGGTAATTCCTGAGACACCAAGTGAATAGATATTCCTCATTGTTAATGGCCAAGCTTTATCAGTAGTTGTCATACCTCCAGGTCTTAATAGCTTTAGATAAAGTCTATCACCCTCACTTACTTTTGATGGGAATTCACCTACTTCAACAGGAGCTCCAGTATTTGGATCGGTATATACGTAAGCAACGGCTATAGCGTCACCAGAGTTTATAAAAGTCCTCATACTTATAAAGCCCAATGCTCTATTAAATGTAAAATCGATACCTTCTTCTAATAATTCAAAAGAGGCGTCTACATACTCTTGTGAAGTTGAATTAAAATCCTCATTAGTGGCCGTACTTTCTGTTGAACGCAATGCGTCTAAATCAGTTTGGTTAAATCGATCAAATTCATTTCCTGGACGACCATTACTAGTATTCACTCCTAAATCGAGTAAAGCAATTGCAGGGATTGCATTTTCATCTAAAATTTGTGGACTAGCTTTTCTTACATAAACGTATAACTCAGTTACCTGATATGGTTGAAGTATATTCTGAGGATCTGATAAGGCTTGCTCAAATACATTTCGATTATAGAAATCCAGAAAGAAATGTCTTCCATCCTCATAATCTGCTGGATTAAGATCTATTTGTACCTCTTGAGAACCACCGCTTATTTTTTTTGTACTATTCTTTCCTCGTTGTTGAGATACTACTGAGGTTACTCTTAAAGGTCCCAACTCAGAGATTGCTTTGATACCAAATAAAGACTTTCCACCACTTACTAATGAGTTTCCTGTTTCCATTGAAACATTACCCATCTCAATACTCTTAATTATCTCATCCTCGTATCCTCTGTAGACTATGCTTAACCTATTTTCAAAGTCAAATTGCCTTTCAGTATCCCAATCTGTGGCAATAGTTAGTTTATCACCAATTGTTCCTTGAATGTTTAGCTGAAGATTTTGATTGAAGGTAGGATCAACTCGAGTTCTTAAATCTGGTGGTAAAGTCCCATCATCTAATTTCTGAATGGATGCACCAACATTCATATTTGCAGAGCCATTTACTCTCAAGTTAACTTCATTAGTACCAAAAATAGTTGTAAAAGCAGAGTTCTCGCCTCCGGGTACATTTATCTTAAAATCTAATAATCCTCTCCCTGTCTCTTGCTGACTCTTAGATTCTTCAACTAGTAACGATTGAATTGCATGCTTTTGTTGCTGTTTTACAAGCGCTGAGAATTCACTGAATTCAACAACAGTTGGTTTATATAACTCGCGATCATAAATCTTTCTTTTAATTTTATAGGTTGAAAGTGTATCCCATGTAATTGAGGTTTTATCAAAACCTAACTGAAACCCATATAGTCTTTTCCTTCTATCAGTTCCTAAAGGAATTGAACTAATTGTTGAAGAATTTTTTATTGTATAAAATTTAATCCCTTTTAGGGTGGTATCAGGAGCTGATACAACATTTAGAGAATCTGTACTTTCTTGCGCATAGATAAGATGTACTTTCGCCAGTACATTACAGAGCAACGCCAACGAAACTATATAAAAAAGCTTTAAAAAAATGCGCACCGAATGTTGTTATATTTCGGTTTAGAATGTTTTAGTAGCTGTTAGCTATAGGCGATTTTTATGAGATGATAGATTTAGTACAAATGAGCACCGATAATACCATATATTTGAGTATGTTGAAAGTGAAATGAACCCCAATAAATGTCGAATTTGTGCACTTAAAGTTTTGTGATTACGTTTATCCCGTCAAATTAGTGTACTCGAATCTCTATTAATTATTGAAGTTGAATTTTTGGAAGAATAAAATACAGTTAGATTTATTAAAAAGGCATGTTGGTCCATTTCTATTCTGCTTTTTTACATTGATGTTTCTACTACTAATGCAGTTTCTTATTCTTCATGTGGATAAACTCATTGGTAAGGACATTCCAGCTCCAGTGATTATTGAGCTTATGCTCACCAACCTAGCTTATATGGTTGTACTTGCTGCTCCAATGGCAGTATTGGTTGCTACTTTAATGGCTTTTGGGAAGTTTTCGGAGCTAAATGAACTTACTGCACTTAGGTCATCTGGAGTAAATCCATTTGCAATTATACGACCTGTTTTATTTGCTTCATTCTTTATGTTTTTATTCTTGGCTTGGTTCTCAAACAGTGTATTGCCTGAAGCAAATAATAAAGCTCGTTCCCTTTTTATTGATATAAGATTAAAAAAACCTGGGTTCGAACTTCAACCAAATGTGTTTTATGATGGCATTGAAGGTTATACATTCCTAGTAAAGAATATCGATAATCGGACGGATAGCCTTTATAACATTACACTATTTCAAGAACCAACAAAGGCTAGAAATCGTGCTTATATAAAAGCTGAAAGAGGTTTTTTAAGTAGTGAGGGGGATCAAGGACTCACACTTATGCTGGAGAATGGAGAAGTACTAAGATATTTAGACCGGAATGCTACCTCTTTTAAAGATAATCTGGAAGGAACAGCATTTTCAAAATACAGACTCACCTTCGATTTATCAGACTTAGAATTCTCTCGATCTGATCCAAATAGAAGAAGTAGAAGTGATCGGACAATGAGTATGCAAGCCATGTCGGTTGTTGTTGATACTCTTCAAATGGAAATTCGTGAGTATATTGAAAACGCTTCGACTCAGAATAGTTTTCAATCATTAGGTTTAATTGAAAAAAATCAGGAAGTAGAGAGCAACGCGATACTAAATACATTTGAGGACAATGATTCTTCAAATATTGCAGTGACATCAGAATTCTTTGCCTTAAACAACGTTTCAAATAGTTCCTATCAGTCTAGATTACTCGGCATTAGCCAAACTCGACTTGACGAAAATAAATCTAAGTTAGAAGGATACTCTTCAAATGTAATTTGGCGTCTTAAACGAGTGAACAAATACCTTGTAGAAATATATAAGAAACTCTCTATCCCCTTTGCATGCCTTGTCTTTGTATTGCTTGGAGCTCCTATTGGAATAATGATACAACGTGGTAATTTTGGATATGCCGCTATTATTAGTGCTGTTATTCTTACTATATATTGGGTATCCATTATTCAAGGTGAAAAACTTGCCGATCGACTCTATATAACTCCCTTCTGGGGAATGTGGAGCTTCAATATTATTTTTTCGATTATTGGAATCTTTTTAATTATCCGTTTATCAACCGATTTTAGAATCTCAAACCTACTGAGAAGAAATGATTAAGCATTTCAATAAATATGTATTCTCTAGGCTATTTACTATCACAGCCTACGTTCTATTGATGCTTATTTTCATTTTTATTATGCTCGATTTCTCAGAGAATAGTGACGATTTCACAGATCGAGGTGCTACCTTTCTAGAAATATGGAGTGATTATTATCTGAATTATATTCCTGAAATGATCCGCTTGGTTATTCCAATGGCCGTATTTTCTGCGTGTTTATTTTTAACCGGGCAATTATCTGAAAGATTAGAAATTACAGCATTAAAAGCTGCTGGAGTAAGTTTATACCGACTCATTATACCATATATCGTCTTTGCTATATTTTGTGCAATCACAATAAGTGTTTTGGACGCATATGTTATCCCTACTTCTAATAAAGCTAGGATTGAATTTGAGGATAAGTTCATCAAGCAAAAGAATGAAAGAATAGATAGAAATGATGTGTATAGAGAAATTTCTGAAAACTCGATTCTTCAAGTGAATTATTTCGATGATGAAAAAAATATCGCCTATCGTATTCGGCTTATAAATTTTGATGATCTTTCGGTAAAAAAAACTATATCTGCTACAAATATGTCATGGAGAGAAGACACTGGTATGTGGCGATTGGTATCGGTACGAGAACGTGTATACTCCGATTCTGGATTTGTTGAAAACTCATTCTCTGGAATTGACACTTTATTATCAATACTCCCTCAAGATTTAGCCCGAAGTACTTCAGATATCTATCAGCTTACCTACCCAGAAGCAAGACAGTATATTGCTTCCATTGAACGAAGTGGAGCTGGTGGTATAAACATTCCAAAAGTCCATTTTTATGGGAGATTAGCTTATCCCCTTTCCATTATAGTTGTTGTAGTTGTTGGCTTTTCTGTTGCTGCTGTTAGAAGAAGAGGTGGAAAAGGAATATATATAGCTGCTGGTTTATCCATTAGTTTTCTATACCTCGCATTCATGAAGATAGCTGAACCTTTTGGTGCTCATGGTACTATTAGTCCTGAACTAGCCGCAACTCTCCCACATGCATTCTTTTTTATGTTGGGTGTATTTCTTCTAGTTCAAGCTAGAAAATAATATCAAGCTTCCGGTTGTGGACCACGATACATAGGAATATCAACTTTTTCTCTTGTGTTGATGGGCCCATGTTCATCTTCAAATCGTTTTACATTATCATTTAATGCAGTAGCTAATCTTTTTGCATGATCTGGCGTTAAAATCATTCGCTTAGCAACTTTTGCTTTTGGAACTCCAGGCATCACCGCTATAAAATCGAGGATAAATTCGGAAGGTGAATGTGTGATCATCACCAAATTAGAATACGTACCATTTGCTTCTGTTTCCGGTAATTCGATTTCCATCTTTCCCGGATTTCCTGTTTGATTATTTTGTTCCATAATTTTTCCTTAATCTAAAAATCCTTGCTCTTTCATCCACTCGTCATTATATACCTTCCCAATATAGCGAGTGCCGCTATCTGGAAGAATTATCACCATTACATCATCTTTTCCTAATGGATTGTCTTTCATATACTTAATTGCCCCTTCAACAGCAGCACCACACGACCAACCAATAAATAATCCTTCTTCCTTTGCAAGTCTTCTGGTGGTTAGAGCAGAGTCTTTATCATTCACTTGTAGCACAGTATCTACATATTGAAAATCGATAGTACCAGGAATGATATCTTCACCAATTCCTTCCGTCATATATGGTTTGATTTCATTTTTATCAAATTCGCCAGTTTCGAAATACTTTTTATAAACAGACCCTACCGAATCTATTCCAATTACTTTGATATCTGGATTCTGTTCTTTCAAATATTTACCAACTCCAGAGATTGTTCCTCCAGTTCCCATCCCAGCAACATAATGGGTTATTTTTCCTTCAGTTTGTTCCCAGATCTCCGGACCTGTTGTTTCATAATGAGCTTGAAGATTACTCTTATTATCGTACTGATTTGGATAATATGAATTTGGAATCTCTTTACTTAATCTTTTGGCAACTGAATAATAACTTTTTGGATCATCAGGCTCCACATTAGTAGGACAAACAATTACTTCTGCTCCAACGGCTTTCAAAATGTCTACTTTTGATTGACTTTGTTTGTCAGTAGTTGTGAAAACACACTTATACCCTTTTGCAATAGCAGTTAATGCTAAACCCATTCCTGTATTTCCAGAGGTTCCTTCAATTATCGTACCCCCTGGACTAATTAAACCAGCTTTCTCGGCATCTTCGATCATCTTAATCCCAATACGATCTTTGATACTATTTCCTGGATTAAAATATTCTACTTTAGCTAAAATAGTGCCTTCTGAATCTCCATTTACTTTGTTAAGCTTTACAATAGGAGTATTTCCAGTTGCTTCTATAATTGAATTAAGATACATGAACTATATTTTGATGTTTATTTCTATACCTCTAAACTAAGAAATAATTCAACGAGGGGCATATTTTAGATTGAAGAGATTACAACTTTTGGCTTAATCATATTCCATGTATCTTTGCACGAATTAAATAAACAGATTTTCATGTTCATAGAACAAAAAAAACCAAAAGATTTCGACTGCGGCTATAACCTAGATTTAATGATCGCTGCTATACCTCGTCTACCTGAAGGCGAAGAGCGTCTAGCTTATGCAAAACGTGTAGTTGGGCTTATTAAACAAAGTCATCCAAATTGGGTTAATGAAGATGGAACTAGCCAAGCAGCATGGGATTTTCTTTATGAAATAGCTGAGTTCGATTTAGAAGCTCATGGTATTCATAACCCATTTAAAAACGGTCAAACAGACGACGCAAAATAGTGTCTCAATTCGAGTAAAATCCTTTCAAAAAACTTTATTATTGTCAATTTTCAATTTATATTGAAAGTTAAATTCAATAAGTAAGTTTGATGCCTAAAAACACCGTACAAGAGTCGGTACTTCACACATCTTTTCGAAAGCAGATTGGCTTGAAAGGACTAAAGGAGTTTCTGTCTAGCATCTCTTTTTCTGAAGCTGATCGAAACGAGTATTTAGCACTTTCTATTTCTATACCATCAGTAGATTTATTAGCTGTAATTGAGCAAGACAAACATAGAGATAGCTTTCAATATTACTGGGAAAAGCCAATAGATGAATTCTCAATAGCAGCTTCAGGAGAGTTAGAACGTATAATTTCAAAAGGTGAGTCTAGATTTAAAGATTCTTCGACTAGAGGAAAGGAAGTCCTAAGTCGCGTTCATCATTTAAGTGGTATAAACCATCAAAATGCTGTTGTACATCTATTTGGTGGATTTTCATTCTTTGATGAAAATAACTCAAACACCTGGAATTCATTTCAATCTTCTTCCTTTACACTTCCAGAATGGATGATTATTAAAGAAGGAAATTGTACAATTCTTACTTTTATAATTTCAGTTAATAAAGAACATTCTACTGAAAAGATTTACTCAACTATAGAACATCAGCTTTCAGAGCTAGAACATATTCTATCTGCAAATCAATATTCTTTAAATACAGAAAAGGATAAAAGGTTCAAACTAGATGTTCCTGGAAATGATTCTGAAGAGCATTTGAGATGGATTGATACGATCATAAAAGCAAAAAACGCAATAAATGACGGGGCATTTGAAAAAGTTGTTTTAGCTCGTCAGCTTAAAATTAAGCTAAATCAAAAAATTAAGGATACCCATATTCTTAATCGTCTTCGATTTCAATATCCTGATTGCTATTCATTTTTAATTCGTCAAGATTCTGAATCTAGCTTCATTGGCTGTACTCCAGAACGTTTAGCGTCTTTCAATTCAAAATTTGTATTAACTGAAGGTCTTGCAGGAAGTACCTCTAGAGGAAAAACTGCTTCAGAAGATGCTATACTTGAATATAATCTCCTTCATAGTAATAAAGATTTAAGAGAACATGGTATAGTATTAGAAGCCATCGAGGAAAATTTAGAGCATTATTCTGATAATGTTCAACATCCAATATCGCCCCTCGTAAAAAAGCTTTCTAATGTTCAACATTTGTATACTCCAATTACAGCTATAATTAGAGATGGAGTTTCAAGAACTGAAGTATTGAAAACATTACATCCTACACCAGCTGTAGGCGGATTCCCAAGAAACAAAGCGGTGAGCTTTATCAGAGACAATGAAAATTTCAACAGAGGTTGGTACGCCTCTCCAATAGGTTGGATAAATGCACATGGAAATGGGGAGTTTATAGTTGCAATAAGAAGCGGATTAATAAAAAATGATGAAGTGCGTTTTTTTGCAGGATGTGGTATTGTTGAGGACTCCGATCCCCAAAAAGAGTGGGAAGAAACAAATCTAAAATTTATACCTATGCTGACAGCCTTAGAATATGCCGGAACTTAATCCACAAAATTTAAATTTCTACTGGGCAACAACTTTTGTCCGTTCATTATTTGAAGAAGGTGTAAGACACGTTGTAATATCACCAGGTTCAAGATCAACACCACTAACACTAGCATTTGCAACTCACCCTGGGTTTGAGAAACATGTTATTATAGATGAGCGCTCTGCAGCTTTTACTGCACTTGGCCTAGGTAAAGGATCTGGAATTCCAGCTTGTTTAGTTTGTACATCCGGTACAGCTCTCGCTAATTATTTCCCTGCTGTTATAGAAGCAACGCAATCCGGAGTACCATTAATAGTTGCTAGTGCTGATCGTCCACCCCATCAACGTGGTATTGGTGCTTCTCAAACTATTGATCAGATAAAGATTTTTGGGGATTACCCCGTATTCTTTCATGAAGCTGGTGAACCAAGAGACATTGATACAAGTATTTCTCGGATTCAAAGAGCTGCTATTCAAGGAGTAAATAATTCGATATTAAAAGGTGGGGTAAGTCATATAAATTTCGCTTTTTCTAAACCTTTTGAACCTATACCAGAATTTTTAGAGAATATTGAGAAGGAAAATACAAAGCATGCAAAGCAATCATTTAATAATCAATTTACAAAGACTTCTACAACCGAAGTAGATGAATTTTTTTGGTCAGAACTAGTTTCTTCGGAACGTCCAGTTTTAATTATTGGACCATCACATCCAAATGTAAATCTTGGTATGATTACGAAGTTAGCCAAATGTCTAAATGCTCCAATGCTTGTAGAACCAGGTTCAAACATCCCTTCTTCAAAATATACAATAACTGGTTATGATGGTTTTTTGAGAAATTTTGAAATTTCTGAGAAATTGAAACCTGATCTAATTTTAAGATTTGGGGAGGAACCTGTTAGTAAAGCATTAACGAATTATATTCTCCAATATAAGACGTGCTCGCAGATACGTTTTAGTCACGATACTACTCTTTCTGATGAAACTCTTACTGCTACAAAATATCTAACAGTTACAGGTCAACTTTTTATACCTGAAATTTCAGGTTCTACTGACAAGAATTGGCTGAAAGATTGGAGAAAATATCAAAAGGAGTTCAAACAATTTCGAGAAGATCAACTTCACCCCTCTACTCCACTATCGGATGGGTATGTTTTTCTTGAGCTTAGCAACTTAATTCCAAAGAAATCATTTGTCATGGTTTCTAATTCTTTTCCTGTTCGTGATCTTTCTCTTTTTTGTGACTATGATGGACATGAAATTTATGTAAACAGAGGAGCAGCTGGAATTGATGGTATTACTTCGACAACTTTTGGCTTAAGTAAATCTCTAAAAAAAGCAGGTGTATTATTTATTGGAGATATAGCCTTCTTACATGATACAAATGCATTATTAAATGCTCAGTCAATTGTAGATACATTATTTATTGTGATTTTAAATAATGGTGGCGGTACAATATTCCGAATGCTACCTATCAACAAGTACAAGAAAAAGTATTCCGAATACTTTGAAACCCCTCAGAATGTTTCTGTTGCTGCGCTCTGTAGAGCTTATAAAATTAACCATGCTCTTATTTCACGACCAGAACAACTTATCTCAAACTTTGGAGAACGACTTGATAAACCTGGAGTTCATGTTTTAGAATGTATTACAGATCCAGATGCTTCTATCGATTTAAGAAATACTCTATGGAATTATCCAGGTACTGATTCGTGATGAATCTCAGAATCCGTGGCATATCATATTTTATTAATCAACATCAGGAAAATCCTAAATTACCAAATCTCGTATTGCTTCATGGTTTTTTAGGTTCAGATAATGTATTTGAACATTTAATACCCCATTTAAAAATTTTCTGCAATCCCGTAACAATTGATCTACTTGGTCATGGTAAAACTGAAGGTGCTGAACTTCACTATCGTTTTTCTACTAAAGAACAAGTAGCCGATCTTATAAAGCTAATCAGTGAACAGATTTCTTTACCACTTTATCTTTACGGATATAGTATGGGAGCACGTTTAGCACTTCAAATCGCATTAACTAGACCTGATTTACTCGAAGGTTTAATACTCGAAAGTGGAACTTTTGGAATAGAAGATGAAACTGAACAACAAGCACGTCAGGCATTAGATGCTTCTAGAGCAGATCAAATTATGGGAAATTTCGAAGGCTTTTTAGATGAGTGGAATACAAAGCCGTTATTTCAATCTTTACTTTCAAAGGAGCAATTAGCTTCAATTAATGAAGTTCAAAAGAACCAAAATTCAACTTGGATGGCTAATAGCTTACTTGGTTTTGGAACAGGAACTATGCCTTGTGTACGTCGTAATCTTAGCAACATAGTTTGTCCGACTCAACTAATTGTTGGTGAACAGGACACTAAATTTTGTCATATTAATCAAACTATGAATAGGGAAATTAGTTCTTCAACTCTTTCAATTGTTGAGAATTCCAATCATAGAGTTCATCTTGAGCAACCAATAAAGTGTGCCGAAATTCTAAAAATATTTATCCATAAACACCAATTATCATGAACTGGGAAACTGTAAAAGAATACGAAGACATTACATATAAGAAATGCGATGGTGTTGCCCGAATAGCATTTAACCGTCCTGATGTTAGAAATGCGTTTCGTCCTAAAACCGTGTTCGAAATGTATGAAGCTCTTTCTGATGCAAAAGAAGATAATGAGATTGGAGTTGTTTTAATATCTGGAGAAGGACCTTCATCAAAAGATGGGAAATGGGCATTTTGTTCTGGCGGTGATCAAAATGTTCGAAGCAAAACTGGGTATAAAGCCGATGATGGAATACCAAGATTAAATGTACTTGAAGTTCAGCGATTGATAAGATTCATGCCTAAAGTTGTAATCGCGGTTGTACCAGGCTGGGCTGTTGGAGGAGGACATAGTCTTCATGTTACCTGCGATCTTACTTTAGCGAGTAAAGAACACGCCATTTTCAAACAAACTGATGCAGATGTCGCTAGTTTTGATGGTGGTTTTGGATCAGCCTTACTTGCACGACAAACAGGACAGAAAAGAGCACGTGAGATTTTCTTTTTAGGAAGAAACTATTCAGCCCAAGAAGCTTTTGAGATGGGAATGATAAATGCAGTTGTTCCACATGCTGAATTAGAAAACACTGCTTTCGAATGGGCGCAGGAAATTTTGGCGAAAAGCCCTACAGCGATCAAAATGATTAAGTTTGCCTTTAATTTGATTGATGACGGATTAGTTGGTCAACAGGTATTTGCAGGAGAAGCTACCCGTTTAGCTTATATGACCGATGAAGCAGAAGAAGGGAAGAATGCATTCCTCGAAAAAAGAAAACCGGATTGGAGTAAGTTTGGGAGATCGCCTTCTTAGTAGGGACTATAGATGGGGATGTTATCAATAGATATTTTGTATAAATCTCCGTTTTCCTCCGCTATAATTAAGCTTTCACCAGAAAAAGTGATCGATTCAACCTGTTCTACTCCCCGAATAGGCTGTCGGTATGTCTTACCGCTAAAGAATTCTTCTTTCTCATCTAGATCAAAAACCCAAATACTATTGTAGGTAAGAACTGCTAATTTGGATTCATCGTTTGAAATGTCAGCAGCAGTAACTTGCCCTTTAAACTTAAAGGTCTCTATTTCAGTTAAAATGTTTATCTCTTTTGTAGTTGGGAAATCTAATCGAAAAAGCTTTGCTTCTCCCCCGCTTTCATTTTTTGTGATTATATAAATAATTCCACCTTTCATGAAAACCGCCTCAGCATTATGATTGTCTTCCATAAATAGACTTAAAACACCATCGCGTTCGGGATATCTGATTTTATATTCCTCAATCACTTCTGCTTCATCATCATCTGGTTCTGGCTCTTCAACAATCAATATTTTTAAATCATCTCTACAATGGCAGTTATTACCAAAATCTGCTAGAATCAATGTGCCATTTTCACCCAGTGCAATATCCTCCCAATCCTTATTTTTTGCACCTTTAACCTTTGCTCCTTTATAGTTTTTGTCCTTAGATATAATTTCTCCTTTTGAATTTATCGCATAAATGTGATCTTTAGTACCTGAATCACCATGTATCCAGTAGGTATCATTATTTTTTTCACTTTTAACAATCCCAGAAACTTCGTCACGAGCTGGCTCATCAATTCTTTTATACGCCTCTAATCTAATAGCTTCAACTTTTGTTGATTGCGCAAATGAAAAACTCCCGGAAATAAGAAAAATTAATACTGAGCAAACGATCTTTTTCATAATACTGTACCTTTTAATAACCAAAAAAACCATAGACGTAAAATGAACATTCAACATGAAGAATCAAATACTAAAGGAGCTTTCTTTATCGAAAAAGATGGTGCTCGAGTTGCGGAAATGACATACACTAAAAACGGCGACTATCGAATAATTATTGATCATACTGAGGTTTCAGATGCCCATAAAGGTGAAGGGCTTGGTAAAGCCTTAGTATTTCATGGAGTTGAATATGCCCGGGAAAAGAACCTAAAGATTCTGCCTCTATGTCCATATGCACGAGTATTATTTAGAAGAAATAAAGACGAATTTAAGGATGTTACTTAAAGCCTAAGTACGGGTGCATAACTAAACACCCGTAACTTAAAAGCTTATCCAAAAACATCTTTCATTTTCGAAAAGAATCCTTTTTCTTCTTTAGTTTGATTGGAAGCATCAAAGTTTTCTGCTCCTTTTAAACCTTCTACTGCTTTTTTCTCTTTGTCATTTAATTCACGAGGGATGTATACATTAATCCGAACAAACTGATCTCCTTCCCCTGAATTATTAAGACCAACAATTCCTTTTCCACGCATCCGAAGGAGTTTACCTGGTTGTGTTCCAGCTTCAATTCTTAGCTTAGCTTTCCCTTTAAGGGTAGGCACTTGAACTTCTGTACCTAAAACTGCATCAGGAATACTAAGTGCTAAATCATAGTAAATATTATTCCCTTCACGAACGAAATGTTCATGTTCTTTTTCCTCTATCAAAACAATAAGATCGCCAGCTTGACCACCGCGCCTACCAGCATTACCTTGTCCACGAAGTGTAATATAATTCCCGTTAGAAACACCAGATGGAATGGTCACCTTAATGGTTTCCTCACCTTTGTTTCTACCCTCACCTGCACAAGTCTTACACTTATTTTTTATAATTCTTCCATCACCCTGACAAGTAGGACAAGGTTGTTCACTAACCATTTGACCAAGCATTGTTCGTGTAACTTGTCTTACAGCTCCCATACCATTACAAGTTCCACAAGTCTCAAAATCAGAATCTGTAGCTGCACCTGTTCCCGTACAAGTTTCACATATAGTCTGTTTTTTTACTTTTAGAGTTTTGTCTACACCAAAAGCAATTTCTTCGAGGGTTAAAGGCATTCGAATTTTCATGTCAGACCCTGGTGTACCAGGCTGTCTTCTTCCACCTCTAGAACGGCCTCTTCCTCCTCCGAACATATCGTCGCCAAAGAAGCCTCCACCAAAGATATCTCCAAAACGGCTGAAAATATCTTCCATATCGAATTCAACACCGCCACCGCCGCCAAATCCACCTTGATTGTTTACGCCGGCATGTCCGAATTGATCATATCGAGCACGCTTTTGTGGATCGTTTAGAACCTCGTATGCTTCAGCAGCTTCTTTAAATTTTTTCTCAGCTCCTTCATCCCCTTTATTTCTATCTGGGTGATACTTCATAGCCTGTTTACGATATGCTTTCTTTAATTCAGCCTCGCTAACACCTTTAGTTACGCCTAAAATTTCGTAATAATCTCTTTTACTCATGAATAACCTTATTCGCTTACAATTACTTTTGCGTGCTTAATTACCTTATTACCCATTTTATATCCACCTTCTAGTATTTGTAAAACAGTATCACTTTTAGTTTTTTTATCTGGAGCAGGTTGCCTTAGCATGGCATCGTGTAAGTTTACATCAAATGGGACATCAATAGCATCAATTGATTCAACTCCATATTTTGTAAGCACCTCTTCGAACTTGTTTGCAACAAGTTTAACACCTTCTAGAAAACTCTTTTCTATGTCCTTACCTTCAGAAGCACCTAAGGCTCTTTTCATGTCTTCAGTTATTGGAAGAAAATCTTCCAAAGCAGCTATTTTAGCATCTTCGAAAAGTGCAATTCGTTCTCTTTGAACTCTTTTTCTAACATTCTCAAGTTCTGCTGCCTTTCGTAGAAGTGAATCTTTTGTATCTGAAAGTTCTTTCTCCAATTCTTCAATCAATGCTTCTTTTTCATCCTTTTCTGATTCCAGAGAATCTTCTATTAGCTCTTCTCCATTTGAATCTATTCCGTCTAATTGCTCAGCTAACTCTTCAGCAAGAGTTTCTGACTTATCATTGTCTTCTACTTCTTTAATATTTTCAGCGCTCATCTTTTTGAATAAATTAAATTGTTTCTTCCTTCTTTAAGCAAATATAATGCCATTTAATCACTTAATTTTATAGCTGACAAAGTTACTCTTTTTGAAGTGAAATAACTTACGAACAAAAAAAAAGCCCTGTACAAATACAGAGCTTTTTGAAGAATTTATTTTATCAATTATCTGAATAACTGATCAAATACAATTGAAATGTAGTAAATACCACCGATGTTTGGTCCACCACCATTAAAGGTATAGGTTTCATTCGTGATATTAGAACCCCCAACCTTAACAGTTGCATTATAATCAGGTAGTAAGTAGCTGATTTGAGCATCTATTGTTGAAACAGCCTCTAAATCAACTTCAGCAAAAGAACTTTCCCAGCGGAAAGCATCTTGCCATCTATAGGTAACATTGAAGCCTAGATTGTCTACAACTTTTCGATTACCTAAACTTAGGTTTACTTTATGTTCTGGAGTATTGAAGTCGTTTTGGAATTCACTACTTAAACCCTCGATTAATTTATTGAAGTTATAGTTCATACCAAGTTTGTAACCTTCTGGTAAACTATACTCAAGTCCAAGTACTGCGCCATGAGCTGTTACACTTTCATCGTTATTGGTATAAATCTGGAACGTATTATTGAAATCACCTGAAAGTAGAGAAGCTACAACAAGCTGATCATTAGCTGTACCTGTAAAAGCACCAGAAGCTTTTCTAACTCTCACCTGAGAAATAAAATCTTCGTAGATGTTATAGTAATAAGCAGCATCTAAGAAAAGGTTATCTCCAAGCAGTCCTTTATAACCAACTTCAAAAGCTTTGATTTGTTCTGGTTTTACGGGTGTATGAGTAGTATATGGTACTAACACAGTAGGATTTGGTGCACCTGAAAGAACTGAGTTAATCAATTCATTTACTGATGCAATTGTATATGTATTTTCAGTTACTCCATATTTCTCAGCGAAACGAGGTAATCCACCTAACAGACGTGCTGTAATAACATTCAAGTCAATATATTGACCTTGAGTTGTTGGATTTCTGAAACCAGTTTGAAATGAAACTCTAACATTTTGGTTATCAGCCACTCCAATTACTGCAGAAATACGTGGACTTATTTGACCGTCAAAGTTCTCATTTTTGTCAAATCTTACAGATCCACTTAGTTTAATTTTGTCTTCTAATAATGATTTTGAAGCTTGTAGATATCCACCAAATTCATTGATATCAACTCCACCTGCATCGTCAAAGATTGTCCCATTAGATCGAAGTTGGAACTGCCTGAAACTAACACCAGCAATTAAATCCATAAAATCGATTTCATTTTTGAAGTTATATTGTCCTTCGGTATGGTAAAATTTCGACTCATCGTTAAATAGAGCGCCGGCAGGAATAGTTGCACCTAATGCTGCGTTTTTAGCGTTATTAAAATCTGCTGTTCCTGGTTCGAATCTTCCAGCATCCGCAGTTGCACGTGCTGCTGCATGTAAACCGGAAACATTAGCTGGATTTGATAAGATTGCTTGAATAGTAGCTGGATTATACGCTGGGTTACCACCTTGTGCACCCATAGCTGCCTGCATTAATCCACCAGCAAAAACAGTTCCATAAGTTCCAAACCATGTAGAACTTGGTGAGTATGCTTCATTAATGGAATATCCTACAAAGTCAGCAATATATGAGTCGCCAGAATTTTCAAAGGTACCATAGGCTTTTATCATAAAGTTATCACCCTCAAGTTGAACCTTATGCTGTGCTATGCTAAAATCTACCAGGCTGTAGCGTTGTGCTCCAGTATAAATAGACGTCCCAAAACCATAGTTAAAAGAATAGCTGAGTTCGGCATTATCAGTTAACCGATAGTGAAGCGAAGTATTTACTTTCATATTTTCAGCACCATAATCAACTAGAGTATGTTCATCATATCCAGTTCTATTTACTGGTTGAGCAGGTAATGAAGCAACATATTGCTCAGTAATTGATGTAGGAACTAAGCCTCCAGTTGAAGCACTAAGTGCTGCCGCTAATTGTCCTCTAATAGCAGGGTTAGCAGCTAATAAAGCTATATTAAAAGACCCATCATCTCCATATTTGTGAATACCATCATATGATGGGTTAGCAGCTAAATTACCTTGTTGTGCGGCATTTTTATCTGTGAAGTTTCCACCTCTCCAGTCTTCTGCACTCATGTAATCTAAGTTAACTTTGAAGGCAAACTTATTATCAAAAGCTTTCGCATATCTAACTGCAAAATTGTACATAGGTTGAGCACTTTCAGGCTCACCAACAGATACATCTCCATCTAAATGGTTAACACCTGATTTTACTTTTACACTAAGTCCTTGATATCTGAATGGACTTTTACTATTAACCAAAAGTATACCATTAAAAGCATTTGGTCCGTAAAGTGCTGAAGACGCTCCAGGGATAAATTCTACACTTTCTACATCAAGTTCAGAAGGACCATTTAAATTCCCAATAGGAAAGTTTAACGCAGGTGCTTGAGTATCCATACCATCAGTAAGTTGTACCATCCGAGTATTTCCAGTAGAGTTAAAACCTCTGGAATTTATTATCTGGAAATTGATACTACTTGAAGTAATATCTACGCCTTTTAAATTACCAATTGATGAATAATAGTCATCAGAAGCAGAGTTCTTGATAGAAATAATATCCATCTTTTCAATTGTTACCGGTGCATCAATAATACTCTCTTCAACCCTAGAAGCAGAAACTACAACGTCAGTTCCATAAATAGTCTGCTCAATCAATGTGATTGAAATATTTGTAGAATTGCCCTCATTTACGAAAAGCTCTTGCGTTTGAAAACCTACAGCGGAAAACTGAAGTCTAAGTGGCAGGTCTTGTCGTACTGTAAGTACGAATCTACCATCTGTATCAGTAGGTGTACCTACTATTGTACCCTTAACTACTACATTTACTCCTGGTAAAGGTTCTCCCTCCGAGTCAATTACTTGCCCTGATAAAGTAGCATTTGGAGGAGTATCTATTGTAAACGCCTGAATTGGCGAAATACTTGTAAATAAAATTGTACAACACACTATTAGTGCGAGCCGTATCTGTTTACTCATATTCTGATCCTGTTTGAGATTGATATTATTTTAAAAAATGCATTTTTGTGATAACCGTTATAGACTCATTTTAAACTATAACTTTAGTATTACCTAAGAAAAGTTTGTTTTAGGGATTATGCAAGCGCTTCCATAGGTTTTTTTCATAACGCCAAACTTAAAAAATTTCATAGTTCTGAATGAATTATATTTTCTCAAAAAAACATGTATTTACCACACTTAAATTTTAAAACAACTTGAAGTGACTTCACTAAGAATTATTACATATTGCCTAATTTCCATTGCTTTTTTAAGTCAATGTACATCTTCACCTCAAACAAGTAATAAGCAAAAAGAGGAAATATCCTATTCATCCCCAATCAATTACCTTGCTTTGGGAGATTCATATACCATTGGTGAGTCTGTTAAAGAGCAGCTAAGATGGCCTGTTCAGTTGGTAGATTCATTGAAAGAAAATGGGATTGAAACTACCGAATTAAAAATTATTGCCCGTACTGGGTGGACTACTTCTGAATTACAAAGTGGAATTTTAAGTGACGCTCCTAACCCTCCTTATGATTTAGTTTCACTTCTTATCGGAGTTAATAATCAGTATAGAGGTTACGATATTGAAATATACCGTAAAGAGTTCAGAGAATTACTTGAACAAGCGGTAGTATTTGCTGGTAATGATTCAACAAAAGTGTTTGTAGTTTCAATTCCAAACTACGGGGTTACTCCTTTTGGACAGACTAGAGGCGAAGATAAAATACGGCGAGAATTGCTCGAATATGATACAATTGCAAAAGAAATAGCATCAGAATATGGAATTCCATTTGTTAATATCACCCCAATTTCAGAGAAAGCTAGGCAAGATAGATCGCTAATTGCTTCTGATGATTTACATCCATCTGGAAAAATGTACTCGGAATGGGTTCACGAAATATTACCAACCGTACTATCATTACTTGAACAATAGATTTATTAAATAGTAGTTTTAACTACTGTTCACTTTTAAAAAAAGAAAGGATTTATGAGACGACTATTCACTTTATCAGTATTTTTATTTGGAATGGGTTGTGCTACTCAAGCTCAACAAATAGTAACCAATCAGGAAAAAATCTCTATAAATATGACCGCTTCTGAGTCGATTGAAGCAGATGTGATCGTTTTTAATATCAATATAAATGCTGAGGGTGATACTCCAAGAAATGCCTTCAGTCTTCATAAAGAAAGAGAAACGGTATTGGCAAATTTGCTCAAGAAGTTTGATATCAACGAAGAGGATATCAATTTCCAGCCTATTCGTATTAATAAGCGATACACCAACAATGGTAAGTCTCAACTTTCAGCTACTAGTCAGCAAGTCTCCGTTACATTTACAGATTTCGAAATTTACGAAGACATTCAATTAACATTGATTGAAAACAACTTCGATAGTTTTAACGGAAATTTTTCTAGCACTAAAATGGAAGAAGGAAAAGAAAAGGCATTGCTTTCAGCAATAGAAGCTGCTAAACAAAAAGCTGAAATTATCGCAAAAGTTTCTGGAGTTACGCTTGGTAACGTTATCAATATATCTTATTCAGATTATGTAGTAACTCGACCTAAGAGTTATGCTAGAACCGAGATGATGACAATGGATGCTTCTTCTTCTATGATGGATTTTGCCCAGACCGTTTCAATTACTGCTAATGTTTCTATCGAATTTGCAATCTCTAATTAGTCTGGTTGGACAGCATTTATTGTTTCAAAAAACTGACGGGTTTTATCTAATCCGTCAGTTCCATTCATTTCAACATACCAATACTGTTCTATTATGCCCGTAGAATTTTGCATGAGCAACTGCATAGTTCCTTGCGATTTATGCTCAGCAGCAACCCAATTTGATATAATATTGTAGTTCATGCGATCATTAAACCCAAACGTTTGATTACGATCAAACTCAAAGACTTGTCCTTCCATCACTTTTGTTTTTGGGTAGCCTTCAAGCTCGGTAAATTCAACACCAGGATCTTCTTGTCCTCTTCTAACAAATGCCTCCAATGCAATAGGTCTATTTGACTCATCTAATCTACTAATCGCTTCTAGACCTAAAACGGCAGATGCTTTATGATGACCATGGAATTCAGCGAATGGGAGTAACAAAAATACAAAATCGTATTCTCCCTCATTCATAATATTAGTCAGTTTAGAAACCACCGATTCAGTTTCCCATTTTTCTAACGTTTCTTCTACATCTAGTGTGTAATAGAAATCTTGTTTATCAAAAAAGAAATAGTTTCTAATCCCCATAATATCACCGCCTGCCTTCAATTCTTTCTTTCTGATCTCAGGTAAATTTACTCTCCCAACTTCTTCCTTATCAAGTTCAAGTCCATATACATAATTACCTAAAGTTGAGTATCTAAATCCACCTTCCCCATTTGTGATTAGTGCTAAATCAACAATACCATCTAAGAGTTTAGTAGTCTTCCAAACCGTTGCTGAGAAGATGACATCATCATCTGGATGTGCAGTAACTAACAATATTTTTGGTTGGTAATTTAATTCTTGAGCAGTGGCTTCGACCGAAGTAATTGCTACAAATAATATTAAAAGCTTCTTCATTCTTACTGGATAAGGATTATTTCAAAAGTGGATTAATATATTCCCAAACTATATTGGCTACTATTCTATGTCCAGCAACATTTGGGTGAATTTGATCTGGTTGCATATACTCATCTCTTCCCCCAACTTTATCTAATATGAGAGGAATAAGTTCAAGGTTATTATTTTTTGCTAGATCGGGATATATATTTTGGAACTCTTGAGTATACTCAATACCAAGATTAGGTGGCACTTGCATACCCGCAATTAAAATTACCATATCTGGATTATTTGCTAGCGCTCGATCTACAATTTGTTGGAGGTTATCTTTAGTTGAAGTTAGATCAATCCCTCGAAGACCATCATTTCCACCTAACTCTAGTATCATAATGTCTACATTTCTTTGTAAAACCCAGTTTATTCTGCGCAATCCACCAGCCGAAGTTTCACCACTTAATCCGCCATTAATAACCTCATGATTCAAACCTAATGAGTCAATTTTATTCTGAATAATGGCTGGAAAAGCTTTATTAGGTTCTATACCATAACCTGCAGTAATACTATCACCAAAAATAAGAATAGTCTTCTTTTCTTGTGAAAATACTGACGTTGAATAAAGTAAAAAAAGTAAAAGTAGTTTTTTCATTTTCATGCTTTTGATTTAACCATGTATGTTGATACATGATTCCAATTTTATCCAAACAAAAAACTAAATAATTCGTAGCTATCTTCTTTTGCTGGAATTAAATAGAGTAATCTGATGGTTACAGTACCAAGTTTAATAAATTAAGAAAATCTGTGTCTAACATTCTCCAAGTAAATAATTTAACTCGTGAATTTAAAAGTGGTTCAAAACTTTTAACGGTTGTCAATAACATTAATTTTGGAATAGAAGAAGGTACTTCTTGCGCTATCGTAGGTCCATCTGGTAGTGGTAAGACCACCTTACTAGGACTTTGCGCTGGACTTGATCGCCCAAATTCTGGAGAAGTAATCCTAAGAGGTGTAAATTTAAACCCACTCTCTGAGGATGATCGTGCTTCTGTTCGAAATAAGCATGTTGGATTTGTATTCCAGACATTTCAACTAGTTCCTACACTTACAGCGATTGAAAATGTAATGGTTCCATTGGAACTTCGTGGAGAAGGAACAAAAGAAGTTCGAATACGTGCTAAAGAATTATTAGAAGAAGTTGGTTTAGGAGATAGAACTCATCACTACCCTACTCAACTTTCAGGTGGAGAGCAGCAACGAGTTGCAATCGCTAGAGCATTTATTAATGAACCTAAAATACTTTTTGCAGATGAACCGACAGGTAATCTGGATACCGAAACTGGTGAGTATATCGAAAAGTTGATATTCGATCTGAATGAGAAACAGCAAACAACCTTAGTATTAGTCACACATGATTTAGAATTAGCAGATAAATGCGACCGAATTATAAAAATTAAAAACGGTTATGTAGATGCAGACATTCTAAAAACAAAGACTGAGGTGATCTCTTAATGAATTGGTCTTGGGTATTTAAGATGGCTTGGCGAGATTCCCGTTCAAACCGTAGAAAGCTTTTCCTATATATGGCAGCTATTATTGTAGGTGTTGCCGCACAAGTTGCCATTACTTCATTTCGTGTGAACCTTAATTCAAGTATAAACGATCAAGCAAAAGAGTTACTCGGTGCTGATTTAGAAGTTGAAAGGAATTCAGAGTTTCAACCAGAATTAGTAGCATATCTAGATTCTATAAGTTTTGATCAGTCTAAAATGCTCGCATTTACTTCAATGGCTTCATTCCCAAAAAGTGGGACCACCCGTTTATCTCAAATATCAGCTATGGATGGAGGGTTCCCTTATTATGGAGTAATTGAGACCGAACCTTCAATAGCCTCCGAAACTTACCTAAAGGAATATGGAGCATTAGTCGATCAAACTATCCTCACTCAATTAGAGCTTGTTCCAGGCGATTCTGTAAAAATAGGTTTCATAACCTATGAAATCTCAGGCGCAATAATAGATGTTCCAGGACAGTCCACCGCTAGCTCATTTTTTGGGCCACGGGTTATAATTCCCTTGGTTGGAGTTGAAAATACTGGGTTACTTGAACGCGGTAGCCGCTTAGAACATAAAATGTATGTTAAATACTTAGAGGGAATTGATCCAAAAGTTGTAGAAGAACGACTTGATGCAATGAATGACGTGACTGATTTCAGGTTCGATGACGTAGAAGAACGTAGAGAAGAAGTTGGTGAGGCTATTTCTCAATTATCCAACTTTCTGAATTTGATAGGTTTTATTGCATTATTACTTGGAGGAATTGGAATTGCTAGTTCCATTTTTGTCTATATAAGGCAAAAAATAAATACTGTTGCATTATTGCGTTGTGTTGGAGCGTCATCAGACCAAACGATGTTTATTTATCTAATTCAAGCCACAGCAATGGGGTTTGTTGGAGCGTTTATTGGTGCTTTACTTGGCACCTTAGTTCAATTATATTTACCTGTATTAGTTCAAGATTTTATTCCAGTAGATATTGAACTCTTTATATCATGGGGTTCCGTTTTTACAGGATTAGCTACTGGCGTAGTTATATCACTAATATTTGCCCTTTTTCCATTAATCGCTGTTCGAAAAATTTCTCCATTATTCACACTCAGATCTGCTGAAATAAATCTTTCGAAACTTCTAAGTATTCCAACTAGAATAATTTTATTCGGAATCATAGGAATTGCTATCACTGGTTATGCTTGGTTTATGCTAAATGATTTAAAAGCGGCTATATTTTTTACTATTGGGTTCGCATTCTGTCTTTTATTATTAGCTGGATTTTCAGTTTTGGTAATGAAAGCCTCACGTAAATTTGTACCCACTGGATGGAGTTATGAGTGGCGACAAGGCCTAGCAAATTTATACCGACCTAATAATCAAACTACTACCCTCCTCTTAACTTTTGGTTTAGGAGTAACACTAATTAGTTCATTATATCTAACTCAAGATATGTTGTTGGGCACCATAAATTTTAGCGGAGAAGATGATCTTCCTAATTTGGCTTTATTTGATATTCAATATGATCAAAATGAAGGAGTGAATTCAATTATTGAGGAAAATGGACTCGAAATAATGCAGAATGTTCCCATTGTAACTATGCGGTTACAATCTGTTAAAAATATTCCATTAGAAGAAATTCTAGCTGATACAAGTAGAAACGCCAGAAGATGGGCTCTTAATAGAGAATATCGGTCAACTTATCGCGATTCTCTTATTGATACAGAAACGTTAGAATCCGGAAAATATATTTCATCAGTAGAAAATTTAAATAACCATGTACCTGTTTCTGTTTCCACTGATTTAATGGAAGATTTGGATGTTGCTTTAGGCGATACTATTGTTTGGGATGTTCAAGGAATACCAATTCCAAGTTATATTGCTAGCACTAGAACTGTAAATTGGCAAACACCACAACCTAATTTCTTTGTTGTTTTCCCAACCGGTGTTCTAGAACCAGCACCCCAGTTCTTTGCAACTACAGTACGAACTACAAGTCGTGAAGCTTCTGTATCCATTCAACAACAAATCGTTCAAGCTTATCCAAATGTATCTGCGATTGATGTAGGCCAAATCATTAGTACAATTAGGGAGTTCTTGGATAAAATTACCTTTATAATTCAGTTTATTGGATTATTTAGCATAATCACTGGCTTAATTGTTTTAGCAGGCTCAGCAGCCACCAGTCGCTTCCAGAGAATACGTGAAGCAGTTTTGTTAAGGACACTAGGTGCAAAACAAAATCAAGTAGTGAAAATTCAGATAATTGAATATGTACTTCTTGGTGTTATGGCTGCTTTAATTGGACTTACACTTTCTGTTGGAGCGAGTGCTTTACTTGGGTATTTCTATTTTGATATCGAGTTTATTCCAAACTTTGTAATACTAGGAACCGAAGTTGTGATTCTTGTTTTGTTAGTTTTAATAATTGGATTATTAAATACTAGAGGTATACATACAAAACCGCCCCTTGAGATTTTAAGAGCAGAAGGACTTTAACAGAAGGAATTAGCACTTTACATCATTCTCAACATTTTCAAATCCTTGTACTACTTTTATGTACATGGATTTTTTTTTCTTACTTTCGTCTGAATTAAATAAATAAGTTCATGAGTATTAGAAAAAGATTAATCCCAAATCGAATTAAAACTGCTTTTAGTAAAAAAAAAGTTGGTAGTGCTCCAGGTACACTTGCACATATTGGAATTAAAAAAACAGATGAAGTAACCATTGATATTCATGATTATGGAATAAATCATCTTCTTCATAAGAGAATTGAAACTGTTGAAGAGTGTCAACCTTTTGTTGATACAACAAATCCAACCTGGGTTCAGGTTCGTGGACTTCACGATATTCAAAAATTAAAGGAAATTTGGGATCGATTTGAGTTCCACCCACTAATTCAAGAAGATATTTTAAACACCCATCAACGACCAAAAATTGAAGATTATGGGCAACAGATTTTCGTAGTACTTAAAATGATGTATTTCGAAGATGATCAGTTACATCAAGAACAAGTTAGTATTGTATTCAATGATAAATTCATCTTTTCATTTCAGGAATCTGAAAGGAAAATCTTTTCCCCAATTAAAGAACGTTTAGAATTAGAAAATACCCGTATGAGAAAATCTGGGCCTGATTATATGGCTTATGCAATCATGGATATTATCATTGATTATTATTTTGAAGTACTTGAGACTATTAATAATAGAATAGAAGAAGTTGAAGATATTTTATGGTCTGAAAGTAATGATGACACCCTTTCTGATATACATCATACTAGACGTCAACTCATTCAATTCCGGAAAAATGCTTGGCCTCTACGAGATAATATGAATGCAATGCTTAGAGATGAATCTCCATTTATTAAAGATGAGACTAAACTCTTTTTAAGAGATGTGTATGATCATACCGTACAGATAATTGATAACCTTGACAACAACAGGGAATTGGTTTCTGGGCTACACGATATGTATATGACCAACATCAGTAATAAAATGAATGAGGTGATGAAAGTATTAACTATCATCGCAACCATATTTATCCCACTAACTTTTTTAGCTGGAATTTATGGTATGAATTTCGAAAATATGCCTGAATTAGCTTGGAAATGGAGTTATCCCCTAATTTGGGTAGTTATGATACTTGTTACAATCGGGATGATATTCTACTTCAGAAAGAAAAGATGGTTGTAATTAAAAGAGAAGGTCTCTATCAAAAGGCCTTCTCTTAAAACTAACTACGGAGGTTTGGGGATTAATCAATAATTCTAAAACCTATACTTAATACCAACCATAATGTTAAACTGACTTATGGTTTCATTGATACTCTCAAATCTCTCTTGACCAGATTGAGAGTCGGTATATTCATATAAAATAGAACGATCGTTCCACGCTGAATATTGCGTTGTTACATCGAAGAAAACTTCTCTTGATAAAGGAAGTCCAATTCCTCCAGAAACAACGTATTTATCTACTGTGTAAGTAGAACTTTTACCTGGTAAAAACCCCATCCCTCCTCTAATTTCAAACCCTGTTTTAGACTTATACTTAATACCTGCTTTCAAATTTGCAACAAGCTTATAATCGGAAGCAATCAAGCTATCAAAAACAGCTTCTTGAGCTCTTAACTCTAACATACTATAAGTGTCATCATAATTATTAGTTAAGGAAAGTTTAGTATTACGATAATCTTTGATTTCAGTTGATGCTGAAACTGTAAATCCATTTATTTTCTCTAGTGATAAACCAACATTAATCTGAGAAGGATTACGAATTGTGTATTTAAAATTACCAGATAAGTCATCATAAAAAGGACTACGATCGTCATCTAACCTTGTAGTTATAGATGATTCATAGGATTCAGTTACTATTAGTTTATTTGGTAAAAGAATACTTGCGCCAACATTTAAATTTGGCAATAATTTATAGACTAAACCTGCTCTTAACTTAGCTCCAATAACTTCATAATCTAGAGCATCTTCTAAAATGATATCTTTAATATCCGTCCCTCCATTCCCTTGAGAATCAACATCTATAAAATCTCCATCATAACGGTTTTGCGTATCAGATTCTAGAAAGTATCTATCAAACGAATATTCACCATAAACAAGACCAAAAGATGCTCCAATAAATAGATTCTTTTGAATTTCACTAGCAAGAAAAATAGAATATTCACCAAGTGTACCTCGCTGCTTAACTTCTGCATTTTGCTGAATACCAAAGAACTCTCCTGGAGCGAAACCAATTCGGAATATTGATTCTAGAGATGTTTGAATAGCATCTGCAAAGTCAACTGCATAGGTCTCGAATGCTAAATCATTATAATCACTAAATTCATCCTTGAAAGAATCAGTTATAGAACTTCTAGTATTATATACATCGATTGTATTAGTTCTATTAATTCTATTATTGAGAGTATATCCACCACCTACAACTAAACTACCTTGATTGGTTGGAACTGAATATATCAATCCCATATTACTGAGTTTAGTACTTGAATTTTCGAAAGTGGAACTGCTTCCAAAAAAGCTATTATCTTGTTCCGAAAAATTTGAAAATAACCCTGTATTGAAGTAACTAATATTAATAAGCCCCATACTTGCTGGATTATCAATAAAACTTCCGAAACCATTTTCAGTAGCTACAGATGGAAGTATACTTGCATTAGCTTCGCCATTAATATTGAACTCAGCGAGCTGTTGCGCAATGGAAGAGTAAAGTTGAGGGTTTAGTCCATCTTGTGCTAAAACATTAACAGGTGCAAATAGTCCTGCCATTAAGAGAGCAATTTGTATCCTCTTCATCGAGATTTATTCTATTAATTAAATGACTTAGTTTTTTCTCTTTGATCTAGTACTTGAACTAGATGATGATCTAGTTCCAGATGAAGATCTTGTAGAAGAGTTACTTCTAACTGCGCTTGACGATGAATTACTGCGTCCACTTGTGTTACTACGTACTGCAGAACTTCTTGAACTAGTATTAGTAGATCTTGACCTGATATTTGTTGGTGTCGAGCTTCGACCAGTTGTAGAACTTCTCCTTACTGTGCTACTACCTGTATTATTAGAACGCACAGAACTCCCATTTGATCTTACAGAAGATGATGAACCTTGATTCCTCGTTCTAGTACTTCTTACAGTTCCAGTTGAGGTATTAGATCGTGTTCTTCCTGTAGTTCCTACTGTTGAAGATCCAGTATTTCTAGTTCTATTTGTTCCTACACTTGAACCATTAGTATTAGTTCTTGTTTTTCGAACGGTTGAAGTTCCTGTGGAACGACCAGTATTATTTCCACTAGTTCTACCTGTATATCTTGAGCCTGTACCTGTAGTTCCAGTTCTTGTTACACCTGTAGATGTATTTGTACCTGATCTCTTTGCTATTGATGAACTAGTTCTTCCCGTTCTTGTAATCGTAGAATTGCTATTGCTTCCTGTGCGAGTTCTATCACCAGTTATTGCATTAATTCCATTTCCTTTTGAGTATAAACCTGTACTTCTAGGTCCAGTACTCCTATTATTTCGTTGATAATCATTATAAACGAATATTGCAGTATTTTGATGACCCCAGCCACCATATCCACTCCAACCATAATAACCGTAATCATAATGGTCCCAATAAAATGGATATCGATATCCTCCCCAAGCATACGAATCATAAGCCCACCAAGACCCATGTCTGAAAGAAAAGCTTACTCCTGAAAAATTATTTCCAAAATAAATCTGATTTCTCCAATAATTCCCTCTAAATCTATTTATTGAAGAGTAACTGTAATCATCATGGAATGCATTATATCCATCACTAAATCCATCGTCATAACCTTCCCAGTAAAGATTGTCGGCATAATTATCTTTATACCATTGCTCGGTTTCATAATCTTTGTAATAAAGTCCAGCTTCTTCTAAATCGTTTTCATATATCAAGCCATCCTCAACATATTCGCCTTCATATTCTGGCGCAATAGTGCTTTCTGTGATTGGTTTTGCAGTTTGTTGCTCATCACTCCAATTATATCCAGCCTCTGCTTGTTCATCATCTCCCCAAGAATAATAGGTACTTGATGCTTTTTCACTAGTTCTTGTGAAGCCGTCAGTAGTTTGTAACTGAGTATAGCACCCTGTCAAAAACAATGATAATGTTGCAATGGTGATTCCTAGAATATTTACGCGGGCTTTCATATTGGCTCCTTTGATCTATTTCTTTATTACAGAGTTAAAATCACAAATAGAAAACTCATGTTATATAACATGATAATGTTAGTCATGTTATATCTCTCCTCTCAACGACTTAGTAATTACCTCAGCTTTTGAATTAACATGCAATTTCTTATAGATATTACGAATATGAGCTCTAACTGTATCAATAGATATATCAAAACGATCGGCAATCAATTTATAACTCAATCCATCAACAAGCCCATTTACAATATCTTGCTCCCTTGATGTTAGCATACTTTGCTCATTTTTCTTTGGTGCTTGCTCATTGAAATGTGTAATCACTTTCCGTGCAATTTGTGGTGACATTGGAGCACCACCTTTCATTAAATCCTCAACCGCATCTTTAATTTCTGGAAGTGATGTGTGCTTTAATAGATAGCCAGATGCTCCAGCTTTAAGAGAATCGAATATTTTATGGGAATCATGATAAATCGTAAGCATGATTATGTTAATCTCTGGATACTTAGATTTTATAATTTCCATTCCTTTTATCCCCGACATCCCAGGTAATTGAATATCCATTAGTAATACATTAGGATGTTGATGTACTTCTAAAAACTCAAGCATTTCTTCAACTGTATCAGTAGCAACAGGGCAATCTAAACCATCCTGCATATCTAAATAGCGTTGTATTAAATCTCTAATTTTTTTGTTGTCTTCTACAATCCCTATAATTGCCATTTTTGCTCCGTGTTAATTCAGTTTTCCTTTCAAGGTTACTGTAAATCCGTCATTATCATCAAAATTGAACATTCCACCAATTCTTTTTGCTCGCATTTCCATGTTACGCAAACCTTGGCCGGTTTTCTTAGTTCCTTTGCTTGTATTACCATTATCGTGAATTCTTAGTACATACTCTCCATTTTTCGAATGTATTCCCACTACTACTTTATCACCATTGGAATATTTCGCAATATTATTAACTGCCTCTTTAAAAATTAGATAAAGGTTTTCTTTTACAGAAACTGGAAGTTTATTATCCATTTTTAGTTCATCAAAGTCATATGAGACACTAAAATTCTTCGGTTCTAAAACATTTATTATATAGTCCTGCATTCTATCAGTTAAATCGCCGAGTGTGTCATTCCTTGCATCAATCGACCAAACTATATCATCTAAGCTTGTTACCACGTGTCTACATTGTTTCCCAATTTGATGTAATGAAGTCTTGAATTCAGGTTCCACATGACTTGCTTGAAGAAAATCTGATTGAAGGGCTATTTCTGTTAAACTTGCGCCAACATCATCATGAAGGTCACTTGCAATTCTAACTCTCATTCTTTCAATATCTACCATTTTCATATATCGGTAGTTTCTGTAGAATAAATAAATAATACCTGAAATAGATAAAATGATGAGGATTAAAAACCACCATGTCATCCAGAATGGAGGTTTTATTTTAAATTGTACTTGAGCTATCTCCTCACTCCATATTCCACTTGAATTTTTAGCATGAACTCTAAAGGTATAATCACCTGGAGGTAATGATGGATACTTAGCACTTCTTGATGTGGTTTGTTGCCAGTCAGGGTCTATCCCACTCATTCTATACTCGTAAGTAACTTGATTAGGAGCGGTAAAATTTAGCCCTACAAAATCTATCTCAATGAAGTTCTTACCATGTAAAAGTTCAACTCCATTTATTTTGTACTGTTTACCTGAAGCAATAAAACTTGAGATATGGACTCTAGGTGGTACTTGATTTCCATTATAAGATGTTGGATCAAAATGGCTCACACCTTCCACACTGCCAAACCAAAAATGTCCATTTTTATCTTCATATACAGCCCCTAGATTCATTTCGTCTGATACTAGTCCTTGTTCTCTTGTCAATATCTGTATTGCTTTTTCCTTATCAGTTTGGTTTTCACTATAGAATTGATTCACATTCAGTTTTGCTATTCCTTCATTAGTTCCAATCCAAAAATCATCATTTTTATCTTGCGCAATAAAGTATGCTACCCTTCCAGGTAAACCATCTTTGTCTGTAATATCAACAAATCTAACCCCATCGAACCAGGCAATACCACCAAATGTGGAAATCCAGATAGTACCTTTATTATCAAGCATAATCGACATTACACCATTATTGGGAACACCTTCCTGAATAGAAAAATTTTCTATTCCTTCAGAACTAATTTTTGAAACTCCTCCATAGGTAGCAACCCAAATATTACCTTCAGAATCTTCAACACTTCTTCTAGTACTATTACTGGCTAACCCTTTTTCTTGATCAAATACTTCGTATCCATTCTCATAAAATCTAATTATTCCTTCGTCTTCAGTACTTATCCAATAGTCGCCGTTACTCCCTTCTAATACATGTCTAACTTTTCTAAATGGAAATTCTTTGTCAGAAAAGGTTGTGATTTTTCGATTCTTCATAATAGAAAGCCCTTCTCGCATTCCTATCCATATTCTGTCTTGAGAATCTTTATCAATAAAATAAATTCTATCATCTGGAAGTCCATCTGAAGTACTTAGGTAGTCAAATCCAGTTTCGGTTTTTGCCATTAATCCTCCACCGTAGGTAGCTATCCAAAGTGTTCCATTTTCGTCTTCCACTACTGAAGTTACTAAATCATTGCTTAGGCCTGAACTAGTTGTATAATTCTGGAAATAATCCCCCAGAAAAAGACTTACACCTCCTCCAAAAGTTCCAAGCCATACATCACCTTCACGATCTACAATACTGGAGTATACAATATCATTTGAAAGGCCTTCATCTGTTGTGAAATTTTTAAAATTTCCATCCCTAAACTGGCTCACCCCACCTTCAGTCCCTAACCATATTGATCCATCATTAGCGATTGAAATTGATTGAATTTTAGGGTCGACAATCTCATTATTTTGTCCAAAATTTTGGAATCTACTTCCATCAAACATTGACAAGCCATTTCGCGTAGCTATCCAAATATTACCTTGCTCATCAATCTTTACATCCCTTGTGCGATCTTCAGGAAGTCCATCTTGAATGGTATACGTTCTTAAATTCCCATTTGAAAGCTTGGTTAGTCCTCCCCTTGTTGCTAACCAAATATCTCCATTATCAGATTCGTCTATTCCTCTAACTTGATTACTTGGCAAACCTTGGGATGTTGAATATAAAACTAGCTCATCATCATTTATATAGTGCCAAACTCCACTTCCGTTAGTACCAAACCACAAATGACCATCCTTATCTTCAAAAATACTAATGATCTCACTGTTACTTAGTCCAATTAATGGATCTGGAGTATAGATTGTATCGCCATCAAAAACATTTACACCAAGTGAAGTTCCTATCCAAATTTCACCAGATTTAGCCTCATATAATGAAAGAACTTTACTATGGCTTAACCCACTCTCTTCGAAGTAGTTTTCGAAATTGATTCCATCAAATCGATTTAATCCATATCCAGTTGCTAACCAAATATATCCTTCACTATCCTGAATGATATCGTTCACTACAGATTCACTTAATCCATCTTGAATAGAATAGGTTCTGAAAGGATAGGTTTGAGAAACTGAATCCTTATGCAGGCTTAATGCCAAGATAATGATGCATAAAAGTATTTTCTTCATAGTTGAAAGTAACGTAAAATCATTGAGAATAGTAGATCAATAAGGTGAAATAATGTACGTATTAAAAACTAATTGAGTTGAGTTCAACTTTTTTACTAATTTTGCATCTTCAGATAACTATTCATCATATTTAAATTTTGAGCATATTCGAAAAGCGACAGAAAAGAAATACCAATCTAATTGTAGAAACTAAATCTGGTACTTCTACTGGGATACTTACTCTTCTGGAAAACACAGTTTTTGGAACTAAAGGTAAAGTCAGATATCATCAAAAAAATATTGGCGAAAGAATCGAAGCTCAAAAGAATATTGAGTTCATTCAAATTAAAAAAAGGGATCAAGTTTTAGGGACTACTGGTGTAGTAACTAGATCAACAACTGGTATAAAGGACAACTTTAAAAGTTTATTTATTAGATACCTTTCCGTTAATAATCCCTTTCGGAAACACGAGAAAAAACGAACTCCACATTCCCAATTTAGAAATATAAAAGCCAATAGTAGTTTAAAGACCTTAATAGGTAAAGAAATAACCGATCATTTTGAACAACCAATTATTGAAGCCAAAGATAAAGCAGCTTTCTATGCTTTTGTTGAATCTGAAAACTTTAACTCAAAAGAATTATGTATCAACTTGGGTTTCTATCCTGCTCGTAAGGTTTCGACTATTTTATTTAGTCGATTTTACCCTAAAAAAGAACCCCCAGTTTCTGAAATAGAAGACTTCGAAAAAGAAGAAGTTAGCAAGCATCTTTCCTTCTTTTATCAAAACCATTCCTTTTACTTTGAAGATCGTTTATTTGAGTCTGGCACTTATTATGTATTAAAAAGGGATGGTAAGATTGTAGCAGGAATACGATGTAGACCTGTTAATTGGGAAATTGTTGAAGTACCTGGTTTTAGTGGGTTCTTAATGCAACGTGTACTCCCTTATCTTCCATTGACTAACAAACTCTTTAACCCCAAGAATTTAAATTTTCTAGCTTTTGATTATGCTTGGTGCTTACAGGACGATGAAGAGTTGATATTAACATTGATGAACCATGCATGTTCTGTAAATGGTATCCATTTAGGAATGTTTTGGGGCGACACCGAGTCAACGCTGGTAGATGATTTAAAGAAATCGAATAGACTTGGATTCCTATATAAACTAAATGGAGAAGTGAACGCAGAAGTAATGCTTAGATTCATAAATTTGAATGAAGCTGAGCAAAGTGAATTACTTAAAAAGCCTGTCTTTGTTTCAGCATTAGACATGACTTAAAATTTCAACTTTTTTCAATAAAAGTTGATTCTGTTTTTCATATTAGAGTAGCAAGAAATTGAATTGAAGTAATTGTCGTATGAAGAAGCATTTCTCCCGAAAAGATTTTATTAAAAAAACAGGCCTTGTATTAGCAATCGCTCCAATTCTTAGTTCTATTGGTTTTCCAAATATCATTTTGCCAAAGAAGAAGGAGAAACTTGGAGTGGCTTTAATTGGCTTAGGAAGTTATAGCAATGGACAGCTAGCACCGGGACTTCAATTAACTAAACATTGCGAACTCCGTGGAATCGTAACTGGAACACCCTCCAAAATTCCCACATGGCAAGAACGTTATCAAATACCAGATGCCAACGTTTATAATTATCAAACGATGCATGAAATAGCAAATAACGATGATATTGATATTGTTTATATCGTTTTACCAACTGGACTACATGCTAAATATTCAATTGTCGGAGCCGAAGCTGGCAAAAATGTATGGTGTGAAAAACCAATGGCTAAAACTGTTCGTGAATGCCAATCTATTATTGAAGCAGCTACTAAGAATAAGGTTCAGCTAACTATTGGATATAGGATGCAGCATGAACCGAATACGCAAACCATTATTAATTACACAAAGACACGAAAATTTGGAGCTGTAACTGAAGTCAATACCGGTGCTGGATATAGTGGAAGACATCGTAAAGGAAATTGGAGAGCAAGTGCAGAACTTGGAGGTGGCGCAATGTATGATATGGGGGTTTATCCTTTAAACGCTGCGCGTTATGTAACACAAGAAGAACCTATCTCTGTTAGTGGAATTCAAAGTTCAGTAAGAAAAGAAATGTACAGTGAGGTTGATGAGACTACAGAATTCAAGCTTTGGTTTCCAAGTGGTGCAACAGCAAATGGTGCTACAAGCTTTGGGAAGAGTATGGGTAATCTTGATGTAACATGTGAAAAAGGTTGGTATAAACTTGAGCCATTTCAATCTTATAGTGGAGTTCGTGGAGAAGTAAGTGATGGAACTAAATTACCTGCTGATCCAGATAATCAACAAGCCCGGCAAATGGATAACGATGCTCAAGCTATCAAAGAAAATAAAAATCCACTAGTTCCAGGTGAAGAAGGTTTGAGAGATATCGCTATTATTGAAGCGATCCAAGAGTCTTCCAGAAAAGGTGGGGTTAAGATTCAATTAAGCTAAAAATCTTTCTTTTTACATATTCTAAGAATAATTCCAACTGGAAATAAACACCAAAGTATTAACGTAAAAGTGGATAGAAAAAGCCCCATTGCCGTTCCAAAAAACTGTTGGAATACTGCCCCTGTGTAACCCAATAATGCTGAAATATCTAGCTTAAGCAGAACTAAAATTCTGGAAAGATCAATTGGATTCAGCATTGTTGCGATCAAAGAAAATTTATCTAACGGATAGTTTTCGAATACCAACAAAAAGATCAAAAATAACCCATCATAAATCACAGCAAAAAATAGCCACATCAAAATCGCATACCCAAAACCTTTTATGCGATTTTCATTGTAGAGTGAGAGAATAAAAGCTAGTGCTACAAAAATAAAAGTAAGCAATGCCCCATCGATCAGTAGAAACATAAAATTGATAATCTCCCCAGAAAGCAAAATACCATATAAAAGGAATGGAATTCCTAATCCAAGAACCAAACTCATACTAAGCGAACCTGCAATGCCTAAATATTGCCCCATAAAAATAGTACTTCTTTTAATAGGTTGTGCAAGCAATAGTTCTGTAAACTCTCTGGAATTATAGAAATACATTACTCCAAAAATAGTCCCAATAAGTGGGGTTAACACTACAATTAGGTTCATAAGTGTTATGATCGCTTTGGGAAGACTGTTATTTAGGAACAACAAAGCAAAACCTAGAGCCAAATAAAATGCAAAGTAAAAGTAGCTCCACCTACTCCTCATCAAATCAAAGAAACTATACCTTAAAATATTAAGCATTGTGAACCTCCAACAAGGTTGCTATTGCATGTTCTAGATTTTTAGAATTATTTCTGGCTCTTATTTCTTCATTAGTTCCTTTAAAATAAATTTTACCATCTAGAAGAAAAATAATCTGGTCCGCCATTTCTTCCACAAAGCTCATAATGTGAGTGGTCACCAAAATAATTTTACCTTTTAAACGCTCTTTTCTTATCAACTCTTTTAGGTGAACAACAGCAACAGGATCAAGGCCTGTTGTTGGCTCGTCTAATATGATGATCCTGCTATCAAACATAAAAGCCAATACTAGGTTTACCTTTTGTCGGGTACCGCCAGATAGATTCCCCAATTTTTGATTCAAAAAAGGCTCTATTTTAAATAGTTGGATCAATTCTTTTGATCGATTAGGTTTTTTCCTTAGACGAATAATCATTTCTATCAGCTCAATAACAGTCAGGTTATCTGGAAAACGCGCTATTTGGGGTAAATAATCAATATCATTACGGTATTCCCATTTACCATTCACGATTTTGTTATCAATTACCACTTCACCTTTTTGAGGGATTACCATTCCCAGTAAAATCTTTATTAGTGTTGTTTTACCTGATCCATTTGGCCCAAGTATGGTATGTACTCCTGCACCCGAAAGTTCAAGATTCACCCCATTTAGAACTTTTAAACGTCCATACTGCTTCTGAATGTTTTGTAAGCTGATCATTGGTAGGGCTTCATTAAAGGTCTAGTATCTGCAAGATTATCGGGGGTAAAAACGGGAGAAACACTCTCTGAGAAATTGAGAATATCAACGAAAAAGCTTCGAAGCAGGATAACAGTTTCAGGAGTTCTGTTCACTATATATGAAAAAAGCTTCACAGGTCTAAAGGGCACATCACCCACTCCGTCTTTATCCAGATCATACCCGGTATATGAACTCCAGTAGTTCTCATAAAACTTGTTATCATTCATTTTACTGTTATAAGAAAGATCAAAGGAATTGTACGAAAAGTTATTCTGAGTAAAGATATTGGTATAGCAACCTCCGGCAACCTTAATTGCCCATCCGTTTTCGCGAATGTTATTTCCTTTATAATTTATACGAGTAGATCCTTCAACTTTTATGCCCACTGTATTTTGGTAAAAATCGTTTCCTTCAATTTCGGCATCATAAATCTCTTTGAGCAGTAAACCGAATGATGCTGTACCCCAGTTTTTATAAAACCGATTCCCTTTCATATTTATAAATTTAGAAAACATTACGGCAACCCCCGACCCATTATCCCTGAACTCATTATTGTAGTAGTTATCCCGGTTTGAAAACATGAAGTGTAATCCATATCGTATGTTTCCCCAGCTCTCATTTCCGGCTATCTCACTATCATCCACAAATTCGAGGTAAATACCATCTCGCAAACCTGTAATTTCGTTATCAGAAATCATGAGATGAGAGCTATTCCATCCATGAATACCATTTCCGGAATGAAATTCTGCATCTGATTCTCCTGAAATCAGATTACCACTGATTTCTCCTCTTTTTGAGCGCTCAATAAGTATTCCAAAAAAGACGTTTTCCAGTATGTTTTTTGTGATTATGAAATCTGAACTCTCAAACAGATGTACAGCCGCGTAATTGGTTGCGTGACTAAAACCCACATTCTTTAATCTGAAACCAGATATCATAACACTATCACTCATAATCTTGAAAAGGCTTCCCATTTCTTCACCATCTATAGTGGGAGTATCTTGCCCTATAAGTGTAATTGGTTTATCGATTATTATTTCATGCTCTTGATATGTTCCGGCTTTTACAATTATAGTAGCCCCTGCTTCAGCATTAGAAACAGCAGATTTAATTGATTGAACGGAACATGTTGAACAAACTGTGATAGGCTGAGCAGTTCCGAATATAGGGTATAGGAGAAATAATAAGGTAGTGCAACAGTGTCTAAATATGCTCATAGTTATTAATCATCTTTTAAGGTGTCACACTACCTTTCACTTATTTCAAATAGTCCTTTATTGACGTCCAGTCAAATATAGAATCGCTTTTATTATGTACAGTAATTGCTTCTTCGGATTTAAAAGCTGATAAGTTAGCCCCCATTGGGCTTGAAATATCATCACTTACCAAAAATACCGCGGTTTTTGCATCAATAAATGTTCCTGGCTCTGCATAATCCATAACAAGTACAAGTTCTGGTTCTCCTTCAAGAACTCTTAAGCTTCGAATCATACATTCCGCAGAATCATACTTATAAACTTTACCCGTATTAGTAACAATTTCTGCTGCAAATTTAGCATCTACAATACCCATACTACAGTAGTGACAACCATCATGACCAAATTCAATTGGTTGAGGCTTTATTTCGCATGCAAGGAAAAAAAGCCCAAATACTATAATCATATTAAGAAGTCGTTTCATTGTTTATCTCCTGCTCCTCTTCTTGTTCTTTACCAGCAACAAAAAAGGCTACCAATGATAGTAACATACCCGTAAACAAAAAATATGCACCAGTTGCTGGCCACGAATTAGCCTTGAAGTTTAGTATTTGTTTAGATCCAATTAATGGAGGTTGATAGCCTTGACCGGGTATTTTAATAGCTGCTTTAGGGTCAAGGTTATGCCCGTACTCATATTCCCAAATGTAAAAGTCGTACATACCAATAGTCCCAAGTATTACCATTACTACAAACCAAGCCATAAAAAGCTTTCGGTTACCAATTAATCCGAATATCACTCCCAAGAAACTCATACCTCCTATCACCCATGGAAAAATCTCGAATTCTTTCATATGTGTTGGTATTGATTTCATACCAACATAGTGATTCATCAGGTTGATATTTTTAATATCATTTGGATTGTGGTCTGCAATTCTGTTTATCCAAATATTCATACCAATTCCATCAGGATATTGAGGAGCTTCAAGAGTGATTATCCACATTGGGAAGAGAAACAACGCTAGCAGGAAGATGGAACCGATGATCATGAGAAGCTTTGACTTTTTCACTGCCATAAATTTTAAAGATTAAAAAAACTATCCCACAGAGTTTCTGTGGGATAGAGTAAAGAACTTATTCACCGTCTAATGACCATGAAAGCTGGATATTGGAGTTTCTAGGCGATACTCGAACATAACCTTGCATTTCTTGGTGAAGTGCAGAACAAAAATCTGTACAATAGAATGGCCATACACCAACCTTTTCAGGGTCCCAACGGAATGTTTTTGTTTGGCCAGGCATGATTAATAACTCAGAAGTATTAGCTCCAATCATTGCGATACCATGAGGTACATCAAAATCCTGTTCTAGGTTAGTTACGTGAAAGTAGACTACGTCACCAACTTTTATACCTTCAATGTTATCCGGTGCAAAATGACTACGAATTGAAGTCATGTAAACATGAACCACATTTCCATCGCGTTCTACACGTGTTTCTCCCTCAGTTTTAACTGCATATGGATGATTATTTTCATCAATATCATAGAATTTTTTAGAATTCGGTGCTATCAATTCTGCAGGTGCACCAGCTGCATAGTGAGGTTCACCATGTGTAGGGAAGTCTAATAGTAATTCCATTTTTTCGCCAGAAATATCATATAACTGAGCAGAATGTTCCATTTCAGGACCTGTTGGTAGATAACGATCTTTAGTAATTTTATTCATCGCAACTACGTACTTACCAAAAGGCTTCCGAGAATTTCCACCTGGAATCATTAAATGACCAACTGAGTAATAAGTCGGCTTACGATCAATTACCTGCCAGCTACCCAACTCCCATTTCACAACTTCTGATGAAATAAAGAAAGTGGTATAAGCATTACCTCTACCATCAAATTCAGTATGTAATGGTCCAAGTCCTGCAGACTCAACTGTACCAGCGACTACATTATCGTAATTAAGAATTGGGATTCCATATGCTTCATCTTCGAAATCTTCATTTTCTATTGCTTCAAGCATTTTTGTAAATGAATGCGCTGTTAAAGAAGCTGAAAGCTTTCCACTACCAATTATATATTCTCCTGATGGATCCACATCTACACCATGTGGTGACTTAGGAGTTGGTAATAAATATACTAAGCCTGGTAATTCGCTAGAATCTAAAACCCGAACTGTTTTCTTCATTACAGAAGTGGCTGTATGAGTAGATTCGTCAAGTAAGTTATAGGCATACTCTGTTGGCATATCTTTGAATTTACCTTGTGCGATATATTCTTCTGCTTTTTTCCAATTAATAGCAGCAATGAAATCTTTATCATTTTGAGAAGCATTTACTTCAAGTAGTGTATTTGCTTCTTCAGTATTATAGGTAGAGAAAAACATCCATCCGTGAGATTTACCTCTACCGGGGTGAGCTAAATCATAATTGAATCCAGGCAATAAAATCTGAAACTCAAGATTCATATGTCCATGTTCTGGATCAACTTTAATGAAAGAAACAGCTCCTTTAAAATTACCCTTATACTCATTTATAGACATATCTCTTTGTGGAACCGGAACTGAAAAACGTGTGCCAGCTACTACATACTCAGTATTTTCGGTAACAAACGAAGAACTGTGATTACCTGCACTATTTGGAATTTCAATTATTTCTTCTGTTTCGAAAGTTTTCAGTCCTATACGTGCAATACGAGGCGTATTATTTCCATTTACAAAAATCCATCTACCATCAATTTCACCATTTGTTTGAGAAATATCAGGGTGATGAAGGTCATCCCATGGTATAAAACCGAATGAGGTATTCAGTAAAGATTTAGATTCTTCAGAATAGCCATACCCTGTAGTTGGAAATTGAGAAAATACAGGGATTTCTTTAAGCATCCGACCTGAAGGCAATCCATATACCGTTAGGTTACCACTGTATCCACCAGATAGAAAAGCATAAAAATCATCATGCTCACCAGGTGCTACATACACACGCTCTGCTGCATTATTACTTAATGCACCTTGCTTACCGTCATTAAATGAACAAGACGATACAAGTACTACTGTAATAATTAGTAGGCTTATAAAGCTAAAGTTTTTTGTAGGTTTCATATATTTGTTTGTTAATTGGTTGAAATTCATTTGAAGACTTAAGGCAGTATGACTTTATCCACTACATTAACGACACCATTAGTTGTCTGGATAGTGGCAAGAACTTTTGCACCACCTACGTATAAGTCGTCACCCTCAACTTTTATCTCTAGGTAGTCACCCGTAGCCATATATAGTTTTCTACCCTTTTCGGCATTTTTAATCAACGACTCTCTGTTATATGAGCCTGGCGCTGCATGGCGGGTTAGAATAGTTACTAGTTGTTGATGATTTTCAGGTTTTAGCAGATTGTCGACAGTACCCAGTGGTAATGCATCAAAAGCTGAATTTATAGGTGCAAAAACGGTTAAAGGACCAGCATTAACTAATATATGTTCTATTTGAGCTGCGCCTACCGCTGCAACAAGCGTAGTATGATCTTTTGAACCAGCCGCTACTTGAAGAATATTTTTATCAGATTCGTTATCAACAACCGAAGCTTGGCCTTTTGGGGTATTATTAGGTAAATCTGAGTCTACCTTCTCTACTTTGGTACAACTAAATAGTAATACCAAACATAATCCAATCGATAAAGCGAAATGTTTTTTTATCATGATTTTGAGTTAGTTTATAGGGTTCGAAAATATTCGAGTATAGATCTGGCTTCTTCTTCCGTTAGGTTCTGATTTGCCATTGGTGTACCGTTATATTCCATTAATAGTTGTTTTGCAATGGGGTCTTCTTTCACCATCACATCTGGATTTAAAATAATATTCATTACCCATTCAGGAGTTCTTCTATCTAGTATACCTTGAGGAGAAGGGCCTATATATCTTTTTTCCACTTTATGACATGCTGTACACTTATTGGTAAAAACAACCTCGCCTTTGGCAACTAAGTCTAAATCTATTTCATCAGCTAGAATCACATTTGTTATTGGTCCTATTCCTTTATTCGTTCTCCAGTCATTTGGGTCTGCTTTTTGCTCTATTGAATTCGATTCACTTCCCACCTTTTCTTTTTCATTACTATCAGCACAATTAGCTATGAAAAACATAAATAGCAGTAAAATTGGCAGTATTCTAATTATTGGATATCTCATTTTTAGTGATTATTTAAGTATTAAGAGTATTTTATCTTTTATTTATGAACTTTATGTGAAATTATTCCCTTTTTAAATTTTTGAGCTACTAACTAAATCAAATGTTTAGTTTTTTTCGTAGTCCTTCATCTAGTTTTTTCTTTATCAAATCTTGAATGGTAGCATCTTGCAGCATTTTCACTATTCCATTCCTTGTAGAAACCCAATTCTCATGTAAGGCACATGGAACAGATGAGCCACAGCCCGGTAAACCTAACACACATTCCGTAAATAGCTCTCCTCCCTCTATAGTAGCTACAAAATCTAGTAATGATGAGTCCAATCCTTTTTTTGAGAGCTTAATACCTCCGTTTGGACCTTTATAAGATTCCATATATCCTTCGGCAGTTAATTGCTGAAGTATTTTTGTAAGGAAATGGAAAGAGATATCTAATTCTTTAGCTATTTCTTTAATTGATATATATCCGTCATTTTTATTGTAGGCTAGATAAAGAGAAGCTCTCAATCCATAAATGCAAGACTTCGATAATAGCATAATTATATTTAAGACTAATTTGTCTTAAATATAGTTTTCAATTTTATGAAATCAAATACTTTTTATAAAAAAAGCCTCGAACTAAATAGAACGAGGCTTTTAAAATCCGTTAAAGAGTATCTCTTATTAACCTAGATATACTCTTAAGGCAGCACTTCTGTTATGGTGACGAAGTTTTCTTAATGCCTTTTCTTTAATCTGACGAACTCTTTCACGAGTTAGATCGAAACGTTCTCCAATCTCTTCAAGAGTTAATGAATGTTCGCGTCCGATACCAAAATAAAGGCGAATTACTTCTGCTTCTCTTTTGGTAAGCTTAGATAATGCTCTTTCGATCTCTACTTTTAGAGATTCGCCCATCAATTCGAAATCTGGGTTTGGAATCTCCTCGTTTTCAAGAACATCAAGAAGTCTGTTATCTTCACCCTGTGCAAATGGAGCATCCATCGAAAGGTGACGACCTGATATTTTCAAGGTATCAGCTACTTCACCAACGGTCATTTCCAAACTTTCTGCAAGTTCGTGTGCAGATGGGAGTCGCTCGTATTCCTGCTCTAGTTTAGAAAGCTCTTTACCAATTTTGTTAAGAGCTCCTACCCTGTTTAACGGAAGACGTACAATACGACTTTGCTCTGCAAGTGCCTGAAGGATAGATTGACGAATCCACCATACTGCGTATGAGATGAATTTGAATCCACGAGTTTCATCAAAACGCTTGGCTGCTTTAATAAGACCAAGGTTACCTTCATTTATCAAATCACCTAGTGAAAGTCCTTGGTTTTGGTACTGTTTTGCAACCGATACAACGAAACGTAGGTTAGCTTTCGTAAGATCTTCTAGTGCGCGCTGACTTCCTTTCTGTATTTCTTTCGCCAGACGAACTTCATCATCTGGAGTTATTAATTTCTCTTTTCCAATCTCGTGTAGATAACGATCTAATGATTCCGATTCACGAGTCGAAATTCCTGAACTTTTTGCCACAATAAGCTTATTTAGTGAAAATTATGTGCAGTATTCTGGAGTGCAGGTATTATTTGGTAAGCTGAAGGGTTGCAACCTATATTCGAAGCTTCTTTCACGTCTACACTCTAATGAATAAACAAGCAACAAAGATACGCATTTATTGAATCAATATTTTGCATTTCCTTAAATGATATATGTAAATTTTTTTATGGCAATAAAAGCTTACTCGTCTTCTTGTGAATTCTTCTTTCCGTTCAGCTTATGGGAGAGATAGATTCTACTTAATCAAAGTCATTTTTTTATTCAGCACTTTACCAGAAACTTCAAGTCGATAGATATAAATGCCACTTGATATTTCTCTTGCAACAAAATTAATTTGATATCTACCTGAGGTTCGAGTTTCACTATCAATAAGTGATGCTACCTTTCTACCCAATAAGTCAAAAACTTCTAAAGAGACTATACTTGTCTCTGGTATTTGAAAATTGATGATAGTACTCGGGTTGAATGGATTAGGGTAGTTTTGCTGTAGCTCAATTTCTAACGGAATGTCATTATTTGGATTCTCAGACGACACAATAAAAGAGCTGTTTTGTATACCTGGTGTTCCGTTATTTTGAGAAGCTCTCCAATTTTCAACCAAACCATTATCTAGCCAAGGATTCATCAATTCTAGCGTTGAACCATTTCCATCTGCTGAATTCGGCCATGGACTTATATCAGTAAAAGTAAGTGAATCGATTAGTTCACCGTCATCTGAATAAAGATATAATGATTCGCCTGATCCATTAAGTCCCGTTGTCATTGTGTCGGTCTCAATAGTTATATCAGGAAAGAATGATTGGAATTTATCTCTGTTTCTAGCAACCACAATAAAAGAATTACTCGGTATAACTGTATTATCGCCAAATACATAGGTTTGTTCATGTGATTCGTCTATGAAAACCCATCTTGAAATATTGAGGCTTGACTTAGAAGCATTGAAAAACTCTACCCAATCTTCCGTATCAAATTCATTACTAGAGTTATAATTGATTTCGTTAATCACTAGATCTGGTTCTCCAGCGCCTTTTAAATCTAAGGCTCCTAGGTTAATTGGTCTTCCTCCACCATCAATTGGAGTGGTTGAGTCGCCAGCTCCTAATATAGGAGAAGTAATTTGGGGGTAATAATTTCCATGCTGGGGGTTGATGAGTTCAGGGTCTGCGAAAAGATTTCCTGTCCCTACTAGCTCATCGGTATCGCTAATAGAATGATTTACTGTAAATGATGAAAATTCATCGGCTGTAATAGAAGCTACGATTGAATTCCCGAATATTGAATTTTTTATGGATGCTGAGCCACCACCACGATTCAATACTTTTTCATAAACAGCTACTCCAACATTATTACTATAGAATGTATTATTTACAATCTCAGCATAAGATCCTTCGTCTTTGATACCAATCCCTAAATTACATCTCGAGAGTATATTAAATGCAACATAGGCTTTAGACCCTTGCCCAATTGAAACAGATTTATCACCGCAATTTGTGATTCTATTATTTGTGATTTGGACATTCTTAGATTCATCACCTACATCAATTGCATCGGTGTTATCACCCACAAAATCTCTAAAAATATTTCCATCTATGATGGTTGTACCTTCCATAAAACCAATGTCTATCGCATCCATATCTTCGATATTATTCCCTTCAAATATCGAATTTAGTACCCATAAATTTCCCCCATTCACATTCAGGTAATCACCAATTAAAGTCACATTGGATATCGTACTGTTCTCTATTCTTAGATCGCTAAATTGAGAAGAAACGGGTAACCTAACATCATCAATATGAACTCCTATCAAGTTTACTGTCGAGTTTAATGCCGAAACAGCAGCGAAGAAATTTTCATCGTTTTCAATTCCTTTGGCTTCACTTATTAAAACGTGATGGAGATTTGAAATTCCAGTAGCATCCTCAAAAAACAATCCTGCCCATTCTTGTTCTGGATAATAGGATTTGAGCTCTACGGGCTCATCTTCTGTTCCATCAATAATTAGTACTCCTTTAACAAGAATTGAAGAACTTTCAATGAATAGAATTTGAACTCCTTCTTCAATAATTAGAGTTACTGATGGCTCAACCGTCACATTCTGGTTTATGAAATAAGGTGAGTTAGTTTTTAAAAGTGAGGTTGTCTCTGATATAATAGATGGAATAAAACTAAAACTTTCAGTTTCAAACTCTGCAATTAATTCTGAATTTCCTGTCAATGAAATTTCTATCTCATCATTCATTGAATACAAACTAGAACTTGGATCTGTATCCACTAATCTAGCTATCAATTCTAAATCAAAACTTAAATCACTACTAGTGGAATTAGATTGATGTACTTCAACAGCGATTGTGTTCACACCTTGTATCAAGTTCAATGCATCAATATTAAGTGAAAAGTACGTTTCTTCTTCACTTCCACTAACCGACGAACTTGCTAATGTTGAATTCGAGATTGAACCCACTGGCATATTAGACCGTACTACTTCTTCTCCATTTAAGTACACTATCGCGCCATCATCTCTCAGTAAATTAAGGGTTAAACCAGTTATACTTGATAAATCGTCTATCTGAAAGTTGGATCTAAAATAGGCAGTGATATTCTTGTTTTGAGCATCACCACCAAAGCCAATTTGTGTTGTCTGTGAATCACCATATCCAAAAATACCTTGCCCTGATGACCATGCTACATCATTAAAACTCGCCTCTATCCAATTTGATACCGGGGGCATACTTAAATCATAATATTTCCATGTACTTGCTTTAGTAATCAGATTTACTTTTGGGGATGAACCTTCGAGAATTGTCCACGATTTGAAAGTATATCCTGGTGGAGCATATGCTTTTATGCTGATTGGAACTTGCTCAAAATAGATTCCTGTTTCACCAATATCTTTGAAGAAACTATTCACATCAACCTTACCTTGATTACCAAGATTTGAGCTTATTGTTAACTCTACCTGTTCGCCCAATTCAAATTGATCTTTTAGATTTTGAATAGCATTTGAAGGTCTGTCTCTTGCAAAAGTTCTAAAGGTTTCAACTTCATTATTCCATGATGAGACCGATGAAATTCCAGATACCTGACCCCATTCATCTATTGAAAGAGAGTCGATATATGTACCCCATTTTTCGATATGACGGGGTATTTCTGGTTCAATCTGAGCCTGTAAACTATCAATTATTGCAATCACTCTATCTTGTTCAAATGTCGAATATATTCGTTCGGAATAACGCTGTATAAATTCGTTTACAAAATCATTATTCGATGTTAAATATCGAAAGAGCTCAAGTTCATTGTAAATATCATCCAGTTCGTTACTAGCAATCCGGCTATCATTAAAACCGCGATCCATATCTACCAATACCCAACGCCATTTATTTTCATTACCGCGATCACGCCACATTTCGCGATTATGTGCCCAACTTCCATTTGCTAAGTATGATTGGGTAATCACAAAGTCCATGAGATTATGGACATCAATTTGTGAGGCCACCGTTGAATAGTGTTCTGGATTGCTTAGGTCATTTTCTGATGCATAACTAAGCAAAGCAAGATATTCTGAATTATCACCTTCAATAACGGACGCATTAGATTCTAAATGATCCAAATCGGCTTCTGCAGTACTGTAATGAAGTGAAAAATATTGTTTATCTAATTTCTCTCGAAGGTTATAAATGCCCCAATATTCCCCATTTAAATATAAAACTGAAGGTTTATAGGCTTGAACTGAGTTTGAAACTTCACCTCTTAGAATACTGGCTATCATACCATCACGAATCATAGTATATGGCCAATCATCTCCACTATTTCTCAAATACAATCTTTTATAGGCTTGATATGGAAGATGTTCAAATGCCTGATATTCTATTTGAGATTCACCATAATTGCCATTTGCATAGATATTGAGAGGTTTTTGAGCAAATCGGAATATATTTTGTCCACCTATTCGCATTCCTACTCTTTGAGAAAAACTACGTTCACCGTTCAATGGAAAATATTCTAGGTTAATTGGTATCTCTCGTTCTTTTAAAGAATTTCTGTAAATACCTTTCTCTTTTCCCATTAAATAATCTCGTTCAGTGATTATCGAAAATGCAGGTAAATTTCTAGCCTCACCAATAAAATAGGTGCTTGAAAAAATATCCCCCGGCAACTTACCATCTTCTAAAACTCTAGCAGTTAATGTTGTATTTGATTCAATAAAAATAGCACTAGAATAAGCAGTGGAAGTGCTTGTTGGTTCAGAACCATCCAAAGTGTAACGAACGGTACCTAAGTTATTTGAAGAACTTAGTTCTATTGATATAGGAGAATCATAAAAACCACCGTCCTGTGAGAAAATAACTCCTTTTGCATATTCTGTAGTTGTAATACCTTCTGTATTATTTGAAGAATTTGGAGTTGGCTCACCAAAGTAAAACCAATAATTGGTACCGTTTGGTTTCCTTCCATAAGAGACATCTTCAACTTGCCCACTATAAATTATGGAATCTAAAAGATCTCCAGTTGTGTTATATAATCCTACTTCTTCTCCATCTTTTGCTAACTTGAAATTTGTGTGAGACCATTGTGTGGTATATGGAATATTACTTGGCCACCAAGAACGAATATAATCTTGACCCGGAATATCATCAAAATCATCTGCCCAGATTAAATAGTAACCCTTTGCTGGAATAACAGTATTTGATGGAATCTGCCATTTAGTAGGATTAGCAAGATTATCAGTAATGTAGAACCCACTTATATCGACTGAGGAATTCTCATCATTATAAAGTTCAATCCAATCAGAAAAATCTCCGAAATCGACCATATCAGCATTAGTGCTAACATTAGAAGCTAAAATCTCATTGATATAAATAGCTGGTTGTTGTCCAAAAATACTACCCTGCATTCCTAAAAGGAATAGTAGTAAAAAAGTGAATTTCATTTTCTGATTTGACCACATTGATTGATGTAAACAATATAAACTAAAAATCAGTTTAAATATTCTTCTCAATATCTTATTTAGTAATAAAAGACGTGCCTGGAAAAGTACTATTTTTAACGAAAAAATCCGCAATGGAAACAGCAACATCTGCAAAGCTTTCCCGGGTTCCTAAACTTTCAGAAATAGCTCTTTCCTTTGGATAAATAAGTAATGGTACAAATTCTCGAGAATGGTCAGTACTATTTGAACATGGATCATTCCCATGATCTCCGGTGATGATGAGAAGGTCATCTTCCTTTACTTTTGATAAGATTTGAGTAAGAGCTTCATCAAATTCTTCTAAGCTTTCCGCATATCCTTTAGGGTCACACCGGTGTCCAAATAATTGATCTGTGTCTATCAAATTTATAAAAACAAAGCTATTCTGAACCTCGTCCATAACTCTTAACAGAGTATGTATCCCTTCTTTATTATTTTTAGTTTTTTCATTTTTTGAGAACCCAAGACCAGCAAATAAATCTATAATTTTACCTATGGAATAAGTTTGAATTCCTGAATCAAAAAGTTGCTGAACAATATTATTCTTAGGTGGTATTGCTGAAAAATCATGCCTTTGATCTGAAAGGCGTTCAAATGCGCCGGACTTGCCAGTAAAGGGTCTTGCTATAACTCTTCCAACTTCGTATTCTTCTACACAAACCTTATTTCTAGCAAATTCACACCATTCATATAGCTTCTCGACTGATGTAACTTCATCATGTGTTGCTACTTGAAAAACACTATCAGCTGAAGTATATACAATGGGTTTCCTTGTTTTGAGGTGTTCATCTCCATAATCACGAATTAAATCTGTACCTGAATATGGCAGATTACAAAGAACACCATCTACTCCAATACCTTCACAAAAAGCATCTATTACCTCTTTAGGAAATCCTTTTGGATAAGTTGGGAAAGGTTTTTCGAGCTGAATACCAGCAATTTCCCAATGTCCCGTGGTGGAGTCTTTTCCTCCTGATACTTCTCTCATTTTACCATATGCAGCACTAGGATTTTCTTCTTCTGGTACACTAGAGAGTGGAATAATGTTCCCAATTCCCATTTTAGCAAGATTTGGTAACTTCACATTAGTTTCTACCGAAACGTGTGCTAGTGTATTCATTCCCACATCACCATATAAGTTGGCGTCTTCCTGAGCTCCAACACCAAGCCCATCAATGATTATGAGATAACAATTACCCATTAAGCTTCGAAAAGTTCAAGCTCTTCGTTTCGAACAACCTCGCTTAGTGCTTGCTTAGCTTTTGTAAGAACTTGATAGGAGTTTGAATCCTTATTTGAAAGCTTAGTAAAGCCTGCTTTAAATGATACATCAAGTGTTTCTCCAGCAGATAGTTTTAGTCCATGTGCTAGTCTTGATTTTACACTTTCCATCCAATCGTTTACAGCAGTTTCAGAATCACTTTGTATGATGAATCCATATACATAATCAGAGTTATACCCAATAAAACCTGGATATCCATGTGCAGATGGATTTAAAAAACTCACAAAATCTTTCTGAATACGTTGTAGCTCTTCAAGTCTAAACCTTGTTCGTAACGACGAAAGATCATTAGGAGAAATCAATCCAAACCAAGTGTGTGTTGCTTTACCAGTTCTAACTTTGTGCAATTCATTTTCAAGTGAAGTTTCCCAAAGTTCGGTCATATAAGCTCCAAAATTTTGAGTAAGGAGCTCTTCGGTCATTCCAGTCTTCTTTACTACAGATTGAATAGAAAGAGAGGCAATTCGAGCTAAGTTTGAAAGCTTATGCTTAGTAGATTCTTTATAGGTTAAGGGATCTGCATCATAAGTAATAACTACCGCTTGACGACGATCGTGAACTAAAATTGGAATGGCATAACTCGCCCCTTCTGTTCTACGTTCTTTGCTTGAAATAAGTCGTGGACTATTGTTAAAATGCATACTGAAAACTGGCTTCCCTTTTTCAATAGCTTCATAGGCAACACTTTTGTCATCCATTTGCAAACCAAGTAGTGGAGCATTTTTAGCAAATTTTGATGACATCACTAAGTTCCAACTGTCCATTCCTGGGCAAGCCAAACTGACTCCGCCATTTGGTAAAAATAACTGCATTTCATCTAACATCTTAGATAGCAAGTCAACACGATGTAAACGATAATCTATTGCGTCTAAAGACTCTTCGTATTCTTCCCATTCCTTTTGTTGTTCATGTAAGTCAACAATTTCTAAATAGGTATCTAAAACATTTACCAACGCATTATTGTAGGCATGAATCTGATCATTTATGACTCTCAGATTTACTTCATTTTCTGTTTCTAATACTGTTATTGCTACCGTCTCTCCTTTATTTATAAAAGGAATAAGGATCATATTTTTGGCATTAACAAAGTCAAAATAGTGAGCCAATTTACCCTTGGCGATATCATCACCAATTTTAAGCTGAGTAATTTCTGATATATCTTTATAATCCTTCAAGAAATGTTGCTCGAAAGCCACTCTATCTTGGAACATCACATTTGGAAGGTTTGTACTGTTACTTTCCCACACAAATTGTTGGCGTTGGTGGTTTACCCAGCACATATATGCTAATTCAACTCTTGCTGAAGTCCTTAGCAAATGAACCAGATCTGCCATAATCTGTTTAAATTCTCGTAAAGCTTTTTCCTGTCTATCTAGACTCATCTTTTAGAATAATTTTCAAGATTAAAATTCTAGGTACTGCTCAATATACATGCTCATTATGAATTAAGCTTGAATTTGGGATTTTAGCTCTTCTGCTTCATCTATCATCTTTTCAAAAGAAGCTAAGCCTTTGTTCCAAAACTCTGGGTCGCGAATATCTAGGCCCATTTTTGCTACTATGTCATGTGGCCATTCAGAACCACCAGCACTTAATAATTCCAAGTATCTATCCGCAAATCCTTCCGGTCTTTGAGTATACTCTTCATATAATGCCATTACTAATAATTCTCCAAATGCGTATGCATACACATATCCTGGTGTGTGTAAGAAGTGAGGAATATAACTCCACCAAATACCATATTCGTCAGTTAGATTAACAGATTCACCATATAATGCTTTTTGTTGATCCATCCACAGCTCTGAGAATCGCTCGGTGGTCAATTCACCTTCTTCTCTTCTCGCTGTATGCATTGCATTTTCAAAACGATTCATTGAAATTTGACGGAATACAGTTGCTATGGTGTCATCAATTTTACCAACAATAAGAGCTAGTTTCTCTTTTGGATCATCAAGTTCTTTAAGCAATTTCTGGAATACTAACATCTCACCAAATACAGAAGCTGTTTCAGCGGTTGTTAGCGGCGTCCCTGCCTGCAATGGACCTTGTTGTCGCGATAAATACTGATGTACTCCGTGACCTAATTCATGAGCCAGTGTTTGGACATCACGAATTTTACCATCAAAATTCATAAATACATAAGGATGAACAGAAGGAACCGTACTTGCCGAATAAGCTCCACCTCTTTTGCCTGGTTTTATAGATGCATCAATCCAGTTTTTATCAAAGAAATAACTAGTGATTTTACCCATTTCTGGATGGAAATTAGTGTATGAATCCATCACCATTTCTTCCGCTTCTTTCCAAGTTATGGTAGCTTCATTTTTAATGATTGGAGCATAACGGTCGTAATCCATCATCTCATCTAGCCCTAACAAATCTGCCTTTAGCTTATAAAAACGTTGTACTAGCGCATAGTTAGAAGTAACAGCATTAACTAATGCATCTACGGTTTCATCATCTGTTTCATTTGAAAGATTTCTAGAGGTTATCCAACTTGGATATTTTCGCAGTTTATCATTGGTGGATTTATCAGCCAATAATGTATTGAATATGAAAGTGAGTGGATGAGCTAACTCTTTAAATTTCTTTGTAAGTGATGCATGAGCTCGAATTCGTAATTCTCGATCAGAGTCGTGGAGTTTACTTAATACTTCTTGTTCAGAATATTCTTCCCCATCTAACTCAAATTTGGCTTGACCCAATGTCTCATCAAAAAATCGAACCCAAGCACTTCTCCCAGTAACCGATTTTGCAGAAAGAATTTGTTCTTGTTCTTCTTTTAAAACATGTTCTTTATATCTACGAGAGGACTCTAAATAGTGCTTATAAAATTCTAATTCTGGTGCCTCTATCATCTGTTCAGCTTCTTCTTCTGGAATTTTTAACCATTCCACATCCAGAAAAACCAGCTTTTGGCTTAATTCAGAACCCAATTCATTCGATTCTTGAACTAGTTTCCCAAACTCTGAATTAGCCGTATTGGTACTCCATTGTAAATAAGCGAATGATCCAATTTTACCACCTTTATCTTGAAGTGCTTCATAAACTTGAAGCATTTCCTTGAAATCCGAAATTGAAAGTTCTGCAATCTTACCTTTATAAGTAGTTGCAAAAATGTCAGCTTCTTCGAGTAGAGATTTTTTGTCTTTGGCTAGTTGTGGATCGTTACTTGATGAATATAAATCGCTGAGATCCCAATTGATTTCTTCAGCTCCTGTCAACGTTTTGGTATCGCTCATGTCCTAAATCTAATGCTTTAATTTTCACTTGGAATATACAGGAAGTAGCAAGCTATTTAAAGGAAGAGTTTTGGTTTGATACTTGTTTTTACTAACTATGATTTATTTATTGATGTCATGGAAGAAAACTACTTAGAAAGTGTCAGGAAACAGTTCGAGTATTATAAAATACTTGGAGAAAGAACCTTTGATCAATTAGAGGATGAAGATCTTTTTTGGCAGTTTAATCCAGAGAGTAATTCGATAGCAATTACAGTTAAACATATCTCTGGGAATATGATTTCTAGATGGACAGATTTCTTAACCACGGACGGGGAAAAAGAATGGCGCAATCGTGAAGATGAATTTGAAGCAAGCATCAAAACACGAGTGGAATTAGTAATAGCTTGGAATAAAGGCTGGAATTGCTTGTTCGAAGCACTTGATTCTGTGAATGAGAACAACTTCGAAACCGTGATTTATATTCGGAATATGGGGCATACAGTTATTGAAGCAGTTAATCGTCAGCTGGCACACTATTCCTATCACATCGGACAGATAGTATACATCGGTCGAATGATAAGAGGCACTGAATGGAAAAGTTTGTCTGTTCCAAAAGGTGGATCAGAAGCCTATAATGCTGAAAAGTTTAACAAAGAAAAACGCCGCGCTCATTTTACTGATGAGTTAATAGATGGAGATAAAAGTAATTCCGAGCATCCTCTACCTGATCCATTCGCAAGCGAATGAATCTGTCCCTCCCTAAGGAGGGACAAGTTTTTGCCTCACATTCACTCAAAGCTTCCAATTGTCTCCCTCGGGAGGGAGACCAAGTTCAAACCTGTTTGAGCTTAGAGGGAGGACGGACGAGCAACCAGTTCTGAACTCAGCCCCAAGGTCACGTGGTCCGTTATCCGACGGATCAGCATCCAACGTCATGCCTTTGATATAATTTTCTAGCAATTATTCTTTAATAGTCCTTACAAAGATCCCGAAATAAATTCGGGAGGAAGGTGGTTAAAAATCCAATCATTCCTAATTGATTTAATGCGCTTCTAGCCAGTTCTCTCCTATTCCAGCTTCTACTTTTAGTGGGACGTCTATCACCATAGCACTTTCCATTAACTCAGTGATTTTAGCTGGAACGGTTTCCAGTTCGGTTTCGTGGATCTCGAAAATCAATTCATCATGAACTTGGAGAAGCATTCTGCTTTTTAGTCCATTATTTTCCAGATAATCATGAATATTTATCATTGCGAGTTTGATGATATCCGCTGCTGTTCCTTGAATTGGCATATTTATAGCCACACGTTCCGCAAAGCCACGTACGTTCCAGTTACTAGCATTTATGTCTGGAAGGTATCTTCGTCGACCTAAGAGTGTTTTTACATAACCATGTTCTTTCGCATATACTTTAGTTTCATCTATGTATTTCTGAATGTTTGGAAAGCGGTTAAAATATTCATCGATCATATCCTTCCCCTCGCTATTCTCAATTCCTAAATTGCTTGCTAAGCCATAGGCACTTAAACCATATGGAATTCCAAAATTAACTTCTTTGGCCTTACGTCGATGATCTTGAGTTACTTCATCCAATGAATCAAGATGAAATATCTCTTTTGCTGTTCTAGCATGAATATCTTCCCCTTTTCTAAAGGCCTCAATCATGGCTTCATCTTTCGCAATATGAGCAATCACACGTAGTTCAACTTGTGAGTAATCTGCCGACATTATTTTAAATCCTTCTTCCGCTATAAATGCCTTACGGATTTCTCGACCTCTCGCTGTTCTGATTGGGATGTTCTGAATATTCGGATTGGAAGAAGCTAAACGACCTGTTGCTGTCACAGTTTGATTAAAATCGGTATGAACACGATTTGTATCCGTATTAATCATGGATGGTAATGCATCCACATAAGTAGATTTCAGTTTTGCCAGCGAACGATATTCTAAAATTGTACTGGGTAAATCATACTTTACAGCTAGCTTGGTCAACACAGATTCGTTCGTAGAATATTGACCGGTTTTAGTTTTTTTACCTGAAGGAAGTTCTAATTTCTCAAAAAGAATCTTTCCTAACTGCACCGGAGAATTGATATTGAACTCCTCTCCTGCTTTTTCATAAATCTCTTTTTCTAGTTCTGTAATATCTGTTACTAAATCTTTAGAAAAACCTTGAAGCATTTCTACATCTAATTTGATACCGTAAAATTCGATGTCACCTAATACTTCAATTAATGGAAAATCACAGGTATTAGCTATTTCTTCTAGCTCATCTTCTTTTACTTTCTTACTTAGAACTTCATATAACTGAAAAGTGACATCTGCATCTTCACATGCATATAAATACACTTCCTCTGGTGTTAAGTCAGCCATTGATTTCTGCGACTTCCCTTTTCCTATTAACGCTTGAATTGGAACAGGTTCATATCCTAAATACTTCTTAGAAAGATCGTCCATCTTTAGCCTTTGACTCGCATCCACCAGATATGCAGCAACCATGGTATCGAAAGGCTTTCCTTCAATTTTTACACCATGCCGGAATAACATGGTGTAATCGAATTTGTAATTATGCGCTACTTTGATTGAGTCTTTATTTCCTAAAACTGGCTTTAAAGCATTTAAAACTTCTTTTTCATTCAATCCATTTTCAACATTAACTGGGATATAGCATCCAGTGCCTGGTTTAATACAAAATGAGAGCCCGACTAAATTCGCAGAAATAGGATTCGGAGCATCTGTCTCTGTATCAAAACAAAGAATATCTACTTTTGCCAATTCTATGGCCAATTCTTTAACTCGATCTATGGTAGTAACTAATTCATAATTATTATTCTCAGCATCTAGTTTATTGAGCTGTTCTTGCTCTCCAATTGTGCCGAATAAATCAACTTGGTCACCTGTTTTATCAGCAACTGGACCATCTTGCTCTAAATATTTTTTTGTTAGAGTTCGAAATTCCATCTTTTTGAAAAAGAGGCCTAATTCTTTTCGATCAAATCCATCCCAACCTAGTTCTTCCCATTCTTTGGTATTAGGGACATCAGTTTTTATGGTGACCATGAACTTAGCATGTATAGCTTGTTCAGCAAATTGTTGAAAGCCCTCTCTTTGTCTTTTTGCAGTAATGGTATCAGCTTGAGCAATACATTCTTCTAGAGAACCAAAGCGATCAATTAATATTGGTGCTCCTTTTTTACCGATTCCTGGTACTCCAGGTATATTATCTGCGGTATCTCCAAGAATGGCTAATACGTCAATCACTTTTTCTGGATAAACTCCAAAATAATCTTTCACTCCTTCTCTATCAATGATATCAAATCCACCGTCTCTATTATTTGGCTTCATCATTCTAACATGATCGTGCACTAATTGCATAAAGTCTTTATCTGGGGTCACCATCATCACATTTACATCATCTGCATTAGCATGAGATGCAATTGTTCCAATAATATCATCTGCTTCAAACCCATCTTGTTCAATATTGTGAATTCCCCAAGCTTTAAGCATTTCCTTAATAATTGGAATTCCTTTCCGTAATTCATCTGGTTGAGGCGGGCGTTGAGCTTTATAAGACTCATCCGCTGTATGACGGAATGTAGGAGCTTTAGTATCCCATGCCACAGCTATATGTGTTGGCTTTTCCTCTTCAAGCATTTTCTCCAAAGTATTTGCAAACCCTAGAATTGGGCCTGTTGAGATTCCACTACTATTTTTGAGATTGGCATTTATAAACGCAAAATGAGCTCTATAAGCGAGCGCCATACCATCAAGAAGAAAAAGAAGTTTCTTAGACATTAAATCTGAGTTTTAAGCTTTTATATTTTGAATGGAAACTAACAGATTTCAACTATAGATGTGAGTTTGAGTCACTAGTTTTGAGTTTTTACTTAACTCTTTATACCCTTATTACTTAGTTTGTTCAAAAAACAAAACTTTTTGCCTATTATTACGAACACAGTCCACAACCAATTAACTGAGTAAGTATACTTTTGAGTTTAAAAAACGAAGCACAATCGGGTTACGGAACCAAAAAATTCTATCAAGATTACGTTTCTGGAATGAGTCGGGAGCGAATCTCCAAAGAACTTACTGCAGACACTGATCGACTAAAGTTATTGTATAAGGAAGCTGTAGCTGATATCGAACGGCAACAGGGGCAGCAATTACCCAGTCATGTTAAGTTCATGCGTTTGTTTGAAGATCTAACTCAACGCCTTAATCCTACACGTCGACTAGCATTTGGAGTTGGTTCCGTCAGTTTTGTTGGACACTATTTGCTCAATTTTTTCGGCCTCTCAGAATTCATCTTCTTTTCAGGATTACTGATCCCGCTCGCTTTTTCTTCTATGTTTCTACTTCTTTTAGTTGAGCTTTTAGAAAAATCCGATGTGCAAAAGGAAATTGATCTTGCTCGTGATATCCAGTTAAGTCTTCTTCCAGGTACTTCGCTTAATAAAGAAAATCTCGAGGTGTATTCATTTGCTCATACTGCTAAAGAAGTTGGTGGTGATTATTTAGATGTAGTGGTAACTGATAAAGGTACTTATGTGGTTATTGCAGATGTTTCTGGAAAGGGACTAAGTGCTGCACTTTACATGGTTAGGATGCAGGCATTAGTGAATTTATTAATCCATAAAGAACAACCATCTCCTAAAGATTTATTTCTTCAGCTCAACGATTTCGTGAAAAGTAATAGAAAAGATAAAACCTTTGTTACAGGCTGTGTTGCTTACTTTCCAAACGATAAAGAAGAATTTGAATATGTTCGTGCGGGTCATAACATTCCAATTTATTATAGTAAAGAGCGTGATGCGACCTTTGATCTAAAAGCGAATGGATTTGCTTTAGGTATGACTACAACTGCTATGCTTAGCCAACATCTTGAAGTTAAGCGATTTCATTTTAAGCCAGGTGACTCCGTACTTCTGTATACCGATGGGTTAAGCGAAGCTCGTAACGAACGTGGGGAAGAGTATGGTGAAGAACGAATAGAATCCTTAATGGAGATTTATGGATCACTTCATGCTAAAACTGTAGTTCAAAAAATTCAATCTTCTTTAGAAGCTTTTATTGGTACCGTTGAACCTGCCGATGATGTAACTTTTATGTGCATTCACCGACCAGAAACTGCAACACCAACCAAATTGATAAGTGAAGCTAAAGTAGTTGCTGAAAAATAAGGTCGTACTTCTTAAGGGTTTATCTTTTCTTAAAAATTGCTTCAGCTTTCGATTTCTAATTCTTTTAAGGATTCTTCAAGAGCATTCAATTGTTTTTCATATCTACTGCACTGTCCCCTTTTTGAAAAGAAATAAGATACTACACCTAATACCGTAGAGATAATGAGTGAATACACAATAAGTTTTGGACTCGTAAAAGCACCAATACCTCTTATATAAGCTACGATTACAAGTACGATAATTGTAAATGGCATTACGAAAGTATCTGAAAATATTTTAGCGTTCATAGCTCTATCGAGTACTTTAATTATGCTATTTATTGAGGTCTTTAAATCAGATTCATATTCTTCAATTTGATTTACCTTTCGGTAACTATACGCATTGAATAGTGAGATAAATGCAACTACGAGTCCAAATATTAAATAGAAAATCCCAGTTTCCAGGTTTGATACTTTATCAAAAAGAAGCTCTTCCTTATTAAATGCTAGCACTGAAAACATAAACATAAAAATGGAAATTGTACCAGCATAAAGAATCTTATTCTTCATTTGTCTTTTAACCTTAGAAATAGCCGTATTTGATTTTTTTTGAATCAACACTCGCATATTATCTTCACTAATAAAATATCCTTCGCCAAGATCCCCGGATGTTTTCTCCCATACACTTTTAAGATGCTCTAATTCCATTCTATGCCTCCACTATGTCTTTTAGCTTATTGCGAATGCGGCTCATTTTGACTCTTACATGGTTTTGAGATATTCCTATAATCTCTGCAATATCTTCATTGTCACGATCTTCTAAGTAGAGCATTATTATTGCTTTCTCAACTTCATTTAATTGCTTTATTGCAATTTTGAGCATTTTTCTTTCTTCAATTAATTCATCCTCTTCATACTCATTTGAAAATTGATCTAGTTGTTCTGGTAATACATGATCTTCTTTCTTTTTCTTCTCTTTGCGGAGTTGCTGAATGGCTATGTTAAAAGCTACTCGATACATCCAGGTTGAGAACTTTGCTTCACCTTTAAATGATGGATATGATTTCCATAGGTGGATTAAAATCTCTTGAAATAGATCTTTACGCTCTTCTTCATTGTCACAGTACATTCCACAAACTTTATGCACAATGCCTTGAGACTCATTAAGCCTTGTTAAGAACTCTTTTTCAAGAGATTTATTAGTCAAACTATATTTATGGGAGGGTTAACCTTCAAAGAGTATGTTGTAAAAAAAATAATAGAATTACAGTAAAGAAAAATATTTCAAAAAAAAAGCCATACCAAAAGGCATGGCTTTTATCAATAGTGTTATGATCAATTAGCTTGCGGCGTCTACCATCTTCGCAGTAGTAATACCAAAATGAATATAGAGTTCTTCTGCTGGACCAGATTCACCAAAACTATCAATCCCAATTGCTGTACCTTCAGTTCCAATATATCGGTCCCATCCGAAGGTTGAGCCAGCTTCAATAGATACTCTATTTGTGACTGACTTAGGAAGTACTGACTCTTTATACGCTGCATCTTGTTGTTCAAATAATTCCCAACTAGGCATACTTACAACACGCGCATCAATTCCTTTAGCTTTTAATTCAGCTTTTGCATTTACCGCAAGATGGAGTTCAGATCCAGTTCCAATAAGAATAGCATCAGGTGTTTCCCTATCTGAGTCTGCAAGAACATATGCTCCTTTTGAAACCATTGATGCCGCATTTCCTTCTGTTCTTTCATAAGTCGGCATTCCTTGTCGAGTAAGAACAAGAACAGTAGGTCCTGTAGTATTTTCAATCGCTACTTTCCATGCATAAGCTACTTCATTTGCATCACCAGGTCGAATAACAGTAACATTAGGCATTGCACGAATACTTGCTAAGTGCTCAACAGGTTGATGTGTAGGTCCATCTTCACCAAGACCAATACTATCATGTGTCATTACATAAATAGCAGGCACCTTCATTAAAGCCGATAAGCGGAGAGCAGGACGTAAATAATCGGTAAATACAAAGAATGTAGCTCCAAAAGGAACTATTCCACCATGCACAGCCATACCATTTAGTGCTGCTGCCATTCCAAACTCTCGAACTCCAAAATGTATAGTTCTTCCTTCAGGAGTTTCAGGTGTATAGTCTGAATAATCTTTTATATCTGTTACCGTACTAGGACCAAGATCAGCAGATCCACCGAATAAACTAGGAACTACTTCTTTTATCGCATTAATTACTTTTCCAGATGATGCACGAGTTGCTGGTCCTTTATCAGTTACTTCAAAAACTGGGAGGGCTGCTTCTAGTTCAGCAGATGAAATATCTCTATTAATCCATTTAGTGAATTCTTTTGCATCATTACTAAAAGCTGAAGAAAATTCTTCAAATTTATTATTCCATTCAAGTTCAGCTTTGGCTCCTTTTTGAACTTCACTTCTGTAAACCTCTAAAACTTCATCTGCTATATAGAAGCTTTTCTCAGGATTCATTCCATAAAATTCTTTAGTGAGTTTTATCTCATCATCACCAAGAGGTGAACCGTGAGACGATGCCTTCCCTTCTTTGTTTGGAGAACCAAAACCAATTTTTGTTTTACAAATAACGAGTGAAGGTCTTTCTTTATCCGCTTGAGATTCTTCGATAGCAATAGCAATTTCGCTATGATCATGACCATCAATTTCTATCACATGCCAACCGTAGGCTTCAAACCTTTTAGCTGCGTCTTCTGTGAATGCTAACTCTGTTGACCCTTCTATTGAAATCATATTGGAGTCATATAGATAAATAAGCTTACCTAATTTCATATGACCAGCCATTGAAGCGGCTTCATGAGAAACACCTTCCATCAAATCCCCATCACTTACAATGGCGTATGTGTAATGATCTACAATCTCATTACCAGCTTTATTAAATGTTCCAGCTAGATGATTTTCTGCCATTGCCATTCCAACTCCAGTTGCAAAACCTTGACCTAAAGGCCCACTCGTAGTTTCTACACCTGGTGTCATTCCATATTCAGGATGTCCAGGAGTTTTACTCCCAGTTTGTCGGAAGTTCTTTAAATCTTCCATCGAAACATCATAGCCAGTTAAATGAAGTAAACTATAAATCAACATTGAACCATGACCCGCTGATAGAATAAATCGATCTCTATCAATCCAATTAGGATTCTTTGGATTATGCTTTAGATACTTTGTCCATAGTACATAGGCTACATCTGCCATTCCCATTGGCATACCAGGGTGACCAGAGTTTGCTTTTTGAACCCCATCCATTGATAATGTTCGTATGGTATTTGCACAAAGTTGATCTAGTTGTTGATTTGGCATTATGGATACTGATTGGAGTTAGTCTTAATTGTAGGAAGATAAAAAATTATCTTGAGCGAAATATCCTATTTTATGGGGGAATTTTGCGCAAAAAAAAAGCCTTCACATTAATGAAGGCTTTATAATAAGGGAATTTTGTTTATCTAGCACTTTCGCATTTTAGCTCAAATTCCATTTTATGTTCAGAAGGAGCTCTAAAAGAACCAAAAGAAGCATTTTTGAGTGCTTCACAAGCATTTCCTTTGTCATTTTTTGCTTGGTGTGCAATACCTAACTCATAATATATTTTTGCTTTATCAGTACTACCACCAGTTTCAAAACTTAAAGACTGAGTAGCATATCGAATTGCATTATCTCTACTACCAAGCTTGTTAGATGCTTCAGCTAGTCTATAAAAAGAATCAGATGATTCTGGATTATATTCTAATGATCTCTTAAGGATTTCAATTGCATTGGTGTTTTGACCTTGCTCAATGGATTTAGCTCCTCTGAATAATAATTCAGCATGTGCTGATTCTGTTGCTTGTCGAACAACTGTACCATCATTCACATTCGTACCTACAGTAATAGCCTGATCGAACCAATTAATTATACCGTCTAGATCGTCTGGTTGATCGTTCTTATGAACAAGTCCTTTTTGGTAGTAGGCTTTTGCATAATTAGAGTTTGTCTGGATTGCATTATTTAAAGCGGCATCAGCTCCTGCATAATCTTCTCTTTTGAACAACATGGTTCCTTTTTGGTAGTAAAGCTGAGCTAAAACTCCTCGGGACCTTGATTGAACTTGAGTATCACCTGATGACCCACCTATTTCTCTTGCAGCATCAAATTCTGATATTGCATTATCTAAATTTGGTATAGTTGGAGATCCTTGAAATACTTTATAAGACGCCGCAGCTTTAGCAAAAAATAATTTCGGGATTGCTTTTTCTGAGCGGTCTTTAATGTCCTGACCTTCAATACCAAGTTCTTCAGCAATTGTAATAGCACTTTGATATTTAGTAATAGCAGTTTCATACTCATTTGATTGAGCAAGTGATTGAGCTTCATTGTAGGCGTTAATTGCGTCAGATATAGTTGACTGGGCATTAACACCAATTGAAACCAAAGTGATAACAAATAGTAAAAATATTCTCTTTAAATCCTTCATTGTCTTTATTTTTTTAATTCATTTCGAACAAGTAAGCAATTTAATAAAAAATGCTCTTTTAATTAAATAGATAAACAGAATTAAATTTAAAATTATTGTTAACTAGTCTGTTTATGCTATGCTAATATTTTTATCAGAAATCGAAGTTTGGTTTTGGCTCCTTTTTCTTATAAAAATCACAAATATAATCTACACCTTCTTTATAACTATCGGTTAACATATATAGTTCTGTATCCTTTTTTGATATTGTACCCCATTCCATCATAGTATTATTTATCCATTCTAATAAGCCTCCCCAATAATCAGATCCGAATAATACAATCGGGATTTTTTCAATCTTTTTCGTTTGAATTAGAGTAAGACTTTCAAATAATTCATCTAGAGTACCAAATCCACCAGGAAAAACTACTAGTGCTTGCGAGTATTTCACAAACATAACTTTACGAACAAAGAAATAATTAAAATTAATTTTATACCTCGGATCAACATATTCATTTATACCTTGCTCGTGTGGAAGTTCAATACCAACACCAACTGATTTACCATTACTTTCTTTGGCTCCTTTATTAGCTGCCTCCATTATTCCAGGTCCGCCGCCAGATATTACACCAAAACCTTTTTTTGTTAACTCTGAAGCGAATTGAGATGCAAGTTTATAATATTTCTGATCAGATTTTGTTCGAGCTGAACCAAAAATGGTAACACATGGGCCTATTTTAAAGAGTTTATCGTAGCCTTCAACAAACTCTCCCATAATTTTAAACACACTCCAAAGGTCATTTGAAGATCCCTCTCTGTAATTACTGGGAATCTCAAGCTCACCATTTTTTAACTTTTTATTCATACCTTTATTGTTTGTTTTTGAATGAAAACGATATAGAAACTGATGGAATTGTCCTTAATGCATTCGCAGCAATAAAGCTTGGTTTAATTGAAGCATTCATTGACAAATCATCTGAAACATCAAAAGATCGAAGGTGAGCAAATACATAAGCGTCTATTGCATTTAATGCATGTGCTAATACAATAGTAACATATATAAAGTCACGTCTATTCCTAAGAAAATTTCTATTCGATTTTAGACTATTACCGTTAGCGCCTATTAAATAATTAGGTGTAGTACCAAACCTTAAATCTGTATTTCCAGAATTTAGATTGTAATAGGCAGCTCTATAATCATGATATTGCTTGGTCAGATCGATGCTATAGTATACCAAACCTCCCAAAAGTCCATATACGAATGGTACTTTCCAAGCCTGCTTATTAGTAAGCTGTCCCCATCCAGGAATAATAAGAGAACGTCTTAGTACAGCATTTGGATCTGGGAATTCTTGTTTATTTGCTTCTTGTTTTATTGAAATTGTAGAAGGATCAAAACTTGTTTGTAGGGAAAATTCTTGTGCTTTTAACGGGCACACAATTAGAAATCCAATAAACAGAAAAACTGACTTAAATTGAATCAAAAATAGATAGTATTCGTTCAAGGTCTTCTTCAGAATAATATTCGATCTTGATTTCTCCACCTTTTGCTTTTGGTTTAATTGCTACTTTTGTACTAAAAGTACGTCTTAAACGTGAAGAAATTTCATCATAAAAAGGATTCTTTTGATCTGGTTTAGTCAATTTCTTTTTGGATGTACTCGAATCAAGATTCCGAACAGCATCTTCAACATCTCTAACAGACCAACCAAGTTTTAAAATCTTATTTAAAAGCATTTTCTGAACAGGCTCTTCTTCAATGGTTATCAAAGCTCGAGCATGACCAGTACTAATTGCATTGGTAATAAGTGCAGTTTGCATAAAATCTGGAAGATTTAGCAAGCGGAGCATATTTGTTACCGTGGAACGGTTTTTACCAACTCTTGTAGCTACTTCAGCTTGGGTATAGTCAAATTCTTCCAATAGTCGCTTATAAGCCATCGCAACTTCTAAAGGATTAAGATCTTCACGCTGAATATTCTCAATCAACGCAAAAGCCATACTCTGTTCGTCATCGGCTTCACGGATATACGCAGGGATTTCATCAATTCCGGCAAGTTTTGAAGCCCTAAGTCTTCTCTCACCACTAATTAATTCAAACCTCTTCTCACCTATATATCTAACTGTAATAGGCTGAATAAGACCGTGCTTTTTTAAAGAATTTGCTAGTTCTTCAAGCCGCTCTTCGTCAAAATCTTTTCTTGGTTGATTTGGGTTTGCCCTAATATGATCAACTGGCACATTTAGAACTATATTCACACGTTCTTCTGGGGCGACTAGGTTTTTCTCAACTCCTTCTTTCTTAATTGATGGAGCTTCTGCCTTTTTAGCTTTTTCTTCATCAGATACGTATTCCGGAAAAAAAGCTCCTAATCCTCTACCTAGTACTTTTTTACTCGCCATAATTATTCTTAATTAGAAAGTACTGGACTATTTTTAAACATTTTTCTGTTCTTCTTTATTATCTCTCTTGCTAGAGATAAATAGTTCTTTGCCCCAACACTTGTTGAATCATAAAGTAGTGCCGGTTTTCCGAAACTCGGTGCTTCCGCTAAGCGAACATTTCTTGAGATTACAGATTTAAATACCCGATCATCAAAATATCGTTTAACCTCTTCTGCAACTTGATTTGATAGTCTCGTGCGAGTGTCGTACATCGTAAGAAGTACACCTTCAATATCTAGTTCAGGATTTAGATGTTGTCTTACAATCTTAATAGTATTTAGAAGTTGCCCTAAGCCTTCAAGTGCAAAATATTCACATTGTACGGGGATTACGATAGAATCAGATGCAGTAAGTGCATTAATAGTAAGTAGCCCAAGTGAAGGTGGACAATCGATAATTACAAAATCATAGCGTTCCCGTAGATCAGCTAGGGTTTTTTTAAGAATTCTTTCTCGCTCTTCCCTATCAATCATCTCAATTTCAGCACCAACAAGATTGATATGAGCTGGAACTAAATCTAGAAAATCTAGCTCAGTTTGTCGGATAGATTCGTTTATATCCGCACTTCCAATCATTACCTCATAAATAGAGTTAGTGACTGTTTTCGAATCAATACCAAGCCCACTTGTTGTATTACTTTGAGGATCGATGTCGATTACGATAGTTGGGTGTTCGATGGCTGCAAGACTTGCAGCAAGATTAATTGCCGTGGTTGTTTTTCCTACTCCACCTTTCTGATTGGCAATTGCAATAACTTTACCCATTTAATATTTCCTGCTTTATGGAATGAACGATTCTTAACTAAATTCAATATAAAGCGAGCCTTTCTCGGTTACAAAAAAACTTATTAACACATTTTATAAAAGTTATCCACATAGAAAAGGCAACCTATTGGTTGCCTTGAGTTTATCGTGACGAACTTGTTAACACAATCTTACGAGATGAAGGAGTATATCCTGTCTCTGAATTTATGAGCTTGAGTTTTGAAAAGCTTTGATCTACTTCCAATTGAATTGGTTGTGGATTATCAGCTTGAATAGATGTACCTGCAAAATGAAGCATGTTACTTCTATCGACCCAAGGATCTATCGTTTCAGTTGTGGTTCCAGTAGTTTGTATAGTATCAGTTTGTGTATAAGCTTGTCCGTTTGAGAAATAAATTGTTGTTGAAATAATTAAGATTGCTACTGCTGCTGCGGCGACCGACCTAGACATAAAAGATGTCCACCGGTTCGAACGCTTTATTTGTTCTCGCCGTGCTTTAATTGCATCACTAGCAATCTTATTTACCAAGTCGGGTGGTGCTTCTCTGAGAGGCAACTTCCTGAGTTTTTGGTAGGTTTTTCTTAAGCTTTCGACTTCAATCAATAGATTTTCATCGATCATTATTTCTCTTTCAAATTCGATCTCTTCAGAGGGATCCATTTCCCTCATCAGATATCGAATCGAAATATCGTCATTTTTTTGCATGCTTTAACTCTAGTTGTCTTTCTTCTTCAAAATACTTTCGAAGATTAATTAACGCATATCTCATACGACCTAGTGCCGTGTTTATTGATACGTTAGTCAATTCTGCGATTTCTTTAAAGGGCATCTCATAATAATGCCTTAAAAGTACAACGGATCTTTGCTCTTCCGGTAATTTCGAAATATGACTCATTAAGCTAGACTTCATTTCTTTGTCTACCATTTGATCATCAGCATCTACGATACTTTCATCTTCGAGTCGATCGAAATAATCCGATTTGGAGTCTTCATCGCTGTACCACAAGCTAACGTCGGTATATCGTTTTTGTTTTCTAATATGATCAATTGTTGCATTATGAGCAATACGCATCACCCAAGCAATCCATTTACCTTGTTCATTGTAGGTGTCATCCATCTTGGTAACAACCTTTGTAAAGGTTTCCTGAAATATATCATTTGCAGTTTCAGGATTTTGAATCATACTATAGATGTATGAATAAATTTTTGACTGATGACGATTCATGAGCTCATTAAAAGCAGATTCATCAGCTTTTCGTCTAAATAATTTTACAAGTTCTCTATCTTTTAGAGAAGAATAATTTTGCTTACCAGTATGTCTTTTTAATAGTTCCATTATGTTCACCCTCTATTTGGGTTAGGCTCTTTGTTTAAGATAACCGAATCGGTTTATGAAAAAGTCCGACTAAACAATCTTTAACAAAGAGCAATTACACCATTAATCCTTTTGCTTTAGTAGTTAGTACGAAGAGCAAAGCTTTTTGGCTTGGTTCCATGTTACAATGTCACGCCCTACCTCAATATCACATGTTGATGTGAGGCCTAACATTGATACTACACACTACGACGAGTTAACCCCTAAAGTAGTTGTATATTTTTTCGCCTAATTTATTTCCTGCTAATTCTATCAATCTCTCTCTACTAGCTTTCTTGATTTCTTTTACTGAACCTAATTCTGTGAGTAATTTTTTGGATGTTTTTGCCCCTACTCCTTCTATCTCAGTTAACTCAGTAACAAAAGTTCTCTTTGCTCTTTTTTGCCTATGAAATGTGATTGCAAAACGATGCGCTTCATCTCTTGCTTGCTGAAGTAATTTAAGTGCGGTAGATTTTTTTGGGATCATATAAGGCTCTGATCGATTTGGAACAAATACTTCTTCTAATCGCTTCGCTAGTCCAATTATTTCGCATTCTCCATAAAACCCAATTTCTTTTAGGGCTTCAACTGCAGAACTCAATTGTCCTTTACCACCATCTACTACAATTAAATCAGGAATCTGAAGTCCATTTTTCATTACCTCAGAATATCTTCTGGTTAAGATTTCTTTCATTGATGCAAAATCATCAGGCCCAACTACAGTTTTAATATTATACCTTTTATACTCACTCTTTCTAGGTTTAGCATCAACAAAACTTACCATCGAAGCAACTGGATCTGTTCCTTGTAAATTTGAGTTATCAAAACATTCAATTCTTCTTGGAAGCCGTTTCAATTTCAAATGCTCTTTCAATTCTTTTATTGCATGGGGAATACGATCTCTTTCAGCCTTCTCTTTTTCTAGTCTGCGTTCATTTAGATGTAATCTCGCATTCGCGTTTGTCATCTTAATGAGCTGAGCTTTTTCTCCAATTTGAGGAACATGAACGGGTACTTTCTTCCTTTTTTCCTGATATAAATAATCGACTAATGGTTCATCATCTGTTATAACATGACTCAAATAAACCTCATCTGGAATAGCAGCAGTGTATTGACCTGTATAATAATCTTCCACAAATGATTGGAGAAGATCACCTATTTCTAGTCCTTCTATATTTTTTAAAAACCGATGAAATTTCCCAATCAGTTTACCTTCTCTAACTTTAAATAAAACACCACATGCTTCTCCAATATCTTCAGCAACACTCATTCCAAATACATCGCGATCAACTTTCTTCTCATCTACCATCTTCATTTTCTGAGAGTATCTCTCAACGGCAGTTAAGCTATCTCGTAATTTTGCCGCTTCTTCGAATGCCAATGCGTCTGATGCAATATGCATTTCTTCTTTGATTTCTCGAATTAAAGCTTCAGAATGACCATTTAATAACCGCTCGACCTTTTTTACAATTTCGTTATAGGGCACATTGTCCCAATCACCTGAACAATTTTGTAAGTAGTCATCAAAACAGGAATGCCATTTAGGAGCACCTCGTGTTTTATCAATATTTTTAATACTTACAGCACATGTACATAAATCGAAGGCTTTGCGAATGGTTTCTAGCAAGCGTTTCATATTTGTTACACTATCATACGGACCATAATACTTACTTCCATCTTTGATTAGTGTTCGAGTTGGATACACTCTTGGCTTACTATCTGGGGTGATACAGATATAAGGATACGATTTATCATCCCGGTACATGATATTATACCGCGGTTGATATTGTTTAATGAAATTATTTTCTAGAATCAATGCTTCCGCTTCTGAATCGGTAACTACAACTTCAAGATCATCGATTTTAGAAACCATCGTTTTGATGCGCCCATCTGCTGGACGAGAATCCTGAAAGTATGAACGAACTCTATTTCGAAGCTTCTTAGCTTTTCCGACATATAATACACTACCACCTTTATCTCGATAGATATAGACACCCGGTGACAACGGCAGGTTTGCCACTTTTTCAGAAAGATCAATTCTTTGATTCTCTTCACTCATGTCCCAAAGATAAAAGAATTTATTTTGTCTTCCTGAATAGATTCAAGAACTATTCAAGAATAAATACAAAATAGAGTACATGAAAATTTGAACTATCAGCTTCATCTATTACTTTCTTGAAAATACATTTCTTATGAATAATGAAATCCCAAAGGGTTTAGTCTTTTCTACTAAATCTCCACAACGCAAAAAAAGAGCCCTTGTACTTATTACCGTACTTTGTATTCTGCAAGTATGCCTTATCTGGCCAATTTATCCTTTATTTGCTTCTCCAACTCCACAAATACTCGGATTTCCATTGTCTTTTGTTTGGGTAATATTAATTCTAGTCCTAGCATTTATATCGGTATTTAAATTCTTCCGAAAAGATATAGTGGAGGAATCCTGATTTGGATGACTGGATGATCATTCTCGGCATTTGTGGAATTTACCTGCTAGCCACTTTAGTCATGGGAATCATTCCCGGACTAAAAGTAAGTCATAGTACTACGGGTTATGTAGCAGGAGACCGTTCTATGAATGTATTCATTCTCTACTTTGTGTTGGGCGCTTCCATTTTCTCTAGTTTTGCATTTTTAGGAGGTCCTGGTTGGGCTTATTCTCGTGGTGCAGCTGCTTTATATATTATCGCATATGGGGCAATGGGAATGGTTCCCTTTTATTTCTTTGGACCTAAAGCACGAGCACTTGGAGTGAAATACGGGTTCGTTACTCAAGCAGAACTTTTACAAGACCGGTTTAATAGTAAGCTACTTTCTGCGCTACTTGCTGTGCTTACTGTAGTGGTTTTGATTCCTTATTTAACTCTACAAATGAAAGGTGCTGGGTTAGTTTTAAATACGATAAGCGATGGAATAATCCCAACTTGGATGGGAGCAGGAATTGCTTATATCGTCGTGCTCATTTATGTGTTTTATAGTGGTGTGATGGGTGTTGGTTGGACAAACACTTTCCAAGGGATTTTTATGTTGGTGATCGCATGGTTTTTAGGGATTTACCTTCCTGAGAAGATGTACGGAGGCATTGGCCCAATGTTTGAGCAACTTATTAATTCTGAGTTTAGGCAAGCACTTACCGCACCTGGACTAACTTCATCCGGTGCGCCTTGGGATTGGTGGGGATTTAGTTCCGCAGTTATTGTTTCAGCAATGGGATTTTCAATGTGGCCTCATTTTTTTATGAAAGCTTTTGCTGCCAAAAGCGATAGAACTATAAAACTGACCGTGGTTCTTTATCCAACCTTCCAGATTTTTTTAATTCCAATTCTGCTTATCGGTTTTTCAGCTGTTTTGGCTTTTCCTGGAGTCACACCTGCTGATTCAATTTTACCTCATGTACTTCTTCAAATGGATCTGCCTGTTATATTGATAGGACTAGTTTGTGCTGGCACATTAGCGGCTTCAATGAGTTCAGGCGATGCTATTGTTCATGCAGCAGCTTCTGTTGGAGTTCGGGATGGACTTTCTAAAATTCCTTCTATCCAAAATTGGATGAGTTCAGGTTCCAATGAACGAACACTAATAAGAATCGCGGTAATTATCATCAGTTTAATTGCCTATTACTTCGCTGTGTTTTCAGAAACCGATATTGTGTCTCTTCTCCTGGGAGCGTATGGTGGAATTGCCCAAATGTTCCCACTTGTATTTGCGATGTTCTATTGGCCAAGAGCCAACGGTAAGGGAGCTTTAGCGGGTTTAATTGGTGGAATAATTGTCACTTTATTCTTTCTCTATAACCCTGAATACAAACCGCTTCCCATGCATGAAGGTATTTATGGATTAATCGTTAATATTGGACTTTTAATTGGAGTTAGCTTAGTAACTGAGCCTGAAGATGTAGAAAGGATTGAGAGATATACTGAATTATGACCGATAATAAATTAAAAATATTCTGTTCCATACTTCTAATAGGTAGTATTTTTTTCGTTATTTATAACTTAGTCTCATTAGATTTTGACTATCCAAATTCTAGTAATGTATCAGGTAATGTAACTGGATTGCTCACATCAATGAGTATGGTTCTTTTGCTTATTCATTTTAATAATAAAAATAAGACTCTAAGTAATTACAATGGAAGTTAGTTTAGAATCTACCATTACGTGTCCAAGCTGCGGGTACCAAAAAGAAGAAATTATGCCGACAGATGCATGTCAATTTTTCTATGAATGTGAGAATTGTAAAACAGTTCTAAAGCCTAAAAAGGGTGATTGTTGTGTTTACTGTAGCTTTGGTAGTAATCAATGTCCACCGATTCAGGAAGGTAAGAGCTGCTGTTAATTAGCTTCTTTATTCGAAAAGGTTATACTTAAAAATAATTAAAAATCGCTGTTCATATCCTATTGAAGGATGTACATATTGATTGATGTAAGTTTATCTACTACTCATAGTAATATCGACCAAGTAAAACGATACATTCAATTTCATTAAGCTTTGACTACTGTTTTTAGTTTGTTCTTGTTGGTATTCATTTATTCTTAAACGTATTCCTATGAAAATATCATCTTTTGATAAAAACCTTGAATTCGGCGATAACATAAAAACCCAGCTAATACTGGAATCCTCTTTTTCAAAAGAAATCCGCATTCTTTTAAAAAAGGGACAAATAATGAAAGAACATAAAACTCCATTTCCAATTATTGTCCATATCATTGATGGCGATATAGATTTTAGAGTTAAAGGGATAACTCATCAACTAAAAAAAGATAGTATCTTAGCTTTAGATGGGAACATTCCACATGATTTAACTGCTAAAACAAATAGCATTGTGCGTTTGACCTTATCCAAGCTAGATAATGTAGAACGAGTTGAAAAAGTAGCTATGTCTTCGTAATAATGAAAACTATCGAAAACAGACAGGACATAAATATTTTGGTAAATACCTTTTATGCCAAAATTAGAAAGGATGATTTGTTAGGTACTATCTTCAACAATCACATTCCCGAAGAAAGATGGCCTGAACATCTTAGCAAACTTACAGATTTTTGGGAGACGAACTTATTCGGCGTAGCTCGCTTTAAAGGAAACCCTACGCATAAACATATAAATGTGGACCGAAATCTGAATCATACTATAGATAAAGCTCATTTTGGTAGATGGCTAGAACTTTGGGTTGAAACAATTGATGAACTCTATGAAGGTGAAGTTGCTGAAAAGGCCAAAAATTCAGCTCATAAAATGGCTCAGGCACAGTTTATGATGATCTCAAAACATCGCCCTCATAACGAAAAAATATAACCCTATTACTCTAACTAAATTTCTTAATTGAAGAGTATAAATTGGAAGCTCCAGCTTCCTTTACCTGTTTTCCGAAACAACCCTTCGGGCTCTTCTCACTCTTCAATCAACTTAAATCCTCGGGTTTTCTTAATTCTTTTCTATAACCCTGAGATAAATCTCAGGGCTATGCATATTTATCCTTTCAGGATCGGGTTGTTGTTCTACCCCAAGAAAATTGGCCTTAGAATTATTAACGGAAATAGTTCACAGGTGATTGAAGCGAATCCGCAGGTTGAATAATTCCACACGGGCTTAGGTTTCTAAAATTCTCGAAAAGAATGAAGTCCATTGGAATTATTCAGCGAAAGAATCGTGAACCCGACAAGAATTCGTAGCCTTGACCTTTTGTTACTTTTTACATCAAGGCAAAAGTAAGAAGAAAAAGAATTTTAATATCAGATCTCCAATTATCAAACTTATGAGCCTTTCATAAGATACTGAAACAAGCCTGCCTGTCGGCAGACAGGTTCAGGATGACCCAGTACTATTAAGCTGTTATTCCTAATTGAACCATTCTTAATTGATAATTAATTATCGAATCAGCTTCTCTCATCATCATTTGGATTTTCACCAAACCTTGCAGGCACCCAATTCATTTCTGAAATAGGTGGACGTTCATATTTCTCGTCATCAAGTGGTGGCAATGGTATGGGTTCTGGAGTTAAATCTTTGTAGTCGATTTGATTTAATAAATGAGTAATAGAATTCAATCGTGCATGACGTTTTATATCAGCATTAACCACAAACCAAGGTGATTTTTTTGTATCTGTGTATTTGAACATTTGATCTTTAGCTCGAGAATAATCAACCCATCTTGTTCTTGCTTCCAAATCCATTGGACTTAACTTCCAACGCTTCATAGGATCTTCGTTTCTTGCTTCAAAGCGTTTTTCTTGTTCTTTATCTGATATAGAGAACCAATATTTAATAAGTATTATACCTGATCGAATAAGCATATTTTCAAACTGAGGACAGTTTTCCATGAATATCTCGTATTCATCATCCGTGCAAAACCCCATTACCCTTTCAACTCCTGCGCGATTATACCAACTACGATCAAATAGCACCATTTCTCCGGCTCTTGGTAATTCATTCACATACCGTTGGAAATACCACTGATTTTTTTCTTTTTCAGTGGGTGCTGTTAATGCTACAATTCTAGTTACTCTAGAGCTCATTACCTGAGAGATAGTCTTAATTACTCCACCTTTACCAGCAGCATCACGTCCTTCAAAAATCACACAGACCTTCAGTCCCTTAGATTTTATCCAATATTGAAGTTTAACGAGCTCCCGTTGAAGTTTTTCCAGTTCAATATTATATATATCTCGTTTAAGCTTTCCCTTACCATCGTAATTTGATTCTTTTGCCATAGTTATAATTTGGTTGGACTAAAGAAGGTTGAAAACAGACTAAAAGCAATGCATAATTTACATTTGATTTAGTTCAATCTGCATTTATAGCATAAAAATGCTAAAGAAAGCTAGATTAGCTATTTACAACTTTAGTTTTTAACAAAAAACTATCAACGTTATGAAGCACATCTACTATCCTATTCTACTAATTCTATTAACCGGTTGCATATCTCTTGATACACTAAATTAATTTCAGAAGGTTGAAGATGAAGGAGTTTATTGGAAAGAGTCTGAATTGACCGGATATTTTATAAAAGGAGTGTTCAATCCTAGTTCTGAATTAATTGAATGGAAGGTATCACCATACAAAGACTATGATATAGATGGAGTATATAATCCTATTTCTAAAAAAGTAGAATGGGAAAACTCGAAAGCTAGAAGATATAGTGTGGCTGGCGTTTTTAATCCAAAAACGGGAAAAATATTGTGGAAATATTCACAATGGCCTAAATATGATATTGATGGAGTTTATAATTCAAATACCAAGCAAATAGAGTGGCAGCAATCTAAGTGGCCAAATTATGATATCGAAGGAGTTTATAACCCAACTACTAGAAGTGTAGAATGGGAACAATCAAAATGGCCGAAACATGAAATAGCAGGAGCTTACAATCCTATTTCAAAAAAAATAGAATGGTATCAATCTAGCTCGGGAGCAAATAGTATTGATGCCGTTTTTGCATTCATGTAAATAATTTAATCTCTCACTACTTTTTATACGCATATAAGTTTTATTTAAGTTCCAAGAATTATGATTTAGATATAAAAATATACTATCTAACCTCCAAGTAAGTAGGTATCTTTATAGTCTATGAAAAAATCGACTAGAACAAATCCAGATATACCCATCATTTACGAAGACAATCATTTATTAGTGATTGATAAACCTGCTGGAGTTCTATCTCAGGAAGATCATACGAATCACCCTGATGTGTTGAGGTTGTGTAAACAATACATCAAAAAGAAATACAAGAAAGAAGGTGATGTTTGGCTTGGATTGGTTCACCGACTTGATAAACCTGTTTCTGGATTAATGGTGTTGGCTAAAACATCAAAAGCCGCATCTAGACTATCGGAGGAAGTACGAAAAAACCGTATGAAGAAGACATATTGGGCTCTTGTAAATGGTATGGCTCCAATGGAAGGCAATCTAACTCACTTTTTAGAAAAAGATAAAAAAACGAATCTTGTCAAAGCATATAACTCAAAGCGAGGTAAAGCTAAAGAAGCTAAATTGAGTTTTACAACCATTAAACAAAGTAAAGATTATAGTATTCTAGAGGTTGATTTAGAAACTGGTAGACCTCACCAGATCAGAGTTCAGTTAGATAAAATTGGGCATCCTATTTTTGGAGATTATAAATATGCTGAATCAAATAGTGGCCCAGGTAAGAATATGGGACTTCGTTCTATGAAGTTGAGTTTTAAGCATCCAACGTTAGACAAGATTATGAGCTTTTCTGTAAAACCCCCGAAGCAACAACCTTGGGATATTTTTGATTATTAATGGCTAAGATTTCATATACGGCAGCCTATATAGTTGTTAAGTTTTACGGGCTAACCAAAAATCCGAAAATAGCATCGGAATTCGATTCGTTCGTTCTAGATTTTTACAAAAAAATGGTGGGATTCTTACCAAGTCATTTAAGCTGGTATCAAAACTCGTTGAATTCCCCATTTCTTCGAAAGTTGTTTATATGGTCTGAGGAACTACTCCTTCCTGGTGATTTGATGCATATCATTTGCAGAAAATATTACATGACCAAATTAGTAGATCAAGCGCTTAATAATGGAATTGAACAAGTTGTTAGTATGGGAGCTGGTTTTGATCATTTAACTGCTTATTCAGCTTCCAAAAGTATCTATTCATTTGAACTCGATTTAGAATGGATGATTGAAAGCAAACAAGTTTTTCTTGAAGAAAATGGGTATTCAAATGAATTTCTGAAGACCATTCCAACAGACTTCATGAAAAACCGGCTACCTGATGTGTTAAAAAATCAAGTAACATTTGATCCAAAGAAGAAAACACTCTTTATCGGAGAAGGATTTTTCGATTACTTATCCCTAAAAACGACTAATGAAATCCTTCAAGATATTAAATCTTTAAATTCTCAGAACCAGCTACTCACCACATTCTTTTCTCTTGATGAACTGAACTGGTTTCATCGCTTTTCTTTTACAAGTGGCGTGAGTTTGGTTGGGGAATCCTTGAAACTTCCGTTGAATAGAACTGAATTTATTAACCTTTTAAGTGATTTCGGGTTTTCAGTATCTAAGGAAATAAGTCATAAGGAAATGAAGTCTGACTTAGTGGAATCTATGGGGATCAAACTTCCAGTTTTAAAAGGTTTTTATATTCTTGATAGTAAATTCAATAAATAATTTTTTGAAATAGTATCTGATTTTATACTATCCATTTCTATTTTTAAATATTTTTATAGCTACTGATACTAATTCATCAGATATCTAATGTATAGAAATAAGAGATTCTGATGTAATTATCAGATGTTAGAGTTTTAAAAGTTCTTCGATATCAGGAACAGAATAGTTACTTTCGATAAATCTAAGTGTCTTCTGATAATGCAAAATCATTTATTGGTTTAGCTAATAAAGACATTAGTTTTCTAAATTTAAAACTGCACTTTGAATACTATTAATACAGTTACCGTCAGTCTTTTTTTTCTTCTCATTTACTCATTGAGCTACTTTTCCCAGAATGATGCCGATCAAACTCAATCTGATCAACTGAATGTTGAATATATTGCTCATGCATCTTTTTTATTGGAATATGATGGAACTACAATCTTATTGGATCCCTTTGCTGATAAGGTTTGGATTGGTTACTCATTTCCCAAGGGAGTAACTGCAGATGCAATATTCAGCACCCACCCTCATTATGATCACGATGGTGGACTTTTTCGAGATTATGTACCCTATTGGAAAGATAAAATAACCTTGTATCAAGATCCTAGTAGCTACACAGTCGGTTCATTTAAAATCACCGGGTTTATTGGTAAACATTCTGAACCATATGGAAAAGAATTTGGGCAGAAAAATACGATATGGATGATAGAAGCTGGAGATATCCGCTTATTATATTGGGGAGATAATGGTCCTGTTAATGACAATTTAATTGAAAAATTTGGGCGAATAGATATTCTTATGATTCCAATGGACAGCACATATCATATTTTGAAAAAAGATGAGACTGAATCAATGATTACTTCTATTAACCCTAAGATTATTATCCCGATGCACTATAAGCATCCTGATCTGGAAAATGGGCTTGGCCACCCAAAAAATCTTGGACCTATTGAATCCGTACTTGAAAACAAAGATAATGTTGAGTGGCTTCAATCAAACAAATATCAGTTTTATGATATCTCTCAATTGACACAACAATCGTATATCGTGTTTCAACATTCACCCGATATAGTAAAAGAGTAAGAATCCAAGAATCCTGAATCGTTTAAATTTAATCAGATACTTAGCTATTCTTTCCTTTGATGCTGTCTGGAAGCTGTTTTGTAGCTTTAGCTCCTAATTCTTTCAACATCTCAACTTGACGAATCACATTACCACTTCCTTCTGATAAACGAGACTTTGCTTCCTCATAGCTCTTCTGTGTTTGTTCAATACGTTGCCCAACCTCTTCTAGACTTTCAGCAAAAAGAACAAACTTATCATACAAGGCGCCACCACGATCAGCTATCTCTAGAGCATATTTATTTTGCCTATCACGCTTCCAAATGGTATTAATAGTAAATAATGTTGCTAGTAAAGTTGACGGACTTACAATGACTATATTCTTTTCAAATGCTTCATTATAGAGATTTGGCTCGCTTTGTAAAGCCGCAGCAAAAGCCGGTTCTATTGGTATAAAAAGTAAAACAAAATCCGGTGTTTTATCAGCATATATCTGAGGATAGTTTTTATCACTCAATCCTTTTACATGAGATTTTACTGAAAGAACATGTTGTTTTAATGCTGATATAGATTCTTTTTCATCGTCAACAGAAGTGAAGCGTTCAAAAGCCGTTAGGGAAACTTTTGAATCTACAATCAGAAATTTCTCATCAGGTAACTTTACTACTACATCTGGTTGTAAGCGTCTACCGTCTTCCAAAGTTTCGCTTTGCTGAGTAAAGTATTCTTCATCTTTACGTAATCCTGATTTTTCAAGAATACTGGATAAAATAACCTCGCCCCAATTCCCTTGTGCTTTTGAATCGCCTTTTAAAGCTTTGGTAAGATTTTTTGCGTCTTCACTCAACTGTTGATTAAGCTGAACCATATTTATTATCTGCTCTCTCAATCCTGATCGCTCCTGAGTTCCCTTCTCGTAAGTCTCCTCCACTTTTTTCTTAAACTCTTCTAGCTTTAGACCTAGTGGATTAAGTAATTGATCAAGGCTTTCCTTGTTCTGCTTCGTGAATTTTTGTGTGTTTTCTTCTAGGATTTTGTTGGCTAGATTTTCAAACTGAACCTTAAGCTGGTCCTGCATACCCGCAAGTTCTTTCTTCTGCTCAGATAGTTTTTCTTCCAGATTTCGGTAATCAGCATTTAGTCCTGCCAATTTGTTATCAAGGGAATTTGCCCTATTTGACTCTTCTGATAACTTAGATTCAGACTCTTTAAGCTGTTCATCCAAGTTTGAATTCCGTTCTTCTAACCTAGAACTTTCTGATTTTGCTTTGAAATGAGCAACAAAGAAACCTGCAAGACTTCCAATTATTAATCCTAAAATTATATAAATACTCTCCAATTTAATCCCTTTTTAAAATTTTCGGCACTTCTTCAATTAAGGTACTATTTCTCCATAGTCCGTTATGTCCCTGACCTTCTAACACAAAGTATTGATCATTTTCATTTAATAATGAAGTCAATTTTATAGAACGATCTAAAGGAAGAATTTCATCCTCACCAGCATAGAAAATAGATATAGGTTCATCAATATTTGGAATGGCTAAGTCTGTTCTTAACGGATACCGAACTAAGAATGATGGAAGATATGGATAAGAAGAGTTTTTCATATCAACCATGCTATAATATGGAGTCCAGATCATCAGTCCTTTCGGATCATTTTCTGCAGTCACCAATGCCGAAACTCCTGAACCCATTGAGTATCCAACAACATAAATATTTGACTCATCGTATTCATTCTTCATTTCAGAGTATACCATCTTCATATCTCCGACTAAGTCTTCTTCGTTTTCAAGTTCACCATTACTTTTACCAAAGCCTCTATAATCTGGATAAATTACATCATAGCCTTCCTTCATGAAAAGCTCGAACTTTGCAGAATTTGTGTTATTATTTCCTGCATTTCCATGGAAATAGATTACTAAACCTTGTCTAATAGAATCTGGAACTCTAGCATGTATTGCATGTATTTTTGCATCATCAGTTACATTAAACCAACGTTCTTCAAATTCGAAGGTATAAGAATATTTAAAATCCTGAGCTAGTTCGCTTGGCTTAAAAAGAATTGCATTCTGGATATTATAAAAATAGATACACACACCAATATATAAGAGAATAATAGTAATCCCAGTGTTTAGTAGCGTTTTTTTCATTTTTTGCATGCGTTGATGATACTAAATTTCTAGGATTGATTGAGGATATGAAATCCAGTTTACCTAAACAAAAAATCTATTCCATTTATCAGAATTGGTCTCTTATTAATTATAACAATGAACCATTGATCTGATATAAATCAACGTTTTCTACAGTTCTTGGAAATATTGTTTGCATCCATAATTTCGCTAAGGAACTTAAAAACGACACGTTAAGTTTGATTTGAACTAAACGGATTAATATGAAGCACCATAAAAAAATTCTATTACAATGCGCAGTCGCCTTAATTGCAATAACCCTTAATCTAAATGCACCAGACTTTGTAGAATCTACAAGGTATGTCCTACTTGGCCTTGTGATCTTATTAATTGGAATGCCTCATGGTGCACTTGATCACATAATTGATGGGAATCTTGAAGGTTGGGATCCATATTCTTTTAACCGTAGGTTTTATTCCTGGTACTTAAGTGCTGTAGTTTTATACTCTGTGCTTTGGATTTTCTTTCCACTATTTAGCTTTGGTTTTTTCTTACTAATAACTCTCTATCATTTTGGTCAAGCTGATGCAGAACGATTCGATTTAGATGGTTGGGCAAACAAAGTAATCCATTTTAGCAGAGGGATTACTGTAGTAGGTTTAATAGTATATGGAGACTTAGTCTATGCATCCGAAGTGATAGAATCTGTAACTGATTTTTCTTATGAGAATTTCTCAAATCAGCTATTTCCTTCGGAATTTGGAGCATATACTCTAGCATTGGTATATCCTGTAGCATTTACTTTAACTGCACTAATCAAAAAGATTCCGGCTGTTGGATTCTTTGTCTATTTTCTGGATGCAATAATTGTATCTGCTCTCTTTCTATTTTGTGATCCAGTTTGGGCTTTCAGTATCTATTTTGGACTTTGGCATTCGTACAATCATGTAAAAGTAATGCTGAGCTATCTAGCAGATCAAGATAAAGAAGTATCTATGGGCTGGTTCTATAAAAATTCATTTATCTTTAGTCTTCTCTCATATCTGGGTTTACTTTTTATATATAATATGCTTGATGCTTTTGGAAATGAAGAACTTATGGTTTCTCTTCTCTTCATTGTAATTAGCGTTCTTACATTGCCTCATATGATTGTAGTTGAAAAACTATACTCTAAATTTAAGCCATAAAAAAAGGTGGTTCATACAAACCACCTTTTTAAAACTTCTTAGTAAAACTATTACTTAATCGTCAGATGAGGTTGTTGCTACGTAGTAAACAACTAATCCAAATCCGATTTTATTAATGGCATCCGCTAAATTATAAATCACATCAATATTTCCTAGACCTTCTAATAGGTTCCCTGGCATTGTCATATAACCAATTGGATATACAGACCACCCTAAAGTGATAAATATCTTCAGTAAAAACATCGCCTGATTTAATGATGGATTATTTGATCCTTTTGTAAGCTTAGCTACACTACCTGCAAATACTTCATACACTATGTATAGGTAGAATAATGTTGAGATTGTTCCCCAAAGAATTGTAGATTCTGGCTGAATTGCTTCACCAATATAACCAGTTACAAGCATACCAATAGATGCTCCTATAAGAGCAGCAAGGGTTTTAACTTTTGCACCATATGGGCGAGTCAATAAATAAAATTCAACACACATTAAGGGTACAGTTAAAACCCAATCAATATAACGAAATTCAGTTGGGCTAGATCCAACCAATAAGTAGTAATCACGCATATAGAAATAGTGAACAGTTGCAATACCAGTTATTAGTCCAGATACAGTAAGAGTGAGTCTCCATTTTTCTGGTACATTTCCACGTTCTGCAAAGAAGAATACGGTTGCAGCTAACATAGCCATAGTACCAATAAAAAATGTGAATCCAACAACATCACCAGCTTCAATTTGAGTAGCGAAGAGTAAATTTAAATTCATAGTTAGTTTGATTAGTTATTGTCTTTATTGACAATTGTGTTAACTATCTCTATGAATTGCGCGTTCCAATTCAAACCTCTATGTAGCTGTAAACCATATGATTAGACGTTTAATATTCTCATATTCCATTGGCACACAAGTATTTACAAAAATCTAACTTTCAAAAAAAAATGAAAGTAGTATCCGATGAAAAGTCACAATGTGAATAGATTGGAAACGTGAAGTTATTGATATTATTTATTAGACTTATAACTACAATAAAATCAATAGTAAATGTCGCGATCTAATTTTTATATAATAGATTCAACGCTTACATCTGCGAAACTTTCGATTTTCTTCTGGTATAAATTAGATTGAGATGTGAGCTTTTAAAGAAATGTACGGTAACCTAATTTATTTACCCTTCATAATTATCTTCTTCGCCTTTCTTCTTGTCGCGAAGTTTCTTGATAGCATAGGCTCCACCAGCTGCAGCAAGCAGAGTAAGTCCTCCATCGATTGGCGCTTGACTTGGTGGCCCTGGAAGACCTGGCTGTGCTTGAACAACGGCTACCATTAGCATTACAAATAAAAGAATGAATACGAGTTTGATATATAAATTCATGATATAAAGTTTTGATTTTTGAGTGATGAGTTGTGAGAGGATTTTAACTAAACACTCAAATCTCATCACTAAGCATTATTTAATTAAAGTCATTTTTCTAGTCAGTGTTTGTCCATCAGCTTCTAATCGGTAGTAATACATTCCACTGGCTAATTGTGTAGCATCCCAAATTACGCTATAGCTACCTGCACTTTTCGCTTCATTTACTAACTTTGCCATTTTTTGTCCCATCAGATTGTATACAGTTAATGCTACTTTTCCTGTTATACCCACACTGTAATTGATGGTGGTGCTTGGATTAAACGGATTTGGGTAGTTTTGATCGAGCGTAAACTCCCTTACTTTTAAAACCAGTTCGTTGCTAACGGAAGTGGTTGGTGAAATGGTAATGGAAAAACGAGTTCCTTCCATTTTCGATTTTAGAGCAATTGCTGATGGACTTTTAAGCATACTCATTGTATTTATTTTACTTGCTAGCGCCGTAGCATCAAATGAGTATAGGCTATCAACGCGCATATCCACATTGGTTTCTGTCTCGTAATCGTGTAAGGTAAATTCCCATTCAGCAGGGATACTTTCAAAGCCAGACCAACTGAGATTAAACTCTCCACTTACTCCAACTAAGTGTACTTCCAAATCAAGCTTTACTTCTTTAGTTAAGTTTTGTGGTAGTGATTCAATTGACTTCATCATATCCAGATCGTCTTTGTTTCCTTTAAATGAGATGATAGCATATTGATTTAAGAGTGGTTGAAGTTTAGACGAATCATCTAAATCCCATCCAGTACGTGCATCATCATTAAATTTTATTTTAATGGCATCACTTTTTACATCACTATGGTGAATTGATAAAACAATTTCAGGCTCATTACTTATTTGTTTAGAAAGAGCACTTATAGTAGATGAACTTGTTGTTTTCCCAGCAACTGGAAAAGTAAGACTATCAACATTAGTACTTGATCCCTCCACCCAAAATCCTTGCCAAGGAGTAACTATTGTTGAATTCCTGTTGATAGGAGAATATATACCTTCACTTAATACGTGAATATTATTCTGAATACTTTCATTGTTAAAGGTGAGAGTATTCAAGTCATAGTTTGACCCAAATGGATTACCGACTAATGTGAAATAAGAGGAATTGACGGTAGTGATTGTATTTAGGTCAACACTTATATCTCCTAATGGCTCATTTCCAATGGCATCTAAACTAATCGGAAGTATTGTGCTCCCGTTTACATTATTATTAAAGAAATAAACGGCAAGTCCATTTCCGGAGAGTATGGTGTCATCTTCAGTAGATAAGGGTAAATAAGTTCCTGAATTATTATAGGTATAAATAGTAGCGCTGTCTTGATTACTAGTAAATTGAGCTCCTATACCATCATCAGTTATATCACTTCCTGTCGCATTTTCTTTAGGAATAGAAATTAATCGCCATCCCTCACTTCCTGTTATTATTCCAATAGGTAATGAAGCAGAATTCCCTAATATTTCCACATTATCAATTGCAATATCTTCATCTCCTGAACCAAGATTAAATTCTATGATAATATCAAGTGTTGATCCTGTACCAGCAATAGAAGCTTCAAACTGATTAAAGGCACCAGTTATTTCAGTTCCATCTCCATTTCCATCAAAATTAGTATCGATGCCGGGTGGACCATTTGTAGTATCCCCTAGAGTTTCAATCCAAAGTAAATCGGTAGAAGCACCATCATCAATTGAATAGCTAAAATGAACATAATCCGATGCATCCCAATGTTCAGAATCACCAGTCGGATCTTCTGCTAGATAAACTCTCAACAAAAGTGAGGTATAATTTGAAATATCAATATCACCTATTGTCAAAGAAACAGGTAATGAAGCTCCTTCACCATCAATATCCTGTGCTGCAAAGAAATATTCACCATTTATGTTTGTGAATTGTTCACCAGTTATATCAGATCCATTAGTTCGAATAAAATAGTCGGTTGCATTATCGGTAAAAACAGGAATCGATGTAGTATATCCCTCTACCGTTTCAAAATCTATTAATCTAATTGTAGTTTGTGCATTTACAGAGAAGGATAATTGCAATAAAATTAATCCAATTACAGCAAGAATTTCACTTTTCATAAACCTATCCTCTTTTTGGTTTCTGATTAATATTTCTTACTGCTTTAAAACAAAAAAAGCAGCTCTTATTAAGTAAGACCTGCTTAGAACTAATTCCTTACAAATTAATTTCTTACTTCATAAAGAACCCCTCTCCTGTCTTATCTCCTAGCTTACCAGCATCAACCATTTTTACTAGTAATGGACATGGTCTGTATTTTGGGTCTTTAAAACCTTCATATAGTACATTTAGAATATCCAGACAAACATCTAATCCAATAAAATCTGCAAGACGAAGTGGGCCCATTGGATGTGCCATTCCTAGCATCATAACTTGATCAACATTTTCTGGAGTCGCTACTCCTTCATAAACGGCAAAAATTGCTTCATTTATCATTGGCATAAGTACTCGATTACTTACAAAACCGGGCATATCGTTAACTGGAACAGGAATTTTATTGAGCTTTTTCGAAGTCTCTTCGATTTTAGTATAAACTTCATCGCTTGTTTCCAAGCCTTTAACAATTTCAACCAGTTTCATAACTGGAACTGGGTTAAAGAAATGCATCCCAATAAACTTATCTGGTCTCGAAGTAATTGCAGCTAATTTTGTAATAGAAATACTTGAAGTGTTAGAACCAAAAATAGTGTGCTTTGGGGCTGTTTCATCTACTTGTTTCCAAACCGAAGTTTTAATTCCCAAATCCTCAGGAACCGCTTCAATTACTAATTCAGCATCTTTAACCCCATCTGCGATACTCAACGAAATAGAAATATTATTTATAGACTCATTTTTCTTTTCAGCAGTGATTTTCTCCTTAGTCACCATTCGGTCAAGATTCTTCGTAATGGTTGCTAATGCTCGATCTGCAAATTCTTGCTTTGTTTCGATCATTGTTACTTGGAAGTGATTCATTGCAAAAACATGTGCAATTCCGTTTCCCATTGTTCCGCCACCGATTACTGCTACTTTTTTAATTTCCATTATTGCTCTTAAATTTATTATTAGCTCCTCTATAAAATAAGAAGTTTTAACATAGATGTGAGCTTGGATGTTGGAGGTTAGAAGTTAGAAACTAGAGGTTGAGTATAAATTTGAATTATTTTAGTTAAGTTCAATAAAAATTTAGTCTTAAGATCAAGATCTATAAAGATTTAGATGTTTTTAAACTTTCTTTTCAATTAGTTATAGATATTTTTGAAATGACTAAAAAATATCCAAAAGAGGAAATGTATTCTGTTACCTCTCAAATTATTCGTTCATCAAGATCAATAAGTTCTAACATCCCAGAAAGTTGGGCAAAACGTAAATACGAGAATGAGTTTAAAAGGCATTTGATATATTCTTTAGGCACTGCAGCTGAAACCGAAGTCTGGATCAAATTTAGCCATGAGTGTAACTATTTATCAAAGTAAGATGCCGATATACTCATAGAAAAGGTTAATATTATTGGTAAATTGCTTACGAATCTTCATCGAAACTGGAAATCTAATTAAATCCAAGATCTAGCCTCTAGACTCTAAATTCCACTTCCTATTCGCCCATTAATCATTTAGCTTTAGTTTGATCTAAATTCATTCTTTATGAACACATTACTAAAACTAGTCCTTTTCTTTTTTATCCTCTTTATTGGTTTTGCTGGGTTAGCTTTCTATTGGACCTTCTATAAACCATTACCAAACTATGAAGCTAAGATTGATATTCCTGGACTTCAACAACCTGTAGATATCCATTGGGATGAGTTTGGTGTTCCTCATATATATGCTAGTAATGAACAAGATTTATATAAAGCCTTTGGATATGTTCATGCACAAGATCGACTTTGGCAAATGACACTTAGTCAAATTGCAGCTGAAGGTCGATTTGCTGAGTTTTTTGGTGAGGAATTAGTTCCGCTTGATGAGTACCAACGGACTCTAGGCTTTTGGAGAATGGCAGAGAAATTGGAAAAGGAAGCTATTACTGAATCAGAACGAGCTATTCTTCAAGCTTATTCAGACGGCGTGAATACCTTCATCGAACAAAATGGAAATCGTCTTCCAGTAGAATTTGCATTAACAGGGATGGAGCCTATAAAATGGACTCCAACAAGAACACTTGCAGTTACTCGTTTAATGGCGTGGGAAATGAATATGAGTTGGTGGAGTGAGGTTATGTATAATTATTTAAAGACTTCGCTCTCCCCAGAAAAATTTACTGAACTCCGTCTTGGTTGGAGTGATGATTTCCCAACAACATTAGATGATGATGAATCTATTGGACTAACTACCGCTGCATTAATGCCAATGCTTCAACAAGAAGTTGAAAAACGCAAACTTCTGAATATTGAGGGAACTCATGTTGGAAGTAATTCTTGGGTTGTTGATGCTTCGAAAACAAATACGGGTTACCCAATGTTGGCCGGTGATCCACATCTTGGATTAGATATGCCTGGTAAATGGTATGAGGTGCATCTTAATTTAAATGGAAAAAATGTATCTGGAGTAACTTTAGCTGGTATCCCTGGAATAGTTTTAGGCCAGAATGAAGAAATGGGATGGTCTTTTACTAGCATTATGGCCGATGATACTGACTTTTTTCTAGAGAAAACGGATCCTGAAGATAGAGGCAGATATGTAGTTGATTCTGCGAATGCAGGTCAAGTTGCTTATAAGTCATTCGAGAAAGTTAGAGAGATTATCAAAGTTAAAGATGGTGATGAACAAATTCTAGAAATCAGATATACCAACCATGGTCCAGTAATCTCTGATATTTATCCGAATCAGGAACTTGTGAAAGATCATGTAATTAGTCTGAAATGGACTGGTCATGAACTATCTAATGAGTTTAGAACCATGTATGAAATGAACTGGGCTGATACTTTTCAGGATTTTAAAGATGCCTTAGCTCATTATGGTGTTCCAGGCATGAATTTCATGTATGGTGATAAAGAAGGTAACATTGCTATGTTTTCAACTGCAAAACTTCCTATCAGAAGTGGGGATAAAGTTTCTATTAGACGAGGTTGGGTTCCAGAAGATGATTGGCAAGGTTTCATCCCAAGAGAAGAGATGCCTTATATTATTAATCCTGAAAAGGGCTGGATTGCAAATGCTAATAATAAAATAGCTACTGATAATTACCCTCATTATATAGCTACATTTTGGGAGCCACCTTCCAGAATCCAACGAATTGTAGACAGATTATCAGCGAATCCGACTTTAAATCTTGAAGAAATGATTTCGATTCAGAATGATTCATATTCTACTTTTGCAGCTGAAATGACTCCTATTATTCTGGATATAATCAACACTCAAAATGAATTCGATTTCTCTCTTCCTGTTTCATATCTAGAAAACTGGGATTTTAAATACAATGAGAACTCTACAGCTGCTTCAATTTTTGATGCTTTCTTTCTCAATTTCACAAAAAACACATTAAAAGATGATTTAGGAGACGCTGCTTACGAAAATTTTATAATTCATGAACTTATTCCTGTAAGAACGATTACTGAACTTATACAGGATAGCAGTACCTTTTTTGATGATATAAACACGTTAGAAATTGAAAGTCGTGAGGATATAGTTCTTAAAAGCATGCAAGATGCTATTTTCTTTTTAAGTGATTCTCTTGGTTCAGAACCTTTCGAATGGCGTTGGGAACAACTACATACCATCACTTTTAAACCACCATTGTTTAGTCAAGCAGCAGAAGACCCTTCCTCTCCATCTGCTCTTAAGTTAATTGTTGATAATGTCTTGAGTAAAGGTCCTTACCCAGTTAAAGGACATGGAATGAGCATTAATAATGGTCAGTATAGTTGGGATAAACCTTTTGAAATGATTTTGGGACCTTCAGTTCGGCGAATTATTGACTTCTCCGATTTAAGTTTCACAAAATCTGTAATCCCAACTGGGCAATCTGGCAATCCTCTCTCCTCCCATTTCGGAGATCAAACCGAACTTTGGTTAAATGCCCAATATCGAAATCTCTATCAAGATAGTTCCTTATTTCAGCAAGCCGATTTTAAAACTATGAAGTTACTACCCAATGAATGATTTGTTGGGGCTAGAATTAGAAGATTTAAGTCCAATTATTAGTTCCTGATTTAAGTTCAAGAAGACTAAATTTATAATGATTTTTAGATATTGGAGTATTCTTAATTCTCAATTCAACCTTCTTTGGAACATTAAGTCCTGTTAAGAATTGAAATTTTATCCAATATAGATTGGTTGCTTTAGTTTGTAGATGTACATTTAGGCGCTTAATTCATTCATCGGACAGGCGATATTACAGATATGACAAGATTACGTTTGCTTAGTTTTTTAATGGTCTTTGCTTTTAGCTTCTCGGGGTTTATCAATAATCCTCAGAGGATAAATATAATAGAAAAGCCATCTCCAGATTCTGAAGCTTTTTTAGATTCATTAGTAGAGAATGCGACACTTCGAGAAAAAATAGGACAGCTTTTCTTTGTTCCTATTGAAGGTGAATTTCTTAATTATGATAATCATCGTTTTAAAGATATTTCTGATTTAATCACTAAAGAACATATTGGTGGTCTAATCTTTATGCGTGGTGATATTTATGGACAGGCTGTATTGACCAATAAACTTCAGAAGCTTAGTACAACTCCACTTTGGATTACTCAGGATATGGAATATGGTGCAGCAATGAGGATTTCTGGGTCTACCCGATTTACTCCTGCAATGGGTGTAGCTGCAACTGGTGATAAACGAAATGCTTACATGATGGGGAAAATTACAGCTTTAGAAGCAAAAGCATTGGGTGTTCATCAAATTTTTGCACCTGTACTTGATGTGAATAATAATCCTGACAATCCTGTAATAAACGTACGTGCTTTTTCCGGTGATCCGAACATGGTTTCTGAATATGGGATTGCCTTTATGCAAGGTGTTCATAGTGAAGGTATCGTTTCTACTGCAAAACATTTTCCTGGACATGGAGATACTGATACAGATTCTCATAACGAACTTCCGGTTTTAAATCATGATTATTCAAGGCTCGATTCGGTTGAATTAATTCCTTTTAAAGCGGCTATTGCTGATGGTATGCAAAGCGTGATGAGTGCTCATATTTCTTTCCCGAAAATAAGTGACCACCCAGAATTACCTGGTACACTAGACAAATCAATATTAAGTGGAATTTTAAAAGACTCACTTAATTTTAATGGAGTTGTTGTTACTGATGGTTTAGAAATGGAAGGAATTGCTTCAAAGTTTTCCCCTGGAAGAGTTGTTGTACTAGCGTTAAATGCAGGGGCTGATATCATGCTAATAAGCCCCGATATCTACACCGCAATAAATGAAGTAGTTGAAGCGGTAAAACTAGGAGAAATTACAGAAGAACGAATTGATCTATCCTATCGAAAAATTATTACGTGGAAACAAGAACATGGCCTTTTTGAAAGTGACAACCAGGTTGATATAGACAAACTTGATACACGGATAAATACCAATTTTCATCAGTCTGTTGCTGCACGAATTGCTCGAGAATCCGTAACTCTTCTTAAGAATGAAGGCAATATAATCCCAATTGATCCTACTGTTCACAAAAGTGTTTTATTAGTCTCTATAGCGGATGATGAAGAAGGAAACACAGGTGCTCGATTTGTTCGAACACTGCGGGATTATCACCCTGATGTAACTTTTGCAGTACATGATAATCGTACCGATGCAAATGATGAACAGAAATTCTTACGTCAAGCTCGGGAATCTGATTTATTAATTATTGGATCATTTATTAGTCTAAGTTTTAGAGAATCAATTCAATTATCTAGAAGACAGTCTTCATTCTTAAATCGCTTATTAAAAACGAACAAACCGACCGCATTAGTGATGTTCGGTAATCCCTATTTAGTTACAGAATTAGCTGATACCGATGCTCAAATTATGGCATGGGCAAATACAACTCTTCAAATGGAGAACACTGCGCCAGCCCTCTTTGGAGCAAGTAAAGTTCAGGGTAAGTTACCTATTCAAATTCCTGGAATGTACAATATTGGTGAAGGATTGGAACTTGAACACACTGCTCTTCGGTATGGAAAGCCTGAAGATGTAGGCCTTATTTCTCAAGAACTTTATAAAATTGATGACATCCTCAGAGATGCTGTTCGTGACTCTGTATTTCCAGGTGCAGTTGCTGCAGTAGTAAAAGACGGAGTTATGGTATATCGTCAAGAAATGGGCTACCATGATTATGAAAAGGTAAAGAAAGTTAAAAATTCCGATGTGTACGACTTAGCATCAATAACTAAAGTAGTTTCAACATCAACGGCCGTTATGAAATTAATTGATGATGGTAAACTTAGTTTGGATGATGAGATATGGAGATATATTCCTGAATATGATACCGATGAGAAGCGCCAAATAACAATACGTGATATCCTACTTCATCAATCAGGGTTACCACCTTTCAGAGTTTATGTTGATGAGTTAAAAGATCGTGAAAGTATCATAAAAGCGATCAAAAGTGAGCCGCTTACCTATGAAACTGGGACTAAATATGTATACAGTGATCTAGGAATGATTTTACTCGCAGAAATAGTCTCCCTTGCTGCTGATCGTGGAATTGATGGTTTTATGCGTAGAGAATTCTACTATCCAATGGGAATGTATGGCGCTTATTTCAATCCTAAAAGAGTTAGTCGCTGGTATGTGAATAGAATACCTCCTACCGAAATTGACACCGTATATAGAGGAAAACTAATTCAAGCAGAAGTGAACGACGAGCGTGCATATTATATGGATGGAGTTGCTGGACATGCGGGACTTTTTGCTACAGCAGATGATCTCGCTAAATACAGCACTATGATCTTAAATGGAGGCGTTTACGATGGTAAAAGATATTTGTCTGAGGACATTATCAACGAATTTACCACTCAGCAATCTGATATTAGTGGAAGAGGTTTAGGCTTTGATCGTAAAAGCCCCACTGGATTTACAACTGCTGGACAACTTGCCAGCAACGATACTTTTGGCCATTTAGGTTTTACAGGAACAAGTTTATGGATCGATAGAGAGAAAAATATGGCAGTTATACTTCTTACAAATAGAACTTTTCCTAACCGATCTTACGGAAAACAAATTAGTAGAATTAGAGCTGCAGTTGCTGATGCGGCCTTTTCTTCATTTCTTTCGCCGCAATGAGTTGGGAACTACTACTTAAACGGGCATATGTACCATATTCTAAAAATCCACGATCTTGTGTGATTGAAGGAGAAAGTGGTGACCAATATCTGGGTGTTCGTATTGAAAATGTATCTTTCCCACTAACTATTTCCGCTATACAGGCTGCCTGTTTTAGTTGTTTAAGTGAGGGCGATACTCCTAAAATCTTATATGTACAAAATGAAGATTATGACCAATTAAGCTATTGGCAAAAGGAGTTTAACTTGACTCTGAATGTTGTTGAGTCTCCGCCTTCAATTCATTTTAAACCATTAATACATTCTGAAAAAGTAAACGAGTTAGCTCGATTAAAAGAGCTACTTTCAAAAGCGATTACTACCCACTCTGATTTTCCTGTTTCTGCATTGCTTTTTTGTGAATCAGGATATGTTGAAGGAGTTAATATTGAAGTAAGCGATTGGTCATTAGGATTATGTGCTGAAAGAGTCGCTTTGGCCAAGGCTTTTTCTTCTGGAGAAACTACCTTTAGAGAAATCGCAGTTCATACAAAGTATGGAGATGTAAGTAGCCCATGTGGTGCTTGTCGACAAGTGATTTTTGAACACCTTCCATTGAATAAAATCAGAATGCATCACGCTGATGAAACATTATCCGAACATTATTCAGTAGATTTATTACCATTTAGCTTCACTTCTAAATCACTTAAAAAATAAAAACTACCCTTTTTGCAAGGTTTTTTAGAGTTATTTTTTAAGGGATATTGATCAAATTGACTAAAAACGGTGAAAAAAAGCAAAAAACTTCACTTTTTTAGCTAAAAAAGCACTTTTTAATTTGACTCAAAAGCCTTGAATCTCTAGCTTAATCGCAGTTTCTAAAAAAGAAATTTATTTAACAAAAATATAACGGAGTTTTATAATGAGTAGAGTAAGCGATTTACAAGCATTAGTAGAAAGCGTATCAAGTGAAATGGAAAAATTTTACGACAAAGGTAACAAAGCTGCGGGTACTAGAGCTAGAAAAGGGCTACAAGATCTTAAAAAATTGGCTCAAGACATTCGTCTTGAAATCCAAGCTCAAAAAAATTCAGACTGATTACTCAAATTAGTTTTTTTGAAAAACCATCTATCAGTTTATAGATGGTTTTTTTTTGCCCTTCAGTTTTTTAATTACTCGACACAATTCGTTCTTCTTCGAGTATCTACTATATAGATAATCTTCCATTCTCCTTTCATCTTTGCGAGGTTAAATGAGTTAACACCACAATGTGAAAAGTTATCTCCTTCATAGAATTGATAGGGAGTCCATGCTGTAGCAAGATCGCCGTCAATTTTGATGTCATATCCTCCAATACGTTCATCCCAAACTTGATCATGAGGAGTTCCAACAGAGGTTAGGAATTGCGACAAGCTCCCCTCTCGCTTCATCACCTCTCCAGCTTGGTTGCTAGCTATTGTTTGCATGATTGCGTCTCTGGAGAACGTTGATGCAACCATAGAGCTATCTCCAGCTCGCATACCATCAAAAAGAGTTTCTATAACTACTTTAACTTCTTGTTCAGATGTTTGAGCTAATAGATTAGTACTCCATAATATAGATAGAATGAGAAATAAAGACGATTTCGACATAGTATTCATTTGGTAAGATTAATATTTCTAGAATAAAGAAAGCTCTAACATTCTTTGTTGCAACAATTTGCAAACAAAAAACCTCACTCTTTTGGAGTGAGGTTTAAAAATCTACACTTAAGTATTATTTCTCTAACCAAGAATTACGAAGTGTAATTTGTGCTTCGGTAGCATTTTCCAATTCCTTAAGATCAATTGTTGGTAAAGTTGGGGTTCCCATTTTTCCAGAAATCTCTACCTCTTCTCCATCTCTTATTAAGACCATTTTAAGTTCGGTATCTGGATTCCAGCTGAAGGAAGCTCTTATTAATGGCTGTATATTATTCAAGGTGTAGTTGATTCCATTTACAGACTTTATAGTATCACCAGATTGAATACCCAAATTTTTGTGTGATGAGTTTAATTCAATATTTCTAAAATAAAGTTCGCCATTTGGTCTGCCATCAATGAATGGGGTTTGTTGATCAATAAAAAGAAAACTCACTGGTATTTCTTCTTCGGTAATTTCTAACCCTACTTTGTCAAAAATTTCTGAATAATCGATTGGTGTAGTACCAACTACATGTGTGTTCAGGAATTTACTAACTGATGGATAGGTCATATCAGTGATTTCATCAATCAATGCATCGTCTTTAAACGGATTTTCAACTCCATACTTTTCAGATAGTTGTTTCATGAGTGATAGCATACTTCGCTCTCCATTACTTTTTTCGCGCATTAAAATATCGATACACATTCCTATCAAAGCACCCTTCATATACACATTGATATATTCTGTATCTGAATATTCAAGTACATTCTCACTCATATAGGTAAAACTAAGCGTGTCATTAAGCGAATTAGCAAAGTTGATCTTATCAATCATTTTATCATAAAAAGCTGATCGATCTTGAAGATCTTCGTATACCTGAAAGTGACTTGCAAAATACTCGGTTACCCCTTCATACATCCAAAGATGCTTTGAGAAAGTAGGATCATTATAGTCGAAATAATGCACATCTTCAGAATGCACTGAAAGAGGAGTAAGAATATGGAAAAACTCATGTGAAACTACATCGATCATCGCTTCATAAAGTCCTTCTTTTGGATAGCCTTCCGGAAGTACTACTACAGTAGATGTATGATGTTCTAAAGCACCAAAGCCAGTTGCTTCTCCTTCATTAAAAGTTGGTAGGTATAAAAAGATGTCGTAGCGCTCTGTAGAATTTAACTCACCTAAATACGACTTTTGGGCTTCCATCATTTCGTACACAATTTCTTTGATCTCAGCTGAGGTATGGGTCAAAGTTGGCGAATATACACTTAATACAATCTTGATATCCCCAACTTGAAATTCTTCGATATCCAGCTCGCCATACATCATTGGATTGTCTGTTACATCGAAATAGCGCTCAGCAAAATACGTATCTGTTATGGTGGATCCATCTTTTGAAGTAATGGAACTCGATAATGGTAGTGCTGATGATTTCTTGAAAGTTGCTGGTGCTTTAATTTGAATGGAGTACTCACTATCCTTTAATTCATCGAAATACCCGACAAATCCATGCAGATTTAGTACAAAATTTTCAGCTTCAATATTGGTTCCTGATGGTGAAAATGGAGTAGGTATATCAGTTCCCTCAATATCGAATGTGTCATTTACGTAATAACCGATTTTATTTAATGCTTGTGCATTTGGAATTTGCCATGAATTCTCATCCAATCTCTCAATTTCAATAGTATTTCCCATATAATCATAAGCAATAAATCCTTCTGTAAAGCTTCCAAAATTACTAACAGCATAGGTTCCTTGTACCACTCTTGGTAAGCGATAGGTAACTGTATCCTCGGAAAACATACCAGGATTTATCTCTACCCAAACTTTATCGTTTGTGATATCCACCAGATTTAAACTTGAAGAAATTGGTGTAAGGTTTGCAAGACTCTCTGATTTGGATAAGATATCTCCAGATTTTGGAGAACAAGCGTATAAGAAGTTCAACAAAAGAACTCCCATAATTAATTTTTTCATTCTTGAAGATTTGTTTCATGTAATTCCGCTTCACAACTACGGGTTAACGTAATAGCTGTTACAAAATAGTATTACAATAATTTATTTTAATTATTGAAGGTAATCATAGAACACAAAAATAAATAAAAGTGTTAACAGATTTTAGAATTTTGGAATTCTATTCAGAGAATTAGCATTCATCAAAGAGAGAATTAAACTTTATTAACTGCAGAGATGAATAACCCAAGTGTGTTAAGCAAAATGCTTCTTTTATACCTCAAAGTGAGTGGGTATAAAGATAAGCTCAATTTGAAATGGTGGAAAAAACCATCTAAAGCAACTAAGCCTTCTAAAAGTCTTTTTAACCTTCATTCAATTGAAGAATCAACTTTTCAAGAACAAACAGTATGGACACTTAAGCCAAAGGAGAACTCTTCGAACAAGCATATCCTTTTTCTACATGGAGGAGGTTACTCTAAGAGTTTTTTAAACTATCATTGGGGGTTTATGTCAAAGTTGATTTCCAGTTTAAATTGCTCCGTAACTGCACCTGACTATCCTCTCTCGACAAACTCAACGGTTACTGATCTCTTTGATTTTTTACTTCCAATATATGAATCACTAGTTGATAATTATGGAGCTTCAAATATCATAATAATGGGTGATTCTGCAGGAGGCGGGATGGCACTTGCGTTAGCAGAGTTGTTAGTAGAAAAAAATATTGAACAGCCTGCTCAACTTCTACTTCTTTCACCTTGGTTAGACATCACCTTATCAAATCCTCAAATCGATGCATATGAAGACGTCGATTTAATTCTTGATAGAAAAACTATGCAAGTACTAGGAAGAGCTTATGTAGGAGGATCAGACCCAACGCACTTTCTTTCAAGTCCTATTTACGGGGCAATTAAAAGAGTGGCTCCTACTACTGTCTTCGTTGGTACTGAGGAGATTCTCTTAGCTGATTGTCGCAAACTTAAAGTAAGGGCCGAATCTGAGCCGATGGTGTTTAACTATCGAGAATTCAAAGGAATGGTACATAATTGGATGTTTCTACCTATACCCGATGCTAAAAAAGCATTTGAGATGATCGTTGATCAAATTAATCTAGAACCTTCAGAACTTGAAGATTTAGTTAATGCTGATGGAAGCTTCTGGTAATACTTTTATTCGTTAAGGATAGCTTTTGATATTAATTCAGCTGGATGCCACGATTTTTGATTAACACCATCTTTTATTTGATGTCTACAGGAAAAACCAGGAGCACAAATAAATTCCTCTTGATTTGTATTCCTTAATGATGGGAACAGAACTAATTCTCCAATATCCATTGATATTTCATAATGATCCTTTTCATACCCAAAACTTCCCGCCATTCCACAGCAACCAGTTTCAAGGGTGTTAACTTGATAACCGACCGATTCTAGAGCCACAATTGTGGGATTATTTCCTATGAAAGCTTTGGTATGACAGTGACCATGCAATACAACCTGTTGTTTATTATTAGTGGATGGTAGTCTATCACTATGACTTACTATAAACTCTTCAAATGTGAAACTATTTGTAGCAATTTCCTGTGCTTTTTGTAGTAATTCATCATCACAAAGATCCAAGAATTCATCTCTAAGTGTTAAAATTTCAGATGGTTCTAATCCTATAATCGGAATTCCTTTTTCTGCAGAACTATGAAGTTCTTCAATAACTTTATTCGCAATAGATTTGGCTTCTCCTAAAAAGCCTTTTGAGAGCTGAGGTCGACCCGCTTCCATATTCTTAGCTAACTCAACTTGATAACCCATAGCTTCCAAAACCTGAACTGCTGCCTTCCCAATTTCAGGTTCATGGTAATTTGTAAATATATCCACAAACAACAGAACAGCTTCACCTTCATCTTTACTCTTTCGACTTGTAAACCATTCCTTAAAAGTCTGCAAAGTAAAGGTTGGCAAGGTCCTTCTCGAATCAACTCCAACCGTACTTTCAAGGATTTTTTTAGTCGGACTAAATTTAAGAATTGTATTTGAAATGGTTGGAAACATTGAGGCTAATTTGTACCCAGAAGCTGCTTTTGCAAAAAAAGCATCGCTAAAACTAGTGCCTTTTCGATTATGCCAACCATGCATAAACTCAGCTTTCATTTTTGCCATATCAACATTAGCAGGACATTCGCTTTTACAAGCTTTACAGCTAAGACATAAATCTAGGGCCTTTTTTAATTCATTTGATTCAAATGCATTTGGATTCTCACCAGCAAATACTTGTCGGAATACATTTGCTCGGCCTCGTGTAGAATCTTTTTCGTCTTTAGTAGCCATATAGGAAGGACACATAGTCCCACCGCTTTCCGCAAGTTTGCGACACACTCCAGCTCCATTGCATAGCTCAGTTGCATCGCCAAAACTCCCCTCTTTTCTATATTTAAATACAGTTTCAACTTCTGGTTTTTTATATGAGGGCGAAAATCTAAGATCAGCTTCAATGGGTTTGGGATCAACAATTTTCCCAGGGTTAAAAATGTAGTTTGGGTCCCAAATTTCTTTCACTTGTCTTAAAATGGGGATCATCTCTTTTCCAAGAACTTTTTCAATGTATGGTGCTCTAGCTCTACCGTCTCCATGTTCTCCTGAAAGTGATCCCTTATATTTTCGAACAAGAATTGCAATCCCTTCTGCCATCTGTTTCATTGTTTCAACACCCGCTTTAGTTGTTGTGTCGATAACTGGTCGAAGATGAAGTTCTCCAACGGATGCATGAGCATAAAAAACACACTCTGTCTTATGTTTCTTCATTATGAGTTGAAACTCATCGATGTAATCAGGTAAATCTTCTACACGAACAGCGGTGTCTTCACAAAAAGCTGGGGTTCTAGAATCAGTACCTAATCCCATTAGTAATCCGAGTCCGGCTTTACGTAGCTCCCAAACTCGATTTATATCCTTTTCTTTTTTTATAATTGGATATGAAAATCCTAACTCATTTTCTTTTAACGCTGATGTAAGTGCTCTTGCCTTGTTAAGAAGCTCTTCTTTTGATTCTCCCTCAAACTGAATAATTAGAACATACTTTGGCTCTCCTTCCAAGAAAAACCGATTTTTACTTTGTTCTAAATTTCCTTTGGTAGCATCCAGTATTATGTAATCAATCAATTCCACAGCAGAAGGGGAAAATTTAACCGCTTCTTTAGTAGCCATCATAGCTTCTTTCAATGAATTGAATTGAGGAATGACTAATAACTGAAAGGTAGATTTAGGAACAAGGTTTACTTTCGCTGAAGTAGTTACAGCTAATGTCCCCTCACTTCCACAAAGCAATTCACACAGATTGAATGGTCGACCACCTTTTGTAAAAGGTTCCATCTCAAGCATACGATCTAAGGCATATCCAGTATTTCTGCGAATAATTTCAGGATGAGGGTAATTATCAGAAATGGTTTTCTGATGTGTTTCTAACAACTTTAGCATCGACCGATAAATATGCCCTTCCAGATTTTGAAGCTTTTTCTTTTCCTCTATCTCATTAGCCTTAAGAGTTTTTAAATGCACAAGTGACCCATCACTTAACACCACTTCCATTTCCAACACATGTTCTCGCGTTGTTTTGTGTTTAATGGAAAAAGAACCTGCTGAATTATTTCCGATCATACCACCAATCATGCATCGGTTTGTAGTCGAGGTATCTGGACCAAAAAGAAGTCCAGATTCACCAACTTCACGATTTAATGTATCGCGTATTACTCCTGGTTGAACAACAGCAAATTCACTTGAAGAATCTAATTCCAAAATGCTCGTCATAAATCGAGATACATCTAGAATCACACCATTACCTGTAGCTTGTCCTGCAAGGCTTGTTCCTGCACTTCTTGCAGTAATCGTAAACCCTTCTAGATTCGCTTTTTGAACTATATCCTGAATGTCTTTGACAGATTTCGGAAATGTGACGCCTGCAGGAAGTTCCTGATACATGGAAGCATCAGAAGCATACAGTTGCCGATTAAGAAGGTCGGTCTTAATCAATTTTAGTGAAATTAATTTTCCATACTGCTAGCAACATTTATAAGTCAGTTTTATTCGATTAATCTATTAGGATAGTCTGAAGAGCTTTACCTTGGATTGATAAATTCCCCATTTTCCCATTTAAACTTATCTGCAATTCTCTAGAATCTTCCGATTGATTTAGTACAACTACTGCGATTGAACCATCTGGATTTTGTGTAGCTGTAGCAAGAACTTCTTCATCTTCATGAGAATGACCAATTCGAATAGCTCCAGGTCTAATGAATCTACTGAAATGAGCCATAGTGTAATAAAGAGGTGTAAAATAAACTTCATCACTTTCTGGGTCAACGATTACCGGCGCTAAACACCAATTATTTGCCCAATTAGGTCCGCCTTGTTTGTCTAGCACCATATTCCAGTCAACCCATCCATCAACCCAATTATTCAATGTTCCAATCATATCTCTGGCATATCGGTATACAGGTACATATTTAGGATGTAAATACTTCTGTTCTTCGGGCGCCCAATCCCAACCCCAATCTGTTGCTTCTTTAGCCCAGTACCAATCATCGTCTTTCCAAACTGGGATATCAGCATCTGCAGTTGCTTCTGTTTGAATAAGGTATTTATCAGGTGCTGCATTATGAGCATATTGAAGAGCTTCTTCATAAACATCATAGGTACTAGCATACCAATGAATCGCAGTACCATCAAAATAGGATGCTGCTTCCTCATCACCATACATTACATCAACCCATTCCTCTAGGTGATCTCGATTTTGATCGTAACCAAGTAACACAATATCATGTCCATCTTCTTCTAACTTTGGTCCCAAATGATTCTTAACAAATTCATTCATCTCTTCTGGAGTAAACTCCATGCTTTCCCAATTATTACCATTACCAAGTGGCTCATTTTCTACCGTTATTCCCCAAATTTGGATTCCTTCTTCAGCATAAGCATTCAAGTATTTTGAAAAGAATAGTGCCCAACTGTCATAGTATTCTGGCAATAGCTTACCTCCTTTCCATTCGTTGTTGTCTTTCATCCAAATAGGAGCTGTCCATGGTGATGAGATAATCTTGAATCCCTCTGAAGAAATAGCCATCGCATCTTTAATCATAGGAATGATATCATCCATGTCTTCCTCAATGGTAAAGTGCTCTAACTCTTTGTCACCTGGAACTGAAGCATAAGAGTAGTTTCCCAATGAAAAATCACTGGAGTTAATATGAGTTCGTGTTAACGAATATTTTGCGCCGGAATCACCAAAATAGGCTTCTATAATTTTCTCTCGATTCTCTTGCCCCATCTGGTTAAGTAAATAGGCTGAAGATTCAGTAAATGATCCGCCAAAGCCAGTAATTTTTTGAAACTTTTCATCCGGATTAAGCTGAATCTTAACAACTTTTTCAGATGCTGGAAATTCATCCACTTTCGTGAGTTTATTACCACTAGCGGATGTCTCATACACTTCCATCTTTAAAGAATCGGGACTCGTACAATTCAATAGTGCCATTATAAGTAAAGCTAAATAAAAGGATTGTTTGTTATACTTCATTGTAAGACTCCTGAACTAATTATCCATTGACCATTATTTGTTTATAGTGTGGAACATACATGATTTTATTAATCACGTCCATCTAATATTTAAAAGATTTTTAGTTGGGTTTTTAAGGTTATAAAAAACACATTCACTCTAACTATTTTTTCTAATAGGGTTTAGAATTCATTATTTATTCTTACAAGCTTATTAGATTCAATAAATGAGTTCAGTAGATCATTAAAATCGAATCGGGCAATGAAAGTGAATTATGAAAAATTACAAGAACTGATTAATGAGATTGATCTCATTCTCGTTGAAATTTATTCAAAGGAAGAAGAACATAACGACCAGTTAGAACTAGTCCATTCTGCTTTTAAGAAAGGTGCCAAAAACCTTATTCACTATCGTACATTACGTACTTTTGATATTTCAAAACTTCAAAAGAAACTTGGTGATTTAGGATTATCAATGTTAGGAAATATTGAGTCTCACGTTGTTTCCAGTTTAGAGAATACTAAATACATTTTGAAGTCATTGATTAAAGACGCCTCTACAAAAGATATAAAAAAAGGTATGTCAGCTAAAAAAGCTAATAAAGAACAGAAAAGGCATGCTAAAGATTTATTTGGCTATCGTTCTAAAGGCCGGAGAGTACGAATAATGGTTACTCTACCAAGTGAAGCTGCATATGATTACAATCTCGTACATGATCTCTTAGCATCTGGAATGAATACAGCTAGAATAAATTGTTCTCATGATGGGCCTAAAGAGTGGCGAATGATGATCGATAATTTATCGAAAGCAAAGAATAAGCTAAAAAAGAATTGCAAGATATCGATGGATCTTGGAGGTCCTAAAATTAGAACAGGTGCCTTAAAAGCTGGAGCTCAGGTTCGTAAATTCAAACCTAAACGAAATGAACTAGGACTGGTTGTTGAACCTGCACAAATCGTATTAGTACCTGAACTTAATCCAGTTAAAACTGATGAGTTACAGGTCGATATCAATTGGATTGAACGTATTAAAGAAGGTAATGAGATTAAGTTCAAAGATACTAGAGGTAAGCGCCGGTCATTGACTGTGCAGACCGTTCTTACTGACAAAATTATTACTACAACTCAGAAAACCTGTTATATCATGACGGGTAGTGTTCTTAAGCTTAATTCAACTAAAGAGGAATGTATAGTAGGCGATTTACCAGCAAAAGAGAATCCTATAGTCCTTAAAAAAGGAAGTATCCTACGAATAATTAAAGAACATATTTCTGGGGAACAATCTAAGTATGGCTTAAATGGAGAAATTACTTCAAATGCTTTTATTTCTTGTACTTCAGAAGAAATCTTTGAAAAAGTAAAAGTGAATGAACCTGTAGTATTCGATGATGGTAAAATCAGAGGCTTTGTAAAGTCATTGAATGAAAATGAAATTCATGTTGAGATTAGTCATGCTAAAGAGACTGGATCAAAACTAAAACCTGATAAAGGAATAAATTTACCAGAAACCTATTTAAAGATTAAAGGCCTTACTAAAAAAGATAAAGAAGATCTGAAATTTGTTATTGAGTATGCTGATGTAGTTAATTTCTCTTTTGTTAATTCAGCCAGTGATGTAAATGATCTTTTAACTGAATTAGAAATACTTGAGACAAAAGAAGAGTTAGGAATAATCTTGAAAATTGAAACTCGTAATGGATACGATAACCTAACTGATATCTTACTTGAAGGGATGAAGAATTACCCACTTGGTGTAATGGTAGCTAGAGGTGATTTGGCGGTAGAGACCGGATGGGAAAATATGGCGCGTATTCAACAAGAAATACTGCAACTATGTAATGCCGCCTATGTTCCCACAGTATGGGCAACCCAAGTTTTAGAGAATTTAGCGAAGAAGGGTATTCCATCAAGACCTGAACTTACAGATGCAGCAAGTGGACTTAAAGCCGATTGTGTTATGTTAAATAAAGGACCCTTTATCCTACAAAGTGTACACCTTTTAGATAATATTTTATCAAACATGAATTCATATCAAGATAAAAACCAGAAAATGTACCCTGCGATGGAGAAAGCTTCACAGTAGAATTTTATTTCATTCTAGTTAAAGCAGGCTCTCCCCTATCAGTAAGTTTTACAATAAAATGATAGGTAGATCATAGCCAAGTTATTTAGCTATTATTGCCCGCCAATTCCAAACACTCTATTTACATTGAAACCAATTCTAAAATCTGGAGCAAAAAATTCAATATTTGTTCTAGCTATCAAATGTTGCTCTGTAAACCACGTTCCACTCATAAAAAACATTTGAAATACATGTCCACCGGTATCCACTTGCCATGAGATCGCAGCAGGATTTTTAGTACCTGGCGTTCGATCACCAAGAACGAGATAATATTCAAATGAAAATGAGTGATGGTTATTTAACCGAATTTCACCTCCAAACCCTGTTCCAACATGTGTATTTTCAATTTGTTGATCTTCAATTTCTAGCACCACTGTATTAAAGTTGGAGATCATTGGTGCAACTTGAAAGCTGAAACTTTCACTAAATTTTCTTGCTACTGTTATAGATCCAAATGTATTTATTCGTTCCTGAAAGCTAAAGTCGAATCGGCTTTCCTTTTGCGTATTGATACCAATGTCTCCTTTTAGGGAGACTTCAACTGGTATTTTTCCAGATCTCATTTGGTTAAGAACCGTATACTTGAACCTTAGATCTACATTATCTTCTTTGCTTGTTCTACCAATTCCGACAGAAAGCTTATCAGTGATTCCATAATCAATTCCAAGCCGTACAGCAGCGCCACCATCAAGTCCCCAAAAATCTTCTATGCCACCAGATACTAATCCAAAGTTATGCATGATTGTGCTGTTCATATTATTCTTTTCCAAATTGGAAGAAGTAGCCATTGTGATGAGCGACATGGTAAGAAATACTTCTTCTGGCTGATCTGTTATGGTTCGATTACGCTCCATTTGAGCATATACCATCTGGGAGGTTATTAAAAGAGCTACAAATATGGATAAAATTTTGATCATTGATTACTCCTTTATCATTAATGACGCATTAATTTCGATTTCCTGGGCTGGATCAACTTTAATGAACAACAGTTTTGGGGGTACTATATCATAGTCACTGAGATTCAATATCCAGCTAGCTTTAAGCTGAAGAGATTCACCATTTGGTGTTAATGTTCCAGTTACTTGAATTTCCTTCTCTTTACCATGAATCTTGAAAATTCCTTCAACCACAACATTTTGATCAACTTGTCTATTTATGTCAAATGGGGTAATAAGCTTTCCAAAAAACTCACCATATGGATACTTCTTTGTATCCAGAGTAAGCTTCATATCTTTATCACGCTTAGCATTTCCAGTATCTAATGTCTCAAGGTCTAAATAGAAATCTACCGTACTATCAGCTAAGTTTATAAGCCCAATAAGAGTGTTTGATGTTCCTGAAAAACTGTGAAGTGGTACTTTTGAATAAAAGATTGCTGTGCCACTCTCCGTATAAAAACTTTGGGAGAATCCATTTATACTCAATGTTGCGAAAAGGATCAGACTCAATAATTTTTTCATAATATTCGATTAGTTATTAGATGCACCTTCATTAATCCAAACTCTTATAGTTTCGATTTGAGTATTTGTTAATGGACTTCTTCCTAATGGCATTCTAGACCCATGTTCTGGGGAAGGTTCAATTTTGTCAACCAAAGGACTAGAGTTTGCATTACCTGAGATAATTACTCTACCACCATAGTTTATTCCCACACTATTTATAGCTTGAGCATACCCCGCAAGGTTTACTCCATTTGCACTACCGCCACTAGTATGGCAGCCACTTCCACCACAAGTAGTATTGAAAATTGGCTGTATTTTGTCCGCATAGCTTATATTCTCAATGGGTTCGTCTTCTTCCTCAATAGCTGGTGATGAAACAAGGTTTTCGGTATTGCTACCACATGCTATAAATAAGAGTACACTACATAGAAGTAGGTAGAATTTGAATTTTTCCATATCAGTTTTTAATAGTAATAGTTTTAAAAAACTAAATATAGAATTGTATAGTGGTATGCTGTTATTACAAATCCGATAAAAACTTACACATTTCCGACAAACTTCAATTAAAAACTAGATAGTTGTAGTATTTCCGACAATCCTTTATTGAATAGTTATAAATCGAGATCTGAAGGAGTTATACCAAACTCACTTTTAAAACATTTTGAAAAATAGGATGGGCTTGTAAATCCTACCATGTAAGAGATTTCAGAAATATTATTTTCGCCTTGAAGAATTAGTTCTTTGGCTCGATGTAAACGCACAGAAGAAATTAATTGAATAGGTGATTTTGTTGTAACTGCTTTAAGCTTTCTTTGAAGTTGCCGTTCACTTATTCCAATTTCTTTGCAGAGCATTCCTACTCCAAAAAAATTGTTATCCAAATGGGCATCAATACTTTGGAGTACATTTTCTATTAGCGTACCATTTTTGGGGAAGTGATTAATGTGAAAAACTTCAGACTGTTCCTCTGATATTTGGTTTTCGGATACACTATATAGTGAGAAAACTATTCCTGATTTTAATTCGACCTTTTCTTTTGTCTTTATAAAACTCAAATCTGAATCTGATAGTAAATTTTTTACCGTTTGAGTCAATAAAACCTGATTAGGTTGAGTTATTTTTAGAATTGTGTCAAAAAATTGCTCTGTATCATCACTTACAAAGTGAGCTTCATCAACAGCAGCTTCTTTAATATGGACTCCAATTGAAAGCTCAGTATTCATGGTTTTCATTGCTACAATCATATCTAAACTACAGTGAGTTGCTTTACTTGGACCATCAAAGATGGCTACAAATCCTTCATTATTATATTGAATTATCGTCCCTCTATACTGTCCTACATATTGACCAACAATTTCCTGAAAGCTATCCTTCTTTTTATTTGAGGAGATAATACGTCCCGCAATAATTGTAAATAGTTTTCCGTGATAACTCTTTCTTGGTTTTGCTGATGAAATAAAAGATTTCATTTCATTAAGAATCTCTTTAGTACTTCCAACCCAGAATAAATGGTCATCACCTTGAAACTCAACAAACTTTGCACCTGGAATTCGTTCTGCAATAAACCTACCTTCTTCAATCTTTACATCAATATCATTGACACGTTGCATAATCAGGGCAGGAACCTTAATAGACCCTAGTATATCAATTATATCTACTTGCGTGTTCATTCTAGTAAGTACCATGGCAGCACTTGGACTAGCACCAGACCTAAAGTAGTTTGCTAGCCAATCCATAAAGACCTTATCATTTGCTTTAGATGGAGCTAACGATTCTAGATTCATATCTCCGCTACCCCAGCTATCTTCTATCATATCGTACACTAACTGTCGTTCTTTATCAGTTGGTGCCCATGGATAATCAGGAGAATATCTACGTTTTGCGAATATGCCAAAAGTTATGAGTGATGTAACACGATTTGGATAGGTAGCTGCAAATAGTGCTGATACCGAACCTCCTTCTGAATGCCCAAACATAACTGCTTCACTTGATCCAACGGCATCCATAACTGCGCGAATATCATCCATTCTTTCTTCGAGTGTTGAAAGCTCAACTACTCGATCTGAAAGCCCAGTTCCTCGCTTGTCAAATAGAATAACTCTTGCATTTTTCCCCAACTCCTCAAGAAAATCAACTAATTCTGGACATCCCCACATCCAATCGATATTTGAGATCCATCCTGGAATGTATACTAAATCAATTGGTCCAGAACCAAATACTTGGTAGGCAATATTTATACGACCACTTTTGGTATATTGAGTATTTGGTTTGGAGATCATACTAAATGATATGGTACAATTGTTTTTTAATAAGATATCGGAAAAGGTATATAATGAATTCAGTTACCTCTACTAAGATATTTTCTTTTGAAACAATTGGAAAGGATCAACTTAAATAAAAAGTATAAGTTTAATTCTTTTGCAATAACAAGACTTACTTAAAATGAGCTAAAATTGTATCTGTTTCTTTTACCTGATTAATTAAGATCTCAGTTATGTAAATGCCTGATTTCAACTCAGAAATCCAACTATTTAGTTTTTCACCATTTTGATAAATTTTTGATGGTTTATTTGGAGATTTAATTATGGCATTAACCTTATGCCCTATGAAGCTACTAAAGTTAAATGAAAGCTCTTCCTTAACTTTTGAATATGATATTAATTCAAGTATCGCATTCATTTCTATTAATAAAGGGGATTGAAGCTGCCCTTTTATGATTTCAACATATTTAAATTCATCTGTTATTTTATTAGGGAGTACCAGGCTGTAATAAGATTTCTCATTTATTGAAATACTCTGAACTTGCTCCCCTTCACCAATTATTTTTACTGATAATTCTTCCCCCGATGCTGTGAGATCAAACTGAACTTCCTTTTGATCTTTAGTTAAATACGGATCGAAACGTATATTCCATTCTGTTTCTTTAATACCAAATAAGTTATACAAACTATACATGTACCATCCGGCTGCCCAAGTAAATTGAGGTTTATCAATTTTGCCGTATACAGACGCATCATTTTTATTACTCACTCTGTATTCGTACATCGCTGGTTGTCCGTTAGGACTGTTAATAGCCCCGTCTACAGTCATAACATCTCTAATGAAGCCAAGTGCTTCATTTTTCTTTCCCGTCTCTATTAATGAAAGTGCGTACCAAGAATTACCATGGGGCCATATTCCCCCATTGATATAATAAAATGGATCCCCGGCTTCATTACCTTCTAACTTTAAATATTCGATCATATTCTGAAAATCCATTGGATAAACGGTATAAACACCAATTTTAGGATCAACTAATTTAGTTGCAGCCGTTTCTGCAAGCTTTACTTTTCGTTCTTCATTTAGAACATCATAATGACTCCCTAATAGTGAACCGATATAATAATGTTCATCTAGAGTACCATCTTCAAAGTAATTAATAAGATATTCTTGCTCTTCACTCCATAGTTGTTCGTTCAAAGCCTTCTCCATGGTTTCAACTTCTTCTTCCCATTCAAACAAGAATTCTTCATTCTCACCTAGCTGGCTCGATATAAATAAATACTCACGCAGTGCTTTTATTGCTAATATTGTAGTATAGGAACGCGGCCCAAGGTTTCTTGCAATATCCCACCAATCTGGTCGGTAAGAATATATAATGTCGTTTTTTTTATGGATTTTGAAATCGTGTACACTTTTTGAAAGGTATGGATACATCTCTTTGAGAAACTCGGAATCTCCGGAATGTCGTAAGTAGCTTCCAGCTACGATTACGAACCAAAAGTGATTCCAGTTGTCGGGCGGTGCAAGTTCAGTAGCAAATTTATCGTCTTTCCAATAGTAGGCATGTGGAATAACAAAGTTGGAATCAGCATGTTCCAAAATAAATTTCAAATCGTGTTTTACTCTAGCAATATCAAAATTAACAGCTGCTAGGTCAGTTAATAAAACATCATGCGTGAAATAAAAATTATACTCCGCTGGACATGGCATTGGTTGAAGACTTCCATCAATATAATGTCGGTTTACATCTAAAATACTATTCGCCCAGAGGACTGAGTGATCTAGTATAGAATCACCTGTAACAAATACATTAGAACTCACATAATCTAATACCTGCTTTTCGTATGCATCAGCTTCATCTTGAGCTGTTTCTAATAGTTGATCAACTAGTCCTTTACCTTTACCTTGGTCTGTTGAACCAATTATCTGAATTATATCAATTGAGCTACCTGAAGTGAGTCTTGTTTTATAAAGATATCTAAACGCTGGAGTTTTAGGATTTAACTTTGAAGCCGTTTGATTATCCAAATCCATATTTATTCCTTCCCACCATTTTTCAGGTGCTGGTAAACTATCTAATGAACTTACAGCGCTAAATGCTACGGGTTGAAGGCCTGCATTTGTAGAAAATAATTGTACATTTTTTGTCTCATTATCTTCAAAGTTGGCAAAAATTGAATTTCCTTTTTTTTCATACTCACTCCATGCTACATCTTTTGTAGAATAGGTATGGCTGGTTTTTAAGCTTGCTTGTTGATCGGTGTAAAATTCATAAAACTCAGATCTACTTCCAGTATTCTTTATGGTATATGTTATTATTACCACTGGGCTATCTTTCGAGAATTGGTAATTTACTGTGATCTCGTGCTTCTCTTCCTTTTTTGTGTACGTCACTTCATATGGAGTAAGATCTATCTCATAAGGTTCGAAACCAAGCCATTTACTTTCTGCATTACCAACTTTTAAGCTCATCACCATTGAAAACGATTCATCGCGAGTCCAATAATCGGTGCTTAAATCTATACTATTAGCTACAGGATAGTAGAAACTAATTCGTTGTGGAAGCGGTGAGCTGTGATGAAATTCCAATCCTACAAAAGGGCTGCCCACTTCGATAGATGCATCACCATTAAAATGTACTTCAAGCTTCTTTTTAAGTGAATCATCTCCTTGCAGACCACATCCTGTAAATATGAAGAATAGAATGAATAGTACAAGGCCCGAATAAATCACTTTTTTGTTCATTTGTATCCTAACTCATTAACCAAAGAATCGAAATTAATTTTAGCGCCAAAAATTCGGCTATCAGCTCCTGCATATGGGAGAATTAGATCATCTTTCCATATATAGTTAGCACAAATAAATAAAACGTTATCTACACCTAAGCTCTCATCTCCTTTTTGTTCTTCTGATCCTGTTGGTCTCATTAAAGGTTCAATGCGTTTTTTGGCAATACATTTTGTTTCTTGAGAGAAATCTAGAATAGTAGCAGCTAGATCATATTCACGCTTTCGATCTGGTAAATAATGTCCTTGGTGATAAATAGTTAAAAATTGATTTTCTCCGATGTAAACCGGTGGTCCACCCGCTCCAATCCAAGATTCACTAAATCCTTTGAATTGATAGCTTCCCATTACCATTCCTTCACTTATCCATGGCCCATTTATACTTTCTGATGTTGCCCAATGAATAGCTTTTGGAAATTCTCCTTGCATTGGACGATGGAGTAAAACCCATTTACCATGAACCTTATTTGGAAGTAAAACTGCATTCTTATTATCTACGACATTAAGATTTCCAGAAATTGGGCCATTTAACTCCCACTTAATAAAGTCATTCGTTGATGCAAGACAAATATGAACTTTGTTTCTGTCTTCAGTTTTATCGTAATAATAACCAGTATAAAAGAAGTAATAGATTCCATTGATGAATGTACATCTACCATCTTCAACTCCAAGATTATGATAGGCTTCGTCTGGTGCAATAGCAGGTGTTTCTTTCCTCCATACGAAATCAAGAGTAGGCGTAAAAACAGCTAATCCTGCAGATGAAGGAGCTAGTCTTTTATCTGGATCAACTTCTCCTTGAGCCCGATACAACATTACCACTGCACCACCTGAATCCAATAACATTTTCTTCTGACTTGAATTCAAACCCCAAGTAACCATTAATGGACCCAGTTTTTCTAGATCCTCTATTAGTACAGCAGCAGGATTTAATACAACTTTAGATTCCCAGCTCGAATCCTTTTTAGGAGTAAGAATTGGCATGCCTTCATTCATTCTTGTAATCTTTAATGAATGATTAATTTCTATGCTTCTTTTTGGTCCAGTTTCATAAAAAGGAGTTATTTCTTTTAAGTGAGGCATTAATATGAAATTTTAGCGTTTAACTTTATTCTTAAGCATCCAATCAAGCACTTCAACTAAAGGTGCTTGAGCATGACCTATTACAGAATCAGCAGCCCCGTAATACACATGTAATGTATCTCCTATAACTACAGCGCCTTCCGGAAATACAACATTGTTTACATCACCAAAAAGTTCAAAATCTAATTCTGGTTCTAATAATGGTATTGGACTTTTGGCAATCACTATTGATGGATCTTTTAGATCTAACAAAGCCATTCCCATTCTGTAAACGTGTTTTGTATCCACTCCGTGATAAATTAGTAACCAACCTTTTTCGGTTTCAATAGGAGTTGGACCTGCACCAATTTTCAAATTTTCCCACTCGAATTCTGGTCGCATTACAGTATGGTCGTCTAAGTTCTTAAGGTGATCTTCCCAAACTCCTTCCACAGGGTTATGGAATTCATCAATCGAATCGAAGTATATAATTTGGATATTAGGAACAATTCGATGAAGCATCGCAATTTTACCATTTATCCGTTTTGGGAAAATAACAGCATCTTTATCTCTTAAGTCGGTAGGACCTGCAATTCCATTTTTCTCTATAGTTTTAAAATCATTAGTGATTGCTAGCCCAATTCGCACCCCATTTATTTCATCAAAAGCATGACGCTGAAGAGCGGTATAGGTTATCAAATACTGCCCATCTAATTTACTTATACGTGGATCTTCTGAGCCGAATTTGTTAAACCAATCATCCGTTCCGATAAAAGGTTCTTTATTCCATTCAAAATTAATTCCGTTTTTACTCTTGGCATAGCCAATATAAGAGATATAACTCTCATCAAATCCAGTGTCAGGTTCTCCAGGTTGTGGATTTTTCAGCTTTATTCTTTTATATCCTTTTGGAATTGCCCTGAATAATAAATGAACTAATTCTCCATCGTAAAATGCACCGGGATTAAAAACTGCTCCACTTGCCCACTCGATATCCTTTCTCGGTACGAGTAAAGGTGATTTTGATTTTTTAAACATCATAATATTTATTTTCCAAGTGTTTAGTATTCATTCATCAAGGTAATTAGTTCAGTCTCTGAGATTAGACTTGAAGTCGCATCGGTCAGGTTTAGAACTACAGTTACTTTATCAATCTCTTGATCGTCTTCTACAGCGAATGATCTATATCTATAATTCTTTCCGTCTTTAGTGAAATTCTGAGGTTCATCTGAAGTCGCATAAAACCATTTATTTGACAATGAATACTGTTCAATTTCAAGAATAGTAAAGTTTGCCTCGATGGTCGATTCAGCTCCTGAATTCATATTTATTGTAGATGCATTATTAATCCCATCATAACCATACCCATGAAGCAAATTATACATCTTTGTATTTGCCACATTATTTCCGTTAAACCAGCTCGCTAGTAAACCAGCCATGATAGCATATTCATCATTGTTTGTAGCTTCATATAGTCTAATCATTCCAACTGAAGCTGCACGAGTAGCATAAGCTATTTGTTCAAAATCTCTTCTATTTGATGGGTTTTGAAGTTCGAAGGAATACATCCACCCATTTACCAAAATTAAGGGGTAGAAATTTTTACCTTCAATAATTGCACTTTCAAGATTTCCAGCTTCTGATAATGCCATTGTTTGGGAATTACCCCAACCATGCCAGCCTCCTTCCCATGAGATGTGTGCTCCATAGGGTGCAGTATTTAGATTCCCATATTGTAACTTTGCAATGCCTTTACTGAGTTTATCAATGGCGTTGTCATAATCAGGATTTGCAGAAACTTTTGATGCTGCAACTAGTCCTAATAATAATTCACTCGAAGCATCGGAACCGGTTTCAGCAATTAGCCAAGTTGGCATTTCATAGCCATTTACTATCTTCGTATTAGGATAAGCTTCAATTACATTGTTTATATGAGGCAATAATTTGTCTAAGGAAAGCAAGTTCATTTTCGCGAATGAAGAATCATATTCTGCAAGAACTCTGGCTCCAGTTCCTAATGCCCAAGCAGCTCTACCCGCCCACCAATTCAATTCATTAGCTACACTATTCTGATGCGTTGTATTTTTTTTAAGTGAGTTATCCCAAACAAAATTATGAAATAAACCGTCTTCGGTTTGCATATACATTACAAAGCGTAATAGCTCTTTTGCTTTTTCCGCTGATTCTTCGTTTCCAGTTAATTCAAAATGTCTTAAATAAAGAACTGCAGCTCTTGTAGCATCATCTACACATGCATCGCCTTCGTCATCATCTCCAACCCAGTTGTATTCTGGTGCATCGGCGTAAATATGAATAATCCGAAGATTCTCACCTCCGTATTCAACTACTTCTCCTAAAGAGTCTAGATGACTTAGATTAAGTATACTAGGAGCTGATTCTTCCTTTTGTACATTTTCTTTACAACTTATAAATACCAAGATTCCGATAATAAACGGAGTTAATAAATATCTTTTTTTGTGTGAATAAATTGGTCTCATATAATTTCTATTCTCTAACTTTTAAGACCTGAAGAGGCCATGCTTTTGATGAAATGTTTCTGGAAAATTAAATAGGCTATGATAACAGGAAGTGCTAATAACAGAGCTGATGCTAATTGAGCACCAATACTCGAATCAGAGCCACCTCCAACTGCAAACAACGCAACCATTTGAGGCATAGTCATTAAACTCTGATCACGGATAACTATAAGTGGCCAAAGCACTTCATTCCAATTTGCAACGAAGGTCAGTATTGCTACTGTTACTACAACCGGTTTAGAAAGGGGTAAAATTATCCGAAATAATATTCCAAGTTCACTGCATCCATCTAATCGTGCAGCGTCAACTAAATCTTGGGGTATTGTTAAAAAACTTTGTCGGAATAGAAGAATCGAAAAAGCCGTTATCATAGTAGGGACTATCAATCCAGCTAGATGATCCGTTAAACCAAACTTCACGATTAAAATGTAAGTTGGTATGAGTGTGATTTGAAAAGGAATCATCATTGTAAGTAAGCTCAATGAAAACATAGCATCTCTTCCCTTCCACTTCAATCTCGAAAATGCATATCCTGTTATTGAACCAAAAATAGTTACCGACAATGTAACCATACTGGTTACAATCAAACTGTTTAAGAATCCTCTAGCAATTGGGATACGATCAAATACTAATTGATAATTTTCCCAAGTCCAGATTTCAGGTAATAGTTGAATATTACCGATCTCACCATCAGGTTTAAAAGTGCTGAAAAACATCCATACAAATGGATACGCAAAAACTATGGCTCCAATTATCAGAACTGTATATAAAATGCTTTTCTTCATATTAATACACCTCTGTTTCTACAAATTTGCGCTGAATCTTTACAACTGTAAATATGATAACAGCGAAGAACAATCCCATTGTTGAAGCATATCCCATATGCCCAAAATTGAACGCTTGATTGTAAATGTATAGAACTGCAGAAAGAGTTGAATTCATTGGACCACCACCTGTCATCACATATGGTTCAATGAATAATGAAAAACCACCAATAACAGATAGAACAATAACTGTTACAATGGTTGGGTTCAGCATAGGTAATGTTATATAGTAGAAACGCTGTGTTGAACTTGCTCCTTCTAGTTCTGCGGCTTCATATAATTCTGTAGGAATACTTTGTAGACCACCCATGAATAATATGACATAAAGACCAACATTTTTCCATGTAGCCATAAAAGCAATTGAAGGCATTGCCCAATTTTCTGAAACCAACCATGGAACTTGACCCAATCCTAACTTATACAGAAACTGATTTAATAGACCTGTATCATAATTAAAAAGCTGCTGAAAGAGAATGGTAACTACTACTCCAGAAACTACAACGGGTAGAAAGTATAAAGTCCGAAAGAATCCACGAGCAATAATTTTCTGATTCAATAAATTGGCAAAGAATAGTGCAACCATGATTTGAAGTGGAATATGAAGAACTAGAAAAACACCTGTATTTATGATTGATTGCATGAATACTTCATCAGAAAAAACTCGAATGAAATTCTTTAATCCTACAAATTCCATTGGAGTTACAACATCCCATCGATGAAAAACTAAAATCAATGAAAAGACTACTGGATATATAAAAAACAAAGTTAAATGTGCCATATAAGGCATACTTAAGAGAAATCCTGGTTTTATTACTTGAGAGAGTTTCTTCATTTTACTTATTCCACTCTCTTAGAATTTCAATTGCTTCAATCATATCATGTGTTGCTTCATCGGGAGTCATTTTTCCATAAACTGATGCTTTCTCATAATATCGAGAGACTGAATCGAGAATTTCTTTGAAATCTCGAACACTATCTACTCCCCGAGTGAATGCAGCTTGTCGGGCAAAGCGAGCTAAACTTAGATTTTGTTTGAAAAACTCAGCAAAATCAGGATCGGTCAGTAATTCTTTTCTAATAGGTATCTGGCTCGCAAATTCTAATAATCTATAATCTGCTTCTTTACTGATTAGAAACTTCACAAACTCCCAACTTTCTTCTGGGTATTTTGTGTTTGAGAAAATTGCAATGTTCTTATGATCTCCATAAGTATAAATTTCTCCCTCATAGTCATCAGGTACTGGTAGAGGTGCAAAATCGTACTCTAAATCTTCAGGAGCATTTTTTTCCAAAAATGAGATATTCCATGGACCAGTAAATTCAACGGCTATTCTACTGTATAAAAAAGCATTTCCTTGTAAAGTAGATTGAGGAAAGTATCCGCCTTCATAAATTTGTTGATAAAATTTGAAAACTTTATTTGATGCATCAACATCGATTGCTAGTTCTCCTTTATCAAAAAAGGTTTTACCGCCAGATGCATTTATATAACTAGTGTAATAGTCATAATATCGTTGCCACCAAATCGGACGGATATCTCTATAGCCCATCCATTGATCAATTCGACCATCTCCATCATTATCTTTAGTAATTTTAGAAGCAGCATCCAGAAATCCAGAATAGGTTTTGGGGAACTCTGTTACTCCAGCATCCCTAAACATTTTGGTGTTGTATTGCACCATAATAGGATTTGTTTTCCATGGGATTTGATAGGTATGCCCATCTTTAGCTTTTACACTCTCCAGAATATCTTCAGGCACCCGTTCACCCATAACAAGGTCATAATCATCAAACAAATCGAGGGCTAGTAATCCCTTAGCTCTGATGAAATCATTGGTTATACCTGGCCAAATGTTAGAGCAAATATCTGGTGTAGTTCCAGCAACCATTGCCGAAAGCAATACTTCTTCACTTGATTGACCTGCTGGTAAAGCTTGCAGTTTCACTTTTACTTCATGACCAAGCTCATTCCATTCATCAACCAATTGTTTTGCAAGAGCAAATTCTTGAGGATTTGGAGATGACCAGTAGGTAATCGTTTTATTTCCTTCTTCACGTTCATTTACTCCCTCGTTTACGTTATTACAATTCACACCAAGAACAAGAAATATTCCTAAAAAGCAGCTTATAATTGTAAAGCTATTGGTGTTGCCTATTCTATTTCTTGATCTATTTAGCAATTAGAATCCCATTTCAAGTGAAAGGCTATGGACGTTTCCTAATCTTCCCATTGATTTATATCCGTAACTAAGTTTTGCAAGTAATCCAGTTGAAAGTTTCTGATGAACACCAAAACCAGCATTTAATCCAGATTCAACTTCTTTCAGGAATAGTGCTTCATATCCTCCTCGAAGAAAAACTCTTTTTTGAAAACTATACTCACCACCAACATTTATACTTTCATAGTTTGAACTTGGGTGAAGTGCATCTATTGCAATTAGAACATTATGCATTTGAGTTTTTAATGGCTCGAATGCAATCCCAAACTGAAAATTTAGAGGTAGGCTCCATGAATCAGTTTCAAAATTAACTGGAATACGATCATTATTCCCTTCACTTATTGGATCTGGATCAACAAAAGTTCTTAGGTCTCGCCCCTCCATTTTCATATCGCTACCAAAGTTGTAAATAGTAGCACCAATGATCATACCACCAAGAAAGTCTGTTTTATATTTTGTACCAAGATCAATAGCTATAGCGTTCGCTTTGGTATGCCAAATTCTTTGCTGAATAAACTTTAACGTACCACCAACACTAAATCTATCACCAACATTAGAACCATAGGTTATTCCGAATGCAAGATCAGCCGCATCAAAAGTTTCTCCATTTCCGTCTTGAAACTCTTCTGTTCTAACAAGCATTTCTGGAACGCTTAGCATGGTTAGAGCTAAGCCAACATTCCCAATTTTTTTGAAGTTAAATACAGCTCCTATATAATTGAAATCTAAGCCTGATATCCATTCACTATGAGTAGTGATGATTTCATACTTCTCTACCGATGCAATTCCTGCTGGATTCCAATAAAGTGCTGAGGCGTCATCCGAAACTGCAACGAATGCTCCTCCCATACCCGTTGCTCTACTACCTACTCCAATTTGCAGAAACTCTGCTGCTGTAGTTCCTACTTTTGATACATTCTGAGCAAATAACTGAATTGGAAGTAAAACAAGAACTATAGCACTTAAGCTAATGAGCTGTTTGATGGATATCTTCATTGAACGCTTCATTTTATCACCGCGAATCTACCTGTTGTTTCGCCAATCCCTTCTGCTTCAACATGAAATACATAGACTCCAAATGAGAGATTCATGCCATCCTTAGTCACTAAATCCCATGATTCTTGTCCATCATCAATAGTTGAGTCATGATAAAGTGTTTGAACTAGTTGTCCTGTTATCGTATAAATTCTAATTGTACATTTTGCAGGTAACTTCATAAAATAGATTCGTCTATCACCACGTCCAGCCCGATATGTATTTGATGGTTCAAAATCACTTGAAGCCACATATGGGTTTGGGACTACGAAGATATCTTTGAGGCTTTCTCTTGCAAGATCAATATTTAATGCTCCTCCCTTCATACTAAATCTGTATTCATCGGAATTTTGAAATGGCTTTGAGATTTCAAACACTAATGAGGAACCTGGTTGAGGTTCATCACGCGTTAAATCAGGCTGAAGAACTGGATCTGGCGGAATTAATCGTATAGACCAACTTGCTCTCCACATACCACCAGCAAACAAAGGCTCTAAACCTGGTTCTGTTCCCATTATGATGACAATCAATTCTCCATAATCATACTGTCCATTGCTTAACCCATCTACATCTTCAATGATTGAAAAGCGTTCTCGAAGCCCAGTAATTGTATTCTCGATATAGAAATTAGTTGGGATTTCTTGCATCCCAAAAGCAACTCGCATTGAGGTATCAGATACTTCTTCAGTAAAATGAATCTCAAAATTGGCTGGATAACGAATATATCGAGAAACGAATAAGCTATTATTTGATGCTGGCTCGATAAGTGGTGTAAAGTTTCCTCCATCTCCTTTATAACCAACACTGTTGTCTATAATTGAAATCTCAGAAGGGCCGTTTATATCAATTGAGAAACCATCTGCTAATGGTGTTTGAATAGTGCCTTCTTCTAATGCACCAGTAAAAAGTGTATCATTTTCACCAGGACTTATTAGATTAGCAACTGGGTTTATATTGGTTTGCCAGGTATTATCATTCTCAAAACTAAGTATATAATTTTTTCCTTCCACTACTGTGCCACTTGAAAGGACGTTAATTGAGATATTCCCAGTTCCGATAATTTCTGATTCTTGGAGCTCTATATCAGGTGGTATATAACCAGCTGATGGAGCTTTTGGAACCACAACTGCAGTATTAACATCAACGTTAATATTACCTGCAACATCATTTTTAATAATAGAAGAAGTAGTACTTGGTGATATCCCACGTATTTTCCCATCTTCGCCAACTACATAACCACCATCTGAATCTCTTTCGATATAGCCACGATCGTAAGGAACCAATGCATAGTAGTAGGTCTTTCCATTGATTACATCACGATCGATATAGCTGTGTTTAAGTCCAGAATCGTTTCCCATATTAAATTGAACCCCATTTACAGCAACGGGATGAAGACCTCTCAGGCCATTCTTAAGATCGAATTGGGCTAATGGTTTTTGATATATCGTACTTCCAAAAGAATCTGTAATCAATAAATTTTGTTCAAAATTTGGTTCAGTAGATCGGTATATGAGATATCCCTCAAAATCATATTCACCTAAAAATGGATCGTATGAACTTTCAGCTTTATCATCCCAATAAAGCGTAACCATTCCATCTCCAGCCACTGCTGTTAAATTCGACTTATTTGGTGGACGCGCGAATTGGTAATCAGCATTGTAAATTTGTTGAACAATTTCCTTCTTACGAGCTAGTGAAGAATTTGAGATGTCTCTAGGATCATTGAAATCTTTATCAGCAAAAACTAGAGCCATTGAAAAGCGCTCCGTTTGACCTGCTTTAAGAGGAAATGCTCCAGAAGAAAAGAACATCCCTAAGTTTCTACCTCCTTCTAATACAATATCATCTAACGGCGGTAGTGCTTGTGAAAAAAGTTCGAAATCTTGTTCATCATCAATCAATTCATATTGATGAACATCAAATACTTGAAAACCTGTCAACCCAATTTGATCGGATTCATCTTTATCAAGTCCATCAAAATTAGGTTCACCTTCATCTGGTCTTCCATTTCCTTCACCCTCGTCAATACCTGGATAATTAGATTGATTTGGACCAAGCCCATCGAGACCAACATCGTTATTTAGTGGCTCTCCTGTATCCCAAATTCCATTATCGTTAAGATCGGAATAACTAAGCCAATCCATATCCTCATCACCAGTCCACCATAAACCAGATTCATAAGCTGGCATCTGCTCAAGTGGTAAATAAAATGTTTCAAATTTTGCTCTATCATAATTAGCTTCTACATAGCTTAAAATATTAGCCTGTCCTTCAATTAACTGACCAGCACCACTTTCTCTTCTCTCATCTACAATACCATCCTCGTCATTATCCTTACTATCGATTGAATTTCCTGGAGATTCAAGAAAGGAATATCCTGCTGTACCAACTGGCCCCCATAAACCTGGTGATCCTATTCCATCATGATCCCACGCAAAAGCAATATCTAGTTCTGTATCATAAGCACCTTCATCATCCCCTGAATCATCAGTTCCCCCAATTCCCCAATCTATATATTGAGAAAAATAAACTTCATCGTAATCAACATCACATTCATTGGTGATTTCATATAACCAAAAAATTACATCCTGAGCTAAGGGGTGATTCCATTGAAATCCACGAGCCTTAACTTCTAAGCCTAAACCTCCTCGTGTTTCATCGCCAGTACATGGGTAAAAATTATGAGGTGCTTTTGTCCATTCTTCGTCTTCCGCATCATCATAAACGAAGTAAGTTTCTAAATCGGCATTGAATACTCCTTTACCAAACCATCCATTCCACTGACCAGCCCAATCTACTGGACGATCAGGCCAAACCTGAGGCCAAGTTCTATTATCATCACTTCTTGCTGGAGAATCTTGCAATGGGTTTGAAAAACCGTATAGTGGTGCAAATCCCCAAGGTACTTTAGAAATAGGATCGAGATCGATAAACTCTCTGTAGTTGGTAGACATTGGAGTAATCGTATTTCCAAAAGCATCTTTTGTTTTTGCAGATACAATAAAGGCTACACCATCAACATAGGAATGCCCGCTACCTTTTGGCCACTCTCCAGACGGTTGATCGGGGTGACGCGCAATTTCACCATGATTTGAAAACAATGTTCTTACACGATTTCCATCCATTACACCCCATTGAGTCCATTTATTACTTCCATGATCAATATTTTCCTGACCATTTACAGGTGTAATTAATCCTGAAAGAAGAAAAACTAAGACGGTAATCTTCATCAGTATTTTTGTGTTCAATATGTTCTCTTGTATACTCACTATTTATCCTTTAAAAGCTCAGGTTCAAACCGATTGTTACTCGTCTTGGAGCCGAATAAAAATCTGGTCTAAATAAATATTCATCTTTAGTGTTCAATCCTTGAGGTATTCCAGTTTGAAACTGCAGATTTGGAAAAGCACGCCCTGTATCGTTATAGACTTCAGTTTCATTCTGTGTATCAAATAGATTATAAATCCTAGCAAAAACACTAGCATTAGTACCTTTAATCGTAAAACTCTTTGATGCATACATATCAAAATTGACATAAGTTGGTTTTCTATCTGAATTCACCAACCCAATTCGTTCATTAGATTTAGATGGCGTGTATGGAAAACCTGAACCATATTCTCCTAGAATAGTTAATACCCAATCACTTTTTGTGAGAAAGCTAGAACTAGCATTAAGTTGGTGTCTTCTATCCCAGTCGAGTGGCACCAATTGTTTTTCAGTTTGTACTCCAGCAAGTTCGTCTAATGCTCTAGATTGTGGGTCACTTGCATTACCTGAGGCTACTTGAAATGAATAATTAATATTGAAACTGAAATTATTTTGCATCCGCTTTTCAACATTGAAAATCAATCCTTTTGTTTGACCATAATCTGTATTGATATAACGTCCGTATTTTGAAAGAGGAAATGGTTCATCAAAACCAGGTTGAATAGTTTCAATTCTAGTACCAAGTAAGTTTCTAATATCTTTATAGAATGCTGTTACTTGAACTGAAAGTATATTCTGGAAACCTTGCTGAAGTCCAATTTCATAAGAAACCGTTTGCTGAGGTTTTAAATCAGGATTTCCAAAAACACGACTTAATCCAACTTCTGGATTATAGGTATAATCAGGATTTATATATAGATATTGGAAAGAAGGGACTTGGAAAAAATGACCGTATGAAACATGAACAACACCACTTTCAGAAATCGGATAGGCAATCCCAAATCGAGGAGATATTTGCCAATTTGAAGATGTATTAGTTTTTTCAGAAGTAGTTGGCCTTCCATAATCTGATGGAAAAGTACTATTTGCATCAAAATAATCGAATCTAAGACCAAGGTTAACGACCATATAATCGAATTCCATTTTATCTTGGATATAAGCGCTTACCTCAATTGGACTTTCATCAAAATACACATGATCTGGAGTTCCTTCAGGAGGTATAGCTGGTATAAATCCAGTTGAAGAATTATTTAACACTTCGAAGGTTCTAAACTCAATGGAATAGAATTTCAGTAATCCACCTGCTTTAATCATATTCTGACGATTTACCTGACTTGTAATATCAAAACCTGTTAGAAAAGTACCTGTTTCTCTAGAGGTTTGATCCATTACTGCCCCACCACGATAAAAAGAAAAATTTCCACCTAAAAAGCTCTGAGCGTCATCACGTGGATACCTAGAATCAAGCGGATTTTCATACACATAAGATTTACTTCTATTGATGAAATATGCTCCTTTTATATTGATGAACGTAGTATTATTTATTAGATAATTGTTTACAACATTAAGACTTATAGACTCTCCATAATTAGTAGGAATTCCATCAGGATTGTAACTATATAAATGATTATACCCTTGTCCTTCATCATTTTGATATAAACCTGTAATTGATAGTTTATTCCCTTTTATGTGAGAAGAAGTCAGTTTTAACTGAATGGTATTTTGTTTACTCCAATTCATAGAAGAATATGAGCTATCACCTAATTCAGGAACATAAACTTCTCTGCCATTCGCATTTACTAAACTCCCAGTATCAGTACCATTCCATACCGGTCGTACAATATTTTGCCCGTATAAATAGCCTTCATCATTAATGGTTCTACCCGACATAAAAAAGTGAAGCTTATTTTTAAAACCTGGTACTGAACCACTTAATGAACCTTGAATGTCATAGATATCAAGTGGTGAAATTGAAGTGTTGTTTTTAAATGTTTTGTCATGAGTTGTTATGTAATCACCACTATAAAGTGAAAAATTGCCCTCATATTCATCTCTACCATCTTTTGTAACAATATTAACTACACCAGATTGTGCTTGTCCGAATTCAGCATTAAATGTCCCTGATATCACTTCTACTTCTTGAATTGAATTATTTTCTACTTGGTAAGCATAGGAGTTATCAAAAGAATCGTTGATTGGGATACCATCAACTAGATAAGCGACTTCACCAAGTCTTCCTCCCCTGAAATGCCCATCAACTACACCTGCCTGAAGGTTTACAACATCATTAAAGTTCTCAACTGGCATAATTTGCATTTCTTTTGATGAAATGGATGCCTTAGAGGAGGTTAAATCTTTTTGTACAATTGGACGTTCTGCAGTCACTACTACTTCCTCCCCCTGAATAACACTCTCACCCATTGTAAAATCAATTGTCGTAGTCTGATTGATTTTTACTCTAACTTCTTGAACAATTTGTGTTTTAAAGCCTAGAAAGGATGCTTTCAATTCATAAGTACCTGGACTTACATTTAATATTATAAAGTACCCATCTATATCTGTCACAGCTCCTTGTAGAGTACCTACAATTGAAACATTTACACCAGGTAAGGTTTCTCCTGTTTCTGCTTCAATAACTTGACCAACAATTTTCCCAGTGGTGTATAGTTCTGAACTCTTAGTTCCATTTATCAGAAACAGTGAGACCACAGCAAGAAGTAGTGTATTCTTTGTTATACGCATGATACTTGTAAACTCACATTTATTTAAAAGGGATTCCCGAGCTATCAACTCGGGATCCATGGATAAAACATGACTGTTCTTATTATTTAATAAGAGTCATTCTCTTTATTTCTGTGAAATTAGATGTACTTAATCGGTACAAATAAACTCCACTTGGTAGATTCATTGCATTGAAATTGATGCTATGAACTCCGCTACTCATTTTCGAATCAGTAATCAAATCCGCAACTTTTTGTCCTAGCATATTGAATACTGAAAGACTAACTACATCAGTTTGAGAAAGCTCGAAACTAATATTAGTAGATGGGTTGAATGGATTTGGATAGTTTTGATTTAGACTAACTTTTAAAGGACGATCTTCTTTTATATCGTCTTCATTAGCTACAACGGTACCAACAGGTAATCCACTTAAACTGGTGATGCTAACATCATCCCAATAAGTAACGCCTTCGAAATGGTGCCAGTAACGCAAACGAATTTCCATTCCCACTGCATCTTCTGGTGGATAAACCACAAATGCATATTGCGTCCACCCTGAATCTTCTACTCGGGTTGCTAACGGTATTACATTTGGATTGAAATCACCATTTAATCGAATGTCTAAACCTCCGATCTCATTATAACCAGCTGCTCCAGATTCTAAACTACTATACCAAAGTGCAGTCATTCCAATGTTGTTGTCTGCTTTCCCAATACTGTCAGGGAAAGGAACATTTTCGTACTTCACCCAATAGCTAACCAATACAGGTTCGCCTGTAGTTACTGGAACACGATCACTAATGGCAACGGCTTCGCTACCTTCTGCATCTAATTGTTCAATTCGAGTACTATAGGTACCACTATGAGCTTCTGCATCGGTACGAGTCATTGCAAATTGCAAGCTTTCTGGCCAATCAGGACTTCCTTGATCGAAACCACCAGGTATCCAATAATACCAAGTATCACTCATATCCATATTTGGATTGAACCAACCTCCAGCCCAACCTTCAGCGCCTTCAGCTGCACGGATAAAGATATCATCCAGATATACAGAACCAGTTGCGGCGGCTCCTTTACGGAAACTAATACGTACACTTTTTGCTGCTTGAGAAGTAGGTAACGTGATTGCACCTAATGAAATACTGTTTATCTCAACCCAACCACCTGTAGTTGCATCAACTTGAGGCACATCGATTACAACGGGTGCTCCGAGTACATCGACTCCTTCTGCGTCAAAAAACTCAAATACTAATTGATACTTTTCGACATCACTTGTAGGACTTGTATTAATTGCGTCAGTGAATACCCAGCCACCAACAATGATTTCTGGAGTACCATCACCAGGAATTCCACCTACCCAGTTCAATACCGCTTCTTCCTGAGCCCATGAAGAAACTCCGGCATTAGCTAGCTTTAGACTATAACCTGGAGTTCGAAATCTTTCTTTACTCCAAATAGCGCCTGCGCCTTCAGGTGTCCAATATGCTGGGGTTTCTGCCTCAAAACCGCCATTACTTAATAGATCTTCCATATTGTCTGTGATATCAGAAACAGGTGCAATAAATACATCATCCCAATAAGTAACGCCTTCGAAATGGTGCCAGTAACGCAAACGAATTTCCATCCCCACTGCATCTTCTGGTGGATAAACCACAAATGCATATTGCGTCCACCCTGAATCTTCTACTCGGGTTGCTAACGGAATGACATTTGGATTATACTCGCCATTTAATCGAATGTCTAAGCCACCGATCTCGTTGTAACCAGCTGCTCCAGATTCTAAACTACTATACCAAAGTGCTGTCATTCCAATGTTGTTGTCTGCTTTCCCAATACTATCAGGAAATGGAACATTTTCGTACTTCACCCAATAGCTAACCAATACAGGTTCGCCTGTAGTTACTGGAACACGATCACTAATGGCAACGGCTTCGCTACCTTCTGCATCTAATTGTTCAATTCGAGTACTATAGGTACCACTATGAGCTTCTGCATCGGTACGAGTCATTGCAAATTGCAAGCTTTCTGGCCAATCAGGACTTCCTTGATCGAAACCACCAGGTATCCAATAATACCAAGTATCACTCATATCCATATTTGGATTGAACCAACCTCCAGCCCAACCTTCAGCGCCTTCAGCTGCACGGATAAAGATATCTTCAAGATATACAGTACCAGTAGCACTAGCACCTTTGCGGAAACTAATACGAACACTTTTAGCTGCTTGAGAAGTAGGTAACGTGATTGCACCTAAAGATATACTGCTAATCTCTACCCAACCATTTGAACTTACTGCTCCTTGAGGCACGTCTATAACGACAGGTGCTCCAAGTACATCGGTTCCTTCTGCGTCAAAAAATTCATATACCAACTGGAATTTTTCAGCGTCAGTTGCAGGATCAGTATTTACTCCATTTACATGAACCCAGCCCCCTACTATGATTTCTGGAGTTCCATCACCAGGAATTCCACCAACCCAATTAAGAACCGCTTCATTTTGTGCCCAGGAAGCCGCTCCTGTTCCACTTAGTTTTAAGCTAAAACTTGGTGTACGGAATTGCTCGGCACTCCATGTTGCACCTGCGCCTTCCTTACTCCAATATGCTGGGGTTTCTGCCTCAAAACCACCATTGCTTAATAGGTTTATACTTTCGGCTTGCGAAAATAAACCTTCATTCGTTTGAGCTAATACTGAACTTGATATCATAAAGATAAAAAGCACCAGCATACTCATACATATATTTGTATACGTTTTCATATATATCTGTTTATTAATTAATGTTTAATCGAGAAATATTTTACTCGGCGCTGTTTAGAAGCGCTTCCACATTCTTAAAAATTTTTTTAAGTAGACTCTCTTACTACCAATTCTGTTGGTACCGTTAATAAATGACTCCCTCTTTCATATCCCTTATGATTCTCTTCTTTACTTTCTATTATTTCGGTAAGGTATCGGAGTGCTAATTCTCCAAATTGTTCTTTATATACTCTTATTGTAGTGAGTTTTGGGGATGAAAATTTGGCTCCATCTACATCATCAAAACCAATAACCGCAACATCTTCAGGTATTCTTAATTTGTGTTGCTCTGCATACTTCATAAATCCAAGTGCCATTGCATCATTTGCACAAAACACGGCGGTTGGCTTAACCCCAGATTTGAATAATTTTGCTCCTAGATTATATCCTATTTGTAGAGTGGGATCATTTTCTTCATCTAAAAAAACCAATTCAGTGGTATCTGTATATCCTGCTTTAAGCATCGCAAGCTGATAACCTTCTAATCGTTTTGATATACTTGGGTGATATGGATCCGCTCCTATAAATGATATATCTGAATGACCTTTATCAATTAAATACTGTACTGCTTCCATTGAGGAATCCATATTATCAGCAGATATATAAGGAAATGATTTATACTGGTAATCAACCAAAATGAACGGAATACCACTTTCTTCTACCTCTTCTAACAGTTCAATGCTAACTTTACCCGCAATTATTATTCCATCTACATTTCTTTCTTTTAGTAATCTAGGAGTATCTATCTCTTTTTTATAGTCATCAGAAACTGTCGCTAGTAATACATAAAAATTATGTTTCTTCGATTCAAACTCTGTTCCTAAAAAAATACGCGTATAAAATGGTTCACTTAATGTGAAATGAGATTCTCGTAGTATAAATCCAATATTATTAGTTCTGTTTGAAGCTAAATTACGAGCAGATGCTGTCGGGTAGTATCCTAATTTTCTAATTGAGTTGAGTATTACTTTTCTCTTTTCATCACTCACATACCCTTTTTGGTTTACCACCATAGAAACAGTCGACATAGACGCATTTGCATGCTTTGCTACATCTTTAATTGTGACTCTTTTTTGAGTTTTACTGTTTCCCAAAATTAATTCCTTTGTTTTGTCGAAGCGCTTCGATAAATTTATAGAAATAAAATTGAAAGTCAATACTTTTTTTCACATTTATTCGATTCTATTTAATAATGATGTATATAGATTAGGATTTAGATGAGCAAACCAACCTAGCTACTATGGCCCATATCGAAATTAAAAATGTATATAAAGATTACGATCAAACTAGTGTTGTTAAAGGAGTTTCTTTAACTGTCGATGATGGCGAGTTTATGGTATTGGTTGGACCATCGGGTTGTGGGAAGTCTACCCTATTAAGAATGATTGCAGGGCTTGAGTCCATTGATGAGGGAACAATATCTATTGACGATGAGGTAATAAACAATGTATTACCAAAAGATAGAAACCTTGCGATGGTTTTTCAAAACTATGCACTCTATCCACATATGAGTGTATATGAAAACTTGGCATTTGGTCTAAAAATGATGGGCACAAAAAAGAAAGACTATGACCCACTAATTAAGGAAACTGCTCAAACATTAGGGTTATCAGAATTATTAGACCGTAAACCAAAACAACTCTCTGGAGGTCAAAAGCAACGAATTGCTGTTGGTCGTGCCATTGTAAGAGATCCTAAAGCATTTTTATTTGATGAACCTCTAAGCAATCTAGATGCTAAACTTAGAATTCAAATGAGAACTGATCTATTGAGGCTTCATAATCAACAAAAGGCTACAAGTATTTATGTTACTCACGATCAGGTTGAAGCCATGACAATGGCGAATAGAATTGCCATTATGAATAAAGGGATTATTCAGCAAGTTGACTCACCTTTAGAGGTTTATAATAATCCCGTGAATCTTTTTGTTGCTGGCTTTATAGGAAGTCCTACCATGAATTTTATTTCTGGAATTATTAAAACAATCAATGAAAAAGTACATTTCATATCCGATACCGGTATTAGATTTGTTGAGTTTCCAGAATCAATGTCTTTTTCTAATAAAGATTTATTATCGAGTAAAATTATTCTTGGAATTAGACCAGAAGATATAGCGATCACATCTAAATCAGATCTTAAATACGCTAAATCTGATTCTGTATATAGTATTGATCTTATCGAGCATATGGGAGATGTATCTCTCATTCATTTTTCACCTGGAAAGGATATTTATTGGACAGTGAAAACTCCTCCTCAGTCGAATTTAAAAATTGGTGATGAATTCTCAATTTATTTGAATACGGATAAAATTCATTTCTTTAACAAAGAAACTGACTTGAAGTTAACTTTAGAATAGAATTGTAATTTTCAGATTGGTTTTTCAAAGAGTACTTATCTACAACTATAATTTACATTTAACCAATAATAACATTGAATCAGGATGGATTGACCATGGAAATCGATAGTCTAGTCAAAAAAATTTCTCCAACTCTTTGTTTTGTTTTAATCGTGTCCTTAATAGTAACAGAAAGAAAAAAAATGATTCAGTTACTTTTAGTAATTCAATCGTTGATCATACTTTTTTTTTCAAACTCATTAAGCGCTCAACAAATTGATATAAACCGGATTAATCTAATGCCTAATTTCCCATCACCTTATATCATGCGAGACTGGGAGAACGTGACCGAAGAATATGATTCCTTTGTGTTTGACCTGGATGCCACTGGCCAGTATTTACCTGTATTATTTTTTAGAGATAACCCAGTTAATTACCCAAACGAGCTTAGTTTTGGTTTACATACCGTAGTTGGAACCTCCTCTCCCACTTCTGGAGAAGCTATAAACGTATTACCAGCTCTTATTGGTGCATCTTTAGTTGGCATTGATAAGAGTAGTCAAGATGGATACAACTGGGTAAGAATGAGTCGAGAATTTTTTAATAAACGTCCCGAAGAAAATGTCTATCTCAATCATCCATCAACAGAAAGTGGAGACGACTGGTGGTATGCAACTATGCCCAGTGTGTTTTTTTATCAGCTTTATGATTTATATCCTGAAACGGAAGACTTCGAATATCAGCTTAGAAGCGTCGCAGACCAATGGTTAAAAGCTATTGAAAAAATGGGTGGAAGTGCAACTCCATGGAATGTCCCAAACATGAATTACCGTGGTTGGTATTTATCCACCATGACACCATATACCAGCGGAGTTAAAGAACCAGAAGCTGCAGGTGCCTTGGCATGGATGTTATATAATGCGTACAAGGAAACTGGTGAAGTCAGATATCGAATGGGTGCTGAATGGGCAATGGAGTTTTTGAATGCTTATCCCACCAATCCATCGTATGAACTACAACTTATTTATGGGATTTATACCGCTGCAAAAATGAATGCCGAATTAAGGACAGAATACGATATCGAAAAAATGATGAATTGGACTTTTGATGTTGGTCCACTACGCGAATGGGGATCTATTGTCGGGAATTGGGGCGGGCTTGATGTTTCTGGTTTAATTGGTGAAGTGAATGGAAATAATGATTATGCCTTCTCCATGAATACCTTCCAACAAGCGGGTGCCTTATTGCCCTTATTGCGATATGATGATCGTTTTGCAAATGCCTTAGGAAAGTGGATGCTTAACGCTGCAAATGCATCCCGACTTTTTTACACCGAATATCTACCCAATAACAAACAAGACAGTGACGAATGGGCACGGGTTTATGATCCGAAATCGGTTCTTGGACATGAAGCGATGAGGGAATCAAAATTCAATTTATCTCCTTACGCTACTGGTGATGCCATTGATGGTGGCTGGGGAAGTACGAATCTGACTCTATACAGTTCTTCTCATGTAGGATATTTTGGTAGCATCATTGATACCACGAATGTTGAGGGAATATTGCAATTAGATCTACTGAAAACGGATTTTTTCCGCGATGAAGCCTACCCTACATATCTGGTATACAATCCCTATGAAACTTCACAAATAGTTACCATTAAAACTGGGAATGGAAGCAATGATATTTACGAGTCAACGACTAATACATTTATTGGCACAAGTGTTACTGATGATACGGAAATAACTATTCCGGCATTGAGTTCCTATGTGATTGTTTTGACGCCAAGTGGTGGAATCCAATCTTATGAGTACGATAAACTGTTAGTTGATAATGTAATAGTTGATTACAGCTCAGGCCAAAGTGCAGCTAATTATCCTCCACGAATTAAAAGTCTAGCTTCTGCTTATTCTCAGATATTAAAATCAGATTCTACAGAAATTTATGCGACCACGGTGGATATAGATGGCGACGCATTGGACTATACATGGTCATCTGGATCTGGATCCTTTATTGGAACTGGAGAAAATATAACCTGGGTGGCTCCCACAATTGCAGGGCAATATTCCATTCAAGTTCAGGTAAGTGATGGAAGTAGCGAACCAGTAATTGAACAAATTAATATTGAAGTAGTAGAAAAATTCAATGCTGCTCCTAAGATACTTGGTCTTAATGCAAACCCGAGGAAACTTGATTTGGGTGGAACTTCTGAGATCAGTTGTTTAGCAAGTGATGAAGATGGAGATGAAATATCTCTTAACTGGAGTAGTTCAAATGGTAAAATTGAAGGAACAAGTGAAAAAGTTCAATGGACAGCTCCTGAGGTAAAAGGAAACTATTACGTAAAATGTACAGCGAGTGATCCGGACGGAGAAAGTGCTACGGATAGCATCGCCATATCGGTTAGAGATTTATCCGTTTCAACATCTGGAAATTTAATATTACATCTTCCATTTAATGGAACCACAACAGATATAAGTGGAAATAATAACACAGTAACATTAAGTGGAGCTTTTCTTACTTCAGACCGCTTTGACGGGTCTCAAAAGGCATATGGATTTGATGGGGTTAATGATTTTATGAGAGTTACAAACTCTGAACTTCTAAACTTTTCAGATGCCATCACACTAAACTTTTGGATCAACATTTCCACCTTTTACGATAGAGAACAGTATCCCATTTCACATGGTAATTGGGAAAATAGATGGAAAGTATCACTCTCAGACAACATACTTCGGTGGACTATTAACACCACTACTGGAATTACAGATCTTGATGCTGAAACGCCTCTTGAGAGAAACAGATGGTATAATCTAACCGCCTACTATTCTGGTGAGGATATGGAGTTATATATCGATGGTAAGCTGGATGCTTTTAAATATTGGGATGGCAGTATAAACCCCTCTCCAGTTGATTTAACCATTGGTCAGGTTTTACCTAACAACAATCAATACAATTTTAATGGAAAAATTGATGACATTCGATTGTATGATTATCCGATCTCACTTAATGAGATAGAAGAGCTCTTTGAAATGGCTACTAATATTGAGGAAAGCCGAAATGAATTACCTAAAAGCACCACTCTTCATCAAAATTATCCAAATCCTTTTAATCCAAGCACAAATATCTCTTTTTCTCTAAAACAAACAGGAATCGTTAGCTTAACCGTGTTTAATATGCTCGGACAAGAAGTTGATAATATTCTTCAGCAGCAAAAGATGAGCGCCGGTTCTTACTCCTTTCAATATGATGCCTCGGCTTTATCAAGTGGAGTTTACATTTACAGATTGAAAACGATGAATTTTGATCAAACCCAAAAGATGATTTTGATAAAATAGGAACTTTATTTCTTCTATAAATATGAAGAGTGATCAATTATGTCTGTAAAAAATTGGTGGAAGGAATCGGTTTTCTATGAAATTTATATGCCGAGCTATAAAGACAGTAATGGAGATGGGTTTAGTGACTTTAAAGGGCTGTCATCAAAACTAAATTATATCGAAAATTTAGGGATAAAAGGTATTTGGCTCACTCCTTTCTTGCAATCACCTAAAGTTGATAATGGCTATGATATCTCAAATTATTATGAGATTGATTCAACGTATGGCACTTTAGATGATTTCAAAGAATTCATAGAAACGGCACATAGTCGCGGAATAAAAGTGATTATGGATTTAGTTTTGAATCATACTTCCACAGAATCAAAATGGTTTAAAGAAGCCAAAAAATCTAAAGAAAATCCTTACCGAGATTATTATATCTGGAGTGATGAGCCTAACAATTGGGAATCCTTTTTTGGTGGAACTGCCTGGGAGTTTGATCCCATTACCAATCAGTATTACTACCATAAATTTGATGTTAAAATGGCTGATCTCAATTGGCAAAACCCTATGGTAGTAAAGGAATCAAAACAGGTCTTGAAGTTTTGGTTAGACTTGGGTGTTGATGGATTTCGGCTAGATGTGATCAATTTTTTTACTACCGAAGGCATTACTAATGACAACCCAATGAATGACGATGGGATACAAGAACATCTGCATGATGTTAATCAAAATGGCGTTAAAGAAGCCATGAAGACGATCCGATCTACCGTTGATGAATACCAAGACCGATTTATAGTCGGCGAAATTGGAAGTGATAACATTGACATCATAAAACAATATCAGGGAACTGAGTTATTAGATGCCGTTTTCAACTTCAATTTCGGAAGTATATCCGAGTTTTCGGCACAACGTATTTTTGATGAGCTCCAAAGCATGGAAAAAAACATGAGTAACTATCCGACGTTGTTTTTTGGAAGTCATGATATGCCGCGACTCATAGATCGACTAGCAAAAAATAATCCTAAAAGAGCTGAAACCTTAGCAGCATTAATGTTAACCGCTAAGGGCGTTCCATTTATTTACTATGGAGAAGAAATCGGAATGGAGAATATTGAAGCTCATTCCATAGAAGAAATATTAGATGTTCAAGGTCAAACACAGTATCAATTAGCCTTAGATAATGGAAAGTCAGATGAAGAAGCTCTTGGCATCGCAAATAAGCATAATAGAGATAAGTCTAGAAGTCCGATGCAATGGGATGATGGTGAATTTGCCGGTTTTTCAAATAGAACTCCATGGATAAAAGTACATGAAAATCATACCTACATAAATGTAGCAAGTTCAGAGATAGATGAACATTCACTGCTAAATAAATACAAGACATTGATTGCTTTACGAAATTTAGAACCTGCCCTTCAATATGGTGACTATAACCAACTATCTTTTTTAGACGATGTAATCAGTTTTACAAGAACTTTTGATGGAGGCACTATTAAATGCTTCTTTAATTTTGGCGAACTGCCTCATCATATAGCCTTAGAAGAGAACGAGCATGTTTTACTCGGAAATCTATTGGTAGAACCTGACAACTATGTGATTATTAAATAACCATCCTAGTTTAAGCGTCTCGCTTGGATTTTTCTTTACTTACTAAATCCCTTGATTGTTCTGGCACATCCTAGTTCAAGCGTCTCGCTTGGATTTTTCTTTACTTACCAAATCCCTTGCTTGTTCTGGCGTACCAAACAGGAAGAATTTTATATAGAACCCGATGCAGGACAAACAACCTACTTAGACATCGATGACAGAGGCGATATTGCCTATCGAGCTTATAAGACTAGAGATACTACCTTTATTAATGATATGCTTGTTCAGGTGGTAGAATATACTCGTTTAGAAAGCTTAGGGTATCATCAAGGTAATAGGGCTAGAGTAGCTATTTTGAGGGTTTAGAATACCAAATTAAAAACTACCCCAACCGATAGGATATTGGTTGAGGTGGATATAAGGTGATTTAGGTATTAGTAAGACCTCCTAGATAAGGATTTCTAACAAAATACTTTTACTTACTAAGATCAGCTTGTCTATTCTTTAAAAACTCATCATACATTAACTGCGGATTAACCAATGGTATTAGATAATCTTTTAAAATATGATCTTCTGTTTTTACAGCCATTGCTCCTCTAGTAGTCGATAGAGATATACTAAAAAGAGTAACACCAAGGCTATTTGGAATATCATATACTCCTTCTTCCTTTAACATACTATCTAAGCCTGGAATATGGAAAACAGTTCTTGTTTCGATAGTACTAAGTATAAAATCTGGTTCTTCTCCTATCTGAGCATTGACTATTAGCTCTATGGCAATCGTTTTATTTTTTTCATCTATCCCTAAACGAAAATTAAATTGAAAGCCAAAATTATTTGGGTCAAAATCTGTTGGTGGGTCATCAAGGTCAAATGAAATAACACCGAATGACTTAAGACCAAAGGTTAGATTAATATTTTTTGATTTCGTCATATAGCAGGTCTATAGATATTCATATAATTTTCTACTGGTATGTCTTCGGTAAAGTCTTCTGAATTAACAGTATTGTCGATATTCTGACCGATAAAAAGACTAAATGAAGTCTCATTAAGATTTGATATTCCTTCACCTTCTAATCGATATGGCTTATTTAGAGCCTCTTGCTGAATCTTGAAGTGATTGGCTATACTACGTATCACATTTTTGGACATTCTACGCTTGTAGTTTAGTATTCCTGAGATGGTACTTTTTCCTACACCAGCGATATCTACCATATCAACTGGCTTTAACTCATGATCTTCCATTAAAGATAGTAATAGCTCTACTGGATCCATTTCTGGAACACTTGAATGCTCATCATCCCAGGTTTTGATAAGTAGTGTTAGAAGTTCAATTTCATCTTCAAAATCGTCTGCACTATCGCTAAAATCCAACTCTTCCAATAAGTCACAGTATTCATAATACTGTTCTTCAGATTTAATAACTGTGTATTTCAATGCTTTCATAATAATCTCCTTAGTTGTAATCGGTATGATTCCATGCAGTATATTGCTCGCCTTTCTTACATAAAGCTGAGTACTCTGCGTGAGTTCCGAGCCAAAGCACATATAGCCTTACACTTGTTCGTCCAAAACGGAACTTGCATATAATACGATGATTGTTTCCACCAATATTGAACACTATTCTTTGGCTACCCTTACCTAAAACATCTACGCTACCAAAGGTTTCTTTCATGTCTTCAGGTATTTCCCAATTTGCACTCTTTACTTTGTTAATGAAATCTTCGCATGAAACTCCTGATTCGGCATGTTTACGAGCGTATGCAAAAATTGTCTGCTGCTTTATTAGGTTTACCTTCATTTTTCTAACGCCCTAAGCTACAAAAAAGTTCGCATAATGCGAACATGTGTAAATTATATAATTTATCTTTACAATTTACTAGGTAATTGAAATAAAAGACTAGCATAATACACTCAGTTCATCTGATTGTAAATCATATTGCTGATAGTAAATTGGTAAATCATAATTAGCTTTCAGAAGAGTCATATAATCAATTACTGATTTCGAAGCTTTATGCTGACTCATGATAATAAGTTTATAGTCTTTATCAACCTCAGATCTTCTAAAAAAAGCATATTCTAATAACTGACCCAATGCATTCCTGATACAATCTGATACTTTAGAGTAGGTTTTTATTTCATAAAAAATATATTCCCTAGGTGTTTCCCAAACCATATCAACGGCCTTCCTCCCCAATACTCTTTCAGAAATAACAGAGTCATCAACTGATTTAATCTTGTTAAGATGTTTTTCAAGCTTTTCACTTAATTGGATATGAATCTTCCGGTTTTGATAAGAGCCCGCCGACCTATTGACAGATGAAGCCTTTGAATCCCCTCTCTCTTTGCCATAGTTCTCTAAGTTAATCTCAGATTTGTCATATTCATCTTCTACTAATTTTTTATCGTACAAAGAATCCAATATCGAGCCTTCATGAAGTTGATAGCGTCGGTTCTTACCTATGTCAAACTCTATTGGTATGATTATACCTTGTTCAGGAAAAGTCACTTTCTCATTCCTAAACCTTACATTTATATTGGGATCTTTATAATAATTGGGGAATTTCTTATTTAACCTCCTTCTATCATCTGGAGTAGTATTATCCTTTATAAAATTGGAAATAAACTCCGTCTCTAATTTTAATTGGTTTTGTTGGTCCTTAGATAATACTTCGAGTTCATTAATAGTGGCTACATAGAAAATCTGTTTTTCTTCCTTTGTATTTTTGTATGTATAAAGATCCACATCGAATACGGGCGGTTTTTTTTTTAAATTATTGGCCTGAAGAAACCCGTATTGGTAACCATCTTTTTGCAATCTTTCTGAAAACAACCACTCTTCGTGACCAATACCTGTAATACCTTCAAATGTATCTAAGCCTTTGCCTTTCGCTGCCCGACCGCTAGGCTCCTTCCAACCCCGGTCATTCCAGCAAACCCTAGTGAAATAATGCTTTCTGTTTCCTTCTATTATTCCAAGAATCTCATAGTACTTCTCTTTATGCGACTTTATAAAATTTGTTGTTTCCTTTATAAGAACATTCCAGTTTTTCTCCGAAAGCTTCTCTAGTGGAATTTTTATTTCATATTTAGCTTCTCCATTAGGTCGAAGTAAGTTCTTAAGTAACTTTTGTTGTTCTTCAGAAAATGGATTTGGTTTTTCAAACTGGTAGTCAAGTTTGATATGCAAAAAGGGTTCTCCTTCGCCCGATATACCAATAGTGAAGTAAATGTCTTTGATTCTGGCATCAGAATCATATAGCCTAGCCCAGCTGTATTTATGAAAATGAGTACCTCTGTTTAACCAATTTTGAGAAAACTCCGATTTGAGTCCTGTCTTTGTTGCAACCCTGTCCTGCCAGTAATCGGTTTTTATGTAAGGGCCTCGTTTAAGTACCTCTCCAACTTCTTTGTGTTCAGAGCCTGATACATATTTTTTTCCGGCCCACTCCGATAGTAATGTGAGGTCATCTTTTGTAAAGAAATCAACGTTACCATTATTTCTGTTTGTGAGATCGAACTCTGGGTTTATAAAATACCAGTAGGTATTCGTTTCTTTTCGCACTGCATTCAAGTATGGTATTTTTTTAAGCGCTCTCATTTCATCCAGCTTTCTTAAATCATTCCTCAAGGGAAGTCCATCTCTGTGGTTTTTCTTGTAAATACCCGCTTTAATAAATTCCGGAAGTACATTTTTGGCCCGGATTATCCCGGTTCTTGGGTGATTCTGAAAATATTTTTCTAGAGCTGCATTTATTTCATCAATTCGGTTTTTTTTCATATCAATAACCTATGAAATTGGAAGATTAATTCTAGTAATATCATTAAATTAACACATGATGTTTTACATCCGGAGCTGAGACGCACCCGCCATTACGTATTATTAAAGCAATGCCTGATAATTTTTTATCATGACCATTACTTTAGTCGTAGACTTGGGGAGTCACAGTTTCGTTATTTATTTAACCAACCACCAACTCTCCAAAATGATTAGGTTAGAAATATCATCTTTACTTAAATAGAATCTAAACCAATCTTTGGGATAAGAGATTTTTTCTTTCAGTTTTAATACTAAAGTATAGTTAATTCCATTTTTGTTAATTGCTTTTCGATACCAAAGTTTAACTCTTCTGGTTTCGTTAACCATATTCCCCTCAACTTTAAGTGTTGGTTCATTAATCAAAAACCTACTTGGACTTTGCTCCAAGAACTTATCTAATACTGAAATTAGTTCGAAAGATCTAAGTTTCTTCTTCTCTGTTTTAGACGTTCTCGTAATATGCTTCCACGTATAATTTGAAATATTAATACTCCCAATTAAGGGGTTTTTATATTCTTTTTGTGCTAGTCCTTTAAAAGCTCTTTTTGCTGCTACTTTATTATTTAAAGCTATTTGGGGTAATGTATACCTAATTATATTTTGAGCATGTCTTGAATATATCTGATACCTCGAAAAGTCAAAGAGAATACTTGGTCGAATAAATTGATGACTGGGAAATTTAATAGGTGAAGGGACCCCTTTCTTCCTTCCATCTAAAATAGTCCAATAAATTTTTGGTGAAGGTTTATCAGGTATCCATGCAAGAATACTTCCACTTTTTTTTAGTTGCTCTTTTGTTTTATTACTAATTTATTTAAGCTTTATTTCTGTTCGGTCTGAATTAAACTCCCCGTATGAATTACCTGTTTTTACTTGGCAATTTAGATTTTCTAGAACATCATCTAATCTATTTCTAAAGGTAAATTTTATATCAACCTTTCCGTCTTCTTCCTCTAAACTAGCAGCTATACCTTGAGCACAAAGCGCCTGACTAATTATTCCTGTAGCCCTCCTTTCACCAGCTCTACCCTTTTCTTTATTAACTACAGGATTTATTTTAGCCATAACACCCCCTCCAAAACTTCTTGTACGAATTCCATCACCAACTTCTCATTTCTTGTTGGAGTTGCACTAATTGGTCATTAAATTGAAAATAAAATTTTGACATAACCTTGCTAAATAAATCGTTTATGAAGGAAAATCGCCACTCATTTTTCTTAATATTTCCTTTGGTGTTGCTATAAAAAAATCTTTAGTATGCCTTTTAAATCCCATATCAAAAAGATTAGAATCTTCATCCTGAATTGCGATTTCTGAGGATAGATAATTTTGAATAACAATTACACCAAAAGAACTATAAAAACGTTCTGTAACATTTTTGATAATTTTCCTTTCAATTTCCAGCCCTTTCCATTCAGACCGTACTTCAATTTCATCAAATAACAGTACATTGAATTTGCCTTCAAGGTCAATTTCATCATACCCACCAATTGCCTGGATAACTTTTCCCTCCTCCAGTTTTATTAATTCTTCAGACATCTGTGAAATCGACTCTGATGCATCTATTACATAATAGACTGGATAATCATAAGCGATAGCCAGTTGGAATAGAATTATGCCTAGTTCGCAACTCGCAAGTATTGCTTCATGCTCATCTTCTTCAATGACCTCGACAATGATACTATTTACAAAATCTTCAGGTTCACCGTGCAAATTTTCATCTAAATAGTTTGAAAATTTATATCGAATTTGAAATAATGGACTTCTGATATCTGATAACCCCATCACACCCCTCCAAAACTTCTTGAACGATATCAGTAAACTGAAAAAACAATTTTTCCTCTTGGCTTTCCAATGATTCAGGTTTTTTCTAATTTACATGCTTTAATTCTATACCATGCCACTTTATACACTTCTTATTAATTGTATATATACCAGAACCATCTGGTACACTTGAAGTTGTCTTAGTTTGTTGAAGAAAAATTGGACCAATATTCAACTCGAGTTGTTCATCAAAGTTATTTAAATATGACTGGAATTTGATTGGATTGTATAAGTAAAAATGCTGCAATAGTAACAGAGTACTATTTGTCAGCCAATTCTCTTGAGTTGAATATCTTTGGAAATAATGCAGTGTACTCATTGTCTTATGTTATTTAGTTCTACCCCACATTTCCCAATAGCCTCTCGAAAAGTCTTCGCTTAATAGTCTCACTTACATGAGCTTCAGAAAGCTTCTCATATAGTTCTATGGATTCATTTACTTGGTCGAGTATCTTCTGATCGATAATCTTGTTCACATGACTTCGTTTGTTGGTCATTGTGTTGTTGCCAGACATCACCTCTTTAATCGACTGATCTGCTTGTACATCTTCTACGATTTGTTGGAGTCTGATTTTATCTCGTTCTTCTAGGTCTAGTCCAAAGGTCTCATTTAATGTGTCAATGATATTGGATAGGTAATCGGTCTCAGATTCTCTAACTATGCCCGTTGTGGCTGATATTCCTGCTAGTGAACCTTCTTCATCAGCAAGCTTAATACTTCCCTCGTACCGTTTTTGAATGCGGAAACTATCTAGATCAACCTCCTCGTAAATTTCTCTTGGTAATCCAGCACTTTCACGTTTAGGTAGTTTACGATTCAAGCTTCTGGCAAACACATAGAGCTTCTCTAGCCCTGGATCAGCAAACTCGATAAGCTGAGCTATGTATGAATATAATCTTATGTACGATTGGAGCTTAGATCGGAAATCCTCACGTTGTTCTTCTTCATGAGTTCGCCACTGATCCACAACTCGGTCTAATACTGGTTGAAGCAGCTCATTAGGCTTGGTTTCATCATAGAAGATGGATGCATAGGCTTCAATATCAGCATCGGTATATACATCTAAGTCTTCTAATTCTGTTTCAATGTCGTAGAGTTTATTTGGGTCGGTTTCTTCTACGAGTGAAGTTTGCTTGTAATAAGGTTGGAAAGCTATTTGTATATCCAATGCCTCATTCACAAAATCTAGGACTACGGTATCATCTCCTGACTTCCCTTTCATGGTTCTATTTAGTCTAGACAGGGTTTGAACCGCTTGTACGCCCGAAAGCTTTTTATCGACATACATGGTATGTAGTGGTGGACAATCAAAACCTGTTTGAAACTTGTTTGCTACAATCAAAATACGAAACTCAGGAAGCTTGAACGCATCTTGAATATTCACTTTCATTCCAAAGTCATTCAAACTGTTTTCGGTATGTTCTAGACCGGTATCTGGATCTTTAACAGTTCCTGAAAAAGCAACAACGGGTCGAAAGCTTAATCCTTTTTCTAACATGATTTTCTTAAACATGAGGAAATACTTTACTGCATGGAGTCTAGAACGAGTAACCAACATAGCTCTCGCTTTTCCCTGTATAGCGTTCACAGTAGTTTCCATAAAGTGATTGAGCATAATCCGTGACTTCGTCTCAATAGCATGAGGCTGGAGATCTACATAAGAAGTTAATGCCCTTACCGCTTTCCCAGTTTCATATTCGTTATCGTCATCTACACTTTTAATGAGTTTGAAATACCGACTGAAGGTGGAATAGTTTTGAAGTACATCTACAATAAATCCTTCTTCAATAGCTTGTCGCATCTCATACACATGAAACGGATCGAAACCACCTGTTTCGTTTTTGGTTCCAAATAACTCTAATGTTTTAGGTTTTGGGGTGGCTGTAAACGCAAAAAAGGAAATGTGATTTTGTTTCCCTCGATATCGAATTTCTTTAATTACTTCGTCTTCTAAGTCGTCCCCTGTTTCGTCTTCTCCTTCTGCCTCTTCAAGATTTACCGATAGTGTTTTCTTGAGATGTTTAGCCGTTTCCCCAGTTTGAGAAGAATGAGCTTCGTCAATGACTACTGCAAATCGTTGACCTTCTAATGAACTAATGGTATCTGAAATAACCGGGAATTTCTGTAGCGTAGAAATGATGATATCTTTGCCTTGCTCCAACGATTCTTTGAGCTGTTCTGAAGTCTTGGTAATGGGAACCACTGTTCCTGAAACTTGCTCGAATTGAGTAATCGTATTTTGAAGCTGTTGGTCTAAGACTTTACGATCGGTGATTACAATGATGGAATCAAATATCCTATTGCCCTCTTCATCAAAAAGTTGACGGAGTCCATGCGATAACCAAGCTATAGAGTTGGACTTCCCAGAACCTGCACTGTGTTGTACTAAATAACGCTGACCTGCACCTTGCTTTTTTGCATCATGGAGAAGATTGGTAACTACTTCGTATTGATGAAAACGTGGAAAGATGAGGGCTTCTTTTTTTATGACCTCAAACTCTTTCTTCTTAGGATTATAAACTTTCTCCGTCTCTTCTTGTAAATGCAGATAGTTTTGGAGTAGTTTTAATAAGACCTCTTTTTGCCAGAAATGCTCCCACAAATACGCGGTTTTATGTCCGTTTGGGTTGATAGGATTTTCGATATCCCGATTGAAGGGTAAAAAGAAGGTAGACTGCTTTTTGAGCCTCGTGGTCATATACACTTTCTCGTTGCCTACCGCAAAATGTACCAAACATCGCTTATAACTCAATAGCGGTTCTTTAGGGTCTCGATCTTCTCGGTACTGCTTTTTGGCATGTTCTACAGTTTGACCTGTAAGTGAGTTTTTAAGCTCTGAAGTAATAATTGGAATACCGTTAACAAACAATCCAAGATCAATGGATTTCTCATTTTTAGTGCTAAAGTGTAGTTGCCTAACCACCGCCAATCGGTTTTGTTGATACAATACTTCATGGGCTGGGTTGCGAGCAGAAACGGGTTTAAAGAAGACCAATCGAAGATGAACTCCTCGATCTTTTACTCCTTTACGAAGTACATGCAATACTCCACTTTTTTGAATTTGCAAGGAAACTCGTTCAGCTATTTTCTGATCGGTTGTTCCTCCATATTGTTTTTCTAAGGCTTCATACTCAGTGGATTGGGTTTCTTTGATGAAGCCAATGAGTTCCTCGGGAAGTAAGCACAGCTTTCGGTCGTAGTTAGAAAAGTGAATAGAATCATACCCTGAACCAACTAGGTGTTGCTCAATGTGTTCCTCAAAATCCTGTTCCATGTAGTTTGCTGGACTCATACCACAACCTCCTCTCGTACATCAATCTTTCCAGTTACAATCTCAGATATTAAAGACTGCCGATATTCTTTGAGGAGTTCGATTTTCTGAGCTTCTTTGATTACTAACTCATTAATTTCTTCAAACTCCTTATTCAACTTTTCTACTATCATTTGTTGCTCATTGACATCTGGTAAAGGAATGAAAAGGTTTTCAATTGTAGCTTTACTCAATCCAAACCTTGTAACACCATTTGCCTCTAATTCAAAAAACTTACGGACAATATCAGCTTGAATATATCTGAATATAAACTCTCCAATTGCATATCGAAAATCAGCTGTAATTTGTGTAAGATGATATGCACACACAACATTATCTAATTCATTGGAAATATAAGCTGGTACTCCAATATCATCTGCAGATTCAGAATCTTTAGTAAGAATAACATCTCCTTTTTTAACTGAAAATTTTTCGAACTCTTTTTCATTAACTGAACCAAATGAAAATCCATCGTTACTATCGATCTTTTCGTTATAGTATACATCTGTGTAATTACATAGTTTGACACTGATTTCGTCATCAAAAATATGCTTATCGACATTACTAGGACGGGCATTTGCTATATGTTTAATTCTTTTAATTTCCCACCCCTCTGGAATTTTGCCAATCCATTCTACGCCAGAGTCTTTCATAGGAACGGTGGGATCTAAACCTTTAGTCACCGCTTGGTTAATGAGCGCTTTACGTTGTTCTTTAAGCAACTCAATCTTGCGCTCTTTCTTGGCAATGAGATCGTCAATCTTAGAAGTCTTTTCATCCAAAAATGCCACGATGGCGGTTTGCTCGGGTTTGGAGGGAAGAGGAATGTTTATATCTGCTACAGTCTCAGAATTGAGATTTAGCTGAGTTCCATGCTTTCCAAGTCCATCAAAACATTTACCACAAACAAAATTATAATATAAGAAACGATCACTTTCATTATGATTTGGGAAGTAAACAAAACCATCATGAATACAACATTTGATATTTGCTATGATGGGTTTCCCCACCGAACCCGCAATACTTAGAAATAATTCTCCCGGAAAAATTTTTACGCTTAAAGAACTACCTAATTCTGAAAGACTTTGTTTGGTTTCATTTAAAAATTCATGACTTTTACTAACATCTGCTATCCTAACCCAAGCAAATTCACCTTTTTCATCAAAATATTTTTGATCATCAATTGGTCTTGGTGAAGCTCCTCTTTGGACTTTAGTAAACCTTCGTATACTAGGAGCAACCCAATGCTCAGGAATTTCTCCAATCCATTCTACGCCAGAGTCTTTCATTTTTGTGTAGCGTTTCATTTCCCCTCCAATCCTTCATATGCTTGTTTTATCAAGTATAAAGCATATTCAATTTCATCTTCAGGCTTTATATAAATACGATACTCTCCATTACCCCAATGCCCTTTTTCACTAATATCTTCCGTTAATCCTCTAGGATCATCTAATTTGCCTTTTTTAAGATTAATAACTGCAATAACTGACTTATCATAAATTATCAAGTCAGCAATACTACTAGCTGTTTTAAACTGAATGGTTTGAGCTAGAGCTTTTAACTCTACATCATCTCCTAAATCTAAAATGCGTTCTTTAAGTTTATGGTATAGGTGAATAATTTCCTGTGGCCGATTTTTGCTCTTGTTAAGATGATAATCCTCTGTATAAACCTTTACTTCTTTAGAGACAGACTTAATAGGTGAGTTTGATTTAGAAGCTCCAGTTGAAACTGCATCGATGCTTTCATTGGAAGTGGATTCATGCTTCAATAATCCAATGGTTCCATTTTTAAACCGAGAGATTTCCCATAATTCAAAAGGAATATTATTAAAGTTCACCGAATGCTTTTGGTATTCTGTAAACCGTGGGGAAATAAAGATTACCCGTGATTGAGACCAATCTACATCGTCTCTTTTTAAATTCTGTTCTTTGTTTTCATTGTATTCAAGAATAAATTCTGCTTTGTTATTCAGCATGAGTGATAAGTAGGTATAACCCTGATCAATGACTGAGAAGTTCTTATCTCTTTTGTATTCAATAATTACAAAAGCATTGTTATCTGTGTCATAGCAGAGGGTATCTAATCGAAAACTATCCACTGTCATCTCAGACTGTACAAACTCTAATCCAAATAGTGAATCCGCATTCCCTTCAACCAAACTCTGTATATCTTTCTCCAACTTAAATGGATCAGATAACACCCGTTCTAATTGCTCCCCATTATTACTGAATAGTTTCATTATCTGAATAAATTTAAATATTGATCGAAGAAATAAACCCGACCTCGTTTAGCGCCCGTTACTTCGCGTAAAATGCCTAGGTTTTCCAACTCTTTAATAAGCGTGTATACGCTGGGTTTGGTTAATCCCGTAATTTCTTTCACTTGCTCTGCATTGGTAATTGGGTTTCTATAAAGCTCATCCACTACTTTTTGTGCATTTACAGATCTGCCCCCTAATGTTTTCAGCTGCTCGGTTACTTCTCGCTGCAGTTGTAGAATTTTATCGAATGTTTCTACGCCATTTTTAGCCGTTTCAATAATTCCAGTTAGGAAAAATTTAAACCATCCTGCTATATCATTTTCAGAGCGTACTACCATCAGGTAATCATAGTAATCAGATCGATGCTTTTCCAAGTAGTCCGATAAATACAATACAGGGCGTTTCAGAATTTTCCGTTCTACAAGAAACAAAGTTATCATCAATCTGCCAACTCGCCCATTACCGTCTAAGAATGGATGAATTGTTTCAAACTGATAATGAATAAGAGCAATCTTCAATAACTCTGGAAAATGCAACTCTGAATTATGAGCAAAATTTTCCAAGTCCCCCATTAACTCTCCGATAGTTTGATGAACAGGCGGAATAAAAGTAGCATTGTTTATATTTGACCCTCCAATCCAGTTTTGGCTGGTTCTGAATTCCCCTGGTTGTTTGTGCTTTCCTCGTGCTCCTTGTAATAGAATGCGATGAGTTTCTTTTATTAAGCGGCTTGAAAAAGGTAATTCCTCTAGAGAACCAATCGCCGTATTCATTGCTTCTGTATAATTACGTACCTCTTTCCAGTCATCTCGTTTTTCTACGGGTACGTCTTCTTCGTCTAACAGAGCTTCTTCAATATTGGTTTGTGTACCCTCAATTTTGCTACTTTGGGTGGCCTCTTTAAACACATGCATATTAATAAAAAGGTCTATATTGGGAATATATTCCGAATACATGTCTAGCCTTCCTAAGTGCCGATCTGCTTTCCCTAATAACTCTAGCACTTCCATATTATCAATCACCCATGGGCGATTCAGGTTTTCTGGCTGAAAGCTTTTATAGCTGCCTTGTTTTATATAGGTACCCGAGTTAAAATTTTTCATCTATTCTTTACTTTGTAAAAGCTTAGTTAAATTTATACTCAATAATTTAACTAAGAAATTCGCTAATTAAAATTTTCGCCTTTTTTTTAACTAGTGAATGTTTTGGTAAAAATAAGCGGCATTTCTTTAACTAAAAAAAATCTAGTCTTTGGTGTGTATAATTTCATTAAAAAGACCTTCACTTTCCTTCTCCAGCTCTAATAAATCTTTGGTTATTTCCTCTAGTGGGCGAAGGGGTTCGTACTTATAAAAGTACTTGGTGAAGTTTATTTCATAGCCCACTTTTTCTTTACTTTCGTCTATCCAGGCATCTGGGACATGAGGAATGACTTCTCTTTCAAAGTACTCCTGAATGTCTTCTTTCAAAGGAATACGTTCATAATCTCGTAATTTAGTATCGGGTTTAGGTGCTCCTTTTGAATCTGTTTTCGGTGTTCCATTTTTATCAACCTGAGGTTGTTCTACGCATACTTTAGAATATCCGAAATCGGCATTATCAAATATTTTTACTTCATCACTTTCAACAAAACTCTTATACAGTTCTATAATCTCCTGTTTTTGATCATCTGTGATGTAATTACGTTTATTCCCTAAACTCTTACGCATTTTACTGAAATGCTTAGAAGCATCTACCAGTTGAACTTTTCCTCTACGCTTTTCAGGTTTACGATTAGTTACCAACCAAATGTATGTACTAATACCCGTATTAAAGAACATCTGATCTGGCATAGCGATTACGGCTTCGAGCCAATCATTTTCGATAATCCAGCGCCGTATTTCACTTTCGCCCGAACCTGCGTCTCCTGTAAATAATGGAGAACCATTAAATATTACAGCTATCCTACTCCCTTGATTCTCCATCTTAGAAACCATGTGCTGTAAGAACAACAGGGAACCATCACTAACTCTTGGCGTACCCACATGAAAACGACCATTTGGATCGTCCGCTTCATTCTTTATAAACTTAGACTCCTTCTTCCAACTAACTCCATAAGGCGGATTGGATAGCATAAAGTTGAATTTATGTCCTTTAAATCTATCATCTGAAAATGAAGAACTTGGTCCTTCTATTCCCCCATTTGTTTCACCAGTAATTAAGAAATCGGACTTAGCGATGGCATAAGTTTGGTCATTCAACTCTTGCCCAAACAGATTCACATTAATGTCTGAATTTATCTCGAGCATTTTATTCTTTGCTACTGTCAGCATTCCACCCGTACCACAAGCAGGATCGTACACACTTCTAACTAATCCTTTCCCTGATAAATCATCATGATGTTCTGCAAGAAGCAACTCTACCATCAACTCAACTACTTCTCTAGGAGTGTAATGCTCACCTGCAGTCTCGTTACTCATCTCAGAAAAGCGACGAAGCAGCTCTTCAAATATCTGTCCCATTTCATGATTACTCACCTTATCAGGATGGAAATCAACTTCGGTCATTTTATCTACCATTTGAAACAATAGATCGTTATCCGAAAGCTTTTTAATAATGGGATCAAGCTTAAAGTTCTCGATGATCTTTCTTACGTTTTCAGAGAACCCATTTAAGTAAGCATTGAAATTCAAATCAATGTTATTGGCATCTTCAGTGAGACGTACCAGATCAAAATCAGAGGTATTAAAAAATCCTTTGTCTGACACGTTCATCAACACTTTCTCTAAGCGGTCATCATCCAACTTATCCTTCATGCTGTTATATGATTCCTGGACTTTCTTTCTGGTCTCCTCCCCTAATACACAGTCTAATCTGCGTAGTACTACAAATGGCAGGGTAATATCTCCATACTCATGAGATTTGAATGTCCCTCTTAAAATATCATCGGCTACCTGCCAAATGAACGATGCTTTTTCTTGGAAGTTGGTGATCATAATCTATTATTTGTAGTCTTTTATAAAGTTCTTGTACCAAAGTAATAATTCAAGTAAAGCAAAAGTAATGCTATTGTATCCGTAGTGGTTAATAGGATCTGTTTTGTGAGAATTTCTTTGTGAAATACTTAAAATCAATATGGATAAATCTTCAATAAAACCTGGCCATACAGGTTTGTTTCTTGCTGATATGGACTCATCACTACCTCTTAAATTTACAGTTTTACCTGACAGGTAATTATGCGCACCCCAGATGTTTAGTAATTCATACTGATCGTTAAATAGTTCTCTGTGAATAATATCTTGAGTTTTATTTTTATTGTAAGTATTTGCGAATAACGATTCAATAGTTACCTCATACATTTTCCTTATTGGGTTAAATGCGTCATCATCGTTGTATTTTGCCTTGCTCTTTAGTTTCCTAAGAATCTCAACCAAATCCTGCTCCTTATCTTCTGGTAATAAACCCTCATCAAATAGTTCAAAGATTTCGTCAAATTCATTCTTGATCTGATAGTCCTCTTTCTTAGAAACTTCATCTTTGAAGGTAATCATACATTTCTGATGAAACTCTACCTTTTCTAAACACTTTAATATCCGATAAAAGTGAGTCATGTTGAATATCATCCATATAACCTGTAAGTACACAGTAGGGGATAGAAATACTTTGTTTGTAAAATAGTTTTTTTAGTTCTTCGACAGTCTCTTTTAAAGCCTGAATATCTTTTGTATCTGAAGAATTTGGTTTTTTATAAAAATAACCATCAAGAATTATTGCATCTATTTTTTGATGATTCTCTTTTATAAATTTAATCCCTTCTTCAGAATTTGTAATAGCTTTTTTGATTATTACTCGATTGCTTTTGGCGTTACTATCTAACTCACTCTTAAGTTGATTTGCTTGGTCATCTAATAACAAAACACTAATAGGTCTATTCATAATTAATCTATATAATAATTAATTTGAAATTGCACTGGGTATTCTTCGCGTGATAAAAAAGAAGAATCACATCTAATTCTTGCTCCCATCTTATTAATTTTCCGTTTTACACTGTACCCCCCTATCCCACTCCCACTACTTTCACTCCCTTTGTGGTGAAGTTTGAATAGATCATTACAATTAAAATCAGATGGAAAAGGTGTACCATTATTTCCGATATGCATCTCTGCACCCATCTCTATACCATCATGGGACATAATATGATCTAGTATTATTACGAATTTATATTCTTTCTTCGGATCTTTAAACCCGTGTTCATTAGCATTTTTGAGTAAGTTATTCAAGATACTTATGATATCCGATTTGTTAGATGTCACCGTATAATAAAATTCAATTTCATCTTGTTCTAATGATTCATAACTAAGAAATCTATCTCCTGTTTTTATAACAAATGAATCCATTTTCTGTTCCTTTACCCATTGATTAACTATTTTTCCAAGGTTCAATTGGGTATAATATTCTGATGATTCCTGAGTAAAAAAACTAACTTCATTTTGAAGAAATTGTTCAGCTTGGTTCTGGTTGGAAATAATAGGGTTAATCAGATATTTAAGAGGCTCCCCTGACCCTAACTTTTTACCAAATTCCACTCGAGCATCAATATCCACAAGTGAGTCTTCATGTAGTTTATTGAGAGAATTTCTTAACGTATCTATATCCATAGCAACTTTATGCAAAATCTGTTTAAAGTTATGAGCAAAAGATGAGAATACTTCTTTCTCTATGTATTTTAAATCTGCATTTAATCCTTCAATTTCTTTGATTTTACTTTTAGCAATCTCAGAATAATATTCTTTAACAATTTCATTTTGTTTATCTAAGCTAGGTATTCTTAAAAATACATTTTTAAGTCTCGATTCTCTTATGCTTGGAATAGTAATACCAGATTGGATACTTTTGAATTGCTTTTGAACAAAACCTGAACTTAGTTCTTGGATTAAGTACTCAAGGTTTAGCTTTTTGGGAATTTCAAATGCTAAAACATTTGTTTCCAGGTACACTGGTTTCTCATTAATTTCTATAACAGAAGGTTTAATACTCCCAATTATTTTCCCAAGCAGTATAGCTGAAGTATTAAGCCTTTTTAGTCTTTTTCCTTTTCCATTAAGTGATAATTCTTCACGGTTAATTTTAAAATCTGTGAAGCTATCTGATAATTTTGAAATGTTTATAGTTGGTACATTCTCCGTGATTTTCTGAGAAGGCTGCTTGGCTATTGAAAGGACGTCTAGTAGTGGTACAAGATTTTCTTCATCACTTCTTTTGTGATTTGAAGAATTAACTCCAACATTGAAATAATTAGAAAAGTCTAGCGAATACTTGTTTTCTTTTATCGCTTCAATTTTAACTGTTTTTTTATAAGGATATTCACCCGAATCTTTAATCCAAAGTGTTTTCAATTTTTCAAAGAAAGAAGCGTACTTTTCCTTATTTGATGGATAAATTTGAGAATCAATTTCATTTCCATTTATGAACTTGACATAATCACTTTTACTACTTAAGTCTACTTCAAGTAGTACATAATCATCTTTAATTCTATACCTAAATAGGCTTCGTGGAAATTTAATTATGGTCTTTAAATTTCCTGATTCAACAATAGATTTTCTGAATTTTTTGAAATCACTTGTTGTCTTGTATAAAGTGCTTGAAGGCATTAAGAGTAATGCTTTGCCCTCACTATTTAAATTTGTAAGTGTAAAATCAGCGTAAAAAAGCTCCCAAAATTTATACCTTCTATTAATTTGGGGATTGCCCTTAAATGCCTCATAGAAGGCATTTTCGATCTTACCAAATGGAGCATTACAAAAAATAAAATCTAAATCTTTATAAAGAATTGTACTTAAACTATAACGAACATTCCTTATTTTCTTTTTCCCTGATAATAATACTCTTAAGTAGTACCATAGAAATGAATCGGTATCACTTGAGATGATACTTTCTTTATCGTCATTATTACAATCAAATAAAATCTGAGCTGTGTTATCCCCTATATAAAGCTCTTGTTTATAGTCTTTAATTGATTCATTAATAAGTTGAGAAAATTCGCTTTGAATAATTTGGGGATAATTTCTTAAGCTTATTCCATTTAAAGATTCGATCAATACCATAAAAAAATCATCAAACTCTGAAATAGAAAAGGTCTTCAACGTAAAATCAGGTATACCAGCCTTTTCAATATCTTCCTCAATACGAAAAATTTCATATGACTTAAAGCTCAACAACTTACCGTCTTTTTTAAAGTATTTATCTAAATATGAATCTTCAAAATCATTTGGATTTTTATCTTCAATAAATTTGTAAAAAGGTTTTATGATATCTTCAAATAGATAATTAGCATCCCCTATTTTGCTTATGTATTTTTTTATATCACAGCTAAAGTCTGATAGATTCAAATCCACTTTAATATCATCATATCTTCGTATAAACAGGTAAAGAATTGTCAAGCTATTCTCTTGGGAGATATAGTTTTTTCTATTGGTTAATAGGTCTAGTAAATTTTTAATTCTTGCTTCAAAGTTTCTTTTTTTTGTTCATTTCAAAGATATCATTAAACTATGCACTCAATCTGCACAGTTAATTTCATTCATGTCGATCAATAAAAATGCACTCCTTAGGTATCAGGTTTTAGATCGCTGCTTCAGCAACTCAGGACGTAATTATTACTGGCAGGATTTGTTACATGAAATTAACAAAGCGCTGGTAGAGTATAATGGTAACGATTCACAAATAAAACGACGACAACTCTTTGATGACATTAAATTTATGGAAAGTGATCAAGGATGGTCAATCCCATTAGAACGGCATAAAGATGAGCGTAAAGTCTATTATCGTTATTCAGATCCTAATTTCTCTATCTCAAATGCTCCTTTAAATGAAGCAGAAGTAAGTCAAATAAGCGCTGCTATCTCTGTTCTTTCTAGATTTGCTGGTGCGCCTCAATTTGAATGGGTACAAGAGCTTATTCCTGTTTTAAAAGATCGTTTTGATTTAAAGACTTCCTCACATGAAGTGATCTCCTTAGAATCAAACATCGATTTAAAAGGATTAGATCATTTAACACCACTCTATGATGCTATCGTTAAAGAGCAGGTCCTTGAAATTGAATACCAGGATTTCAAATCAGCATCAGCCTTCCGTTTTACCTTTCATCCCTATTACCTTAAACAGTATAATAATCGATGGTTTGTAATTGGATTAAACGAAGATCAGAATATATCAACTTGGACAGTAGCCTTAGATAGAATACAGGCTATTCATTATGTAACTAATGATTATATCTCATCAGACACCGACTGGAATGATTACTTCTCTGATATTATAGGAGTCACTAGACCCGTTGGCACAGAGTTAGAACGTGTAGAGCTTAAAGTGACTAAAGAGCAGGCTCCATATTTAGAAACTAAGCCTATTCACCCAACTCAAAAGTCAAAATGGGAAAATGACAAACTCATTGTTGAAATCGAAGTGATTCCAAATTATGAGCTAGAAAGAGTGATTCTTGGATTTGGTGATTCAGTTACTGTCAAACAACCACTGTGGCTTAAAGAAAAAATTTTAAAGTTCATTCAAATAATGAATAAAAATTATATTTAGGGCATATATTATTATTCGAATTGATAATATTTTAAACACAAAATTCTACGCTTTTTACCTATGCAGATTGAATGCACCCTTAGGTTTTATCGTTAGTAAACTAACATCTAAACCATAAGGAAACCATGAAACTGAATGAATTTCAACTACACATAAAAGAAGGCCAAGAAGACATTAAGGGGTATGTAATACTAAACCACAATACCCAATATACCCTTACTCTTGCAAATCATGGTGAACTACCATGCGATGCTGAGGTCTACATTGATAATATTGTAGTAGGAAACTGGAGGATAAGACCTTTTACTAAAACAGTTATTGAACGACCTAGTAATGATACTGGTAGGTTTACGTTTTATAAGGAAGGAACAAAAGAGGCCGAGAAAGCTCAGATTGCCTCAGATAAAAACATGGGGCTAATATCTGTAATTTTCAGGCCTGGAATAGAACCGGAAAAAAGAGTCACTTTTACAATGGATGCCTATACGAGAGTTGTTGGTTCAGATAAGTATAGAGGAGGTACCGGATTAAGTGGATCTAGTAAACAGACTTTCAAAACTGTTAAACCACTTGAATATTCAAAAGAGAAAGAATGCACTATTAATATTCGATTATGTGCTTCAAAAGAAAACCAAGACCCAAGACCCCTTCGTAAGTCATCCACTCCGATTCCTCCTGCTCTTAAATAATATTTTTCTAGTAAATTTTTTTATTGAAAAGTAAATACAGGGAAACTGTACTAAGGATAATCCTCGATTATTTAGATGGGTAAAAGGTATTTTGTTTCACTATTGTTTTACATAGGGGAAATAAAAAAAGCCCTAACACAATGTTTTAACATGTATTAGGGCTTTTAGAAAGCTCCCCGGGTTGGATTTGAACCAACGACCGATCGGTTAACAGCCGATTGCTCTGCCACTGAGCTACCGAGGAATATGTGAGCATCATTGAAGATGCGGTATCAATAAATTTTCTTCATTCGAAGCCAAGTTAACAGCTCCCGAGAATTCGGGACTTGCCACTGAGCTACCGAGGAATATGTGAGCATCATTGAAGATGCGGTATCAATAAATTTTCTTCATTCGAAGCCAAGTTAACAGCTCCCGAGAATTCGGGACTTGCCAATGAGCTACCGAGGAAGATATTCCCTTCTTGAAGGGGCGACAAATATAGTAAGAATGTAGGTCGACAGTCAATACTAATTTTTACTTTTTGTAAAAAACTTTTGTAAGCACTAATCCCTTTGCTGGAGCTGTATATGTTCTTTGAGTTGGTTCAGGTTTTAATAATTGATTTTCAAATGCTAAAACGTCCATTTTACCTCTTCCTACTTCGACCAATGTGCCTACTAAACGGCGTACCATATTTCTCAAAAACCGATTGGCGCGAATCTTGAATATGATTTCTTCATCTCGTTCTTCTATTTCAGCAAGTGAAATCGTACATAAGGTGGTATAATTATCTTCATTGAATTTTGAGAATCCACTGAAATCGAACTCACCTTTCAATAGTTCACAGCATTTCATTATTGGTTGAATATCAAAAGTACTATTTGGAAACCAAGTTGTTCTGTATAAAAGTGGTGAAGATTTCTTTAATATAGTGTATTCATATTCGCGATAAGTTGCATCAAATCGTGCATGGAATTCAGAATCAACTTCTTCAATCTCATGAATTTGAATCTCATCACCAATTAAGCCATTTACACCAAATCTTAATTTCTCTGGATTGATGCCTTCGGGTAAATCAACATGAGCAACTTGCCCCTTTGCATGTACTCCAGCATCAGTCCGTCCTTGTCCAATTAAGTCGATGGGTTGTTGAAGTATTTGAGAGAATGCTTTTTCAATCTCTTCTTCAACCGTTCTAGAATCTGGCTGTATTTGCCAGCCTGAAAAATTGGTTCCATCAAATTCTATAGTGAGTTTATATCGAATCATCACTCTTTCTTAATTAAGAAGATCAAAAATCGAATCGTAAATTCGCAGTAAATCCAGGTTGCCCAAATTCATTTAAGTAGGATAGGCTAGCTTCGGGAACATTATCCCATATCCTTCTTGCACTTGAATAAGCACTTAGCGCACTAATTACTCGATTTGCAACCATTAGTGTTATGATTGTAGGAAGCTGATTATCATTTTTATCTGCTCTTTCCCTCATATCCTGAAATTGAAATCGATTATCAATTGTATCCCAGTTCCATTGATTTTCTGATATATCTAGTAATAGATTATCCCAGTTCCTTGAGCGTAGTTGATAATCATTATATGCCTCAAGATTGTCATAGTTAGCAACCGCTAACGCGAATTCACGGTCACGATTTGATAGGTTAGCACTTGCACGACTTAGGGCAAAGGTTTCCAACTCGGATTGCAAATAATTACCCCGAACTTTAAGTCCGGTTAAGGATAGGATCATAACTACATCAGCAGCAAGATGATATTGACCTCTAGTCCAGTTTGTTTTATCAACGTAATGATGACCCCAACCTGGAACTACTAATGAACGAAGAAAAGCGCCTCGGGGAGAAGTATATTCTAAAATTGGCTCAAATTCTTGTGCAGATATAGTCAATGGAAGTAAAGCAAAAACACTAATCATCAAATAATTCAAAATCTTGAATTTTGAATTTTGAATTAACACCTTTGTTTTTGTTTTATTTATCAAAGCTTATGATTCTATTTTATCTTCTTGCTTGTTTTTTTCTCTTCTCCAATGTCGAAAAATCGAGAGAGTAAATCCTCCCATTAATAGGAAAGTACCTGTCCAAACTACGGAGATGAATGGTTTCTTCTCAGCTACAACGAGCACCCAGTCTTCTTCGTATACTTCATCTAATCCTATAATACTTAATTCAATTGAACTACTCTCTGGTTTCACTTTACTAAATTGGAACGAAAGATTATGGTTCGAAAGATTTACTGGAGGAGACATTACAAAACTTTGTCCTTCTTCACTAAATACGGCAAATAAAGGTTCTATAATGATAACCTCTCCACTTGCCTCGTGAAAAACCTCAACTTGCGCTCTTATTCCAATACTAGTATTTGGTGGAAGATTTGTAGTATCAGCTTGTATAAAGTTGATGAAACTAAACTGAAAACCATCTACCTTTTTAGATTCTCCACGTTGGAACTCAATTATCTGTGCTTCAGATTCCACTTGTGCTGAGTCGGATGAACCAGATTGAAGTAGTTTCCTCTTGTCAAGTTCGTCATTTCTATCTTCTATAAATGAGCTTCCAGCCACATATAAATAAACATCACTTAGTAACCCAGTTCTTACATCTGGATCAACAGACCAGTTTACGTTTTCAGCATTTGAAGTAGTGAGCATTGGATATACTTCAGGATTTAAATAGTACAGGAATTTACCTTCTAAATCGTCGAATCTAATTTTATAGGTTTGCTGTCCCGGTCTGTTTTGATCTGATAAATCGTACCCTTCGTAAGTCAACACATATTGATTATTAATAACCTTCGGTACATTCAATTTTAACTCAAGCATGTCTAGAGTCTGGGAAACTTTGAACCCTTGTTCATCATTAATCTCACCTCTTAGCACTGCCGCATTATAGTTCTCAGTATTTTTGTCCAATAATGCACGGTTATAAGCACTTGATGCCAAAATACCTACGAGTAATAATCCAAAACCTACATGGGTAAGTGCTCCACCTATTAACTTTGGGTTTTGAATAGCTAGTCTACCAACAACCCAGGAATTACCTACTATGGCAAAAAATCCTGCAAATAAATAGAGCATGTAATATGCATTGCGTACATCTCCTATTACAATAGATACTACCGTTAATACCGAAGTAACTAGTAATGGGTAGATTAATGCAGTAGCTAGAGTTTCTAGGTCATATTTTTTCCAAAATAGATATTGACCAATAACTGTAAGAAATGCCATAATTATGGCAATCGGCATACTCCAATCATTATAAAAACTGATTTCGGGAGGAGTTGGATTATCATTAAAAAGTAGCCCTAAAATTGGAGAGCTTGTACCTAGAATAATTACTAATCCAAGAATAAATAGTAATACCGCACCTGTAAAAGTCATGAACTCACGACTCAAAATCTTAGACTCTTTTTCTGGTGATGGTAGCTCTTTATATCTCCATGCAAACATCCCTAATCCTAATCCTGTTATTACTAACATGAATAACAATAGTTGATTATAAAGACCTAAATCAACAAAACTATGAACAGATGAATCAGCAAGAATTCCTGATCTGGTTAGAAAAGTTTCGTATACGATGGCGACGTAGGCAAGTATTGCAAATATCAGTGATGACTTTTGCGCGATTGCACTTTTTCGCTGAATAATCATTGTATGAATTCCAGCGGTTCCAAATAACCAAGGAACTAGAGAAGCATTTTCTACTGGATCCCATGCCCAAAACCCACCAAAAGAGAGCGTTACATACGCCCAATATCCACCAAGAAAAATGGCGGTTAGTAAGGATAAATTTGCGCCTAAAGTCCATGGAAGAGCAGGACTAACCCAATCATTGTATTTTCTTTTCCAAAGCGCTGCCATTGCAAAACAGTATGGGATTGTCATCATCGCAAACCCAACAAATAGAATTGGTGGATGAATCATCATCCATGGACTTTTCAATAAGTCATTTAATCCTGTACCATCGGCAGGCACAAAGTCTGGGTTAGCTTGAATAAATGGAGCATTTGGCATTTCCTCAGCAATAGTTCTAAATGGAGAGGCACCTAAAGTGAAATCACCAAATCGCCATCCAAGAATCATGCTTAATAGAAAGAGTTGTGTTAACCCAAGAAAGAATAAAACTGGTGCTTTATATGGTGCACGAGTCCACTTCATCAGACCAAGTCCTGCTAACCAAGAGAAAAGAATCCAAAGCATAAAGCTACCCTCTTGCCCTCCATAAAAAGCAGACCAAATGTATTTTGGTGATAAATCTAAACTTGTGTAATTAAAAACATAGTAGTACTGAAATTGATGCTGAAAGAGTAGTATTACTAATACAACAGAAGAAAAAATTAGAAAAAAGCCTTTTAAAACAAATAACCAATTTCCAATTTTCAGCTTCTTGTCATCTTCATTTTTTGCAGCAATAAAGTAATAGACAAGTGATAGTAAACAAAAAAGGAAAGATAGCGATAAAAGCATCTTTCCTATAATTCCAGCTCCTGGACCAAGTTCTGCCATATGTTAGCTCTCTGATGCTTTTACGTATTCAGATGGATCTGCACTATTATACTTAGAAGGACATTTCATAAGCATTTCATTGGCATAAAATACATTATCCCTCATCTCTCCAATAACTACTAAGCGATCAGCTTCTTCAAAATTATTAGGTTTTGGACGAGAATAAATTACTTTTTTTACAATTCCCGACTCATCTTTCATAAAGAAAGTAAATTGCATCGTTTCTCTTGAAAAGCCATATTCTTGCGTGTTATCCCAAGTTCCTGGAACATGAGCTCCATTCATTTTTTGAGCAGTTTCAAAGTCGGTATAGGTACTAATACTTTCACCAAAGTTATACATCAATAATGATGTAAAGGCTACGATAGCTACAATTCCGAGAATTACTTTAGGTTTCATTCTATTTTAGTTGAATTAATTTTGTCTTCTAATGATGATACTTTTGAGTCGACTCTAAATAAAAAGAAAAGAAGAACTGCCCATATTATTAAGGTTACTCCAAGTACTACAAATATAAGATCGTTTGAATACATAAGTGTTAAAAATGCGTTGGTTTGCTCTAATTCCGCACCACTCCACTTATCTGAATAAGCTTGTGTAAGAGTATCAACGAGAGCAACAGATTCTTCTTGCATCAAATTCCTTTAACGGTTTAAATTTACAAATTTTCTACTCTTGATTTCACAGTATTATATCGATGTACGATATCATACAACCAGAAAGCAATAGCTATAAACCCAATCATTGCTGGGTATAAAATATACCTCAACTCAACAGCTGTTATTTCACTAAATGCTGGGTTTCCATCAGCACCAGGATGTAAACTTGTAAGTTGACGTGGTACAACGTATAAAAGAAACGGTACTGTAGTTACAGCAAAAATATTGTACACAGCTGAGATTTTCGCTCTTTTCTCTTCATCATCAAACGCGGACCTTAGAACAAAGTATGCGACATAAATCATCATAGCCAAGGCTGCTAAATTCATTTTTGGCTCTGCGAATGTCCACCATGTTCCCCAGGTGAATCGTGCCCAAAGTGAACCGGTTAATAAACCACAAATTCCAAATAACATACCCACTCTTGCTGCAGATTCAGCTTTTATATCAAACAAATGGTTAGGTGTGTTTAAATATCGAATACTATAAACAAAGCTAACGGTAAACATAGAAAACATGGCCATCCACATTGGTACATGGAAAAAAATATTCCTAGCAGTTTCCTCTAGAATAGGTATTTGTGGGATTTGAATAAGAATACCGCCAGCGATAACAAGTGTCATCCATATGGCAACTAAATACTTCCAGGTTTTCAAGATATCTATAATTTTGTCGCAGTTGATCAGAACACTTTAAAGATACGAAATCATAACAAAGTTTTCGGAATACAATCGGTAAAAATGTACAAGTTCTTACATCTTATAACAGCTTTTCGATAATTCCCCTTTTAAAATAGATACAAAACCCATTTATTCTGTTTTACTAAACTAACTTTATCAAATAATGAAAATTTTTAAGGGATTAAAACTCAGCTTATTAGGGCTGATACTTACACTTTTAGTTGTACCAAACCTTTTTGCGCAAAAAGCTAACTTTGAGCTAGCAGAACGTTTTACAACTCAAATGATGGATAAAATGGTAGGTTCAACTAGTGTTTTTCCTATTTGGATTGAAGACACCGATCAATTTTGGTACACCTATCAAAATAGTGAAGGAAGAAATTGGTATTTCGTAGATGCCGCTAAAGGATCAAAGCGACTCCTTTTTGATCAAGAAGAAATGGCTTCACAACTATCTGAAACGTTTAGCAGAACGTTTAATGCCAAAGATTTAGAATTAAATGATTTTACCTACGATACAGATAAAAAACTTTTCACTTTTAACGTAGACGATTATGAGTTCACTTATAATCTTAATGGAAATCAGTTAGTAAAAGGCGATTCTGTTAGTGAAGATGAGCCTGAGCGTTGGGCGATTTACTCTCCTGATAGCACTTGGATTGCTTTTGCTCGTACACACAATCTATATGTGATGAAAGCTGATGATCCAGATAGTGTAGAGCATCAGTTAACAGAGGATGGCGAACTTTGGAATAGTTACCAAGCTAGAGACAACGATACAACTTCTACTGAACGACTACGAGCTCGAGCTAATTGGTTCGAAGATTCAAAGAAATTATGGGTTAAACGACAAGATAAGCGCAAAGTGGATGATCTATGGGTAATAAATTCACTCGGAGAACGACCAACTCTTGAAACCTATAAATATTCGATGCCTGGTGAGGAAGATATTTATGTTGATGAAATTCGTGTATTTGATCCCGAAACTAAAACTAATGTACGACTCGATACAGATAAATGGGAAGATCAAGCTTTAGGTGGTGCTTACTTCAATCAAGGCGGTATTTTCGAAACTCAAAAATCTGACTTCCTCTATATTATTCGTCGAGATAGAACTTGGAGTAAAATTGATGCTCTTAAAGCGAATACCACAACAGGTGAAGTTACTGTTCTCTTTTCTGAAGAGAGTAAACCTTATTTCAATACTAGATTCGCAAATCTTTCAATTATCGATGAAGGCAAAGAATACATTTGGTGGAGCGAGAGAACAGGTTGGGGACAACTTTATCGTTTTGATGCCGATGGAAATCTAAAAAATCGAGTTACTCAAGGTGCTTTTGTAGTAGGCGATGTAGTTAAAATTGATACGGCAGCAAGCACCGTTTTCTTTGTCGGATACGGACGCGAAGAAGGTCAAAATCCATACTTTTCAAATTTATACAGTGTTAAATTTGATGGTAGTAACTTCAAACACTTAACACCTGAAGATGCTGACCATGCAATTCGTGCGTCTGAAGAAGGAAATTACTTCGTAGATAATTATTCTAGAATCGACCACCCTACTACTTCTGTTTTACGTGATGCGAACGGTAGAATAATTACAACCCTTCAGCAAACTGATGTCTCAAAAATGGAAGAACAAGGTTGGAAAGCACCTGAATCTTTCAAAGTAAAAGCAGCTGACGGAGTTACTGATATTTATGGCGTAATGTGGAAACCATTTGATTTCGATTCTACAAAAAACTACCCGATAATTTCTTATGTATATCCAGGCCCACAAGTTGAACCATTCCCAGTTAATTTTAGGACTCAAGGTTCTGGAGCGAGAACTTCAACATTAGCTCAAGTTGGGTTTGTAGTTGTGGCTATGGGTCAAAGAGGCGGTTCTCCAATTAGAAATAAATACTACCATAACTTTGGATATGGTGATATGCGTGACTACCCACTAGCTGATAATAAATATGGAATCGAACAGCTTGCTGCACGTCATTCTTTTATAGATGCTAGTAAAGTTGGTATTTATGGGCATTCAGGTGGTGGATTTATGAGTACAGCTGCTCTTCTAACCTTTCCAGGTTTTTATGATGTAGCTGTTTCTTCGGCTGGGAATCATGATAATAATATCTATAACATTTGGTGGGGAGAAGTACACAACGGAGTAAAAGAAACCAAAAAAACCGTAAAAACAATGAATGCAGACAGTGTAGAAGTTGAAGAAACCATTTCTACTTTTGATGGTCCGGTTGAAACAAACGCTGAATTAGCAGAACATCTTGAAGGAAACCTTTTACTTGTTCATGGCGATATCGACAATAATGTACATCCAGCAAATACTCTTCGAATTGCAGATGCCTTGATTAAAGCAGGAAAGCGATTTGATATGATGATGCTTCCCGGTCGCAGACATGGCTTTGGTGCTTCACAACCCTATTTTGATAGAATGACATGGTACTATTTTGCCGAACATTTGTTGGGAGATTATCGAACTAACATCAATTTTAATCTTCCAGAAGATTAATCAAAACATCAAAAGGCATAATTCAATTATGCCTTTTTTATTTCTTTTTTAAAATAGAGATTACAAACTGTACTTTAGAAAATCGATATAAATTTATTTCTTTCGAAATTCACTAATTAACTACATTTATTATGAATGCATCTCAGGGATTTAAACTCAGCTTTTTGGGGCTGATTATCACCTTTATATTTACGCCTCACTTACTGGCTCAAAAAGCAAACTTCGAACTTGCCGAGCGATTCACTACTCAAAAAATGGATAAATTAATCGGTTCTACAAATGTCTTTCCCAGATGGATTGAAGACACCGATAATTTTTGGTATGAGTACAGCACTTCCGATGGAACAAACTGGTTTTATGTAAATAGCTCTCAACGAAATCAAAGAGAACTATTCGATCGAGAAGAATTGGCTGGAAAATTAAGTGAAGAGTTTAAACGTCCCTTTAGTGCTAAAGACCTTGATCTTAAAGGTTTCGAATATAACACAGACAGAAAGCTTTTCACTTTTCATATAGACAGCATTGAATTTAGTTACACCGTAAATGGCAGCAATCTAGTAAAGGGAGATTCTCTCGAAGCCGAAAAAAGAGAACCTTGGGCCACCTACTCCCCCGATAGTACTTGGATTGCTTATGCGATGAATCACAATCTCTATTTAATGAGTTCTGATACCTCTGACACCACCAAGCACCAGCTTACGAAAGATGGGGAACGGTGGTTCAGTTATGCATGGAGTCAAGGAGATACTAACAGTACTGAAAAACAAAGAGCACGAGTGCAGTGGTTCGATGATGAGAAGAAATTTTATGTAGAAAGATCTGATAACCGAAAAGTTGACGAACTCTGGGTAATCGATATGCTAAAAAAGCGACCAGAATTACAAACTTATAAGTATGCAATGCCTGGCGATGAGGAAGTTGGTGTAGACTATGTTGAGATTTTTGATATCGAATCCAAAGAACGAATGATTCTTGAATTAGCTAAGTGGGAAGATCAAGTTCTTAATGCTGATCCTGCAAATATTCAAACCGGAGATTACCGCTCCAATTCTTCAGATGAACTCTATATTACGAGGCTTAATAGAGCGGCAAGTAATGTTGAAGTTCTTAAAGCTGACACCAAAACTGGTGAAGTAGAAGTTGTATTCGGTGAAGAAAGTAAACCTTACTGGAATTGGAGGTTTATGGATGTATCCATTATAAATGATGGGGAAGAATACATATGGTGGAGTGAAAGAACAGGATGGGGACAATTCTACAGATATGACAGTGAAGGAAATTTAAAAAATCAGATTACAAAAGGTAATTTTGTTGCAGGAAATATCATCAAAATAGATACAACTGCTCAAACCATTTTCTTTACAGGATATGGTAAAGAAAATGGACAACATCCTTATTATCAAAATCTTTACAGCGTGAAGTTTGATGGTTCTAATTTTAAACATTTAACCCCTGAAAATGCAAATCATCAAGTTTTTGCATCTGATGAAGGCAATTACTTTGTTGATAATTATTCAACGGTAACACAGCCTACCAAATCAGTACTTCGAGATGGTTCGGGTCGAGTTATTCTTGAACTTCAGGAAGTGAATATTTCTAGAGCTATAGAATTAGGGTGGAAATTCCCAGAGATGTTTAAAGTAAAAGCGGCGGATGGTGTAACCGATCTTTATGGTGTAATGTGGAAACCATTTGATTTCGACTCATCCAAAAGTTATCCAGTTATATCATACGTATATCCTGGACCTCAAACTGAGCCCTTCCCTATTACCTTTGGTGATTCAAGACATCAAACATTAGCTCAGGTCGGATTCGTAGTTGTTGCCTTTGGAAACAGAGGTGGATCACCATTGCGAAATCGATACTATCATACGTATGGTTACGGTGATTTACGTGATTACCCTCTTGCTGATAATAGGTATGGAATTGAACAACTAGCTGGACGGCATTCGTATATTGATGTAACTAAAGTTGGTATATATGGACATTCTGGTGGTGGATTTATGTCTACCGCTGCTATTCTTACGCATCCGGATTTTTACGATGTAGCTGTTTCCTCTGCAGGAAATCATGACAACAATGTATACAATCGATGGTGGAGTGAAACTCACAATGGTGTAAAAGAAACAGTTAAAACTGTTAAAAAAATGAACGAAGATAGTGTGGAAGTAGAAGTTGAAGAAATTACATTCGACGGACCTATTGAAACTAATACAGCACTTGCTAAAAACCTTCAAGGAAAACTTCTATTAGTTCACGGTAACATAGATAATAATGTTCACCCGGCTAACACCATTAGACTTGTAGACGCTCTCATTAAGGCTGGTAAGCGATTTGATATGATGATATTACCAGGTCGTAGACACGGCTTTGGAGCATCACAACCGTACTTCGAACGTATGATGTGGTACTATTTTGCAGAACATTTGTTAGGCGATTATAGAACTAATGTTGAGTTCAATATACCCAAGGATGAGGATTGATTTTTGATTTCGGTCGGATGTGGAATCCGTCTGACCGATTTATTTTGAACCATCTGCGAGGCACGAAGTAGTCACGGACTCTTTGCAATTTATCCTGAGATCACTTCGCTACGCTCGTGAATGAGATATAATTATCAATTTTCAATCATCCATATCCGATGTTCAAGGTTCAAGTCATTAATAATAATTAGTATTATGAGCGAAGAGTCTGCACGATGTTATTCTAGATTAAAAAAATAGATTGATCTAAAAGAAATGATCTATATCAACATCGAAACCCGAAGGAATGAATCCCTTCGCTGGTGTACTCGGAGACGTTTAATGCCCAATCAACCCTGTCTCCCCTCGGGGGGAGACCGAATTCAAACCTGTTTGAATTCAGAGGGAGGACAATGGTGAATAGCGAATAGCGAAGAAAGAATTATGAAGTAAGAATGGATTTGCAATAATCAATATCCAATGTTCAAGGTTCAATTTGCTTTTGAATAGCCTGGTAGACTCCTCGGTTCCTCGGAGTGACTAAGATTGACGGATTTTGATTAAAGAATTACAAAAGTATTTCCTTTCCAATATCAAGCACCCAAATTCCAGCTTCCGTTTCCCAAAAAAACCATCTGCGAGGCACGAAGCAGTCCCTGACTCTTTGCCAATTATCTTCAGATCACTTCGCTTTGCTCGTGAATGAGATATAATTATCAATTTTCAATTAAAAATATAGCATTAGCAATAATATCTCTTATCTCCTTTCACTTATTTCCCTTATCACTTAATCATTCAATGTTCGTCTAGTTTGCTTTTAAAGCTATTTCATTTTGGAAAATTTTTTCATTTCGTGTAATTGTAAAACTCCAAACGATTCCTGCTAGTCCCATCATTCCACCGTAAATCATGATGAGTGGTTTAACTGAGATTAATTCGAATTCTAAACAAAGCGATGCTATCATTACTGAGATTGAATTTGCAAGGGTAAAAAGCAACCATTCTGTACTGAAAATCCGCCCTCTAAAAGTGTCTTTAGTTCGTTTTTGTAGTAAAACTGTGCTCATAACCCAATTAGCGCCAGAAGCAGCATGAGCAAACAACACGAAAATTACCATAATCCAGATGGTTGAAGTAAAACCGACCACCACGTACATCATTCCGCCAATAAAAATTGCAAAGCCCATCACCATCACCCAATCTCGTACTTTTGGAAAAAATCGTCTTCCTAAAATAGGGCCGATTCCAGTTCCAATTCCTCGAGCTGCATACAATAGCCCTAAACCAATGCTTCCCATCATTAACACTTCTTCACTTACAATGATGAGCAGATAGACACATCCTCCCAAAAAAGCACTAGAAACTCCTTTTGCCATACTTGGTCTTAAGATGTGACGATTTTTAAGTAAATATTTCGCTCCTTCTTTAATCCCAAGAAAAGGATTTTTGGAATCTTCCTTCTCTTTAGCGGTCATCTCTTGCTGAGGAATAACCGCGCGATAAATAAAGAATGCCGAAAAAATGTAGGTAGCAGCATCTAAAATCAGTACTAAATCGGTTCCAAGTAACTCGGTAGCAAACCCACCTATTGCCATTCCAGATGTGAAAATTATACTCCAAGTTGCGGTTGAAATCACATTCGCATTTACAAGTTCTTCGTCTGTGGTAACATTGGGTATAGATGCGGTTTTCGCAGGTTCAAATATCGCTGAAAGCATCATTTGTATTGATGTTAATGCAAAAGCTATCCAAAGCATTTCTACCGACTGAACTACTAGGATTCCAAAAACCGCAATTGCTCTTCCAAAATCACACACAATCATCAAATTCCTTCTATTAAAGCGGTCGGTAATGTAACCTGCAAATGGTGAGAAAATTGCCAGGCTTAACATCTTAACAATTATGATTAGCCCAAGTAAGAACTCTGAATCAGAGTATTTAGAAATGATTGCATAAAGGGCTAGTAGTCCAAACCAATCCCCAAAATTTGAAATCGATTGCGCCAACCAAAGTCGCCGATAATTTGCGTTGTTTTTAAGAAGGAGGTAATAGGGACGTAGGGTTTTCAACAGTTAAATTTGGAATAATATAATTTTAGGTCATCCCGGGCTTGATCCGGGATCTTACGATAAGGCTTTATCAGGTGATTACTCTTTTTTCACCTCACAAAGATCCTGAAACAAGTTCAGGATGACGGGTCATTTGGAATGCTTCATTCTTAATTGAACATTGATCATTCAATTCCCGTGCTTCCAAACCCACCTTCTCCCCTTTCAGTTTCACCTAATTCAGAAACTTCTTTAACAGGAAGTTGTACCACCGGTGATATCACCATTTGTGCAATTCTATCTCCATGATTGATAATAAAATCTTCTTGCCCATGATTGATTGCTATTACTTTTACTTCTCCGCGATAATCAGAATCGATGGTTCCTGGTGAATTCAGCATGGTTATTCCATTTCGAATAGCTAGCCCACTTCTTGGTCGGATTTGAGCTTCATAGCCATTAGGCAACGCCATAACCAACCCCGTTGGAATAAGTGTTCGTTCGCCGACTTTAAGTATAATTGATTCCTCTAAGGCTGCTCTTATATCCATGCCAGCAGCTGAGCCTGTCTCATAACTAGGAAGTGCTAACTCTTTGGCATGAGGTAATTTCTTAAACTCAATCAAATTCATAACTCTTCTCTTTTATATTCAATTAACTTAACTATAGCATTACCTATAATCACTTTAACTCGAGCTTCAAGTGGAACTCTTAAGTCATCATCCATAAACCAAGCTCTGAACTCGCCAGAAAACCCAAAAGGTCCTTCAATATTTTCTGTAGATCCTGTTGTTAAATAAGCATTAATTGGTTTATCAAAAGCCTCATACTTTCTCTTTTCTACTTTCGAAGGATTCTTAAATAAAATAGCCCCTTTCTTTTTTGTAACGTATACAGGCATCTTATTCTCTATTTCTCCTCCAGCGAATAATCTTGAAAAATAAAAGATTATATGACCAGCAGTCGCAGGCTCTTCAAGCTGTAAAGTATCTCGAGTATTATCCTCTTCTAAATAGGTTACAACTCCATTTTCTCGATCAAAAGAGTAGATAATATCCTTATATTTATTTTCATCAACATTATCTCTCCAATAATAAGAAGTAACAGGAAGTCCATCTTCATTCTCATAAAATAAACTGTGAAAATGATCGATCTCTTTGCTCATAAAAGGAATCTTAGAATTCGATTCAATTTTAGTGAAAAGGTGTTTATGCATTTTTCCATTGTACATAGTATCGGGTAATAAAATTACCTCAACCCATCCAAGCTTAAAAAAGCCATATTTCACTTCATATTTAAACGTTTCTTTTACTGAAAATATATCATCAAGTGTAGGTTGATCTGTAGTACTAGTCTGAGCTATAGCAGAAATACTTAGTGATACAGAAAATAAAAGAATGATAAGCTTCATGAGAAAAATTGAATTTTTTTATATAACGTCTTCATCATCAAGCAGTTCATTTTCTTTTAAAAAATTTTTAAATGCTTCTTCATCATAACCAACTAAAACTGCCTCTTCATAAACAAGAACTGGACGTTTAATCATACTCTGATTTTGCTCAAGTACTTCAAGCATTTCTTCCGTTGATAATTCCTTGTCTTTTAATCCCAAAGTTCGGTACGTAGTTCCTCGTTTATTAACTAGAACATCAATCCCAACTTTAAACTCAAGTTCTGAAAGTTCATCGATTGTAAGTGGTTCTTTTTTTACATCTATAAACTCAAACTCAATTTCATTTGAATCCATCCAATTTTTTGTAGCTTTTATTTTATCACAATTTGGAATACCAATTATATGTAGCATGCGTTTTTGCAGAATAGTTTTGTATTTTCATGAAAGATACGGTTTGTATTCCCAATTTCGAATGTTATTAGTCTCTTTTATAGGATGAAAATTTATCCAACGCTCATTTTACTTCTTGTCACTTTTTTGATTATCTCTTCGTGCACCAGCAACGATGCGCAAGAAGAGTTCGAACGTAGTGCTTATGCACCCGCTGAAGGATTTACAAGAACTGATAATAACTCAACTATAATTGGTGAACCCGATGAAGACGATTGGCGAACATCACCATTTTATTCAGCTTTAGCTACAATTCAACCTGCCTTTCCAAATCCAATCCTCTATGGAACTACTTCTACTCTTGATATTGATATGAATGGCAATTCCTTGACATCAATATTAGAACTTGGTTACTTCGATTTTCAAAGACGATGGACTCAATTAGATTTAAGGGATGATGTCTCAGAATTTAGCACTACCCCGTTAACCATTAATTCACAATTATTTGGTTCAAATGCTAGCTTAGCAAGAGGCTTATACAGAATCGTATTATTCGATGGAAATCAACGTGTTATAACCTACGGAGATATTGAGATAGAGTAAGGTTGTTATAGTTTAAAACAGACTCTATCTTCTTGTTATGCGAAAGTTATTTCCCTCAGAAAAGCAGGTGCTAAAATGCCTCATTTTCCAAGAATCTTACAATGTCATCCTTGAAGAAACCGGATTAAATACTGGCGCACTTAGAGATGATTTAATAAACTTGATCAACTACAGGCTTATCGAAGTTTTGGAAGAAAATGATGTACAATCTAGCATATCTTATTATGATACAGATAACTTACAGAATTTTTCTTTTCGAGCTACAAAAACGGGATTGAAACACATACGGGAGATTGCATGAAATTTGAAGCGGAAGTAAATGAACAAAGTATTAACGTTGAAATAGATCCTGATTCTTCATCATTTACATCAGGAGAAACAAATGGATCATTCACTTTTGACTCTCAAAATGAGAGATTTTTTCTTCGAGTTGGAACAAAAGTCCATAAAATTGATAATGTAAGTTATGAAGGCTCAGATATCACTTTCTCTATTGATGGAAGCTGGCATACAGTAACTGTTAAAGATGAGCAAGAGCTGTTATTAGATAGCCTTGGTTTTAAAACTGGTGTTGATGTTGCTGAGGGATCTTTAAAATCACCCATGCCAGGTAAAATTCTTGATATTCTTGTAAAAGTTGGTGATGCAGTATTTAAAGGACAGCCCGTTGCGATACTTGAGGCTATGAAAATGGAAAATGAATTGAAATCACCTATTGATGGAAATGTCATTAGTATAGATGTTGAAACCGGACAATCATTAGAAAAAAACACCCCTATTCTGGAGATAGAAGCAGTTGGATAAATTTATTATTGAAGGCGGAACGCCTCTTGTTGGAACGATACCCGTAAGTGGCTCAAAAAATGCAGCATTACCAATAATTGCCGCAGCCCTACTGGGTGATTCAGAAACCGTTATTCATAATATTCCCCGCCTTCAGGATATTTATACTTTCAATAATGTACTTCGTGTAGTTGGTTCTAAAGTAGATTTTAATGAATCTGAAAATACTGTCACCATTGACCCAACTTTAGTTTCTTATTTAGAAGCTCCTTACGACTTGGTTCGAAAAATGCGTGCCTCTTTTTATATGCTCGGTGCTTTAGTTGGTAAACACGGAGAAGCAAAAGTTTCTCTTCCTGGTGGTTGTGCTTGGGGGCCGCGCCCTGTTGACCTTCACTTGAAAGGCATGGAAGCAATGGGAATTAACATCTCATTGGAAAAAGGCTATGTAGTTGCTACCGCTGATGAAACTTTAAAAGGTGGTAATTTCACTTTGGAACCAAGTAGTGTTGGTGCCACCGTTAATCTGTTACTTGCTTCGGTTCTAAAAGCTGAAAAATTCGTAATTAATAATGCTGCAAAAGAACCAGATGTAGTTCAACTTTGCAATGTTCTCGTGAAAATGGGCGCGAATATCGAAGGAATTGGTACTAGTACATTAACTATTCGAAAAGTTAATTCATTAAAAGGTGTTGAAATCAGTAATGATCCAGATAGAATTGAATTAGGAACTTATATGATTGCAGGTGCAATGATCCCTGGGTCAGATCTGACACTCACAGGTTGTAATCCAGAACAATTAGGAGATTTCCCAGAATTACTTCGAAAAACTGGGACCGACGTTGTTGTTGATGGAACCATCATTAAAGTAAAAGCACCCGATACTTTAAAACCAGTTTCTATAACCACCGATATTTATCCTGGTTTTCCGACCGATTTACAAGCACAATGGGCAACTATGCTAACACAAGCAGATGGTGAATCAAGTGTAACCGATACCGTCTATTTTGATAGATTTAGCTACGTTCCTGAACTTGTACGCTTAGGAGCAGATATGCATAATGTGAAGAATACTGTTCATATAAAGGGTAGTACTCCGCTAGCTGGAGCAACTGTAATGAGTACCGATCTTCGGGCAAGTGTCAGCTTAGTTTTAGCAGGAATGGTTGCAGAAAATACCACTGAAGTCCTTAGAATTTACCACCTCGATCGTGGCTATGAATCCTTAGAAAATAAACTTAATCCGGTTGGGGCGAAGTTGACTAGAGTTGAGGATTAAATTTTACATCACAAGTTATAAATACCATTTACTTTAGTCGACTCTTCGAGTTATATTAAGTAGTGGTAAAATCGACCACAAGAGCTTTTAAAAGAACTTTTCTACTTGCATTACGCACAGAATATATATTACAAAAACACCGTAGAGACGACCCTAAGATCACGTTTTGAGGATTTCTACATCGATTTACTATGTCTCTGGTCTATTATCAAAACACTAACCGGCCAGGTACTTTTTTCAGATTCCATATCAAAAGAATCGCACACTAATCAAACAAATTCAACAGGCATTATTGCCAAGGCGGATGTTTCGCCATGTCACCCAACTGTACTGAGCTCAGACGAAATTATGTCTGGCACGACTAAAAAATTCAGACGATGGATGGCTTGCATGGATAACAGACGCCGGAAAAAAGAGAAATTTAATGAAGAACCAAATTATCATTCATTCGACCGGCAACCAGTCCCGGATCGCACTTCTGGAGAACGGAGAACTAGCTCAATTATTTATAGAGTCGGAAGAGAACCAGCGCACAGTTGGTAATATTTATGTAGCTCGAGTTCATAAAGTAATGAGCGGTATTCGTGCCGCATTTATCGACATGGGAACTCCTAAAGATGCTTTCCTTCACTTTTCTGATGCTGGTGATCACTTAGATGAATATGTATCAATGCTTAATGGCCCTAATGCAATTCCAAGTGGCGCTCGGAAAGATATTGAGAACAAAGAAAGCCTTTCTAATTCTCAAAAGCAGATGCTTGCTGGAAAAGTTTTAAAAACTGGTCAAAAACTTCTTGTACAAATTGTAAAGGAACCTATTGGTTCTAAAGGCCCTAGAGTTTCTACCGATATTACCATCGCAGGACGTTTTTTGGTTCTAATTCCAATGGGTGATTACATCGCCGTTTCAAAGAAAATCAGTAATTATAAAGAACGCCGACGTTTAAAAAACCTTCTTAATGGCATGGTTCCTGATGGTTTTGGTGTTATAGTACGTACTGTTGCTCAAGGTCATGATGACCAAGCTATTGAAGACGATTTACGTAACGTACTTAAGAAGTGGGAAAAGATTGTTGATAATTTAGATAAAGCAAAACCACCTTCTCTTCTCTATAAAGATCTGGACATGACGGAGAGTTTAATTCGCGACTTGTTTGCAAAGAATTATGATCGTGTGTTGATTGATGATCCAAAAATGTTTCGACAAATCAAATCATATGTAGCTCAGATAGCTCCACAGATGGTACCAAATGTAGAGCAATACAAACGAAAAGAACACATTTTCGATCATATGAAGATCTCGGAGGATGTAAACTCTATCTTCAGTCCACGTGTACGCATGAAAATGGGCGGATATCTGATCTTCGAACAAACAGAAGCTATGTATGTAGTGGATGTGAACTCGGGACCTTACGCTGCAAAAGAACGTCAAGAAGATAACTCACTGAAAACAAATCTTGAATCTGCTCGTGAAATCGCAAAGCAACTTCGTCTTAGAGATATTGGTGGGATTATAGTTGTTGATTTTATCGATTTGAAAGATGAAAAAAATCGTAAGAAAATATATGATGAGCTAAAGAAAGAGTTCCGTAAAGATCAAGCCAAGACTAATATTCTAGGAATGAGTGATTTTGGATTAGTTCAAATCACACGTCAGCGTATTCGACCTAGTGTTGTTAACTCAGTTTCTAAAGTATGCCCAATGTGTGGTGGTTCAGGAAATGTTGTAAGCGAAGATACGATCGTAACAGATATTGAAAGTTGGATTAACAAATTCAAGCATAACACTAGTTATCGTGCAATTGATTTATATGTGAATCCATATTTAAAATCATTTCTTACTAAAGGATTATTCAGCATTCGCTGGAAATGGTTAAGTAAATACCATGTTAAAGTTTCAATCATTGGTGATGAAACTATATCACTAAATGAGTTTCATGCAACACTTGCTGGTTCTGATATCGATATCACAGATGTTATTATCAGAGGTGAATCTATTGAAGAATTGTTAAATCGTCAGGAACTCGAAGAAACTGATAGTGGAAAGCATAATACGAGCGATCTTGAGTATTCTAAAAAGGAACGACCTCAAAATAGGAATAACAGATCGTCAGGTTCATCTGCCAATTCGAGTGGAAATTCAAATCGCAGACCTCCTAACTCACGCAATTAAACAGTGGCTCGGTTATTGCAAAATCTGAATTAACTATTAATCAAATAGATTAAAATGAGTTTATTTAACCTACACGCCACTACGGTGGTGGGAATTATACATAATGGCGAAGCAGCTATTGGTAGCGATGGTCAGGCTACAATGCAGACCACAGTAATGAAATCTACCGTTAAGAAAGTTAGAAAAATAAGTGGTGGTAAAATACTTGCCGGTTTTGCAGGATCTACTGCTGATGCATTTACCTTATTTGAGCGGTATGAAGGTAAACTAGAAGAATATAATGGCAATATGCAGCGTTCAGCTGTAGAACTTGCAAAAGACTGGCGAAAGGATAAGTATTTACAAAAGCTGGAAGCTCTACTTGTAGTAATGGATAAAGACCATGCACTTGTAATTTCTGGCCAAGGAGATGTAATAGAACCAGATGATAACATTGTGACTATAGGAAGTGGCGGTAGCTATGCATTAGCTGCAGCTCGAGCAATGGTTAAGCATTCACCTAAAATGAAGGCAAAAGAAATTGTAGAGGAAGCATTACGTATTGCTGCCGATATCGATATTTATACGAATCACATTCGTACCCTTTTAGAAATTGAAGATTAAGTTATGACTGAATTAAAAAGTTTAACCCCTCAACAAGTTGTTCGAGAACTTGATAAATATATTGTTGGCCAGAAAGAAGCGAAACGATCAGTAGCTATAGCATTGAGAAATCGCTGGAGAAGAATGAACTCTGATCCAGAAATTAGAGAAGAAATTGTACCGAATAATATTCTTTTGATTGGTCCAACTGGTGTTGGTAAAACTGAAATAGCTCGCCGTCTTGCGAATTTATCAATGGCTCCTTTTGTTAAAGTAGAAGCATCAAAATTTACCGAAGTCGGTTATGTTGGTCGCGACGTGGAGTCGATGATTCGTGATCTCACCGACTTGAGTGTTAATATGGTAAAAGATGAGATGCAGGAAAGGGTTAAAGAAAAAGCTGCTGATCTTGCTGAAGAACGAATTTTAGATATTCTCATCCCACCTGTTAAAAAAACAGGCGTTGGCTTTTCGAATGACACTACTACCAAAACTGAAAATCCTAATGACACTGAATTAAATGAGCGAACACGAGATCGTTTTAGAGATAAGTTGAAAAACGGTGACTTGGATGATCGTGAAATCGAGATAGAAGTTAAAAGCACTAACGGCGGTGGAATGATGCAGGTTTTCGGCCCAGGTGGAATGGAAGAAATGGGTGTAAATCTACAAGATATGCTTGGTAACCTTGGAAATAAGGGGAAAAAATCTAAGCGTAAACTACCGGTTAAAGAAGCTAGAGAAATTCTTATTGAAGAAGAAGCTGAAAAGCTGATTGACCATGAATCTGCAGTACAAGAAGCACTAGAACGTGTTCAAAAACATGGAATCGTATTTATTGATGAAATCGATAAAATCGCGGAACCTTCAACAGGAGCTGGAAAAAGTGGTCCGGATGTAAGTAGACAGGGTGTTCAACGTGATTTACTGCCTATTGTAGAAGGAAGTACTGTAAACACGAAACATGGTATCGTTAAGACTGATCATATTTTATTCATTGGATCTGGAGCTTTTCACATTTCAAAGCCATCCGATTTAATTCCTGAACTACAAGGACGTTTTCCAATTAGAGTTGAATTGAATTCACTAACTGAAGATGATTTCTTTGATATTCTAACTAAGCCGAAAAATGCACTTACTAAACAGTATCAAGCAATGCTTGAAACCGAAGGCGTTAAAATCACTTTTACTGAAGAAGCAGTGCGGGAACTTGCAAGAATTGCTGCGCTAGTTAATTCACAAGTTGAAAATATTGGCGCAAGAAGATTACATACAATTATGTCTTCTTTATTTGATGAGTTATTATTCGCTGTTCCTGATGACATTAATTCTGGTGAAATCAATATTGATCCAAAATATGTTGAGAAACAATTAGCAGGATTAGTAAAGGATAAAGATTTAAGCCATTACATCCTTTAACATTGGTAGATACCTAATTATTTATTACACTCGTTAAAGGTGAAACTTATTCCTAGAATTTTGGTTATTACTAAAGAATATTAGAAAAAATGACATTTATGACGTTGAAGCGATTTATTATTCCTAACCTGTTCGTAGTACTCCTTCTAGCTACTTTAAATTTTGCTGGTGTTGATGAAATCATTAAGCCAAAAAATGATGACACAACGAATCTAACAAAGTATGTACAAGCTCAGCGAAGTATTCTTCAAAACTATTTTGAATATGCTGATCTCGATATCATGTACAAAACTAGTATTAGATATATGGTAACTGGAATAAAAGATTCGACGCTTAAGATTTCTGATACACCAATTGATACTACATTCCCAGGTGTCCGAATAACTTCACTTAGAGATTCTTATACTAATTTTGAAGCTGCCTATTTATATGTTACAAATAATAGTCCTGAAGAGGATATGTCAAAACTAACAGAACGGGCAATTCGTGGTCTATTCTCTACTCTTGATCCACATTCAGTATTTATTGAAGCTGAAGACAGCGAAGTAGATCAAGAAAATTTTGCAGGGAAATTTCAAGGAATAGGTGTTCAATTTAATGTAATTGAGGACACTATAACCGTAGTTACAGCAATAGCAGGTGGACCAAGTGATCAACTAGGAATTCAATCTGGAGATCGTATAGTACAAATTGACGATACCTCAGCTGTAGGATTTACCAATGAGCAAGTTCAAGCTCATCTTCGAGGAGAGAAAGGAAGTAAAGTAAGAGTTGGTATTATTAGGCCAGGTGTACCAAACAAAATCTTCTTCACCATTATCCGTGATGATATCCCATTGTATACTGTTGATTCATCTTATATGCTTGATGATAAAACCGGCTATATAAAAATAAATCGTTTTGCAGCTACCACACATGATGAATTCATGCAGGCAATGGGTGAACTTAAACAAGAGGGAATGGATCGTCTAGTACTTGATTTAAGAGGAAATCCTGGAGGATATTTAGGTCAAGCAGTTGCTATAGCTGAAGAATTTTTCCCAAAAGGAACAGAGTTGGTTGCTACAAAAAGTAGACATACTCGCTTCAATCAAGAGTACTTTTCTAGAAAAGATGGCGTCTTCAAAGAAAAACCTGTTATAGTTTTAGTAGATGAAGGAGCTGCTTCTGCAAGTGAGATCGTTTCTGGAGCACTACAAGATCATGATCGAGCATTAATCGTTGGTCGCCGCACATTCGGGAAAGGGCTAGTTCAGCAGCAATACGAATTAGTAGACAAAAGCATGGTTAGAGTTACCATTTCTAGATATTTAACTCCATCAGGTAGATTAATCCAGAAACCATTTACTGAAGGTGGCGGCGAAGAATATGCTTATGAGATTTACCGACGTGATAATGCTATGAATGATGCCGTTGAATTTGTAGATCATGTGCCCGACTCACTTAAATTCCAAACAGATGCTGGTCGAACGGTATATGGTGGTGGTGGAATAGTTCCAGATTATATTATCCAACCTGATACTTCGCGTTCTGGTTATATGATCAATTTTTCATTGAGAAAAAGAGTCTCTTTCGATTATATAAGAGATTATTTAGATAACAATGGAACTGATTTTAGAGCAAAATGGGAAAATGACTTTGAGAAATTTAGAGCTGATTTCTCTTGGTCAAGTGAAGAATTGAATGGTTTTAAGGCTTCTATGGAAGAAAGAGGCATGGTAATCACTGATACGGTTAGCGAGCCCGATTTCAAAAACGATTCTCTCTTTGTACCTCAAGGATACTTTGAAGAAGTTGCTTGGATGGCTGAAGGAAGAATGAAAGCTGAATTGGCAAGACAGGTATGGGGTCTTCCGTACTTCTACCCTATTATTAATGATGTTTTTGATACAACCTTAGAAGAAGCCATGACTTTGTGGGATGCCTATTCTAAACTAGAAGCTTTAGCTAAAGGAAAAGCTATGGCTGATGATGTAACGAATATTAAAAAAGACGGATAGGATTAATTTAACATCCTTAAAAAAAGCCTACGTTTTTGAAATTCAGGCTTTTTTTATGGGAAAGATTTAAGCTAGCATTCACTTATTCTTTTTTATATTAAATGAATCAAAATTTCGCTTTACTTGAAATTAATCATCTTACAGAATCACACAATTATGCTTACTAGATTTATCTTAATTCTAATTCTCTCGATATTATTTGCCTCAAGCAGCTATAGCCAGACTATAGTAATTAATGAGATTAATTATAATTCTGCAGCAGCGGTAGATACTGAAGATTGGATAGAGATTTTTAATAATTCTTCAACAAATGTTGATATTTCTGGTTGGATAATTAAAGATAGTAATGACGACAATGAATTTATCTTTGAAGCATCTACAATTTTAAATGCTGGTGCTTATTTAGTTATTGTACGAGATTTGACTGATTTTAAGGTAGTTTTCCCAAATGTTACAAACGTTGTAGATAGTATAGACTTTAATTTTAGTAATGCAGGAGAGTTAGTTAGACTATATAATTCCAGCGATGTACTAATTGATCAGGTTGAATATGATGATGTAAGTCCTTGGCCTACAGAACCAGATGGTAATGGTCCAACTTTAGAGCTTATAGATCCAGATTTAGATAATAGCCTTGCTACTAGCTGGGGAGTCTCTTCTGGTAATGGCACCCCTGGAAGTCAGAATTCAGTAAGTGTAAGTAATGAAGAAGAAAATTTTGCTCAAACTACTTTCCGTTTAACACAGAATTATCCAAATCCATTTAATCCGTCAACGAATATATCATACAGTATTTCAGAACCAGGAAATGTTAACCTTGATGTATTTGATCTTTTAGGTCAAAGAGTAGCTATTCTAGTTAATGAAGTTCAATCAATTGGTAGTTATGATATTAACTTTGATGCTTCTAATTTAACCTCTGGGATTTATATATATAGAATTACTAATGCAGGTCAGACTTTAACCCGGAGAATGACATTGATTAAGTAATTATATCTAAATATAAAAAAAGCCCTGTAGTTTAATCTTCAGGGCTTTTTTTAATTTGTAAATCTGATTATTCGACTTCTTTTAACAACTCTTCGATTGCGCGTTCAAGCTGCTGATCTCTTCCATTATCAATAATACCAGGCATATTTTTCACTTTGATATCTGGCTCGGTTTGAAGATTCTCCATCCATCTTCCAGCTTTATCTTTTGCACTTACAGGCACAACTCCCCAGTACGATCCATTAGGTAACCCTTCCCAACCTGCAAAACTACAGGTTCCTGGTACTGGCATCCCTAACGTTGTACCAATTTTCAGGTCTGTATACCCTTGAGCATAGCAATGACCATCTGAGTAGTTACTTTCATTGAACATTGTTAGAGTAGGTTTTGTCCACCTTGATGTTGGCTCCCCTCCTACAACTTTTGCAGCTGTTGCATAAGTAATAAAACTCTCACCGGTAAAGAACATGGCTAAATCTGCAACAAGATCACCGCCACCATTATTTCGAGTATCAACTATTATTGCATCCGTTTCTAAATATTTACCAAGCATATCTTCATAAATACTTCTATATGGACCGTCACCCATTCCTGGAATATGAACATAACCTAGTTTACTATTGCTCTTTCTAGCAACTTCTTCCTCATTAGTTCTTACGAATCTTGAATATAATAATCTATTCTCTTCACCTAAAGAAATTGGCTTTATAGTAATTTGTTCGCTGTTTTTTCCTTTGTCATCACTGACTTCTAAAAGAACAAATTTTCCAGCCTTTCTATTTAAAAACTGAGCTATGTCTTTATCATTGGAAATGACTTCACCATCTATTTTCTGGATAATCATACCTGTCTTGATATCAAGATTTGCTTTATCGAGTGGACCACCCTTAATCACTTCTACGATCTTAATGCCATCACCTTTCTGATCATAATCCATAAATATCCCAAGCGATGCTGTAGCATCACCATTCTCAATATTACCATTATAACCAGATCCAGCATGCGACACATTCAGTTCACCAAGTAATTCGGAAAGCATTTCGGCAAACTCATATCCGTTTCCAATATGAGGTATGTATTTTTGATATTCTTCGTATAACAAATCCCAATCTTTTCCATGAAATGAAGGCTCATAAAAAATATTTTTTGTTCTTATGTATACATGTTCGAACATTTGCTGACGCTCTTTTTGTTCATCAAATTCCATTTCACCCGATATTGAAATAGCTTTTGTACTTCCTGCGGATAGATCGACTTTAGATATACTTCCCCCACTTAACAGGTATAGGTTCTCCATATCTTTATCCCAAACTAAACTTCCACCGCCAGTATTTAACTTGATGAGCATTTTAGTATCACGAGATCTGAGTTCAGTTTCCCACAAGTTATACCGTCCTTCGAATTGAGCTAAGTAATAGAGTTTCTCACCATCTTTAGACAGTGTTGCATCCGATAGATAACTTGAATGAATAGTAAGGCGAGCTTTTCGATCTTTCATTCCATCCCAATCAAACTCTAACTCTTTAACTTCCTCTTCCTTTTCTTCATCCTTTTTATCCTCATCGTCCTCTTTCTTTTCCGCTTTCTTTGCTTTCTCTAATTCTTTCATAAGTTTGAAATCATCTTCACTCATGTTGAATTTATCCCATGCTTCCTGATCAAAAAACATAGTATAAATATCTCCTTGAGAACGTCCACTTGTAGCATAACTTTTTAGTCCATCTCGATTACTGAACCACATCATTTGCTTGCCTTCATTCATCCATTTCGGACTATAATCGTAGTATCCACTTTCTGTTAAATTGATTCGTTCTTTACCATCAGCTGAAAGCAAAAGAACTTCACTATTATTTAAAAGTTTACTCCAATCAACTAATAACCACTTACTATCAGGGCTCCAAGTAAAGTATTTATCTCCATCGCGCATATGAAAAAGATCTTCTGGTGTAAGTAGGTCAACTGTCTTACCCGACTCAACATCTTTTACTCTAAGTGTTCTTCTTCCGGCGATATATGCGAGTTTTTTCCCATCTGGGGAGTATTCTGGAAGATAATTATCTAAATCATCGCTAATTAAAACTTCCTCTTTTATTAACGATGATGCGAAGAAATAGGGCTCTTCCTCTCTCACAATCTCAGTTTTAAAAATGCTCCATTTTCCATCTCTTTCACTTGCATATACTACACTTTTCCCTTCTGGGCCAAATGTAACAAAACGTTCTGCTTCAGCTGTGTTTGTGATTCTTTTTGTTAGTAAGCCATCTACAGAGGTTACAAAAACTTCACCTCGAGCAGTAAATACGATTTCTTTTCCGTTAGGTGAGATTGCCATTTCCCCTACTCCACCATTAATTGAAATGAAACTATCAGAATTATCAATTTCCTGAGTTGTAATCGTAACTGACACTTTCTTAGGAGCTTCACCTTCTTTCATTGTATAAAGCTCTCCATCATACCCAAAAGCTAATGTTCCATTTCCTTCGCTTAAGAATCGAACAGGATGGGTTTTAAAATCCGTGAGTTGTTCATTTGAACCCGGATTAGCTATTGAAATTTTATGTACATTAAAATTACCGCTGGTTTCACTTAAGTAATACAAACTTTGCTCATCAGAAGAGTAATTTGGCTGTCTATCTTCACCATTAAAGTTTGTTAGCATAGTATGTGTATTCGATTCTTTATCGTATACCCAAATATCTCTAGTAACAGATGATGTATGGTGCTTTCTAAACTCATTCTCACCACCTGGCTTGTCATGGTACACCATTTGAGAACCGTCGTTTGAAACCTGAACAAACTCTGCTGGTATTGTGAAAACTTGATCTACTCTTCCACCAACAACTGGAACACTATATAATTCAGGTTGTGATCCTGTAGGGTATTGTCTATGACTTGCAAGGTCCTGTCTAGAAGCACCAAATAGCACATGTTTGTCATCATTAGTAAAACTGAACGGCTTTTCATCATTTGAATGAAATGTAAGACGAGTTGCAGCTCCACCATTTGCACTCATGCTATAAATATCAAAATTTCCATATCTATCTGATGCAAAGGCAATAGTACTTCCATCTTTACTCCATACAGGCATGTAATCGTGTGCCTTATGAAATGTTATTTGTTTAGCCTCTCCTCCATTTGTTGGAACAGTATATAAATCCCCCATATAGGTAAAGGCAATGGTCTGCCCATCTGGTGAAATTGATTGGTATCGAATCCAATTAGGATTAGTCATTTGGGCACTAGCAATACTGCTCGCAATAAGCATTACACAAATAGAAAGAAACAGCTTCATTTGAAATAGATTAGTTTTGAAATATGAGCTTTGAATGTAAATAAAAATGAGCTCTCAGACTCGTAATTAGTTATAGAAAGACGAGATAAAAAAACTAATGTTACTCTATAAAATAAAAAATGTCTTAGGGGTATTGAAAAGTTAATGTGTACTAAAGGTGATTAAAACATTTGAACATTATACTTGGTACGGAACATTGATAAAGCATAACGCTCTTTTAATATTTAGCTTTTTATTATTCACTTTTTGTGAAAGCCCAACTAGTAATAATATATCACCTGAAATAGATTTAGGAGAAGAAACTGAATTTGAAATTCTTGATTGGACTACAGAAACTCATAGTAATCAAGTTGATCCTAATTATGATGTCGTTTTCGAGGAAAACACGGTTAAAAGAATCGATTTAACCATTAGTAGCTCTAACTGGTTTGTTATGCAGGCCGATCTAGATGAAAACTTATCAGGTACACCTGAAGACATCGATTTTACTCCAATTTGGGTTCCGGGAACACTAACTTTTGAAGATAAAGACTGGTATAAAGTAGGAATCCGATACAAAGGAAATTCCACCCTTCTTAATGCTTCAAGAAGCAGTGATGACAAATATCCGTTTAAACTTGATTTCGATGAGTTTGAAGACGAATTTCCAGAAATAGATAACCAACGTTTTTATGGCTTTAAGCAATTGAATCTAAGTAATAATGATTCTGATGGCTCTTTTATGAGAGAAAAAGTAGCAGCAGATTTATTTCGTGAATTTGGAGTTGCTGCACCTAGAGTAGCATTTTATGCTATTTACTTAGATAGAGGAAATGGATCAACTTTTATAGGACTATATACTTTAATTGAAGAAGTAGATGACTCGATCCCTGAATCACAATTCCCTGATGATAATGGGAATCTTTATAAACCTGATGGAGATGCAGCTTCATTTGCATTGGGAACTTATGATGAATCAGAATTTGATTTAAAAACGAATGAAGATGAAGCTGATTATAGTGATGTAAAATCGTTGTATGAATTACTACATAGTGATCTAAAGACAAGTAATGAAAACCAATGGACTTCAGAACTTGAAAATATTTTCAATGTTGATAGCTACTTAAAATATCTTGCAGCAAATAATGTAATCCAGAACTGGGACACTTATGGGCTTATGACTCACAACTTTTTCCTATATAACGATGAGGGTTTATTAACCTGGATACCTTGGGATAATAACGAAGCGTTTCAAAATGGAAAGCAAGGAGGAGCAGTTAGTCTTGGAATGAGCGAAGTAAGCTCCAATTGGCCAATAATTCGATATATCATGGATGTGGATGAATATGAAACCACCTACAAAAACTATGTAATTGAATTCTGTGAAGAGGTCTTTGAAACTAATAAGATGAATACACTTTTAACTTCCTATCAGAATCTTCTTGATGATTATGCCTCTGAAGAATCCTCTACCTTCAGCAGTTCTGTAAGTTCATTAAAGAGCTATATCCAATCAAGAAATACAGTAGCAATTAGCTTTGCAAATTAAACCTTTAGCTATCCTTTCATTACTTCGGATACCTAATACTCTCTACCATATCCTGAACTTCTTGTGGTGGTTCAGGATATATCATACCAATAGCTAAAGAAACAAGAAGGTTTAAAATCATACCTAATGTTCCGATCCCTTCTGGTGAAATTCCAAACCACCAATTTTCTGGTGTATTGAGTTCAGGAAAAAGAATCTTAAAAAAGATGATATAAGCTAAAGTAAATAGAAGTCCTGCTATCATTCCTGCAACAGCTCCTTCCCTATTCATTTTTTTATAAAAGATTCCAAGAATAATGGCTGGGAAAAAAGATGCCGCAGCTAAACCAAAAGCAATTGCTACAACTTGTGCTACAAAGCCCGGCGGATTAATCCCAAAATAACCAGCTACAACTACGGCAACTCCTGCTGCAATCCTAGCATACATTAACTCTGCTTTATCAGAGATATTTGGATTGAATTGTTTCTTAATTAAATCATGAGAAACTGATGTAGAAATCACCAGTAATAAACCTGCTGCTGTTGAAAGTGCAGCTGCTAAACCGCCAGCTGCGACTAAAGCAGCAACCCAGTTTGGGAGCCCAGCAATTTCAGGATTTGCAAGCACCATGATATCACGATCTACATAGAGTTCATTTTCATTTGCTGTGGGTTCGTTCAATAATAAAACCTGATTATTTGCCCCACGATTTATCTCTAGAATACCATCTCGAGATATATTAGGAGCTCCTACAATAGCTGCGCCAGGTTTATAGTTTATAATTCCATCTTCATTTTTATCGACCCAATTTAAAAGTGCGGTTTCTTCCCATGTGTTGAACCAAGCTGGCATTTCTTCGTAAGGCTGTTCACTTACAGTTTCAATTAAATTAGTTCTTGAAAACACAGCAATTGCTGGTGCAGTTGTATATAAAATAGCAATGAATACTAATGCATATCCTACCGAAATTCGGGCATCTTTTACTTTTGGAACTGTAAAAAATCGGACGATAACATGGGGTAATCCAGCAGTTCCAACCATTAAGGCTACAGTAATAAAAAAGACATCTTGCATGCTTTTAGTACCTGATGTGTATTCAGAAAATCCAAGTTCGGTATGAAGAGCATCAAGTTTATCTAGTAAATACATCCCTGAACCATCAGTAACAGTAGAACCAAAGCCAATCTGTGGAATTGGACTTCCAGTAAGTTGCAAAGAGATAAAAAAGGCAGGAACCATGAACGCGAATATTAAAACACAGTATTGTGCAACCTGCGTATAAGTGATTCCCTTCATTCCACCAAGAACTGCATAAAAGAATACGATCGTCATACCTATGATAACTCCCCAGAATATGTCTACTTCAAGGAATTTTGAAAATACAAGTCCAACACCACGCATCTGCCCCGCTACATAAGTGAAGGAAACAATTAAAGCACAAATAACAGCAACCGTTCTAGCAACATCAGAGTAATATCGATCACCAATAAAATCTGGGACGGTAAATTTACCGAATTTTCGTAAATATGGAGCTAGTAAAAGTGCTAATAAAACATAGCCTCCAGTCCATCCCATTAAATACACAGCCCCATCATAGCCCATGAAGGAAATCAATCCTGCCATTGAGAGAAAGCTGGCCGCAGACATCCAATCAGCTGCTGTAGCCATTCCGTTAACCAAAGGATTCACTGCTCCTTCAGCAACATAAAACTCACTTGTAGTACCAGCGCGAGTCCAAATTGCAATTCCTATATAAATAGTAAAAGTGATGCCGACTAGAATATAGGTCCAAGTTTGTACATCCATTATACATCCTCCTCACTAACGCCAAACTCTTTATCAAGTTTGTTCATTAAATAGACGTACACAAATATCAGTATTACAAAAGCATAAATGGAGCCTTGCTGTGCAAACCAAAAGCCTAATTTAAATCCAGCGAAACGAATCTCGTTCAATGTAGGAGCTAAAAGAATTCCAAAACCATACGAAACGATAAACCATATGGTGAGTAGAATCCCTAAATATTTTAAATTCTTTTTCCAGTAACCCTTTAAGTCACGCTCTTCTGACATATAACCTCCTAAATTAAGATTTGGGAGTATGCAGGTTTTGTAGCAATCCTGCAACTTCTTCTTTTAAACTTCTTGAGTTGCAACAAGTTGTAAAGTTGCTTACATAAAAAACTGATTATGCTATATTCTGAAAAACTTGAGTTATGATATTTGGTTATCGTTTTCTTGTATGTCATAAAGCTCTGAATATTAAAAATAGCAGATGAATCTTTATTCACGTTTAGTCTTTATAATTCTAACATTCTTATTTATAAGCTCAAACTCACTGTATGCACAGTCTGGTGCACCAACTAACAATGAGTTTACTGCTGTTTTTGCAGAAAAAGCTCCCAAAATTGATGGGAATCTTAGTGATGATATTTGGAAACTGATTGAACCAATTACAAATTTTACACAAGTTTGGCCCAGTGATGGATCGCCTGCTACTGAAAAATCAGAAGTTCGAATTGCATATGATCGAGATAACTTATACTTCGCTTTAAAATTTTATGATAAGAACCCTGAGTTAATTAGGGCTAAGAATTTGGAACGAGGAGGAAGAAATGATAGAGACGATCATGCAGTAATTGCACTTGATACATACATGGATGGACGTAATGCTTATCTATTTGAGATGAATGCTTTGGGAACTCAAGATGATGCTACTATAACTGATGAAACTATTTCCATTACTAGTTTTTCTTGGGATGCAGTATTTATAAGTGAAACTATTATTGATAATGAAGGCTGGTCAATGGAAGTTTCTATTCCGTTCCGTCAATTACGATTTCCTGAAGGTGATGATCTACAATTTGGATTGATGATTTCTAGAGTTATTAATAGGAAAAATGAACGTGTAATTTGGCCTGCAATCGGTCTTGAGTTTGGAAATTTTACGGCAATGGCAGCAGTATCACAGTATGGCAATTTAAAGGGTATAAAAAATGTGAGGCGCGGAAAAAATCTGGAAATAAAACCATATATAATTACAGGTGTTCAAGAGATTCGTGATGATTTAGCAATTGAGACAACTGATGTAAAAGAAGAGTTAGATTTTGGATTGGATGTAAAGTATGGACTATCATCAAACCTTACTTTAGATATGACATTAAATACAGATTTTGCTCAGGTTGAAGCTGACAACGTACAACTTAATCTTACACGTTTTAATTTATTCTTCCCAGAAAAAAGAGAATTTTTCCTTGAACGATCCGGACTTTTTGAACATGGGAATTTACGTTCAACTCAAACTTTTTTTTCAAGACAAATTGGATTAAGCAATGAAATCCTGGCTGGTGCACGAATGACTGGACAGGTTGGAAATATTTCGATTGGCGCTCTAAATATCGAAACTGGAGATAAAATGGGAGATTTCTTAGGATCTAATTCTCAAAATAATTCAGTAATTCGACTACGCTCTAATATACTACCTCGAGCAACTACAGGAGCTATATTTACCAATTTTGAATCTGCAACTTCTTATAACAGAGCGTTAGGTTTAGATACACAGTATAGGTTTGGAAGCTCAAGTGCCTTTACAGCTTGGTTAACAAACGTATGGGACGATAATGATGCTCTTAATGACGCTGCTGGACATGCTTCTATTCGATTAAGAAACGATACCCACTTTGCTCAGTTCTCATACACTAATGTAGGTACTAATTACAATCCTGAACTTGGATTCGTAAGAAGACGTGACATGAGGCAGTATTACACAAGACTTGGATATACACCACAAGTTAATTTCGATGCAATCCAGTCGATAAATCGGTTCAATTTTTATGGTTTATATGATTATATCGAAGGACAAGATGGTAATAAACAATCATCAAGTTTTGAATTCGAATCATCTATCGAATTTAGCCGAAGAGATAGAATCTCTTTTGAATTTGATCAACAATTTGAACGATTAGATAGCCCATTTTCTATAAGACCAGATGCAACTATTAACGCTGGTGACTATACATTTTCTACATTTCAAATTAGTGGAGATACTGACTCAAGTCGAAGACTATTCGGTAATGCATCCACTACATTTGGTGAATTCTTTAATGGAGACCGTACTGATATTAGAGCTGGAATTGGATTTCGACAATCTCAACATCTAACTATCGAAACTGGAATAAGTCATTCAATTATTAATCTACCTATCACAAACGGAGAATTTGAAGCTACTACAGCTTCAATATCAATATTGGGTGCATTTACAAGAGATTTATTCACTAGAACACTCATTCAATATGATAATTTTTCTAAAGACTTGAGAGCCAATGTTAGAATAAATTGGATTCACACACCTGGAAGTGATCTTTTTCTTGTATATAATACTTCTTACCACTTTACAGAAAATAATGAGGATGTATTCGACCCAAGGAGAGATTTAATAATGAGAAATCAAGTAGCTGTTATAAAGTTGACCTATCTAATCCTACTATAATTCATTTATGAGAAAATCTTTCAACTAGCTAAACTTGAAAGGTTTTCGTTTCTCACTCTATTCGTACATAAGTTTATTTAATAAATTAAACCCCCTGATCATTTTTATCTAATCAGGGGGTTAGAATTAATTCCTTTTCTTTTGATTAGCGCCGGTTCGATCTTCTAAAGGAGGTGCTGGAGTCATTTTATTTGAATTTTCATCAACCATTTTCATGACTTCCTCTACTACTTTCTCCATTTGTGGATCTCTTCCTTTTATAAGCATGTTAGGATCGTCCCAAACTGGGAAATCTGGTCTTACGCCCTCTCCTTCCCAGAACCAATGTCCGTCATTATCATATAATCTAGCACCTGGAACTGTAATTCCACCGCCATCAATTAAACTATGACCTGTTGCAGGTCCAACTAAAATTCCTAGTGTTCTTTCCCCTACAATTGGTCCCGCTTCTAATTCTTGGAAAGCCCAAGGAAGACCATCTCCTCCAGAACCTGCCCATCCATTTATAAGCATTCCCATTGGTCCAGTATTTGTTTTAACAGGATTTGTGTGGTCTCTTCCATGTCTCCAATGAAGATTATACGTAACAGGTCGTTGTAGAAGTTCTAGGAAACGATCCGCAAGTTGACCACCACCATTAAAACGTTCATCAATGATGAATCCTTTCTTATCAAGTTGACCATAATACATTTTAACAAGCTCAAGCTGACCTCTTCCACTTGTATTAGACATATAGATATAACCAAGTTTACCATCTGATAGCTCATCCACCATTTTACGATTATTTTCTATCCACTCTAGATATCGAACTTGAACTTCTTCTTGAGGAGTAAGTGTTTCTACGATTACTTGTCCTGCGTCATTAGCATTACCAGAAGAACTTATCATTAACGAAACAACTTCGCCTGCAAGGTTCTCAAATGGAGCATAAGGATCTTTATTTGAATCCAGTTCTACACCGTTTACAGAATGGATATAATCGCCTTCTGAAACTGTAATTCCAGGCCTATCAAAAGGTGATCGAACTTCGGTATCCCATGCAGCTGGTTTTACAATATGCTTAATTCGATACCCATTTTTATTAAGTTCTAAATTAACTCCAAGTAATCCTGTTTGTTGAGATCTCACTCCTTCAACGTCACCACCACGAGTATATGTATGACCTGCACTTAACTCTGCAGCTAAGTTAGATTGTAAGAAACTTACATCCCATCGTGTTCTAGCATCATCAAGTAAATCTCCATACTGCTTTTTTAATCCTTCCCAATCAACACCATGCATGTTTGGATCGTAAAAAAAGTCGCGGTGTCTTCTCCAGGTGTCATTAAAAATTTGCTTCCATTCTTCTTTAGGAACTAAATCCATTACTAGTCCATCTGTTGGAATTGGATCTGATATCTTTTGACCAGGGGCTGGCTTTATAATACCATATTGACCTCTACTACCTACTAAAATAGACTTTCCATCAGATGTAACTATTGCTCCATTTATGTTGGAAATAACTTCCTCATCTTCTCTTTCTTCTAAATCATAAACGACCAATGAAGCACTTCTTTCATTCGATCCAGTGTTTGGATAACGTAGATAAACTAGTTTTCCATCAAAGGGCATTAGTGCTCCAATATTTCCCGCATCTGGTGGTAGAATTACTAATCTCGACTCAATCCCATCCACATCAATTTCCACTATATCATCGGATTCTTCACTTTCTTTTTCTTCTTCTTCATTATCATTTGGTAAGTCTAGAGCATCATTCTTTGGAGCTAGTAAAGATGGGACATCATTTGTTAAACTAAGGGAAGCGATTTGACTTGAGTTTGGATAGATCCAAGTTCCATCCATATCCGAATAGTTAGCAGAGAAATTTCTATTTGTTATATAGAACAGATATTTACCGTCGGTACTGAATACTGGATAAAAATCTTCATAAAACCCACTACTTACTTGATGCTTCTTCTTTTCATTAATGTTATATATAAAAATGGCATTATTCGCATTTTCTAAACCTTCGCTAAAAGTAATCCAATTCGAATCGTGCGACCATGAAATGGGATATCCATATCTTCCTCCATGCCCAGTATTCCATACAGTGTTACCAGCTATTGTAGTATTCCCAGATGCTACATCAATAATTGAGATATCATTTTTCTCATCTATAAAAGCAATCTTTTTACTATCTGGAGACCAATGTAAGGTGTATCCAAAACCCATTCCTCTATTGGTCAATTTTTTAGCATCTGTTCCACCTTCTGTTGATTGAAGGAATATTTCATTTTCTCCTGATTTATCACTCCAATAGGCTAAATGTTTCCCATCTGGTGACCATGATGGTTCTCTATCAAATGCACCACTACTCTTTGTTAAGTTCATTGAATAACCTTCGCTAACAGGAACATCAAATAATTCACCCCGAGCTTCAAAAACTATTCTTTTAGCGCCTGGCGAAGCTGTCATATTGTTGATGCTGCTACTTACATCCAATTTCCTTGGCATCTCAACAGAGAGATCACTGATAATGTTTACATCTACTTCTTTATACTGATTTGTCGCTGTGTTCATTAAATACATATTACCGCCATTTTCGAAAACAATATCATTTCCACCTGCACTCATAAACGAAATATCAAAATCCGTAAAATTTGTTACTCTAGAGGTCTCTTTTGATTTTGTATTATACTGCCAAATATTTAATCGAACTTCTTCTCCTTGGTCAGATAGGAAATAGACTTTATCTCCAACCCATGCAGGCTTTCCATCATTAGCTTCATTATTGGTAACATTCACAGTTGTGCTATTTTTCAAATCATGAATAAGAATATCTGAAGAAAGACCACCTCTATATCTTTTAAATGGATAATTTTCTGTGATTTTAGTGATATAGGCTAATTGATTACCATTGGTTGAATAACTTGCTAACTCACCATATGGGATGTTTAACTTTTCTGGAAATCCGCCTTTTTTACTAACTAAATAAAATTGATTACCTGATCTCTGGCCCAACTCTCTTCGGGAAGCAAATAGGAGGTGCTCACCATCTGGATGCCATTCAACCATTCGATCTGCGAATGAATGATATGTTACTCTGGTAGGAACACCACCAGTTACGGGCATTACATATACATCCTGATTTCCATTATAATTTGCTGTATATGCAATCTCCTTTCCATTTGGTGAAAACCTTGGCCATGATTCTTCACCGGGTGAATTTGTAACTTGAATAGCAGTACCCCCAGCTTTTGGCATCACCCAAATATCTCCCCCATATACAAAGGTGATTTGAGTTTCTGAGACATCCATAAAGCGCATAAGTTTTGCGCTTATTTGTGCCTGAATAGATTCTGATATACAGAATATTAACAGAATGAGTACGATCCTTTTCATTGTATTCCCGATTTTGTTTGGTTAGAGCTTGTTTTTAATTATTTTTTTCAGCTCATTTTTGATAAGTAACGAAATATGGTTCTGAAAGAAAATTAGATTGATGGGTTAAAAAATGTTTTACATAAAAAAACCCCAACCAGTTTTCCACTAATTGGGGTTTATCCTGTTTCTCCATGAAAGAAAATCTTTGTTAAATTAGTTTAGCTACACCCTGAGGTTGAACCGCAGGTAATACATTTCATACATGTTCCATTTCGAACCATGGTCATGCTACCACACTCTGGACAAGCATCACCAGTATAACCTAGTTGCTTGGCTTTTTTGTATTCAGTATTTGCACTAGTAGAAGCTTTCGTTTTAGAAATTGTCGGTTCTACATTAACAGCTACTGGTTCTGCTTCAACTATAGGAGTTTTAGCAACTATAGGTTCAACTACTGTTTTAGTAAAAGCATCATCTTCCATCGGACGTAAATCGCGAGTTTGAATTTCTTCAGCAGGAACATGTGCTAAATCTTCTCTTCCTAAATAGGCTACTGCTAATTCACGGAAAATATAATCTATAACTGATGTTGTCATTTTCACATGAGGATTTCCAGCAACCAAACCGCTTGGCTCAAACTTAGTGAATACGAATGCATCCACAAATTCTTCAAGAGGTACACCATGTTGTAAACCGAGTGAAATCGAAATCGCAAAACAGTTCAGTAAACTTCTGAAAGCAGCTCCTTCGCGGTGCATATCAATAAAGATTTCACCTAATTGGCCGTTTTCGTATTCACCTGTTCTTAGATAAACACTTTGTCCACCAATTTTTACTTTTTGAGTATATCCTTCACGTCGGAATGGTAATCTTTGGCGACGAGCAACATATTTATGAATAATACGCTCAGCAATTTCTACCACTTTGTCTTGTGCAACTGCTGTTAATGGATCAGTCATTTCCTCTTCTTCGTCTAGTTCTTCAAGAACATCAGCCATACTGTTTAGTGGTTGACTGAGCTTAGAACCATCACGATAAAGTGCATTTGCTTTTAACATCATTTCCCATGAAAGCATATAGGCATCTTTCATGTCTTCAACCGTTGCTTCATTTGGCAGGTTGATAGTTTTTGAAATAGCTCCAGACAGGAATGGTTGTGCAGCAGCCATCATTCTGATATGGCCACCTGCTGAAATATATCTAGTTCCTGTTCGACCGCATTTATTTGCACAATCAAATACTGCAAGATGCTCATCTTTCAATAATGGAGCTCCTTCTATAGTCATTGTTCCACATACATAGTCGTTGGCATCTTGAACCTGCTCTTTGCTGAATCCAAGATGACGAAGCATATCAAATGAGAAGTCAGAAAGTTGCTCATCTGTAATTCCAAGAACGTTTTTGCAGAAATCTTCTCCAAGTGTAAACTGATTGAAAGCAAACTTAATATCAAAACTACTAGGTAGAGCCGCTTCAATAGCTGCAAGCTTTTCTTCAGTAAAGCCTTTTTCTTTTAGTGTTTCAAGATTGATATGTGGACAATCACCTAAGGTTCCATGTCCTTTTGCATAATCTATGATTGCATCTGCTTCTTTCTTACTATATCCTAATTTCTTGAGCGCAGCTGGTACACTCTGGTTTATGATTTTGAAATATCCACCGCCAGCTAGTTTTTTGAATTTCACTAATGCAAAATCAGGCTCAACACCTGTAGTATCACAATCCATTACCAAACCAATAGTTCCGGTTGGTGCTAGCACTGTTACTTGAGCATTTCTATACCCATTCTTTTCACCAAGAGCTACAGCAGCTTCTGACGTTTCTTGTGCAGCTTTTAATAGATAGTCTGGACAAATAGTGGCATCTATACCTAATGGTTTAACTGTTAACCCTTCGTATTCACCAGGAGAAGCATTATATGCGGCACGTCTGTGGTTTCGCATAACACGAAGCATATGCTCTTTATTTCTTTCGAAGCCTTCAAAAGTTCCTAATTCACCAGCAAGTTCTGCACTGGTTTCATAAGCCTTCATATGCATGATAGCTGTTAACGCTCCAGCTATTGCTACGCCATCAGTACTGTCATAAGGGATGCCTTGCACCATAAGAGCTGCACCAATATTAGCATATCCTAAACCAAGCGTTCTGAATACATATGAAAGCTCGGCAATTTCTTTTGAAGGAAATTGAGCCATCAATACTGAGATCTCAAGAACAGTAGTCCAAATTCGTGATGCATATCGAAGTGATTCTACATCAAAAGTGGTTTTGTCTTCGTCAGTGAAGAACTTCATCAAGTTTAAAGAAGCAAGGTTACATGCGGTGTTATCCAAGAACATGTACTCAGAACAAGGGTTACTTGCTCGAATTTCTCCATCTTCAGGGCATGTATGCCATTCGTTGATAGTATCATGATACTGAGTTCCTGGATCAGCGGATGCCCAAGCGGCATATGCTATTTGATCCCACATTTCATGAGCTTCCATGGTCTTACATGGTTTTGGCTCACGACCTTCCTTCTCTGCATTTTCTTTCTCAATTCTCCAATAGAGGTTCCATTCAGAGTTGTCCTTAACAGCTTTCATAAAAGCGTTTGGCACACGCACAGAGTTATTTGAATTCTGACCCGCTACCGTTGCATATGCTTCAGAATTCCAGTCGGTATCATATGTTTCAAACTCAAGATCTTTGTAACCCTGTGCAGCAAGTTGGATCACTCGTTCAATATAATTTAGTGGAACTTGATCACGCTTAGCATGACGAATAACTTTTCCAAGTTCTTTGTTTTTAAGTGGATCACGACTCATCGCACCATTAAATGTGCGTCCTTCTATCTCAACAGGAGTATGGCAAAGACGTATAATATCTTTAAGGTGTTTGTGCGTGATTTTAGAGCCTGTAACTAATGCTGCAACTTTTTGCTCTTCTTTAACTTTCCAGTTGATATACACTTCAATATCCGGATGGTCTAGATCAAGAGTGACCATTTTTGCAGCTCGTCGAGTAGTTCCACCAGATTTGATAGCACCAGCTGCTCTATCACCTATTTTAAGGAAACTCATTAAACCAGAAGACTTTCCACCGCCACTTAGTGGTTCGTCAGCTCCACGAATAGAAGAGAAATTACTACCAGTACCTGATCCGTACTTAAACAGTCGTGCTTCACGAACCCATAAGTCCATGATTCCACCCTCATTAACTAAATCATCATCAACACTTTGAATAAAGCATGCATGAGGTTGTGGATGTGTATAAGAATCTTTTGATCGGGTTAATTTTCCAGTTTTCGCATCCACATAATGGTGGCCTTGTGCTGGTCCATTGATTCCATAAGCCCAATTTAAACCTGTATTAAACCATTGTGGACTATTTGGTGCTGCCATTTGACTAGCCAACATATAACACAACTCATCATAAAACACTTTCGCATCTTTCTCGCTATCAAAGTAATCATGTTTCCAACCCCAGTACGTCCAACAACCTGCTAATCGACTAAAAACTTGTCGACTATCAATTTCATGAGAAAATCGCTTTTCTTCAGATAACTTTTTTAAGTCTGTCTCATTTGCAGCAGAACGTTGAAGCCAAGTTGGAACACCCTTCTCAGTTACCTTCTTGAGAGCGGCAGGTACACCAGCTTTTCTAAAATATTTTTGAGCAATTACATCTGTTGCAACCTGTGACCAAGACTCCGGCACTTCCACATTTTCCATATGAAAAACCTGTGAACCATCAGGGTTTTTTATTTCAGATGTTCTGGATACAAATTTGAGACCATCAAAGGGAGTTTGCCAGTCTGACTTTGTGTAAAAGCGAGTAAATTTCATTATCGTACTTCTTAAATAATTCGTGTTAGTCTTCGTAGATGATGTGCTGTTTTACCCCAAGTAAAACCGAGCCTATTCTCCTAAAGAAGTGCTTCCAAATATATAAGCACGCAGCTAGGCTCACAAATTAAATCTTGATTTCTTTTCCACAAATATAAACACTTATCCACATTAGGCGAGCTTCATGTTTAGTGCAGTTTGAGTCTTCTTAATTTAATTATATATTTTTTATATTTATTAGTTGATTTATTAAATAAGTTAAGCTAAATAGATCAAAAAAATGAGCTTATATACTCCTTTAAATTACTATTTGCACCGAAATAATATCAAACGACTCCATAAAAGTTATCCACATTAAAATTTAAAATATTTATCTATATAATAATTTATTGTTAATTTTATAATTTTATTTATAAAATATTTTATTAATTATTTTCCATATTTTTATACTTATTATACATTATAATTTATCGATTACCTTCCAATTAAATTGGCAATATTTATGAGTAATTCTAAGTGAAATCGTTAAATTTATAATGAACCATATCCACTTACTAAATAGATTTCATAGCGATTCTCTTCCTTATTGAAATTGCATTCAACCTCTCTTCATTTTCTATCATTAGATATTGTTCAGAGTGTTTATAAAATTGATAAAATTGGATTTTAATTTACATTGATCATTGCATTAACTATATAGATGTATCATTAAGAAATAAGGTCATCATGAGGTATAAAAATATACTCAAAACCACTTGCTTTCTTTTTTTAATATCGGCCTGTATGGTAAATAAGGATCTTGCACAAAAAAGCACTTTCACTTTTTTTTCAGATGGAATTAAATATCAGATTACAAGTGTGAATACACCAAGTGGAGAAGGAACTAACTACCTAAGCAAAATCGACGCCGAAGGTACCCAACTTTCCCTTGCTCGTGATTTAGATCAAGATGGTAGCATTGATCTGATTCTTAAAAGTGATTTCTCACTTTCTGAGGCAAACACGATTTACAACCTAGGAATTGGAAAAGCTAAACTGTTAGGGAATTATGCTGAAAGATCTTCATTAAGAACTTTTGAATACATTGAAGAACAGATCGTGTTTACCATTAAGACCTACATCATAGGAGAAGATAATTCGAGTAATCTATTCCTTATCCTTGATTCAGAGTTAGATGAGGAGTCTATCTTCTTAGATTCCAATGCAGATGGCATCATTGATTCTATTGAAAAAGGAACTATGTCAATAATTGATGCCAATATATTTTATGTGAAGGCTCTTGAATTAGGCATAAAAAAGGGGAAAATTCAGCTTCGCAATAATAATTACTGGGTGAGAGAGGTTAATATTCTAAATTCAGTAACGGCTCTTAATAGCCTTAACTAAGCCAGTTAATAAAAGACTATTTATACTTGGACTCTTCTTGGCAATTGTTCCTTCTTCCCCTTTTGCTCAAAGTACTATTGTTATACCCGTTACAGATTTTAATCCTCAAAATCTACATCGCATTGAATATGAAAATCCAAGATGGAGTAAACTAGAGCTACCTAAGAAGAATCACACGAATTAATAGATCACGATAATAAAACCGCTATAAAGGCAGTAAGTATAAACAGCGCATCTGGACTTATATATAAAGTTGATATAGACCCAAAAGAATATCCAATAATAGAGTGGAGTTGGAAAGTTGACAAAGTATTAGAAAAAGGGAACTATAAAACAAAAAAGGGTGATGACTACCCTGCTAGAATTTATATCACTTTTGACTACGATAAAAACAACTTGAGCATAATCGATCGAATAAAGCATGCTGCAATTAAGACTTTTACGAGTTATGAAATTCCCTTAAGAGCAATTAATTACATTTGGGCGAATAAAGCTGAAGAAGGAACTGTTGCCCCAAATGCATACACCAATTGGGTCTATATGATTGCCGTTGAAACAGAAAATAATATTTCTAATGAATGGAAAATTGAGGTTCAAAATATTTATGAGGATTATCAAAAAGCATTTGGAGAAATCCCACCCTGAATCAATGGAATTGCAATAATGACAGATTCTGATAACACAAAAGAGTCTTCCACAGCTTTATATGCTAACACCATTTTTAAGCAATCATCAGAATAGTTTAAGTAAAACAAAAATTCATTTCCGAAACATTGTAACTATTGGGGCGTAGTGGCAGTCCGATATTTAAAACCCAATCAATTTTATCGGAATGAAAAGAAAAAGTCTAGGTAATTTTTTAATAGCAGCCACAATATCAATATTTACACTTCAAGCTTGTGGCAATGGAGATAATCAAAACGATAATTCTGATGACAATGACTCAACTCTGGTAATTCCAGTTGAAGTTAATGATGTAAGTCGAGGTGATATCTCAGCCTATTATTCAAATACTGCCACACTCGAGGCAGTTCAAGAAGCTACAATTGTCTCAAAAGTTCGAGGCATTGTTCAGAATTTGCAAGTCGAAGAAGGTGATTATGTTACTGCTGGACAAATCCTCGCAAAAATTGAAGATGACCAATATCGAATTGAAAGTGAAAGAACAAAAGCTACAATGGATCGTCTGTATAACGACTATCAACGTAACAAAGAACTTTTTGATAAGGGCCTAATAAGTGCTGAAGTTTATGAAAACTCTCGTTACGAATATGAGTCTCAAAAATCAGCTTATGAACTCGCACAATTGAATTATGACTATACATCTATAAAAAGCCCTATTAGTGGCGTAATTTCTGAAAGATTTATTAAAGTTGGTAATATGATTGGTACCGATCAGCAGGTTTTTGTTGTTACTGATTTCGATCCAATTCAAGCCAATCTTTTCATACCAGAGCATGAGCGTTCAAAAATGAAAGTTGGGCAACGAACTGAATTAATTGCTGACGCAATACCTGGGAAAGTTTTTGCAGGGAAAATTGAAAGGATAAGCCCAACAATCGACCCTCAAACAGGGACATTTAGAGTAACTGTATATTTAGATGATAATAACGACCTACTACGACCAGGAATGTTTGGCCGTGTTAAAATTGTGTACGACACTCGTATGAACACAAAAATGATTCTAAAATCAGCCATCATATCTGAAGATGAAACACAATCAGTATTTGTAATTAAAGACTCTTTAGCATTCAAGCAAATTATTAAAACCGGCTATGTAAACGGTACTAAAATTGAAGTATTGGAAGGATTAGAAGAAGGTGATATTGTTGTTACTACAGGTCAAGGAAGTTTAACAGACAGCACTCGTGTTAATGTAATTAGACTTTAATCACCGGGAAAATCTACTATGAAACTGATCGATTTCTCCATCAAAAGAAAAGTAACGATAAGTATGTTTACGGTTGCTATTCTACTATTCGGAATAGTGTCTTTGGGTAGATTAAACGTTAATCTACTTCCAGATTTAAGCTATCCAACTCTTACTGTTAGAACTACTTTTGACGGCGCTGCTCCAATAGAGATTGAAAATTTAATTACAAAACCAATTGAAGAGGCTGTGGGTGTTGTCAAAGGGGTTAAGAAAGTTCGCTCTATTTCTCGTACTGGTCAATCAGATGTAGTTCTTGAGTTTGCATGGGGAACTGAAATGGATTTTGCGAATTTGGATGTTATTTCCAAATTGGATGCCATACAACTTCCTTTGCAAGCTAAGAAACCAGTTACACTTCGTTTCGATCCTACTTTAGATCCTGTTATGAGATACGCTCTTTATTTTGACACTTCTAAACCTGTAATAGATGACGATAATGTAAGGGTTGATTATGCTTCTTTGGACTATAACAATATTGATGATCCTGATGCAATAGCACGACTTAAGCAGCTAAGAATTATTGGGGAAGAACTACTTAAGAAAAACCTTGAATCGTCAGATGGAGTTGCATCAGTGAAGATAAGTGGTGGACTTGAGGAAGAAATTCAGGTTAATATTGATCAGCAACGTCTTGCTTATTTGAATATCCCAATTGAGACAATCACCTCCATATTAAGTGCTGAAAATGTAAACCTTTCTGGAGGTCGATTAGAAGAAGGAACCCAACAATATCTGGTTCGCACACTCAACGAGTTTAAAGACCTAAATCAAATTAGAAATGTTATAATCTCAACAGTTAACGATAATACTATCTATTTAAAAGATGTTGCTGATGTAACTCAAGCTTATAAAGAGCGCGAAGCAATTACACGATTAGATGGTATGGAAGCAGTTGAAGTAGCAGTTTATAAAGAAGGAGACGGAAATACTGTTGCTGTTGCTGAAGTAGTAGAAGAACGAATTAACCGAATTCGGGATACTCTACCAGAAGGGATGAAGCTTGAAAAAGTATATGATCAATCTGTCTTTATTTCATCGGCAGTAAATGAAGTTAAAAATGCTGGAATCATTGGAGGTATTTTAGCTGTCTTAGTTCTCTTTTTCTTTTTAAGAGACTTTTGGAGTACTGTTATTATTTCAGTTTCAATTCCCGTTTCTATTATTGCGACATTTAATTTGATGTATGGGAATGATATCACTTTAAACATCATGAGCTTAGGTGGAATAGCACTCGGTATTGGGATGTTGGTAGATAATTCCATTGTTGTTCTTGAAAATATTGCCCGACATAAAGCAATGGGTAAAGGTGTTTTAAAAGCTGCTCAAGATGGTGCTGGTGAAGTTGGAACTGCTGTAATTGCCTCTACACTTACAACAGTTGCTGTGTTTTTCCCACTTGTTTTTGTTGATGGAATTGCTGGACAATTATTCCGAGATCAAGCATTAACAGTAACTTTTTCATTACTAGCTTCTTTAGCAGTAGCGGTTACACTTATTCCTATGATGTCGTCTTTAAGTTCTAATAAAAAGGAATATCCTCCATTAAGTCTTAAAGAGCCAAAAACAGCATTTGGCAGAGTATTGAGAACTTTAAGATTATTCTTTTTCTATACTATACCTTCTGTTATTACAAAAGGCATCAGATACATTATTGCAGGAATAGCCTGGTTTTTTAGTAAACTGTTTTTTATTCCGCTTTTTCTGTTCGATAAAGCATACACACTAGTTGAAGATGTTTATAAACTTCTACTTACATCTGCTCTAAATAATCGTTTTATAGTATTATTAATAGCTTTTGGAGCTTTTGGTGCTTCACTTGCCCTAATACCAAAAATTGGTATTGAGCTTATCCCACAACTTTCACAAGGTGAATTTGCTGTTGAGTTCAAGCTACCTCCTGGTACCCCAATTGAACAAACAGATTTAGCTCTTAGAAAAGTGCAAGATGCTACTCGTGATAGAAATGGAGTTAGATCTACTTTCGCTGTAGCTGGTACGGGTAATAAAATTGATGCTAACCCTGATGAAGGCGGTGAAAATTGGGGTGAACTCAATGTTCTTTTAGCTTCTGGAGCTAGTGCCAGTACTGAAGAAAATACAATGAATGCTATGAGAAGCTCATTATCTCAAGTACCAGGACTTCAGTATAAATTCTCACGCCCATCTCTTTTTAGTTTTTCTACACCTGTTGAAGTAGAAATAAGTGGGTTTGATTTAGATAAGCTCAAAATCTTGAGTGATGAAATTACCAATAAGATGGAAGCAAATAATCGATTTGCTGATATCAAAAACTCTATGGAAATTGGAAGCCCAGAAATACAAATCCTCTTTGATCGAGACCGAGCTGCAGCGCTTGGACTTCAGGTGCACGAAATAGCCGATAGAGTAGTAAGCAATGTACGTGGTGATGTTGCCACACGTTATTCTTGGAGAGATCGTAAGATTGATGTTTTGGTTCGAGCACGTCAAGAAGACCGAGCTTCAGCAGAAGAAATCCAACAGATAATTGTAAATCCAGGTAGTGAACGACCTATCCCACTTAGTGCAATAGCTGAGATAAAAATAGCGAATGGTCCAAGTGAAATTAGAAGATCTTCTCAACAGCGAGTTGCCGTAATTTCAGCAAATCTTAATTATGGAGATCTTGGAGAAGCTGCTATAGCAGTACAAAATATAATCGATAATACTACAGCTCCAATTGGTATCTATGCAAGAGTTGCGGGACAAAATGAGGAAATGTCAAACTCATTCCAATCTCTATTATTCGCTCTTTCACTTGCCATTTTCCTAGTATACCTAGTTATGGCCTCTCAATTTGAGTCACTACTCCACCCGTTCATAATTTTATTTACGATTCCACTTGCATTAATTGGAGCAGTTTTAGCTCTTTATTTAACAGGCACTACAATTAGTGTAGTAGTATTTATTGGATTGATATTACTGGCCGGAATTGTTGTAAATAATGCAATTGTATTAATCGATTTGATTAACCAATTACGTGAAAAAGGTATGGATAAACTTGAAGCTATCATGGAAGGTGCAAAATCTCGTCTACGGCCTATTCTAATGACTACATTAACAACAACTCTTGCTTTGTTACCTCTTGCCATTGGGTTTGGAGATGGAGCAGAACTTAGAGCACCTATGGGAATCACTGTAATTGGTGGATTATTAGTCTCTACTCTACTTACACTTGTCGTTATTCCTGTTATGTATTCTCTTTTGGATCATAAAACATACAATGTAGAATCTGAAACTACAGAGGCTTGATATGAGTTTAACAGAACTCTCCGTAAAACGTCCAGTTACCACAATGATGGTTTTTGTAAGCCTTGTTGTGGTAGGTTTAATCGCTACTAAATTAGTTCCACTAGAGTACTTTCCAGATATCTCTTTTCCAGGGGCATTTGTTCAGGTACCCTACCCTAATGCATCACCTGAAGAAATTGAAGAGCAAGTAATTCGACCAATGGAGGAAGCTCTTGCAACTATAAGCGGTTTGGAAAGAATGAATTCCAATGCTGGAGAGAATAATGGTGGGATTCAGGTGATGTTTAAACAAGGCACCGATATCAACCTAAAAGCTATTGAAGTTAAAGAAAAGATTGAAAGTGTCAGAAATCAACTTCCTGATGATTTTGAATACTATAATATTTTCAAATTTCAGGATGGTGGTGGAAATACACTTCAGCTCAGAATTTCGAGTAATCGTGATCTAAAAGATGCCTACGATTTATTAAATCGAAATTTAAAACAGCGCATAGAAAGAATTGATGGAGTGGGCCAGGTTACTTTATACGGAGTTCAAAAAAAGGAAATCAGAATAGAGCTTATAACCGATCGAATTCTTAGTTATAATGTAGATCTAAACCAACTTACTGCTACGTTAAGTAGAGCAAATTTCTCGGCAACTGCTGGGAAAATTACGGATAACGGACTTCGCTACAATGTTCGCCCAATGGGAGAACTTACAGGTGTTGAGGATATAGAAAATCTAATTATTGGAGAAAATAATCTACGTGTTAGAGACATTGCAGAAGTTAAATATGTAGAACCTGTTAGAACTGAAGCACGTCATCTAGATCAAAAGTTTGCTGTAGGTTTAGATGTTATAAAAGAATCAACTGCCAATACAGTTGAGATGGTTGACTTGGTTCTGAAAGAAATAGATGAGATTAATAAGCTTCCAGAAATGCAGGGGATTACAATTTATGAGATGAATAACCAAGCAGAAGGTATTTTGAGTTCATTGAGTGAATTATTCAAATCAGGTGTACTTGGAGCTGGTCTTTCTGTCTTTATGTTATTCTTTTTTCTTCGCCAATTTGGTACTACAATGATAGTAGCCACCGCTGTTCCTTTTTCTTTGATTGTTACTTTAGGCTTTTTCTACTTCCTCGATATTTCGTTAAATATCCTTTCTATGATGGGATTAATGCTAGCTGTTGGAATGTTAGTTGATAATGCTGTAGTTGTTACCGAAAATATTCATCGCCATCAGCGAAAAGGTGTTGAAGCTTCCAAGGCTGCTATTATGGGTGCGCGAGAAGTTGGAATTGCAGTGACTGCAGGAACTTTGACATCGGTAGTTGTTTTTCTTCCGAATATTGTAAATGAAAGCTTCATCAAGCCTTATATGTATTACATTGGAATGCCAATCATTATTTCTTTGATTGCTTCTCTTTTAATCTCATTAACAGTAATACCATTACTTACATCTAAGATTAAAGTTCCTGAGAAAAGGAAACATACTGTTATAGATACTTTATCAGAAAAATATGCCACATTTTTAGGTTGGTTTATAGATCGAAGATGGGTTTCAACAATTGGTATTATCGCACTATTTTTTAGTGTAATTATTCCAATAACTGCTGTTAATGTTGATATGTTTCCACGTACTGAACAAAGGGAACTAGGCCTTACCTATAATTTGAATAATTCTTACACACTCGAACGAATTAAACAAGATGTAGATAGAATTGAAGATTATCTATATGAAAATAAAGAAAATTTTGAAATAGAATCTGTTTATACCTACTACCAAGCTGATTTCGCAAATTCTACAATTATTTTAACAGGTGAAGATGAGGCTGTTAAATCAGTTGAACTCATCAAAAAAGAAATTGAAGAAAACCTTCCTGTTGTTGTAATTGGAGATCCTGCATTTGAGTTTCGAAGTAGAGATAATGGTGAACGGTTACGAGTATATGTTCAAGGTGAATCAATGGATGTACTCGAAGGCCTTGCTGAACAAGTTGAATGGAGAATGAACCAAATTGAAGGTCTTGCTGATGTAAAATCGGATGCAGAGATAGGTAAAGATGAGATTCAACTTACCATTGATCATGAACGAGCTAGAAATTTCGGATTAACTTCTTCTGATGTTGCAAGAGCAGTTTCAAGTTCTGTACGTGGTCAGACTCTTAGACGAATTAGAGGAACACAATCAGAAATTGATGTAGTACTTGCATTACAAAATTCTGATCGTCAATCAATTGACGATTTGATGGAATTACCAATAGCAGTTAATACAAACCAAACGGTGAAACTAGCTTCTTTAGCAGACTTCGAACAATCTCAAGGACCAGGTAGAATTTTCAGAGAAAATCGAAAAACTTCATTAGGTATAAATGTCAATTTAGATGGAATTACCATGGATGAAGCAAGACCATTAATCTCACAAGTGATGGATCAACTGGTTTATCCTGCTGGGTATCAATGGAGTTATGGACGTAGTTTCGATAATGATTCTGAAGCTATGAATGTAATGTTGTTCAATCTTGCCATAGCATTCTTTTTAATCTATTTAGTTATGGCAGCTCTATTCGAGTCACTTATTTATCCAACAAGTATTCTTACATGTATTCTATATGGCATTATTGGAATTTTTTGGTTTTTCTTTATAACCGGAACTACATTTGATTTAATGGCAATAATTGGGATCCTCATTTTAATGGGGATTGTGGTAAATAATGGAATTGTGCTTATCGATCATATACTTCATTTAAGAAGTGAAGGTTTTAGCAGAAGAGAAGCTGTAATACAAGGTGGTAAAGATAGAATGCGCCCTATTTTAATGACAGCGGGAACAACTGTTTTAGGTTTAATTCCTCTTTGTATTGGTACAACTCAAATCGGTGGTGATGGCCCTCCTTACTTCCCTATGGCCCGTGCTATTGTTGGAGGATTAACATTCTCTACCGTTGTTACTCTGATTGTACTCCCTTCTATTTATATCATTCTAGATGACATCAAGATCTGGGCTGGTCGTATTGGAATGATTTCTAGAGTATAGTCTCATCTTATTATTATCCCCTCCTTCAATGAGGGGATTTTTGTATGTTTCTGAAAAATTCTACGATGTCAGAAACAAATACATTCCATAAAGAAAAATTTACAATTCGAGCGAATGAAGTAGACCTTAACGGAAACGTAACCTTAAAATCTATTTGCTCATTTTTTCAGGAAGTAGCTGGAAATAATGCCAAAGCTTTGAATTTTGATATTACTGATCTCCATGAAGATGATAGAACATGGGTTTTACATAGGATGGATATCAAAATTAATGCATTCCCCAAATGGCGAGATACCATTATTATTGAAACTTGGCCTGCAGCAGGAGATGCATTACGAGCCTATCGTAATTATAGAATTCTAAATGATCGTGGTAATGAATTAGGATCCTGTTTGAGCTATTGGATGATGCTGAATCTCAAAACTAGACGCCCAGTTCGAATGACAGAAGAAATACTTAATACACGATTATCAAATCGTGAACATGTTCTTGAAGTGAAATCTAATCGCATTTCAGCAATCATTAACCCAAAAAATGAAATTAAATTCAATGTGCGAAGATCAGATTTAGATATGAATAATCATGTGAATAATGCTACTTATATCGATTGGATGTTAGAGAGTATTTCTTCAAAAGAAGCTTCATCTATACAATCTTTTGATATTATCTATATGAACGAAAGCTTGGTAGGAGACATAATCTCTGCATCATCAGAAATTGGTGAAAATAGGTATAGAAAACTTCAACTCATTAACCAAAATGATAAAATTATTGCTTTAGCTGAAGTTATTCTTAGCTAATTTAATCCCACTCTGGTGCAAAGTCTGGATTGATAATCCTAGTAGATTTATCTAGATCATCAATCGCATAGAAATCATCATCTTCTAAAACAAAATCATATATGTCTAAGTTAGCTTCTAAATGCTCTTTTGATGATGCTTTTGGGATTGCAACTACTTGCTCTTGCTCAACCAACCATCTCAAGGAAATTTGAGAAGCCGATTTCCCGTATTTATTTCCAATTTCTTTTAGTAATGGATGATTAATTAATTTTCCTTGTCCTAAAGGACTGTATGCAGTAACTAGTAGATCTTCATCAGCAGCATAATCTAACAGATCAAACTGACCAAGTAACGGATGATATTCTACTTGATTACAAAATATCGGTGCTGCAAGATCTTCATTTATTTCTTTCAATAACTTCATTGGGAAATTACTAACCCCAATATTCAAAGCTTTACCTTGATCCCGAAAAGTTAACATAGCTTCGATCGTTTTCTCAATTTCGACATTCGGATTAGGCCAATGAATGAGTAATAAATCTACATATGGAATATCCAAATCTAGCAACGATTGTTCTGCTGTTTTTAGTAATTTTTCTGGTTCAAGATTATTTCGGTCAATCTTGGTAGTAACGTAAAGTTCATCTCTTTTTATATGACTTTGTTTGATTGCGTTTCCAACTTCTCTCTCATTCTTGTAATCTTGAGCAGTATCAATATGGCGATACCCTAAATTTAGTGCCAATTTTATTACTTGTTCACCACTTTTACCAATAAGGCCAAAAGTACCAAGTCCAATTTCAGGGATCTCAATCCCTTGAATAATTTTTGATTTCATAGTTTAAATGAAGCAGTCTTTTATTTAATATTTATGGTTTAAATGCTATTTAACTAAAGTCATTTTTTGAGTTAAAATCTTATTACCAACTTCAAGTTGGTAAATATACATTCCACTTGGTAGGCCTGATGCATCCCACTCAAACTCATGATCGCCTGGGCTTAAAGTACCTTCTGTGAGAACCGCTACTGGTTGTCCTACTACATTGAATACTGAAAGTTTTACGGGAACTGCGTCAGGTAAATAGAAAGCTATTGTTGTAGTTGGGTTGAAAGGATTAGGATAATTTTGACCAAGAGTGATTTCATCGGGAATTGAAGAAGCTATTTCTTCTACTCCTGGAGGTATAATTATTAAATTAAAACGATGCTTTTCTAATCCTTTTGATTCTAAGATAGGTGATAGTTGTTCCTCTTCAACACTTCTATCTTCATATTCAGTATTGAAATATTCAAACTCAAAAGTCCAATTTTGGCTGAGCTCATATTCCTTTTCTAGTTCTAAATCTTCAATAAATATTTTCCAATCAGATGGAATATCTTTCCAATCTGAAATTGCTAATGTTAACAAATTAGAGTCTGTAGCTTTTACTGATAATGGAAATACTACTTTCTGATTATCTATTAACTCTAAATTAATCGTTGATTTGTGATTTATGCCGTTATTAGCACCAAAATATAAGTAATCATCGGATAAGATTTGTAACTCTGGTTCCAACTCTGGACTTATGACATCTCTTGGTATTACACTTCCATTTTCGAAAAAATTGATATGTAAATTCCTTTGATTTTCTTTTTCACTTATTGAAATACCTAAAATAGATACAGCTTCATTTTCTTCTTCAAGAGACTCATTAGTAGTACTGTACTGAGGAATCAAAAAAGTTAGCTCTACAGGATCAATAACGGAATCAGCACGAATCCAAAACGAGCTATTTGGTGGTATTAGTTCATTTTCAGTAAGTAAAGTAGTCGACATCCACCCTCGTCCATCATTTCCCCATAAATATACATATGGATAAATAGCATTTTCGAACAGTTCTGAATTAATAGTATTAAGTAAATCATAGACTCGAATTGAATCAGAAGTAGAATTAACCAAAAAATTAAAGCCTTCAGACCCATTAATTATTCCATTTTCATTCAAATCAGTTGCAGAAATCGTAAAATTGAGCACTTCTTCGTCAAACTCATTTAAAAGTATTGTTGTAGTATCTACTAATACATTATTAATCTGAGTTAATTGATTGTAAGATAAGTAAGAAAGTCTAGGCTTACTGTAGCTTTGGTTTATTGAATACTCATCAAATAGATCGAATGTTTTTGTCAACTCATTCCAAATGAACCTTTTGTTGTTATCTAAATCTTTTGAATACACATCATCATTAACTATATACCATCCTTCTTGTCTCGGAATCTCATTTTTTACTGATTCACTTAATTGGGTAGATAAGCCCGATGATATCTCAATAGATGAAAAAGATGAAATTGATAGTTCAGTACTACTCGTTTCTCTTTTACTCGTTATTTCATCTCTATTAACCTGAATTCTATACTTGATCTCAGAGATTAATTTATCAGTTTGGTTTATCAAGTCTAAGGTCCCTGAATTGCGAATCAACCAAGGTTCATTTTCATCAGAATCAGGTCTAGATTTTGGATGAGTAACTCGTAAAGTCTGAAAGGCTGGTAAATATGTCCCATACTTAAATTCATGGATTACATTTTTACTTATCAATTGCCAACCCGAAAGGTCTATATCAATATTCTCATTATTCTGTATTTCAATATAGTCTGATGAATCTCCAAAATAATTTACACTTGATATTTGAACAGATGGCAACTCATTATCTTGAATAAATGAAACATGGGAGACAAAGTCACCAAACGACCCTTTTGAAAGGTTCTGTAGTTCAAAAAAAGCGTTTTCTGTTCCTTCAAAATTCTCATCATCTTCAATTGGAATCTCGATTGCATATACTGCATCTCCAATTAAGCCAGTGAAGTTAAAAGTATGTTTTTCAAAACCATTAATGTCAGTTGTATCAGCGATACTAACTTGTGGATTAAAAACAGCATCAACAGTCAATCTAGAACCATCATGTTCATAAATGGCTGCATTTAAAACAATAGATTTACCCTCTCCATTTGTAGAAATACTTTCATCAAATAGAACTACAGGTGGCTTTAAAATTCTAAATGTTGTTCCAAAACTTGGGAAAGAAGTATCATCTTTACCTTTCCACTTTGCAGGATCTGCAACAAATTTTGCTAGCATTGTTGGAGTTCCACTTGCTCCATTTCTTAAGTAATACTGGTAATTCTTCTGTAAGCCAAGTTGTATTAACGAATTATTTTGAAATGAAATACTAACTGGGATATCAGAACCTATATCTTTATTGGGATTCCAAATATCAGCACTTCCCCAACCGATTCCATATATAACTCGAGTAACACCTTCATCCATTTGATATACAAAAAGACGATCTCCATTACCTTTAAAATCTAGTTTCCCTTGAATACTAACTCTTGAATCTTCAATTTCATTAACATGAATATTTGTTCCAGCTTCGATAGGTTTTAATAACTCAATCTCTACTTCATCGCCCACAATACTTAAGGTTTCGGTATCCCAAACTCCATTAGAAAACCTAATAGAAGTTCCGGCTTTTAGAGGTACCAATGGTATGAAGTCAAAAGAGTCTCCAGAGGAATTCACCGTTACCACTACTACATCTGATGGTAATAGCACTGATTGAGACAATACAGAACTACTACTTATCAAAATTAGTAGAAGAAGGGTGATATGGAAGTTACTTTTAAGTGCTCTTGATAGTAGCTCTTGAACCATAAGCAGTTTTATATTAAAACGACAACTCAATTAACAGATTTAGTACCAAAAAGGCACGTTAAATTTTCGTTTTACAATAAATTTAATCTTCGATTTCTGGAGTGTGTAATTTCCCTTCTAATGATGCTACTGTATATGATACTGCTGCATCACCAGTAATATTCACCATCGTTCTACACATATCTAGAATCCGATCAACACCAAGTATTAGAGCAATTCCGGCCACAGGAACTTGAATTGCTTGCAGAACCACTACTAACATCACAATACCAGCACCTGGAACACCTGCTGCTCCAATAGATGCTAGTGTAGCAGTTAACACTATGGTGAGCTGTTGAGCAATGGTTAAATCCATTCCTAATGCCTGAGCAATAAATACTGCTGCAACTGCTTGGTATAAGCTAGTACCATCCATATTAATTGTAGCTCCAATTGGCAATACAAAGCTTGCAACTTCTTCATCTACACCCAAATTCTTTTCAACTCTTTCCATTGTTACTGGTAATGTAGCCGAACTTGAACTAGTACTAAATCCAAGCAGCATAGCTGGTTGAATTGCTTTGAAAAAATCTATCAGTTTCATTTTACTGAATATCTTAAACATGGAGCTATAAACAAGTAAAACGTGTACAACTAATGCCAATACTACCGTTAAGCAATACCATCCTAAAGCTTGCAGTAGCCCCCATGCTTTTCCTAAATCATCTCCAGCTAAATCAACAATTAAGGCCGCCATTAGTGCAAATACACCATAAGGAGCTACATCCATTATCATATCAACTATCTTAATGATCACATCATTAAATGCATCAAATACATTAATAAGAGTTTCCCCGGCTTTCCCACCTACTTTAATAATTCCAATACCTAAAAGAATAGCCACAAAAACTACCTGAAGCATGTTTGCATTTTTACTAGCTGATGCAAAGAAATTATCAGGAACTATTTCCACTAAGAAATCTAATGGTCTTCGTTCCTTAATTTTGGCAGCTCCTTCTTCCTTTTCTCCAATATTGTCTTTATAGGTTTCCTGAAGTTCAATTTTTGTGGATTCTGGCAGTGATTTACCTGGCTGAATTAAGTTAACCGCTATTAAACCAATTGTAATCGCAAAAACAGTGGTAAATAGGTAAATAAGAACGGTTTTACCTCCCATCCTTGAAAGTGATGCTGTATCATTTAAACTGGTAACCCCTGCAACTAATGAAACTAGTACTAAGGGAACTGCGATTAATTTTAACAATGTGATAAAAATTGTACCAAATGGTTTTATAAAATTGAGGGTAAACTCATTAAAACCAACTACGGCAGAAATTAAACCCCATACTAAACCAAGAATTAGTCCAATTACTATTTGCCAGTGTAATTTTTTATACCACATATTTTCCTTCTTTTTTAAATTCTATAGGTTTGAATCTATTGCCCTGAAAATAATACTGCTATTAAAGCAACAAAGGAAGCACTTCCAGATGCCATCCAGTTTACTGTATTATTACCGATCTTATTTGTGTGTTTTGGAAAAAATTTTTTAAATCCCTCATTCAGTTCAGAACCCTGTATTTTCGATCCTAATAATGAATCGATTAAACTCCCTACTATTCCTGAAATTGCAATCAAAAGAAATTGAAAAATGGTCACTTCGTTGTAGGTGATCCAAAATATCAATCCAATAAAAAAAGCTCCTACTAATGACGCAAAGGTACCAACTACGCTAATTCCACCATCTGTACCAGGCCTAACAGTTTTAAAACTTGGCACTAACCAAGTTTTACCTTTCACTCTATGTCCGCCTATTTCTGAAGCCCAAGTGTCTGCTGTAGCTGCAGCCATACTCGCTACACCAGCTATCAAGAAAGCTTCTTGCTTGGTAAGAAACCAGAGCATTACCCATAAAGCGAACCAAAAACCATTCGACCACACTTGCTCACCATCTCTACGAAATTTGTTCTCTTGCAATGATTCTTCATTTAACAAATTTTTTGACAATAATGAGCTCGAAATAAAGAATGTTAAAACTATTGCAGCACCAACAATACCACCTAAGCCAAATGCAATTACTCCAAAAAGAGTAGCTGCTGTCATCCCATCAATAGTGAGCCAATTTAATACGAATGCTATTAATGCAAGTAAAATTGAAAGGGAAAGTGCTATTGTTATTCGTAAATGATCTTCAGCTGTAGCAACAAGTATGAAAATGAAGACCACTGAAAACAGAAAAAAGATATTTATAAGCCGGTCTAGCACGTACTATTATGAAGCTTCCTTATCTATTTCATTAGGTTCATCTCTATCGTGTTTCATAATTGCGAATATTACAACAACAAAACCTGTAAGAATTACTATTGGTGAAATATAAAGTGATATAAATCCATCAACTTCATTTTCAACATACATTGCAGTAAAACCAGATACTATTAATACAATTGCAATTCCTATTAATCGGTAGTTAAATGCCGAGAAAAACATAGGTTGTTCGTCTACTTTTCTTTGATTGCCTTTTGCCATATTGAAGTTTTATAATCCTTAACGTAATTATGGTTTGAAACGGAGTGTGAAGTTATTTAATTATCCACTAACTCCAAAAGATGTGTACTTTCATTTATGCTAAAAATTGTGTTGGCTTCTCAAAGTCCTAGACGAAAAAAATTATTAAGCCAAATTGGGTTCATATTCGAAATTATCCCGAGTAATACAGAAGAAATTATAACTTCAAATAATCCTATTGATATTGTTAACGAGCTTTCTTTACAAAAAGCTAAGGATGTTGCTACCTCAGTTTCTAACGCATTAGTTATTGGTGCCGATACAATTGTAGTACTAAATGGAACCGTTTTAGGTAAACCAAAAAGTGAAGAAGAAGCCATTAGCATTCTCTCTATGTTAAGTGCTAAGGTTCATTCAGTGTTTACTGGGGTTAGTTTTGTTATCACAAACTCAGATAAAAAAATATCATCAACTCATAGTTTTTTTGAGGAAACCAAAGTTCAGTTTAGTTCGTTAAGTAAAAGTGAAATCCAATCGTATGTAGCTTCTGGAAGTCCTATGGATAAAGCAGGAGCTTATGGAATACAAGATGATTGGGGCTCTCTATTTGTTGAACGTATTGAGGGTGATTATTATAATGTTGTTGGGTTCCCCCTTAACAGGTTTTATCAAGAATTAAAGAAAATTGAACCTACATTATTGAATTCGGTTATAATCCCGAAGTATAACTTATGAAAAGAACTGCTTTTTTAATTTCCTTTACCATTTTCCTTTTTGCAGCACAAACTGTTTTAGGTCAGGTTAATAATCAGTTTCAGATTGCAAACCGTCTTATTCAACAACAGCGATATCAAGATGCCTTATCCATTTTAGGGCGAATTACAACTCAAGAGCCCGAAGTTTTCATATTTTTTGATCGATTAATCGAATGCCATACTCAATTAAAGCAATATGAAATTGCTGTCGATTTAATTGAAGAAAACATAAAAAAAGGAAGAAGTATCGGGCAATCCAATGTCTTACTTGGAGAACTGTATCATTTACAAGGAGATACTTCTCGTGCAAATGAAGTATGGCAAAATAATCTTGAACAAAATCCTAATCAATTACAATTGTATCTGTCTACTGCAGATGTAATGATTGATCGTCGGGAATTTAATAAAGCAATCGATGTCTATAAAAATGGTCGGATTGTATTTAATAATAATCTATTGTTTATGTCTGATATCCCTAATGCATATATGCAAGCAGGGGAATATGAAAATGCTATTGCTGAATGGTTACAAATTATTAGATCAAACCCTCAACAAAGTTCAGGCATTCAGCGCCTCTTACTCAACTATAACGATCCATTACTTTATGATATCACCATTTTAGAGCTTGAAGATGAAATAACTGATATGGCACTTAATGATCCCTCATATACTAGTTTTTATGAGTTACAAATATGGCTGCTATTAGAAAATAGTTTATATCGAAGAGCGCTTTCAACTGCAAGAGAATATGAAACTAGTACTTCAAATTTTAATTTCTCATTATTTAATGTTGGTAGAAAATTAGCCGAGAATAATGAATTTGAACTCGCTATTTCAGCTTTTAATTTTTATTCAGAAGGTTCTTTTGGTGAAATTAAATGGCGAGCTGAAGAAGAAAAAGCTTCTACATACACAAAATGGGCTAAGTATTTAAACGATTATAGTCTTGATTTCTCCACAAAGCAGGACAGTCTATTTAATGCTGCAGTAGTTTTACTAAATGACCTTTCTGAACAAGCAAAAAACTATAGCAGGATTGATAATATTTATCTTAAAAAAGCTGAATTAGCTCTAGATTTTGTATTTGACTTACAGGCTGCAAAAAGAGCTACTAGTCTATTGAAAAGTCAACCTGGTAAATTTGAATCTGCTGAAGCTGGTTACCTCGATGGCAGGATTTATCTCGCTCAACAAGAATACACTTCAGCTCGGATCGCATTTACCCGGAGTAATAAGAAAGCAGAAGTCGGCGGAATCGCGGAAAAAACAAGATACTTTTTAGCATTAACCGATTTCTATGCCGGTGATTATGAATTCGCTAAAATTCAGCTTAAAACACTTGGACGTCAAAATACCTCTTTTTACGCGAACGACGCTTTAGAATTACGCCTATGGGTTCAAGAAGGACTTGCAGCAGATACTTCAGGAGAATCGTTGAGAGAATTTGCAAAAGCTCACTATCTGTTAAATGTTGGTAAAGAGGAAGAAGCTAAAAGCTATTTACAAGCAATTGCTAACTCTGCTAGCCCTACTCCCTTCCAAGACGATGCTTATATCATGTTAGCTAAAATTAGTGATATAAATCGAGGTGAGTATTTATCTAATATCTCTACTTATTTACTTAAATCACCATTTTTATCCCTTAAAGAACGTTTACTTTGGGAACAAGCAAAAGCAGCTGACAACGTATTTCTAACTTCTGTTGATTCTGATAACTCATCAAATCAAGACAATGCATTATCTACATCTTTTGATCTTAAAATCGAAGATGTAATAAGCTATTATGAACAATTAATTCTTGAATATCCTCAAGGTTTCTATTCACCATATGCCCGAAAAAGACTTTCTGAACTTCCAAAACCAAATTCTTAACTAATGAAGTCTATCTTTATATCAATACTTCTTTCTCTATTATTGGTGATCAGTGCGTCTGCTCAACAACAAGTTCTTATACCAATGGATGCATCCCAAACAGATCATCTTAAAGCATATGGAGTTATTTTCAACCATATTACTGATGGTTATCCAGCTAAATGGCTACTCAATTATCAAGGTGGGGCATTCATGGCTGTTGTTGATAACGATATTGTTCGAAAAGCAAGACTTAGAAATGTTCAACTTCGTTTATTTAGTAATAGTGAAGCTGCTTCAATCATTGCTGAAGTTGAATCACCTGGATCAAATACGTCGGTAGTTAATTTGGAAAAAGCTCCAATAATCGCTGTTTATACTCCCGATCAAGCACTTCCTTGGGATGATGCAGTTACGCTTGCGCTTACTTATGCAGAAGTAGAGTACGATAAAATTTGGGATGTTGAAGTGTTAGAAGGTAAACTTCAAGAATATGACTGGCTTCATCTCCACCATGAAGATTTTACTGGACAGTATGGGAAGTTCTGGTCTTCATATCAAAATACTCCTTGGTATATAACCCAAGTTCGCCAAATGGAAGCCATGGCTAAAGAATTAGGCTTTTCAAAAGTAAGTGATCAAAAGAAACAAGTAGCACTGGAAATCAAAAATTATGTAGGCAATGGAGGTTTTCTGTTCGCTATGTGCTCTGGTACTGATACGTTTGATATAGCTCTGGCTGCCCAAGGTATTGATATTGTATCTTCTCAATTTGATGGTGATCCTGTTGATCCAAATGCACAAGATCAACTCGACTTCAGCAAAACATTTGCTTTCGAAAATTTTGAGATAAGTCTTAACCCACGCGAATATGAACATGCAAATATAGATGTACCGGTAGCGGTTCGTGAAGTTGATCAAAGTTTAGATTTTTTCACCTTATTTGACTTTTCAGCCAAATGGGACCCAGTTCCAACAATGCTAACACAGAATCATGTTAGTAGTGTACGCGGTTTCTATGGTCAAACCACCGCATTTCGAAGTGAAAAGGTAAAATCATCTGTCGTAGTTTTGGCAGAATCGCCGGGAAGAAATCAAGTGAAATATCTTCATGGAAATTATGGTCAAGGTACTTTCACTTATTACGCTGGTCATGATCCAGAGGATTATATGCATCGAGTAAATGACCCTCCCACAGACCTAGCATTGCACCCAAATAGTCCTGGCTATCGACTCATTTTAAATAACATTCTCTTCCCTGCAGCAAAAAAGAAAAAGAGAAAAACATAATTCATGTTTAACCCATAACATTTGTATGAAGCCTAGTCGAAATTTTGAAGACCTTGTAGATCTAGTAGCTATCCTCAGAAAAGAATGCCCTTGGGATAAAAAACAAACTCATCAATCAATAAAAGATAATCTTATTGAAGAAGCCTATGAAGCTATTGAAGCATTAGATGCAGGCGATTTTGATGAATTCGAAAAAGAACTTGGCGACCTCCTACTTCACGTAGTTTTTCATAGTAATATGGCTAGCGAAACGAACACCTTCGAGATAGGCGATGTGATTTATACGCTCATGGATAAATTAATTCGAAGGCATCCACATGTTTTTGGCGAAACAATTGTTGATGGAGAAGATCAGGTTGCTGAAAACTGGGAAAATATCAAATTAACAGAAGGTAAGAAGTCTACACTTGATGGATTACCTGGTCACTTACCAGCTCTTATAAGAGCGCAAAGAATGCAAGAAAAAGCTGCGAATGTTGGTTTTGATTGGCCCGAATGGCGACAAGCTTGGGATAAACTTGAGGAAGAAATTCAGGAGTTTAAAGAAACACTCAACCAAAATGATCCAGAGAGATCTGCCGACGAATTTGGAGATATCCTATTTTCGATGGTTAATGTTGCTCGTTACTTTGATTTAGTGGCTGAAGACAGTCTTCGAAAAACCAATCGTAAATTTGAACAACGCTTCCGTTTTGTCGAAGAGAAATTAAAAGAGCAGGGCAAAGCTTTGAAAGATTCTACCCTTGAAGAAATGGATAAGTTCTGGGAACAATCAAAGAAAGAAGAATCCTAAACTCTATCTGAAAAGCGCTCTAAAATCTTTTCCTTTTTTGATTTTAGTAAATATGCACCTACTGCAACGGTAATAGCAGTGGCTGTTGCTACCAACACCCAGAAACCTGAAAAGCGAAAGAAGCGGGTAAAAGTCTCTGACCAAAACGCAGCATACAAGCCAATAACCGACCAATTCATGAACTCATAATGAAACTCTAACCAAGTTTTTGCCGGTTTTTTTAGATAGGCTGGGATTAATCCTCCCAATAAAGTCAAAAAACTAAAAACAGCTGCCGCATGAAAAGGACCAAATTTCCCAAATAGTTTGTAAATCAGTAATGCAGTGAGATTCAAAACTATCATTGAAATTGCATATGAATACCCTACCCAAATATGCTTTTTAGTCCCCTTTTTTAACAATACTACACCCATTCCAAAGAACATTGCTAAAATTGCTGAGACAAAGTGAGTAAGACCTAAAGTATCAAATTGATATAAATTCATTATTTCTTCATTAAAATAAACTTGATTGAACTACGAGACTAAGGATTGTGTGTTACAGCACAAAAAGCCCTTTTTTCTATTTAAATAATTCCTACTGTTTCATTACCTTTAATGCCCTTCTTAAAAAATAAAATAAGAAGAAATTTTTGGCAAAAGATAATTGTTAGAGTTGGTAATCAGGATGTTCCGGGAATAATCACTAACAACGAACAAGATTTAAAAAAGGAAGTACAAATGTGGACAGACCTACACACTGGCTTTGATGAAAGTAAGTATCCACACATAAATAAAGGATTAGACGGTATTGTTGCCTTCTCAACCACTAAAAGTTTTATAGATGGAGCTGTTGGTGAGCTTATTTATGCTGGTTATAACATTGATACTTTAGCAGAGAATGCAACTTTTGAAGAAGTTTGCTTCTTGCTTTGGAATGATAGACTTCCGAATTCTGAAGAATTAGCTGCCCTAAATAATGAGTTAATTAAAGAAAGAAGCTTACCACAAGTTGTATTAAACTATTTAACGACTACCGATAAAGAATCAGAACCAATGGCCGTACTTCAGTCTGCTGTTTCTATGTTGGCCGATTTTGATCCTACCAAAGGTAAGTTTGATAGCGAATTATTCATGAGTCAAGCTATTTCTATTACAGCAAAAATCCCTAGCATTATTGCTGCATTTGATCGTTATCGCCATGACAAAGAAGTTATTGCACCTCTTAATTCAGGAAGTACTGCTTTTAACTTTCTATATATGTTGAATGGTGAAGAGCCAGGTACCCAAGCAGAAAAAACAATGGATCTCTGTTTAATTCTTCATGCAGAACATGGAATGAATGCTTCTACATTTACTGCTCGTACCGTTTGTGCAACAATGTCTGATATTTACTCATCTACTACTGCAGCAATTGGAGCATTAAAAGGCCCTTTACATGGTGGCGCAAATACTGCAGTAATGAAAACTCTTATCGAGCTTGGTAAAGATGGAAAAGATGCTGATGCCGTTGCCTTTACAAAAAACAAGTTAGCCAATAAAGAAAAGATAATGGGCTTTGGGCATAGAGTTTATAAAGTGTTTGATCCAAGGGGAAGACACCTTCAAAAAATGGCGAAAGCATTATCTGAAGAAACTGGTCATGAAGAATTATACAGATGGTCAATGGATATGCTAAATACGATGAAATCCGAAAAGAACATTGATCCCAATGTTGATTTCTTTTCAGCTACGGTTTATTACTCTATTGGAATTCAGCCAGATTTATTCACTTGTATTTTTACTATGAGCCGTGTTTCAGGTTGGACAGGTCATTTTATGGAGCAAGCTGCGAATAACCGATTGATCAGACCTCGCGCGCTATATGTTGGTGAAAAAAATCTGGATTGGACTCCTGTAGAAAAAAGATAATCCACTAATTTTTATAGAAATTTAAAAAGCCCGGTCAATCGATCGGGCTTTTTTTATTTAATTTTTATTCACTACTACTCTCTTTCAAGATTGCATAAATATATTGTATAATTAATCTATGCGTACTCGCTCTCCAATTTATCGCTTTCTCACTTTTACGGGTATTGCCTATGCAATTGCATGGGGGCTTTTTTTAGTCTTTGTTATTGAAGCCAATTCGTTAGAAAATACAGATGCGGCAACTTTGATCACATTAGTAGAAACGGGCAACTCTCCTGCTACTAATTTGCCCTCTTCATTTCTATACGCCCTTTCTCGAGTTATTGATTTCTCCTTTTCCATTTCAGGTATTGTCTCAATTCTTTTATTCCAAGGTTCTTCTGGGATCAAAAATCTTTGGAGCCGTTTAGATCCTCGGGGAATTCGACCTATAATTTGGCTGATTGCCGTACTACCCCTTTTATTCTACGGACTTGCCGCATCTACTCACCTCTTGACTTCAGAAACGGTAACTATTAGCACAATGGAACCAGAATTGTTCAGAAAACTCCTCTTTGGGCTTCATAATGGACTTTTAGCCTCTATTTTTTTGAGAGGTGCTTTTGGAGAAGAGTTTGGACTACGAGGCTTTGCCTTACCTAATCTTCAGATAAGATATCGAGATGGAATAGCTTCGTTTATAATTGGAGCATCCTGGGGACTTTGGCATCTTCCAGTTCTTATTGGGCGGGGACCAATAGATATCGTGCTTTATCTAATTCTCGTTTTAGGCTTAAGTCATATTTTCACATGGTTGTTTACGCGAAGCGGTGGCTCACTAGTTCCGGTAATACTCTTTCACGGATTCCAGAACTGGGAAGATGGATTTGAAATCATGATTCCTAGCCTTATTGGAACTGACTGGGAACTCATTTCTTCCCTTCTTATTCTTTCAATGGGAATCTGGGTAACCGTTTTAGTCTGGCGGAATAATACAAGTACTTTTGAAAAAGGATAATCAGCTACATTTGTAGACTTCTATTCATATCTATTGTAGTTCTCACTTAAATAATCTTTCTTAAGTCGAATTACATTTCAACAGGTGATATATGATCAAAACTTTCTACTTTCTTATAATTATTTCCATTTCTTTTCCTCTACAAGCACAAGAGTCGCAATACCTTACCCAAGAAAATATCCACTATTATTCCGAATCGGTGAATCAATCAGACAGCTATATAAATGAGCGTTGTGTCTTAGATATCTATTACCCAGAGGATGTGAAAGACTTTGCGACTATCATCTGGTTTCATGGAGGTGGATTAACTTCTGGAAATAAAGAAATCCCACAAGCATTAAAAGATAAAGGTGTCGCTGTAGTCGGAGTTAATTATAGATTATATCCGAATATTGGTGCTCCAACATATATAGCAGATGCGGCGGCTTCTGCTGCATGGGTTCTGAATCAAATAGAAAGTTATGGCGGTGACCCTTCGATGGTATTTCTATCTGGGCATTCGGCTGGAGGTTACCTTGCAAGTATGGTTGGACTAGATAAACAATGGCTTGGAGAATATGACATTGATGCTAATAGAATTGCAGGACTGATACCATTCAGTGGACATACTATTACACATTTTACCGTCCGAGAAGAACTTGGCATATCAGGCACTCAACCTATCATCGATGAGCTAGCCCCACTATTTCATGTACGAAGTGACGCTCCTCCAATGTTACTTATTACTGGTGATAGAGAATTAGAACTACTTGGTAGATATGAAGAAAACGCTTATATGATGCGTATGATGAAGATTATAGGTCATACAGAAACTCGACTTTATGAACTAGATGGTTACGGTCATGGAATGACTGAACCCGCTTTCCCTTTACTACTAAAAGAAGTAGAACGGATCAAAAGTAGAAAGGTAAACTAGAAAGTGAACAGTTAACAAATGATCAAGTTCTTTAGGAAAATCAGACAAGACCTACTTATGGAAAACAAAACCGGCAAATATTTAAAGTACGCAATTGGAGAAATTTTGTTGGTAGTGATTGGGATATTGATCGCTCTTTCCATCAATAATTGGCAACAGGACAGAACCAATCAACAACTAGAATATCGCTACATCACCAATATGATAAGTGAGTTAAAAAGAGATTCTGTTGGCCTCGAATCTTTATATCAACAATTACTTAATAAAGACAGAATCAAATATGTATATCTGGACATGCTAAAGAATAATCAAAAAGATGATTCTCTTAAAGCATATTTCGGTTATCAATGGGATCCGGTTCGACCCTATGTACCATCTAGATCAACCTTCACTGAAATGATAAGTAATGCGCATCTAGGATTAGTAAAACCAAATAATTTAAGAGAGCATATAGTTGAAACTTATACGAATTATATCGATTTCACTTCCAGAGAATCTGACCAATTCGAAGGAGGTCTACTACTAATTGAGGCGCTTCGATTAAGGGTGCCTGATCTAATAGATCCAACCATAGTAGATATTTTAAATTTAAAGGACGACTTTTATATCATAAATAGAATGACCTTGAATGGCTCAAGAACTCGAAGTGAGGACTACAGAAAAATGCTTATAGAGTCGAATGATCTTTTACAGCAATTAAAGGTCTATCAAGCAACATTAGAATGATCAAGTTCTTTAGAAAAATCAGACAAGACCTACTTATGGAAAACAAAACCGGCAAGTATTTAAAGTACGCCATTGGAGAAATTGTATTAGTGGTGATTGGGATTTTGATTGCACTGCAAATCAATAATTGGAATGAAGGACAGAAGCAAAAAGAACTCGAGATAAAATATCTTACAGAAATCAGAAATAGTTTAGAATCTGATTTACCAGATATCGAATTCAATATTGAGTTCAATAGAAGTAAACTTAATTCTCACCAAGTCATACTTCAATACATAAACGGCGAACTTGAGTATTCTGACTCTCTATCTTTTCATTTCTCTAACTTATTATTCAATACAAGAACCCTGATAAATACGAGTGCTTACGAGAACTTAAAATCTCGTGGTCTAGAAATCATTTCGAACGACTCGTTGAGAATGAGTATCACAAGGCTTTACGCCTTTGAATTCCATAATCTTGTTGATTTTGAAACAAAAGACGATCATGTATTTCAGTACAGCCAATTTCTGCCAGAAATAACAAATGCACTCAAAATAAATTCGTTAAACCCAAATGAAGGATTCGTTTCCGGAGCAGCCGAACCTATCGATATTACTGGTATTAAGGATGATATTTCTTTTAAAAATACACTCCTAATAAATTTAGTACTGAGGCAGTATATGGTAGATAACTACGAAAACTTAATCGAAATGGTTAAAGATGAAATTCAAGAAATAGAAGCGGAATTACAGAAATTAAACTAGTAAAATCTTCCACCCAAAATTGCCCATTTACCATTGATGATTGGATATCCCTTATCCCCTCTTTTTTCATCAAATTCACATTATCCCTACATAGTAATCGCATATTTGTGATAAACAATAAAATATCATGACTAAGCAGATTAAAATATTAGGATCCGGATGTGCTAAATGCCAATCGCTAACTGGGGTTGTAAAGGATGTAGTTTCAGAAAATAACATTGATGCGACCGTTGAAAAAGTGGAGGACATGATGGAAATCATGAAGTTCGATGTGTTGAGCACCCCCGCTTTAGTAATCGATAACGTAGTTACTATATCAGGCAGAATCCCTTCTAAAGACGAAGTATTGGCACTCTTAAACTAATTGGAATAACTAATTATGTTTGATTGGGCACAATATCTTGCCGATTGGTTAGTCTACGATGTGTTGGACTTAGCCCAAGAACAGCATCTTGCAGAAGCTCTGCATTTCTTTATTTATGACACCACCAAGATTCTAATCCTCCTTTTTCTAGTCATCTTTCTTATGGGAGTAGTGAATAGCTACTTCCCTGTCGAGAAGGTTAAAAATTATCTTTCTCGAAATAAATTCTACGGCTTAGAATACCTCATGGCTAGTTTTTTTGGAGTGGTAACGCCCTTCTGTTCTTGTTCATCCGTTCCCTTATTTATCGGCTTTGTGAAAGGTGGTATTCCTCTTGGTGTCACCTTTGCTTTCTTAATTACTTCTCCCCTAGTAAATGAAGTCGCTATTGGACTTTTTGTTGGCTTATTTGGTTTAAAAACCACCATCATCTATGTAATTAGTGGGGTATTATTAGGAACCATATCTGGGATTATTCTTCAAAAACTGAAACTGGAAAAGTATCTGACCCCTTGGGTGAAAGAAGTGCTGGCCAACGCCCAACGAGATCAGGATAAATTTCAAGCAGAGAAGCAATCACTTAAACAAAGATTGCCAATTATCTGGACAGAAGTAGGCACCATTCTCAAAGGCATTATTCCTTATGTATTGATTGGTATAGTTATTGGGGGATTAATGCACGGTTATATTCCCCAGGGCTTTTTTGAAAATTATATGGCTAAAGACAATCTTTTTGCTGTGCCTATAGCTACTCTGGTAGCCGTACCAATGTATTCTAACGCTGCAGGAATACTTCCAGTAGTTCAGGTTTTGGTTACAAAGGGAATTCCATTAGGTACAGCTATTGCTTTTATGATGGGTGTGGTCGGACTATCCTTACCCGAAGCCATGCTTCTCAAAAAAGTAATGACTTTAAAACTCATAGCTATCTTCTTTGGAGTTGTTACACTATGTATCATTCTTTCTGGATATCTATTCAACATCATATTATAGGTTTGGGATAAGTAACTGTTTGTGGTTTAGCGGGAATTCATCTTTCTTCATCCTCTTAATATTTTTATTTGAGATGCAGATTTAAAAACTTAAAACTATACTGGAATGGTAGAAAAAGAGATTATAAGGAAAGATGAAGGCGAGAATTATAACTACTCCCAAGATCATTGTTTTATCAAACTTTCATCAAAGCATACTAATGGTGAATTGTGCTTTGTTGAGGACAAAATAAAACCTGGATTTTTCTTAGCTCGACATCATCACAAAATCATGACCGAAGTGTTCTACATTCTAGAAGGTGAAGTGGAGCTCATCTTTGATGATGAAACTATTATCTGCAAAACAGGAGACACAATCACTGTTCCTCCGAATGTTTGGCATGCAGCAAAGTGTGAAAAAGGTGGTAAGATGTTAACTATATTTAAAAACGGACAGTTTGATCTATTCTTAGAGAAACTGTCCACAATGTCAGAAAATGAATTTGCCGATAAAGAGTTGATGAAATCCATATCAGCAGAATTTGACATCTACGAAGAATAAATTAATCCCTTACTTCACCACCAAGTTCACAATCCTTCCTGGCACAAAGATTTCCTTCACTAGATTTCCTTCTGCTAAATATTTAGCGATGTTAGCTTCACTCTTAGCCAAGTTTAACACAAAGTCTTTGTCTTTAGCTTTATCTGCCGGCACGTAAATATCTGCTCGTACTTTTCCATTTACCTGAATAGGATACATGATTTCATCGGCTTTTAGATATTCTTCATTAAAAGCTGGCCATTCTGAATAAGCTATTGTATCACTTTCACCTAGTTTCGTCCATAATTCTTCTGCAATATGTGGAGCATAAGGAGCTAATATTTGAACAAAAGATTTTGCTACTTTTGTAGGAATGCTTTCCCACTGATTCGCTTCATTTACAAAAATCATCATCGCTGAAATTCCAGTGTTAAAACGCATTTCTTCTATGTCTTCAGTTACCTTTTTAATGGTTTCATGAAGGGCTTTTAGCTGATCTTTTGAAGCTTCAGAATCATCAACCGTCGATTTTATATTTCCACTTTCTTCATCAATAAGTAATCTCCAAGCCCTATTTAGGAATCGGTTTACGCCATCAACTCCTTTTGTACTCCAAGGCTTAACTTGCTCAAGTGGACCCATAAACATTTCATATAAACGAAGTGAATCGGCACCGAACTGTTCAATCACATGATCAGGATTGATTACATTTCCTCTACTTTTACTCATTTTATGAGCACGAGCATCCACTTTTATATCGGTTCCTTTTTGGAAAAAGCTGTCTCCTTTCTTTTCAACCTGATCATCAAATAGCTTTTCACCATCTTGAGAAGTGTATTCCATTTCCCCAAGAATCATTCCTTGGTTTACTAATTTCTGGAAAGGCTCTTTGGTAGAAACCACTCCTAAATCGAATAATACTTTATGCCAAAAACGTGCATATAATAAATGAAGAACGGCATGCTCTGCTCCACCCACATATAAATCTACAGGCATCCAGTATTTTTCATAATCTGGATCAACTGGACCGCCTTCCCAATTTGGAGAAATATATCGCAAGTAGTACCAGCAAGATCCTGCCCATTGAGGCATAGTATTCGTTTCTCGTACTGCTGGTTTTCCTGTTTCAAGATCAGTGGTTTTTATCCAATCCGTAGCATTGGCTAATGGTGGCTCGCCATCTCCTGTCGGCTGATATTTTTCAACTTCAGGAAGTTCAAGAGGTAATTCACTTTCCTGAATGGCTTTTGCTTCACCATCAACATGAATAATTGGAAAAGGTTCTCCCCAATAACGCTGACGTGAAAACAGCCAGTCACGGAGTTTATAATTCACCGCTTTAGTTCCAGACCCTTTCTCTTCGAGCCAAGCTATGATTTTCTTTTTAGCAGGTGCTATCTCAAGTCCGTCTAAGAAATCACTATTAATAGCTACTCCATGTCCAGTATATGCTTTTCCTTCAAATCCTTCTGTTGGTTGAACGGTTCTGACAATAGGTAAATCAAATTTTTCTGCAAATTCCCAATCTCGTTCATCTTGTCCTGGCACAGCCATAATAGCTCCGGTACCATAACTCACTAACACATAATCAGATATCCAGATTGGAATTTGTTTTCCATTTGCAGAATTAATGGCATATGCGCCTGTAAAAACACCTGTTTTATCTTTATTAAGTTCTTGACGATCCAGATCAGACTTTAGCGCTGCATTGCCTTGATATTCAGCCACTGCATCTTTATGCTCTTTGGTGGTAATCTTAGCAACTAACTCATGTTCTGGTGCAATCACCATATACGTTGCCCCAAAAATAGTATCTGGTCTTGTCGTATATACTCTTAGTTTTTCATCAAAACCATCAATTTGAAAATCTATTTCAGCACCAACGGATTTTCCAATCCAGTTACGCTGCATGTCTTTCAAAGATTCTGGCCAATCTAACTCATCTAAATCCTGTAATAATCGTTCTGCGTAAGCTGTAATTTTTAACACCCATTGGCGCATCGGCTTACGGATAACTGGATATCCACCAACTTCACTTTTCCCGTCAATTACTTCTTCATTTGCAAGTACAGTTCCTAATTCAGGACACCAATTCACTGCCACTTCATCTTCGTACGCCAATCCTTTATTGAACAACTGAAGGAAAATCCACTGTGTCCATTTAAAGTAATTCGGATCGGTTGTATTTACTTCTCGGTCCCAGTCATAACTAAAGCCAATCGCCTGCAATTGCTCGCGAAAACGATTGATATTTTTCTCAGTAGTTATTTTAGGATGAGTCCCTGTTTTTACCGCGTACTGTTCTGCCGGTAACCCAAATGCATCCCATCCAATTGGATGAAGTACATTAAAGCCATTCATCCTTTTATAGCGCGCAATGATATCCGTTGCAGTATAACCTTCTGGGTGACCTACATGTAATCCGGAACCACTCGGATATGGAAACATATCCAGAACATAGAATTTGGGTTTAGTGGTATCGGTTGGAGTTTTGAAGGTCTTATTTTCGAGCCAGTACTTTTGCCATTTGGTCTCGATATCTGCCGGATTGTAGGAGTGCATTTACGCTTTATCTTTTTATTTTCTTTGAGAAAGTCTATCATTAACGAATCTCTAAAATAACATTATTCTCGGCTTATCTCGAATGCGGATTTTAAAAAAAAGTTTCTTCTTTTTGTTAATCATTTTCTCCCTTCCATCTATAGCAATTGCTCAAGATTCGAATCAGGGACAGTTAATGATACATGTTAATTTACCCGAACCCTTTTACTTGGTAAATGGCACTGATTTAATTAATGCAGTAAAGGTAGATTCGGGTGAGGTAATAGATTTAACAGCAGGTCTTTACACCTTTACCATTGTTTCTGAATTTGTGGATAATCATTCATTCAAAGTACAGATTATTCCAGGCGAACAGATCGATTACTCTTATAGATTTACAGTCTTTAGAATTGACTATAGATCCTCCTTTGTACAGCTTGAAAATCAGGAGAATTTAGTAATCAATACAGATCTTGATTCTGAGATTTTTCTAAATGGAAAGCAAATTGGGAAGCACTATGCTTCTTTATTAGTAAAACCCGGCGTTTATGAAATAGAAACGGTCCATCCTACTTTTGGAAAATTAACAGATAAAATTGAAGTCAGTTGGTATGAAACGATATACTTTGCAAGATTCAATCAACCACAATTCGCTAATGCTTCGGGTTTTAATTATATGCCTGGTGCAGGCTATTTAATAAATGGCGAAAAGGATAAAGCCATTTTCACTTATTTAACAATGGGCTTTTTAGTTGGCTCCTATTTTTCATTAGATCGCAAAATACGTGAACAAAGTCCGATTTTTGATATCAATAAATTAGAAAGGTTGCAAACTGCTTCTTTAATAGGACTTGGAGTGGTATATGTACTTTCAACTATTGACGGAGCTCGAAAACCTAGAAATGGGTACCCAGGAGATGATTCAAAGCTTGAATTAACAAGTTTCGGATTAAATGAAAACTTAGGACCTAATGCAGGTTTCAGGATTAATTTTAATAATTAGATAACCTCAATCCCATCCGGCTTCCACCACAAAGGTGGCCTCTGAGCCAGACTTAAAAAATCAGAATTAATATCAGTTATCTTTACTCCAGCTGTATAAACAGTTTGCACTGCTGCTCCGAATTTTTCCTTTAGTTCTTTAAGTTTATTCTCATCACCCTCAACCCAATGCAATGTGAAATCGAGTTCAGGGAAGTCTTCACTTTCTTCGATCAGGAAATCATCGAGCCAGGCTTGCGGTCGATGAATGGCTTTGTTGTATGCAAATTGGTAAGCTAGAGCCTCTGTTGGCTTTTGATGCTGTGGATTCTTCAACCAAAACGATTCAATATAGTCTTGGAAATGGCATTTCAGTTTATTGAATCGTATCGGACTTACCACAACAGCTACCGAACGACATCCTTGTCCTCCATATCTGAAAATTGCTTCCACTAAATCGGTAATTACTTCTGGTTCTTCATTAGTGATATACGCCATTGAAAACTTAGCGGTTCGAATCACAAGTTCGACATGCTCACTTGAAGCATTCAGTTTCTTTAATTCCTCTTTTACTTTTGGAACGGATGCTGAAGAACCAGCAAAAAGTACTTTGTCGGCTTTAAGGTTTTCGAATAAGGTTAAATCGGTAGAATAATTGATTTCCGTTTCTATTCCCGAATTTCTTAACTCTTCCAAAAATGAAGAAAGTAAATACGGATCTTTCTTGGAAAGCTTTCCATAATAATGTGCGCCGGAAAGTATAGTTCCTAAGGCATCTTGAAATCCTACTAGCGGAAGATTCCCAGCATGTAAACATAGAACTTTTTGTCCTATTGAATTTTTTCCCTCTCCTAAATTAGCACGTTTTGCCCATTCTTCAATCTGACCTGAGTCAATGTTCTGTTTTAAAGCTCTGATTTGGAATTTGATGTCTTCGAAGCTAAATAATCCCTCTTCTACAGTTTGTTCAATGGCTTCTTTAAGTGAATGATTATCAGGTTGCAACCACTTTTTTGTTGCTTCTGATACTTTTGATATGTGGGTTTTGATGTTCATATATAAGTCACTCAGAGCGAAAGCGAAGAGTCTTCAAAATACTAAAACTAGCTAGGAATATGCTATGCAGATCCTTCGGAAGTATCCTCAGGATGACAGTGTTAAGATAATTAACTCTTAATTTAATCATTCTTAATTAATATTTGGCTTTGTAGATTTCTCTCCCGAATTCTCGGGATGGAAATGGCAAAATCCGTTGTTGAAAGTTCATGTTAAACGTTCATTCTTCTTTGTCACTTTGTATCTTTGCTACTTTGCCTCTGCTACAAACTAATCCTGATCAATTAAAAAATTACAGCCTCGAAGATTGATCGGATTCCATCTCCCCAATACTTGAAACTCCCCCCTTTCATTCTCAATTCCTTTATCTCCAGTTAATAGAAATGAACAGGAATATAAGTTTGCAAGGTCAATCACTCCAATCAGACCTTCTTCACCAAAAGGAACTTCCATCATAGGGTTTTTAGGATTTCGAATAGAAACGTTCATCCAAGGATCACATCTGAACCATTCATTTCCAAAACTATAAGCCTGACTTAATAACTCAGTCATTCCGTATTCTGAATGCACGTTCTCTTTTGGTAAGTCGAACCCATCAGAAAGATTAGCATGTAGCTCTGCTTTAGTCATTTCGCGACGATGTGTTTTCATCCCACCTGTTTCCATAATGATTGAATCTTTGGGGAGATCAACATCACCAAGTTCAATCAAATCTAGTAAACCAAATGCTGCACCAAATAGCATTACTTTTTTTTCCCTTGATTTAATTTCTTGAATTAAGTTTTTATCAATTGCCTTACCTAATTCTAAAAACCGACTTATTCCCGTTTTATCTTCCTCGATAAGCACATTTAGCAACCAAACTAGGGAGGAATGAGGATTGGAATTATAGCCTGGTGTATATGCTAATACCACGAACTCATTCAAATCATAAAACTGATTCATTCCAAGGATAATCGATTGCTTATAGAGTTCTAGATCTGAAATGTAATGTCGACTTCGGTTCATCCCCGTTGTTCCACTACTTTCGAAAAATTCTAAATTTTGAGTTTTGACTTTTGAATTTGGTTGTGATATAACTGTAGCATCTTTAAAAGCTTGAATTGGTAGAAGTGGAATCTCACCTATTTCTTTAACTTGATTTACACCAATAGCTTTGCAAAATTTACCGTACACAGTATTATGTTCTTTTTGGAATTCAAAAATCTGAAGAGCTTTTTCCTTAAAAGATATTGAGGTGTCTAAAATAAATTTTGAATCGAGTACCATACTCAATCAACTTGTATTGTTAACACTGATTTATCGGTGAGTATATAGAACTGCCCGTTCATTTTAACAACATCTTTGATTACTAAATCTTCTGGGAACAAGATGTCATCTTTTGTGCCTCTTGAATTTCGAATTCCGGAAGCACTAATTAACCATTCTTCACCTTTTTTATCTACAAAAAGCTGAATAGCACCTTCTAAAGGAAAACTTCGAACTTGCACCCCATTATAGGCTAGAAGATGATATTGCTTCGATTTCAGATCCAAAATGTATAAGTCTTTACCCATTAATTGTAAATCGCTTACCTCTTTTATGACACTAGGTATCTGAAACTCATCTCTTTTATTTCCTAAGTCATCAACGCTAATGATCGAGTTTGAATCATTATCATAAAAGAATAACTCGTTAAAATTATTCACACTTAAATGAGTAGGTCTAATGGGTCTACTCGAACGTGCTCTAGGATATCTTCTTAACGTAGTTAAATACTGAAACCGTCTATCAAAGATCTGAATTCTATTATTTCTATTATCTGAAACATATACTTTGAGTCCATTGGTGGCGTCAATATCTATGGGTGTATCAAACTGGTAATCACCGCTACCAAGTCCACCAATTGTTTCCACGATATCACCAAGGTGATTGAGTTTTATAACTCTATTTCTACCTGATTCTACAACAAATATAAAATCTTGAGTAACATAAATAGAGGTCGGTTTTTTTAGATTAGTATAAATTACTTCTGGACCTACAGACTTATTTTGCGCAAAGATTGTTGTTGCACAAAAAATTATGCATACCAGTAAAAGCTGAAGTTTTTTCACACTAAATGTTTTAATCCTTTAGCACCGACGTCACTTCTATAAAAAGCTTTGTCAAAGTGAATTTTTTTGATCTCTAAATAAGATTGGTCGATTGCTTCTTGTAAAGTAGCACCAGAACCTACCACGTTCAACACTCTCCCACCATTTGTTACTAACGTACCGTTTTCTTTTTTAGTCCCAGCATGAAAAACTATGCTATGTTCAATTTCTTCAATTCCTGTAATCTCTTTCCCTTTTTCATACGATTCAGGATAGCCTCCGGAGGCTATTACAACCGTACACCTATATTGATCATCAAAATCAATTACCGTTTCTTGAAGCTTTCCCTCTGTACATGAGGCGATTACTTCCAGTAAATCTGATTTCATTCTTGGTATGATAACCTGACATTCAGGATCACCAAAACGACAATTATATTCTACCACTTTTGGACCATCTTTTGTGATCATCAGACCTACATACAAAATACCCTTGTAAGGATATCCTTCTGCTTTCATTCCATCAATAGTTGGTTTAATGATATCTCGATCTGTAATCTCTAAAACTTCTTGAGTAGCAATAGGTGCTGGTGAATAAGCTCCCATACCACCCGTATTAAGTCCAGTATCGCCTTCACCAACCCGTTTATGATCTTGTGCATTACCTATAACTTTGAAGCTATTTCCATCACAAATTGCAAAAACGGAAGCTTCTTCGCCATCCATGAATTCTTCAATAACTAAGCGGGAAGCTGCTCCACTTAACGATCCACTTTTTAATTCTTCAAGAGCCTCTAAAGCTTCTTGTTCTGTTTCGGGAATAAGTACCCCTTTTCCTGCAGCTAATCCATCTGCTTTTAGAACAACTGGATATTTAGCTTCTTTTTTAATGTATTCAGCGGCTTTATCAAATTCATCCTGACTAAATACCTCATACTTTGCAGTAGGAATATGATGCCTTTTCATGAAATCTTTGGCAAATTCCTTACTTCCTTCAAGCATAGCAGCCTGTTTTTTTGGACCAAAAACAGCATGATTTTTGGCTTCAAGAAAGTCGGCAATTCCATCAACCAAAGGTTGTTCAGGTCCAACAACTGTTAAGTTAATGTTATTGGATTGAATGAATTCCCAGACAGCGTCATGATTTGAAACATCTAAAGAGACGTTTTTACCAAGTTCAGCTGTTCCTGGATTTCCCGGAGCAATGAAAAGTGTATCGAGTTTTTGAGATTTAGCGATACCCCATGCTAATGCATGTTCTCTACCGCCACTTCCAATCAGCAGGACATTATAACTCATCTTTTAAGAAAGTTTTTCAGCAGTGGTAATAATTTGTGCAAAACTGTCTGCATCTAAACTGGCACCTCCAATCAGGCCACCATCAACATCTTTTTGGCCTAGAAGTTCTTCGGCATTTCCTGGTTTCATACTTCCGCCATAAAGAATTCTAATACCTTCAGCAGTATCTGCATCATAAATACCAGTAACTACAGATCTAATATGTGCATGCATTTCTTGTGCTTGAGCTGGACTTGCAGTTTCACCTGTGCCAATAGCCCAAATAGGCTCATAAGCAATTACTACACTTAATGCATCGTTCTCATTAATTCCTTCAAAAGCAGCTGTAATTTGATCTTTAACCAAGTCGAAATGAACATCAGCTCTACGTTGATCAAGTGTTTCACCAACACAAACAACTGGACCTAAATCGTGCTCAAGTGCTTTATGGGTTTTTTTGTTAACACTAGCATCTGTTTCGCCAAAATATTCTCTACGTTCGGAATGGCCAATAAGTACATAAGTACAACCTGCTTCAGTAAGCATTGAAGCACTCACTTCTCCGGTAAAAGCACCATTATCTTCGAAATGAAAATTCTGAGCACCTACTTCAATATCGGTATCATGTAAGTAATTAACCGACATTGAAAGTGACACTGATGGTGGACATACTAAAACATCTACATCTTCAGAAACTTCTGCTTTCTTTTCTTTTAAGCCTTCTAAAAGTGCTGCAGCATCAGAAGGTCCACAATTCATTTTCCAGTTTCCTGCTATTAAAAATCGACGCATAATATTGTTTGTTTTAGTTATTCTTTAGAGTACTTGTTATTGCTGGTATTATTTCATCAAATTCTACACCAACGAATTTCCTTACAATCTTGCCCTCTTTATTCACTAGAATACGAGTTGGGAAATACTGAATATTAAAGTCTTCAATTAACTCTTGTTTATTGAAAGATGGAGGATCAGCAAGTTCCCAATATCTATCTCTTTCTTGAAAAAATGCGATAATTGTATTTACACTTTGATCAAATGGGATGGTGATATATTCTAAACCACTTCTATTGTAGATCTGATAAATAACAGTGGCTTCTTCATATTGAGATTGATACATCTGATCTGCCATCGGAGTAAACTCAAGTACATAAGGCTTACCTATCATACTTGAGTTTGATATCGTATCTCCATCACTTGTAATAAAACTAAATTCAGGAATGTCTAGACCAGGTGCCAAATATGAAATTTCATAGCGCAGATTTTTATACCAAAAAGACGGTTCAACTCCCTTTTCATTATATTTAGAATTATAACGCTCCAGCAATCTATCAGCATCTTCTACTCTAGCACTATCAAAATTAATTTTGATTATAGATTGATCAATCGCTTGTATTATATCGTCTTGCTTTGTGAGTGTCTTTAGCGAATCCATATAAGAAAGAGTTTCATCTAATCCCTTAACATCTGCTAGAAAGTCTTTCCCTTTTGTAATTGCTAGACCAAAAGCTAAATCTTCATCAAATGACTGCTTCAGCTTCTCAAACATCTGTACTTTATCGTATCTATCTAAGAGATTAATCATCCCTTCAAGAGCAAATTTAGAAGCAATCGTGCCTTTTCTTTCTTCAAATACTTCCCAATAGAGATCCACCCATTTTTGAAGTTCAAAAGTGATTAAGGTATCTGGAACTTGGCCCGCTAATATGTATCTATTAGTTAGTTGGAATCCCCTTTCAACTCTATCATAAACTGCCATTGCTCTACTTTCTCTAGAATCAATAGAGTATGTTTCTTCAAAATTTGGGAAAGTACCAGAAATATTTACGGTGTCATCTTCCGATAAAATGACTCTTAATGTGGTAATATTAATTCCATTTCTAGAAACTTGAAGAGGGTAAGCGCCTTCTTGTTCTAACTTGAATGAGCCATTTATACGTCCTGTAGTATCTGTGATTCCAAAGAAAATGGTGTCAGCTGCTGCAGCTGCATTCTGTCGATTATAAACTAGAACATTGAAATTCGAATAATCATTGGTTGTATAAACCGAATCATCTACGGTAAAATGTATGTTTATAAACGTAGGTTTTAACTCTTTTTCCTGTTTTGCAGAACACGCTGTCCCAAACATCATACCTATGACAAGTGTCCAAAGAATTTGTTTCATACTCTTAATTTATCCTTCTAGCTTTTTGGTAACCATCTCGGTTACCATTTTTGGATTTGCTTTACCTTTAGAAGCCTTCATAGCTTGTCCGACAAAAAATCCCATTAATTGTTTTTTCCCATCTCGGTAACGTTGTACTTCATCAGGATTGTTTGCAATAATTTCATCTACTAATTCTTCTAAGAAACCAGTGTCAGAAACCTGTAATAAATTCATTTCCTTTGCTAATTCTTCAGCAGATTTATCTCCATCAACCATTGCGTTGAAGATAGTTTGCATAGCAGAAGAATTAACTTTGTCATCTTCTTTTAGTTTAATGAGCTCAGAAAGACGTTGAGGAGCAATTGAAAACTCACCAATATCTATACTTTGTTCGTTCAAAATTCTAAGAACTTCACTCAAAACCATATTAGAAGCAGCTTTTGCATTACCAGAGTAATCTGTTACCGCTTCAAAATAATCAGCTAAATATCGGTTTTCTGTTAATGTAATTGCATCAACTTCACTCATTCCGAATTGCTCAACGAAACGTTTCTGACGAACATCAGCTAATTCAGGAAGTTCAGCCTTAATTTCATCTAGTAATTCACTCGTTACAATGATAGGTGGGAGATCAGGCTCGGGGAAGTATCGATAATCATGCGCTTCTTCTTTCGATCGCATTGGCCGAGATTGCAATTTTGAAGTGTCCCATAATCGAGTTTGTTGAACAACTTCTCCTCCACCATCAATTAGTTCAATTTGACGGTAGATTTCATATTCAATCGCTTTTTCAACATTCCTAAACGAGTTCATATTCTTTAGCTCGGTTCTTGTTCCAAGCTTTTCTTGTCCACGTGGACGAACTGATACGTTAGCATCGCAACGGAGACTGCCTTCTTCCATATTCCCATCACAAATCTCGAGATACTGAACGATTTGTTTGATCTTACTCAAATAAGCATATGCCTCTTGTGGCGTTCGTAAATCTGGTTCCGAAACAATCTCAATAAGTGGAGTCCCAGCACGGTTTAAATCAACCAGCGTATTATATGGATCCTGATCATGAATAGATTTTCCTGCATCTTCTTCCATATGGATTCGAGTAATGCCGATACGTTTATCATATTCTTCAAGCTCGATATCCAAAAACCCGTCGTGACAAATTGGAGTATCGAATTGAGAAATTTGATAACCTTTTGGTAAATCAGGGTAGAAATAGTTCTTACGTGCAAAAATTGAACGCGGTGCAATGCCACAATTGGTAGCCAATCCCATTTTTATGATATAACGAACAAGGTTTTCGTTAACCACCGGAAGTGTTCCGGGATGCCCAAGGCAGAGTGGAGTAACTTGCGTATTTGGCGCTTCACCATAAATGGCTGCTACCGATGCAAATGCTTTACTTTTAGTTAATAACTGGGCGTGTACTTCAAGGCCAATAACTGCCTCAAATCGTTCGTGCGCAATTGTGCTCATTCAATAGTTATTTCAGTCTACATTAAAGACTATAAAGATATTAAAGTTGAAGGTGAGATATAAGAGAAGTTTTGAGTTTAAAGAAGTGAATTCAAAGCACTACATTTTGTCGTTTTTTGTCCTTTCAATCCCCTCATTAATAAGGAGGAGAGGAACTTTCAAGGAAGATAAATGTGGCGAAAATTCAGGGGTGGTCATTTAAATTGAAGGTGTATAAAAGAATCCTCAGAATGACTCTTTTTTCTTCAGAACAGATACAAACATTGTATCTGCTTTTTGATGGTAACCAGTTATGACTTCAGATTTTATCTCCTCAAGCCCATATTCTGATACTAAATATTCTACATTCTTCTCATTTTCTCTTTTGAAGACTGAACACGTGATATACACTAGAAAACCATCTTTTTTGAGATGAGGAACTGCATTCGAAACGATCCTTCTTTGAAGTTCCGAGTATTTTGAGATCTGCTTTTCTTTAAAATTATATAGTTGCTCCGGTGTTCTACTCCACGTTCCGCTACCACTACATGGTAAATCTGCAATAATTACATCAAATGGCGAATTAGAGATACTAGTTTGTTTACTAGTTAAATCAACCTTAAAACGATCATATTTCTTAATTCCTGCAGCTTTAAATCGAGTATCTAAATTATGCAGAATAGAATCACGAATATCAGAAACACTAAGCTTTATGGTAGAATTAATATCGAATGCCATTAATGATTTCCCACCACTAGCAGCGCAACAATCCCATACTTTTAACTCATTATCTAGCAAAACATCAGATAGAAATCCTCCTACTTTTTGGGAGCTTAAGTCCTGAATAACAATTTCTGAATCTATGTTAAGAAATTGATCTAATTTTGAATTTCCTTCAACTGAAATAGTTATGTCTGTAATTTCATTAAATAGAATCTTATAGTTATTTAACTTTGAGATTACAGCTTCCTTCTTTCCTGGCCGAATTCGAAAAAATACACTCGGTTTTATAAAGAAGGATCTAGCAAATTCATCAAATTCGATTCCTTTACTCAGTTCGTTATTCCATGGGAAAAGAGTATTAAGAAGAACTTCAATTTTTAATTCTATATGTTCTGCTTTTACTGGAAAACTCGAATCTGCAATTTCATTCCACTCAGGTTTATGAGTTTCAAGCATTGGGTTTGGACCTGATGAACTAAGGAAAATCCCAACAAGAACTTTCTCCTCCATTGAAAGATTAGAGAATGCTTTTCCTGTTCTAAAATATTGATAACAGTAGTCTGATATTAAGCGACGGTCTCTAGAACCATATTTCTTATGTTTAGAGAAAAAACGCTTAATAAATAGTGAAAATGGGGTATTACTATCATATTCAGATAGTATACTTACTGTAGAATTTAAGTATGAATGAAATCTACTCATAACCAATGATATTAAACTTGAAGCTCAGATTACAAAGTTAATATGACTAATTTCTCATCGTTTTGTATATTCATAGAAACCAAGCTTCTAGCTCAATGAAAAAACTTCTTATTCTTCTCTTTCTTATCCCTATTTCACTTTCTGCACAAGAAAAATACTTCCATGAGCTCAAAGGACTGGAAGATTCTACCGGAACAACACATTTGTTTTATCGGGTTATGGATTCTGAATCCAGATTTATATTTACAAATCATATTTATCATTTAAACATAAACTCTAGCATTGATTCTATTTTTTTCTATGATGAAACATTAGAGGAGGGTGATCCAGATTTTTTGGGTATTTTTTATCCATATCAAGGTATTCTGGAATATAGTTTTTTAGAAAATTCTGTTAATAAGCCTTTTTTTACTAGGCATACAGTCTTTACTCCCCCTGTCGAATATTTTTATGGCTATGAAGTTTTTGATTGGAATTATAAAAAAATAGCCGTTGGAGGCACCCCACATATTCCCCTTTATTCACCTTCCATAATATTTAGTAGAGCTATAATTTCACAAAAAGAGTTAGCTTTGGTATTTGATATTAGTTCAAATCCAGGTCTAGAATGTTGTATATCATTTTTAAGCAACTTAGAAGAGAATGATAATTATGAACTAGTTAATGCAAATATACTTTCTGAAAATCCGATTAATGGAGATCTCATTGGTACTCGAAATGATTCTCTTTTCCTATTCAATAAAGAATTGATATTAATTTCTGCACTAAAAAGTCCTCTTACGATAGAGAATGAAGAAAGGCATCAGTATTTTGATTTTTATTTCAATTCAGATAATTCTTTTTATATAAGAAATAAAAAAGCACCATTATCTAATCCTGGATATATACAGCAAAAACATTTTTCAGATTTATATAGAGTATACCTCGAAAATGACGAACTGAAAATCGATTTAGTTAAAGATGAGGGTTATTTCTTTACAATGACAAACGATCCGTTTGATAGTGATCTGCTGTATATATCAGATTCAAACAAATTATTGTCATCTGATGATTTCGGGCTAAATTTTATTGAATTTTTAGAAATGGATTCACTTATAACAGGCCTCTACAAAAAGCCGAATTCAGATATCCTTTATGTTCTTACTTCCGATGAGCTTTTTGAAGTAAATACAGAAACTGGTGAAATCAACTCCCTAAAAAAGCTTCCGGTTTCAAATGAAGAACCCAACGAAGTCCCAAATTCCACTACAATCCACCAAAACTATCCAAATCCCTTCAACCCTACGACTACCATTTCTTTTGAGCTAAATAAACCTGCAGAAGTTAGGCTAACCGTGTTTGATGCGTTAGGCAGAACCGTTGTCACCTTAGTTAATGAGCAGAAATCAGCTGGACTTCACTCAATTGAATTCGATGCCTCCAATCTCTCTAGTGGTATTTATTTTTATCGACTTGATTCGGGAGAGTTTTCACAAACAAAAAGGTTAACTTTGATAAAGTAAAACTTAATTTAGCTCACTCGACATGAAAAACATCTTTGTTGTAATACTTCTTCTTACTCTTTCCATCTCCTGCGCTCAAAAACCAGAGACCAATCAAAGTGAACAAACAGAAGTAATCTCAGTTGATCATGTAGATATCACCGTAACCGACTTCAATACAACTTTCGCAGTACCAGATTCAAATACTATTATTTTGGATGTTAGAACTGATAGAGAATTTGAAGCTGGTGCAATACCTAATTCTGTTCAACTTGATTTTATGAGTCCAGATTTCAAAGATGAAGTTTCTAAACTTGATCCGAATAAAACCTACGTTGTTTACTGCCAATCTGGTGGACGTAGTACTGCCGCTTCAAAAATTATGACCAAAGAACTTGGCTTTAAAGATGTTAAGAATTTAGAAGGTGGTTATTCAACTTGGAGCAAGTCTGAATAAAATTTTCACTTTTTTTTATTTTTTTCTTCTAATTACGAAAGTAACTGTGGAACCGCTTTTCCAAATCATGTGAATTGATTTACAATTCACGCACAAGCTTTTGGAGCTCGTAAATTTTATTAATATTCCAAATCAATTTCCGAGGCTTCGATTTTTCATATAATCTTCACTTTTAAAAGGGATTATTAGGTGGATTCATGATTTAGCATTAATAAAATTTGCGATCTCATTAATCCCCAAAAATGGTTTAACTCACACCAAATCTCACTTACCGAGGTTACAATCCCTAGATAGATGCTTACCTTAAAAGGACCCTATAAACCAATACAATCAGGAGCTATGAAAGCTGACTACGACGTACATCCAAGAAGTAATATTGGCTTGGATTACTTAGGCCTAGAAAATAATGCGGAAGTATATTGGAATTTAAATCCATCAGAACTTTACGAACACGCCATTCTCCATGGCGAAGCAATTTTAACCAAAGACCATGCTCTTCTTGTTCATACAGGAAAATTTACTGGTCGTTCTCCAAAAGATAAATTTGTTGTAGAACAACCCTCAATACAAGATGATATTGATTGGGGCCCTGTTAACCAACCAACATCTAATGAAGTTTTTGATAAACTTTTTGATAAGGTGACTGATTACTTATCCAACAAACGACTTTTTGTGAAAGATGTATTTGCTGGAGCTGATAAAAAAAATCGCCTTAATGTTAGAGTAGTTAGTGAAGTAGCATACCATGCTCTCTTTACTCATAACATGTTTATTCGTCCTAATGATGAAGAACTAGCTAAGCATATTCCAGAATTTACAGTATTAGCTGCGCCATTCTTTGAAGCAGATCCGATAATTGATGAAACAAGATCAAGTACATTCATTTTCGTTAATATGGAGAAGAAAATCATTCTTATCGGTGGTACAATGTACTCTGGTGAAGTAAAGAAAGGTATTTTTGCGGTAATGAATTACCTACTTCCTAAAAAGGGTGTGATGGCTATGCATTGTTCTGCGAACCATGATGAAAATGGCAAAACTGCAGTTTTCTTTGGTCTCTCAGGAACTGGTAAAACTACTCTTTCTGCTGATCCTGATAAAACACTTATTGGTGATGATGAACATGGTTGGAGTGATGAAGGTGTATTCAACTTTGAAGGTGGTTGCTATGCAAAAACCATCAACCTCTCTGAAGAAGGCGAGCCTATGATTTATGCAACTACAAAAATGCCAGGTACCATTCTGGAAAACGTAGTTCTTGATAAAAATCGTGATCCAGATTTTGATGATGTAAGTCTTACACAAAATACCAGATGTTCATATCCAATCAATTTCATACCGAATGCAAGTGAAACTGGTACTGGAAATCATCCAGAAAATATTATCTTCCTGACTTGTGATGCTTTTGGAATTTTACCTCCAATCTCAAGACTAACACCAGAACAAGCTATGTATCACTTTATTAGTGGATACACAGCCAAAGTTGCTGGAACAGAACGTGGTGTTACCGAACCTGAAGCTACATTCTCAGCTTGTTTTGGTTCTCCATTTATGCCTTTACACCCATCTGTATATGCAGAATTACTTGCTGAAAAGATTAAAAAACATAATGCAAAAGTTTGGTTAGTTAATACTGGCTGGACAGGCGGTGTTCATGGTGTTGGATCGAGAATGAAGCTGTCTTTCACTAGGAAAATGCTAGCTCACGCTATCGATGGCGACTTAGAAAATGTGGAATATGTAAAAGATCCAGTTTTTGGATTCCAGATTCCTATTAGTGTTGAAGGTGTACCATCAAAAATACTGATCCCTCGTTATACTTGGGAAGATGCTCACGAATATGACAAAAAAGCTCAACAATTAGCAAAAATGTTTGTGAAAAACTTTGAGCAATTTAAAGATAATTGTAGCGCTGAAATACTTAGTGCTGCACCAAGAATACTCTCTTAATTGTTGGAGTGAGTAAAAGCCCGTTTCAGAAATGAAGCGGGCTTTTTTTATGTACGTATATTTTTATTCTTTACTTTTCAGGATGTTGAAAAAAATACCAATCCTCATCTTACCCATTTTTATATTCCTCTACACTTTTAAATGTGTGGCGCAACCAATCATTTTAGATCTTCCTATTCCAAAGAAATACGAGGTAGTTAAAGCACTGAATCCAATTTTAATTGATGGTATTGCGAATGAAAAAAATTGGGAATTCGCAAAATGGACAGATTTCTTTATTGATATTGAAGGCGATAAAAATCCAAGTCCTTATTATGATACTCGTGTTAAATTGCTTTGGGATGACGAGTTTATCTACTTTTATACAGAATTAGAAGAAGAACATATTTGGGGAGATATTACTGAAAGAGACGCTGTAATTTTTCATAACAATGATTTCGAAATATTCATCAAACCAAACCAATCACAACCATACTATGCTGAGTTTGAAGTAAATGCATTAGGTACACTTTGGGAGCTATTTCTGGCTAAACCTTATCGCAGAAACGGTCCTGTTTTAAATCAATGGGACGTGAATGGAACCCAGATTGGGATAGATATTCAAGGTACACTAAATGACCCATCTGACATAGATAAAAGTTGGAATATCGAGATTGCAATTCCACTTCAAGCGATTAAAGATATTGACCGTGGTAGCCAAATAAAAGAAGGTTCTGTGTGGAGACTTAATTTTTCACGTGTGCAGTGGCAACATCAAATAGAGAAGGGAATCTATTCCAGAAAACAAGATTCATCTGGTAATTTATTACCCGAAAATAACTGGGTTTGGACAGAACAGTCTGCTATCGCAATGCACCGTCCTGAACATTGGGGATATTTATTTTTCTCTGAAAAATATGCATTAAATGAACCTCTCAACTATATCGATGATTTTGAAATCGAATATCAACTACTGTTTTATGTATATAGAAAAGTATTAGATAATGATTCTACAATTGAATCTTACTTCACTACTAATAATATGGTTCAATTCAGTGTAAATGGACTCATTTTAACCGCCAAAAAATCAATAACAAATCTCGGATTTGAATTAACAGTAACTAATCCTTCTAAAGGATCCATTTCTGTTAACCAAGATGGTTATGTAATTACTCAATAATGAAAAATTTATATTTACTATTCGCATTATTACTAACTCCACTATTTAGTTACTCACAAACAAATGATACTAACTACTCTGGTTTTACATTTGCCGCTTGGACTGGTGGTGATATTGCAGATACAGATGAAGAATGGGAATTAGAATTACATAGATTATCAAGCTATGGATTAACCGACTTATACTTAGGTGCAGGAAAAGAAAAACTCGAACTAGCTGCTTCTATTGCATCAAAATATGATATCAATATTCATGCATGGATATGGACTTTAAATCGCCCAGGTGATTCAACGGCCGCAAAAAATCCTGACTGGTATGCTGTAAACCGTAATGGAGATATCTCATGGGATTACCGTGCTTATGTTGATTATTACCAATGGCTCTCTCCTTTTTCAGAAGGTGCTCGAGAATACATAAAGTCTAACATTAGAGAAGTGGCTACCGCAAAAGGTATTAAATCAGTCCATTTAGATTATGTTCGCTATGTTGATGTAATATTAGGAGCCGACCTCCAACCTAAATATGATTTAATTCAAGACCGACAATTCCCAGAATTTGATTATGGTTATCACCCAAGCGCTCGTAAAAAGTACAAGGAGATTTTTGGAATAGATCCAATGGATATGGAACACCCAGAACTTAGTACAGAATGGCTTCAGTTTCGTTTGAATGCAGTCACTAGTTTAGTTGATGAACTTTCAGAAATAGCTCATCAAAATGGTAAACTTATTACCGCAGCTGTTTTTCCTTTCCCTGAAATGAGTAGACAAATGGTTCGACAAGATTGGAGTAATTGGAAGCTAGATATAGCTCTACCCATGCTTTATCATAATTTTTATCGACAAAACTTAGAATGGATAAAATTCTCTACCGAACAAGGCGTTCGAGAAATTGATGGAAGATTTGATCTTGTTGCTGGACTTTATATCCCTTCTTTAACACCTTCTGAATTAAAAATTGCAATAGAAAAAGCAAAAGAAGGCGGAGCAGTTGGAATATCGGTCTTTGATATTGGATCAATGACAGAAGATCATTGGGAAGTGATTAAAGACATGAAAGATTAACCTTCAGCTAATTCTTCCATTCGCTCTAGATTATCCTGAACCCTAAGCGCATCGATAACCTCACCTATATCTCCTTTCATTATCGAATCTAAATTATAGAGCGTAAGATTAACTCGGTGATCAGTACAACGACCTTGTGGGAAATTATAAGTTCTAATTTTTGCAGAACGATCACCTGTTGAAACCTGACTCTTACGTTCTGCAGCACGAGTTTTCTCCTTCTTTTCAAGCTCAATATCATACATTTTAGATCGTAACATTTTCATTGCCTGATCTTTGTTCTGATGTTGAGAACGTCCTTCTTGACATTCAACTACAATACCTGTCGGTTCATGCGTGATTCGAATTGCAGAATCGGTTTTGTTAACATGCTGTCCACCTGCTCCACTTGCCCTAAAAGTATCGATCCGCAAATCTGCTGTATTAATATGTATGTCAACATCTTCAACTTCTGGAAGAACTGCTACTGTCGCTGCTGAAGTATGCACTCTTCCCTGACTTTCAGTTGCAGGAACTCTTTGGACACGATGTACTCCCGACTCATATTTCATCTTGCCAAAAACTTCGTTTCCTTCTAAAGAAAACACAATCTCTTTATACCCTCCTTTTTCCGATTCATTGATACTCAATAAACTTAATTCCCAACCTTGATTAGAAGCGTATCTGTTATACATATCGAATAAATCACCAGCAAAAATCGCAGCTTCATCCCCTCCTGTTCCAGCACGAACTTCTACTATAGCATTTTTTGAATCTTCAGGATCTTTAGGTACTAATTTCATCTTGATGTTGTCTTCCAATTCCTGAAGCTCAACTACAATTTCCTTATTCTCATCGCGAGCCATCTCAGTAATCTCAGCATCTTCATTCATTTCGATTAACTCTTTATTTCCTGTTAATCGATTTTTGAGATCCTGCCAAGTATCATAATCTTGTACTAATTCTTCTAACTCACTTCGTTCTTTAGTGAGTTTGGTGTATTTATCTTGATCATCAAATACAGATGGATCGCTCATTGCTGTATTTACTTCTTCAAACCTAGATTTAAACTGCTTAAGTTTTTCTTCGATGTCCATTTATAAAAATTGGGAGTACTGACATTTCTAATTCACCCCTAAATTAAGAATAAACTTGAGAGAATGTAGAATTAAGAATATTGATTTAGTAATTACTTTCTAAAGTGCCCCACATTCTTATATTCTAATTCTTAATTTGAAAATAAACTCAATATGTCTCGAACCACACTTTCATCAAATATAAAACTAGGTTTCCTTGGAGCAGGTCAATTAGCACGAATGAGTGCTCTCCAAGCTTTTAGATTCGGCATTCAAGTCGCCGTCTTTTCTGATCGCACAGAAGACGAACCTGTTCAGTTTATGACTCCCTTTTCATTTTCAGGTTCTTTTGATTCAGTGAATGATATGGTTGAATTTGCAAAAACTTGTGATGTTATCACTCTTGAAAATGAATTCATTAGTTCAGAAATCTTACAGGAAGTTCAAGACAAAAGTGGGACTCCAATCTATCCGTCTCCTAAAAGCTTTGCCCTCATCGAGAATAAACTCATAGAGAAACAAACATTCGAAAATGCTGGAATTCCGGTTACACCATATCGCTTAATGAAAAATGAAGCTGATTTAATAGCATTTGGTGATGAATTTGGGTGGCCGTATTTGCTAAAATCTTCAAAAGGTGGATACGATGGTTATGGTAATTCTAAAGCAACAAATTTAGAATCTGCAAAAAAGGGATTTGAGAAGTTAGGTGGCGCTAGCGGACATGATATACTAGCTGAAGCTTTTGTTCCTTTTACTAAAGAGTTAGCAATTCAAGTTGCGAGAAATGAAACTGGAACCGTTGTTTACCCGTGTTGTGAAACGGTACAGGAAAATCATATTTGTGTAGCTGTACTTTCACCCGCTCCAATAGAAGAAAAATACCAATTGAAAGCACAAGAATTAGCTATAAAAGCAATTGAAGCTATTGATGGGAAAGGAATCTTTGCCTTTGAGTTCTTTCTAACCGAATCTGGAGAAGTACTTTTAAATGAATCTGCTCCAAGGCCTCATAATTCAGGACATTACACTATCGAAGGTTGTATTAGTTCTCAGTTTGAGAATCATGTACGATCCGTTCTTGGGCTTCCCCTAGGTTCAACACAAATGACTTCCACTGCTGCTGCTATGATCAACTTATTAGGTACACATAATAGACCTGCAGAAACTGATCATATTAGTGAAGTTTTATATTCTGAGAACGGACATCTTCACGTATATGGAAAAGTTCACAGTAAAGTTGGTAGAAAAATGGCTCACTTTACATTACTAGGGAATGATTTAGAGCAAATCTATCAAAAAGCAAAAGTGCTTACTCAAGACATTGAGATTTGAGTCATAACTATATTTAATTGAAACCTGAACTAGCAATAAGTAATCATATTATCCAATTCCTCTGTAACTCTTTATTATACATACAGTAGTAATGGACTAGCTATTTTTTTAATAAATTTTTTTAATGCGATTCCTTCTTACAGCACTCATTTTACTTTGTTCATTCAGCTTAAAAGGACAAATCATTTCTGAGAATGGAAATCTAATGGGCGAGTTCATTAACTATGAGCAAAACCTGATGCCTGCTGAAGACTCAGAGGGATTTTTAGTTCCTGATTCATTACAGCTCAAGCAATGGAAACGAATGATGGATTTATTTGTAGCTGAATCGTACTCACAAGCGGAAGATAGTTTAAGTACTCATTTCAGTAACTATGAAATGATTCTTTTAACAGACACATCATTCGTAAATAGAGAATATTACTTAATTAGAGAAAAAAATCCGCTTACTTTGGGCTGGGGATTATTTGTATCAGACCCTGATTACCAAAGAGATGCAATTGTTGCTGTCCCTCATCCTCTTCACGACTCTTATACTCCTCAACAAGGAGTAAACATGTTTCAGTATTTGGGTGCCCGTATACTAACAATGGCTGGTACACATCGTTGTTCCAATGATGAAGCTTCATATAGTGACGGAACTACCAAAGTTTGTAGTGATACAGATACTTCTGAAAAGTATAAAGTGTCTGATATGGCACATTACGATAGTTCTGCTTTTCAAATTGCACATGAATCTATTAAAGAACTCTCCACTGATGTATATGCAATTAATCTTCATGGCCATGCAAATTCTAGTTGTGAAGATGTCTTTCTTTCGAATGGTCGAGATGATGACCCAAAAACATCTTTAGAAACTGTTCGAGATAGTTTAATCGCTAATGGTGTTGATGCTGCAATGACTGGTGATGGTTCTTTATGTACACTAGCAGGAATAACCAATGTTCAGGGTAGATTTATAAATGGCTCCACAAATCCTGCCAATGACCAACCGATAAATAACACCGGTTTTTTCTTTCATGTTGAACAGAGTCAAAATATTAGGCGATCGCTTGGCGGACATAAAACGGTTATTAATGCCTTCGCACAGTTGATTCCACGGTCATTTACTACTATAACCATCCCTGAATATCCTTCTTTGACAATAAATGAATTGCATTCTAAACCAGATCCAACAGATGGTGATGCCAATAATAATGGGAGCATAGGAAGTATTTCCGATGAGTTTCTTGAAATCATAAATACTGCTGATACAACTATCTCCTTAGATAAATGGATTATTTCTGATAACAGTTCAGACAGGCACATAGTAGAATATGGTACAAATCTATTACCTGGTCAGCCTCTTCTCATTTTTGGACAAAACTCTTTTATTGGAGATTTTGGAGGATCAATTGTTCAAGCAGCCTCAACAAACACACTAAGCCTGAATGATACTGGAGATAAAATATCAATTAAAACACCTGCAAATGATATTATTACATTTTTAGAATATTCAGGTGATGTAACAAATGAGTCTATAACACTTAACCCAGATATAACTGGAAATAACTTGGTTGAACACTCTGTGGCTGATAGTGATGATAATTCCCTCTTCTCTCCAGGTACTAAAATTAATGGAGACCCATTTTTACCCTATGTTGAGATTTCTGGAGATGCGGGTTGGCGAATGATGTCGGTTCCTGTAGATAAAATGCCCATCACTGATTTAATTGCATTTACTCCTATTCAAGGATTTGGGGACGGACATCCTAAAAATTTCTTTACAAATTGGAATGGTACTGAATGGGAATCTCCGAATTCATTATCTGATTCGTTAGAAAACGGCCAGGGATTTATTCTGTATTTCTACGATAACAATAATGCAGAAAGCTCAGAATTGCCTATTAAATTGAGAGGAACTGGACTTACACCTAGCTCTGATGTTAATATTAATCTCCATAATAATGGTGATAAATGGAATTTGATTGGTAATCCTTTTAATAAGTCCATTGATTTCTCTGAAATCATTGTAAATGATGGGGCTCTTGCCAGTAATGTTGGGCAGATTTATAATCCTGAATCTCAATCCTATGTTACAACTACTTCCATTGGTGATTCTGTAGCTTCATGGCAAGGAATTATGCTGGAGAATTCTACCTCCACTAGCATTACTGTACCTTCTTCTTCGATGCTTGATAATGGAAATTTTTTAAAGCCATCAAGTAAAAAGTCTGGTTACATAGTTTTTTTAGTCAGCGATATGGATTCCGATGTTGAAGACCAATTGGTAGTTTATTTTTCTCAAGATTCAAACCTTGAATGGGACTCATTCGACGCGTTGGAATTACCGCCATTAAATTCTTCAGCTTTATCATTTTCCGTTATCAGTAAAAGATTGGATACAAAAGTATTGCAAACTCAATTTTCTATTCCAATGTTTTTATCTGAACCAATAGAAATTCCAATTCTGATAAAAACGTATGCTAATACGAAAAACCTGAAGCTACAAGTCACAAAAATTATAGGGGTATCTGATCAATTTAGTTTTTCAATAAAAAACTTAACTACTTTTGAGAAGGAAGCATTAGATAGAAATACTCCCTATTTGTTTAATACTTCTGATTCTATATTTACTGGACTTAGTTTAATTATCAAGCCATCAAACTTAGTTAGTAATGAGGATCTTGATTTAAAGCCTACTAGCTTTTTTGTCTCTCAAAACTATCCTAACCCATTCAACCCTGAAACTTTAATTAGTTATCAGCTTCCCAAAGATACATTTGTTTCAATAAAAGTTTATACCATTCAAGGCGCGTTAGTTTCTACTCTATTGAATAAAAAACAATCCTCTGGATTACATTCGGTTCGATTTGATGCTAGTGAACTAAGCTCTGGCATCTATCTTTATAAGGTTAATACATCTATTGGAACAATAACTAAAAGAATGCTACTGATTAAGTAGAATTGATTCTCAATAAAACCTTTAACTTTTTTTGTACCTTTAAAAAGTTATTAGTCAACTAATTATTGATCTTCTATGAGTTCCTCTCCAATCATCGGCGTAGTAATGGGCAGCGATAGCGACTGGCCATCAATGAAACAAGCAACTGATATTCTTGAACAATTTGGTGTTCCTTTTGAAAAAAAGGTTGTCTCAGCACATCGAACTCCTGATGACATGGCAAACTATGGTAAAGAAGCCCGAGATAGAGGAATTAAAATAATAATTGCAGGAGCAGGGGGAGCAGCTCACCTACCTGGAATGTTAGCTAGCCATACCACACTACCAGTAATTGGTGTTCCCATTCAAACTTCTGCGCTAGGAGGTGTTGATAGTTTGTACTCTATTGTACAAATGCCAAATGGAATTCCTGTTGCAACCGTGGCCATTGGTAAAGCACAGAATGCTGGGTTACTCGCTCTTCGAATGCTTGGAATGGAAGACAAAGGTATTTCAATTCAACTAAAAGAATACCATGAAGGGATGGCGAATGAGTCAAGAAAGAAAACAGACAATCTTCTTTAATCATTATTGAATCCTATTTTACAATTCTAAATAGATCATAATAGTAAAATCGAGTTGGGTACTTTACCTTTTAAAAAAAAATGCGCTCTATTCAATGAAATATATATTCCTATTTCTTCTATTTTTTACCAGTTCAAACTTACACGCTCAAAATTCACTAACTGATTCAACTTCTAATCCTCTCAAAAATTTCGAATTCTTAGTGGGTGGAATTTGGGAAGGAAGTAATACTCAGCAATCTTTTGAATGGGGTGTTGGGGAAAAATCTATTGTCTCAAAACTATATTTTACTAATAAAGATTCTTTAAAATTAGTTGGAGAAATTACTTGGTTTTGGCATCCAGGGTTAAAATCAATAAAAGGTTTTGGCACTTCAATTGACATGGATATGGATTTCTTTGATTACACAACATCCTTTGAAGCACCAACTAAAATGATAAATACGTTTATGGCATACGGTGGCCATATTGATGGGTATCAACAACTTGAAACTCTTGAGTTCATTGATACAAATAAATATATATGGACTTACTACGAAAAAAAGGGATTAGAATTCAGTCCATCGTACAGTATAACCTTTCGAAGAAACCAATAACTTCCATTTACACTAATCCGTTATTTTCCTTTCTGTTAGATTGAGTTTGTACAAAAAGTGTTTTTAAATAAATAATTGGCTATACCATTTAATTAACGTACTTTTGCATTGGATTGGTAACGATAATCAGACTAAAGAATCAAATTTGAACTATAGCTCTGGGTTCTTAATCACTCCATTTTTTTTTAACCAGATTTAGTAGACATGAACATTTATGTAGGAAACCTTAGCTATGGGGTAACCGACGACAATTTACGAGAAGTTTTTGAGGCTTATGGAGAAGTAAGCTCTGCAAAAGTAATTACTGACAAATACTCTGGCCGATCAAAAGGTTTTGGTTTTGTTGAAATGGACAATGATGCCGAAGGCAACGCTGCAATTGAGCAGCTTGACGGTGCAGAAATTGATGGCCGTTCAGTTAAAGTGAACGAAGCTCGACCAAGAGAAGAGCGTCCGCCAAGAAGTGACAATTTCCGTGGTGGTGGTGGTGGTGGAAATCGCTACTAATCCCAAAAGGATTTAATTTTAAAAGCCTTTCAGTTACTGGAAGGCTTTTTTTTATTTCTAGAATCGAATAAAAAGTTACTTTCACAAAGTAACTTTTCAATCTTAACTTAGTAGTAGTACTAGTTAAATCAAGGGTTTTAACCCTTAAATGAATTAAAAAAGGAGAACCAACTATGATAATGACCACTACTAATAATCTTGAAGGCAAAGAAGTTAAAAAATACTTAGGTGTAGTTACAGGTGAAGCAATTTTAGGGGCAAATATTTTTAAAGATATTTTCGCTGGTATCCGTGACATCGTGGGTGGTAGGTCAGCTTCTTATGAAAAAGAGCTTCAAAATGCTCGAAGAATAGCATTCCAGGAACTTGAAGAAAAAGCAAATAGAGTAGGCGCAAATTCAATTATAGGCATCGATGTTGATTACGAAACGATTGGTGCTAATGGTAGCATGCTAATGGTTTCAGTTACTGGAACAGCAGTTTTTGCAGAATAAAAAAACCCTGCATATCATCGATATGCAGGGTTACTCCTACCCTCTCCTTTCTCTATTATCTCTCCGAGTTGTTTCAAGTTTGTCTCTCATCAAATCTCTGTATTGATACATTAATGTTCGATGATATCTTTTATTTATAAGCACATTTCTTCTAGAGCCTTTTAATCTGGTTATCTCAAATTCATGTTCAATTCTTTTTTGCTCGTCTAGTTGTCTATATAAAAACCCTAAATCTTGGTTATATCGAGTATTCTTTGAGTATATGCCACCTCTTCTCCCACTATATTGTTCTTGAGTATTCCTTTTGGAATAATAGGTAGTTCTCCAAGATCTCTTTTCAATCTCTTTTTCAGTTTGCCAAATTTCATATTCCATTGCTCTGATTATAGCCATCTTGGTTTTCCGAGCTAGAAATTCATCACCAACCATCAATGAATATGAAAACTGGTCTAGATTATCTTCAAATTTTTGAAGGGCTCTTAGCTGTGAATTATTCTGATTCTCTTCGTACCCATAATTTGAATATTGAACTGAGATATTTTGGGCACTAGAACTAGATTGTATAATTGTGAAAATAAAAATTGTAAGTATAAGCCTTTTCATAGCTCCTCCTATTTGTTTGAACTTGCTATCTAAATAACGAATCATATTCATTAAGCTTTCTAACATCTTGATGTGAGTATGATCCTATACTTATAGACATCGAAATGGAAATAGTAGAAATACTTCGACTAGGCTGTTAAATTTTAACGCTACTGACTTGTAAAGCAGATAATGTGTTATTATTCGTGTCTTATCGCATCTATTGGATCCAACTGAGAGGCTCTCCATGCTGGGTAAGTTCCAAATATTACTCCTACGAACATCGCAACTAAAAGAATTACAATAATAGTATTAAATCCTAGTGCTGCTCTAAAATTCATATCCGTTAACGAATTTACAATAGGAATGAAAGTGAATATTCCGATCATTCCAATAATCCATCCCGAAATACAACCGAAAAAAGAAATTGTAATAGATTCTGCCATAAACTGAAGCACTATGTCTTTCTTTTTTGCTCCAGTCGCTTTTCTAACACCAATTTCTTTGGTTCTTTCGGTAACTGAAATAAGCAGTACATTCATCACTCCAATTCCTCCAACAAGAACTGATATACCTGTTATTGCTCCCATAATTAATTTAAAAAGAAGAATACCTTTTGAAAATTGTTCAACTCTCATTCTATTTGAGATTATATTGAATCCAGCTGCTCCTTCCTCAAAATTGTTATCCAACCATGTTTTTAATTCCTCTTCGATCAATGGAATTTCTTCTGCGTTTTGTACCTTTAGGGTAATGGAAGGATATCCATCAATGAAACTTAAATATGCAGTTATAGGGATGAAAATTTTAGGAATATCATTTTCCTTTTCCTGAAGTACCCCAATTACTTTATGAACTTCACCTTTAATAAGTAGTTCCCTTCCAATTATCTCTGATGGATTTGTTGACCATTTACTAGCAAGTTGATGAGTTAACACCGCTACTTTTTCCTCATTAATAACATCATCAAGTGTGATATATCTACCTCCGTAAAGTGAATCTAAACTAAACTCTAGTCCTTTGTCCATATTACCTTGTAAGTATACAGCTGAAGTGGAGTCTCCATATACTGCCTCGATAGTTTCATTTCCAACAAATTCAACTAAAGCTTTATCTGAGTACATATCTGAGATAGTCTTAGCTTTGGTAAAATTAAATTTAGGAGGAGCATCTATTCTTACTCTTATGCCATCAACTACTTTAGTCTGGTTAGTTCTTACTGTTAGAATATTTAATGATGTTGTATCCCTAAGTTGCTCTCTACCAGCTTTTTCTAATCCATCACCTAAAGCTAAAATACCGACAAGAGCAGCAACTCCAATTATAATTCCAAGTGTAGATAGAAAAGTGTGCAGGGGATTTGCTCTAATATTTTGAAGAGCAATTAAAATAGACTGAATGAGATAATGCATAATCCCTCTGAATTAAATTTCAGGAGAGAGTTACGCTCAGTGCTAACTCAAGTTTCACCTTATTTTATTTCGATTTTATGAATGGTTGATTTCTCTTGAATTTCAAACTTTGCATCCTGCCATGAAGCTGGTCCAAATCGACCTCTAGCATTGTTTGAAAAACCATAATTCTCTTTAGGTATTCCTAATAAATTAGTGTCAAGTTTCCCATTCTTATTCTTATCATGATAAACAGCAATTGCATATTCACCAAAAGGTAAATCAGGAACTTCCCATTCAATCAGACTATTATCAACAGTTATAACTACAGCATATATAGGCTCTTTTGTATAACTATCTTCTGAGTTAAATACAGCGATTCTTACCTCTCCTTTTGATTCCTTTAGTCCTTCAACTTTTAAAGTAAATCTTGAAGATGCTTCAGTTATATAATCTGGGAGTTCTTGAGCTTTTATACTTCCTAGAGAAAATAAGGCAATGAATAGTATTAGTCGTTTCATGTATCTGATTACAATTCGTAAAAACTAAGCAGTTTTACATTCACACAAAAGTTAAGTTTCGCGAAGTAAAATCTTCTAACGTAAAGAATGTATAAATCATTCTATCTCACCCTAACTTAATACCATTATCCAATTTCTTATCTGGAACTGCTAGTACTACATGTCCATTTTTGTCATAGAAGCCAGTAACTAAACAATCAGACATCCATGGACCGATCTGTTTTTTAGGAAAATTAACAACTCCAATAATCTGCATTCCAATCAATTCTTCTTTTTTGTAGTGATGAGTTATCTGAGCTGATGATTTTTTAATGCCAATCTCTTCTCCGAAATCGATTAATAACTTATATGCTGGTTTTCGTGCTTCAGGAAAATCTTCAACTTCTAAAATAGTTCCAATTTTAAGTTCTACTTGTTCAAATTCCTGCCAAGTGATTTCTTTCATATTTAAAGATTTAGTTGCTAGACAATAAAAAACCCCGCAATCATTAGAAAGCGGGGTTTAGTACTTCGATGAATAGTGAAGTTCTTATCCAGTAACTGTTTTTACTGTTTTAATAATTCTAGCAGCAACTTTATATGGATCAGCATTAGAAGCTGGGCGTCTGTCTTCTAGATAACCACTCCAACCATGAGTAACTGTATAAACTGGGATCCGAATCGAAGCACCACGATCAGATACTCCATACGAGAAATCTGTTATAGATGCTGTTTCATGTTTACCCGTTAAACGTAGTTCATTATACGCACCGTAAACTGCAATATGCTCATCTACTACGCCTCTGAAAGCTTCACAAACTTTCTCAATTTTTTCTCGTGAACCAGCAGTACGAATATATTCATTTGAGAAATTAGCATGCATTCCAGAACCATTCCAATCAGTATCGCCAAGCGGTTTTGGATGGTATTCAATGTAAACACCATATTTTTCTGAAAGTCTTTCCATTAAATAGCGAGCTACCCAAATCTGATCTCCAGCTGATTGAGCTCCTTTTGCAAAAATTTGCCATTCCCACTGACCAGCAGCTACTTCACCGTTGGTTCCTTCAACATTTAATCCTGCTTCAAGGCATAGATCCAAATGCTCATCTTTAAATTCTCTTCCAAAAACATTTTGTCCACCAACACCACAGTAATATGGACCTTGTGGTGGTGGAAAGCCACCTGCCGGGAATCCGATAGGAAGTTTAGTTTCTGGATCCATTAAGAAATACTCTTGCTCGAAACCGAACCAAAAGTCATCATCCAAATCATCAATAGTAGCTCTTCCATTACTTACATGTGGAGTACCATCAGCATTTAAAACTTCTGTCATTACCAAAAATCCATTTGTTATTGCTGGATCTGGATAAATTGCTATTGGTTTAAGTAAGCAATCAGAACTACCGCCTTCAGCCTGCTCTGTTGAACTACCATCAAATGACCATTCTGGACAGTCTTCTAAATTTCCTGAAAAATCAGCTACTATTTTTGTTTTACTTCTAAGGCTTTGAGTAGGTTTGTATCCATCAAGCCAAATGTATTCTAGTTTAGACAACGACATGGTATGTAGTTTGGTTTGTTAGGTTAATACTAAAAATTGAATGTCAATATAATGTACTTTTGTATAAACACTCAATTAAATAAGAGAAATAAATATCCACATTTAAATAAAATAGGTTAAAAAGCGCTTACACTTTATAAATTAATTTAATAGTTCATCAATTTGACGGTCAACTTAATAAAATTAAGTTCTTTTTAGTTAGGCTTGGTATTTTTAGGGGAACTCAAATGCATTATCTTTGTTCAGTATTTATCCACATTGAAATACGAAAAATTCATCCATTTTGACTTCAAAAAAAATTAAGACTTGGGTAGAAGCTGCCCGACCTAAAACTCTTGCTGCTGCATTTACCCCCGTTTTAGTTGGGGCAGGAATTTCATGGTACGATCAGGCACTTTCTGTCACTAGTACAAGCATTGCTTTCCTTTGTGCATTCTTAATTCAGATTGGGACAAACTTTGCAAACGATTATTTCGACTTTGTAAAAGGAGCTGATACAGATGAAAGAATTGGATTTACAAGAGCTACTGCAGCAGGTTTGATTTCACCAAAAGCAATGCTTAATGCTACGATTATAAGTATGTCTCTTGCATTTCTTTTTGGTCTATATCTAGTCTGGATTGGAGGTTGGGTTATTTTAGTAATAGGATTGTTATCTCTTCTATTTGGAGTCCTTTATACAGGTGGACCTTATCCATTAGGTTATAATGGTTTAGGCGATATTTTTGTTTTTATATTCTTTGGAATTGTAGCAGTAATGGGAACCTATTACGTAAATGCACTAGAATGGTCTGAAGCGTCTTTCTGGGCATCACTTTCTGTAGGTGCTCTTTGTACTAATATCCTTGTTATAAATAATTTGAGAGATGTTGAACAAGATGCAAAAGTTGGAAAACGAACTCTAGGAGTTATGTTTGGTGATACAGTGTTAAGATGGGAGTATACATTTATGATACTTCTAGCATATGCTATCCCACCTCATTTCTATGTTCAACTAAATTATAGCATATGGATATTCCTGCCATTTCTAGTTCTTCCAATTGCAATCATGCATGCTTTTAAAGTTTGGACAGAAACTGATAAAAGGAATCTGAATAGTTTATTAGAAAATACAGCTCGTTTCATGGCACTATTTGGACTTCTTTTTACACTTGGGATAGTACTTGGCTAATGCTTCGTTACTTTAAATATAGAACTCCATTTAAAACGCCATTTCGTATAGCATTTGGAGAGTTTTCGCACCGTGAAGGTATTATTCTCACATATGAAGAACATGGAATAACCGCATTTGGTGAAGCGTCTCCACTTCCGGGTTTCTCGAATGAGAATCTAGAACAGGTTGAATCTGTTCTCATTCAAAACAAAAAGTTCTTAACCCAAGCTTTTATAGAAAATGATGAGAGCCAATTAATTAGAGTACTTGATCAAATTCACAACTTCCCATCACTTAGTTTTGGATTAGATTCTCTAAGCTTAGACCTTCAAGCAAAAAGAGATAAAAAATCTTTGAGCTCTTTTCTTTTCAATAAAGAAGCAAAAGCGATTGACTGCAATACTACCATTGGAATTCAATCTAAAGAAAAAGCAATTGAGAATATTCGAACAAAAATATTGGAAGGTTTTGATACAATTAAGATCAAAGTTGGTAGAGATTTTAAAACTGAACGCGAAATCCTTCGAGTTATTAGAAATGAGTTCCCAGAAATGAAAATTCGAATTGATGCCAATCAGGCTTGGGATGTTAATGATGCAATTCAAAACCTGAATTCTATTTCAAAACTAGATATTGAATACTGTGAACAACCAGTTCTTGCAAAGGATATAATTGGCTTAAAAAAAGTTACTATTCATACAGATATAAAAATTGCAGCCGATGAATCTCTCGGGAACAAAATTAGAGCTAAGCAAGTAATAGAACAGAATTGTTGTGATTTAGTAATTATTAAGCCTGCTCTTATTGGGCTTTTTGATAGTATAAACGTAACAAAAGAGCTTGCTGAAACTCATGATATGGAAGTTGTGTTTACAACTTTATTAGATGGAGTAATTGGAAGGAATATTACAGCAATTTATGCGTCTGGTTTGGGTTCAAATAAATATGCACATGGTTTGGCTACAGGCTCTTTATTGGGTGAACAAACCATAACAGAAAATATAGATCAGGGTGCTTATCATTTCTCAAATTCGGATGGCATCGGAATGTCAATCGATCAAACTTTATTAGAAGAAATCATCTGAAGTGTTTAAATCACGACTACATATTTTTGAATTTAAAAAAACCAATCCTGAATTGGTTTTTCTTACTTCACAGCATGGGATGTTTACCTACAGTGATCTTGAGCGATTTACGGCTTTTTTTCTGGATACAGTTGAACGAAAGTCAGATTCTTTAAAATGGCCCATAGCTTTTCTTTCAGAATCGTCTGATATGTTAATTTTTGCGATTGCCGCTTGTTGGAAATTAGGCATTCCATTTATACCGCTCGACCCAAAGCTTACTCAAAAAGAACTAGAAGCTCAAATTATCGAATTAAGTCCTAGCCTTATTTTCTGCGATACCAAAAATAGATCCAGACTTAAAGGCGATGATGTAATTCATATGGATGAGAATTTCTTTTTAAATGCCTTTACTTTTGATGTTCGAAATCTAAAACTACCTGAAGAATCAAAAATTAAAGATTCTGAAGTTTTTGGATATTTTTTCACATCAGGTACATCATCTAAACCAAAAATTGTACCTCTAAAAAGAAAACAGATGTTTGCAGCTGCAAAATCATCTGCTAAAAATTTTCGGCCAGACCCAAATCATTTTTGGTTGTTATGCATGCCATTAAATCATATTGGTGGAATCTCGATAATTTTAAGATCTCTGATTTATGGGAGCGCCATTTATCGAATGGATGTATTTCATGAAGTGATGGTAAAAGAATTTCTTGGTGAAAACACTCGCTTTCAAGCTGCCTCTTTTGTCCCAACGATGCTTCAACGCTTACTCAAAGATCCATTATTCAAAACCCACCGTGATTTTAAAGCAATCTTATTAGGAGGCGGTCCGACAACCACCACACTCCTTCAAAAAGCTGTTGAACGTGGAATACCAATTGTTTCTTCCTATGGAATGACAGAAACCTGTGCTCAAATTGCTGCCAATCCAACTCTTGCTCCATCTGGAACTTATATTCCGTTGAAAAGCGTAGGTAAACCATTCCCACCAAACGAGCTTCAAATCCGTGATGATAAAGGTAAAGTACTTGGGCGTAATCAATCTGGTACCATTTGGGTAAAAGGTCCTCAAATTTTTGATGGATACTTTAACAAAGAAGACAATAAAGACCGGTTTGATAAAAAAGGATGGTTTAACACCGGTGATTACGGTCATAGAAATGGTTTTGATCAGATATTTATTGAATCGCGCCGAACAGATTTAATAATTACTGGTGGTGAAAATGTTAATCCAATTGAAGTAGAGCAAGCAATAGAAAAGCTTGCATCCATTAAGGAAGCTGTAGTAATTGGAATACCAGATGAAGAATGGGGACAAAGAATCACCGCATTTGTTACCCTTGCAAATGGAGAAACTCCTGAACTTCAAGATCTCAGAGATCAATTGAAAAATGATCTCGTTGATTTTAAGTTACCTAAAGAGCTACGTATAATAAAAGAGTTTCCAAGAACATCTACTGGTAAAGTAAAGAGAAGCGAGTTAATTCAAATAATAAAATAGATTTTATTATTTAGCTTCTATTATAAAATAGCTTCCAGAGTTATGAGGTGTTTCCGAAATTGACAGCTTTTTAATTCCCTTATCTCTTATGAGAATAGCATTCGTATTAAGAGCTTCACCATAATTAGTAAACTCAAATTCATTCTCCCCTATTAATGGAGAATAGTATCTTCTTAGATCGGTACCATTTGCATATGTATCATAATAATATGACAAATCTGCACACCCTAATTCTCTAAATGGATAATTGATATCTATTTCACCATCATTATTAATCTCTATTGAGAATGCAAGAGTATCATTTTTTAACTCAATTGTTTTGGTTTCAAATGAGTCATTCCCCTTACAATCAGGCCCAGTGATAGAATAGGTCCCATTAAAAACTTCTCTAATAGAATATATATGCTTTTCGCTAACAATATTTACATCTGTGACTGTCCATTCAATTTCTCCAGAATAAGCGTCGTAAGAGTTAGCTCTGTTTGAACCCATTTGGTAATTAAAACTGAATGAAGAATCTTTTCCTATTGGAAAATAGTCCCAAACAATTTCATTTTGATACATCTCTATAACTTTCAAATCAGCGATACAAGCACCATTCAAGTTTGTATCAAAACAATCTGCACTTCCTACATTTCCCATGTACTTTATATACCCATCAACAATATACTCTTCAAGGTATCCATGACTAAAATGAATTTCTTTCAATCTGTCATTTAATTCAGTGACGTTAAAATAACCATTCCGGTCTGTTTTACCAGTTCTAACTAATATTTTTGTTCCATTTATAACGTCGTAAATCTTTATGTCAACATCTGGAACTGGTAAATTCATATAAACAATTGTACCAAAAATCCCGTCTTGTCCTTTCTTAGTCGGGAAAATACTAATAGGAATTTCTAGACTATCCTGTTCAACTGAGACATTTATTTGAACCTTTATAGTATCAGAATCATTATATAAAATACTTGCGATATACTCTCCCTCAACTAGATCATCAATTCTATACTTTCCATTTTGATCCGTAGAATCCCATTTATCTGAGATAATAATAAGAGCTTTATTTAATGGAATATTATTCTCGTCATTAGCTAATGTAATGGTCCCATAAACATCTACAAGTTTAGCTTGATCACTACTAAGTGTAGAGCAGGAACTTAATAAGGAAGCAAATAGTAGAATTATAACTATTCTATACATTGGTAAAACCAAGAGGTTTTGTATTCAAACAATTATTAATTATATACATAATAATCTTTCATATCAAATTAAAAGATGTTTTAAAGCTATTAGATTAGTTCTAGCTCAGGCCTACTCTTTTAAAAATAACATCCACATTTCGTGTATGATGTTTTAGATCAAAAGCATCATCAATCTCTTCCTGACTTAGTTTTGATCCGATATATTCATCACCTTCAACGATGGGCTTGAATGGTATCTGATTCTCCCAAGACTGCATAGCAAGTGGTTGAACCGCATCATATGCTTCTTCTCTTACAACACCTTTTTCGATCAATTTATTAAGTACTCTTTGAGAAAATACCAAACCGTGAGTCTTCCATATATTTGATTCCATATTTTCTTCAAACACTACAAGGTTTTCCATCACATTAGCAAACCTGCTTAGCATGTAATCTAAAAGAATAGTCGCATCTGGAAGAACAATTCGCTCAGCTGATGAATGAGATATGTCTCGTTCATGCCAAAGAGGTATGTTTTCAAATCCAGTTACCATATATCCTCGTAGTACTCGTGCGCATCCAGAAATATTTTCTGAACTAATTGGATTCCGCTTATGCGGCATAGATGAAGATCCCTTTTGCCCTTTTCGAAATGCCTCTTCAACTTCTCTAACTTCACTTCTTTGTAAATGGCGAACCTCAACAGCCATTTTCTCTAAGGATGACCCTATCAATGCAATAGTTGCTAAATAATACGCGTGTCTATCACGCTGTAGTGTCTGTGTTGAAATTGGCGCCGGAGTTAATCCCAGTTTTTCACAAGTATACTCTTCTACTTCAGGTGGGATATTAGCAAAAGTTCCTACTGAACCTGATAACTTTCCAAATTCTACATCAGCTGCAGCTCTTTCGAAACGTTCTAAATTTCTTTTCATCTCCGCATACCATAGCGCACATTTTAACCCAAAAGTAGTTGGCTCAGCATGAATACCATGTGTACGCCCCATCATTACTGTAAACTTATGAGCTTTTGCTTTTGCGGCCAATACAGAAATAATACGTTCTATATCAGATATAAGAAGTTTGTTTGCTTGCTTTAAGCGGACTCCCCATGCAGTATCTACAACGTCTGTAGAAGTAAGTCCATAATGAATCCACTTTTTCTCATCCCCAAGTGTCTCCGAAACTGCACGGGTAAATGCCACTACGTCGTGTCTTGTCTGAGCTTCAATTTCTTTAATTCTGTCTACATCAAAAGAGGCTTTTTCATAAAGCTTATCGACATCATCTATAGGAATAGTTCCAAGCTTAGCCCATGCCCAGCAAGCAGCTAACTCAACTTCAAGCCAAGCTTGAAATTGATTTTGTTCTGTCCAAATATTTGACATTTCGTCTCTAGCGTACCTTGATATCATGTGCTTTTTCTTCTTTGATGTGAGTTAATTCGCGCACAAAGATAAGACTTTGCGCAACATGATTTTAATAAAACCCCAGAATTATCCCCTTTTAATTACTTGTTTTCCTCATTTGTAAAAAAAATTAAATCAAACTAACAAGCGCTTCCATCTTCGTTTTATTAATAAAAAAGCGCTTTTGATTAATTAATTAATGTTAATAGTAATTAATAATTAATTTTTTATGTTTGATATTACTATTTACCTAATTATGTTTGTTGCGAGTAGATATTTCTCTCCTCACACTCACTCATTAACTAACCTTTTAATCAATGAAACTTCGTTATAAATTAATTCTATTCTTGTTAGCTCTCTTTGCCACCGATTCGGTTTCGGCTCAAGATCTTACAGCTGAAACAGTACAAAATAACCTTAACTATGTATGGACCATTATTGCAGCTTGCCTTGTCTTTTTTATGCAGGCAGGCTTTGCAATGGTTGAGGTTGGATTTACCAGAGCAAAAAATGCAGTAAACATTATCATGAAAAATATGATGGATGTTGGTGCTGGTAGCCTTGCCTTCTTTGTAGTTGGCTTTGGTATTATGTTCGGAACCTCAGCGACTGGCTGGATTGGAACCGATGGCTTTATGCTTATGGAAATTGGAGATTTTTCTATTGAATGGTCTTACACTTTCTTTTTCTTTCAAGCAGTTTTTGCAGCTACAGCTGCTACTATTGTATCAGGTGCTGTTGCCGAACGTACAGCATTTAATGCTTATTTAATATTTTCCATTGTAATCACAGCTTTTATATACCCGATATTTGGATCATGGGCATGGGGAAGTTTATTCAATGGTAGTGGATGGTTAGAAGGTCTTGGATTTATCGATTTTGCAGGCTCTACTGTTGTACACTCTGTTGGTGGCTGGGCTGCACTTGCTGGTGCTATTGTAGTAGGACCTCGAGTTGGTAAATATATTGACGGAAAACCACAAGTTATTAAGGGCCATAGTTTACCACTAGCCGCATTAGGCGTATTTATTCTTTGGTTAGGCTGGTTTGGTTTTAATGCTGGATCAACTACTACTGGAGATACATCAATTGCTCTTATTGCACTGAATACTTTTCTAGCAGCTGGTGCAGGTGCAACCGCTGCTATGATTATTAGCTGGATTTCAGGTGGTAAACCTGATGGTGCTGTTACGTTAAATGGTGTTCTTGCTGGTCTTGTAGGTATTACTGCTGGTTGTGCGAACTTAACACCAGGTTTTGCAATACTTGCAGGTGCTATTGCAGGTATCCTTGTTCATTATTCAATGATTTTAATCGACAAGAAAGTTGATGATGCAGTTGGTGCTGTTTCTGTACATGGAGTTTGTGGCGCATGGGGTACCCTTGCTGCTGGTTTATTCAATACTGGTGATATGTTTAATATGAGCATTATTGGTGTTCAATTAATTGGTATTGCAGCTGCATTCTTATGGACATTCCCTGTAAGCTATTTAGTATTTAAAGGGATTGATATGCTTCTTCCTCTTCGAGTAAATGGTCACCTCGAAGAAATGGGTCTTGACCTTCATGAACATGACGCTGAAGCTTATCCAGAATTTGAGCCTAAAGTAATCGGCTAATACTTCAACTTATTCTATAACTCTTACTCTATACCTTTCGGGAGAAGTTGATTCTTCTCCCGGTATAGAATTCATTCACAATAACTGTACTAAAGTCCTTTTTAGCACAGCCTTACACTCACTCAACTCAGGACAAAAAAATGAAAACATTAAATAAAATTACCTCATTGCTTGTACTCGCTGTAGTACTAGTATTTACATCAAGTGATGTAACTAAAGCACAGGAAGTAGAAGTTTCTACTGGTGTAGATTTATATAGCACTTACGTTTTCCGTGGTGTTGCGTACTCTGGCCCATCTTGGCAACCATCCATTGAACTTTCAACCGGAGGTTTTGCAATTGGTGCATGGGGTTCACAAGGTTATGACGGATTCCAAGAAATGGATTTATATGCTGGTTACAGCTTTGATTTTGGTCTTTATCTTGGATTAACTGATTATTATTACCCTGGTTCTTCTTTTGGAGATGGTGATAGTCATGCCATTGAAATAAACGCAGGTTATGAAATAGATAGTTTCTCACTTGCTGGTAATTATATCCTAACAGAAGCACCTAATGCAGGATCAGCAGGTGGTGACACTTATTTCGAACTTGGGTATTCATTATCAGAAGCTGATTTATTTATTGGTGCTGGTGATGGATGGCATTCATCCGATGGAGAATTTGCTCTAGTAAACATAGGAATTGGTACGAGTAAAGAAATTGTTATCTCAGATACCTTTAGTATTCCTGTTAGTGGAGCGGCTATATACAACCCTGATTCTGAACAATTCTATATTTTAGTAGGATTTTCTTTCTAATAAAGAATATTCCAATATGATCACTTGATCTATTTAACTAACAAGAAAGAGAGCCCCTTACTTAAAGGCTCTCTTTTTTATTGAATAGGAATTTTGAGTACGGTGCCTCTTTGAATGGTATCATTCAGCTCAACCTGATTAATGATTGCAACATCCAATGGCTCAATATTCATTGGTAAATTTGCTGGTAATAAGTCTGAAAAAGAAGCAGTTCTTTCTGCCCTTATTAAATTTAGACGGAATGGGACTACATTTAGAATTTCTGAGTCTGTTAGTTCTTCAAATCCATTTGAAATTGAAAAGAACTTATTTCTATAATCACCAAATTGAGATGTAGTTGTATAACTCAAAAACTGGTAAACATTTCCATTAAAAGAAACTGCTGATAAATCGATAGTTAAAGAAGTACCGTCTTCAGTTAGCGTAGTAGCTTCTGCCGAATATCCTGTATATCCATTTACTGTTTTTTCACCTTTCTCAACAGTAGTTATCCCTTCTTGATCTAGAAAAGCTTGCACAGCTTCAGCTGGGCTTTCGCTTCCTGAACTAATACTAAACTGAACAATCGCATCTTGTGCTTCATTAACCATAATGACAGCTGATGGCTGATTATATACGGCAAATTCATCAGGTACAGGAAACTGAAACGCTAAGTCAGGATGATAGAAATTGCCATTTCTTTCAAAACCTTCTCTAGGATTTTCTCCATACATCAACCCATCAACTTTACTTAGAAATTCTTCCCTATTGATAGTATTCATTTCATAACCTTGCTCTGCCCACCCAGCAGCCATTCTTGGAATATTCTCTTCTCTTTCACCTGGATCTGGATGTGATGATAGATGAGATGGGATACTTTGCCCTGCTTTCTCAGATATTCGTTTTAATGAAGTAAAGAATTCTCCACCTTCTGAAGCCATATAGCCATCCATAGCCGAGTATTCGACACCTAATCTATCTGATTCGCGTTCATCATCTCTACCGTAACTTAGAAATAACAATTGAGCTGTTTGTGAACTTAGCTGAAGTATACTTCCACCATCTAATCCAAATGATTCTCCAAGCACAGCCCCACCAATAATTGCGATTTGACCCAATTGTTGCTCCGCAGCTCTTTGAGAAGCGTGACGAGCTGCAACATGTCCAATCTCATGCCCTAAAACTACCATTAGTTGGGCTTCATTTTCTAAATGAGCTAGTAGACCTCGAGTCACATATACATACCCTCCTGGAAGGGCGAATGCATTAACAACAGGACTATTTAAAACCCGAAATGTAAACTCCGTATTTAAATACTCTTTTGGAGTATCATCACGACTAAAGTGACTTACTTCCAATAATTCTTGTCCTAGTCGGTCTACATAATTAGCCAGCTCTTCATCATCATATAATCCATATTGTGCTATGATTTCGCTGTCTGCTTCTCTACCAATTTGTAATTCCTGTTCCCAAGAATATCCATAAACACGTTTGTTTCCAGAAACAGGACTAACTTGAAGTGAGACGCAAGCTGTATTGAGAATAAGCGCTGCAATTAACAGATAGATATAAGATGTCAGTTTCATAGTATTGAATTCAGTATTCAGTCTTTATATTTAATTATTCTATTTTCAAACAATTCTAAAAAGCTAACAAACTTATGGAAGAATATTAACTTCTGGTGTTAAGCGAATTTCAAATTTTTGGTAAACGGAGTCTACAATTTCTATTGCAAGAGCCCATATTTCTTTCCCTGCCGCGTTACCATAATTGACTAATACTAATGCTTGTTTCGAATGCACACCTGCATCACCATTACGCTTTCCTTTCCAACCCGCTTGTTCAATCAACCAACCCGCTGGCACTTTTACTTGTCGCTCTGATACTGGATAACCTGACAAGTTTTTAAATTGTTTTTTTAGCTCATCGAACTGATAAACTGATATCACAGGATTTTTAAAAAAACTACCCGTATTCCCAATTTCATTAGGATCAGGGAGTTTGCTTTGACGGACTTCTATTACTGCATTGCTAACATCCTCTATAGATGGATTCGATACACCACGTTCTTTCAATCTCTGCTTTAAACTAGCATATTCAATATTAGGCTTTCCATGCTTTGATAGTTTTAGTCTAACATTGGTAATGATTGCTTTTCCTTTGAGTTCCTTTTTAAAAACACTATCTCGATATCCAAACTTGCATTCACTTTTTGAAAAAGATTTTATATCACCTTGGTTTATCAAAAATGCATCTAGACTTACAAAAACATCTTTCAATTCGACCCCATAAGCACCAATATTTTGAATTGGAGCGGCACCTACTGTACCAGGTATCAATGAAAGGTTTTCAATACCACCAAAACCTTTTTGAATACAATAAAGGACAATTTGGTGCCAATTCTCACCTGCTCCAAATTCAATAATAACATCGGACTTATCCTCTGAGATTATTTCAATTCCTTCAATCTTATTAAGAATTACAAGACCATTAAAATCATCTACAAAAAGTATATTACTCCCACCCCCAAGAACAAGAATAGGAAGTTCTTTATTTTCAGCAATTTCAAGGGCTTTTTCCAGTTCTTCAATCGAATGTATTTCAACAAAATATCGAGCATTAGCTTTAACACCCATAGTTGTGTATTTCGATAGATCGAACTGCTCTTTGATGGAGGTCATGATATTATGCTTATTTCGTAGAAGCCTTTTCTTTAGGTTCATCTACTTTTACTCTGACCTTTTTGATCCTATTATTTTGTACTGAATGAACAGTGAGTTCTAAATTATTGAATTGAACTCTTACGCCAACTGTCGGTAAACTTTCAGTTAGATGATAAATCAAACCACCTAGGGTTTCATATTCATCTCCTTCAGTTGTAAGCACACATTCAAGAATGTCCTCCATATCATCTAAGTCGATTTGTGCATCAAAGATATAAATACCACTTTTGAATCTAGTGAACATACTTATTTCTTCGCCTTCATCATCAACGATATCACCTACAATTTCTTCAAGAATATCATCCATCGTAACCAAACCTTCTGTTCCTCCATATTCATCTACCACTATAGCCATATGGGTTTTTTCTTTTTGGAAATCGCGAAGTAAATCATCCAATTTTTTAGTTGCGGGGATAAAAAGTGCTTTCCTCGAAACAGTTTTCCAGTTTAGTGTGGGCTCTTCTTCTTCAGTATTTAAATATGGAAGAACATCTTTAGCATAAATAACTCCAAGAATAGAATCTAAATCATTCTCATATAATGGCATTCTTGAAAAACTTAGATTTCTAATTGTTTGAATAACATCTTTCAAAGAATCATTTATTGAAACTCCAATAATATTCACTCGAGAAGTCATAATTTCACGAACTGTAGTAGTTCCAAATTCAATTACATTTTCAATAATTTCCCTTTCATCTTCTCTTATTGAACCCTCTTTTTCACTTACTTCCGCCATTGTCTTTATATCATCAGAAGTCATTTTATTTGTTGGCTTTGGAAGATATTTTTCTAGAGTGATTGCACTTTCGGCTAATGTTTTGGCTATAGGTTTTAATAAAATAAAGAGAGTATAAATAAAGCCGCTTATCCTACGCGAAACTTGTAAAGGATTATTTATAGCAATTATTTTTGGAGTGATTTCACTCATTATCAATATCACAAAAGTCAGAACAACTACTTCTATAGCATACACTATTAGGTCTGATAATCCTATAATAGTGAGCAAACTACCTGTTATTACAGCAGCCATTACTGAAGCCATAATATTTGAAAATGTATTTCCAATTAAGATTGTTGCGAGTAATCTTCTAGGTTTATCCAACATTAATATGATTCTATCATCTGCTGAATGAGAGTGTTCATCTTGTTTGAGATCTTCAAGTCGGTTAGCTAAAGAGAAAAAAGCAACTTCAGAGCCTGAGAAAACAGCCGAAAGTAATAATCCAAAAATCATGATTACCACTTGAATAGCGATTACAAATAAATCAATATCACCAGTATTCGTAATAATCCCGATTGTATTGGAAACAGTATCGAGTAAATAATCAGACTCGTTTATTAAAGCCAAAATAAAAATATCTCTTTTCGTTGAATGTACTGCGGCTATTAATTACCACAAAATAAAAAAGCGATGAGAACAAAAGTTTTCATCGCCTTAAATATAAGTCATTTGAAGTTAGAACGGTAAATCATCATCCATATCATCAAAATTACTACCAAGTTCTACATTACTAGACATTGGCTTGCCTTGATTACTACTTTTTTCAGGCTGAGATGGAGCTCCATCCCCCTGATTTCCGCCACCACTTCCTTTACTATCTAGCATAGTCATTTGAAGCGCTTTAACTTCTGTAGTGTACTTTTTTTGCCCTTGCTTATCTTCCCATTGGCGTGTTTGAAGCGGACCTTCAATATATACTAATGAACCTTTATTAAGATATTGTTGACAAATTTCCGCGAGTCTGCCCCATGCAACTACTCGGTGCCACTCTGTTTTTTCCTGGAACTCTCCGTTTCCATCTTTATAACGCTCGCTTGTTGCAATATTCAAGGTTGCAACTGCTGTGTTAGATTGTGTGTAACGGACTTCTGGGTCTTGGCCTAATCGACCGATTAGCATTACTTTATTTAGTGAACTCATTACGTATCCTGCTGTCTAATTAATGTTTGATTAAAAGGTAAGACTAATGCCAACATAATTCCTTACAAAATTTTTTCATTTTTTATTTCCATTAAGTATTACTTAATGAATTATTTGCAAAGATTTTTCTTCAACCGACTTAAACATTCTTGAGAGCGAATGAATAAATACTGAGTGTTTCACTGTGCTTTAATTTATGATTCAGTAATCTTGAATTACAGCTTATTTAAAAAATCTATCCTTCTTCTCTTTTTACTAGTACAACTTGCTGTAAATCTGCCGATCTAATTTTATTAAAGAATTCTTTAATTTCGTTATAATCTTCTGGTTTAATCGTTTTTTCCATTATTGCGAAATATCTCTTGTAAATAATCTTTTGATCATTTACTACCTCAAAGATAGCTTTAAATTCACCGAATGAATGTTTGTATTCTACATTAACTGGTGACGCTTCTATTACGAACCCGCTTGGAGTTTCAATAACAATTGAGTCAGACTCTACGAAAGTATATGGTAATAACAATGGCTGCTTTCTATTTTCATAATCAGATAATGTAAAAACCCATCTATTCATTTTGTTGACAGGTATATAAAGCCTTTTACTTGACGATTGAGCATAGTTATTTAGCTGAGCTTTAAATGAATATGAAGCATATTCATCTATTTCAGATACTTTACTGAAATCATATTCTAGAACTTTAGATTCATCAACCTCTAAAGATTTTTCTAGCCAATCAAGACGCTCTTTCTCTGAAACTGGCATTAAATCATATAGCAAATCATCTTGCAAAATTCCTTCACTTTTAACTGTAGCATTTACCTCAGTCATACCAGATTCATCTACTACTAATTTCAAAAAACGATCACTGTTATTCACTAAATATTCATTTTCAGGTGTTTCAATAACCTCGCCTCCTTCTGGAGTAATTAGTAATGCAAATTTTCCAGCATTCCCAGCACCAATATGATTTGGTGGAAGGTATTTACTAGTACATTCTAGCCAAACCACATCTCCATTTTTAAGAGTAACCCTAATTATTACATGATTAAATTGATTACTTGGAAAATCAACTTCCATATTGGCCTCGTTTACTCCATTCTTAATGAGAACCGATTCAGCTTTTATTCCTACATATTCTAATGCAGCATGCATATAATTAGTAAGTGCTTTACAATCACCATAACTGTTACTAAATACATAATCTGCAGAAAAAGGTCTCCAGCCTCCAATTCCCAATTGAATACTAACGTACCTTGTTTTCTCTTGAAGGTAAGAGAACAATATTCTCACTTTAGTTTCCTCTGAATCAACACCAGCTAATAAAGCATCTATTTCTTTTTTAGCTTCTGCAGGTAATTCACGAGTATCCTTCCCTAATTCGTAATACCATAAACCAAAATCCTTCCAAGTTGAGGAATTTCCTTTAGAATTATCCATTTCAAATGTACCAGGAGCAATCAAAATATGTGGTAAAAGGTCACTTGAACTTGGACCAAAAGACTCCCTAGATACAGGAAATTTCATAGCAATATCCCAAGAATAGCTTATACCTTTTTCAAGGAGTTTTTGTTCTGGTTCCACTTCGATATTCTTATTGAAATATCTTACTCCACTATTTTGCCTATCTATCAAAGTAAACCTAGCCGATTCAACACTTTGGCCAAAATTTTGAGGACGCCAATCAGGAAGGTTTAGTAACCCAGTGTAAGTTTGTTCATACTCTACTTCAATGGTATATGGAAAAGTACTATATGGGAGTTCTAATACTTTTATCCGAACATCTGAAAGAAAAGTTGAACCCCATGACGTACTATAATCTTGGGCATCATTCAATGAATATGATCGAACTATATTCCCTTCATTATTAATTATATTAGCCTTTAAATAATTTATTGTTTTGAACTCACCATAATCAAGTACAACTGTTGCTAAATCTTTATCATCCTTATCATAAATCGTAGTTGCTTCTTTTACTGTATAAATTGCTTTCGATGGATCGATTACATCTAAAGTTATATCGCTTGCTCTTATGGTTGAACTTGCACCTAAAGTGAGTAAAAGATTATTCTTTGAATAATCTTCATATGCTAGATCAATTGTAGTATTTGTTGATGTGCATCCTAGAATTAATAAAAAAAGTAATGAACCATATATTTTTTTCATCTAAATAGATTTTTTTAGAACTAAGTTTTGTGAAAGCATCTCTACCATCATATCATACATTTCTTTTAAAGCTTCATATTCAGAAGATTGAAATCTCATTTTCTTTATTTTATAAACATAATTCATAGAAATCTGATTTCCACTTGATTGTATTATCCTCCTAAATTCACCCATATTTTCAGGTAACTTAAATAACACTGGCGTAGGTTTTTCATCAATAACCCATCCATCTGGGATAGTAATGTTTAATACAATACTCTCAGAGAATTCGTAATTGTAATCGATTGGGAAGGTCCTTTCATCTAGTTTAAATGGATTTTCAGTTATACCACCAACTAGCATAGGATTAAAATAAATAATATTGCTTGAGCTTTGATGTTGATTACTGAAATTTGCAGAGAATTCGAATGCTTCATCCAGTTTATCTTTTGATATCCAGACACTATCAACCTTCATACTTGATCCAATTGGTATGTTTAGAATTTCTTCTTCAACACTTTTCTCTAAATCATCAAAAGCCCACAATCCATAACTATCATTCCATTGCATTACCTCTGAAACATAATTATAGATTCCAACCATTTTATCGAGATTACTTTCAGCACCATCAGTAGCTTTAGAAACTGCCTCGGTTAAAAATGAACTGTTTCTTAACCTACTCCCAAAATCTTCGTCCTTAAGAATATCATTTATTAAACCTATCCAACTTCCTAAATATAATTCTGGTCTTTCATTTGGAAATTTTATGGATTGCAATTGAAATCTAATATGAGAGAGGTAATCCATACTAGCTTTCATATATGGTACATTTCCTATCGCTCGTAAATCTTTCATTACATAATGATACTCAGTACCAATAAACTCTATTCTTTGTAAACCACCCGCATTACTGTTTCTTAATGTAAAATAACCTTGATAGGGTTTTTGATCACTAACATAAAAACTATCGTACCCTCTAGTTACGGTTAAAAAGTTAAACATTTCTGGTATTCTAGCCGTGTATTCACTCCAAATTACAGGAATATCATCCTGAAATAACCAATCTGGAAAGTCTAAGGGGTTATTTGAATATACTTCGTATTCATATTCGATAATGCTACCCTTTTTTAGTCCAGGGATTGTGAACTTAATCTGTGAACGTCGGTCAGATACCTCTTCTTCAAAACGATCTCTTCTTCCAACAGATTCCTTAATTATTTCTCCATCTTCATTAAGGGTATGTGATTCGGCTTTTATATTTCTTATTTCTTGTGGCGAGTTCGAATCATCGTTTCTAAATGGAATGGAGATATCCCCTTCATTAAGTCCTTGATCAGTTACTATTTTAACCCGAATATGTTTTTTCACTCTTAAATGAAATTCATTGTTTCTATAATTAAGTTCTGTTTCACCTACTGAGAATAAAACAACTGCACTAGCAGTAGAATCTTTCTCATAAACTTCCATTTCAAGATGCTCTTTAGGAATATCTCCAAAATCGTATGTTTGCGCATTAACCCCAACTACCCCAAGAGTTAAGATCAGAAATAGTATTCCCTTCATATATATTTAACTTATTGAAATTATAGGTCAATGTAATTTTTTGAGATTAAATAAAAAAATTAAAAATTATGGCAAATAAGGAACTTTTTTCTCCGTCCAAACTAGAATGAAAGAGCAAAAATTGTAACACTTTATAGGTACCCTCTCTCTTGTTTGTATCTATAAAATCAGGATTCTTAATTTTAAAGTAGTTTTATGAATTCAGTCTCTCTCGCTAAGAAAAATATTTCGTCAAGTTTAGATTCGTACCAAGGCACATGGGGGAAAATCCAAGCAGCCCATTTAACAAGACGTACTCATTTTGGAAATAAAGTAAGTGATTTAAATCGACTTCGAGCCCTTGGATCTGCTACAAATGCAGCCACAACTCTTGTTGATGAAGCTGTTTCAGCAATATTACCAGATGATCCTTCTTGGTATACCGATAGTAACTCTGGTGATATCCTCAACATGTACGATATCCAATTTAGATGGATGGACCGAATGTACAATGGGGGACTTATGGAACGTATGATGCTTTTTTGGAGCAATCATTTTGCTGTTTCTTATCAAAATATGAATGACTTACCTGGAAAAGCCCCTAATAGTTATGCGAGTCATATTTACAAATACTTCAAACTTCTTCAACAAAAAGGATTCGGAGATTTTAAAGAGTTGGTTAGAGATGTTAGTAAAAACTCTGCCATGGTTTATTATTTAAACAACTACAATAATAGAGCAGGACTTCCTAATGAGGATTTTGCTCGAGAACTTTTAGAGCTATTTACACTTGGACCTGAGGACAAAAACGGAATCCTAAATTATAATGAAGGTGATGTTGCCGAAGTAGCACGAGCTGTTACCGGTTGGAGAGTTAACGACACTACACTTTCTGGATATTTTGAAGAAGCTAGATTTGAGAATACATCTAAAACAATTCTTGAACAAACTGATAATTATAACTTAGATCAAGTTATAGACCTGATATTTGAACAAAAGGCGGAAGAAGTAGCCTGGTTTTTGTGCCGAAAATTGTACGTATTTTTTGTTAGTGCAGAACCAAATAATACTGCTATTCAGCAGTTAGCTGATTATTGTATTGCAGTAAATTTCAATATAGCTGAAGTACTTAAAAATTTATTTAGTAGCGCACACTTCTATGAAGAACGTTACATGGGCGCAAGAATTAAAAGCCCTATTGAAGTCTTCTTAAGCTTTCTTAGACAGTTTGAAATTACTCCTAATTCTGAAATCAAAGAATATATACGATTAAGAATGCAGGAGTTGAATGAAGAACTCCTTCGTCCAGAAACTGTTTTTGGTTGGTCCGGATATAACCCACCAGATTCAGACGGAACTCCTGGACATTATACGTGGCTAAACACCAATTTAATGCCTTCAAGATGGGATAATCTTACGGATCTAATTTATGGTTATGATGGAGCTGGCAATCAATATGACCCAATTAGAATTGCAGAAAAAGTTTCAGATCCATCTAATCCATTTAGTCTAGCAGAAGACATTGCAGAACATATTTTATCACTTCCACTTGATGAAGTTGGAATACGACAAGTAGATGAAGATTTTGCTGGTAACCCTGATCTGAATCCAGATCTAACAGGATTTCCAGCTCATAAAATCAATCTATCTAAAATTCTACTGGGAGATATTCCTTGGTATGAATGGACAGCCAATACTGATTCTGACGATAATCTCTTTTATGAAGAAACATTCGCTGAAAACTTGAGGCAATACATTTCCTATCTCATTCAACTACCAGCTTATCAACTTATCTAAGGGAGATTATTATGTGCGATCATCATCATAAGCCAAAATTAAAACAGAACAGACACGGAAGTAGCCTTGAACACGGCGAAGCTCATGAACAAGATCATCATTCTTGGACTAGAAAAAGCTTCTTAAGCACTCTTGGTATTGGAGCTATGGGATCTGGATTGATGCTTGGTGGATTACCTGTAAATGCTATGGCAAGAACTAAGTTTTTAAATCGATTAATGGCTGCAGATAACGACCGGATTTTGATTTTGATTCAACTTGGTGGCGGGAATGATGGTTTAAATACTATTTTGCCAGTAGAAAATGACATTTATTACCAAAAAAGACCAACGATCGCCATAACAAAAGAAGAATCTATTCTATTAAGCGATGATATTGGTATGCATCCAGCTATGGGTTCACTTCAACCACTTTGGGGAAATGGGAATATGTCGGTAATCCATAATGTTGGATACCAAAATGCAAATCGTTCACATGCTCGTTCTACCGATATTTGGACATCAGCAAGTGATGAAAATGTAAACCTTGGAACTGGATGGGCTGGCCGTTTCTTAGTTGAAGACAATCCCGATTTTATTGTTAATCCACCTGAATACCCATTAGGAGTTCGTATTGGCGGGTCTGCAACCCTTTTTCAAAGTGAATTTGGTAACCTCGGTGTTACTTTTGGTGGAGCTACACAATTTGCGCAATTCCTTGAGCAAGGTGGTTTTTATGATGACGAAAATGTACCAGAAAATGAATTCGGAAGATCTTTATCCTTTGCTCGAAAAATTGCAAATTCTTCTTTCAAATATCTTGAATCAATTCAAACGGCGGCAGACTCTTCTACTAATTTAGGCGAATACCCAAACTCAGGATTATCAAGAAGTCTTTCTGTTGTTGCACGATTAATCAGAGGCGGACTTAAAACCAAAGTATTCCTTGTTTCTAAAGGTGGTTTCGATACACATAATAATCAAGGTAGTACCGAGGGTGGACATGCAAATCTACTTGCTGATATCGCTGATTCAGTAAGTGCTTTCTACGCTGATTTGGAAGCTGATGGTCAACAAGACCGTGCACTAACAATGACTTTCTCAGAATTCGGTCGAACATTAGATGAAAATTCATCAAATGGAACAGATCACGGTTCTTCTGCTCCAGTTATGCTTTTTGGTCCCGTAAATGGTGGTTTATATGGAGACCACGCTAATCTTACTGATCTTGATAATTCAGGCGATCCAATTTTCAGTACCGATTATCGTTCAATTTATACCTCTATTCTAAATAAATGGTTCGGTCTCGATGTAAATGAAACAGAAACGGTACTTCAAGGTGAATTCCAAGATTTGGGATTTGTTGATTCACTTCCAATTGGAACTGAAGCTTCTGATAAAATTAAGAATTTTACATTACATCAGAATTATCCGAACCCATTTAATCCTTCAACCAATATTTCATTTGTTTTACCGGTTTCAGGTCCTGTTTCTATCCAGATTTATGATGTTAAAGGTAGCTTAATCCAAATATTAATAGATAAGACACTTGGTTCAGGTAAACATACTGTAAATTTTGATGCCTCCAATTTAACAAGTGGAGTTTATTTATATCGACTTGAGTCTTCCTCTGGGTCGCAGACTCGAAAAATGACATTAATTAAATAACAAATGATGGAAAAAAAGCTACGAGCTGTCGCATTAATTATTTCACTTATTAGCCTCTTTGCTCTTTCAGGTTGCTCTGTTGTTGATGATCTAAAAGGTGATGACAACAATACAATTGAAGAAAGTCTCCACCCTGTCCTTTTAAACGGAAAATGGGGTTATATCAACACTGCTGGAAATATGGTAATTGAACCAAGTTATGATGAAGCCCGAGAATTTTCGGATGGACTTGCAGCCGTTAGACTAGGAACAAATTGGGGCTACGTATCTGAGGAAAGTAAATCACTTGTTATACCAGCTAATTTTAGTGTAGCAGGAGATTTTTCAGGTGATTTGGCTCCTGCTCAACGCCCTGGACAATTGTATGGATTTATAAACAAAAGCGGGGAGTTTGATATTACACCTGAGTTTGATTTTGCTGGTGCTTTTTCTGAAGGTCTTGCACCTGTAAGAGCTGATGGCCTTTGGGGATATGTTTCTATCGACGGAAGCACTGCTATCGAACTTTCTTTTAGTGATGCGCAATCCTTTTCGGAAGATATTGCTGCTGTAGAAACCTTTGAAGGATGGATTTACATTGATAAAACAGGAACTGAACAGATTAATCCTGATTTTCAAATTACTGCTGCCGGTGAATTTTCGGACGGCCTTGCTCCTATTCAAACAACAGAAGGATGGGGCTACATCGATAAAAATGGAAACCCAGTTATTACTCCAACTTTTGAACAAGCGGGAATATTCTCGCAAGGACTAGCTTGGGTAATGGATGATGATTATATCGGCTTTATTGATAAAACCGGTGAAATCGCAATTCCTTATCAATTTGCTGAAGTAAAATCATTCTCCGAAAATATGAGTGCTGTAAGGCTAAGCGGTCAATGGTTTTTTATTTCTAAAACAACTGGGAAGATTGTTATTAATGAACCTTTCTTCGATGCAGAAAGCTTTACAAACGGAATAGCTAGAGTACAGATTGGAAATGACGAAAATCCCAGATTTGGCTATGTAAATAAAACCGGAAAATATGTTTGGTACCCTACTCGATAAATATTGAATTATGAAACATAAACTACTCTTTTTATCACTTTTTACCCTTTTTCTATTCATTTCATGTGATGTTGTAAATGACATAACAGGTAATGACAATGACAATAAAACGGTAAAACTGTACCCTGTTTTAGTAGATGGAGATTTCGGCTACATAAATGAACAAGGGACGTTAGTAATTGAACCTAATTTACAACGAGCAGCTCCGTTTTCTGATGGTTTAGCAGCTGTACGATATCAAAACCGTTGGAAATACATGAATAAAAACGGTGATTTTGTTATTGAAGAAAGTTTTCAAGAAATAAGAACCTTTTCAGAAGGTAAAGCAGCAGTTCGAATGGATGGGCGTTGGGGTTATATCAATACGAAAGGTAATTTTGTAGTTAATCCTAGATTCCGAGAATCTAATCCATTTTCTGATGGACGTGCTTTTGTTAGAAGTATCGATTATTCACAGTATGTATACATTGACGAAAATGGAAACGAAATTGAATCTGTAAATATGCCAGACGACTTGGATAACATTGAGGAAAATGAATTTGTTGATGGTCGTGCTTTAGTTAGAGATGATAACTTATTTGGATATATCGATAGATCAGGAAATACCGTAGTGGATTTAAAATATTCAGAAGCACTTCAATTTTCGAACAACCTTGCTGCTGTAAGAGTTAGTGATCGATGGGGCTTTATTAACTCAACCGGTGAAGTTATTATTTCTCCACAATTTATAAGCGCCGGAAAATTTGGAGATGGTCTTGCACCTGCACGGAAGAACAGTAACCAATTCGGTTTTATTGATAAATCAGGCACTTTTGTTATCTCTGAACAATTCGAAGAAGTTCGTTCTTTTAGTGAAGAACGAGCCCCCGTTTTTATAAATGGTAAATGGACTTTTATTGATAAAACGGGGAAACAAATTTCTACTCCAAAATTTGATGAAGTAGAACCATTCTACAATGGCTTAGCCTTAGTTACAGTATATGTAATAGAAGGAGAAGAAATAGAAGAGCAATACGGATACATTAATAAATCAGGTAATTATGTATGGTTTCCTACTAATTAGTCTTTTTTGACATGGTTGACTGGCCATAAATACGTAGGTGATAAAGGGGTGCTTAGGCGCCCCTTTTTTATTTAAAGGGGCAGTAAGTAAATAATGTCTCCTTCTTCTCTTCCAATGTGTTACTATATAAAATACAACCCAAATAAATCGGGATTACATATGAAGAAAATAATTTCTCTTTTCGCATTAAGTCTTTTTGCTGTTTCTGCATTTGCACAAACTTCAGAAGCTGACAAAGAATTTATCATAAAATATTTAACTGCAACCCATCAGGATATTGTTAATACTGTTAATGGGCTTTCAGATGATGCTTGGAATTACAAGCCAAATGCTGGAGGCTGGTCTGTTTCAAACGCCTTTGAACATATTCTAGTTACAGAAGAAGCTTTCACAGGAATGGCAGAAGGTACAATAGCACAATCAGAAGCTACTGATGCAGATTTATCTATAGCAGACGGCATGATTATTGGAAACCTTGCAAACAGAGGCACTAAGGTAACTACGGCTCCCCAATTTGAGCCTTCTGGTAGATGGGATAATAAAGCAGATATGCTAGAAGCTTTAGAAATGTCTCGCAATAAACTTACTGAGTTTGTAAATAGCACAGACGCCAATTTAAGAAACTTCAAAGCAACATTACCATTTGGTGAAATTGATATGGTTCAGTTACTATTAGTTATTTCAGCGCATAGTCAGCGACACACCTTTCAGATGAAAGAAGTGTTAGCCGAATTTACTTCCATGTAATATTAACTTTATAAAAAAAGCCCATTGATTATTAATGGGCTTTTTTATTTAAACTAGTTCTTATCTACTTATCTGTTAATGAAGTTACACCTGGCAAATCTTTCCCTTCAAGATATTCCAAACTTGCTCCACCACCAGTAGATACGTGTGAAACCTGATCACTTAATCCAGCTTGTTTAATAGCTGATGCAGAATCGCCACCTCCAATAATAGTAGTTGCACCAAATTTAGTTGCTTCTGCAAGAGCCTGCGCTACGGCATTAGTACCTTCAGCAAAACTTGGCATTTCAAATACTCCCATTGGGCCATTCCATAATACCGTTCTTGCATTCTTAATAATGTTCCCAAACGAAATTGCTGATTGTGGACCGATATCAAGAGCTTCCCAACCATCTTTGATATGATCTTCATCCACTACTTCTTGATTCGCATCATCACTAAAATCATCAGCAATAACAAAATCGAATGGGAGCATAAGATTTACACCTTTTTCCTTAGCAGTTTCCATCAATTGTTTAGCCATTGGTATCATTTCTTCTTGAAGAAGAGATTTTCCGACAGATTTCCCGTTTGCTACAAGAAAGGTATAAGCCATACCACCGCCAATAATGATAGTATCAACTTTGTTTATGAGATTTTCAATAACAGGAATCTTGTCAGAAACTTTCGCTCCACCTAAAATCGCGACGAATGGTCGGTTTGGATCATTCACACTATCACTTAGATATTTAATCTCTTTGTCTAATAAATAACCTGATGCAGCAGGTTGTAGATATCTTGTTACACCTGCAACAGAAGCATGTGCCCGGTGACTGCTACCAAATGCATCGTTAATAAAAACATCTGCATGGCTTGCTAGTTGACCGCTAAAAATTTCATCATTTTCAGTTTCTTCTTTATGAAAGCGAACATTCTCCAATACTACTATCTCTCCAAATTTCGCAGCATCAATTACTGATTTTGCTTTTTCTCCTACACAATCTTCAGCAAAATGTACTTTTGCATCTACCAGACCAGCTAAATGTTCAGCAACTGGTTTTAAAGAAAACTCGGGATTCGGTTCACCTTTTGGTCGTCCAAGATGACTTGTTAGTATTAAAAGTCCCCCTTCATCAAGTACATGATTAATTGAAGGAAGAGCTTGAACAATTCTATTATCATCTGTGATCTTACCGTCAATTATGGGCACGTTAAAATCTACGCGCATAAGTACTTTTTTTTCTTTTACATCGATGTCGTTGAGAGTAAGTTTTGCCATGTTTTTGTAATTATTACTTTTTTATAGGGTCTAATTGTGGATAAGGTACATTCTTTTGAAACTCATTTATATTCATGTACCCCAATGATTTTAGTGCTTTTTATTGAAAATTTATACACATTTAAATGCTCGTCTAATATTAACTAACCTATAGGATAGTTCAATGAAGTTTTTGATACTATTATGCTCTTTAAGCTTATACGGTGGTGCAGTTCTAGCACAAAATTTAAATGTAGTCAGTACTTTTCCCGCTGACGGTGCCATTGCAGTTGATACTGATTCGATTGTAATTACTTTTAATCAGAAAGTGAATTTTGATCCTACATTTACACAAGATTCTAATTTTAGCTTTTTCATTGGCCCTGAAGATTCTATTGAAATAATGGGTGCTAGTTTAAGTAATGACAGTTTATCTGTAATCTTGTATGGAAACCTAACCCCTAATACAGATTATGTTGCTCTGGTGGAGTATGCTGATGGAATTAACGGAGAAGTACTGGAAACACCTTACGTATTCCAGTTTACAACTTCTCCAACTAGAGGACAATTTGTAGTTGAAGGCTATCTGACTAAGGAAGTGCTTGATAAGCAACTCTCAAGTCTTGAAGGTAACGATGTAATTGTTTATTTGTCTTACAAGCCGATTGATGTTGGAATTGGAGATGACGAATGTTTTGATGAAGAATGTGATGGTGACGGAGATGCGGAGCCCGTTTATGCAGCTTTCGCAGATCCAACTACAGGATTTTATTCCATCCCTAGTGTAAGAGAAGGAACCTACTTCCCTATTGGTGTTGAAATTACTTCTGAAGATGTAGAATTTCAAGAAGATTTTTTCCCCGAGATTTATTGGTACGATCCCAATGATAATTTTGAGCCAGATAGTATTATTGTAAATAGTAATACCGCGCCGAATGATACTCTTTCTGGTATTACTCTAAATTTGTTGAAGTTAAAACCAATTACATTTAAAGAAGCACTTTTAATTGCTAGTGATGTAATTGATAAGCTGCCAAATAATCCAATCATAAGTGGAGGAGGTACTTCTTATGCAGCTTTTGATGAGAATAATGGAGAGCCTAAATTAAAAAGTGCTTTCCTAAGGGATATACAAACTACTACTAGATTTTCAGTAAAGAACTCAAAACAAGCATCTTATTTAGAAGTTGAAAATGACGAAATTATTGATATCCTAAACACTCCAACAGGTCTTCAAATACAATGGCAAATTTATGGTTATGATGCCGTTAAAGACTCTGTTTTTACAATTAATGTTTCTCCCTTTGGTGCAGAGTTTAATCAATACTTTAGCAAGGAAGATGCGGAACTTCCTGAGGGTATCGAATTTACAAGCATGAAACCATTACCTGAATCTTTCATTGATAGTGATGAAGCTGCATCTATTATAGAAGCAGAAGGTGGCTTCTCATTTAGATCTCAATTTATTGGAGCTGAAGGTTTCTGGAATATGAACTTAGAAGCGTTGCATAGTTATTGGGATTATGAACCAGATCCAACGCCAAATGCTCCGGTTATGTGGAGAGCTGAGTATTCAGGATTCGCATTTAACCCGGAAACATCTGAGTTTATAGAAGGGTACCTACTTATTCTTCTTAATATTGAAACAGGTGAGGTTATTTATACCGATTCAGAAGGCGGTAGTTTTGACCCTACTTCTCGTATAACGTTCGATGATGCTTTAGAAATAGCTGATTCGTTACTCAATGAATTACCCAACGACCCAATCGTAGTTGGAGGTGCTACTTATTATGAAAGTGATCAAATAGTTTTCAAAGAGAACCTTAAAAAAACACCAAAAGAATACTTTGAAAAAACCAAAGCTAAACTAGATGATGATCCATTTTCTGTTCAACCAGATGGCTATGCATATAGTTGGGAAATCTATGCTTATGATGCAGTAAAGGATTCTGCACTTGCAATATATGTAACCGAATTTGATGTGGAATTTGCCGGATATATGGGAGGTGAAAGTGATAATGGTGAACCTATTGAACTTGACCAGATTAAACCACTTCCTGAAAATTATATAAGTAGTGACTCAGCTGCTTACCTTATTGATATCGAAGGTGGTTTAGCATTCAGAACAATGTTAGCTGAATCTGAATTCGATTGGCAATGGCAGATGGAGCTTCAGCTTCTTCACCAATACTGGGATTACCCTCCCAATGCAACTCCGACAGCACCAATAACTTGGTCTGGTAAATATTATGCCTCGGCTTATGATGAAGTTTCTCTAGAATATGTTGAGGATTCCTTAGCCATATACCTAGATGTTGAAACAGGTGAAGTATTGTTTTCAACCGTAGTTGTGTCAAATGATGTAGAACAGGATGTACCTGAGAAATTCAGTCTTTCTCAAAATTATCCGAATCCATTTAATCCTTCTACAAACATAACATTCCAGTTAAGTGAAGCTTCAAAAGTTGAGATTAGTGTATACTCAATACTTGGACAAAAAGTAGCTACCATTATAAACGGACCTTATCCCTTAGGTTCACATACTGTTCAATGGAATGCTCAAAATTTAGCTAGTGGTGTATATATATATCGAATGCAGGCTGGTAGCTTTATACAAACTAGGAAACTTATTTTATTGAAATAAAAAATCCAAAACTCATTCTATAATCCCACTTATCTCTATAAGTGGGATTATTTTATATCTGATTTTCAAACTCTATTTCAGTATTTTCATCAGTTCAAATAAAATACATATATGATGAAAACTCTTTATCTGGATCACGCTGCAACAACCCCACTCGACGAAAGGGTTTTAGAAACAATGCTTCCATTTATGACCGAGAATTTTGGCAATGCAAACTCAGCACACCATCTCGGACAAAAAGCAAAAGTAATGGTTGAAGACGCCCGTGAAAAGGTTGCTTACTTGATAAATGCAGAACCTTCAGAAATAATTTTTACTAGTGGTGGAACAGAAAGTGACAATGCTGTCATTAAAGGTGTTCTTGCTGTGTCTGGAAATAAAAAAGAGGTAGTTACTTCTCATCTCGAACATCATGCGGTTTTACACCCGATTGAAATGTCCAAAATAAGTGGCTTCACTCCTGTATTTGCAGAAACCGAAGAGTGTGGAAGAATTACTGCAACACAGGTAGAAAAAGTGATATCAGATAAAACTGCACTTGTAAGTTTGATGCAGGTAAATAATGAGCTTGGTAGTATCAATGAGATCAAAGAAATTGCAACTCTATGCAAGGCTAACAACATTCCACTACATTCTGATACCGTCCAAAGCCTTGGAAAAATCCCGCTTGATGTTCAAGATCTTGGATTAGATTTTCTAAGTGGTAGTGCCCATAAAATATATGGACCAAAAGGTGTTGGAATAATGTACATAAGAACCGGTTCGCGTTGGATTCCATGGTTGACTGGTGGCTCGCAGGAACGTAGACGTCGTGGTGGTACAATTAATGTTCCAGGTGTTATTGGATTTGCAAAAGCACTTGAGTTAGCAATTGATGAAATGGACGATAATACCAAGCACTATATAAAACTAAGAAAATTACTTCTTTCTCTTCTTGATGAAAAGCTAACAAGTTGTACGTACTCAGTTAATGGGACCAATCAGAATAAAGTCCCACATATTATAAATCTATCGTTTTCAGATGAAGGCGGACATGGAATTGATGGAGAAATGCTTCTATTAAATCTTGATATCGAAGGAATATGTGTTTCGAATGGATCGGCATGTACATCAGGGGCCGTTGAAGCATCTCATGTTCTTACAGGACTTGGAGTTCAAGATAAAGAAGCTAAATCAAGTATAAGAGTGAGCTTTGGTAAGAAAAATACAGAAGATGATATCCACTTTTTTGTAGAGAAATTAAATGCTGTACTAACTCGAATGTTTGATCTTGTACAATGAAAAATGTTTGTGTGTACTGTGGCTCTAGAAAACCTTTAGATAAAACTATTAGCGAGTTTGCAATCAAGCTAGGAGAACAATTTGCTCTCAATGAATGGACTATCATTTACGGGGGTGGTAAAGTTGGGGTAATGGGTATTGTGGCTGATGCTGCTCTTTCAAAAAATGGCGAAGTTATTGGAGTAATTCCAACCCACCTAAAGAAGTTAGAAGTTGAGCATACCGGTATTACTAAGCTTCATGAAACACAAGATATGCATACTAGAAAAGCACTTATGGAAAGCTTATCTGATGCATTTGTAGTATTGCCTGGTGGCTTTGGCACCCTAGATGAATTCTTCGAAATACTTACCTGGCGACAACTTGGAATTCATAATAAACCCATTATTTTGGTAAATCTTAATGGCTATTTCGATGGTCTTGAAGCATTTGCAAAAAAAGCTATTTCAGAAGACTTTATTCAAGAATCTAGTCTTGAGTTATTTAACATCGCATATTCATTAGACGAATGTATTGAAATGCTAGAAGGATAATATTGGTTTTATTTTAATATGTATTCATTCTCATTCTTCTCAATAATCTTTCTACTAATGAGCCATAGCTCAACTCAAATGCCTGATACTCAAAATCCTTTACCTGAATGCCCATCTTCACCTAATTGTAAACGAGTTTCATTAATACTTGAGTCTGATTCAAGTTCTGTATTTTCTGCTTTTGAAGAAGCCTTAAAAGAAATGAATGCAGAAACTATTAATTCTAACGAAAAACAAAATAGAATAGACGCAGTATTCAAGATCCCTGTATTTGGCTATAAAGACGATTTAACTATAGTTATCCAATCTAATGAGCGTGCATCAAATGTATTTATCAGAAGTGCGAGCCGTGAAGGTTACTGGGATATTTGGGTAAATAGTAACAGGGTCAACCGATTAATTAGAAACGTAAAAAACAATCTATCAAACTAGTATTATGAAAAATCTTACTCTTTCACTTGGAATCTTACTCACTTTACTTGGTATTGCCTCTTATTTCGGAACTGGTCAAGAAAGTATAACAGCCCTAATTCCTACTTTTTTTGGAATGGTATTTATAATCCTCGCTCTTTTTGCTGGAGCAGAGTCTCTAAGAAAGCATATGATGCATGGGGCAGCAGGATTAGCCCTACTTGGTGCATTCGGTTCTGCGAGAGGAATTCCGGGGCTTATTGACATCTTAGGTGGAGAAACTGTAGGACGTCCATTAGCAATTTATGCACAAGTAGCCATGTTCTTAATGTGCGTAGTTTATATAGTTAAAGCAGTTCAGTCTTTTAGAGCCGCTAGAAAGAATGGTGACGTTTAACTTAGAATAGCTACCTAGCTTATTCTAAATAATCAGTTTCTACAAACCATTATTGTAATCTAAACCACTCTCAAAAGTATTGTGGTTTAGATTAATGGGTCACCTTTCTTATTAAGTGTTGAGCTTATAAAATCAATCTTTATCGCTTTTAAAAATCTCTTCTATTTGACTGGCATACTTCTCAGCGATTACTCTTCGTTTTACTTTCATAGTGGGAGTAATTTCACCAGTCTCAACTGTAAACTCATTCTCTAGGATTCTGAAGTCTCTAATCTTCTCATGTGATGCTAATTCTTTAGAGAATGACCTCATTTCTGTTTTATAAAGTTTAATGATTTCTTCATGCTCAATAAGTTCTTCTATAGAACTAGTATTTAAACCATTATCGCGAGCATATTTTTGAATTGCTTCAAAATCAGGCACAATCAAGGCTCCCATAAAATTTTGAGCCTCTCCAACAACCACTACTTGATCAATCCACTTACTAGATTTAAACATATCTTCGATTGGTCCTGGGTAAATATTCTTCCCACCTGCATTAACGATCATATGTTTAATTCGATCAGTTATCTGTAGATCACCGTTCAAGAAACGTCCGACATCTCCAGTATGTAGCCACCCATCATCATCAATCATCTCTTTAGTAGCTTCATCATTCTTCCAATATCCTTTCATTACATTCGGGCCTTTACATAAGATCTCACCAGCTTCAGATGTTAATATTGTAGGATAATCTTCTCCACTTATCTCAGCTATTATCTTACCATCACTTAAGCTTTGAATTCCAACCGTTACACCTGGAATTACTTGCCCAACTACACCAACAACTTCCTTTCCTGGCGAATTTGCAGCCATAACAGGTGATGTTTCTGTGAGACCATATCCTTGGAGGATTGTAAGACCTGCAGAACGAAAAAATAAATCAATATCAGGTGGAAGAGCAGCTCCCCCAGAAACAAAAATTCTAATATTTCCACCAGTCCTTTGCTTCAATTTATCAAATACCAACTTGTCTGCAATCATTTTTTGAATGGTCATGAAACCACGTTTTCCGTCTGCATATTTTCTTCCAACTTCTACAGCCCAATTAAAAATTCTCTTTTTAGCGTCACTCCCGTCTTCTACGCTTTTAACGATCAGATTGTAAATCTTCTCAAAAAGCCTTGGCACACTAATCATTATAGTTGGCTTCACTTCAGGCATGTTCTTTGACACTGTATCAACACTTTCTGCATAATAGATCTCAGCTCCACAGGAAATAATTGCATAATATCCGCCTGTTCGTTCAAAAGAATGGCATAATGGTAAAAATGAAAGTACCCGATCTTTATCATCCCAATATATGTGTTGGGTTGCAGCCTTTACATTACTTACAATATTGTTGTGAGTAAGCATCGCACCTTTAGGTCTGCCCGTAGTTCCAGAGGTATAAATCAATGTTGAAATATCTTCTGGCTTAACCTTGGCTGATCCTTTCTGAATCGCTTCTTTGTGTTTCGGATAAAGTTTTGCGCCTTCTTCAAGAATATCTTCAAAAAGGGAGACATGATCATGCTCGCTAAATTTTGCCACTTTTGGAGTATCAAAAGCAACGATTTGTTTTAAGTCTTTACAGTTACCATATACTTCAAGAGCTTTTTTAAGTTGAATACCTGTTGATACAAAAAACAGTTTTGAATCAGAATCTTGAAGAATAAACTCGCATTGATTCGGAGGAAGTGTAGTGTATAATGAGACATTGATCGCTCCCAATAATTGAATCGCTAAATCAACTACAGCCCATTCATATCTATTCTCACTTAGTATTGCAACACGATCACCGTGCTCAATCCCTTGTTCAAACATATAAGCGGCCAATGAATTCACATCATCTGAAACTTGATCCCAAAAAACAGGTTCAAAGCTTCCTTTAGGATCTAGTTTATGATGAAAAGCTGCTTTATTATTACCAACATATTTCTTAGTAAGATTTTTATAGAGCTCTGTAAGAGTCTCAAATGGGACTATAATTGGCATGACTTGTTTTTTAATTCCGTTTTATTCCGACTGAATATAATATTCTTATAATAAAAAGCACTAGTTTCAAAAGCACGTTAACAAGTCTTATATTAAAGAAAAAAATAAACCTTATGGCACATCCGGCTCACGAAGATACTATTCAACTTGTTAAAGAGATTTTTCGATCCTACTTAAAAGAAGGAAACCAACGACAAACACCAGAACGTTTCATGGTTTTGGAAAAGATTTATACAGCAGATGGTCATTTTGACGCAGATGATATTTTCTTTCGCATGCAAGAAGGCGGTACTCGCGTAAGTCGAGCTACAGTATACAACACTCTGGATTTACTGGTAGAGTGCGGTTTGGTTCAAAAGCAACAATTTGGAAAGAGTCAGTATTATTATGAGCGTGCTTACGCTTATCAGCAACACGATCATATTATTTGTAACGAATGTGGACATGTTCTAGAGTTTTGTGACCCTCGAATAGGTGAAATCCAAGCAATGGTTGGTAAAATCCATGGAATGAACATCGCTTCTCACTCACTTCATTTTTATGGAAGTTGTGAAGATAAAGATGCTTGTGAGAAAAGAAAAGCTGCTTTGAAGAAGGGATCTTTGGTTAATAATTAACCAGAAATATACGTTTCTTCAATAAATTTACGAGCGGCAAGTCGACTTCCCCACCAGCCCATCAGTACTGAAAGGCCAAACATTGCTCCGATCAAAAAGTACCATTGCCCAAAAGGCCAGGATAATGATCCCATCTCAGGCAAATAAAGTGGGATTATAAATTCAAAGATGAAAAAGACAGATACAATAGAAAAAATCCCAGCTACTACTCCTTGTATGATCCCTTCTACGATAAATGGACTTCGAATAAATCCATTGGTTGCCCCAACCAATTTCATTGCACGAATAAGTTCTCTCTTAGCATAAATAGTTAACCGAATAGTATTATACACCAATATTACTGAAGCGAGTAGAATCAACAATCCAATACCTCCTCCAATAAGAGAGAGCATATTAAGGTTTGACTCCATAATTCGTAACAGTCCTTCATTATACTTAACTTCATCAACTCCACGTAGATTTCGAATACTGGAAACTAGTGTTTCAATTTGTGGTACACCGGCTTCTGTATCTACTTTTAAACGAAAAGATGCAGGTAAAAAATTTAGATCAACTAATTCTTCAACACCAGGCCCAAAGTCTCTTTTCATAACAGCTGAAGCACTATCTTTTGAGATATAAGTAATTGAGAGTACTATTTCGCGATTATTTAATGAAGTCTCAATACGGTTTTTAGTTTCTTCATCCACATCAAATAGAAAAACTTCGACTTCAATCAAATCCTTAATAGACATTGCCTGAGCATATACATTGTAAGCAACCCGAGAGAGAATGCCCAGCAAAAGAATGGCTACAAACAATGAAAAAATGGATGTTGAAGCAGCGAGTTTGGCTCGTCTGATTCCTGCTAAACCTTCTTTAAATACGTATTTTAAACTCATATTAGTTTCTGAATTGGGCTCTTATTCCTACAATTAAACGTCGTGCAGGCATTGGAAATGTTGCAGCCTCAAAGTAGCCTAACTGGCCAACTCCATCAAGTGCATTTTCCCATCTTATTAGAACCATTATTGAACGAACACGTGCTGAAATTTCAGCATCTAAACGAAAAAATGCAGGTATATCAATTTCAGAGCTATTAGCTTGCCAATACTGAAGTTCAGTATTAAAAAACTTACTTCCATACGGAATTGGTGAAAATGTAGTTCGGACACCTAGTTTTACAAAAGCAGCTCTATCAAATGCATAACCTTTTATAAACGCATTATTACGAATCCAGATTTTTTGCTCATTATAATCGATTGGTGTTGCTGAAGTTTCTGGGTTAATATCGCTGAAAGCATCTAATGTAGCTGAACTTTTGAATTCGAATCTGTGATTCTCAAAACTCCCAAATACTGTTCCTGAAAGAGATGATACTTTTCCAGTATTCACAAAAGTAGAGTCACTACTAAGTAAGGCATCATTTTTGGATTGTTTGATTCTTCCAGAGGCACCTAGACTGAAAAACGAACCAAAGTTAACATCCACCCCACCAAATAAGGATATCCCAGTTTCGTTTTCTAAAGTAGGATTACCTTTAAAATTTACCGAGCTCCAATATAATTCTTGAATTGAGGGCATTCTGCTAAACAATGCGCCATCAAAATTAAGCTGAATCTTATCCCCTAGTAAGAGATTAACACCTGACCCGATTTCTGTTCCTGTAAACCCATCACTTCGCTGAACTAGAGAACCTCTTCCTATTAAATCAAGATTTGGCCTAGCATTTATTAAGATTTCAGATGACAGATTAAAATCACTCCAACCAGACTTTGAAATATTTTCATTTACTTTAAAAGAATGTGTTCCCATTCCTGCTTCTAACTTTAAAGAATAGACATCTCTTTGAATAACTTTAAAAGCATTTGCAGAGTAATTACGTAAATCCCAGTTTAAAGTATCTGCTGTGAAAGGTAGTTCAAATTCATTTTTTGTCAACGTAAACTCAAATCCAGCATCTTCAACAGCGCTACTATCAGCTCGATGATAGATACCAGTAATCCAATCCCTTCGTGTAGTTTCTGATTCTGCGCTTATTACATTTGCACTTGATGCAAAGCGGTCAAAATTAAAGGTCAGCGGATCAGTTACAGTGTATCCAAACGACTCTTGGTTTGTAAACTGATTTCGTAAATAAATGCTTCTTATTTGCACATTTTGATTTAGATAATGGTACCCTCGAGCTATCATTTGATTACCTAATACATCATTTCGAGGATAATTGTCACCATCTCTTCGGTCCCAAAATGAAAGCTCAATATTAGTTCGCTCAGAAAGGTTTTGAGAAACCATAAACTCTAGATTACGATAATTATATTTAGCTTCATCATAATTTAGAAAGCTTATTGGTTCTATGATGTAATATTTTTTTAACTCTATTTCAGATTTATAGCGGGCTGACTTTTGCTCATACATACTCTCGATTTTATGATGCGGAATATAATTATAGTTAACCAAGCCAGTAATTGGATTTGAAAGATCTATTCCTTCTAAACTCAAAGACTGTTCATATGGATTAAAGCCTGATATTTGAAATGCGTCTAATCGACCCGTTGTTCCTTGTCTGAATGAAATTACATCTTTTTGATAAGCATAGAACTCTCCCCAATTTGGCCAAATTTGCCATCGCAATAAACTATCGTTTGTTATTGACTTCATTCCGAAAGACCTAAATTGCTGCCATGGCACAATTTGTTCGGGTTGTTTTACCTCAACTACTGGTTTTAATGTTGGTCGAGGTTTAATTGAGTTTTCTAAAACAGAATCTACTTGAACGGTATCTATTGCAATCGAACCTGGACTTACCTGAGCTTGAATAGAGTTCGAGAAACCTATTAAAACAATAAAACCTATAATTAAAATAGTTCTGATCAAGCTGTCTCTTTTATTAATGAGTAAGGTAGTTCTTCTATTCCTACTAACAATCTGCGAATAATTTCTAAAGCGATAACTGCAGTTCTTTCTTTATTCACAAGTCTATCTTTTGTAAAAAGGGCTTTAACAGCAAAATGTTGCCCTAATCCAAAAATACCAATCCAAACTGTTCCAACTGGCTTTTCCTTTGTGCCACCTGTTGGTCCCGCAACTCCAGTAGTTGATATAGAAATATCGGATCCTAATTTATTTGCAACACCTTTAGCCATCTGAAGAGCAACTTCTTTACTTACTGCACCAAATTCATTTAAATCATGTTGCGAAACATCTAATTGATTCACTTTTACTGAATTATCATACGAAACGATTCCACCAAGCATATAAGCACTACTTCCAGATATATCAGTAATTTTACTAGCAATTAATCCACCTGTACAACTTTCGGCAGTAGCAATACTAAGATTTTTAATTTTTAATAATTCACCAACTGCTTCACTTATTGTTAACTCTTTTGAATTCCCATAAATATATGGAGATGCTTTTTCATTAATTAGAGCGCTAAGTCTAGATGATTTCTGTATTGCTACTTCTTTAGTTTTTCCTCTCCCGGTAATTCTAAGAGTCACTTGCCCGAATGAAGGTAAAAATGCCAACGATACATGATCATTTAAATACGAGCTAAGGTCTCCAAGTAAGTTATCGCTCAATGTACTTTCGCCAATTCCTGCAATTTTAACATATTCTGTATGAATGTATCCGATAGACTTTGAAACTTCCCTCAATTTTGAAGCTACTCCTTTTTCCATCAAATACTTCATCTCGTAGGGCACACCAGGTAATACTGCGAGAAAACAATTATTTTCATGAAACCACATTCCAGGAGCTGTCCCAGCTTTATTAAATAACACTTCACAATTCTCAGGAACCATTGCTTGCCAAATATTCGAATCTGAAAAAGGAATATTCCTACTTTTGAACAATTCACGAATATATTCATCAACTGCTTCATCTTTAATCAGATTAGTATTGAATAATTCAGTGATACATGTTTTGGTTATATCATCATGAGTTGGCCCAAGTCCACCCGTAGTAATAACTAAATCACTTTCGCTCATACTCTGCAAAACAGTTTCTTTGATGAGATATTTATCATCAGAGATAGTATGAATACGGATTATTTCAATTCCTAATTCATTTAAAAACTGCCCCATCCACGAAGCATTCGTATTTATAGTGTCGCCAATAAGAAGTTCATTACCAATAGAGATGATTTGTGCTTTCATAGAATTCAAATTCTGCATTCCAAAAGCAAAATGCCAATCTATATGGAACAAATATCTATGAAAAGTGAGCTTTAAAAATTTCTACTTCATAAATAATTCCTATCTTCGGCAATGCACCGTATTCCAAATATCCTTAGTTCAGTAAGGATCATACTATCCCCAATTTTTCTTTTTCTCTGGTTTCAGGATGAATTTATCCTGAAGTTTATGGGATTGGTGGTATATATAATAGCAGCAGTTACAGATTATTTTGACGGCTATTATGCACGTAAATATGCAGTTGAGAGTAAATTGGGCATTTTTTTGGATCCACTTGCAGATAAATTCCTCACATTCAGTGGGTTCTGTGTACTTCCATTTATTGATTCAGAATTATTTCCTTGGTGGGCTATTGGGGTTATCATTTTTAGGGATGTAGTTATTACAATCTTTAGGGTGTATACCAATCGCAAGAAACAACCCATGATTACCCGTTTCACTGCAAAAGCGAAAACCACGATTCAAATGATTTTTCTATATCTAGGTTTGGTTGTAGGATTATTCCAAAATGTTGAATTCTTTTTAGGAGATTGGGTTCGCTTTCTTTTAGATACCCAGATTCTTCTTTATTTATTGATTTTTGTAGCCTCTGTCACTCTCTATTCAGGAGTAGAATATATTGTAATAAATAAATCGGTGTTCAAAAAATTATATAGCTAATGAAAAGTCTTAAGCTTTTTATTGGCTCTGGATTTGGCTCTGGATATTTCCCTGTGGCTCCAGGAACTGCTGGTAGTTTATTAGCTACCCTTTTTATGTATTTTGTACTTCAAGTTGATGAAGTACTTGGTACGCTCATTTTTATAGTTATTTCAAGTGTGCTAACCCTATGGGTAAGTTCAGTTTGTGAAGAAGAATGGGGTAAAGATCCTGGAAAAGAAGTTATTGATGAATTCGCAGGACAAGCATTAGTATTTCTTTCAATTCCTCTTTTCGGAGAGTTAGTACCTGATTTAATACTACTTAGTACCGGTTTTATATTATTTAGAATATTTGATATATGGAAGCCATTGGGCATATATAAAGCACAAAAAATAGGTGGTGGAGTTGGGATTTTGGTAGATGATTTAATCGCAGGTTTTTATGCGTTTATCTGCTTAAAAACTCTTATTTTACTGTCTTCAAATTTTTTTGAACTCCCTTATTAGTGAGTTTTTAGAAAAGTCAGATTAAAAGATTAAATAAAGCATGATTATCGATACCGCATTTGCACGAGAGTTAGCGGCTCATTTGTTAGAAATAAACGCTGTAATACTTCGCCCGAATGATCCATTTACATGGGCATCAGGATGGAATTCACCTATTTATTGTGATAACCGATTAACATTACAGCATCCAGAAATACGAAAAAAAATAGCCTCTAAGTTTGCTGATATCATTACGAAAGAATTCCCTGAAACAGAGGTAATTACAGGAACTGCAACTGCTGGAATTCCTCACGCTGCTTGGGTCGCAGATATTTTAAATAAACCTATGGCTTATGTACGTGCTAAGCCTAAAAATTATGGAATGGGTAACCAAATTGAAGGTGGTGTTGCAAAAGGTCAACCTACTGTTGTAATTGAAGACTTGATTTCTACAGGTGGTTCAGCAATTTCAGTCATTAAAGTTTTGCAATTTGTAGGTGCCGATGTTCAAGGGATAATTTCCATATTTAATTATGGCTTTGATAAATCAATCGAGAATTTTGCCACTGTTAATGTACCTGTATACAATCTTACCGATTACAGTACCTTAGTTGATGTAGCAGTTGATAAAGGCTTTATTTCAAACGATGATCTTGAGCATTTAGCTAACTGGAGAAAGCATCCAGATACTTGGCCTAATAAATAGATATTTAAAAAGTGAGACCATTGAGTACTAAGAAATTCTTTATAGAAACTTACGGCTGCCAAATGAATTTTGCAGATTCAGAGATTGTAAATTCAATTCTGATTGAAGATGGTTTAACTGTAGCTTCAAATGCTGAATCAGCAGATGTAATTTTAGTTAATACATGCTCCATTCGAGAGAATGCTGAAACAAAAGTATGGAACCGGCTTAAAGAACTTCGATCCATCAAAAAAACTAATTCATCTCTTACGGTTGGTGTACTTGGATGTATGGCCGAAAGAATTAAAGACCGAATTATTGATGAAGAACAATTGGTTGATATTGTTGTTGGTCCTGATGCATATAGGGATATCCCACGGCTTCTTGCCGAAGTAGAAGATGGTCGAAAAGCCGTTAATGTACTTCTTTCACTCGAAGAAACTTATGCAGACATTGCCCCTGTTCGTACTACTGGAAACGGTGTTTCATCTTTTGTTTCGATTATGCGTGGATGTGATAATATGTGCTCTTTCTGTGTAGTTCCATTCACTCGCGGTCGTGAAAGAAGTCGACCAATGGAAAGTATTCTTCGAGAAATCAAACAATTAAGTGATGACGGATATAAAGAAGTCACCTTACTTGGACAAAACGTAAATTCCTATAAAGATGGTGAAAACACATTTACCGCTTTAATGGATGCAGCTAGTTTGATTAATACAGAGATTCGATTTCGTTTTTCATCCCCACATCCAAAAGATTTTCCGAATGACTTACTTCACTTGATAGCAGAACGACCTAATTTATGTAGTTATATTCATATTCCTGCACAAGCAGGAAGTGATACAATGCTAGAGCGAATGCGTCGACCTTACACTAGAGAACAATATTTAGCTCTCACCGAAAATATGAGAGAAATCATTCCTGGTGTATCTTTATCAACTGATATAATTGCAGGGTTTTGTGGAGAAACTGAAGAAGAACATCAAGGTACGATGACATTGATGAAAGAGGTTGGTTATGATCTTGCGTATATGTTTGCATACTCAGAGCGAGAACGAACGCTTGCTCACCGTAAGTTTGAAGACGACGTACCCCATGAGACTAAGAAACGTCGTTTATCTGAGATCATAACACAACAGATGGACATTCAAAAAGAGCGTAATTTGGATGAAATTGGTACTCGTCATCTTGTATTAGTCGAGGGAACAAGTAAGAAATCTGAAGACCAGATGAGCGGACGAACAGATACCAATAAAATTGCGGTGTTTGATCGAAGAGATTTTGAGAAGGGTGATTATGTGGAAGTTGAAATCACATATTGTACTTCAGCGACTCTGATAGCAAAACCAATACAGAAAACAACAATTACCGAGTTTTACGGAGCCGCTGTAGAAGCTTAAGTGAGAATTAAGAGTACATATTTTACCCACTATCTTTTATTACTTACCCTAATTACGTTCTGTTTTAACGGATCTTCAAAAGCACAGCAAAGTACATCTACTAATCTTGGGATATCATGGGAACCATCATCTAATCCTAAAGAGATTTCATCACAGTTATCATTTTATGATCAAATAGGAATTAAATTTATAGAACTAAAACATCCTATTTCATCGTCAGTTTTAGACTCCATTTCAAGATATCCTATTCAGGTTCTTATACGATTCGACACAAAATATTTAACCACATATACGGTTAATAAGAACCGAGATGAAATTATTCAACAATACTCATCCTTGATTCTTGAATATGCCGAATATGAGTCAGTTATCGCTTATGGATTGTACTCCTATAGCCAATCTTTCGATGCAGGATTCATTAAGAGTTTTGAAACGATCACCGATGAATTGCAACAAATTTCCAATAGAGAGTTCTATGAAATAACCTCCGGTCCTTTCAATGCACTAGATTTTTCTATTTATGAAATCAAAAGTGGCTCACTTCCAATTGATATTTCTGCTTTTCTTCTTGCAAAGGACAACTCCCCAAATGATGCATTTCTACTAAATGAGTTATTTCAAAAAAATCCAGAGCTCTTATTTTTAGATTCTAATTGGCTCCTTAAAGCAATACAAATTCATCCTTATTTAACGACCGCTCTTCAAAATTTCAAGAATGGAGAAGAGTTTATTTTACCTTTACAAAAGAAAGAATTTCAACCTACTAAATTCAATTGGCCAGTTCTCGTTTTTGTTATTATCTGGATAACTATGGGGATACATGTCACAGTTTCTCAAACTTACAAACCGTTAATATTTAGATACTTTACTGGACATAGATTTTTTGTAGATGATGTAATGCGTTATAGAGAAAGGTCTTATGTAAATGGAGTCTTTTTATTTTTCCAGCACGCTTTTTTTACGGGTCTTGTCGTCTATATTTTTAGTGCTTTATTAATTTCTAATGCGGGGTTGGATGTACTTTATTCTTCTATTCCTCAATTTGCAATTTTTGGAAAAAATTATTTCTCACTTTTTATTTTAGGAACTTTATTTACTGTATTTATTCAGCTAATTGCATTGGTTTGGTTATACTTTCCAAGTATATCTATGACTCATTTTAGCCAGACATTGGTTCTATACACTTGGGTATTTCACCTCGATTTCTTAATAGTGAGTGCTATGTTAACTTTACTATTATTTGGAGGAAGTGGTAATTTAATTCTCTTTTTAGCTCTACTTTTTGTAATTAATTGGTTAGTAGCCTTTTTCTTAGCAACACTTGATAGTTCAAAATACCTTATCCAAAAAAGAGCTAGCTATATTTTCTATACTTTTGGATTATATACTATAGTAAATATTGGGCTTCTTATACTATTTCTGAGTAATGACTTAATAACCGATTTTCTTGAGTTGATATTTATTATTTAACAGAATATCCCAGTTAAATATCCAATATAAAGTTCATCAACTAATCTATATAATTTGAGGGAAGTGTTTTTGAAAATCTATCTTCACTCCAAGGTCCAAAAAACACCACCTCTTCAGAATTGAAGATATTACCATATATGTCTATTACAACTAAGTTTGCTCTGTTATTTGCTTCAAAACTACTTGTTTGTGTATTCGGTATAATGTTGCCACTTCTTGTGAATTCAGGATTATAAGCAACTTCAAATCTCACACTTGCAATCCTATAGGTATAATAATTCTTCGCTATTAGTCTCCACCCTCTAGGAAATGTAACCCTTATTAAAGCGTCTTTTTCGACCTTTTCTATAACATTACTTTTAGGCAATAAAATAAATTTATCCCGCTTTAAGTCGTCTTTCAAAAGGCTCATAAAAAAATGTCTTGAAGAACCCCTAAATGCTTTTTTTTCTGTTATTTACCCATATTCTCTGGAGGCGCCTATTCTCTGGTTGCATTTCCTCAAATCGGGGGTAAACGTTCCAATAACCAGAATGATTGAAAGGGTTAAAGACAATTTTCTGTTGCTCAAGTTCAATTTTATACCCTAGTGCATTATTAACTATAGAGATTGGTTCCTGAAAAGTAACAATAATCTCGTTTGAACCAGTTTTTTTGAAATCAATCATCTCAGAGTTTTCAATAATAGTTTCATTTGCAAATGAATCCCAACCCAAAAAAAATCTCTTAAAATCAGCGAGCTTTTTCTGCCATTCCACATCCATTTTCGCAGAAATTTGAACCTCTTCCATTTGTAGTAAGTTAGGCTCCAAATTGAAATTTAAATTAAACCCTCGCTCTTCAATTATTATTTCTTTTCTCTCACTCTTAAATCCTAAAAAACTCGCAATAAGATCAAACCTTCCCTTTAGCTCAGTCTCAAATTCAAAATTTCCTTCAAGATCGGTTGAAGTCCCAATACTGGTACCTGCAAGATATACGTTCACACCTACTAGAGCTTCTTTCGTATTCTTCTCAAATACTTTCCCGCTAATGGTAATAGTTTGAGCAGCTAGATTTGAGAATAGAAAAAAAGAGAATAAAAGAGTGGATAAGATTTTCATCATCATATTTTAGTATTAAGAGAAAGAGATATTTTCACAAAGGAACTGATTTTTGCTTTTTTTAGTCTTGCAACTGGTTCATTGAGTCAATTACTTTAAATTACAGAATCCATTCTAAATAGTTTGCTTGAGTAATTTGAACAAAGGTTGAATCAGGATACCCTTTTTCCCATGCAGCTGGTACTTTTACTTTCTTCCTTGGATTCCACTTTATTTCGAACGCAAATAACTTCCCTTCTCTTTCTTCTACCCAATCTATTTCTTGCTGATCATAGGTTCTCCAAAAGTATTTATTTGAAAGGATTTCCGAATAGCTCAACCTTTTCAAACGTTCACTAATTATGTAGTTCTCCCACAGTTGCCCTACATCTTGCCTAAGTGGTAATGCATTCATATTTGCTACTATAATATTTCTAAGACCATTATCATGAAAATACCACCTACTTGTTTTAGTTATCTCTTTTCTCAGATTCCTACTAAATCCTTCCACTTTGTACAGCACAAATACTTTTTCCAATAATTCGAGATATTTTTCCACTGAATTTTTACTCATCCCTAGTTGAGTACCCAATTCCTGATAAGAAACTTCTCCCCCTATTTGGAAAGCAATCAAACGGAGTAAATTCTTGATTTTGGATGCATTTCTAATATTCTCTAGTGCCAGTATATCCTTAAGCAGGTAGGTATCTACCAATTCTCTTAAATACTCAGTCTTATCTTCGATATTTGATAAATGTATTAGCTCGGGATAGTTTCCGAATATCAGCCTTTGATGTAACCGATCTTTATGCTCCGTAACTGTTTCTGTTTCCCTAAGCTCCTTTTCCGAAAGCGGAAACAGTCGAATTGTTTTCATTCTTCCTGTTAATGGTTCCCCCATTTTATTGCTAACATCAAAAGCGGATGATCCTGTTACTAAAATTTTTAAGCCTTCAATCTCATCAATCATTAGCTTTAATTTTAACCCAATTTCTGGAATTTTCTGAGCTTCGTCTATGATCAAAATCTTTTTATCTCCAAGTACGTGCTTGTAATTTTCTACCGTTCTTCTTTGAAGCAATTCCTGAACCGCCATATCTTCTCCATTAAATAGTAAATACGGTTCCTCCAATTTTGAAATGGTAGATTTTACCAATTCGGTTTTACCTACTCTTCTGGCCCCTGCCAAAACCAATACCTTATTTTTTTTAAGGTTTTTGAGAATTTTTGATTGGATTTCTCTCTTTAAATTTCGCATAGATATTGACGCAATTAATGTTAATTGCGTCAATATAAAAACTGTATATACATGAATCAACTATTAAAGTGTGTACTTCCATAGATTGAAGCAACTAGTAACTGGAAGCTGGAGCTTCCAGACTACATTCCGAAGGAGACCTTCGGAACGAGGTGAAATATGCACCGGCCTCTAACCTCCATTCCACCAGCCTTTAATAAATATCAATTGATTAATATTACGCTAATTGATAAAATTCAAAATTTCAGTATAACTTTTCTTATCTCCGATTCTATTCATCACTTTTAATTCTCCGTCGATAAAAAAAACTTTCTGGGGTATAGCAGGTATTAGTTCTTGGTTTAGAACCTTTGCGAGGGTATCAGTATAAAATCTAAACTTAAAGTCATTTTGCTCTATAAAACTAGCTGCATTTTCTTCGTATCTATCAACCATGACAAGTATTATTTCAACATCAAGCTCATCAATTAATCCATTCCATTTATTAAGTTCATATAAACAATCTCCACAATAGGTGGGATAACTAAATAAGAGCAGAGCATTAGAGAGATCACTTTGTATTGAATAGCTCTCTAAATAATATTGCCATTTTTCAATTTGTATTTCATTGTTAAGACTTTCTAACTCTTTTTCTTCACTAGACCTGCAACTAAAGCTAACAAATAGAAAAAAATAAAGAAACAGGCTTTATTTGATGTTAATCTCATACACTCCAAGTTTAACATTGTCAGGATTATCATCCTCCATTAAGTATAAATTACTTTGATTATCAATACCTAAAGGTAAGAAAGGAAGCTTTATCTCACCCAGTAGCGAATCATTTTCTATATCATATAAATGTAAAAAGTGCTCTTTATCATTAGGGTTTCTAAGCTGATAGTATTTTTCTGTGAAATTAAAAAAGTAAAAAGCAAAATATTTATCAGAAACAAAAGAATCTCCAACAAAACTGTACTTCACATTAGCCTTATTTTTCACCTCTCTAGGAGCTGTTAGACTTGGTCTTTCCTCACTTGTTCTGAAACTCCCGCTTTTTTTCCCAAACCTCGAAACGAATTTTCTCTCCTTAAGATTGTATTTTTGAATAGTTGGAGATGTTCGGTGTGTCGTATAAAGAAATTTTTGACCAGACGATGAGGATATATTTGCATAGTTATATAGCTGATGTGACCCGATCAAGTCTTCATCAAAGTCTCCAAAAAAATCATGAAAATGACCGCTTTTATTATAAATTGCAATGACTTTTGATTCCCAATGATTACTGCTAGATGATTTATTAGCTTCCTGAATTCCCAAAAAATAATTTTCTTGGAAAGCATATATCCTGTTCGATCGAGGCCATATACCATCTTCTAATGTGCCATTATACATACCAAAAAAATCTCCATTAATAGAAAATTGTTTCATTTTATCTAAATTACTATCAAGAACTATTATCGTATCAGCGTCTATTCCAAAAGATGTAATGTGCCTGAATTCTTCTGGTCCTGATCCAGCTTGTCCAATTCTATTGAGTATAGTTCCTAATGTATCCGAAACTAATACTTGATTAAGCCCTGAATCATAAAACACTAACTTCTTGCTATCTCTATTACTATAGAATAACATCGGTGATTCAATACGCCCTATATTAAACTCTTCAGAATTTAAAATGATTTGGGATTTTTTTGTGATTTCGACTTGTTTTATTTCTTCACTTTCGGAGTTTTTTTCGCAAGCTGTGAACAGAAATATTAAAAGTATACGCAGGATTAACTTATTCATTAAATTAGCTAAAAATTACCCTGTCATTTCTGACAGGGTTCCGATTTTGTTTAATAAACTAAGGACAACCCCAGATAACAATACATGTATTACCTGCTGGCTCACAGAGGTCACCATCATCAAATTGATATGTTTCTTTCTCTTCACATGGCTCACTTTATGCCTGCGTATTGACACTAAAAGTGACCAAAATAATAAGCATAAATAACCCTGACAAACTAAAATTTTTGTTGATATTTTTCATAATTATATTTTTAAATTAGAATTGGAGTGTTAAAGCTAAATGGAATAATGAAAGAATGCATTTTTTTCAGACTCCATTTTCAGACTCCATTTTCAGACTCCATTTTCAGATCAGTGATTGATTTACCTGTATCCCAGTTAACAAATTTGTAAAGTGAGGTACTATCTGCAAATCCCATTTTTCGAGCAATACAATAGTATATATCATCGGGAGATTCTTGAAGACATAGTTTAATTTTCTCCAACCTTTTCTCTACAAGAATTTCTTTAGGGCGAATGCCATAATGGTTTCTAAATATACGGGAAAAGTAATCGGTTGAAGAATATTCCATCTTCTGCGCCCACTCACTTACTGTGGCAATTTCTGTTATGTGCTACCCTAATACGTCAACAGCTTCCTCTATGTTTTTCATGTTCAGGCTTGTTTAGTTACGGTTTCTCTTTTTTTCTGTACCGTTGTCGCCTGTCCTTCTCTATTATCTCTAATTGCTTGTTAATAATGAAAATGTTTTTAAGAGATCAAAATTAAATTTCTGGTTATTGTTGGCATAGTTATTCCTTACAAAAATATTGTATATAGTAAAAATTATATGGGTCGCTGGTGCTTCTAGGCTGTATTCCGAAGGGGACCTTCGGAACGAGGGGAAGTTGCAAACTTAAAAGATCGGAGGATAGAAATTAATAGGTAGAAATTTAATACTCATTAGCTTTACCTACAATATATTCAACTTCAGAAAAATCAAATCCATTGCTATAAAATATCTCATTTTTACCAGCCGTAAATACTCTTAAATAATATGTTTCTTTGAACAAAATATTATCAAAAAAATCTGTCGTGTCTTGATAAATATTAATAGTTGAGTCTAAATTAGTTGCATAGACTTTATAAAGATCTTTGCTTTTCGATTTTATTATTAGATGAATGTCTGTTTTATCTACATTATTTTTGAAAAAACTAATCTCTTCTTGACAACTTGAACAACCGTTTGGTGTAGTTATTAGAAATAAGTTCTTTCCCGTGTCGCCTTGAACGCCAATCAAAAATATCTTTTGCAAAAAAGGGTAAGCTATATGCTCTACACTTTTGGATTGCAGACGACCCTGAATATTGCATTACTTGGTTTAATACTTAGCAGCAACGTTATAACCGATTTTTTAGAGTTGGTAATTATTCTTTAAACTAGCCTTGAAAGTTTGTAAGTAGTTTTTTGGAGCTCATTTATTCTTAATCTAATGTAAAAGAAGTCTCACATGAATTGTTTAGACAGAGTTTAGGTTATAAATTTTATTCATCAATAAATTCTACCTTAAGACTAATAATTATTTTAAAATTGATAGTTAAAAGCCCTTACTCTCTGTTTAATAATTTCAATAAAAAAGATATTTTTGTTAGTAACAGAAAATGAATGAGAAGCAAATGGAACTTTTATAGAGTAAAAGTATTCCATCCCATCCAGAGAATAAACATCAAAGAAATCAATTCTATCTTCAATATTTTCTCCTGTTCTTTGGAATCCTTTTAGAATTAATTTATCACCAGAAATACTCCAATCGCTTATTTCAATTTCTGATTTTGGTGCTGTAGCTCTGTATTTACCACTTTCTACCTTCTTTGCTCTGGACTCAGGAAATGAAATTTTATCAAGTGTTTGAATAGTTCGTTTTATATTGCCTTGTGAATCAAAATAGATTAAATAACTAGCCATATGCGGAATGTATAATAATTCATTCGTTTTCTTTATATAGACAATTCTACCTGCTAAATCCATTGCTCTGCTTATTTGGTCATCAACAATTTTTCCAAAAGAATCAATGACTTTCCCCTCTTTATCATACTTATATATTAAAAGTGAATCACCAAGTGTCAATAGAAATATGTTTTCTTCTGAAATTGCTAACCGATAGGTATTCGGTTTAAAAAAGAATTTACTTTCAATATTACCTATTTGGTCAAATACAGATATTTCTTTTTTATTTACATCAATTACCCAACCTAAGTTTTGGCCGAAACTCATGTCCGAAAAAGTCAAAAACTCTCCTGGACCACGACCATACCCATTTCCAATTGAATCAATAAATACACCTTCAAATGTAAATTTCTTAATCAAATTATCCGCTGTATCCATAAAATAAAGATATCCATTATTTTCTCTTACATGTGTAGGATTAAGTAACTTAGAGTTGATTTGATTATCTAAACTAATTTCTTCCAATTCTATATCTTTCCATACCCTTTCTTTTATAATAGACTGGTGAATATTAATATCTCGACTAATCTTGGAAAGATTATCAGGGGCTTTGCGGCAAGAAACGAAAGTCCATAAAAGTATAGCAATGAATATCTTCATGATCCTAAATAATCAAAATCTACTTTCTCCTAAACACATCCAAGTACCTTCTCCAGCTTCTCCTGGTAAACCCATATCGCAGTAAGTATAGGTACATGGTTCCATAGAATGAGTATAACATAAATCATTACAAACATCTCCACAATCAATACCTCCTGAGTCAGCAGTAACATCTGAAGATGGAGAACCACTTAATGCTAATATGAGTAGTAAAATCAAGAATAAGTTAAATTTTTTCATTGCAGTACATTTATATTGATGTTAAAATTGATTTGAACTTAATTAATTATAAATAAAGTTATTTACATTTTCAGACTCCATTTTCAGACTCCATTTTCAGATCAGTGATTGATTTACCTGTATCCCAGTTAACAAATTTGTAAAGTGAGGTACTATCTGCAAATCCCATTTTTCGAGCAATACAATAGTATATATCATCGGGAGATTCTTGAAGACATAGTTTAATTTTCTCCAACCTTTTCTCTACAAGAATTTCTTTAGGGCGAATGCCATAATGGTTTCTAAATATACGGGAAAAGTAATCGGTTGAAGAATATTCCATCTTCTGCGCCCACTCACTTACTGTGGCAATTTCTGTTATGTGCTACCCTAATACGTCAACAGCTTCCTCTATGTTTTTCATGTTCAGGCTTGTTTAGTTACGGTTTCTCTTTTTTTCTGTACCGTTGTCGCCTGTCCTTCTCTATTATCTCTAATTGCTTGTTAATAATGAAAATGTTTTTAAGAGATCAAAATTAAATTTCTGGTTATTGTTGGCATAGTTATTCCTTACAAAAATATTGTATATAGTAAAAATTATATGGGTCGCTGGTGCTTCTAGGCTGTATTCCGAAGGGGACCTTCGGAACGAGGGGAAGTTGCAAACTTAAAAGATCGGAGGATAGAAATTAATAGGTAGAAATTTAATACTCATTAGCTTTACCTACAATATATTCAACTTCAGAAAAATCAAATCCATTGCTATAAAATATCTCATTTTTACCAGCCGTAAATACTCTTAAATAATATGTTTCTTTGAACAAAATATTATCAAAAAAATCTGTCGTGTCTTGATAAATATTAATAGTTGAGTCTAAATTAGTTGCATAGACTTTATAAAGATCTTTGCTTTTCGATTTTATTATTAGATGAATGTCTGTTTTATCTACATTATTTTTGAAAAAACTAATCTCTTCTTGACAACTTGAACAACCGTTTGGTGTAGTTATTAGAAATAAGTTCTTTCCCGTGTCGCCTTGAACGCCAATCAAAGTTGTATATTTATCCCAAGATTCTCTATTCAAATTTCCTTCTGATTCTTCATAACAACCCAAAAGTAGTATCAAAAGAAATATTTTAATTCTTTTTTTTGACATCATAAATATAGTATCGTAATGACCCTTCAGTATTTCTTGCTTTTTCAAACATTATTGTATTATTCTCTTGTGTTGCTAATCTTGGTGGATAATCTATTTTCAACTCTCCAAGCTGTTCTAAACTTATTTTATCATAAACCATAAGATACAAATCATCTTTGCCTTCATTTGTATTTGAAAAATAGTAAAGGATAAAGTCTTTAGTGACAAATAAATCTCTAGGGGTACTTATCATTCTCAACTGTTCAAGTGTTTTTGCCCTATTAGTAGTTGGATTTAATTTTTTATCGGGGGTTTTTAGGTTGTCGGACTCGACAGGAATCGTTGTCAATAATTCACCTGAGTTATTAAAAACATCGATAATATATTTAGATGTATAAGTGACATAATATATGTTGCTTAACTTATCTATTTCAGTAATTGGTGTATAATCAAAGAAGTTGGTCTCCTTCAAATCTATAGAATATTTCCCAAAAGTTTCTTTAAGCCTACCCTCCAAACTTAAGGTAGCAAATAATTCAGAATTCCATGGGGTTCTGCTATAGCCACTATTTATTACTGGTATTATTATACTCTTTCCATAGGCATATAGATCAAATGTAGGTGCTAAAATCTTATTTCCAGTAATACCTTCTATAGACTCAATAAACTCTCCGGTTTCATAAAACAGTTTGAATTTATCTAATGCCTGATCATATACTATAACTGTATCGCCTATTGTTGTAAATGATAAAATTTGGTCAAATTCTTGAGGTCCAGAGCCTTTGGTTCCTATAGTGGAATAAAGTTTTTGATTCTCATCAAAAACAAAAAGCTTTTGTTGCATGATGTCATTAAAAAAATATTTCCCTGACTCATTTTTTTTTATCAAATTTACAAACCCTATTATTTGATCACCATATATAAAAGAAATTGAATCTTTATTCTGAAGTGCTACACTAGTTGAATTTGGTTTTTTATTTACCAGATTAGCTTCATTATTAGTACACATTACTAATAATATTATAATTAATGATAGATATTTTATATTTGGTTTATCCATAGAAAAACAAGAGTACTCAATTGAGTACTCTTTAATGTTTAATTTAAATTTATCCTTCTATTACTATCGCACAGTAACAGTTGGTAGGCATTCCACTACAATATACGTATGGTCCTGTACCGTCCCAATCTTCGTAGTAATGTGCACGATTACAAATATCTGGATCTGGGTTTTGTGCCTCTGCTATACCATCGACTGAAAGGGATGCTACTAATGCGATTAAAAATAATGTTAGTGTTAAAATTTTATATTTCATATCAAGCCTAATGAATTATGGTTTAGCTAAACCTGGTTGTAAAAAATGACTTTTATCATTTTGATCTAATTTATCTTTTTTTTGTATAGATTAACAAATATTTTCAGATCGGTGATTGATTTACCTGTATGCCAGTTAACAAATTTGTAAAGTGAGGTACTATCTGCAAATCCCATTTTCCGAGCAATACAGTAGTAAATATCATCGGGGGATTCTTGTAGGCAGATTTTAATTTTCTCCAATCTTTTCTCAACTAGAATTTCTTTGGGGCGAATGCCATAATGGTTTCTAAACATACGGGAAAAGTAATCGTTTGAAGAATATTTTTTCCTTCCGGCTTGAAACTTCTTCCCAACTTCTGGTTTGACCTCAAAGAGTTTTATTTAGAAATAATCCACCCACTCCACAAACCAGCAAAAATTAGAAGCAATGTAGTACTACTTACTAATCCCCAAATCACGATTACGGCAAGGGTTTCCCAAAACTCATTGGTGCCTATCAGCATCATTGGAAGAAGTCCTGCAATGGTGGTAATTAAAATAGTTTGGAGTTTTTTACGAAATACATTGTACCAACAGCGAATTCCATAAATCCTCTCACCATGTTCCAACTGTTTTTGATAGATCAGAAGAATAGCATTATTTACTACCACTCCTATACATAGCAAGGAGCCTGCAATAGCCCCACGATCAAAAGAAAGATCATTAGCCAACGTACCAAGCATAATTCCTATGCCGCAAAATGGGCAATTAGCCCATTTTGAGTTAGAACCTGCATATGCTGATTTTTAGAATCAAGCTTTAATACAAGTCTCAGACTTGCGGAGGATGTTGGAAGTTAGAGGTTGGTGCTTAGAAAAAAAGCTGTTCTATTCATTTAAAGCTCTTTAGATTTCTCATTTTGTACAAATCGCCAAAAAATTGGAATTTGAATTTTATGAAAAGATGATGCTTTCCATTATCACTCAAGATGAGCCTTGGAATCTATGCAAGTCAGAGGCTTGCTTTACATTCACTTTTAAGTTGCAAACTTAAAAAATCAGAGGGGAATTTAACTAGTCGATGAAATTCTTTTTAATACTCTCTAGATATTCAATTGTCCTAGCTTCATCTTCCTTAATAGATATAAATAGACTTTTTATGGTAGAATCTTGGTCAAGAATAAACATATATGGAGTAGTTAAACTATCTCTATCAATATCTAGATAGTCAAAACTTACATTATAAAATCCTGATTTTATTTTTTTTATTTCCTTAAATCTTTTCCAGTAGTAATTGCGATTATGACTTACCAAGTAGATCATGTTTTCAAAACCTATATCGCTCGATAGTCTTTTTAAAATCTCAACATCCCTATTAATACAAGCATTACAATAGAACTCGCTAAATCTGACTATAAGGATTGGTAAGTTAATATCTCTACTCTCATCCGAATTATAGAATTCGTTTGGAAATTCAAGATTACTAAATTTCTTTTGAAGCGTTACAGCTTTATAAAAATTGGGGTGTTTTAACTCTGCAATATCTAAGTATTTATTATCAATTGGCTTGTTATTTAACATAAAGAGAACTACTATCAGTAGGATTACTTGAAAAATAATTATTGAGTAGAAAACAGATCTGTTCATAATTGTATCTCAGTTAATATTAGATAAGGATTATCTCCTATTGAAAGGTCTTTCGAAAACTCAATAAGTCTCTCATTCTTCTTTTTGAACTCCTCAAGTTCATCCCCTTTTAGTATTTTCTCCATTTGTTCCAAATGTTCTAACAGCACTGCACTTTCTTGATACCAAATTAGTGTGCCACTATGAAACGTTGAAGGTAAAATAGAGATGGGCCCTAAGCCTATATCATCCTCAACATTAAAATTATTAGTGTGAATACTTTTTTCATCATCAGAATTAAGGAAAATATAGCCGTTGCTCTGCCCATAGCGATAAGTAAAAAAAGTATAGGAATCAGTGCGAAAAAAATTAGATATAAATTCTATAGACTTCTGAGAATGATTATATCTTTCCATTAATGACATTCCCGATTTAAAATACTGCTCAGGTAATTCATAAGAACCCGGATTGATAGTAAACTTTTCTCTAAAATTATATCCTTTTTGGAGAGCGTAAATATTATAGTCAGAAGGCAGGGTTAAAAAAAGAGTGTCGTTAAAAACTGAGAAATTTCTAGGTAGTTCAACATTATAGTTTAACAAACCTGGCTCAATCTGTAAGAAAGTATCTACAATTTTAAAGTCTCTATTTGCTATTACCACTCTAGCTCTATAAGGATTAACCGTGTTGTTCATTAAAAAAAAGAATCTATCATCAAACACTTTTACTTTTTCTAAGTCCAAACCTATTCCTATTTCAGAGTTAAAGCTCCCATCCTTTAAATCATAAAATACTAGTTTTTGTCCTGAACCATCGAAAATGACCAATTCCTGTTTTTTCTCATCAATATCAAAATCGTATGGAGATGTAAGTTCACCAGGTCCTCTTCCATTCTTATCGATCTTGTATTTCAAATCCCCATTTTTTTCAAATACATATAATGTTAATGCTTGTTGAGAATCTAAAATATAGAAGTCATTCTCGTATTGAATAATTTTATCAATGTTCCCAAAAAATACATCTCCATCAGACTTAAGTTTTATGAATTCAAAGTCTTTAACAAAATCACTATATCTGATTTTTTCAATATTTGTAGGGTTGACTTCAATGATCTCTGTATTTGGAATAGTTTCAATTTGGCAGGCAATGAAGAGAAAGAGAAAGATTTGTCTAGATTTCATAACGTTTAAATAAAACCTATACTAGCTAAAAAGCTAGTATAGGTTTAAAATTAAATTTAAGCTTCACAAAGTGTATCGCTACACAAGCATTGAGCAGAAATATCGCAACCTGTAGTACCAACTTTACACCTCATTACTGCAGATCCGTTAGAACAGAAATGGACTGTTTCTTTGTATTCTGAAGATCGGGCTTGTACTTCATCTGGAGTACTTAAATTTATACTGAAGGTAAATAGCAACGTTACAAAAGTTGTTGAACATAAAACAATTAACTTTCTCATGATTTTAAAATTGGATTAATATTGACAGTCTAAATTTACATTTTAAAGTCAAATTTTTCTTACCCCTTTTTCTTACCCCTTTTTCTTACCCCTTTTTCTTACCCCTTTTTCTTACCCCTTTTTCTTACCCCTTTTTCTTACCCCTTTAAAAAGGTTAGTCAAAATTCTTTATTAGCCAAATCTAAATTTCTTCCTATCCCATATTCCTGCCATCAAAAGAATCAATGTTGTACTGAATAATAAGCCCCAAATCACAATCACGGCCAAAGTTTCCCAAAACTCGTTGCTTCCTAACAACATCATAGGCAATAAACCTGCAATGGTTGTGATGGTGGTAATCAAAATGGTTTGAAGCTTTTTTTGGAATACCTTGTACCAACATCTCAGTCCAAAAATACCAAGCTTGTTTTCAAGCTGTTTTTGATGGATAAGAAGAATGGCGTTGTTTACTACCACGCCTATACTTAGCAACGAACCTGCAATAGCTCCTCGATCGAAAGGTAAATCGTTTGCTAATGTGCCTAGCATAATTCCTATTCCACAAAATGGAATGGCAAGAATTACAAATAGTGGTCCCGACCAACTTTCTAATAGTGCCGAAACGATCATCCAAACACTTAAAACGGCTAATAAAGCCACTAACCAAAGATTCTGAGCATTATCTTTTTCATTCAAACTAAAAAAAGAATTCCCAAAACTAATTTTAGCTCCCACTGGAACAGGTACGGTTTTCAAGGTTTCCTGAATGTACTCCCTTCCCATTCTGTAGTTCCCTAAAAAGCCTAAACTTATCGAGCGTTCATAAGATTGATTATTTCTTCTTATTTCGTTGAGCGCTTTTTCTTTTTTAATAGTACCAAAAGTAGCGAGATCAAATTGGGTATTTCCTGACTCTCGAACAGTCGCCATCAAGTTTTCTTCATAGCTTTCTTTCAACTCACTTACCCCAATCAAATACATTTCTTGCCCACTAAATTCAACTTTCCCAAAGGGATTTACCGGATTCAAATCTATCTGCAAAACTTGTAATAATTCAGCTTTGCTCAAACCCTGAGAAAGCAGTTTTTCTTCATCCAAATCTAATACATACTGTTGGAAATCATCCCTGCTGAAATAGGAACTGGAATTTATATCTACGTCTCTGACACGCCTATTTTTAACTAACCTTCGTTCAATATCTTTTGCCAAGTCGTACAATTCATCATAAGAATATCCTGTAAGGCGGATAGAATGAGAAGAAGATTGACCACCAAATCCCGTACTAATCCCATCCCCAAAACCAGAAACTGAAGTAGCTACATTTCCCGTTCGGGCTGCAAGATACATCGCTTCTCCAAAGAAGTAATAAGGATCTGGTTTCAGCAGATATTCCGGGTTTATGGAAAACCGCATATAAGCACCGAAATACTCCGAAAGCTGAGCCTCGTAATACGAAAAAGCCTGTTCATAAGGTTTCGCAATAGTTTCATAGTTAGCAACGATTTTGTCTATCTCTGAAAGAGGTGTTCCCTGTGGGCTACGAATATAAACCGTAATGAATTCTTCTGTATTTCGTCTCCAAGGACTTCCAAAATAGGTGTCATTCACAAAACGGTAAGTTAATCCACCAATCCAAGGATCTATCACATCTTTGTTATCGAAATAACCCTGAGTAAATCCTGGCCACAAAGTTTCTTCTTCCCAATCGGGTTCTTCGATTAGAAATATTGGAATACCTACTGTCGCTATAATTGCAACTAAAAACACCCATCTCAGTTTCCCACGCCAAACAAGAACCTGTAGTCCAAAACGGGTGACATTCCATTTCCTCTTACTCTTTGATGTTGTTATAGCTTCTTCTGTCTTTTTTGAACTAGGAGATAGCCAAATTAACGCATACGGTATCCATGAAAATGCGATGATAACTGAGCTTACTAATGTAATAGTAAGTGCAACCGCCAGTGGTAGGAGAAATAAACGGAGCTCTTCCAGTGCAAAAAGTAGCGGCACAAATATGCCCACGGTTGTAAACGTACTTCCCAAAACAGGAACTAATGCCTTAGATAGCTCTTTCCGAATATGCTCTATTTTTTGCGGCCTTTCGGACGGTAAACCGGGATTTAATTGCTCAAAAATAACTACGGCATTGTCAATCAGCATCCCTAAAGCAATCGTTATTCCTGCCAGCGTAATTACATTTAAAGTATAGCCACTTAGATATAGAACAGTAATACTCAAAAAAACAGAAAAAAGTACGCTTCCCACTATTATGAAAGGTGCTCTCACTTTTCTTACAAATAGAAAGACGACAATGAGCACCAGTAAGCCACTCATGAGAGCTTGTTTCGCTAATTGATCAAATTGTTGCCTCAAAAGCTCCGTAGAATCCAGTTGAAGCCGAAGCTCCATTCCCTCTGGTAACTGAGTTGCAACCTCGTCCATTCTTTTTAAAATAGATTGAGCTAGCCCGATGGCATCTGCTCCGCCCTCTTTTACGTATTCGATGGTAAGCGCCGGGCTCCCATTTATTCTCCGCTTTGTTTTTGATGGATAATCTGAGACTTTTACGTTAGCAATGTCTGATAATTTAAGTTGCTTTAGTGAACCCGGTATAGAAATCGCCATCCCGGAAATATCCTGTGTACTCGCATATTCAGGGGGAATCGTAAGGCTTAGTCTTGAGATTCCTGATTCAGTAAATCCGGCATTTCTCCAACTCAATCTATTTCTTATCTGGCTCATGATTATTTGAGGAGATAGTCCATATTTCTCCAATTGGGTGCGATCAAATTCAACAATCAACGCGGGATCATCAACTCCTTGTAGCCTAACTTCAGCTAATCCTTCCAAACCCAGAACTTTGGTTTTTATAGATTGATGTGCATACTCCAGCAGTGTTCTGGCTTCATACTCTCCACTTAATGTGTACACAACAAATGTTTGCTGATCTTCCAGTTCCTCAGGAATGCTCCGGCTTATGTTTACTGGTGAAACGCTTGCTGGAAGTTCGTCTTCGAGTAGATTTAAATATTCTCTTAATTCGAGGGATCGAAATTCAACCGGGGCATTTTTTGTAAAATTTATGGTAACTGAGCTTCTGCCTTCAGAAGTAATCGAACGGATTTCAGAAACATCTCTCAACCTATTAGCAGCACTTTCAACTTTACGGGTGATTTCCTGTTCCACAATTTCGGGAACAGTACTTCCCCAACTATAGCTTACGGTTATAGAGGGTAGATTTAATTCCGGGGTATTTTCAATACTAATTGCTTTCCATGAAGAAATTCCGACAATACATACAATGATGTAAAAAAAAGAGATGAGATATTTTCGGGAAAGAAGCTCTTTCAATATCCTTTCTCCTTTTCAATAAATTTGGGACCTAGATACTCTAAAACGAGAATTCTAGGATTCTCAATCGTATCCAAATCATTTTCATTATTTTTGAATAGATAATTTTTGCTATTACTGGCGAAATAAAACCGTTCGTTGAGTATGATTTTCTGATTTATAAATTTATCCGAAAACCTATCATAAATAAATAGTGCAATTTTATTTTCGTTTTCTATTCTATAACTGATTTGTTGAATTAGCAATGTATCTGTTAATCCAGCCATCGATATATTTAAACTATTTTGGGATAATATTTTCTGAAATGTCCTCAGGTTAAAACTCATATCCCTTGATTGAGTTATATCTTTATCTGGAAATTTACTTATATAATTTGGTTCATAAATTTCAGTTACAAAAGCTTCTTTTGTCTCTAAATTAATGCTTGTAATTTTAGAAGACTCCGCAGTACTTACATAAACTTTATTATCCGAGGTAGCAATAACACCGTCACCAGCAAACCTGAAAGCCAAGTATGGTTTAGAAATGGTCGTCAGTCCAATCTCATTAATTTTATTTCCAAGCCTATCAAGGTTTATTAAAACGGGTTTATCAACTTTATAAGGAGGAAAATAAAGCTCATGAATAGGAAACTTATATCCTCTTGTGATGTATGTATTTTCAACAGCTACAAATTTATCCGCAACCATTCCACCACAGCTTCCATCATTATAAAACCAGTACCCTTGAATTGCTGAATTAGTAATAAAAATAGTTCCATCATTAAGGAAGAAAGCTTTTAATGGAAGTGTATCAAACCCTGGATGACAAACTTCTGGATCAAGCTCTTTTAGCTTCTTTGATACCAGATCAAACCAAAAAATACGTTGCGCACTTTGATCCACGAAAACAGCAATCGAATCTTCATAAACAGAAAGGTTACCAATTGAAGAAACAATAAAATCGTCTGGAATTTGTATTTCCGATTGAACTTTAAAAAATTCTGGATAATCAGTATAAGATTGACCTATACTTTTAATACTAAAAAGAAAAAAAAAGAAAGTAAGAGAAAGAAACTCTTTCATGGCTTCCTAACTATTCTACCAATAAAGGCAGTACCTTTTGCTGATGACTGATACTAAAGTGCTTATCAACGGCGAGGGTATCACCGGGATTTATTTCTGGATGATTGATGAGCACCCAGTCTGTGGTCATGGCTTCGGGAGTTACATAAATCCATTCCACTTCTCCCGAATTTAATTTAAAAACCAGCGTTCTGCCATCTCTTTCAAGAAGTGCTGCTCTTGGCATTTTTACTTTTCCTTCTACACTTCTCACAAATACACGGCCTTCCACAGTCATTCCGGTTTTTAGCTTTCCTTCAGAATTATTCACCTCTACAATGGCCTGTCCTGTTTTTGACTCCTGATCAATTTCAGGTGAAATGGCGATTATTTTACCTTCGTGTGTTTTTCCACTTGGGCCTTCCAGTTCTACATTCATTCCGGTTTTTAGCTGTACAATTTCAGATTGCAATACATCAAAACGGACTTTTACTCTAATAGTGTTTACAAGAATTCCCAATTCCTTTCCGGCTCCTACATAGGCACCATTGGTTATAATCTCTTTGGTTGAAATATATCCTGAAAAAGGAGCTTTAACGGTTGTGTAACTTAAATTCAATTTGGCTCTTTCATAAGCAACCTCAGCATCAGCCAATCCAGTTGTAATTTTTACCAATTCACTTCCATCAGTCCCTGAGCTTCCATTTCTAAGCCTCATCTCAATTTCGTATTCATTTTTCTTAGCTGTATAGGTGTTATATGCTTCTTGTTTATTGAACTCCCACTCCTCCTTACTAAATTGAAGCAATACCTCTCCTTTTTCAATTTTTTCACCTTCTACAATGTTATTCTCATCTACAAAACCTCCGATTCTTGGCGTGATCTGGATTTTCTGAACCGGCTCTACCACTCCTCTGCTTTCTATGTAAAAAAGTAATGGTTCATCTCCAACTATCGAAAACACCACTTCTGGCAAAATTTCTATACTCTCCAAATCAGGTTGTTCAGCATTCTGCCTATCGCTTATACAACCAGCATTGAAAAGTATTAAAACGAAAAAAAAGTATGGGGTTCTTAACATCTTTCTCATATTAAACCAGAATTGCTTTAGGTTTTTTTCTTTTGGTGATTAATCTAAACACTAATGGAATCAAGTACAAAGTTAGTACCGTGCTGGTTATCATCCCTCCAATTAAAGCGATTGCTAGCGATTGCCGAAGTACATAACCATCCCCGAAAGGGATGAGCATTGGCATTAATCCCAAAATAGTGGTGATGCTTGTCATAACCACCGGGCGGAATCGATTCATTCCGGCCTGACTAATCGCTTGATCTAAATCACCAGTTTCATCAAAATAACGTCGCATAAAATCCACTTTTAAGATGGAATCGTTGACGGCAATTCCCGTTAAAACTAAAATCCCCATAAATGAGAGTGCATTTAAACTAACCCCAAATAGGTATAAAGCCAGAATAGAACCAATCCATGCAAACGGAATAGCTAAAATGATAATGAGTGGATACATTAAATTTTCGTACTGGATAGCCAAAATTAAATAAATCAGGGTTACGCTAATTAAGAGTAACAACCCAAGCTCTTGCAACAAATTTATAAGTTGAAGCGCCGAGCCACCGATTCTGACTTCGTATCCTGTTTGCTGCATGAACAGATTTACCTGTTCTATCATAACCTTAGAATTCCACCACCAATCAGAAAATTCGAAATTGGAATTATAGGTTAAGATAGCTGACTGAGCAGCACGTTCAATTTGTTCCGCTTCCTTTACAACAGAGATATCTGCTAAAAGACTTAGAGGAATGACTTTGTCTTTAATATTTAGCTTGATTTCATCAGGAGAGGTAAATGAGGTTTCTCCACCAACGAGTCGTATGGAAACCTGTTCGTCTTGTCGATTCCAATCCGTAACCCATTTCCCTCTAGTCAAAGATTCTAAATAATTGATCACTTCTTGTTCCGAAATTCCAAAAGCAAGTAATTCATCCGTTTTAAAAGCAAGCCGAAACACATCTACCGTTTGCGGATATTTTTCTGACAATTCGATTTCGGTAAATGTTTGTGCTAAATAGTTCTGTAAAGCTATCCCTACTCTTTTGCTTACCGCTCGATCTGTTCCAACAATACTAAATTGAATGGGTGGATCATCAGAGGTTGCCGCGTTGCCAAAATCATTGGTACTCAAGTTCAAGAAATCCAAATCTTTGAATGTATTTTCAATCGCATGAAATACTGATCTGATCTTCTTTGAATCCTCTTCACTTGAAACCGGAACTGAAATGGTAAACTTATTTACCCCTTCGTTTTGAATAGACTTTGGAGTGATGTTATCAGTGTAACCGCCCATCGAAAGAACGTCTTTGGCTTCAGTTTCCTTTTTTAAAAAATTAGTTATGGTTTGGGAAGCTTCTTTAGAAGTACGAAGCGCCGTATTTCCAGGCATGGTTACCAAATATTCTATTCGGGAAGGTTCGCTTTCCGGTAGCACTGCTTTTGGAACAATCATAAAAACCCAGAATGAACCACTCATCAATAAAAAAGCTACTAAAAGAACCCAAAACGGTTTCTTAATTACTTTGGATAACCCAGACTCATACTTGGCAATAATCGTATCCAAACCAGCTGATACTTTTGAAAGGAATCCTGAGCTTTTTTCTCCACCAAAATGAGCTACAAACACAGGAAGTATTACCAACGCAATTAGTAAAGAGGAGAGCAAACTGAAGGAAAGTGTTGCTGCCAAGTCCCTAAAAAACGCTCCTTCAAAACCCCCAAGAAAAATCAACGGGAGGAATACAGAAATGGTAGTAAAGGTAGAAGCTGAGACTGCTAGAGCAATTTCTTTAGTTCCTTTTGAGGCTGCCTCAAACCGATCTAAGCCCATTTTTTTATATCGATTGATATTCTCTAGCACTACAATTGAATTGTCCAGCAATAATCCAATTCCTAATGTAAGACCACTCAAAGAAATGATATTCAATTGGATATCGAACAAATACATCGCAATAAAAGTGAGGAAAATACTCACTGGAATAGAAATCCCGATGGTAAATGGGCTTCGAATATCATCCAGAAAAAGGAATAATACAATGAACGCTAGAATTCCCCCAATGAGTAGTGTTTGCAGTAGATTGAACACCGAATTTTCGATATAAGTCGCATCTTCGCTAAGCACCTGAATTTGAATATCTGGATTTTGTTCTCTTACTTCTGCCAAAATGGTCTGGAGCGTTTCGAATACCGTTACGGTATTGGAACCATATTCTTTTTTAACCAACACATTTACTACTTCTTGATTATCCAATAAAGCAAATGAAGTGGGATCGGCTTCTGCTACGTCAACCTCAGCAATTTCTTGCAAAGTCAGTACCCGACCGTTTGCTAACGAGATAACGGGAATCTTTTTGATGTCCTCAATCGACTCAATTCGGCTCTGGATTTTTAGCGCATATCGGTACCAACCATCTCTTAATTCACCAGATGCTGAAAATAAATTCGCATCCTGAATAACCCGTTCTACCTGAGCCAAACTCAATCCATATCTATCCAACAGTTTTGGGTTGTAATTTATTTGTACTTCAGGTTCTACTGCTCCCACCAATAGCGCTTGAGCAATCCCTTGCTGTTGCTCTAAACGACGAGAAAATACTTGTTCTGCCCAGCGTTTTAACTCTAAGCGGTTTTGAAAGCTCTGATTGGATGCATTTTTTAAAGTGAGTGCCAACGTTGCTATCGGTTCATCTGAAGCGGAAGAATAAATAAGTTGCGGTCGCCCGGCTTGATTAGGTAAGAAATACTGTGCTTGATCTAACTTCTCTCTTACGTTCAAGAAGGCTAAATCCATATCCATGCCCCAATTAAACGTTAAGAAAATCAGGCTTTGTCCTTGCCGTGCAATTCCTTTTACTTCCCGAATGCCACGAACCGAACCGAGCACTCGTTCTAATGGCTCGTTTACTCGATATTCCACATCCGTTGCTGGAGCCCCAATATATTCCGTACTTAACAACAAAGTCGGTTCCGTTACATCCGGCAACAGCTCAATAGAAAGACGTGAAAGAGTAACTCCCCCAAAAAGTAGGACAGCCAACACCAAAATAATAGATGCAATGGGTTTTCGAAGAAGCAAATGAAGTGAGATTAGTTACTTAAGAGATAGTAATAATATCAAAGTAGGAAAGCTATTAGAACTACAGAAATAAGTGATCTTTTTCCATTGATGAAGATTGGGGATTAGACTCAACTAATTTTAAGTATAAACAAAATGGGAAGCTGGAGCTTCTTGATTACATTCCGAAAGAGGACCTTAGGATCGAGGTGAAAAATGATTACACTAGCTCTATCTACGAGTAATAATCCTTCAAACTAATTGTATATATATTTTCTTTTTCACAGGTACTAAATATGCTTAAATTACCATCTTTGTCAATTGGATAAAGAATGAATTGTTCTTCACTAATTTTATATAAGCCATATTTTTCCCCGATAAAAATACTTGACTCATTCAATCCATCAACATTAACTTTTTTTGTAAAATGTTTTGTAAATGAATCATAAAATGATTTATCTGAATTCTTTAAAACCATTAAACCGTATTCCGGAATATTAACTTGATCTAGGTTTTTCGGAAAACCGTAAAGAGTACCTTCTTGAGTTGGATTAAAATTACAAGCAGTAGTACATTGACAAGTATTTGAACATGTACAAGTCTGAAAGCCATTTCCAGCTACAGGAGTAAGTGAACATTGAAAATTCCCATCCAGCAATGAAGTAACACAGCCAACGCATCTATACTTATACTCCTCATCGAAGTTGATAGTATTACTATCATAAATATTAGTGTTGAATAAAAGTAAGATTATCGAAAGTTTGAATATGTACATGATTAACCATTTTTTAATTTTATAGTAAAGATCTTTTCCTTTCCACAGAGATCATAAATATCAACTATATCTCCTTCTTTAGTTGGATATATTATGAATTCATTATCATTGACTTTATATAAAGCATATTTTGAATTAAGATTATTTTGAATGATAAATTCATTATTATTTAAAGTAATTGTAGAAAATGTAGTATTTAAAATGTCCAATTCATTTTTGTTTAGACTACTATCGATTTTCACAAATAACCCTTCCTTTGGTACTTCCATCATATTTATATCTTTCAATTCCATACCATTTAGATATGCTTCTTCTGGTACTGGGGTACAATTAGTCATACAAACACAACCTTCATAACAACTACAAGATGTAAATCCTTGATTTTCAGTTGCTCTGATATCACATATTGCAGGGGGACCACCAGAATGTAAGCACCTTAGGCAACTAGTTTGAGCATTTATATTTAAATAGCAAAATGAATAAAAAATTATAAAAAATAATTGCTTCATATTAGTATTATCAGATTGTTAAAGTTGCTAAATATTCATCATTACATTTACTGTATATCTTTATCCCATTTGGATTATTTGGATAAATAATAAATTTGTTTTCATCAATTTCGTAAAAGGCATATCTTTCGTTCAAATAGATATTGATTTTCTGATCTCCTAATTTATATTCTTTTTTTATTAATTTAGATTTAAATTCATAATTATAGTCCACTTGAACTACTAGGCCGGTTTTTGGCACTTCAATATTTTTTAAGTCAAGGTCGTTACTATTAATGTCTACAGTTGCCACTAGTACTCCAAAAAAACAACTCCCATAACATTGACATCCAACACCACATCCACAAGCTTCAAAGCCAATATCAGAATAGTAAGTATTGCAAAAACTACCTCCAAACATCGTGTATTCACACATAACACAGCTTTGAGCTTGAGCTTTTAATAGACAGTTTGAGGTTAAAAATATTAAGAAAGTGAGAAAAAATTTTAATTTCATTTCATTGGTTCCTATTTAATATAATTTTATAAAGGTTATCATTTTCTCTACTTTTTGTAATGACAGTTAGTTCACCTTTTGTGTTAGTCTTAAAAGTTATAGGTGCCATTTCAAAATTAATTTCACTTCTATTAACTAATTCTCCAGAAGTAAGGCTCCTTGAATCTATATATGATTTCAAATTATCTGCATCAATCCAATATACATGTATAAATTTATCATCTATAAAACTGTAGTACGTATTTGGATAAGCTTTACTTTGATAATAATCCGGTCTAATAATTATATGATCAATCCAAGGTTTTGGTATTATAGAGTCTTCAAATTCCCAGATTAGTTTGCCCGAGTTCTTTTCATAACAATATTGTCTATAAGGTGCACCAAGAGTTAAAATTATTTTATCTCTATTTTCTGCATAATGCATCTGTGAAAGTTGTGTTCTTGAACTGTAATTATTCATGAATTTATCAAAATCTATATATTCCCCTTGTGATTCTATATAATCACCATCTATGTCATATTTATGAACAAGTTTTCTGTTATCATCTTTGAAACCAAAAACAGTAATCGAATTATTATTCTCATCTATCCTAAACCTAGATAGTATAGAAAGCCTATCCTTCATAATAATTGAGTTTATATAAACTCCTTTAAATGGATCAAAAATTTGAATAACTCCATTTGAATAGTCTAATAAATAAATAAAATCTCCGACTATTTGCATGTCACTAATATCCCCAATATCGCCAGGTCCTAGCCCAGACCTCCCAAAACTTTTAACGAAAGTAGCATTTATATTAAAATGCATGATTGTAGAGCTGCTGTTATCTGCATAAAAAAAATCTCCATCTTCAGTAATAACAGAAGCAATACCCATTCCGATAAAAATACTATCAGGCATAGTTACCGTAAGAAGCTCTTTTTCATTCCAAAAGGACTCACTTTGGAAAAATAATTGAGAGTTTACATTACTAGTAAATAGTAATGATACGATTATACTTATTTGAATTAGTTTCATCATTTTAATTTTCATTAAATGTATTTTATTTTTTTTAAGTAATTAAAATTTTCAGACTCTATTTTCAGACTCCATTTTCAGATCAGTGATCGACTTTCCTGTATGCCAGTTAACAAACTTATACAGTGAGGTACTATCTACAAATCCCATTTTTCTAGCGATACTATAATAGATATCATCGGGGGATTCTCGAAGACAGGCTCTAATTTTATCCAGCCTTTTCTTTATAAGAACTTCCTTTGGGCGAATGCCATAATGATTTCTGAAC